>ERZ650304.3-NODE-3-length-234921-cov-9.106529_pt1 | contig 234921 bp, 258 predicted proteins | sample MGYA00376240_ERZ650304 | MGnify/ENA primary metagenome ERZ650304 (study PRJEB26733, sample SAMN07839271) | wastewater metagenome | biome: small river; feature: stream; material: water | place: USA: North Carolina | collected 2016-03-01 ...
TATAACCCTACAAAGGATAAGGGAAGTAATTACTTGCTCTGACTACACACTCGTCCTCAAAGATGTTAGAATAAGCAGAATGATTCGTCCTAACACAACTATACGACGTTCTGGGCAGTGGCAGCGCTATGGGTTCTTGGCCCTTGCAATGATATTGATGGCTGTGGGTATATATATTCTTGTGCTCGTTTTGAGTCCAAAGCTACCTTTGCTCGTTTTGAGTCCAAAGCTACCTTTGCCTCAGATCGGGCAATCTACAATTGATCTCAATACAAAGGATGATGCCGAGGATGATCGCAACCGTATTCAGATAAGTAAGATGAATCTAGAGGTACCCTTCTTTGAAGGAGGAGCTGACTCGCTCGATAAGGGCGCTTGGCACCGGTATCCCGAGCGGGGTAATCCCAACGATGGCGGCAACTTCATCCTTTCGGCGCATCGCTTTACTATTGGTCTGACACCGGCCGAGACAAAACTGCGTTCGCCGTTTTACAGGCTGGGCGATCTCAAGGTAGGTGACGATATGAGAGTTTTTTATGATCATGCCTGGTACGAATACCAGGTGACGCGCCTCTACAGCGTGAATCCAGATGCTGTAGAGATCGAAGCGCCTTCAAAGGATGCTAAGCTCACGCTTTATAGTTGCAGTTTAGCTGGGAGTGCCGATGGGCGTTATGTGGTTGAGGCTCATATAAAAAAGTAGCCAAGCCCCAAATACCTCGAGAGAACTCAAAACGCATATGCTATCATGAAGCATATGCGTTTTTCTTCACGCTGGTTTCGGATGAGCTTGATTGGTCTGCTGTGGCTGTCGCTAGTGGCAATCTTCTTTGCGGGCACCTTGGTATCACGTGCAGCCAACGAATTTGGCTACACGATTGGCATCAACTACCAGATTCAGAGTGATGGTAGCACCACTGTCGTCACCAACTATAAGATTACCAATACTACCAGCAATCGTATCTTGGCCTCGCTCAGAATCAATGCTCCAACGGCTGATGTGACCGATGTTGTAGCGCTTTATGCCGATGGCACGAAGATTCCTGTTCAGCTGACGAAGAAGTCAACATCTTCCCAGGGTTACGCTTTTGACTACCAGGAAATGAATCTGACATTTGATAATTGGCCGAGCGGCGCGGGAGTGGCACAGAGCTTTGTGCTGAGTTATAAGACGCGGTCGCTGGTCGATATCAAAGGTTCGAGTAAGACATTCTCAGTACCGAGTCTGGCCGACATTCAGCCGGACGAGAACTACACAGTATCGGTAACGGTGCCGCCAAAGTTTGGCAAGCTATATTCGACCGGGACACTTCCGGATATCGATGGCGCTGAGGGTGATCGACTGCGCTATACATTCCCGAACAGCAATGATCTGAAGCGGTCTATCTCACTCATCTTCGGCGATACGACTGTCTACAAGATCGATTTTGCCTATCCGCTCAAGAACACCACCAGCCGCGAGCAAATCTTTACAGTGACGCTCCCGCCGGACACCAGCGGGCAGAAGATCTTTGTGAATAAGCTCGATCCTGCTCCGATCAGTACCCGACTAGATTCAGATGGCAATGTATTGGCTGACTATCGCGTACCAGCCAATACGACTCAAGTCATTCACACGGACGTGTCAGCGCAAGTGAAGTACCTGGAATATGACCTGGACAAGGGTGGTTCAAAATCCGATATCCCAGCCGACATTTCGAAGAACTACACTTCCTCAACTCAGTATTGGCAAACTGAAGATGCATCGCTTGTGGCCAAGGCCAAAGCAGCGGCGAATGGCAAGACTAAAGTGATTGATGTCGTGCGGAGTATGCACCAGCTGACCAAGGATACCTTGACCTACAATAACGAGAAGATAAAATACAACATTCGGCAGGGTAGTACCAAGGCGCTACAAAACCCCGAGAATGCCGTATGTCTTGAGTACTCCGACCTCATGATTGCATTACTGCGCAGCCAAGGTATCCCTGCTCGTATGCCCGTTGGGTATGCCTATGCCGGTAGTCTTAAGCAGTCCAAGGCAGTCATTGATTCATTACACAGTTGGGTTGAAGCCTATGTGCCAGGTATCGGCTGGATCAATGTCGACCCGACGTGGGGAGAAAAGTATGACAACTTTGGTAAGAGCGATCTTGATCACCTGACTTTTGCACTATGGGGCAGACATGATGCCAAGCCTGGCGCTGTCATGATTGGTGATGTTGATCAGAATTATCAGTACGAAGACACCACTGTGACATATATCGAGACGACTCCGCAGGTACAGCCTCAGGGTAAGGTCACGGGCCATAAGTACGTCCTCTTTCCGGGCATTTCTTGGCTGACATACGAGGCAACAGCTCCGGAGCAGGTGGCGGGTGATGAGTATTCGATGACAAGCAAGCAAGGTAGCCGGCGCTCGACTGACACGCTCGGCTCACTCGCCCCAGGCCAAGTAGTGGCGCGTAGCCATATCTATATTGGTACGGGTTGGTCGCAGCCAGCCGAGCTTCTCTTCCAGCAGCAGGAGGATGGCGAGACGGTGACACTCGCTGTCGGCACGGTGGTGGTGACAGCGTGGCCAATGTATCTCATCCTTGTGGTCCTAGCTGGTACTTTGCTCCTGATTACGCTAAAATTGATCATCCGTAAGAAACGCCATCGTGCCACCGAAGACGGCCGCCGTGCCGACGAATTCAAACACAATCAAGCAACCACTCGCTCTATGCACGAGGCAGCTACCACGACTGCCAATACGAAAGAAGCTATTCATGAACCAGACTCCCAAAAACCCTAAAACTTACTACGTTACGACTTCCATTCCATATGCCAATGCCAAACCGCACCTTGGCCATTCGATGGAGTTTATTCAGGGCGATGTACTTGCGCGTTGGCATAGACAGCAGGGCACAGAAGTTCGCTTTCAGATTGGTACCGATGAGCATGGTCAGAAGCTCTACGAAGCCGCCGAAGAGGCTGGTCAGGACACGCTGAGCTTTGTCAGTAGTATGAGCCAGACCTTTGTCGATCTAGCCGAATTACTGAATATCTCGCACGATGTATTTGTGCGGACGACCGCGGATGATCACAAACTCGCGTCGCAGAAGCTGTGGGAGGCCTGCAGTGACGGTATTTACAAGGGCGAATACAAAGGTCTCTACTGCACGGCTTGTGAACAGTACTACACCGCCAAAGATGCAGTCGAAGGTTATTGCCCGGTGCACCCAAATCGCTCACTCGAAGAGCTCAGTATGGAGAGTTATTTTCTCAAGCTGGCACCTTTTCAGGCTCGCCTGATTGATCTCATCAAGTCAGATGAATATCGTATCTTTCCCCAGCATCGCAAAAATGAAATACTCAGTTTTCTCGAAAATAATGAGCTTGAAGATCTTTCGGTTTCTCGACCAAAGTCTCACCTGACATGGGGCGTAGTAGTACCAGGTGATCCCGAACACGTCATGTATGTGTGGTTTGATGCGCTCGCCAATTACATTACAACGCTTGGCTATCCAGATGGTGCCGATCTCGCAAAATGGTGGCCGGCCGACCTGCATATTGTTGGCAAAGACATTAGTCGATTTCACGCTGTGTATTGGCCGATTATGCTCATGACGGCCGGTATTGATGTGCCGCAGGCTCTTTACGTCCACGGCTTTATTAATGCTGCTGGCGGCGTGAAAATGAGCAAGAGCCTCGGTAATGTTGTCGCGCCAGAAGAGGTTGTGAAGATCTACGGCGTTGATGCACTGCGTTACTACCTCTTGCGCTATATCCCACACGATAGTGATGGTGACTTTAGCCTCGATCGTGTCCACGAAGTTTATACAGCCGACTTGGCGAACGACTTAGGCAATCTCGTGCAGCGGATTGCAAGTATGCTCGTGCGCTATAACGATAGTGTGGTCGCACCGGCGACGGCCGAGATTTCCCATCTCACTCTTTTTGACGACTGGACGCACCAGGCCGATTTCAATGGCGCACTGGCTACAATCTTCGCGCAGGTGAGTCGACTCAATAAGCGCCTGGAGGAGACTCAGCCCTGGACGCTCGCGAAGACAGACCAGACGGCTGCTGTCGCTATACTCTCTGATGTCGCTCACGAGTTGGTAGGCATTGCCACGGAGCTGTGGCCATTCCTGCCTGATACCGCTACAAAGATTCGTGCAACATTCAAGGATGATCGAGTCGATAGCGAAATCGGGATTCTTTTCCCTCGCGTCGAACGGGAGGCCTAGTGTTTACCGATACCCACTCGCACATTCATTTTGCTGAGGTGTTCACCGACTTGAGTGAGATATTGCAACGTGCTGCCGATGCGGGTGTGGAGCGTATCATTAATGTTGGCGTCGACCCGGCGAGCAGCCGTGATGCCATGCGCCTAGCCAAGAAAAAGGACGGTCCAGTAGCTCTCTATGCTACCGCCGGCCTCCATCCGCACGAGGCAGCTCAAGGTGATCCGGCCCTCGACCTCATCCATGATATGGCTGAGGACGTTGTGGCTATTGGTGAGTGTGGGCTCGACTACTCCAAAAATCACGCCACCAAGTCTGAACAAGATTATGCCTTGCGAGCACAGCTCGATATTGCTCTCGAACATAATTTGCCGGTCGTCTTTCATGTACGAGATGCCTGGCAAGATTTCTTCACGACCCTCAATGATTACCCGAAGATTCGAGGCGTTATCCATAGCTTTACTGGTCACGAAGCCGAAGTTGATCGTGCGCTGTCACATAACAGCAAGCTCTATTTTGGACTCAACGGCATCATGACGTTCACCCAAGAAGAAATGCAGCTCCAGGCCGCCCGAGCGATACCGGCTGAACGTATGCTGCTCGAAACCGACTGCCCTTACCTCACTCCGGCACCGCATCGCGGTAAGCGCAATGAGCCAAGCTATGTGCCGCTCATCGCTGACTTTCTGGCTCGCTTGCGTGGCGTAGAGATTGCTGAGCTTGGACGTCAGACGACAGAAAATGCTGAAACATTATTTGCTCTTTCGATGGCGGAATGATGGCAAAACAGACTCCACGTATCTATTTTGATTACGCTGCTGCAACTCCACTCGACGAGACGGTGGCGCAGGCAATGCGACAAGCAGAGGTCCATTACGGTAATCCCGGGAGCCTGCACGCCGAGGGACGGGCGGCTCGTGAAGCTCTTGATGCGAGTCGGGCCGATATTGCCCGGGTTCTGGCAGCTCGACCGGACGAGATCGTGTTTACTGCAAGCTCGACTGAGTCGAATAACCTAGCTATCTTTGGCGCGCTCACGGCCATCCAGATTCCGGGAGCGACAGTACTAACGTTGGCTACCGAACACGCTGCGGTCCGTCGACCGATGGAAGTCTTGCGTGAGCAGGGCGTGTCGGTGACAGATGTAGCTCTGCGACCAGATGGACGAGTAGAGCTAGGATCACTTGGGGATGCGCTGGATGACACGGTCGTACTAGTCAGTCTTGCTATGGTGACGAGCGAAATCGGTACGCTCCAGCCGATGGGCGAGATCGGTAAACTCATCGTAGCTGCTCGAGCAGATCGCAAAGAACGCGGCGTCATGACACCTCTCATATTTCATACCGATGCGGCCTCGGCGGCGGGACTGCAATCGCTTCACGTCAGCCGATTGGGGGTCGATCTCATGACGTTTGGTGCCGGCAAGCTCTATGGACCGACTGGTATCGCAGCGCTCTATGTTCGCACTGGTACTCCGTTGGCACCGATGCTCTTGGGCGGCGGCCAAGAACACGGTCGTCGGGCTGGGACGGAGAGCATCACGCTTTGTGTCGGCTTTGCGCGTGCTTTAGTTCTGGCTGAAGACATGCGCAAGTCTGAAGTGGACCGCTTGAAAGGCCTGAGAAGTGAACTGGCTGATCTCTTGCGAGATATCCCCGGTCTCACATTTAATACTGAGCTCAAGCATAGTCTGGTCAATACACTGAATGTATCTGTGGCTGGCTATGATGGCGAAGACCTCGTACTCGCACTGGATGCGCGAGGTTATGCTGTGGCGACTGGTGCGGCTTGCGCGGAGTCTAGCGCCGAGCCAAGCCATGTCTTGCTGGCGATCGGTCGCACCAAGGAAATAGCCCAGGCTAGTCTGCGCATTTCGCTGGGCCGACATACGACGCACGCCCAAGTAGTTGGTCTGAGCCAAGCCATCCATGCCATAATAGAGGCATGAAACTGCTTATTGTATCGAGATCGCGGAGAGGCGCCGATGTGGGGTAGGCGATCGGAGGAAGAGCCACGCCGTCCGCGATATTTCATGCGCGGGTTGATATTCATCGGCGTGATCGTAGCTGCAGTGTGGGGCACGGCATTTTACTTGTCGCCGCAGGATGAGCTCCGCCGCGCCGATGCGATTGTCGTTGTGTCAGGCGGGCAGACTACAGCCCGAGCCGACGAGGGTATTCGTTTATATAAGGAAGGCTATGCCCCAAAGTTGATTTTCTCCGGTGCAGCGCTTGATGCCGGCCCATCTAATGCACATCAGATGAAAGAACAGGCTCAAAGGGCTGGCGTGCCTGATTCGGCTATCGAAACGGATGAAACGGCGCGCACGACTTATCAAAATGCTACCCGGACCAAGCCAATTATTGACCAAATAGGAGTACAGTCGATTCTACTTGTGACATCTCCCTATCACCAGCGGCGCACGCTCCTCACATTCCGTCACGTGTATGGCGATAGCTACCAGCTCATCAATCACTCGAGCTTTGATAGCCGGTGGAGTAAGTTCTCCTGGTGGGCCTCACCTTTTGGTATCTTCATTACCGGATCAGAAGCAGTGAAGATCGGCAGTATCTACGTGACCAAGCAGTACGAATAACCAAAAACATGTTGACTTGGGTGGGCTTTTCCCGTATGATTCTCTCTGCGTAGAACCTGCATCCCAGTCTCAAGAGCGAATCGTTTGCTAGTATTGAGATTGAGATGTAGGTTCTAGTCATGAACCTTATAAGATCCTCCTGCGCACCTGTCGGGGAAGCGGAGTGTGCCTGAGGGGTGAGCGCGGGTTCTCGACCCGCGCTCAACTACGCTCTCGCTGCCGCAATGCAGCAGAAATATCTTCACACTGGCTGGGAGACCAGTGTGAATGGTAGACACGGCAACCTTCGAGGAGCCGTGTAATAACTACCAGGGCGGGCCTCCGGGCCCCCCGACATCGCCCCTAATGCTTCGGTATTAGGTCCCAGTGGTCAACGATGATCACTCAAAATCGTGGCGGTCGGAGGACCGTTTTCGGGGGGGAGACTCTCCTTCGCCTGCCACGTCCCTCTCGCAGCCACCAACTGCGAGAACTCGAGCCTGCCCCGGGCCCCACGCCCGGACTCGAGCGAGGAATGGACCCGGAGGGCAAAGCCCTTTGCCCTCCGGGTCCGCCTCATCTTTCACCGTCAACCGCATTGTGGTTGGCGGTTCTGCTTTTTTAACGTATATACGAGATATTGATTATGAAAAACTCATCACATACTGTCTACGTTGGCCTCTCAGGTGGGGTGGATTCGAGCGTGGCTGCAGCTTTATTGAAGCAGCAGGGCTATCACGTTGTTGGTGCCTATATGAAAAATTGGACGCGTGATATCGCTGGGCACACCTGTCCTTGGGAGGACGACCTCAAGAGCGCCAAGAGCGTAGCGGCTCATCTTGGTATTGAGCTCAAGGTCTATGACCTGCAGCTCGAATATCGAGCAGCTGTAGTTGACGCCATGGTTGCAGCCTATCAGTCTGGAGAGACGCCAAATCCTGACGTCTTGTGTAATGAGTTGATCAAGTTTCAGCTGTTCTTCGATCTTTGCATGGCCGATGGAGCCGACTACGTTGCGACGGGCCACTACGCTCGCATAGATGGGGGCGTACTCAAGATGGCGGTAGATGACCGCAAGGATCAGACATACTTTCTCTACCGATTGCCGGAAGCGGCGGCTCACCGAGTGCTTTTTCCGATTGGTGATTACCACAAGCCAGCCGTTCGTGAAATGGCGACAGAGCTGGGGCTGCCGACGGCACGACGCAAGGACAGCATGGGGTTGTGCTTTGTTGGTCGAGTACCTTTGAAGGACTTTTTGTCTGAATTCATGGAGTTGCACCCGGGAGCTATCTTGGACGCTGACGATAGGGTTATTGGTCAGCACGAAGGGGTAGAGCTCTTCACGATTGGGCAGCGCCATGGCCTCGGCATTGGCGGTGGGAGTCCCTACTATGTGCTGTCAAAAGACATTCCCTCTGCTACTGTGCGCGTCACAACAGATCCGAGCGTACTGGAGCGAGATCATTACACGATCGATCGTTGTCGCTGGTGGACTCAGCCCGATGAGGTAACTGAGTATCATGTACGGATTCGTCATCTTGGGGAGTTATTGCCCTGCCGCCTGCAGGATCTAGGGGATGGCTCGTGGCGCATCCAGCTCGCAGGTAACCATCGTGGTGTAGCGATTGGGCAACATGCGGTTGTATACCTCGGCGAAACCGTTATCGGCGGCGGCGCACTCTCTTCCTGAACCATAAGCAATATGGTAAACTGTTCCCGATGGAAGATCGCAAGAAAAATGAAAATCGTCTCGACGCCGGCGCGGCGTCTATGGCGTATATGCCCACGCCAGACGGTCAGTCTGATGATAAGGAGCTTAAGATCGACAAGTCGGCCGAGAAGCATACTATGGCCGATATTGCAGCTGAGCTCGAGGCTGAAGATCAAGCTGCTGCCATTAAGGTACCAGTTGGTGGTAAGCCTGTCGCTGTAGCGTCTACCAAAGCCGCTCCAAAAGCAGCCGCCAAGCCAAAGGCCGATCCGAAGCCGACCGAAGCAGATCTCGACGACATGCCGCTCGTGGTGCACGACGGTACGGCGCCAACAGAATTTGATAATGAGCTTGATGATATGGATGAGTCAGAGGTGCATACCGACACGGTCTCGAAACCAGCCAAGTCGGGTGGCGGCAAGAAGGTACTCGTCGGGTTGGTGCTTGTATCCCTCGTTGCAGCAGTGGTTTTTGGGTACCTCTGGTGGAATCAGAAGTCGACCGTAGCTTCACTTAATGACAAAGTGTCCAATCTCGAATCTAGCCAGACAACCCTCAAGAAGGAACTTGAGGACGCCGCCGCCTCAACACCCGTTACGACCGATGAGGCTACTCCGACACCGGTGGTAACCGGTTCGACACGATCGATTCCCGAGGTCGCTCTGACCTACAAACTGACCGATAACACGAAGAAGGTTACGTACAGCTACAGTGAATCTACCGCTGACGGCACGGTCCACAGTGTCTTGCGCTTCAGCTCAACTGAACTCATTGGTGCAGAACGCAAAGTAGTCAGTGACCCATCTAAGTACGCGTGTAACTCCGACAGTGCGCCGCTTGGTAGGCTGACCTCTTACAGGGCGACTGACACGGTTCCACAGGGTGGCAAGGCTTCAGCGCTAAAGGTTGACGGCAAGATGATCTTCAAGTTCGGTGAGACTTACTTTATCTTTACGACTTCGCAGAGCACCTGCTCTGCTGACAAGACCGTTCAAGCGTCACAGACGGCCGGTAACAACTTAATGCCAGAGTTTCTCTCCACCCTCGCTCGCTAGTCCTCAATCTGTCAATCGGGTATACTTACAGGTATGAATGCTCAAGAAGTACGCCAAAAATATCTCGACTTTATGAAGACCAAAGGTCACGCAATTGTGCCGCGGGCCAATATCGTGCCGTCTGAAGATCCGACGACCCTCTTCACGGGCAGTGGCATGCAGCCGATGGTGCCATATCTTCTAGGTGAAACCCACCCCCAAGGCGTGCGGCTAGCCGACTCGCAGGTCGTGTATCGTTCGGTGGATATCGAAGAAGTCGGTGACAATCGTCACGCTACCATGTTTGAGATGTTGGGCAACTGGTCCCTGGGTGACTACTTCAAGGAAGAGCAGATTCGTTGGATGTGGGAGTTTCTTCTAGAAGAACTGCAGCTTGATCCTAAGCGATTGTATTTTACGGCTTTTTCTGGCGATGCTGACAATAACATCCCTCGCGACGAAGAGTCGGTCGCTATTTGGCAGGATCTTCTAAAGTCGGTTGATCTAGATCATAAGGCAGTTGATCTCGGAAGCGAGGAGCGTGCAGGCGAGCTCGGCATGCAGGGTGGTCGCATCTTTTATTATGACGCCTCAAAGAACTGGTGGAGCCGCGCCGGAGTACCAAGCAATATGCCAGTGGGGGAGCCGGGTGGCCCGAACAGCGAAATGTTCTATGAGTTTACTGAGATAGAACACGACACGGCTTACGGGGCGCAATGTCACCCCAACTGCGACTGCGGACGCTTCGTCGAGATTGGGAATAATGTCTTCATGGTCTATGTGAAGCGAGCTGAAGGCTTTGAGGAGCTTCGCCACAAGAACGTCGACTTCGGAGCTGGCTTCGAGCGTCTGGCTGCCGCTGCAATCGATAGTCCGGACTTCTTTCGCATTAGCGTATTCTGGCCGTTGATTGAGAAGCTCGTCGAACTAACTGGCCTATCCTACGAAGATAACACTGTAGCGATGAGGATCGTGGCCGACCATATTCGAGGCTCGGTATTCTTGGCAGTTGATGGAGTGCGGCCAAGCAATACCACCCAGGGGTATGTCATGCGCCGTGTCATTCGTCGAGCTGTGCGACGTGGATTAGAGCTCGGCATAGAAAACAACCTAATGTCAGCAGTTATTCCGACCGTTGTGGAAATCTACAAAGACTCTCATCCAGAGGTCGTTGAGCAGGCCGGTGAGGTTCTTGCAGTACTGGTCGCCGAAGAAGATCAGTTTCGCATTACCCTTGAGCGTGGCCTCAAAGAGTTCAAGAAGCGTACCACTGAGCTGGACTTTGAACAGCGCCCACCGGTGCCGACCGGCAACCGCACGCCCCTCACGGGCAAGCTTATCTTCCAGCTATCTGACACTTTTGGTTTTCCGGCTGAGCTGTCTATTGAGGAGGCCGAGAAGGAATCTGTGCCCGTCGACAAAAATTGGCGTGATGATTTTGATCGACTGCTAGCCGAACAAAAGGACCGTAGTCGCACTGCTTCAGCCGGTCAGTTCAAGGGTGGTCTAGCCGACCATTCTGCTAAGACGATTCAATATCACACGGCGACTCATCTCATGTACAAGGCACTTCGTAATGTTCTCGGCGATCACGTCATGCAGCGTGGGAGCAATAACACTTCCGAGCGGCTCCGCTTTGACTTTAGCCATCATGAGAAGATGACACCTGAGCAAATTGCCGAGGTAGAGAAGACCGTTAACGATGTAATCGAACGCAATCTTCCGATCGAATATATTGAGATGGATAAGGACGCTGCCTTTGAGGCTGGTGCTCTCGGCGCTTTTGGTGAGAAGTATCCTGATGTCGTAAAGGTCTACACTGTTGGGAATAATGACGGCGACTGGTATAGTCGTGAAATTTGCGGTGGTCCACACGTCGCTCGCACAGGCGAGCTAGGTCATTTCCGCATCGCCAAAGAAGAAAGCTCTTCTTCTGGCGTGCGCCGAATCAAAGCCGTTCTCGAATAATCATGACAAACGCCCCATCCCCTAAGGGATGGAGCGTGCATGGAGCACTAGTCTCCGAAGATCCGACCGTTGCCGATCAGCGCTCTGGCGAAGAGCGCGAAGGCTCCTGTCAGCGCGGCCAGAGATCCGGTGACGATGGCGGCGAGACGCACTCGCTTGCTGTGTCGCCGCATCAAGCCGGACCGTGATCGAAGTTGGGATGGAAGGTTGCCTTCTTGATCGGTCGTTTGAGGAACTCCTCGCCGACGCCAGCGATGACGACACCTCCGACAAGTGCTGCGACAGCTGCGACAACCAGCTTGATGAAACGTTTTGCTGTGCGGTTCATGAACTACCTCCGGGAAGAGCGGGTTCGTTGGGTGGGAATGTGCGGCCAGAAGAACTGGTAGCCGGCGAACGTGCCGACAGAACTGAAACCGTTACCGATGGCTCGGAGTATTCGTCCGAGTCGATTGCTGCTTGGACTACGGGATGACGGCATGGCCTTACCTTTCGTCGGGGAACTATGCGGCTTGCTTGATCTCCAGTTCGGTCGGTCGCACACCTCTGGCGTACTCCTTGTGCAGAGCGTGCTCTTCCTCGCGATGACGTCCACGGCTCTTGTCCGCGAAGTAGCGGGCCGGAATGAGAACTCCGATGGTGATGACTGTTCCGACCAAGCTGGTCGGCGCCCAGACGAGCCAGCCGAAGCCGAAGCCAAGTGCGACTGACTCGAGGACAAACTTCACCTTGCCGGGACCGAAGGCGCCGTGCATCTTGATTCCGGTCTTCTTTGACCAGCCTCGTGCACGAAACGTGATGATGACAACGTCACGTTCGACCCAGATGAGCCAGCCCATCGCACCGGACAGTACGAGCGCGACGATGATCCCCTGGAACTCGAAGACCAGGGTGATCATTGCGAGGACGAGCAGGGCAGAGATGATCTTGTCGACTGTCGGGTCGGCCTCATGGCCAAAGACCGTGACGTGGTCGAGCTGGCGAGCCAGCGGACCATCGAGGAAGTCGGTGCAAAACATCCCCACCATGACCCAGAACCAGCCCGCAGCTCCAAAGAGCCAGAACGTTTCCGATCGCCAGGTGGCGAGGAAGAGAAAGATGACGGCGAATGTGCCAGCAACGCCACGAATGGCGACGGTGATGACATTGGGGACGCTGTTGCAAACTGCCACAGCGCGCTTCCAGCCGAAGTAGGCACAAGCGTCGCGCAGGAGCACGAGCCACCAGCCGAGCAGGAGAAATGTCACGCCGTAGAAGGTCGTCTTGACGACCCTCATGTACTTTGCATCTTCGGCTTCCCAGATGTAGTCAGGTGACCACAGGGACCGCCACGTATGGATCGCATATCCGATACTATTCATGAAATTCCTTTTTTGTGTGAGGTCCAATATGGCACCGACTCTCGTCGGGTGTTCATGGCAATACCATATAATATTAATCAGATATGCTCAAGCATAAGCATTCAAGGGGCGATGCATGGTAAAATATCGTGTATATGGCTATCAAATTTCCAAAACTTCCCAAGCTATCTTCGCTGCGCGGTACTAAGGCGCCCAAGAATAAGACCAATGACCCCTACATCGTGAGTCTCGATATCGGTACGGAGTACGTCAAAGCACTCGTTGGTGAGGTCAAGGGTGATCATGTTGAGATTATCGGCGCGGCTCGTCAGCGACAGCGACTGACCGACATGGCTTCGGGTGCAGTGACCGATATCGCTGGTGTCGTCGACAATTGTGATGCAGCCCTGCGTGCCGCCGAGAAGCAGGCTGGTGTCGTGGCTCGTAATACAGTCATAGGTATTGCTGGTGAGCTGGTGAAGGGGATGACGACGAGTGTGAGTTATCGTAGGTCACGACCTGAGGTGCAGATCGATATGGTTGAGCTACGGGATATTATTGAGCGTGTGCAGAAGACGGCTTTTGACAAGGCTCGTTCTCAGCTGCAGTGGGAGACCGGGACGGATGATGTCCAGGTGAAGCTCGTGAATGCCGCCGTCGTGGATGTCACGATTGATGGCTACCGCATCACCAACCCAATTGGCTTCCAGGGGCGCGATGTAACGATTGCCGTCTTCACGGCTTTTGCACCGATGGTTCATCTGGGCGCTCTGCAGTCAGTGGCACGTGATCTTGATCTCAACCTTATTAATATCGCCGCTGAGCCTTTTGCGGTAGCCAAGAGCGTGGGCGCAGATGACTCGACGGAATTCTCAGCCATCTTTATCGATATCGGCGGTGGCACCAGCGATATTGCAGTCGTGAATAATGGTGGTGTGGTCGGGACACGTATGTTTGCGATCGGCGGACGCAGCTTCACGAAGCGTATCGCGACCAGTCTCGGCATGAGCTTTGATAAAGCCGAAGAGCTCAAGCTTCAGCACTCTGATGGTAAGCTCGACGCTGCTCAGGAGAAGGAAGTGAGCGAGGCGCTCGCTAAGGATGTCGACGTCTGGCTATCTGGTGTCGAGCTGAGTTTGTCTGAGTTTGACGAGCTCGACCACCTCCCAAATCGGATCATGCTCTGCGGTGGTGGATCGGCTTTGCCGGAGATCAAAGAAGCCCTCCAGACAGCCTGGCACAAGCAGCTACCCTTTGCGCGCAAGCCAAAAATCGACTTTGTGGCGCCGGCTGACGTCAATCGTGTTGTCGATCACACTGGCAAGCTGACGAGCCCGCAAGATATCACATCAATGGGATTGGCGAACCTTGCGCTCGACATTGTCGGTTCAGAAGCCAAGGGTGAGCAGCTTCTCGAGCGACTGAGCCGAACGCTCTCGATTTAGCGAGTATATTGACCACCAATCTTGAGGACGCTATAGTTCCCATGCGCCTAAAGAGAGGTCTGTATCTATGTGGGATTTCGAGTCAATCATACTGACGATCGCCGTCCTGATCGTATATGCCGTTCGCTTGGGTGGGGAAGTGTACGGACCAGTGCAGCGTGACTACAACCTAGTTGCCGGGCTGAGCCTGGTACCAACCGCACTATCACTGCTTATAAGCATTGATGAACGGCAGATCCAGTTAGGACTCTTCGCGAGTACTCCTGTAACGCTCGTGTTTGTGTTGTTCTGGTTTCTCAATCACTTTATTTTCTCTGGAGTCATGCAGCGGTCAGTATCCTGCGAACCTCCTATAAATTCTTTGTGGTGACTGTCGCTTCTTTTGCTCATGTATACTGTTGGCACCATCGAACCTTACATAGGAGAAACAATGAGTAGGGAAACACTCGCCGCATATCTCATCTGGCTGATCTGGATCAATCTCGGATTGAGCCTTGCGGCCACCTACGGCCACGCCTGCATCGCCTCTTGGGCGAGAGTTTGCGAGAAGAATGCGCTCGTGCAGCCGGCGCTTGCGGCTCTGTCGTTGCTGGCTGGCACGGTTGCTCTGAATGTGTTGACAATTCTGCTCTATCGGGCATCCAACAGAGCTGATGATCCCGGAACACAGTATGCATGGTGGTGGGTTGCATATAATGTGTCCACCTTGCTCATCCTGGCAGGGAATCTCCTCTTCGTTCCCCTGAAGATCAAGGAGATCTGGCGTTGGTATGTGGGGTATGACGAGGCGACAAGTCGCCCGCCCGGCGCCCCATCGCTTCTCAGGGTATGGCTTTTGGAGCGCAACAAGGAGTGACTCCAAGAGTAAGTATTCGGTAATACATCATGCCCCTAGCATTTTGCTAGGGGTGTTCTTTGTATCTGCAGCCTATTCTCGCTATAATGCCATAAGAAGAATAACCTTCATTTATGGCTGAAACCAACCAAAAAAACATTATTTATCTCGAGCATGATGCCGAGATCACCGAAGCTATCGAGCAGCTCAAAGCCGCCGAGGGTGACAAGGTTCGACTTGTTGTGCCCGGGCGTTCTGGCTTGCTCCAGAGTGTGGTCAATCTCAAACTCCTCAAGAAGGCTGCTCAGTCTGGCGACAAAGAACTCATCCTCGTCACGAGCGATAAGACGGCTACGGCTCTCGCCGGTAAGCTCGAGCTGGCTGTCGCTAAGAACATCAATGCTGCTCCTCATATTGAAGCCGGCGAGCCAGAGCCAGATCGCACGACCAAGATTAGTGCTGACGAGGAATCGCCAAACGAGGATAGCGGGGGCCTCGCGGCTGTCCCCGTGCAACGCTATGACGCACCAAATAAAAAAGCTTCTCGATCAAAAGCCGATAAGCCTGCAAAAGGCGCAAAAGTACCAAATTATCAAAAGTTTCAATTGTGGATTTGGATTGGCGCTGGCGCGTTCATTCTTTTCTTGTTCCTCTGGCTCGCTACAGCCTTTTTACAAACCGCTACAATTCACGTCCAGGCTTCTGCAGATCAGCGCCCGGTAGACACCACATTTGTACTCTCTACGACAAAGAGTGGAGCTACTACGCTCACCGCTCAGAGCCTAGAGCTGGTCAAGGATTTGAGCCAGACCTACCAGGCGTCCGGGCAGAAAGACGTTGGTGCCAAAGCGAGTGGAACGGTATCGGTAAAAAACTGTGAGGATACCGACTCCCACCCGCTTCCAGCCGGCAGTAAGCTCGTGACGGGCGGCAAAGCCTTCCTGACTACCGGCGACGCTACTATTCCCGAAGGTGACTTTGCAGGGGGTGGCTCGGTCTGCAAGTCCAAATCCGTTTCGGTAGCAGTAGCTGCTGAGGCGAATGGTGACTCGTACAACTTCTCTGGTGCGACCTTCTCGGTCACTGGTCTCACTGCCAAGGTTTCTGGTACTGGTACGACATCCGGCGGTGTCACGAAGAACGTTACCGTGGTTGCTCAGGGTGATATTGACGGGGCCCAGAAGACTGCCATCGAAGGCGCCAAGACTCAGGCATTGAGCGACTTGCGCGACATGGCAACCGACGACCAGAAAGTGTTTGATGACACGATTACTTCAAGTGTAGTGAGTGCGACGCCAAACCCACCAGCTGGTGCGGAAGCAAGCTCCGGTACACTCACGCTCAAGGTGAAGTACACCGTCTTGACCGCTCAGGTGACTGATATGGAGGCTCTCGTAAAGGCCAGCCTTGGTAGCCAGATCTCGGCTGGTGGTGAACTGCTCGATGCCGGTCTCGATCAGGCTGAGCTCAAGCAGACCAAGGCATCCGGTGGAGACTTTACCTACCAGCTCAAGACGACCGCTTTCACGGGTCAGCCGATCGACAAGGACGCGTTGGCCAAGCAGGCTGCTGGACGATCCAAGAAAGAAGTCTCGGATATCGCCAAGCAATATCCAAATGTCTCTGGCGTCACTATCGACTCATGGGTGTTCGTGCCCAACATGCCTGCCAACGCGAGTAATATCAAAGTAGATATAAAAGTCTCAAAGTAGGCGATAGGGGGAGTATGGGACTCGGTCAAGAACATGTCGGCGTAGCAGTCGAGCAGACGCTCATAGGCGTAGATCCAGGAGAGAAGCGTATCGGACTTGCCGTGAAGCCAGCCGGCCAAACCGGTGGCGTGCCATTGCGGGTGGTGGAGCCGGGTCCGGATTTTTATACCTTGGTTACGAAGCTTGCAGACCAATATGATGCCGACACGGTAGTGGTAGGGCTACCGCGGGATATCAATGGCAATGACACAGCTCAGACTGCCAAGGCCCGTGCTTTTGCTGGTGAGCTGGCTGAGGCTACCGGTCTCCATATCTTGATGCATGATGAATTTAGTACCAGTGAACGAGCCCGAGAACGGCTCAAACCGACTACTCGCGATCAAGAGAAGCGAGAGCTTGATGCTGTGGCGGCTGCGATCCTCCTGGAAGATTATATAGAGAGTATGGTCTAATGCCGCCGACGCCACCGCGCCCGACGGGTGGACCAATGGGTCACGCCATACATACCGTGCAGCGCCGCGATGGCAAGCGCCTGGCGGTGCGGCTAGGGCTAGCTGCGCTGGTCGTCGTGATGACTGCTACTATCGGCACACTAGCGTGGTTTTCATATAGCATCAATGCACCGGTGGGTGGTGCTACCCCGCTCGGAGGGGGTGAACCGAGCGTAGTGGTGATTCCGACAGGCAGTTCTATATCTGAGATTAGCCAAATCTTGAGTCAAAAAGGCCTCATCCGTAGCTCAACGGCATTCGAGATCTATGCGCGTATTGGGCCAGCCCACGGTCAACTCAAGCCCGGTCCATACCAGCTCAATCCAGGTATGTCGACTGTACAAATCCTCGACTATCTTTCGTCTGGCAAGATCGCGGTGCGTACATTTGTGGCCCGCGATGGGCTGACACTTGCTCAGCTGGCGGCGAGCTATGAGCAACAGGGCTTTGGCGCAGCTTCCGAATTTACCGCAGCCGTGGGAGCTGCCAAGCTGTCGCCATCCGCGCAGGCGTTCTTTGGCTCACCAACTTCGTTAGAAGGGCTCCTGCCGGCTGATAGTTACCAATTGATCATTAATGATCCAGCCTCGGTACTTATCGCACAGATGCTCAAGAATCTCGACGAAAAGGTCATACCGGCTTTCCAGGCGTTTTCGTCGTATCCCGGCAAACTGACTGCCTACCAAGTCCTCATCCTGGCTTCTATTGTAGAGAAGGAGGCTTCAACGCCAGCTGATCGATCTGGCGTGGCTGGTGTGTTCTACAATCGGCTAGCCAAAGGGATTAAGCTAGAGAGCGATGTGACGGTTATATACATAACGGGTCGCACCGAGCCGACTGCCACGGACCTCAACTCAAACTCTCCATACAACACGCGCAAGTTTGCTGGATTGCCGCCAACACCGATCTCGGTGCCATCGCTCGCGGCGATCGAGTCGACACTCAAGCCGACCGCCAGTAGCTACATCTTCTTCATCGGCGGTAAGGATGGCAAAACGTACTATGCAAACACCTATGCCGAGCATCTCATCAATATAGATAAATACATGTAGGCGGCTCGTTTTGGGTTGATGAGTGGTTTTTCCTTCCAAAATCTTCTCCTGTCGCACCCCAGATAATAAACCGATGTCAAATAACCTGCCGTCAAGGGTTGACCAGCTCGCAACCGCTTGTTAGTATACCTCCCGTAGCTTTTAGTTTGGTATTGGTGGAGTCCGCCCCGAGGGCGCTCGTAAGACCCAGTCACCCGACTAAAAACTCCTGTTGATCACATCTGATAAAGGGCTCAATATACATTAATTTTAAGGTCGATGTGCCCCCGTTCACTCGTGCAACGAGTGAAGACGATCTGATCACAGTAACGATTACGTGTAATAACAGCGGATATGGAAACTATTCATAGCTTTCCATTTATTGTCAGCTCACACGTACGGAGCGCGTATTAGTAGAATAAGCCCATCCGTATCCCTTATTCCGAAGCCTATGGCTGCGGCAGGGGTTACTCAGACTTCTTCTTCGATAAAAGCAAACTCATCGTCTCGTCTGAACAACGACGAGGCCTCAGCCCTTGAGGCTGGGATTGGTCGCTCACTTGCGGCTATTAAACAATCAATTATGTCAGGTGGCTCATGGCGCTTGGCTTCCCACGCCCTGTTGATCGCAGTGGTGGTCTGTATCGCTATGGCCGGAAAAGTTCAGGCCGATAGTATCACTGTTATCCGACCAGGTGCACAGGAGTCTGCTCCACAGGACCAGTCGGGGGAGCTTCAGTCTGGTGCTATCTTGGCTCAACAGGCTCAGCTTCTGATTGCCTCTGACGTGCAGGAACGAGCTACGACCAGCGTGTCTCAGATCCAGCTCGCTACCACAGACGAAAACTTCCTCACGAAGAAGGCTCCCATTACGGCCGGTCAGCCAGTGAAGCGCAGTGTCTCTAGCTACACAATTGCTCAAGGCGACACCGCTTCATCGATCGCCGCCAAGTTTGGCGTCACCACCGATACACTCTTCTGGGCTAACAACCTAGCTGAAGACGCGACGCTCAAGCCGGGTCAGCAGCTCATGATCCTCCCAGTCAATGGTCTGCTTTATACCGCAAAGGGTGATGAAGATGTCGCCGGTCTCGCTGCTACCTATCAGGCAAGCGCGAACCTTATCGATAGCTATAATCAGCTCGAGGGTAAAGCACTGGCTGCAGGCCAGAAGATTATCATCCCTGACGGTGTGAAGCCGGAAGTGAAGAAGGCTACTCCAGTCGCTCCTGTAGTAAGTAGTACCCGTATTGCTTCGAGTGGTACAACCCTGCGAGCTGGGAGCTTCTCAAACTCATACTCGATGGGCTACTGCACGTACTATGTCGCCAGCCGCCGAGCTGTCCCGTCAAATTGGGGTAATGCTTCGAGCTGGTACTACAACGCTATCGCGTCTGGCTATGGTGTTGGTACAACGCCACGTGCTGGGGCAGTAGCTTGGGAATTTGGTAACCACGTCGCTTATGTTGAACGAGTGAACGGCGACGGCACTGTGACTGTCTCTGAGATGAACTTCTTCGGCAACGGTGGTGGATGGAACCGAGTGAGTCAGCGTACGACTGCGGCCAGCAAGTTCAAATACATCTACTAGCAGAAATGTACTCAAATAAAAAAGCCCTTCGAGGGCTTTTTTATTTGACACAGATCTAGAGATCACCTATAAAGTATCCACTGCCCGACGCAACAGGGCCTAGTGAAAGAAGCACCTACAATGACAAAACTCATGAGTGAGTTAAGACTTCAGTCGATTGTGAGCTGGGAGGAATGGCAACGGCTGTGGGACGAGTGCAGTCAATACGAACAGTATCTCGGTCTATTGAACTGCCTTTTTGATTCGGCAAATTTCGCGACCTTAAGTTGGGAAGATGATCCGCTTGGGGTGAATCGCACGTTGTTCTTACTAGATCTCATTGATGAAGTGCAGCCAAGCGATGCAGGGCGCGAGCTCAAATCGCCAACGACGCCTTCGGATGCACGAGGCAAGCTTGTGCGTAAGGGGCGGACTGTACTGGTGAACTTTTGGAGTAAGTCACCAAATACCAATATGAATAGTAGGTTTATGCAGCCAGCAGTACTGGAGCGTCTCATACGCTTTTTCCAGCTCGTTCCCGCTACTCATCTGCCGAGCAACCTGCCTGCCTACGTTCCAGCTGGTGATAAGAATTATGTCGAGAGTTACTGGTGGAATACGGTAGCCCTGACAATCGTGCGAATGGGTCTGCAGCGCGCCCATTCAAGGCACTACAATACCCTTCACCCTGAGGCGTGTCAGATACTTCGCGATCATTTGTCAGAGACTTTTCACTTGCTGATGCCGAGTGGGCAAACGCATCTCTTGATCGACGCACTGGACGTGCTTGGTGACGGGCGCAGGCACCAGCTGCGTTACCTCGCTACAGGGGGCTTACCCGATACTCCACTAGAAAGTGTGGCGCGCGGCAGAAGAAACACCTTGCAACGAGAACTCGCTCGGACGATGATCGTCGTGGAGCGCCTCGGGTCTATCTCGACTTGGTAGGCTTGACTGCCCGGACTTCGGTCCGGGCTTTTTCTTTTGCTTATGCTTTGCGCCTCCTATCGCCGGAAGGTGGCATTTCGTTCGGGGGATCTCAAGATTAGGTTGTCCTGCTATCGACAATCGTAGATATTAATGACAGAATAGCCACGGATTTCTGTATCTATATCAGTGTGAGAATAGCACACTGTAGCTGACCTAGCCTGCTATAGTGTGCCGTTCTCACCATACGGAGAGATCGCTGTAGCCAAAATGGCGTCGGTGAAGTTCTACGGCAGAAGAGTATTTGATATGTCAGACATGAAGTTTAATGGGCTGATAACGGCGGAGAAGCGCTGGCACGCGATCTTTACGAGGCTCGCACAAGGTGGATTGCCGTCCGACAAAGTGGTGCGAGCCTTGCAGGATATCTACGAGGGTAGGTTCCGGGAGGAGCCAGATGCCTTTGACTGGTGCGAGCAGTACCTCCTGAGTCCCGCAGATCAGCTGAAGAAGCTCGAGTACTATAACACTGAGTACTGGGATGGTTACTTCAATCTGATGCATTTCGTGATGGCGGCCAACCTCACAGGAGGACCCCCATCGCGCTACCAGCGAGTGACGGATCTGCATGTATACAACGTTTCATTCGCATCGATGGAGATGGCTCTCGAGATGTGGGGCAGAGTTTTTGAGGGAGAGCTTCAAGACGTGCACTGGGGCTGGACACAGGTGCAGGAGGACAAGCTTTCAGAAATAGCGGGTCAGGTGCGTCTCTTCAAGCCAGATAGGCCTATGATCGAGCTTGTGCGTATCAACCTCGTCTCTCATTGGGTATCTGGAGAACGCAGTACGGTTCGTGAAGTGAGAACGACGGCTCAGGCTATGGGGGAGGAGTTGGCGGGCCTGGAAGTACTGAGTGCTTATGGGCTCCATCCTGAGCTTTTTGAGCACCAGGATGGCGAGACGCTCCCGTGCGCACGGCTCGCCAGCTTACGCGTTGGCGTTGAGGAGGGACCGGATGATACGGTCTTGATCCTCGAGCATAATGCATCGCTAGACCCAGCTCTTTGGCGGCATTCTGTCGCTGGGGAACATGCTGGCGCAGCGTCTCCGATCCTGCTCAAGCTGTGGGACGACTGACGTTTTAGGATCATGTACGGCACCTCGCTCTTTCGGGAGTGAGGTGCCGATTCTTATAGTTACTTATGCTTTGCACCTCCTGCGCATGCCTGGTACGATGTCGCATATGATTGGAAAGTTTATTTATCGCCTCTTTCTCACGGCCTTTTTAGTCGGCTTTGAGATCGCTATCTACCTAGCCGTCCAGGTCGCTTATCTGCGACCGGCCGGCGATATCTACCGAGCTGCCTGTGAGCCTAACACGACCTGCGCGCCATTCCGACCTGACGTAATTGCCCTCACAGCTGTCCAGGTCGCCGTAGGGGCTACTATCATCATTGGCGTGATATCGCTCGTCATGGCGGTCGTGAAGCGTCCTCGGAAGGCGTCAGGTAACAAGGATAAGTCCGCCACGACGCCAAAGGTGGAAGAAGCCTCCGATGTCGAGCCTGAGCTCGATGACGAAGCTTAGCTCGCAACAGATTGCAGAATTAACATATTTATCGTATAATGTGCTGATATGTTCGTAGATGAAGCCATTATTAATATCGAAGCCGGCGCCGGTGGCGACGGCAAAGTTTCGTTTCTCCGCAACCGACACCAGCCTAAGGGTGGGCCAGATGGTGGTGACGGCGGGCGAGGTGGCGATATCTTGGCTGTGGTCGATCACAACTCATCCACACTCTCTGCCTACCGCATTCAAAAAGCCTGGAAGGGCGAATCTGGCGTAGGCGGCGGTTCAAACCGACGCCACGGCAAGAACGGGGAAGACATCATTCTGCCTGTTCCTCCAGGTACACTTATCAAGCATGGCGATCGCCTCGTCGCTGAGCTGACCGAAGCAGGTCAGACTATTACGCTGGCCCGTGGTGGACGTGGTGGCCTCGGCAACTCTCACTTTGCGACCAGCACACGTCAGAGCCCTGGCTTTGCCGAGCTCGGCGAGCCGGGTGAAGCCTATGAGCTGACCTTTGAGCTTAAGCTGATCGCCGATGTTGGCCTTGTTGGGCTACCAAATGCCGGTAAGTCTACGCTCCTGTCTGTCCTTACGAGTGCTCGTCCGAAGATCGCGAACTACGCCTTTACGACCCTCCGACCGAATCTCGGCGTAGCAGCTTGGCACGGCGAAGAATACATTATTGCTGATATTCCTGGCCTCATCGAAGGTGCACATGAGGGTAAGGGTCTTGGTGATGCCTTCCTCAAGCACGTTGAGCGTACGCGTGTGCTTATTATCCTCGTCGACGTGGCGGATGATGTCGCGGCGACGTACAAGACGCTCCAGACCGAGCTAGCGGCCTATGCCGACGAGCTGGGTGCGCGCGAACGACTCATCATGCTGTCTAAGGTCTCGATAGCTGATCCGGCGCATGTCAAAAAGCAACGGAGTGCTCTAGCCAAGGCCGCCAAGGTGAAAGTAGCCGAAGTTGGCTTGCTATCTGCCCAGGAGCACGTTGGACTCGATGAGCTCAACGGGCAGATCCTCGAGCTTCTCGCCCAGAAGCAGATTACTGAAGAAGCAGTCGAAGACACGACGACAATTATCGATGTCCCGATGGAGTCAGTCCTCGACTGGTACATTGAACCGGCAGGCGACAAGCGCTGGGAGCTCAAGGGTATGCTGGCTGAACGCTGGGCAGCTCGTACGAACTTTGCTAATGACGCTGCGCTCGAACGCCTCCACATGATCCTCGACCGAGCCGGGATCTGGCAGCGACTTCGCAAGCACGGCGCTGAGCCAGGTGATACGATCGTAATGAATGGCAAGGAGTTGACGTGGTAGAGTACGCCGTAGATGGCACGACGATCGTCGCCGAGACACGCTCAGATCTTTTTTCGCCAAAGGATCTGGATAAGGGAAGTCGATTGTTACTAGAGGCTGTTGCGAAGGAAAACTACACTTCTCTCCTCGACTGGGGTTGTGGCTGGGGTGCTTTGAGCCTCTGGTTGGCTGAGCGCCGCCCCAAGGCACAAGTCATTGCACTCGATAGTGATATGGGGGCAGTGAAGCAGACTATCGCTAATGCCGAGCGTAATCGACTCAAGAATATCGAGGTCGTTGCGAGTCCTGGATATGAAGACATCGACCCGGCTCTCAAATTTAATCTTATTGTGAGCAACCCGCCAACTCACCGTGGGCGGGAAGTAGTTGAGTCAATGATTACCGAGAGCGCCAAGCGCCTCAATAAGGGCGGCAAGCTCGTGATCGTCGTCGAAGCCCGCCTCAAGCCATGGGTTGACCGGGCGCTCAAGGAGAACTTTGGTCGAGTGAAGACCATCAAACGTAGCCCAAAGCACGCCGTACTCATCGGCGAATAAAGTTATAAATAATATGCATCGTTGAGTGTATATTATTGAGACAGTACGGCGGACCAGTAGTTCCTCTCACGAGGAGCTGCCGGCCTAGTTATCTTTATTGAAGAGAGTATACATTCGTTTGAAAAAATATGATTAAAATGTCATGATAGTGCAGTTACATACGGGGCATTGGCGCAGTTGGTAGCGCGCTTGCATGGCATGCAAGAGGTCGGCGGTTCGAATCCGCCATGCTCCACCATGAAGATTACCCGATGGGCTCGGGTGATGCTCATGGTGGAAGAATACTTTCATCGAGTTCCTATTGTTTACTACCAGCCTTGAAGGAGGCACTATGACAGATATCGATGAGTCCGATGCGGGCTTCACGCTCACCGGTGGAGTGATGCGTGTGCACGCTCTCGGTAGCGAGAGCGGTGACGTGGCGTTGGTGGATGACCCTGACGTAGCGCTACGAGCGCTCGGAGCCTTCGACACTGCGATCGGTGCGGCAGGTGGCCACATCGCCGGTGACGTGAGCCTCTTGCGGCCGGGAGGGGGCCTTCGTCTCCTTCGCGGCGGCCTGGACAGCGCGCCGGACGGTGGTGCAACCGGTACCGGTGCGGGCGGCTAGACTGCTCCGCAACGCGGCCACTCTGTCAGAGAGGGGGCACATGGACGACGAAACCGGCACGTAATACGTGCGCATTACTTTCACGATCTCTCGTATGTATGAGAGGTCGTTTTTATTGAGCATCGAGGGTAGTTATGCTTGCAAAATAGTAGTATTTGTGGTAGAATATTGCTATCTCGAACCTTGCTATGAGCGGCTTTCTGAACTACTATTGTATTCAATCCTGATCTGTTACGGGTCATTTGAGGGCAGAAAGCCGCCCATACTGGGACAGTTCTTCCTGCACCGCGCAGGGGATGAGATAGGCAGAAATGAGCAATCATCATGTCGAATGCACTTTTACACCGTTTTCGTTTTCTACTGCTTCTGGCTGGTGTGATGGTCTTGGCTACCGCCTGTCCGCCACAGCCCACCCAGGCAGCGACCGATTCCTGGGACTTCACCGTCAAGGTGGGGTACTCCCAGGAGATGGTCACCAAGTACGGCGGCGAGGCGGCCCTTCAGGGTCGCATCACCGCACAGCTCGGTCAGGTCTCGGATCGCTACACCGGCTTCTCGAAGTCGATCACGATCCGTCCGATCTCGTTCTACACCTACGCCTCGGCCTACGATCAGTACAGCCTGCCTCATCCCGAGGCGGACTTGCATGTCATCTATGTCGAGAACCCCCTTGTGGGTGGAGGTTGGGCTGGAGTCTTCCAGGTCATCATGCACTCGTGGTACGAGCCAAACGTGGCCGGCATCGTCGAAGGCAATGCCTTCGCGCCGCACGCCACCGACGGCCTCGCTCACGAGTTCGGTCACTTCCGTGGCGCGATCGACATCTACGCCATCAACGTGGACCCGGCCAAGAACCCCGTCAGCCACACCGGCTTCCAGGCGAAGGACACGTTGGGTGAAACCATCATGGACTACGCCTACGACCACCAGGTCATCGACGCCTATTCTCGGTGCATCATCGAGAAGTCGGCTGACACAGTGAACGCTGAGGTCCCCGTTGTGGCTCAGACCTTGCCCGGTACCTACCAGGTGAACGTCAAGACCGCAGCAGGTGCCACTGTGGCAGGAGCGAGCGTCAAGCTCTATTCCGTCGAGTGGTACAGCAACAGTGTGACGGCATCACCTGTCGTCACCGGCACGACGGCCAGCAATGGCCTCTACCAGCTGTCCAGCAATCCATTCCGCACGCCGGAGTCTGTCACCAAGCCATGGGGAACTGTGGCTGGCAACTTCCTCGTCGAGGTCCGCAAGGGCTCTCAGGTCAGCTACAGCTGGCTCCCGATCAGCGCAGCCGGCCTGTCCGCCTGCACCCATCCCGGAGAAGATTTCGTCCTCTCCCTTACCCTTGGTTAACTCCCAAGGGAATGCCCCCGGTAGCGCCTCTGGCGCCCGGGGGTTCCCTTTTGTGGCGTATATATTACGCGATAACAGCACTATACTGATGGTATGAATCCTCGTCATTACCTCTCATGTTACGGACCACAGTTTGTACGGGGTCTCGGCTATCTGGCTATGCGAGCAGATATGCGGGTCTACCGTTTTGCGGCCTCGCTCTGGCCCATTCCAAACTATGCTACATTGGCCGAATCCCGGCGATCTGAGGTGAGCCAAGTCGTAACTACGAGTGTGTGGGTGGTAATTGCTGGAGCCTGGGTCGCCATGGCGACACTGTTATTTGTCGTCCAGATTCCTATCCTGCAGTGGTTGATCTTTGCACTACTCTTGTCGCTGGTCGCACCTTTTGGGCTGATGTTTGTAGCCCTTGTGGTTGTTTCTGTAGTTGGCTCAAACTCCTAAGCTGGGGCCATTTCCCGGCCTGGCCTTCGAGGTATAATGAAGGTATGACGACATCGCGTGTAGCGCTACTCATAGGGGGACCCTCACGCCATCATACTACTTCACGGGCGGTGGCTTCGGATATTCTAGAGCTTCCGGCTGGACAGGTGGCCCACTTACATCCCGTACTCATCACCCCGGAAGGACAATGGCGGTTTTATCCGTCAGCTTTGGGGTACTCGGCGGACACGCCGCAGCATGTCCTCGGGCCTGACGAAGTCTTGGCGCAGTTGCCGTTTCTGTATGATGCTGCGCTCGTCACCTTGACGGGGGAGTATGCCAGTGACGGCCAGCTCCAACGCGTACTCGATCGTGCAGGCATGCCCTACCAGGGGACGGGACCACGTGCCAGTGCTCATGCGTGGGATACAGCGGCCGTCTACCAACTCTTGCGGCGAGTTGGATTTCAGATCCCAAGCTACCTTGCCATGAATCGCACTGAGTGGGTGGTGGCACGTGGCCGCAAGCTGCGGCAACTGATTACTGCAATGGGCACAGAATTGGTGGTGAAGCCAAACTGTCCACTAGCAGACGAAGCCATTCTCGTCCGATCACCAGCCCAGCTCGCTGATGCTATCGAGGAGATGAGTATGCAGCACGATCGCTTCATCATCCAGCGTCGGCTCAACGGTGTACTGATTCGGGTCGGGCTGATCGAGACTGATGCCGGCGTGGTGCCGGGACAGGTGATTGCCGAAGACGGTCGGACAGTGTCGGCTGAGGCTTGCCTCGCTCTGCAACGTACGGCTATGAAGGTGCACCAGATTCTAGGTCTGCGCGATTACTCGCTCGTCGAGATGAGTATTGCGCACGGTAGAATATGGGTGAGTGGGGTGGAGACGCTGCCAGAATTGACCCAGGTATCACCTTTCACGTCATCGATTACGACCCTGGGCTGGAGTTACGCAGATCTCATTTCTCATCTCATAGGACGAGCCTTGAACCGTCCAGAAGTGATAGAATTACGGTAATGATTAAAAAATACGGCAATCAACTTATCGTGCGTCGCTTGCGACGGCGCGTCGTCCGGCTTCTTAACGATCACGGACTGACAATCATTATGGTGACTGGCACGATCGGCAAGACGAGTACCAAGCTGGCGATTGGTGAGCTCTTAGAGAAGGCCGGCCGAAAGGTCTGTTACTCCGCCGATAGCTACAATACCGAAATAGGTATTCCATTGGCTCTCTTCGGTCTCAAGGCGCCGGAGCGGGTGGTAAATCCAGTAGAGTGGGTCAAAATTCTACGCGAGATGGACGCACAGCTCGAGGAGTATCCTTATGACACGATTGTGATTGAGATCTCCGAGGATGATAGAGAGCTCATGCTCCCGTGGGTCAAGCTCATGTCTCCACAGATTGCTGTGTTGACCGGGGTGAGTCCAGCACATATGAACAGATTTGAATCAGTCGACGAGCTTCTAGATGACAGTATAGTGCTGGCCAGCCAGTCTGATGAGATCTATTATCATGCTGACTTTGCGGCAGTGCAGGAGAAGATGGGTCGCAAGAAAGGGGCTCGTGGCTATGGTCTAGATCGTGGTGTCGTGCGATTTGAAAACCTCAAACGCCGTCGTGATGGACTGATCACTGCAGACTTGGTGCTCGGTCGTCATCGTGAAGAGATCAAGACGCAGATGGTTGCTACGCAGAGCCTCGGCTCACTGTTGGCTGCGGCCAGTGTGGCGCAGTCACTTGGCGTGGATCGAGGTGTGATCGTACGTGGCCTGGGTATGATTGCGCCGGTCAAGGGCCGCATGCGGCTGCTGCCGGCCGTCAATGGTGCTCGTCTCATCGATGATACATACAACTCAAGCCCAATGGCTGTCGTGGCTGCACTCGATACGCTCAAGGAGCTCAAAGCTGGCCGGCATATTGCCGTGCTGGGTAGTATGAATGAGCTGGGCGATCACAGCGCTGACCTTCACGCGCAGATCGGAATCTCGGCCGCTGAGCATGACTTGGATCTGCTCGTGACGGTAGGTCGTGAATCGGCCGCTTATATCATTCCCGCAGCGATAGAGGCAGGTATGGACAAGGCCAAGATTAAGCAGTTTCGCACGCCCTACGAAGCTGGCTACTTTCTCAAAAAGATGCTCAAGGAGACTGATCTGGTGTTGACCAAGGGGTCGCAAAATGGCGTATTTACCGAAGAGACCAGTCGTATTCTCCTAAGCCCAGCGCTTAAACCAGCCGACGAGCTGGTACGTCAATCAAGGGGGTGGAAGGCGCGTAAGAAGAAAAGCTTTGGGCTATGAGCGTCATCGACGCGTTGGGGGATCATGATGAGCCGACCACAGGTTGGCAGGAGTACTATCGTCAGCACGCTGGTCGCGAACCACGTCCCGAGCTGAGCGAAGCATTGAGGGCTGTTCGAGAGGTCCATCCTGACCTAGGTGAGATTTCGGCGCTGGAGGTCGGAGCTGGTGCCATGGTTGAGGCTCGCGCCCTCTTAGATGCTGGTGTTGGTCGCGTCTTGGCAACAGATTATAGCCCAGGTGCACTGAAGCGTTCGTTGGGTTTGTCACTGCAGTACAACCAAGATGCCGAGCGCTTTGACCGATTTGAATTTGAGCAGGTCAAGAATGAAGATTTGCCCGAGCTGCTCGCCCCCGCCTCACAAGATCTCATTATCTCGTACAATACGCTCTCGTATACTCATCCGGATGCCTTTCCGGAGACTTGGCAGGCACTCTTGGGGGCATTGCGGCCAGGTGGCGTGATCAGCGCCTCGTTCCTCGGTGATCGTGATCACTGGAATAGAAAGTATTCCGGCATGACGTTTGTCACTCGTGAGGATGTCGCCTCCATGACCGATGGACTTGAGGAGTTATCGGTGCACGAGAGAGCAGAAGAGATTACCGAGACATCTGGCGATAAGCGCTTTAGTCATATTGTTACGGTTGTGTGTCGCAAGCCGCTCCCTGCTTCAGAAGAATCCACAATCTGAAGGTGACCTTTTTCTATCTGGAGATAGAGACTATAATGAATGATTATGTCTGAACAAAAACGTTACGATCCGATAAGTGCCGAGCCAAAGTGGCAGGGCGTGTGGGCCAAGACGGGTCTGAACAAGACGCCGACCAACCCGACCAACCCTTTTTATAATCTCGTTATGTTTCCGTATCCGTCGGGCAACCTCCACATTGGGCACTGGTACAATTTTGCACCGGCCGACACGCTGGGGCGCTATGCTCGTATGCGTGGCTATGATGTCTTGCAGCCAATCGGCTATGACGCTTTTGGCTTGCCGGCTGAGAATGCCGCAATCAAACACAATATCCCAGCCGATGAGTGGACCGACCAGAATGTAGCCAGTTTTGAGAAGCAGCTTGGCAGCATGGGGTCGATGTATGACTTCGACCGAGTCGTGAACACCTCAAAGCCAGATTACTATCGCTGGACACAGTGGCTCTTCCTGCGACTCTTCAAGGCCGGTAAGGCGGTCCAAAAGGATGGTCTCGTCAACTGGTGCCCAAAAGATAAGACAGTGCTTGCTAACGAGCAGGTGGTGGGTGGCTTGTGTGATCGCTGTGGTACCGCGGTGGAGCGCAAGACGCTCAAGCAGTGGTACTTCACGATTACTGACTATATCGAAGATTTGCTTGAAGATATTGATGACCTGGATTGGCCAGAGAAGATCAAAATCCAGCAACGCAATTGGATCGGCAAAAGTCAGGGGGCCAAGATCCAGTTTACGTTCTATGGTGATCACCACGCCGCCCAGGTAAGAGGCGGTAAGGCAGCACCCGTTATGGAGCTCGATTCACTGGATGGCTTGCCACTGGAAGACAAGGCCTATATCGAGGTCTTTACGACTCGCCCAGATACAATCTTTGGCGTGACATTTATGGTGCTCGCACCAGAGCATCACTTGGTCGATCAGCTGACCACCGATGAGCATCAGGTGGCTGTAAAGCAGTATCGCGAATGGGCCGGAAGCCGTACCAACGTGGAACGCATGGAGTCGAAGAAGAAGACAGGGGTTTTCACTGGGTCTTACGTCATCAACCCAGCCAGCGGCGACAAGATTCCTGTATGGGTAGCCGATTATGTTCTGATGGACTACGGTACTGGCGCTATCATGGCTGTTCCAGCCCACGATGAACGAGATAACGAGTTTGCGCGGGCTTACAACTTGCCGATTCGTGTCGTGGTCGAGCCGGTGACCGGTGTGAAGCAGTTTGACCCCGAACTCCGCAAGAGCATTGTGGCTTTAGTACGCAATCCGCGCACCGACGAAGTACTGACGATCAACTGGGGCGAGGGCAGCGGTGGCCGTCTGTTTGTCGGTGGTGGTCGAGATGAAGGTGAAGACATCGTAGCTTGTGCCACGCGCGAAGTCATCGAGGAGACCGGCTACTCGGATCTCCAATACGTCGGTCAGACTGAAATGATTCACCATCACTACTTTGCGTACTCCAAGGGTGTGCCGCGAGAGATCGAAGCCACCGGTGTGCTGTTTGAGTTGCGTAGTGACGAGCGGATTGAGCCAAAGCTCGAGGAAGATGAGAAGGGCAAGTTTGCTGTCGAGTGGGTAAAGGTTGCCCAAGCCGATAGTGAGGTCCAGGATGAGCTGCATCGATACGTCTTCGAGGCATTTGTTCACAATAAAGTTCATGGTGGCCAAGGTATTCTGACTGATTCCGGCGAATTTACAGGGCTGGAGAGCGAAGAAGCCAAGTCGCGCATTACCGATTGGCTCGAGACACGGAGCGACGGTCAAGCCATCACGAACTACCGCATGCGAGACTGGCTGATTTCTCGACAGCGGTATTGGGGTGCGCCAATTCCGATTATTTATTGTCCGACATGTGGGCCAGTCGCTGTCCCGGAGAAAGACTTGCCGGTCGTGCTACCACTCAAGCAAACTTTTGACGCCAGTGGCCAGTCACCACTCCTGACTCATCCGGACTTTACGCACGTTGCTTGTCCAGAGTGCGGCAACGAAGATGCGCATCGCGAGACCGACACGATGGATACCTTCGTTGACTCCTCGTGGTACTTCTTGCGCTATCCAAATACGCAGTATACAGATGGTCCATTTGACCAAAAAGCCGTGAAGACGTGGGCGCCGATTGATTTGTATATTGGTGGGGCCGAGCATGCCATCCTGCACCTCTTGTACTCACGGTTCATCACGAAGTTCTTACACTCCGAAGGGTTAATCGACTTCAAAGAACCATTTACAAAGTTGATCAACCAAGGCATGATCCTGGGGCCTGATGGCAGCAAGATGAGTAAGAGCAAGGGGAATGTAGTTGATCCGGATGACTTTGTTTCCAAGTACGGCTCAGACGCGGTTCGCATCTATCTGATGTTCATTGGTGCGTGGGAGGACGGGGGCCCGTGGGACCCTCAGCGCTTTGAGGGTGCTCATCGATTTATCCAAAAGGCTTATGCAGCTGTGACTGAAGGCTATGTGGAGAAGGACGTTGATGGCACGCGTGATGCTGCTTTGGAGATCCGGCTACACAAGCTGATCCAGAAGGTCACGAAAGAGCTTGATGCTCATCGATTTAATACCGCTATTGCTGCCATGATGGAGTACATCAATTTGTTGGCCGCTGATCGTCGCGAAGGCGCGGTATCCTCGTCGATGTGGCAGGCGGCTGCACTGACGTTCATACGGGTGCTCGCTCCATTTACTCCGCACTTAGCCGAGGAGCTCTGGCAGGAATATGGGCAGACCGATAGTGTCCATCTTGAGGCGTGGCCGGTTTTTGATGCCGAGATGACCGTTGATGACCTCGTCACCTATGCCGTGCAAGTAAATGGTAAGCTTCGCGGCGAGTTTGTGACCGAACGTGGCCGTGTTCCGGGAGCAGTTGAAGAGACGGCTCGTGAACAAAATGCCACACAAGATTGGACGAAGGGCTCTAAAATAGTGAAAGTGATCGTCGTGCCTGATCGACTCGTGAACTTCGTCGTAAACAATTCATAATAAAATACACCCATTTCTTCTTAACAAGAAATGGGTGCGGAGCGTTCTACTCCTCACGAAGTCGGATACTGTGTCTGCCGAGCTGGACGTAGACAAAATCCCACATGGCCGGACCAAACTGGGGAATCTCCATGAGTTCTGCTCTTGACAGCTCGCGCAGCTCGCCGAGGGTGTAGATATCTCTCTCGTTCAGGAGATTGACGATGCGCTTTGCCAGGATTACTCCATGCTGCCCTGTCGTCCTCAGTGCGTCAGCTACCAGGATGTCATCGACCGCAGCCATATGGGCCACTTGGACGTCGGTCGTGTGCGGCTTGCCGGTGAACTGGGCGCTGATCGAGTAGCCGTCGGGGTGTTCGTCGGCCACTGCTAGCAGTTTTGCCAGCGTTGTGCCGATTGATGTGCTCGTGCCGTCGAAATCCATATCAAGATTGACGTGTGCCATAGGTGCTCCAGGTGTGAGGACTTGGTTGTGAGGAGGATTATGGCAATGACTAGCCTTGTCTGTCAAGGTCAAATGTGTTATATTTGATGGCGAACATGCGTCCAGCATTCGGTAAAAAGAGCTTCCGTTCTCGATACCAGTCACAAAATATTCTTTTGCGACCTCGAAATGTACCCACGCGTGAATAATAGACAAGTTGAATGAATCACCGATTCATAATAGAAAGGTTCTACTTCCATGGCAGTTCCAAAGAAACGTACCAGTAAGGCCACCAAGGGTCAGCGCCGTAGCCACGACGCACTGACTGGTCCACAGCTCATCACCGAAGCCGAATCAGGCCTCGCCGTACCACGAAGATTCTGGAAAGCCGCCAAACAAGGGCTCGCACGAATCGGTGCAAACCGTTAGAATAAACGTAAGCACTCTCTAAGTAACATCAAATGTCCTCAAATCGTCACCTAGGCCGCATTATTGCGTTGCAGACTCTCTATGAACACGAGTTCCGTACTCGCAGTGGGATAGAGGGACTCACGTCTGATAGTAACGAGATCCTAGATCGTAATCTCGCCGTGTACAAAGATACTTTGTCCGACAGCGAGTTTACGCGCGATTTGGTCGAAGGGGCACTCAAGCACTACGATGACGCCGACGGCCTGATAGGCCCAGCGGCTCCCGAATGGCCGATAGATCAGATAGCCACGATGGACCTGACTATCTTGCGCCTGGCTCTCTACGAGCTCGCTTTCAAGCGGGAAGTACCACCGAAGGTTGTAATCAACGAAGCGGTGGAGCTGGCCAAGTCATTTGGCGGAGAAAACTCCTCAAAGTTCATCAATGGTGTTTTGGGTACGATCTATAGACAAAGCGAATACTATGACCCAACCGAAGACCACAAGCTCCGACGCGAACGAGGCGAAGACGTCCCAGACAGCGACGAATCAAGCGACGACACCGTCCAAGAATCGACGCCGACGGAACAGGCACACCGGCCGGCCGCTAGCGAAGACACTGAGCAACAAATCGATGAAGACGCAAACGAATCAGCCGACAGCTCAGTCGACCCAGAAGTCGACCAGCCAAACGGCTCGACCGAACCGCTCGAAGAAACAGAATCAGAATAAGAACGGCCGCCCGAACACGAAGCGTCCGGCTCGTGCCGTGCGCGAATATTCAGCCGGTGGGCTTGTCTACCGCATCATGCCCGACAATGGTGTAGAGTTTCTGTTGATCGAAGACCTCAAGGGGCGCTGGAGTGTACCAAAAGGCCATGTGGAATCCGGCGAGACACTTGAACAGACGGCTGTGCGCGAGATCAGTGAAGAGACCGGGCTCAAGAATATTCAGATCGTTGAGAAACTCGACAAGGTGCATTTCTTCTATCGATTTGAAGGTCGATTGATCTTCATGACGGCCTTTCACTTCCTGGTTGAGGCGATTGATCCAGATGAGCCAGTTGTAGTTGAGGTCTCCGAGGGCATTGTGGGTGCACGGTGGTTCCCAGCTGCTATTGCCGAAGAAGTACTCGAGTATAAGACGCTCAAAGAGTTTTTGCAGCGCTCAATGCCGATAATTGACGCTATAATGAAAAAGAAGCAAGCTAGTCAGGCATTACAAGAAGAAACACTATGACCATCACACTCAAGAACCAAGCCGAGATCGAAAAGATCATGGGCGTCTCTTTTCAGGACGTCGATCTCTATCGCGAAGCTCTGACGCATCGCAGCTATCTCAACGAACACCGCAAACATGACATCGAGCACAATGAACGGCTCGAGTTTCTCGGTGATGCCGTGTTAGAGCTCGTCGTAACGGACCACCTCTTCCGCAACTTCCACCATCCCGAAGGACAGATGACAGCTTGGCGCAGCGCCCTCGTCAAGACCGAGTCACTGGCTGACGTGGCTGATCGTCTTGATCTCGGACAGTATCTCCTCATGAGCCGTGGTGAGGCCAAGTCGGGCGGTCGTACGCGCGTAGCTCTTCTTGCCAACATGGTTGAAGCCCTCATCGGTGCGCTCTATATTGACCAGGGCTACGAAGTGGCTGCAACGTTTATTAAGACCAACATTATATCTAGCCTCGACGGTATCGTAGAGAGTGGCAGCTGGATTGATGCCAAGAGTCACTTCCAGGAAATGACGCAGGAGAAGGAGGGCGTCACGCCACACTATGAACTCCTCAGCGAGTCAGGCCCTGATCACGAAAAGATCTTTACGATCGGCGTCTATGTCGGTGATCGCCTCTGCGGTAAGGGTGAAGGGAACTCAAAGCAGGCCGGCCAACAGGCTGCTGCAACTGAAGCCCTCAAGTCTTACAAAGGCAAGTAGATCCTACGCTGTCGAGCTCGTAACTTCTTTCATTCTGTGTACAGCAAATTCGATTGCTGGGCGAGTTGAGTCTTGCGTAGTGCCGGATGCAAGTAGTTGCTCCATGCGTGGAAGCACTGAGGCGAGTGCATCTGCCTTATTCTCGATCCATTCACTTTGACCATAGGGATCGGTGGCGAGTACGCGCATGTCAAAACCAAGCTCATCTGGATTGATGCCAAGGGCGGTTTCGCCATCGCGTAATTGAATGATGTCGACTTCATGCACTGACCCATCTTCAGGGAGTCTTACTTTCCATAGACTGTTTCCATTTTTTGCCGACAGCTCTTGGACGCTGGTCTCTCCTGCTCGCAGCTCCTGCGGCTTGACGGGAATCTCAACTACCGGCAGGTGATGCTCGTCTGCAAAGGCTCGAAGTTCGGCAGCCTGTCCAGGTCGTCCGAGCTCGCTACCATCTTCGCCGTAACGGATATATACGCCGGCTACATTACCGGCAGCAATATTGATTTGGTTATACCCACGTGGATCGGTGGCGGATAGCAATCCGGCTGCATCTGGTTCAACGGCCTGCGGCTCTAGGTCGCTGGAGCCAATGTCATAGGCTTGAGCAGCGATAATATCATTACCATCTGTCGGCGGTTCGAGAATAAAGCCATTCTCACCGGCAAAAGTCCAGTTGTGGTCTTGATCTATCAGGCTGGCATTGACTGGGCGATCTGTAGCCCGAAATCCATCTCCATCTCCTCGGAGCCAATCACCTGTCTCGGTAGCGCTGCCCTGAAGAGCTGCCGTCACGAGAAAACGGTACGGTTCTCCTGGCGCAAGGCGTTCGCTCTTTGGGGGAGTAAGGCCCTCTACAACCTCTAACCTATATTTGGAGTCATTACTCTCAATCTTCTTTTGATTAGAATCGTCTGCCATCGCTTGTAGCTCCTGACTAAGGTTGGATTGAGGTGTATCGATCCCTGATGGTAGCTCACCTCTTGATAAGCTATCTTCATGAGAGTTTATTTCTGTATGCATATTACAATGCTAGCATACCAATCTGTTAGTACTACATATAGTTGTAAAAAAGAAAAACCCCGCCGTATGAACGGCGGGGTCTCCAGATCGGCAAGCAGGTCTCAGCTGTTGAGCACCCTAGATGTTCGGAACGAAGTACGCCCAGAAGATCCAGGCCATTGATCCGGCCACTGCCGCGAAGGCGAGGTTGAGGAGGATGGTGATGGGGAGGCGGCTGAGAAGGTGGTAGTGAGTGGTGGAGGAGTAAGCAGGACCAGTGGTCACTGCCAGGGTCCACCCACTCTGGGGATCCTTGTAGAAGTGCCTCTTGTGCATAGCGCTCCTTTCAGGAGGGTATGATCTGGAATCACTCAGAGGTTGAGTGGTAGCTACATTATAACATAAAATAGCTAATATTGCAAGTAGTACTTACCAGTTATGACTTGTAGAGTGCCGCAAGCTCAGACTTCAGCCGGCCTTGTTCCTTTTCCAGAGCTCCGATTCGTTTCTTGAGCTCAAATACATCCTGCATAGTAGCGGTCGTATCTTCATGGTCGCGACGATCAACTGCCTTGAGGTGGGTGGAGAGAACGAAGAGCTCATGCTCAACAGCTGACATGCGCTGCTGGAACATGGCCACATCTTCGCGAAGGTTGAGGACCTCTATCTTCAGCTCAGCTACATCTGCCTTTAGCTCAGCTATGTCAGCTCGAATCTCATTTAGCTGTGTTTCCACTACAGTCGAGTAGGCTTGCATAGCTACCATGATTTCGTCAAAACGCGGATTAACACTCGTCTCGATTACGTCTGTGACGAGTGTGCTGATCTGCCTAAGGTCATCTTGTGTGAGTGTCATAGTCATCCCCCTAATTATAGCTCTCACTATACCGTACGTAGTACGAACATGGATAAGTTTGGAGTCTCATAGCCTCCTTATCCACAAGTTTTTTCGATACAATAGAGCTAATGAATACGAAGGGTGAGTTTTAGTGTACTTACGGCGATTAGAGATAGCCGGCTTTAAGTCGTTTGGTTCGCGTGTGAAGCTCGACTTTCGGCCGGGTATCTCGGCGATTGTGGGGCCAAATGGGTCAGGTAAGAGTAATGTTGCTGAAGCAATCCGCTGGGTAATGGGCGAACAAAATGTACGCAGTTTGCGACTTGGGAAGACGGAAGATCTGATCTACTCGGGCAGTGATTCTGGCAAGGCTCAGTCGAGCATGGCCGAAGTCATCATGACTTTGGAACAAGATGGTTCGAATCCGAAGGCCAAGAAAAAGCTCGACTTTAGTGAGCTCGTCATCAGTCGTCGGTTGTATCGGTCGGGTGAGTCGGAATATCGCTTGGCCGGCAAACCTGTCCGAGTGAAGGATTTGCAGAAGATCCTGGCTCAAGTTGGGTTTGGGGCATCGAGCTATGCGGTCATTGGTCAGGGCATGATTGATACACTGCTCATTGCGAGTCCATCGGAGCGCAAGCTGCTCTTTGAGGAGGCCAGCGGAATCCGCGCCTTTGAGATCGAGCGCAGCAATACCCTTCGCAAGCTTCAGGCGGCTCGCGAACAGTCGTTGATGCTTGAACGGGAAGTGGCTGTGCTGGCGCCTGAGGAGGCTGCTATGGGGCGACAAGTGGAGCAGTTGAACCGACTGCGCACTGTCGCTGAGCAGCTCGAGAAGCTCCGCCAAGCTTGGCTGATTCAGGAGAATCAACGATTGATTGAAGTTGAGTCCAGCCTCAAACGAGATGAGAAAGCAATCAAGGCGCAATTGGTTGAGCTCAAGGCCTCGCTTAAGTCACTTGAGCAGTCGGCTCAACAGGAAGTTGCCTCGGGAGATGCAGCTCGGCGTAAGCAAGCCACTGCAATTCATAAGCTAGAAGAGCTTGATGCCCAACGGACTGAGCTTGCCGAGAAAATCGCCAATGCGCAGGCCCAGCGGGACTTTGATGTCGAGCAGGCAGCCGCGAGCGAAGGCCCAAAGAATGTCCGCAAGGTGATTGCTCAAACCGAATCGCGACTCAAGCAGCTCCGGGCCCACCTAGCCGAACTTACTGCAAAAAATACCAAGCTTGAAGTAAAAATTGCTGACTGCAATACCAAAATTGATGTACTCAATAGTGAACTCACCAAGTATCGTCACCAGTTGAATGCAAACCAACGCGATGAGCATCTTATCCAGGCGCTTGGCCTTGCGCGCCTACTCAGCGATCATCTCCAAGGTAAGAAACGAATCGACAACAAGGATATCCGAATCGTTGTGCACAAGCTCATCCGGATGGTAAAGCTCGCCCATGAAGAGGATATGACGAGTCTACCAAGTGCGATCGCCAAACTTCAGCAGAAGATCGCCCGTGAACTTGGCCGCCGAGAGGATATTGTTGAGAAGCAGACCATTGAGATTATTAAGATGCGATCAATTGAATTGGACATCAACGCGCTCGAAAAAGATCTTGACCAACAAACTGCTCGATTGGACACGATGGAAGATAAACTCCCATCAGCCCAAGAGGTGAGCCAACAGCGAGTTGATCTCGACTCGCTGCTTAAACAGCGTGAAGCTCTAGACCGGGAAAGTCGTACGCAGCGCGAAGTCTTGGCGACCTTTACATCGGATCAAGCTACTGCTATTCAGGTCGAGTTGGCGCACAAGATTGAGCAAGCCCGCAACCAAGTTGCTCTGGCTGAATCTCGATCGGAGGGCGTAAAGGCTGACCAAGAGAGTCTCAAGACTGAGCTATCCGACCTCAAGCAGCAAGCCAAAACCTGGAAGCTCTCTCTCGAAGCCAAGCCGGCTCTCATAGATCGCGTGACACGCGATGATCTCAACCAGTTAGAAGCAGAACTCAATGTACTCGGCGAGCTGGATACGTCAATTATTGAAGCCCACAAAGAAGTGACCGACAAAGTCGCGTATCTGCGTTCTCAGTCACTTGATCTCGAACGAGCTGCGACAGACCTGGAGGAAGTACTATCTGAGCTGGAGCGGCGCATCAAGAAAGACTTTGAGTCAAACTTTGCCAAGATTAACGCTGGCTTCGGTGCACATTTCTCGCGTCTGTTTGGCGGCGGTACAGCCGCCCTGAAGCTCATTCCGGCCGCAGACGGTACGTATGGCATTGAGATTACTGCAAAGCCACCTGGCAAGCGTGTGGAGCTCCTGGCCTCCTTGTCTGGTGGAGAGAAGGCCATGGCAGCGATAGCCTTGCTGGCTGCTATTCTTGAGGTAAACCCGAGCCCATTCATTGTGCTCGATGAGGTGGACGCAGCTCTCGATGACGCCAACTCGACTGCTTTCACAAATGTCTTGCGGCTCCTCGGTAAACACTCCCAACTCCTCGTGATCACCCACAATCACGAGACGATGGTTCAGGCTGATGAGCTGTTTGGCATCACCTCAAGCGCCAAAATGAGCTCGGCTGTCATAGCGGTGGATTTGCGTGAAGCAGAAGCTCTTGTAAGCTAGATTCCTCATATCTGGAGCTCCTGATTGACAAAATGGGTCATATGTAGCTAGAATAGGGAGTCTACCTGACTTCTCTAGTCAGTTTTTTATAACTCTCTAACAACTGTAAGGAATCACATACTTTTATGCTCGTTATCCGACTTGCCCGCGTAGGGCGCAAAAAATATCCGACATACCGAGTCGTGGCTGCTGAAAAGAGCAATGCTGCTACCGGTAAGTTCATCGAGATACTCGGCCGCTACAACCCACACACCAAGGACCTCGCTCTTGATAAAGAGGGAATTGCCAAGCGTGTTTCTCAGGGTGCTCAGCCATCAAATACTGTTCTCAAGCTGATGGTGCGAGAAGGCATGGAGCTGCCAAAGTGGGCCAAGATTGCTCAGAAGACAAGCCCATCGAAGAATCCCGTAGAGGAGACTCCAGAAGAAGCTGCTGCTGAGGCAGAAGCTGAAGTCGCTGCCGATGAGGCTGCTGCTCCAGAAGCTCCCACTGAAGACGCTGCTCCCGTTCAGGAGGAGGCTCCAGTTGAAGCTGCAACTGACCCTGATGTAAAGGCCGAAGCGAGCAATGATGCTCAAGAGGCTGCTGCTGATGGTGCCGAAGCTGTCACACTCGAGAAGGCCAAGGGCGAGCCAAAAGCTTAGTTCTCACATTCTTGCCACAAAAGAGCGCCCTCTGGCGCTCTTTTGTTTTGCATATACTGCATAACACAGTAAAATAGAGCAAAAGCGGATTCCCCAATGTCTTAAAACCCCGCTTAGAGGAGGAGTACCATGGCCGAACTAGATCAGCAATTTATCGAGTACGTCGTAAAAAATCTCGTTGATCATCCAGATGATGTGAAGCTAGAGCGAAGTATTGATGATCGAGGCGTATTGCTCGAACTCACCGTAAATGAAGAGGATATGGGGCGTATTATCGGTAAGGCTGGCTCGACCGCCAAGGCTATCCGTACGCTCTTGCGAGTGGTGGGGGCCAAGACTGATGAGCGGCTCAATCTTAAGATTGTCGATGTCGGTGGAGACGGTGAAGGAGGCGACGTCGTAGAGGACGCAGCCGCCACTGAGCAGGAGCGCGTAGCTGATGCGCAAACCGTCGATCCTCCAGCTCAGGAGGCCAGCCTAGATGAGTTTGGTGCTACCGAGGAAGATCTCGCGCCAAGCGAAGCAAATGATGATACTCCAGCTCCAAAGGCCAAGTCGAGCGAAGACGCTGAAGTTTCTGACGCAGACCTGTAAAAAAGTACTTGCACGGCTGTATCCTTGTGGTATAGTTAGCTTGTAGACAAAAATACAACGTCGTAAGACAGAAATCATTTGCAGCAAATAAAAAACACTAGGCCCTGTGGGACCTAGTGTTTTTTATTTAGGGCGCGGCTCACTTGTAGCGCACTGGACTGCGTTTGAGAGCTCTCGTAAATCCTCACCGTATGTCCGTATACGCCTCCGGTTTACGAAACCTCCCAAGCCTTGCCCAGTATCACTACAAGATGAGCCGGTACTTTTTGGTGATGGTCGGTTTTCTACCCGTGTATATATCAATATATTATGGTATAATAGTCAACAATATGAAGATAGATATCATCACACTCTTTCCTGGGATATTCGAACACATCCTCGATCACTCCATGCTTCATAAGGCTATGGATGTGGGCGCGGTGGAGTTTCGCTATATCAACTTGCGTGAGTTTGGCATCGGCCCACGTCAACAGGTTGATGACACCCCTTATGGTGGTGGTGCTGGCATGCTCCTCAAGCCTGAGCCAATCTTTGCAGCTGTCGAAAAGGCTAAAGAAGATAACCCGGATGCCAAAGTCCTCCTGACGACCCCGCGCGGCAAGACATATAATCAGATAGTCGCCAAGCAACTCTCCCGTGAGAAGGGCCTCATCATTATCTGTGGTCACTATGAGGGCTTCGACGAACGCATTATGACCCTTGTGGACCAAGAAGTATCGATGGGAGACTTCGTGCTGACTGGCGGTGAGTTGCCGGCCATGATGATTGCTGATAGCGTCGTACGACTCCTCCCTGGCGTACTCGGTGACGAGCGCTCGCATGAAGACGAGAGCTTCTCGCAAGGTCTCCTCGAGCACGCACACTATACTCGTCCGCAGGAATTTCGCGGCATGACCGTGCCAGAAGAACTCCTCGGCGGGAACCATGCCAAGATCAAAGAATGGCGACGCGGATCATCACTCGAGAAGACAGCCGAAAACCGCCCCGACCTTACAGACTTTTAGATAATCTTTATTCAAGTAAGCATAAGAGCTCGAGCGTCTCGAAAAGTCTGGTGGCGTCTATGCTGCCATGCGAGCTCTGGAAAAAATCTAGAGCCATCGTACATTTCCGCCCCTACGTCCACTGCGACGTAGGGGCTTTTCTATGTGATTTTTGCTAAACTGTGTGGATGTCAATCGCCCCCTTTGCATACGAGCTCCCACAAGATCGCATTGCCTTCCATCCACCCGCCGAGCGAGGTGGGTCGAGGCTGTTGCGTGTCGACCGCACGACAGGCGAGCTCGATGATAGGCGATACGCTGATCTGTCGGAATTGCTGCGTCCAGATGACCTCGTGATCATCAATAATACTCGTGTGATTAAGGCGCGGTTACTTGCAACGACAGCTAGCGGTCAGCAACGGGAGCTGTTCCTGAGCGAGAAACACACGACACCACTGCTCTCGATGAATGCTCGAGTTATATATAGGGGTAAGTTACGAGTGGGTGATATCTTGACGATCGGGGATGAGAACATTGAGGTGCTGCAGGTGTTTGAAGGCGGTCAGGCACTCATTCGGGCGACCATTCCACCGCAAGTCATTGCAGAGCGGTACGGCCATGTACCCCTCCCGCCCTATATCAAGCGCGACGACGAGCCGGAAGACCGAGAGCGATACCAAGCAGTGTTCGCTCGCAAGGATGGTTCGGTGGCTGCGCCAACTGCTTCACTTAATCTGACTGATGAGTTGATTGCCGCAATGAAATCGAAGGGTATTACATTTGAGTCGCTGACCCTCCATGTTGGTCGAGGAACATTCTTGCCCATTCGCACAGACACCGTATCTGAGCATGTTATGCATGAAGAATACTACTCAATTCCACAGCGTACAGTTCGCGCGATCCGTCAAGCCAAGGCGGAGGGGAGACGAGTCGTCGCAATTGGCACAACCGTTACTCGCGCGCTCGAACACGCCCGGGAGGCATTGCTCGACGAGGCGTCACTAGATCTCGATACCGGCCGTCACCATTCACGAGCAAGCAGTGACCGTATTCGTGGTGAGGCTGACATTTTTATTACGCCGGGGTATGAGTTTGCGATTGTGGATGTATTGCTGACAAACTTTCATGCACCAGATTCAACCGTGCTACAGCTGGCCGCCGCTTTTGCTGGAACCGATCACTTAGCGGGGGCTTATCGACACGCACTAGCCGGAGACTATCAGTTCTTGAGCTATGGCGATTCGATGTTGATCGACTAATTACGAATATCGCGTCGTTTGAACGTGATGCAAGCGAGTGCTAAGAATGTGAGTATCACTCCAACAAAGACGAGAGTATCGCTACCGTTTGGTCCATGCCGCATTACTTGTAGGCTGGGGAAATAATGAAAGAGTGAGATTTGTTCAATCGTCTTAAGTTCATCAATGCTGCTGACGAGTGAGCTAAGTAGATATGACTGAAAGACGATATATGAGCTTACCCCAATAGCCAAGGATCGAAGTCCGGTGGCGGCACCGATGAAGAATACGAATGAGCCGATCGACAACGACAAGAGTAAGCAGCCCAACAATGTCTGTACGAGACGCAGGATGGAAAGACTCTCATGTATGCCAATGAGTGTGAGTATTATGCCGATGCCTATGGCGATATGGATGATCGCAAGGATGGTCGTTGCTGCTAAAAATTTTTCGATCAGCAAACGAGTACGGGAAATCGGAAGGGTGAGTTGACTCGCCAACGTACCTCGATCTTCCTCGGTGGCGGTGAGGCCGGTGAAGAGCGTGATAGCCAAGATGATGGTCATTATGGGGAGGCGTAGACCGAAGAGTTGTTCGCCGACGTAACCTTGGATGCTATTAAAGCTGAGGGAGTCGCCAGCCAGTTTGGCAAATTGTACTGGCAGTTGAGCAAAAGTCTCAGCCAAGTTGCTATTTTTGAGCGTCGGGAAGAAGAGGAGCGTGAAGCTGACCATAGCCACCACCCCAATTACCCACCAGAAAGTCATCCAGCGCTTTTGGTAGAGTGTCTTGAGATAGATTGAGCGGATCATACGGCGGCTTTCTCGGTAGGCTTGTTATAGTACTGCATGAAGATCTCTTCGAGCTCTGGCTCTTGGATGAGGCACTGGTCTGGCTTGAGCGTAGCTAGGGCCTTCAGGAGGACTTGGACTTCGCCGCGATAGGTAGCCCGGAGTGAGTCGCCCGATTGGTCATCGAGCTTGAGATCGGCGATCTTAGTGAGCTTTGTGTAGGCAGTCTTTGCGAGAGAGTCTGAGGTGAAGCGGAGGTGTATCTGGAGCGGACTTTCGCGCAGAAGCGTGTGGATGTTCTGTTCTCCCAGGATTTTGCCATCAGCGATGAAAACCACTCGATCGGCTGAGTGCTGTATTTCGCTCAGGATATGCGATGAGATAAGTGCGCCACCTCCAGCGCTGGTATGCTCTCGGATGAGATCGAGGAATACATTCTGCATCAGCGGATCAAAGCCGCTGGTGGGTTCGTCCATGATAAGCAGCTTCGGTTGGTGCATCACGGCAGCGATCAGACCGATCTTCTGTTTGTTGCCTCGCGAGAGGGTGCGGATACGATGGTGAAGATTGGCATCGAGCTTGTGGCACAGGCTTTTGATACGATCCTCATGGCCACCACCACGCAGATGATTTACAAAGATGAGATATTGCGCACCAGTCAGACCCTCTTCGTAGGTCATGTCGCTCGCAAGGTAGCCAATTGCCTCATGCCGGTGAGCAGCTGGACTATTGCCGATACCGAAGAGCTCGAGAGACCCGGAGGTCGGGTAGATCTCTTGCATGATCATACGGATAGTGGTGGATTTGCCAGCACCATTGGGTCCGAGAAAGCCGACAACTTCGCCAGCATCTACGGAGAAGCTGGCCTGTGACACAGCATGGGTATGGCCAAAAGTCTTGGTGATGCTATCGAGCTTGAGAAGGGTGGTTTTTTGCGAGGCCATTACTCTGAGTATACTCCTGAGGAACTCCTATTGCATTCCGCAGAATATAAAGAAGCATCGGATGGTAGTACTCACAGGCACGGACGCGGCCGATGAGTTCTGAGCCTTGTCATACGCGATTACTTGGTAGGTATACGGCGTATCGGGCTGGATTGAGTAGTCGGCATATGATGATGTTGATAGCTGGCTGATGACAGCGTTATTACGGATTATTCGATATTGCACTGTTGTATCAACGTTGTCTCGTGATACTTGCCACGTAGTTCGAAGATTGTAGCTTCCCCGAAAGAAGTCATAGCTAAATGTGAGAGATAACCCGGTCGGAGTTGTTGGGGGTGTCTTATCCGGTGTAGGCGAAGAGGTAGGGGCAGGTGTTGCGGGAAGCGGCGTAGGGGTTGGCGTCTTTGTGTTGACCGGTGTGGAGGTTGGGGTGACAGAAGGTGTAGGTGCTTTGGTCGGAGTGGGGCTAGGTGTTGGAGTCATCGAAGGCGTTGTAAGAGGGGTGGTCGTGGTGCTTGTGTCTCCCAGAGCCCTGGCTTGAAGGTCTAATGCTTCGTTCAGGCCCACCCAAATAGGATTACCTTTTGGTACGAGGTCTTGTGATCCTTCCCAATAAAAGTACCCACCAATATAGCCTGGAATAGATATTTTGAGACCATAATATTCTTTTATGAGGCGGACTTTCTCTATGTCGCTCATCTTGGTATTGCCTGGGCCTTCGAATGCAGGCGTATCGTTTTGATAGCCGACTTCTCCAAACCCAAGCTTGGCGCTCGGAAACACACTACGCATGTTCTGGAATACTGTCGTCCACTGGGAGGTTGTGAGGTGCTCGAAGTCATCCCAGGTATGAGGGCTGCCGTTGACCTGTTGGTTATAGCTCTTGCACGATGATCCATAATAGCTCACAAGTGCATAGGAGACGCCACTCTTCACTCGTTCGGGAATGTATTGCTTGTTCCATTTGATCATCTCATATGATGGATCAACGCAGCTCGGAGGATCGAACCATGTAGTGAGGGCGGTGGGCTTATTCTTTGCTCGGACTGCATCGTATGCATAACCGACATTACGAGATCGAAGATTATTGTCACCAAGCCAGCTTCCATTTATTTCGTTTCCGATCTCCCAAATATCAACATACTGATCGAGCTGACCCACATAATCATTTACTCGCTTTTGATAGACCGGTTCAGACATATCTTGCATGGCCTCGGAGTCTAGTATTTCACCCATGATGGTCGCGTAGGGTTTGAGTTTTTGAAGATACGCTATATAGGTAGAGGGATTACTATCTTCAGCCTGAAAGACTATACGTACTGTCGGTTTCCAGCTGAGATTTTTTATTGACTCAACTATCTTATCGATCTGTTGAGGGTTTTCTATAGTGATGCCATAGAGGTTTCCCCTCGCGGATACCTGTTGCGGCGTGGCGGCACGCGATGTAAGGATAATGAATCCTGTTAGTATGACGAGCAAGATAAAGATTGCACCAGTTAAGGCATGATTCTTTGACAGTGCCCTGCTGGTCAGGGGGCTGGATCGCTTCTTTTTTGTTGCCATGGAGTATATCCGTTTTTATTTTTGCGAGGTTTGCGAGGAGTATAGCATAAGCATAATAATTTTGTCCAAATTCTCAGAATGTATAGTAATAGTAAGTTTGTTGGCGTGCCCCCTTATTGAAGATTAGGTCATACAAAGGTATAATTGCCAAGTTACTCTTGATAGAAAAAGAGCAACAGCCAGTAGAAATTTGTAGCCGGACGTGGCCAAGTTGGTGTCTCAGCTGGCTTCAGCCAGATGAGATTCATAATCTTCGCCTTACACTTGTAGGGCAAGGAATAACTCGCAATAATATAAAAACCATTCATCATTGAATACTAATCGGACGTGGCCAAGTTGGTAAGGCGCCTGCTTCTGGCGCAGGAGATCGTAGGTTCGAGTCCTACCGTCCGAGCCAGAGAAATATCTCGATACATTTATGTATCGAGATATTTCTTTAGTTTGAGCTGGCAGGGCTCGAAACCCAAGGTTCAATAATGGAGCCCCGCAGACAAAAGGAAGCACGCTTCTTTTTGTCGAGGAGTGAACATTCTCCCGTTCATTTATGAACGAGAAGTCCTACCGTCCGAGCCAAATAGGACTTATATAATTAAGGCCGGTTTCCATGACCGGTATTTGTTTTGTGTTTTTGCTCTTGGAGTTCGGTTTGTCTGTTTTTTGGCGACAAACATACCGTACGATCGACGCCGTATAAGGGGCACATGTTTCAATATAGGTAATCTTATCTTGCTTATGCTACTATTAAATCAATAGTAATTGAGGTGTGAATGCGTTGAGTAATTTGGCGGTTTGTGGTAGTTGTATTCCTTATACTGGTTGTTTCAGTACAGGGAATATTCTCATCACCTCGTAGAGCGGAAGCTGCACAAGTCGGCCCGGCAGGTCAGGTAACGTTGAATCCTGGAGGAGGTGTGCTTGCGAATGGGTCAGATGGAGTAAGATTTACCATCAACTCTCTTGGGGCCAGTGGCAACCCGAACTATGCCTATGCCGGTGCTGATGCGGTGGTGCATCGCAATACGTACCAGTACTGCTGTGGCGCCGGTGCGCCGATGTTGAATGTCGGCGGGACTCATTTTGGGCAGGCAGGACCAGCTTCGAGTGGAAGTTCGGCCTGGAACTCAATCGAGGTATTGAGTACGTCGGGGGCGACTTCAGAAGGTACCCGCACGAGCAATGTTGGAAATTCGGCAGCGGTACTCCGCTACACCGCCATTACTGGTGGACGCACTTATACGATCACACGCTCCGTAAGCTATATCTTCCCAAACGACTACGTTACCGATAGCTATAGTTTTGCTATTCCAGATGGGAATACGGCTGCAGTTAAGTTTTACTTGGGCGGCGATACAGCGCCTGGTTCGTCCGACTCGGGCTACGGCATAATGCTTACTGACCCAGTCCGCTCAGTGATATCTCTGAATACGTCGTCTCAGATAATGTTTGGATTGCGAGAAGTAGCCGGTTCAAAAGCGTTTGATGGTGCGACATCTCAGCAATATAGCGCCCCATATGCTACGGTCCGTTCTGGCGGGAATATTGGATATGTTGTTACTGGTTCAAATCATGATGCCGGACTAATGATGCAGTGGAACTTGGGATCCACCCCCGGCACTCAGACTGCAACTCTCCAGCAATTTGCCACCAAGCAAGGTACCAATCTTAACGCAGTCTTGTCTGCCGCCACGACAGATATCGATGTGCCGGTGTTTCTTAATATTTCGATTGCCAATACTGTACTCTCAACTGTTGGCTCACTCGGGTATAGTCTGGCACTACCCAGCGGGCTCGTGGTCGGAGCTGCGACGCCAACGAATAGCTGTGGTGGTAGTCTGACATCTAGCCCCGGCGGTGGTACGGCTGTACTATCTGGGGCATCAGTAGCTTCTGGATCAAACTGCGTTGTGTCACTACCTGTTGTCACTTCAGTCGCTGGCACATACGCAGTCTCGTCGGCTAATTTCTCTAGTCTACAGGGATCGGTGAGTAATAATGTTGGTGCATCAAGTCTTACGGTGCTCAATCCCGAGCTCGGTGCCGACCTCAATGACGACGGTGTCGATGATGCACAGCAAGCGAATCTCTACAGCTACACGAGCCCTGTGACAAATAAGACGGTGGTTCTAGAGGTGTCGAATGCCTGCACCGTCAATTCAGCTACCTCGATTGATCAGGATTCGGCGAGCGTACAAGACGATGGCTTTGAGTATGTGAATGGCCTAATTGATTTCACTCTTGCGTGCGGTACGCCCGGCTACACGGCGACGATCAAGCGATATTATTACAATGTGCCTGACGCTAACCTTGCCGTTAGAAAGTACAACCCGAATACCGAGGAGTACACGACTATCAGCGGCGCGACTACGCAAGAAATAGATATTAATGGGAATGAAGTAACGCTCGTCACGTATACCGTAACTGACGGGGGTGCCCTGGATACTGATGGCGCTCTGAACGGGAATATTAGCGATCCTGCCGGGTTGGCGACAGCAGCAGGTGCTCCATCCAATGGTGGGGGAGGTGGAGGCAATACGAGCTCTCCGAGCCAGCCGGGTACCGGAGGCGCAGCTGCTGCAATGAGCCAGTCCACTAACCTGGCAGGTACTGGAGAGCCTTGGGTGCTTTACATGTTGTTGGCCTCCATGATGCTCATCGGTGGTGTGCTGCTCGCAGCCCAGCGGTACCGTTAGCTTCCGAATATTAGTCCGAGCTAGAGAATGATGAAGCCTCTAGCAAAGAAGAACTTTGCTAGAGGCAAAAGATGACATGCGTTACTTAATCGCCACCCGCAACTGCAGCTCCAATGGCCACGAGAAAGAGGGCCACACAGGCGATGTAGATCGTCGCGATGATGATCAGGAAGCCGATGATGAGGAATGCGACGAAGCCGCCGATAAGGACGGTCAGCACTAAGGCAAGCGGCCCATCGACGAAGCGCGGTGCATCAAAGCGCTCTTCGACTGACGTCCCAACTTTGAACGAGGCGTACGACATGAGAAGGGGTGCTCCTAGGCCAATGATGGCCCATGGGATCTTCTCTTGCCCCGACAGTTTGCCCTGGGGCAGGTAGCCATTGGCGTTCAGCCAGGTCGCGCCGTAGTAGTACACCACAAAAAGGACGAAAAAAGTCACTACACCGGCGAGTAGGCCGAGACCTGCGGAACCGGCTTGGTTTCTAGCCTGACACGGACGCTTCATGATTCTCCTCTGGTTGTCGGGGATAGTAGGTTCGAGCTTGGCGGGCATATTATGTCATGACTTTACAGAAAGTGCAATATAAACGAGTCTGTAGTGGCGAGCATAATTGCGAATCGGGGTCTGCAAACTCCGGGGGTTACTGGGGGGTAAACGAAAAGACCCACGAAAGGACTCGTGAGTCTTTTCGTGGGCTGTGTGTCCAGGTCGCGCTTAGAGCTCGAGCACCCGGCTGAGCCAAAAGCTCACCGAATAGCTGACAAGCGTGATCATGCCACCGAGCACGATGAAGCTGGTTGGGCCACCACCGTAGGAGATGAATGCGAGGACGCCAGTCACAACAGCCATCACGAGTGCGCCCAGGAACCATGCCCAGACGTAGTCCGGGGTCTTGGCCCCATCCTGGTTCTCTGAGCTGGGGTGGCTCTCTTCGCGGATGGATGCTCCCCAGCCCAGAGCGCCACCAATGATGGACAGACCGATGAAGACGACCTTGAGCAGTGTGCTCGTCCCGATCGTCGCAGCCGTTCCGACCTGTGTCGTGGGCGTGGTGAAGGTTGTGGCTGAGATGAGCCAGAGGGACATGATCACTCCGGTGAAGATGCCGACGATCGTGCTGATCATGAGGTAGGCGAGAGTGCCGATGACCTCGATGACATCGCTGAACCACTTCGCGAGTCGCGAAGAGGGCTCAGTGTGTGTGCTGAAACGGGTTGGGTAAGGACTCATGGCGCCTCCTAGGCGATGTTGGGTGCTGGACTAACAATAACATATTTGAGATGTAAAGTCAATATGTAGCTATTCCTCAACTGATATGATGTACGCCAGGATCCCCAAGACACAAATATATAAAAAGAACGAAGCCACCAAATACATATCTGGTGGCTTCGGTGTTATCGCGATGATGCGATTGTTATGAGAGGCCGATGCCCACAGTGCCGGGTGGGCTGCGCTCCTGGTCGCTTCGAGTAATACTCCTTGGTGAGTATGGCGTTGAGGAGGCTCGTCTTACGGCATCCTAGCCTGATTGCGCTTCGTTGATCCACGAGCTGCAGATCTTCGCCGATACTGTAGCCGAGGAAGCTGACCTGGGGGTCGGTGTTGACCGAGGTCCCCAACGCAGACGCGCCGAGTGTGCGCAGTCTGATGAGATGCTGTGCATACTCGCCGTCCAATGTCGCGACAGCATGGGCGCTGAGGAGCTGCATCTGAGGAGGAATGCCGAGTGCGTAGCACAGTTCTTGCTCGGCCTGTGCGCCGAGCGACATCTCGCCGTCGAGGATGAATATCACCGCCTGAATGTTGTTGGGGTGCAGCTTCTTGGCCGTGCTATTTGCAAGGTCACGCATCGCAGCCTTATAGTCGGACACGAGCCTGTCGTACTGGCGCTTGGCCGGGTCGGAGTCTGAGCTCACTCGAGAATTGATTTTTTCTTGCACAATCCGCTCGATGCAGGCAGCTTCGTGCGGACGCAGTCCCGCGATGACATGGAACCAAAAAAGCAAGAAGTCCATTTGATCCCAACCGTTTACTTTGCCGAGCTCTGACGGCACGATGATGTCGGCCAGATCCAGCTCGGGTATGTCTCGGATGAGAGCAAGTGCGGCCAATTGCCCGAAGACACTATTCCGGCCGATGACTTCGCCCATCGGTAGATCGGGATCACGACGGTAGCCGCCCGACGTAATAGCCATGCTGAGATATACGACTGGGTCCAAGCCATGAGTGATGAGAAAGAGGTCGAACATCTCATACGCTTCACGGGGAGCCAGCGTTCGGGCCTGGGCAACTGTTTCGATCTGACGAAAGATCTCCACGTAAGGGGACGTGGTACGTCGTAGGTGCAGTTCTACTTGAGGCATGTGAGGTTCTCCTCGGTTGAGAGGTATGTATATAATAGTATCCTCTGAAAATGCTTGGTGCCAAGCTAAGGGGTGGCTAGAGGTAATAATGCTACGGGCACACCCCGGCATATGCTGGGTCTTTGACGTATTGTTCTCAGCAAGATATCACACCATCTATGCAAATGAAAACTCATTGCGTGTGATTATTCTGAGCGAATTCGTAGGACAAGCAGGCAAGATAGCACCATGAGCGAAAGCGCGGCTAGCAGAAACTGTCGAGTATCGAGACCCGTCGCTGCGAGCAGGTTGGCAGAGGCAGGGTTGGAAGTGTTTTGAGGAGTATCAGCTGAGCTTGATTCTGATTCATATGCACCGATGTCATATGCTCGCCCTTGAGGTCTGACTACACCTCTCTGGTCATCAGTGACACCAGGAGCTATCGCACCAGCGTTGATCGCGGGTGAGTTACTTAGGAGAGGAATCAGCCAAGTAGTACCATCTTGTTCGAGCAATCCAAGCAATGCAGGGATGTTGTTCTTGTCGCTTGGGTTTGTAAAAACTGCATTGCAGCTTGTATCGTCACTGAGGTTATTGCCGAGGTTTGTAAAAGTAAAATAATAATCTCCATTGTCCTGCGCGCAGTTTTCATCAGTAGCATTGTTTGCATTGTTGGCTAAAAGTACATTTTGTAGCGTTACAGGAGATGATTGATTACTCCCATTGTAATGTCCCAGGCCAGGACCTGTGTTATTAGCTATTGTAATGTTTCTTACGGCACCGCTTACGGGGATGCTATCCTCACGTATGCCGATATAGACAGTTGTTCCACCACCTATAATAGTATTATCTGCTATCGTGCTGTTTCGGAGATCTAGGTCAAAACTCGTGGCACCATCTGTCCAGAGCCATAGAGCAGTCCACCCTTCATTTTCTACCACAGCAAGCTTATTGATATCTATGACTAAGTCGGTTGTATTGGGTGTCGAGCCATGTCCTATCTGATAGGAGAACGCAGTATTGTCATGAACATATACCTGCTCAACTGTTGTCATGTGGGCTTGAATCTCAATGCCGCCGCTATTGCTGTAGACTTCAACGTCTTGCATAGATACATCAATGCCAAAAAGTTTTAATGTGCGCTCATCGCTCGTGCTTGTCGTATTGTATATCTGTGTATTTGAAATTGTTGTAGTGCCAAAGTAATTCGCTTGTACAATTACCCCAGAGTAATCTATATCTCTAATGATAGAGTTAGTCAGTTCGAATTCTCCTAGCTCGGTCGAAGAATCATTTCCAACACTAATTGAGCTACCGTCGCCGTACATCAGGATATTATCAATACTGACTCCAATAGTATCTTCATCATTTCCTGTAATGAGAGCTGATTCAAATGTGATGTTCTTGATGTGATATGAGCTTGGAGCGATAGGGTATAACCCTACGCCGTACCCACCTGTTCCGGTAAAGGTAGTGCCATCTCTTGATTGCCCGATGAGATCAATATTCGAATTAAGTGAGAGGAGGACAGAGTTGACCGAAAGGTCATAGGAGCCATTGGGGATATTAATACTGTCATCCCCAGATCCAGCAGAACATGCATCTACGACGGCATCAGTATTGGCTGATGAGACGGCTTCAAAGAGCGAGCAGTTCCCATTAGTTGTAGTATCGACCTCGCCAGCCGTAACGTTAAGGGTTGCAGCCTCAGCCTTGCTCGATCCAAGCACTATCGAGCAAGTCATAATGATTGTGAAGATAAGACAATAATTGAAGATAGTCGCTGCGAGTTTATTGACTTGAATCATACCTGTTAAGCTTAGCAGATGATGCCACATGCCAAAAGAGGAGGTAAGATCGGCTGAACTGCTATAAATTTGTAAGGTTCGCATGTGTCGAAGCCTTATTGCTATACTTGCATTATGAATACCGAGATTGAAGCAACATTTCTAGAAGTAGATCATAGTAAGCTACGGCAGAAGCTAGAGGTGGTAGGCGCTCAGCTAGTACAAACGGAAACTGAGATGCGGCGGACGATTTATGATTACCCCGATCTGAGGCTCGACAAGATGGCGGCATGGATACGGGTACGAGATGAGGGTGGCCGTATCACGATGGGCTTTAAGCATAGGCAAGCCGAAACGCTAGAAGGCATGAAGGAGATTGAATTTGATGTGTCGAGCTACGATGATGCCAAGCAATTTATGGAGGCGATTGGCCTCACCGTAAAAGCTGAGCAAGAGTCTCGTCGAGAGACCTGGGAGCATGATGGCTGTGAAATCATGCTCGATACTTGGCCGTGGATTCCGCCGTACGTCGAAGTTGAGGGCCCAAGCGAAGTGAAGGTCCGCGCGCTTAGTGAGGAGCTAGGGTTGGATTGGGATAGGGCCGTGTTTGACAGTGCAGATGGAATTTATCAAAAGTACTATGACGTTACTCGTACCGAGATATCTACGATACCGATCAAGTTTGGCGATGTGCCAGACGAGCTCGCTGCGAAGAAGATCTAGTTTAGGCTTGGTTGATAGACAAGAGTGTCTCGAGGGGCATCTCAAGGATTGAAGCGAGACGATCAATCTGCTGAAACTTGCAGTATTTGATAGGCTCACCGGCATGGTCGTAAATACGATAATAATGATCAAAGTGGGTGGTCTCACCCTTGAAGTTCTTGGCGCTGGTGGGTTCATCGATGCGTCGGATCGTCCAGCCGTCAGGCTGTTTTTCTAGAATGGCTTTGATTTTTGCATAGTGATTAAAAGGCATGACCTCAGTATAGCAATACTCTGTGGGAGAGGGTTTTTGGTATAATGGCACCGCCTGGTTACTCGTAAAATTATAGTCAGGCAAGGTGCTTGATGCGTCATCGAGTCTCTTGTCCGGCTATAAGAACCAGTCTGCTTGCAGATGGGTTGAGTAACGGTATCTATAATAATTACGAGTAATTAAATACTCGGTCCAGACTCCGAAGCGTCTGGACCGAGGTCATACGAGATTTTCATGATGGCAAGGGTTCTGGCGCCGGAACTTCAAAGGTGCCAACGAGCCGTAGGCCCCGGAGTATGTACAGGAAGTACAAGCCAGGATCGTGATCCCCGGTGAAGCGTCGCATTGTGGCGCAACGTTGTCGGTAGTGGTGGTTGTAGTGCAGGCCTTCTCCCATGGTGAGCCACGCGAGCGGCTGGGAGTTGAGCGAGTTGCCGACCGTCTTCTTCCGAGCAGTACGGGGGTCATAGCCCGGACGCTTACCTGTGTGTCGGCTGATCCACGCCAACTGTCGCTCCAGACGGCTGTCGATCCCGGTCGGTTCGGCGCCGTGACCGATCGAGTTGATCGCAGCGTTGAGGTAGATGTAGGCCAGAATGTGAACGATGTAGGCCACGACTCCGGGAATCACTCCGAAGACGAGCATACATATACCGATGCCAATGGTGCGGCCGAGCCCTTCACGATTGAAGAGCCAACGATCCCAGCGGTCGGGCACGAATCGCTCTCCTGTGGCAGCAATGACCTGTGGGTCATTGGCTGCAATCTGGTAGAGGCGTGGGTTGATACGAAATACGTTACTGAGGCCGCCCTTGTACACGGGGCTGTGCGGATCGAGCTCAGTCTCGGTGTGTTGGTGATGGTAGGCGTGTACGCGGCACCATTCCCACCACTTGATACCGACTGACAGCCAGAGGGTGAGTCGAAACATCCAGTTCAAAAGCCGGCTCAGACTGTAGGCCTGATGCGTCATACCTCGGTGTAGACCGAGGGTTGTCGCCAGGCTGGTGACTTGGGTGAACAGAATGCCCACCGTCATCCCTGCAGCCAGGCTACAGAGTAGACCGGTGATGGTCCATTCTTGACTGCGAATATTGTGGAAGATCCACACGGAAGGCTCCATCCTTTTTGTGGGTACGTGGGCGTTATTATTCCAGATTAGCGAGCATTTGTCACCTGTATGCACTGAACTATTAATACTCAGAGCAGGCCGGAGTAGCTCCGCAAAGCTCGCAAGACTTCAATAAAAAGTAGTGCGGCCGCCCCTGGTGAGGGGCGGCCGCGGTGGGTGAGGGTCCTGACCTAGGTCAGGTGATCTGGGCCTGCACTTCGTGAAGCGCGCTGGCCGAGTCGACAACGGCGACGCCGCTGTTCTTGATGATCTGCATGTGACGAGTGAGCGTCGCAGAGGTGACGCTGTAGGCGTCGGAGCTGCTGGCGTCGACCATGTGGTAGACGATGATCACCCATCCGTTGTTGGCCTTGGCGGCCGCGAGGATGGCGATCAGCTCGGCGTCGGTCGTCGTGCTGAGCACGTTGATCGACTGGAGGTTGAAGGCATCGAAGCCCGTCTTGAAGTTCGTCGGCGATGCGCAGTTGCGCAGGCTTTCGAACAACGTCTTGGCGATGGCCACCACTCGAGCGTCGGATGCACACTCGGGCGTGACGAACTGCGTGACCGGCTTCCCCGTGAGGGTCGTCAGGTAGTTCTTGCAGTTGGTCAACTCGGAGGTGATCGTCGGCACGTCCTTGGTTGTCAGGTCCGGATGCGACACCGTGTGACACCCGATGGTGCCACCCTGGGAGGTCCAGGAGGTGATGTCTGCCGCCGTCATGTAGTCCGGGTCGTGAGGGGAACGCGTGATCTCGCCGGTGACGACGTTCTGCATCGCGTTCCAGCCGAAGCTCTTGACGATCTGCTGTCCGATGGCGGCGCTCTTGTAGCTGTCGTCGAACTGCAGGGACACGAGCGGACGGTTGAACTTCTCGGCACCGGCGGTGAGGCTGGTGTCGTCGAGCTGCATCGAGCCGTTGGAGAAGATCGAGTGGTAGATGGCCACCTTCACGGCATTCGCCGGGATGGTGATCACTGCCGTCGTCTTCGTCCACGTGCTGGTCGCAGCCGGCTGGGCGAGTCCTCCGTAGGTCGGGGTGCCGGTGGCGTCGATGTAGGCCACGTCGAGTGACGTGGTCGTGGTCGACTTGTACCAGTCCGTGTACGTGTACGTCCCGCCGGGGGTGACGCTGATGGGCATGAAGGCCCACTTGGCGTCACCGTCCGTGTAGCCGGAGACCGTGACGTTGGCCGCACGACCACCGGACCTTGCGTCCGAGGTGGCGGTGAGGGTTCGTGTCGACGTGCCCCATGAGCCGTCCGACCAGCTCGTGATCAGGTTGCCGCTGCCGAGCTGGAAGCCCGGGTTGGGGATCAGGTTGGTCGCCGGCGGCGTGGGGATCGTCGTCGTGGTCGTCGTGGCGGGCACCGTGGTGGTGCTCGTCGTGGTCGTGGGAGCGATGGTCGTACTCGTCGTGGTGACGGGTGCGGCGGTGCTCGTGGTGACCGGGACGGTCGAGGTGACGGTGGTGGATGTGGTGTCGTCCGGAACGGTGCCGGGGTTCGGCGGGCAGGCGGTTGCGACCATGGTCACGATGCCTGCGGCGACGAACAGCTTGGCTGTCCGGAATCGAAGATTGTTCTTCATTTGATTGAGGTGCTTTCTGTCGTGGGTGGAAACGATTGATTATATTAACATAAAACAGAGTAAAAAGCAAGAGTTTTGAGGTGGTAATTCATAAGAGGTATGAATTTAAAAAGGTATCAAATTCTCTTGGATCAAGACCTCCTATATGCTGGATGGTTTCCTCAAGGCTCTTCGTACTATGGTGTTGCAACAGCGGCAAAAGCCTGTGCAGCCATATATCCAGCAACGATGACGAGTAAGCCGATCAATCCAGCGAGAAAAGAGTTGTAATGGCGACGATCAATGTTGAGAGGCAATTTGAATGATGATTTGCGTTGAGATCGTTTTGGCGTAGCCATACTTATATCCTTATTGGTTGATGGTTACCTGCGCACGGAGCAGTAATGCCCATATTCTAACATAAGCAGGATCAAGTATTTAGATTGTAGCTGCGACGAATCCGACTGCAAGGCCAATGGCTATTGAAGCAAGGAGGATCTTGATGGCTTTGGTACGGTCTTGGTTGCGAAACTCAGCCTGCTGGATAGTATCAGTTTTGCCAGCTTCCTTGTCTAGATTGAAGACGCCTTGGATTCCAAAGGCAGCACAAAAGTGAAGAGAGGCTTGAATGTATCCAACGGCACCGATTGCAGCAGGGATGCTCACGACGAAACGGAGCCAGTGCGGAGCTTGAAGATAGACTAGGCCTGCCCAGAGGATAACGGTGGTAATGAGGCCGACCATTCCGACACGATTACGCTGGGTGATCTCAGCTCGGCCAATATTGCAGACTCCGGGAACGTACTTTGGGATAGGGGTTTTGGTGGCCATATTATGCTTAGTATAGTCTTATTTGATCGGGTGAGATAGAGCTCAAGCTGTTTGCTGAGGAAGGATGACGTCTTGCATCAACGGGCGGCGGTGTCCAGATTCATCTTGTACGGTGAGGAGTGATGGATCGGTGGTGTGACGGAGGTTTGGTAGCGCGCCAAACAGCGGTCGGCGTGGTGCAGACTCGACCTTGATCGCACGAACGGGCGTAGCTACTCGGACTGCTATCGGGAGGTCGATCTGATCAGATGCATGAGCGGCCGCTACGATATGAACTGCAGCGCGCTTGGCCTTACGCTTCCTAGAGAGGCTTTGCGCCCAGACTACAACCACGCTGACATTGAAGAGGATGATAAGCGGAGCAGCCATAATTGCTTGATTGATCGGGTCGGCTGTTGGGGTGGCAAAAGCCGCGATGATGAAGCTGGCTACGATCACCCAGCGCTGTTTGCTGAAGAGTTTGCCTGGGCCCATTGGCTTGATTCGGTCGATGAATGAGATGACGAGTGGGAGCTGGAAGATAATTGCAAACGTACATATGTAGGTCATGGTGAAAGTCATATATTCCTTGGCGGAGATCAATGGCTCGATCCCCAAGCCGCCAAAGCTCTTCAGGAAGTTGAGTGCACTTGGCAAACTAATGAAGTAAGCAAATGATACACCAGCTGCTGCGAGTAGGAGCGAGTAGATGAGTTGGCGCGTGCCGCGGTGGGCGAGCTTCACATTCCCGGCTGGCTCGATAAACTTCAGGAGGTTGTAGACGACGACGGGAAGACAGATGACGATACCGGCGAACATACAGAGACTCATGAGGAAGTCGAGACCACCAGTTGGGCTGGAGTAGTAGAGCTTTTCACCGAGTGGCTTAGTGAGGATGCGAGTCAGCGGTCCTTGGAGTGCCCAGCCGAGTCCCGAACCAACTGCCATAGCTAGCGCACAAACGGTTATGCGTCGACGTAGTTCCTCGATATGTGCAGCAAATGAGCCTGGGCGTACGGGAGTAGATTGTTTACGTTTTTTCATAGTATCAACCTCTTACCTGAGTCACTGATCGAGGCTTGGAGTCAGCTCCTTCGGAGTAGCCGCCGCCGCCGTATGATGCGGGCGCCTTGATGGCGGTTGGTTGAGAGTACTTGGCGCTCTTGGAGTCTTGTTGGAGGAGATTCTCTAGAAGGCTTGAGATGCCGATTATCCCGATGATAGCGGCGCCCATATAGAGGAGAAACTCTCGACGATTCATATCGCGAGCTAACAGATTCTGCAGAGCTGTCTGGTGATCAAAAAACATACTTTTGTCTCGGTTTATCTTTGTATTTTGGAGCCAATAACACTTATGATTACTTATAATTTTACGCTCCTGGCGAGCGATGTCAAATGTGCAACAGTCAGAATCGTCACCAGGGTAATGGCTTGTTATTCCAGGTTAGGTATTCTAAGATAAGAGTAAGAAAAAGAGGGAGTTATAGTTTATGGAAATCTTGGGACTGGGCCTGCCGGAACTTATCATCATCGTACTGATCCTGTTGCTGTTGTTCGGGGCTGCTAAGCTTCCAGAGCTCGGACGTAGCATTGGTGGCTTCACCAAAGAAGTGAAGAAGGGCTTTGAAGACGACAAGAAAGACACGAAGAAAAGTGACGCAAAGAAGGAAGACGAATAGCCTCTCCTTACAAAATCAAAATCCCCGCTCATGGCGGGGATTTTGATTTTGTCCTATCTTTTCTAGGGGGAGACTTTATCGACCGATGAAGGTCAGTGCTGTCCCAGCTCGCCCTGCGCGTCCCGCACGTCCAATACGGTGTACGTAGTCATCGTAGGTCTGCGGAGTTGTGAAGTTGATCACGTGAGTGATGTCAGAGACGTCGATACCTCGAGCAGCTACATCTGTAGCGACCAGGATATTGACCTCGTTCCGACGGAACCTATTGAGCGCACGGAGGCGCTGGTTCTGACTCTTGCCGCCGTGAAGGGCATCAACTTTGAAGCCACTCTTCTCGAGCTCGCGCATGAGTCGTTCGACACTTCGCTTGGTCTCGTCGAAGATAAGGGCTTTTGAGAGGTTCTCATCGCGAAGGATGTCGTGGAGCTTCTGCATCTTGTCAGCGCTATCGGCGTGACGGACGACAGACTGCTCTACGTTGTTGCTGGTCTCGCCACTCTTCACTGAGACGAGCTCAGGGTCGGTGAGGAAGCTGTTCACAAGGTTGTCGAGCTTAGAGTCCATGGTCGCTGAGAAGAACAGTGATTGTCGCTTTGGAGCGAGTTCATTCAAGAGGAACGTAATGTCATTGATGAATCCCATGTCTACCATGCGGTCGACTTCGTCGAGTACAACAGCATTGAAGTACTGGAGCTTGAGATTACCCTGCATGACGTGGTCCTTGATTCGTCCTGGTGTACCGATGACGATCTTCGGTCGGTCGCGGAGGCCACGGATCTGAGGGTGCATTGGTGTACCGCCAATAAGCAGGACGCTACGCATACCAGTGCCTTGTGAGAGCCACTTGAGCTCGGTTTCGATCTGGTGAGCAAGCTCACGAGTCGGCGCAATGATGAGGGCCTGTGAAGACTTCTCAGCAATGAGCTTTTGGATAATTGGGATACCAAAGGCAACCGTCTTACCTGAGCCGGTGTCGGCAATACCTACGACGTCACGTCCGAGGAGGCCAAAAGGAATGGAAATGTCCTGGATCTTTGATGGGGTAGTATAACCCTTGTTTGTGATGTTTCGCTTGATGATGTCATCGAGGGCGAAGTCAGCAAAGTTATTAGTAGCTTCGTAGACTTCTTCGGTGACTGGCTTAGCAGCCTGTACGAATCGAGCTGGGTCGATGTACTGTTTGGCAGGTCCGCGTCGTCCGGCACTTGGTCGGAATGATTGGCCAGAACGGCCTGAACCGCCGCCAGAGTTACGTGGTCCAAAAGACCGTCGGGATGGATATCCGGGCATAAAAAAGAATCCTTATTTAGGTGTAGTGATAGTAGATCGTCCGTTGCACCCATAGGTGTCGGTTCATCTCGATTGCTGCGTCATGAAATCGAGTGAATTTTCTACACGGTTCTTCTGTTTAAAGTCAGAAGACCACTAACCAAACCCGGATTCATTGAGAAACAATATATACATCTTAACATAAGGAGTGAGAAGCGTCAATTAGGAGGTGTATCTTGCAGTGCATACAAATAGTTGTATAATAGCGCCTATCTTTCGATTGAATACTCGACAGGAGTAAGACATGATGTATCGTCTCGAAGTGATTGAGTACCCGGAGGGGGATGAAGTGGGTGACTCGGTGGTCTATGCGGCCGCTCCACCAAAATTGGTCTGGCAGAAAGAATGCACGACAGAAGCTCGCGCCATCCGCGATGCGAAGCAGGACATCCTGCGCCGCCTTCGTCTCAGGTGTGAGACTCCGCCTACCCACCATCTTTACATGGTGTCGGGTGGTCGCCGTGGCGAAATCATCCTTCCGCAGATCAGTTATGAGCCAGCGTCCAGGTGGGAGCACTTTTTCTACGGTCTGGACCAAGCACCTCGGTTTGTCAGCTGAACTCACTCATTCGCGAGAAGCACCTAGCTTCTTGCGAATGAGTTTTTTTAATGAAATTGCGACAATATTGGCCGAATGTGAGATATCTAACAAAAAGTTGACGAAGAAGGATTACGATAAACATAACAACCGTATTAGAAATGTGCGGAGTACCAAGACAAAAGAAAGGACTACAAAAATCAAACCCAGTATGTGATTACACAACGGCTTGTGAGTTGGAGGGGAAATGAAAGCACGTGGTTTTGTCTGTGGAGTGTCGTACCGGCAAAATTCTTCCGGTCGACGTTGCCGCATCGCTGAGATCAGGGTCGCGGATAGGACGTACTTCGTCGTCCCGCCACCCGGACGCAGCTTGGCGTGTGGCGACATGGTCGTGGCCGATATCTCGGAAATCCCCGGGATTCGCCCGACCACACTCGTCTCCTAGTCGGTTCGTCAGTTGGCTCGTTTACCCAGGGCTTGTCCCTGGGTAGGCGTGGCCGATTTTTTATTCAGCGCTACAGCGACCGGTCGATACGGCAGTGCGGCTGCTCTCGGCAGCGCGAATGCTCGGGAGTGCTTGTGGCATGGTGATGGCGTAGCCGATGTTGGCCTGGCTGACGGATTTCGCGAAGATGATGCCGGCCACTGCGCCATTCTCATCGATCAGCGGACCACCCGAATCACCCTGCTGCACATCGGCAGCAATCTCATAGATCTGGCGCTGGATGCGTCCGCGGTTATAAATATTGCGACCGACAGCCACGACATGGTCGATAACGACACTCGCACTCGCTATTTCTTTTCCGCCTCCAGGGAATCCAATGATGGCCCCAGACGACCCGTCCTTGAGAAGAGGCTCGTGGAGGGGCAGTGCTGGGAGGTTGAGTCCCTTGGCATTAAGTACCGCGATGTCTAGGTCTGGATTGAAATAAATGGGCGTAGCTGCATAGGTTCGACCGGCTTCGACAATGGTAGGTGAAGCAATGCCAGATATGACATGGGCATTTGTCACGACGAGATCACCACTCACTACCCAGCCCGAACCATCCACAATGCCGCCACATCCACGTCCTTCGATCTTGACGACAGACTTGCGGGCCTTTTCGACTACGGCTGGATCGAGCGATGTGGGTGCATTCGGCGACTTGAGTACTGGCTCCTCGAGGGCAAAGACATTTGGGAAGCCGTTTGGTGAGATAGTGCTCGCGATCTGAGAGAAGATGTCTGGTGGCTGGCCGAGACCAGACTGAAGTCTTCCTATAATAGAAGACTCTCGCACCTCGCGACCGAGCCCCGCACTTTGGATATTGATGACAGCTGGGCTGACGAGCCAGAAGACGATGAGGATGAAGACGGTCTCAAGGATAGCGCCACCGATGGAGTTGGCGGTGTCTAGTTTGAGGTCGGCACTCTTCTCGGTCAGCGCCCGAGCAATGCGGACGCCGATTTCAGACAGGATGATACTGCCCGCTGCCGCAAAGCCGATGATGATGAGCATACGGCTGAGCTCAGTAGTGGCATAGTGGGCGACGAATTGTCCGACAGAGCTCCCAATGAGGAGGCCTAAGAGTGTCGCACCAATGCTGAAGAATACGTAGAGGAGCCCGAGCTGTGAGCCGCGAACTAGTGAAAAAAGTATCACAGCGATGATGAAGAGATCTACAAAATTCATACTGCTACCAGTTTATCATTGAAAAATGAACCCCAGGCGATACGCGCAGTGCGTGTTACTTGGGGTAATTGGTTCATCGGGTACGACGAGCTTGTCTGGTCCGTAGACTCAATGGAATGGGGTGTGTCATCGCACCGACGAGCTCGCAGAGCAAGATTTGCTTACCCTGAGCGATGCGATATCCGAGCTGCGATTTTTCCAGGAGACCTTCGTCGACGAGGTCTCCAAGTATCACCGTGTAGAGCCTGTCCGACTCTCGTTGATGAACCTTGATCGCTTTGACTGACTTCCAATGTCCGTCCTTGAGCTGGTGGTAGATCGTGCGGCATGCCAGATTGTTGTACCTGTTCTTGTGCCGGAGTGCGCTGTATGCAGCATTGAGATCACTCAGGATCATCCAGCCGACAAAGACAGGCGCGGCCCATTGGGTAAACCAGTTTGTCGCCTGCGGGTACACCTTGACGAAGTGAAGGCCGAGGATGGCGGCACAAAAGAGCATGTGCAAGAGCTGGCGGGTAGCCAGTTTGCGGCGCCCTTCTTTTGTTTTGAGACGTTCGCGGTACTCTTCTTTTGTGAGCATGATTGCCTTTCGGGCGGGGAAAGAAGTAGTCGCTATTATACAACCTTGATTAGTTTAATCAAGGTGCACTATTCAGGAGTGATAGCTGGTCATCTGGTGGCTAAATACAAGGCTATAGTTGACCAGACGACACTTCCTGTAAAGTAGAGAAATATTGTAATAAGTAAATCAATATGTTATTATATATCTAAAGTAGCATATAAAAAATGCTATAAATCACTTATGAAAAAGATCTCCACACGCCATAGCCGAACGGCGATGATTCCGGCTGTTGCTCCCGTAGCAGAGCTTGAACATCATATTAATTCCCCGTACGTCACATTTATCATTATGTCGGCGCTCTTAGGTGCAGGGGTATACCTAGCTTTTCTCCTGCAGCCAGCTTATCGGGGCGACCTCTTCCCGTACTTGATCGTTATTATTGCAGAAGTCTTCCTCGTCCTTCATGGTGTCATATCGTTTTGGACAATCTTGAATGGGCGAATTAATCCTCGTAACTTCGGATACCACATAACGCAGGATAGCTTGTTTGGTATGCACTCGGCCGCTATCCATAAGGAAATTGATGCGATTACAGTAACTTCTTCACCTGCCCGCCAGATGGTCATTCGGGGTAAGGTCATTACAGTTGATGTTTTTATACCGGTATACGGGGAATCACTCTCGGATATACGCGAGACCGCTCTGGCTGCGAAAGCGCTGTACGGTAAACACGAGACATACATTTTAGACGACGGCAAGTCTGATCAAGTAAAAGCGCTTGCTCGGGAGCTACATATCGGCTATATTCGGCGTCCAACCAATGAGCATGCGAAGGCGGGTAACATAAATTATGCTTTGACGAAAACATCTGGAGAATATTTTGTCATCTTTGATGCTGATTTCGTGGCTGACCCACATTTTATCGTCGAGACCATACCATTTTTTGAAAACAAACGGATGGCTTTCGTACAGACCCCACAGTACTATCGAAATCAACAGAATTTTATCTCCACCGCAGCGAGCTATATGCAGCATGTTTTTTACTCTCTTGTACAGGTGGGTAAGAATAAATTTAACGCCGCCTTTTGCGTGGGTACAAATGTGATATTCAGGCGTAGTGCGATCGAAAAAATCGGCGGGATGTACACCGCTTCCAAGTCTGAAGATATTTGGACATCAATGCTTCTACATGAGCATCGATATCAGTCTATATATATAAACAAAGTTCTTGCAGTCGGGAAGACTCCAGAGACAATCAAGGCCTACTCTCAGCAACAATTGCGTTGGGCGACTGGGAGTTTTGAGATTTTCTTCCATCGGAACCCTCTCCTCAACAAGCGCCTTACATTTGATCAGCGCATTCAATACTTCGCAACTACAGCATTCTATTTTAATGGATTTGCGATTGCAGGGTTGTTGCTCTTGCCGGCATTGCAGATATACTTAAACCTCACTCCGATCGCACTCGATATACCGTTTTATCAATGGGCTCTGTTGTATTCAGGCTTTTACGCTACTCAGCTTGTGCTCTCGATGTACACAATGGGAGGCCTGAAGCTTGAGACCCTCATGCTCTCAGCTGCATCATTCCCTATATATATCAAGGCGAGTATGAATGCCTTGCGAGGCCGGGATGAATCGTGGCAGGCAACAAATCGTGTCGACTCATACGACTCCCCATTCAACTACATACATATTCAGGTCTATATCTTCACATTTCTGTTTTGGACCACAGGAGTAGGGGTGTGGAAGAGTATGTACACTCAAGAATTCTCTGTCTCTATCGCATGGTGCGCATTCAATGCAATAATCTTCGGTTACTTCATTTACATAGCTCGCAAGGAGTCGCATCTCTCTCGGCGAACTGCTGTATCAAATAAACGTCGTCGTCAGAACAATAAAGTAACGCTATTTCAGGAGAAAAAAGTATGAAATTCGCCACTCGACTCAAGTTGATACTTGGGATAATAACAATCTCTATCATATGTGCAGGGTTATTTGTATATCTTGATTATTCGATGTCCCGAGCCTCCTCGGTTGAGGCACAGCTCCAGTCTGATAGTTACACTGTCGGTATCGATTACTCAGGGGTACTCACCAAGGAATATGTTGATGAGGGCTCCTTTGTGAAGACGAATGACCCACTGTTTGAGTTGCGTAGCCAGACCCTTAGTGATGCTATTCGCAATAACGACGTCGCTAAAGCTTCGTTGCTATATTCGCTCACGGACAACGGACGCGTTTTGATATCGGCAGCTGCTCCTGGGCAAGTCCAGACCATTTCATTTCGCGAAGGCGCATTTGTACCAGCTAATAGCCAGATCGCAGAGATTAACAGTGAAGATAAGCTCTACATCTCTGCGACGTATAGACTGTCTCCGCCAGACTACGCTAGGCTCAATAAAAACAGCAAGGTCAAGATAGTCTTCCCCGATAATACAGTAGTAGATGGAGCGGTCTACGACATCTCACTCGACACGATCGACAAGCAGATTCTGACGACAATACGTGCTCGCTTTGACCGGGCGCGCGTCAATACAAATACTTTTTCAGTAGGATCTCCAGTCGAGACATCATTGTATCTAGACAATAAGACTTGGTACAACAAGCTGATGGTGAGTGTGATGACGGCGTTCAATCCTAAATCAGATAAGTAATATGAAGAAGCTTTTTGCAGTACTTGCTATCGTGCTTATTATTGCTCTGAGCTCGATTCTGTATGCAAAGCGGTATGGTTCAAAGATGACAGCCCCATCTTCGTTAGTGAGTACCGCAGCGCTCCATGCACTTCCGACGAAGTCGGTTAGTGGTATCGATACGTCACATCTGGATCCTGGTCTCACTCCGCCTACGAACAAGTGGTTTAGTGGAGCTGTCTTGCAAAAGAAGCCCCAAACTATCTTCCCGAGTCCTCTTGGTGTCACACCGAATGAAGACAGTTTTTCGATTGGGCTGCCCACTATCAGCCCCACCCAAAATTCTGTCATGGGTACGGTCATCGATAGCCTAGATATTGCGCCCGAGGGTGCTAAATCCTATCGGGTCACTCGCTATGATGAGCTTAGTCTCGACCTTACATATCGTAGTGAGTCTGGGGAATTAGGTGTAGTCACAATTACTGCTGGCTCACCATATATCCAGTACACTGCAAAGCAATCGAGTCGGCTTGAAATACGGACTCCGGGCAAAATATCGGCCCGGAACGAATCGAGCGCCGCATATGCTCTTGGCAAGAGCACAATCATTGCCCGCGGATATCAGGGTGCAACATTTGAGATGTCGGGTGACTCTGTACGGGTAGGATTGCCGTCCGATGGGTTTGTCACGATTTACGCTTTGGCGACGGGCAGGCCAGATGGTCTGGAGCGATATGCCGACAGCCGCATTATCGGGGCAGAGGTAAAGTATGCAGAGCAGGGGAATGAGTATCGTACAGATATCGAGATTCGAACAGCTCAAGGAAAGCCGACCGTTATAACCTATTTACCTCATCAAAGAAATAACGATACCTCGATAATGAAGTATCAGACCCTGTACGGCGAAGCGCGTGCTGTAGCTGGCTCGCATTTTGCCTTCACGACTCCTGCGATAACCGTCGCAGAGGGCCTAGATATATCGCATGTTAGCCCTACTGACAGGGACTTGCTTGTTACTCAACTGCGCCAGGATATTAATGCTACTAAGTTCGGAGCCAGCGACACATACTTTAGTGGCAAGGAACTCTATAGGGCAGCCCAGCTCCTTGATCTCGCTAAGCAACTTGGCGAGTCTGACATAGCGAGTACAATGCAGGTCAAGCTCAATCAAGAGCTAACACAGTGGCTTGCCATCTCTGGTGAACGATCTCTTAAATACTTTTATTATGACGACGCGTTTAAAAGTATTGTCGGCGAAAGAGCCTCCTTTGGCTCAGAAGAAATGAATGATCATCACTTTCATTATGGATATTTTATCTATGCTGCGAGCATACTTGCCAGGTATGACGAGAGATTCCTTCGGGAAAATCGAGCGGCTGTTGATTTGCTTGTGGCGGATATAGCCAACTATCGCACTGGTGAGGGCCTACCTCTCCGCCGATCATTCGATCCGTACTTTGGTCACTCATGGGCATCTGGTAGCGCACCATTTGCTGATGGGAATAATCAAGAATCGACCTCGGAAGCTATCAATGCCTGGGCGGCATGCACGCTATGGGCGCGCCTGACGCAGGATGCAGACTTGGAGCTACAAGCTCGCTGGATGCTGAGTAACGAATCTACGGCGGCTTCGTCATACTGGCTAAATATTGATGCCTCGCAAGCTCCCTTTAACAAAAAATACACCCATTCTCTTATTTCTCTCAATTGGGGTGGAAAGCGAGACTATAGTACATTCTTCAGCCCAGCTGCAAATGCCAAACTTGGTATTTTGCTGATCCCAATGAATCCGACTATGCGAAATGTACTTAATTATGGAGCCTCGGTCATCAAGAAGCATGTCGCTGAGGCGACTAGCGGAAATAATAATGTGCAGTTTGGTGATTATATTCTTATGTACGATACGGGCTTAGATTCGACTGCAAAACTCTCTGCCGCCAAGGCATTACCGACAGAATATATCGATGGAGCAAACTCGCGCAGCTATCTGTACGCCTGGATACTTAGTCAAAGCTAACTCCATTATTCGATCGCAATTCGGTGATGTTGGGTTGTTCCTAGGTTTCAAACTGGACGACAATACGGAAGTCTGTCGCGGTGTCATTCTCCTGGCGAGCAGATGCGCGCTGAATGTGGGTACTTACCCTGGATACTGGATAAGTTTGCTGGGAGCTGATGCTGTCGATGACTACATTGCTATTTCTGCTGAAAGTTAGGGGATCATCAGCAGGTCTTGCACGACATTCTCGCGCGACTCTCGCAGGAGAAAATTGGCGTCAGCCTTTACGACGTAAAAAAGTAACAAAATGACAGTGCCCTCACGAATTTCGTGAGGGCACGGGGGTTACGCGGTTGTTTCCGCGGCGGGGTCTGGGGCTGGCTCGAGCCAGTGGAAGAGCGCGACACCCAGGGCGCCACCGATGAGCCAGAAGACGCACGGGAAGAACCGAGCACTTGTGAACGAGAACGCCAGGATGGTGACGATCCACAGGGTGATGAAGGCGCCATCGGTGATGGTCGAGTACTTCGTGTCTGTGTAGAAGTGCACAAGGTTTGCGCCGACGGTGACGACAACGAAGCCGACGACGAGCCAGGCAAGGGCTCCAAGGATCGCGTTGAGCACGATCAGGACGACGAGGGTGGCGATGCACGCCACGAGCATCGTCCAAAGCGGGTTTTTGGTTGCACCGCCGAGGGCAGTTTTGGTGGTCATAGGGTCCTTTCGAGGTACGTGCGAACCTAGATATAATACTACATTTTAGCAACTTTGTCTATACATAAGCTATTGAGGCAAGATGTCACGGCGAGCCAAGAAATCTTCGACATCTTCTACACCTTCTTGAGGAAGCAGCCCGTACAGTGCTCCAAGAAGACTCTCGGGGTCCATATCTTCAAGCTCGTAGATATCTTCTGTCGAGAGATAGCCCTTGCACCGTCGCAGTATTTCATCGGTAGTCAAATCTATGTCGGTCGGCGGGTAATCCGGAGTGATGAGGGTACGCAGATGGGTGAGCTCAAGGAGGAGCTGTGGCTTGCAATCGGTGAGGTCAGCATTCGTAGCCAGCGTCTGTGCGTCCATGATGGCAGTACCGGCGGCGTCATATCTGTGTCCTGCGGCATAGATCTGCGCAATGGCTATATTCAGCCCCAGCTGGGCCTTAGCATGCTCCTCTCCATCGAGCAGATCGGTTTGATCGCGTCCGAGATCCATGAAAGTTCCCAGTAGTTCGCGCCACTCGGGGTCATCGCGCTGCATGGCAGCGGCAGCCTGCTCGCGGATTTCACTGGCGGCTTCAGTCTCCACGAAGCCGAGTCGAGTGGGAAGTCCCTCGAAGGCGATATGGCGGAGATCCTCGACAGAAAAACTACTGGAGCTTGCTTCGGATGTTTCGGGAGTATGCTCACTATCCATACTCTCAGTATACTATCTTCCATACTCATGGCGATTACGTTCGTGCTTTGAGGAATACCTAAAAGCTTATATAATCGCTCGGAATCTCTAAAAAGTTTCATTAGAACCTACCAACGGAGGAAACCGTGACCAAGCCTGTGATTGTAGAAGTCTTGGCTGATCGCTACGCGTCAGAGCAGATGGCCGACATCTGGTCGGCCCGCCGCAAGATCATTCTGGAGCGAGAGCTCTGGGTGGCGCTGCTCAAGGCACAGATTGCGGCTGGCATTGCTGCACCCGAGGGTGCTGTCGAAGCCTATGAGGCCGTCATCGACCAGGTCGACCTCGAGTCGATCGCATCACGCGAAGTCAAGTTGCGCCATGATGTGAAGGCTCGCATCGAGGAATTCAACGAGCTGGCCGGCTACGAGGTGATTCATCGCGGCATGACGTCGCGAGATCTCACCGACAATGTCGAGCAGCTGCAGATCAAGCTCTCGATGGAGCTGGTTCGAGACCGTCTCGTGGCTGTGCTGATGAACCTCGCCAAGTGCGCACAAGAGCACACTGCTCTGGCGATGGTCGGGCGGAGCCACAACACGCCGGCACAAGCGACGACGCTGGGCAAGCGTTTCGCAAGCGCCGGCACTGAGGTGATGGTGGCATTTACCCGCCTCGAAGAGCTGATCGCTCGGTACGCCCTGCGCGGCGTGCGTGGCCCCATGGGTACATCGCAGGACCAGCTCGAGCTGCTCGACGGTGACAGAGAAGCGCTCAAGGTGCTCGAGGCAGCCGTGGTAGAGCATCTCGGCTTTTCGGCCTCGCTTGGCTCGACCGGTCAGGTGTATCCGCGGTCGATGGACTATGAGGTCGCGACTGCTGTTGCTCAGGTGGCGGCAGGGCCGTCGAGTCTGGCCACAACGCTGCGACTGATGGCTGGCTTCGATCTCTCGAACGAGGGCTTCAAGGAGGGACAGGTCGGCTCGTCGGCCATGCCTCACAAGATGAACTCCCGTACGTGCGAGCGCATTTGTGGCTTCAAGATCATCACCGACGGCTACGTGACCATGACTGCCGGGCTGTCTGGTGACCAGTGGCAGGAGGGTGATGTCTCGTGTTCGGTGGTGCGGCGCGTCGCATTGCCGGGGATCTTCTTCGCCATCGACGGGCAGCTCGAAGCCCTCCTGACCGTGCTCGACGAGTTCGGGGTCTACCCGGCTGTGATCCAGCGAGAGCTCGATCAGTACTTCCCATTCCTGACCACGACGAAGATTCTGGCGGCAGCCATGAAGCAGCAGCAGGGTCGCGAGGAGGCCTATGCGGCTATCCAGGAGCACGCCAAGGCTGTTGTTCTGGCAATGCGCGAAGGTGGCTTTACGGAGAATGACCTCTACCAGCGTTTGGCGGACGATCCTCGCATCGACCTTTCGCTCTTCGAGATCTTGGCCCTCATCGACGCACCGCTCACCTTCGTGGGTAATGCCGAGCAGTAGACCTTCGAGTTCTACTTCGGGGTCAACAAGATCCTGGCTCGGTTCAGCGAAGAGGTGATCACGTATCACCCGGCCCCGATCCTCTAGAAGTATCACTACGTCCGGTCGTCTGTCTTCGGATGGACGACCGGGCTCGTTATCTTTTTAATCATTCTCATGCTTGAGTAAAGCGCTTCTGCATTAGATAATATCCCAGATCGGAACAGACCGATTCAAGACAGAAAAGAGAACCTTCTCATGAGAGCTTTGCTTTCGGTCTATGACAAGACCGGTGTTGTTGAGTTCGCTGGAGCCCTGCACCGTCTCGGTGTTGAGCTCATCTCCAGCGGTGGCACCGCCAAGGCCATTGCGGCCACCGGCGTTCCTGTCACCGATGTGGCGGACTTCACCGGCTACCCGGCCATGCTCGGCCACCGGGTGGTGACCCTGCATCCCAAGGTTCACGGCGGCATCTTGGCCGACCGCGATGATCCCGAGCACCAGGCGGACCTCGCGACGTACGAGATCCCGACCATCGACCTCGTCGTCGCCAATCTCTACCCCTTCGATTCGGAGCCGTCCATCGAGCTCATCGATATCGGTGGGCCGGCGATGGTGCGCTCCGCAGCCAAGAATCATGCCTATGTCGGCATCTTGGTCGACCCGGCCGACTACCAGGTCGTACTCGACGAGATCGGCTCGAAGGGCGTGCTTACCGACGCCACGCGGCGTCGCTTGGCGCGCAAGGCCTTCTCGCACACGGCGGCCTACGACGCGCAGATCGTGGCATGGTTCGATCGGGAGGACGGCATCGCTTTGCCGGACACTCTCCACATCACCGCTGTTCGCAAGCAGGGCTTGCGCTACGGTGAGAACCCCCATTCCTTGGGGGCTCGTTACGACATCAACGACTCCTGGCCCGAGACTGCAACGCAGTATCAGGGCAAGGAGATGTCGTATCTCAACTTCAACGACACCGACGCTGCCTGGCACCTCGTTCACTCGCTGGGCGATGGTCCGGCGGCAGTCGTGATCAAGCATGCCAACCCGTGCGGTGCAGCGGTGGCGGATGACATCCTCACTGCTTACCAGCTGGCCCACGCCTGTGATCCCGAGTCCGCCTATGGTGGCATCGTTGCTATCAACCGCCCGATGACCCGCGAGGTGGCCGAGGCCTTGGTTGGGGTCTTCACTGAGGTGGTCATTGCGCCGAGCTACGACGCTGCTGCGCTGGAGGTGTTGGCTGCGAAGGAGAACCTGCGCGTCATCGATGCGCTTCCGCCCAAGCCAGCCAGCTTGCACTTCCGGTCATTCGACGGCTCCAACGGTCTGCTCGCGCAGCAGCCCGACGTCTTCAAGACCACTCGTGCCGACTGGAAGATCGCAACCGACCGTGAGCCGACCGCGGAGGAGTGGATTGATCTCGAGCTGGCCTGGAAGGTCGCTGCACGGGTGACATCCAACACCATCGTGCTCGTGAAGGGCGGACAGGCGGTCGGCATCGGTGCTGGTCAGCAGAATCGCAAGCATGCGGGGCTTCTGGCTGCGCAGAAGGCAGACGGTCGCGCCGCCGGTGGTGCGTGCGCATCTGACGCGTTCTTTCCGTTCCGGGATGGGCTTCAGGCCGCCATCGATGCCGGTGCCACAGCCGTCATCCAGCCGGGTGGCTCGATTCGCGACCAGGAGGTCATCGACGCAGCCAACGAGGCTGGCCTGGCGATGGTCTTCACGAACGAACGCCACTTCAGGCACTGATCATGCCGTCAGTACTGGCAATACCGGTAACCGATCTGGGAGCTCAGCGCTACCACTGCCATATCTGTGCGAATGTGACTCGATTTGACGTCGAGCTCACAGCGCGCATCAAGTACTACCACCATCAAGGCATCGGTGTCGGGATGAACCCCGAGGATGTTGAGGTGATGGTCGTGCTCGAACACAGCGTCGTGTGTGTCGGGTGTGGCAACAAGCATCCGGATGTGGTTGGCGAAATCATCTGGGAAGAAACAGGTGTGGCGCAGACTGCACCATGAACTATGTACTGTCAGGAGGCTCACCCCTTCCTGGCAGTTTTTTATTGAGTAAAATGCGAACGGTTCCACCCCGGAGTGGGGTGGAACCGTGAATTCATGATCGCCTAGACGGTCATGAGTGAAGTTTCGGCTGCGTCTTCGGTCAGGATTGGGACAAGCAGGCGAGCCTGTTCGATGACGGCATGGTTGCCCTTGCCTTCCTGGGTGACACCGATGGCGCCGATGAGGAGTTCGCCATCGCCGAGCTGCTTGATCGGCGCGCCGCCGGGCTCCTTGGTGAACCAAGGCTCGTGGCTGGTCTTCAGGCTCGGTGTCGCGATCGTCAAACCACGTCCGAACATTCTCCAGCCATCCAGGGGATCGTCAGGATCAAGTTTGCGACGAGTCGTGAAGTCCACGGTATCGTGGCCGTGAGCGAGCGACATCATCGCCAGGTTGTAGGCCGCTTTGGCCCAGTCCGGTTCACCCAGGGGGTTGATTTGGACGACCGGCATACCGCCAGCGTTGACGACGCAGATGGTGAGCAAGGTCGGATCGTAGGCAGATCCGATGATGCTCAGGGCAATGTCGTTGAAATTCTTGCAGATCATGGGATCGATATTCCTTTGTGAGTGCATGCGGGCTGCTTTCTCGAATGTCGGGGGTGCGGGTAGACTATTTATAGCATAATATGAGTAAAAAGTCTATAGTTCGGCAATGTTGTTAGTTGCGACCCAGGCGCTTTGCTTCGATGTGGCTCTGCCAGCCTTTTTGGGCGAGGTCGATAAGATTAACGACTTTATCCGAGAGAAATATCTCGAGGTCTTTCGAGAAGCTGATCGGAACGGTGTGACCATCGCAGATGAGCTGGAGGGGGCGTTCGGTGATTTCGTCTTGGTCAAAACTCAGCTTTATGACACGGTTTGCTCCGAGTATATGCGGTCGTTGGAGGCCAGAATAGAGGGCGGAGATATGGGGATTATTTGGGGTAATGAGGAAGACGTCTGCTGCCTCGGCATCGATGATGGGCCCACCGGCAGCAAGTGAGTAGGCGGTCGACCCCAGAGGTGTTGAGAAGATCACTCCATCACCGATAAACTGCCCGACTGAGTCACCGATATGGAGTCCAAACTTGGCGGCTCGCGCACTAGCCCGCTCGATGGAAATGTCGTTAAATCCATAGACCGCTACACTGTCGCCGGGCTGACGGATCCCGAGCATGGGGGCGGGCATGGTAGTAAATGTCTTGTTGACGAGCGCCTCGACGAGTTGCGGGAGCTCGGATGGGTTTACGGTCTGGAGGAAACCGAGATGTCCAGCCGAGACCCCGACGAAGAGGGCGTCGTGATGGTTGTAGAGCTTGATAGCTCGGAGCATTGTGCCATCGCCACCGATAGCGATCACGACCGGCTTGTCGAGGACGAGCTCGCGATCGGCGAAGAGGCTATGAAGTTCTTGCTCGAGAGCGCCGGCTTGTGCAGTCGGCTTGGTAACGTAGGTTATGGGTGACATTAGCCGAGGTATTTCTTGCCCCAGTTTTCCATTTGGTCGAGGATAGGGAAGAGATCCTTGCCCTTATTGGTCAGGCTGTACTCGATGTGGGGAGGGACCTTATCAAAGCTTCTCTTCGTAAGTATTTTAGCTTCTTGGAGGCTATCCAGTCGCTGGGAGAGGGTACGCGGGCTTATGCCGGGCAAGGCGCGCTCGAGCTCGCTAAAGCGTTGCGGCTGGTCGGCCAATTGTCGCACGATAAGGCACGTCCACTTGTCCCCAATGACGGCTAGTGAGCAACGCAAAAAGGCCGGCTGTTCGTCAGATGGAGATTCGGCACATGCTTTGGGGTCAAAATCTTTGGTCATGGTCTTTACACAAATTATTATAGCTACTATACTTAATATAGTAACAATACATATTATAGCGTATTGTTCTCAGAACATCAAGCTTCTGATGCTAAGACAATTATAAATGAAGGAATAAAATTATGCTCAAACTACAAGTAATTCTCGGTAGTACTCGACCTGTCCGAGCTGGTGAAGAAGTCGCCTAGTGGGTGACTGATATTGCCAAAGAACGAACCGATCTCGAAGTCGAGCTCGTGGATGTGGCTGACTACAACCTTCCACTTCTCGATGAGCCACAGTCGGCCCTAACCGGAATCTACTCCAAGGACCATACCAAGAAATGGTCGGCTAAGATCGCCGAAGCTGATGCGTTTATCTTCGTGACCGCAGAATACAATCATGGTATTCCGGGAGCGTTCAAGAATGCTGTCGACTTCCTCTACGCCGAGTGGGCAGACAAGCCTTTTGGACTCGTCAGCTACGGAGCTGCCGAAGGTGGTTCACGCGCTATTGAGCAGTGGAGACAGGTACTTGCCCAAGTGGGTGGAGCAACGGTGAAGAGCTTCTTGACGATTCCACATATCTACATGGGATTTGCGAAGAGCGATGATCAGGTCAAGGCTGCAAATGCCGTGATCGATGACGTCATCAAATGGGGCACAGCACTCAAGACCGTCCGAGCCTAAAACTCAGTAAAAATGAAAACGCGAGGAGGTCCCGATTGGGACCTCCTCGCGTGTGGAGGGGTGTTGCTAGGCCGCGACCAGCATGGCCTGGAAGCCATCGGTGCGATTGGCCGGATCCCCCGGCGTCTCTGCCAGCAGGCTCTGCGCCCAGTCGACGAACTCGTCGGTGCTGGACATGAGCTTCTCCGGGAAGTTCTCTTCCAGAAGGAGGCGCAGCGAGTCTTCTGTCACCAGAAGGATGATGCTGTCCGGCTGCGCTTTGAAGGCACCGCGTTCCATGGACTGCTGTCCGGTGCGGGCGCCGGTGATGGCCGGCGGGTGGTCCAGCGTCTGGCCGGGCTCCCAGGTCGCCTGGGTGTCATCGCCGAGGATGGCTCGGCCGACCTGCTCGTGTGAGGCTCCCTCGAAGGAGCCATCGGGGTTGATCACGACGACGTGGCACTTGCCGGTGATGGCGTAGCGCACCTCGCCCTCATGTTCGGTGAGGTAGACGAAGCTGCATGCCAGGCCGGCATTGGAGTCGACGCTCTCGGCGAGCGGCTGAAGTGCCTCGCTGGCACGGATGATGGCGTGCATGTCCGGATCACGGCGCGGCGTCTGGAAGCGCGCGAAGACCGAATTGATCAGCGCGAGCGGTGCCGTACGACCAGCCAGAGCGGCTGGTGGGGTGTGATCGGCGCAGAGGAAGTAGCCGTCACCTTGGGTGCCGGTGGTTCCAGTCAGTACACGCGAACTGGTTGCGAGGGTGTGCAGGGGATTCAATGTCATGGGTGCATTCCTTCTAGGGGAAGTAGGGAACAGGATTTTTTATTATCTCATCTTAAGAAGCTCATGTCTATAGTAAAAATGAACATAACCGAAGAGTCCCGTAATAAGTTATTACGAGACTCTTCGTGGATTGTGTTAAAGCTGATCACTTTTGGGTTTGCTGGTAGGTGCAGGGGATGTTCGAAAATTCTGTCTCTAAATAGTGGATTGTCATCCTATGCCGGAGTGTGACTGGTCATAGCCCACGGACTGGGCTGTTTGCTTAACGGTACGATGTCTAAACATTGCCTCACCTCCTTTCATGCCCCTTACTTTAGGGCGCTGGTGACGTGGCTACTATAAGAAAAATCACACCGCTCTAGGGGTGTGACCGACAGTCAAAGTGAGAAATCTTATACTTCGTCGAGGGCGGTCGTAAGCTTCTCTTCATGAATGATATAAAACGTGTGGTGGTGGGCGATAATGCCACGCTTCTCGAGCTTTTTGAGTTCAATTGCCGCTGTTTCACGGGTGATCCCCAGAAAATTTGCTATATCTTGCTGGGTGAGAGGGAGGCGTATCTCAATACGTTGACCGGATTTTGACTCCCCAAACCGTGAGCAGAGAAACTTGAGAGTATAGAGAATCTTGCTCTGAGCTCGGCTTTGTTCGAGGCCTTCGATGCGGAGCTGCAGGTCGAGGTGGCGCCGCACATAATACTCGAAGACATCAAACATCAGGAGAGGGTCTTTCTTGAGTCCAGCTAGGAACTCTTCACGATCCACCTGACAGACGGTTACATCAGTAAAAGCTTCATAGAAGTACACAGCGTGATTTATCTTGCCAAAGATCCATCCGATCGGAAACATTTCATTGCGGACATCAAAAACCACCGGGCGTTCGGTGCCCGAGTTGTCGATACTGTAGATCTTTACCGCCCCCTGACGCACCACATAGCCCGTAGAAGGAATTTCTCCCTGTTGGAGAATGACTTCGCCTTTTGGATATGAACGCGTCGGAAACTGACTAAAAAACTGATCCATGCGTTCCATATATGCAGTATAGAGAAACAATCGAGAAGTGTGAATTATCTCATAGTGACTTTTCCACAGAAGAATAAGATAGATGTATGACCAGCGACACACTCATCATCGCCCTCCTTACTGCTACTGCGCTTCTCCTGGCCATAGGGTGGCTTGCCGTGATTATCGGCGTCGTCCTCACAATGAGACGCGTGCATAGTGTATTGCGAGCGATTGAGCTTATCGCCGAGTCAGTCCGCAGCTCTGCTACTTCGAGACGTCCGTTGTGGCAGGCTGCTCGTACCTTGTGGGAATTTCAGAACAAGCGTTCGCGAAAGGAGTAGGATCTATGAAGCATACCGAAACGAAGACAGGTCTCCGAGCTAAACAGGCTGGCGCACTCGTAGTGGGCGCTGCTGTGGGGGTCACTGCCGCTATCTTGGCCGCGCCACGTTCGGGCAAAGATACTCGTGATCGTCTCAAGCAGGGTGGTGATGGTTTGCTCAGTAAGCTTGATCACCAAGGCAAGGAGATCGACAAGGGTGTGCGCGATATCACCAAGAGTCTGTCAAAGCTGAAGTCCGATACTCACAAAGATCTGGACAAAGCAGTCAAGAAAACTCGCAAGGTCGTGAGCAAGACTGCCAAAAAAGTCCGCTCGTAATCATTTCATCAGACAGAGTTAACCAGGAGAATTGAACATGATCACAAACTTAATCGTATGGATTATCCTCGGAGCAATATCAGGGTGGATCGCCTCAATGATCATAGGCAACAATGCGAACCAAGGCTGGGTCGGCAATATCATTGTTGGCGTGGTAGGCGCACTTATTGGTGGCTGGATCGCCCAGATGCTGGGTGGTTCGGATGTTACCGGACTGAATCTGTATAGTGTCATCGTCTCGGTGGTCGGAGCTGTCATTTTGCTCTGGATCGTGGGGATGGTGCGAGGGCGCAAGACAGTAGCGTAGATCTGTAGAAATACATGAAAATACCCCTCCGAGAGGGGTATTTTCATGTATCGGAGACAGCACACCCCTGCCGGTCGTCGTGACGGTTCAGCCGAGCGGCTCCACCCCCACCATTCCAGCCTCCACGGTCGCTCCGGCTTGAAAGAGCCGGCATGCCCCCGGACCCCTGCTCCAAAACAGGTGGTCACGGGGTGCAATTTTTTATGACCGATTATTGCTCCAAGCAGAGCTTTTTGGTAGACTCTTTCGGATATGAAATCAGCTCCCACTCCACATATTTGGCAGGCTCTCAGGGCTGCTCACCAGCCCATCATGGTCCTCGCTCCGATGGATGATGTGACGGATCTTGTGTTCCGTCAGCTCATCGAGGAGCTAGCGCCAGCCGATGTCTATATGACGGAATTTGCCAGTGTAGAAGGGTTTTGCTCAGCTGGACGCCCGGCGATCGAGCGCCGTCTCAGGCTAGCTGACGGGGAGCGCAATGTTATCGCTCAGATATGGGGCAAGACGCCAGCCAAGTACCGTGAGACTGCCGAAGAGCTGTCCAAGCGGCCATTCGTCGGCATTGATATCAATATGGGCTGCCCAGCTCGCGATGTGATCAAGACAGGTGCCTGCTCAGGCCTCATCCGTACTCCAGATCTTGCCGCTGAGATTATTGCCGCAACTAAGGCGGGAGCGGGAGACTTGCCTGTCAGTGTGAAGACACGGATTGGCTTCAATGAGCCCGACATAGAAGGATGGATTGGGCATCTCTTGCGCCAAGACATCGCTGCGCTCACAGTTCACCTTCGTACTGTCAAAGAACAAAGTAAGGTGCCAGCACATTGGGAGCTGATGCCGCAGATTTTGGCTCTGCGTGACCAGATTGCGCCTGATACGGTTATCATCGGAAATGGTGACATCGAATCTCGTGAAGAAGCTCTTGAGAAGCACGCAGTCAGTGGACTGGATGGCGTAATGGTAGGCAGGGGTATTTTTCACAATCCGTGGCTTTTTGAGACTGAGGCTCGAGACCACAGCGTAGAAGAACGACGAGCAACGCTCTTGCGGCATCTCGACCTTTTTGAGCAGACGTGGACAAAACATGAAAAGCGATTTGAGCCCCTCAAGAAGTTTTTTAAGATTTACATACAAGGTTTTGAGAACGCTGCGGAGCTCCGTGCTCAGCTGATGGATACCGCAAGCCTCGACGAAGTACGATCGATTCTACATAACTAACTCCAGAACTATGGTTCTGGAGCGGGTGGTTGGATATCCCCAAAGAAGTCCTCGACAGTCGTGATCTCACCTTCGTTTGCGGTGAACTGGGCGAGAAGTTCCTCCATGCTTGGCGGCTCGGTCTGGCCGCTTGGATGCATTGCGCTGACCGACATGAATGTGATGCCGTTGAACTCAAGTACGAGCGCCTTGATCTCATCGGCCGTGACGACCAAGTAGTCCCTGTGGGAACAGCTCAGGTACGGGCATTTCAGGATGAGAGTGCCATCGGCCTTAGCGTGAGCGCGATCAACCTTTATAAACGCCTTCAAGTAGGGCGAGGTTCGCTGGCATAGGGGGTTGCTGCATTGATGGATGCGGTTTGTCGGCAGTGACATTGGTTCATCCTCTCGTGGGGGAATATTCGCATTATGACACGTTCCCCTCGATATTTTCGAATAAATGCTACAATATCCCATATGAGATTTTCTAGACTATTCACCAAAACAACCAAGAATATTTCCGAAGAGACTGAGTCGATCAACGCACGACTGCTGACGCGAGCTGGCTTCATCCGCCAAGAGATTGCAGGGGTGTATGCGTGGTTGCCACTCGGATTGCGTGTGCTCGGCAAGATCGAGGCTATCGTGCGTGAAGAGATGGATACTGTGAGTAGCGAAGTGTTGCTCCCCTCACTCACCAGTATCGACCGGTGGCGAGACACTGGCCGGCTTGATTCTGTCGATGTGCTCTTCCAGGCAAATGGCGCCAACGATGATAGTCGCGAGCGCAACGATGCTACCTACATCCTCAACCCGACACACGAGGATGTCATAACTCCAATCGTGCAGGATTTCGTGACCAGCTACAAAGACCTACCTACATCGACGTATCAGATCCAGACAAAGTTTCGCAACGAAGCACGAGCTAAGTCTGGCGTACTACGTGGGCGAGAGTTCCGCATGAAGGATCTCTATAGCTTTCATACAGATGAAGCAGACCTAATGAAGTTTTACGAAGCTATGAAGCCAATTTATTCTCGTGTCTACGACCGACTCGGGCTTGGCGACGATACTTTTATCTGTCTAGCTTCAGGCGGGGACTTCACGAGCGAGTACAGCCACGAGTATCAAGTCGTACTTGAGGCTGGTGAAGACACGATCTATCTCGATCGAGCCAACAAGATCGCTTACAACAAAGAAGTTGCCACACCCGAAGATGCTGCCAAGCTGGACGTAGACTTCTCCCAGCTCGAGGAAGTGAAGGCGAGCGAGGCCGGAAATATCTTCCCATTGGGCACAAAGTTTTCAAAGGCTTTGGGCTTTGAATACACCGACCAGGATAACGAACGCCATCTTACTTGGATGGGGAGCTATGGCATTGGCACAACTCGCCTGGTCGGCATCATCGCCGAGAAGTTTTCGGATGACAAAGGCCTGGTGTGGCCGGATGCCGTAGCGCCATATCGCTATCACGTCATTGCGCTCGGGAGTGACGCAGCTCACGAGGCTGCTGAGAAGCTTGTCGCCGAACTAGGCGAAGACAACGTGCTGTTTGATGAGCGAGCTGACGCATCGGCGGGACAGAAGTTTGCTGACGCTGAGCTGATAGGCTGCCCAATTCGTATCGTCGTGTCAGATAAGACACTCGAGCGCGACGCGATCGAAGTCACCAGCCGAGCCGGAAAGTTTGAGCAACAGGATGTCTCACGCAACGATGCCACAGCTTCACTCCAGCAGCTCAGTGCCTGAACTCAAGCCAGGCATTTACCAACACTATAAGGGCGGGAAGTATCTCGTCCTGACTATGGCGATGCTTGAGGCGAGCCTCGAGCCCTGTGTTGTCTATGTTTCGCTTCAAGATGATCCACACACTCCGAGTCGTGTATGGGTACGTCCACTCGACGACTTCACCGCGTCTGTCACGGTGAATGGACTCATTAAGTCACGCTTCACCTTCATCTCGCCAACGGTGTAGTTGCGTGAGTGCCTTGGTTAGGCAATAATCAATGTGATACACGATAATTCTTAGGAGGAACGCATGTTACCAGTTCAAATTAATCTCTGGGGAGTAGCTGCTGCCACTGCTTTTACAATGATCGTTGGCGCACTCTGGTACTCGGATCTGCTCTTTGCGAAGCAATGGATGAAGCTGATCGGCCGCACACCTGAAGACTTGCAGAAGGATGGCGGACAGATGTATCTCCTTACAGCATTGTGCTGGCTCCTCGCGGCTTATATCTTGGCACACGCGGTACAGTATGTGGCCGCTGACACCTGGGTAGAAGGCGGCGTTACTGGATTCTGGGCATGGACTGGCTTTGTCTTTACGACAAACTTAATCCACGGTCTTTTTGAAGGTAAGTCAAAAAAACTCATGGCTCTCAACCTTGGATATACCCTCGTCGGGTTTATCGGTATGGGAATCATCCTGGTCCTCCTTCCGAACTAGCCGAGATCTGCAGCAATAATAAACACACCCTCTTGTACGAGAGGGTGTGTTTATTATTGTCACGCTTATGTGAGATTTTTCACGGTTTTCTCAGTATTCATAGAGCATACTGAAATCACGGTAAGACGAAAGGAGGAATCTGATGAAGAAACTATCAATCCGTCGAGACCGAAGAGCACCCAAAAACCTCGTTCGAAACATGCGTACATTGCAAGATGAGCTGTTGGATGAGATGGCGACCAAATGGGCTGTTCAGGCAGAGAGACTCAGCACCCTGGCAACTCCAGGTCAACGAGCGACTCGTTAACGTCTGAGCGTTGCGGCACAATCGGTGGACTAAGCACCTATCCGAGCCGCGCGCGTACTAATTCCTCTATATTTCGTTCTCTAAAGTCTCCGCGGAAGCGGAGCTTTTGTGTATATGTTTATATGACGAAGCGGCTCAGTATTACCGAGCCGCTCTGGGGTGAACGTAGACGGGATCCCCGACCTTGATCGGTCCGCCGCAATAGACAAACCCAACGACGCCTCGTCGGTGCCGAGCAATCGAGGCGAAAGCTCCAGTGGCGTCTGGAAAGGCAGCCTTGATGTTCTCATGAGGTACTGGGCAGGGTTCGTTCTCGCCCCATACCGCCAGAATCGCAGAGCGTTTGGGGCCAAAGCTGAGGAGAGTGCCAACCGGCAGGCTTGAGAGTTGATCGATGCCGGTGATCACAATGTTGGGCTCGAGGGGGAGTGGGGGAAGAGAGTCGTTGCCGAGCATGATCCGCGATATCTCGACAAGCTCCTCAGTACTGATAGCGGAAAAGTGGCGCAGATTGGCAATGAGTGATCCGTTGCGCAGGCCAAGTTTCGTGAGCGTCTTCTCGCGCACATCTGAGTGGCGAGCACCTGAGTGTCTGTCTCCCTGAATGCCGTGTCCGACTTCGAAGATGAGCTTATCCTCTGATACAGGTGTTGTGGTGTGGTGAGGATGCGCGAACAGGGCAGTGATCACGCCATCTGGTGAAGGTTCAACGGGTACTTCTGGCTCTGTCATGGTAGATGCCTTTGTTCGACGACAAGAGTATGTCCCTTAGTATCGCCCACTCAGTCAAAGATCTGCAAGCATGGGGACTTGCATCCCGCTTATGAGGGGCGTATCGTAATCCACATGGAACAAATCCGTCAGATCATTCTCGTCATTACTAGCGTCCTTGCACCTCGCAAGGTGCCTGTTCGAGTTCGGACTGACGACAAATAATCGTTTCATAGAACTTATCTACAAGCGCCTCGCGAACAGCCGAGGCGCTTTTTTGTACCTATTAAAAGGGGAGAACACCATGCAAGACCACTGCTTTGAGCTGGAGATTGTTGGACGTCCGCATGCCATCACGGCAGAGCGCATGTCTGACACTGTCGAGGCTATTCGCCATCACTTGTCGTATTCGGGTATCAGGGACAATACATTTCATGTTCGACGGATGGGAGAGCATCATTTCGTTCTGACTGGGGGGAATCAAGGTCTGGTGCATCGCATGCGCGACATTCTTATCTCGACGCACCGAGTGAACTACTGGGGCGAGATGCGCAGTGACAAGGAGCGTTTGTTAGCATTGAGCACCTGACTACATGTCCTTCTGAATTATCAGAAGGACATTTTTGCTATACTTACAGGCATGACTCAACTCAAACTCTACTCGTGGAACGTGAATGGCATACGTGCCGTCCTGCGCAAAGAAACTTTCTTGGCTTTTGTCGAAGAACATCAGCCGGACGTGTTGTGCCTGCAGGAAACAAAGGCTCAGCCTGATCAGGTAGAGCTCGAGGTGCCGGGCTATCACATCTACTGGAACTCGGCCGAAAAGAAGGGTTACTCCGGGACACTCATCATGAGTAAGGAAGAGCCGATCTCAGTGCATCACGGCATCAACCCAACGATTGCCAAAAAGTACAAGCTCCTCGATAGCTATGGCGACTCAGAAACCGAAGGACGCGTGATGACGGCGGAGTTCAAGGAATTCTTCGTGGTGACGGTGTACACACCAAACTCCAAGGATGACCTGTCTCGTATTCCGCTGCGCCACGACCACTGGGATCCAGCTTTTCTGGCGCATTGTCAGGAGCTTGAGAAAACGAAACCAGTGCTATTTTGTGGTGATCTGAACGTTGCCCACTCCGAAGACGACCTAGCCCGACCGAAGCCAAATATTGGCAAAAAAGGCTTCACCTACGAAGAGCGAGAGGGCTTTGACAACTTCGTCGCTGCGGATTTTACAGACACGCTTCGTATGTTCAAGGAGGGCAATGGATTCTATACCTGGTGGTCACACTTTGGGAATGCTCGAGCCAACAATACTGGCTGGCGTATCGACTACTGGCTGGCCTCAAAGGGTATCAAGAGCAAAGTAGTTGATGCCAATATTCATCCTGATGTGCTTGGATCTGACCACTGTCCTGTCAGCGTAACGCTTGATATATAGATGACTCTGACTATTGTCCCAGGGTGGGGTGAAGGCAAGCGCCAGATGAATGCCGCAGTAGGTGAGTTTGATGAGCGAGGTATTGAGACTCAGTATAGCCGCACGCTCTCGGCGAGACGGACATACGAGGATATCGTGGCACATAGTGGCGGTTGCTATCAGTATTGGTCAAAGATCCAGGCAGATCGTTTGTTTTTGATCGCACCACCCTGGCATAGCCTCGGGCGGTTTACAAATCTCGAGCTAGCGCGTCGGGCACGAGCTCGGCATAAAGACAAAGCTTCCCATCAAAGTGTCGTCCAGACGTTGAGATTTCTGGCTTCGGTACGCAGCACGTTGCGACATCGCCGAGCGGTGCGTGAAATCGATCTATTGGGAGAGCTGACTGATTGGCTGAACCAAGATAAAAATAGGCAAGTAGAGCTGGTTTTCTATAAAGGCGATATATGGACGGACATGGAGATCAAACAAGCTTTTGGCATATTGCCTCGGACTCGCACGACCGTATTGCAGGGGAATCACGACGACTTGCGACATCGGCCGGCAGATATTGTGAAGCTTGTTTCGGACGTAATAAAAAATCGGTCTGAGCGCACGTAGCGCCCAGACCGTGGGGCCTGACAGTTTCAGGCAGGGACGAGGAGATCCTGGAAGGCGTCTTCCAGCAAGATCAACTCGATCAGCTCGTCGACGGTGGTGAATGTTGAGTCGAGCACGATGGCATCGTCGGGTTGCCGCATGGGGCAGTCCTCGCGGTCGTAGTCGGCGGCATCGCGTTCGGCCAGCTCCTCGGGGGTGACAATGCGCCCCTCCTTCTGGCTTCGACGGCCTGCCCGTGTCTCGAGTGCGGCATCCATCCAGATCTTGATGGGGGCGTTCGGGAACACCACCGTGCCGATGTCGCGGCCTTCGATGATGCAGGGCCCGTACGCCTTGACGTAGGAGCGCTGAATCCGGCGCACGACTTCGCGGATACCCGGGAGGGCAGCCACGATCTTGGCTTGATCGCCCATCAGCGCCAGTTCCTCCGAAGTGACGAGGTGGTCGTTGATCATCGCGACACAGCCGTCGGTGAACTGATTGATGATCGCGGCCTCGGCGATCTTGACCAGCGTCTCGGTGAGAAGGCTTGGCATGTCCTCGTCGGTGAGCTTGCAGCCACATTTCTCGATCATGTACCACGCCAGCGCGCGATAGATCGAGCCGGAGCTGAGGTAGGACCATCTGCTGTTCTGGAGCTCGTTCAGCTTGGCGGCGAGCGCCTCGGTGAAGCTGGAGGTACCAGATCCCGCCGTTCCATCGACGGTGATCTCATTGATGAGGGTAGGCATAGTGCTCCCGGTAGTAGATACGAATGTAAACGGTCGTAGTCTATCAGATGGCATCTATGCTAGCAAGTCGGGCTTAGGGCTAGACGAACCAGATACAATCTGATAACATAGGAAACCGTTATGGCAAAAAAAGCAGCAAGACAGATTATCGTACTGAAGAACCCGGAGACGGGTACTTTGTATTACACTCGTAAGAACCCAACTCTTATGCCGGATAAGATGACGGCGAAGAAGTACGACAAGAAGTCTCGTAAAGTTGAAACGTTTGTCGAGAGCAAAGTTAAGCTCGGTTAGGCTGACTCGCTCACTTGTTAAAGCGCCCCTCAGGGTGCTTTTTTGTTGACTCAATTGCGCACCAGATAGAATTCCTGATATCATATATGTATGAAAAAATGGCTTATTCCCGTACTGTTTGGTATCGCGATCGTTGCGCTCATAATCTTGGCTGTTCGAGCAGCTGGCAGTGAAAGCAATGACGCCAAGCCACAAGATTCAGCCTCACCAGCTGCAGAGATGACTGACGCTCAGAAAACTGGCCTCAAGGAAGGGCAGATCTTTGGGCAGACCAATAATCCTAAGGTAGTTCTGACTGAATTCGCCGACCTGCAATGTCCGGCCTGTAAACTCTACGAGCCAACTCTAAAAACTATCCGTGAGAAGTATAGCGATCAAGTACAAGTCGTCTTCAAGCACTTCCCGCTGGCACCAACGCCGCACAAAAATGCATTGGTAGCCGCCTATGCCTCGGAAGCCGCCGCCAACCAAGGTAAGTTCTGGGAAATGCATGACAAGCTCTATGAGACTCAGGATGAATGGGGCGAACAAGCTAATCCAAAAGATAAGTTTGTCAGCTACGCTAGTGCGATCGGTCTCAATGTTGACCAGTTCAAAAAGGATTACGATGGCGAGGCCGGCAAGGCTGGGATCGAACGCGACAAAGCACTCGGTACGAGTATTAGCCTCAAGGGCACCCCGAGCTTCTTCATTAATGGTGTAGCTTTTGATACTACCGGCGGTGGGGAAGAGCTACTCAAGCAAATCGACGCGCTCGTACAGCAATAATATTTCAGGAGGGTACCGTTTATGGCTCAGACCTACGATCACATTATTGAGTTTTATGGTGAGACCTGTCCACACTGCATCACGATGAAGCCTATCGTGGAGGAGCTCGAGAAGGAGCTGGGCGGTGAGTTCACCAAGCTTGAGACCTGGAATGACCCGAAGAACGCTGAGAAGATGGCTGAATATAGCGGCATTATTGGTGAAGCTTGCGGTGGCTTTGCTGGAGTGCCGAGCTTCGTGAATACTCAGACTAACCAAGCTCTCTGTGGAGCACAAGACAAAGAAATATTGAGGCAGTTTGCCGAAGGTGCTGATTGCAAGGACGGAGTCTGTCAGCCCCACACCAAGATGCCGGCAAAGGCGTAGTACTTAGTAAAATAACTTCGGGGTGTCCAATCTTGTGATCGGACACCCCGTTGGCGTCGGTGGTGGCGCTAGTCGGTGGTGTTCAGCGCGAGTTCGAGGTGAACCGTGCAGTGCGTTGCCTGACCGACGGGTGCCGTGGAGTGCACCAGCTTGACCGGCCTGCCGACGATGTCGCTGAGGTGGCGGTTGATGTCGTCGTGGAGCGAGCCCGGCTCGGCGTCGGTGTCGTCCGGAAGGGCGACCACCATGACGGCGTCGTGCATGACGTCGAGGTTCACCTTGGAGATGTGGTACTTCGCGCCGATGGGTCGCTTCGCCGTCTCGGTCAGCATGAGGTAGAAGACCTCGGACTGGCGCTGTGCACACCGGGTCACGGCGATCGTCCGCTTGATGATCTCGGAACGGGTCGGAGCGGCGGGTGCTTCGACGATGACGGGATCGACCGCAGCGATGGTCTCGGAGGTGGTTGCGGACGCCAGCGGGCGCCTCGTATCGCCGAGCAGCCTCGTTCGCGGCGGTGCTTCCGGCGGTCGGGTCATGGTTGCTGTCATGGGTGCTCCTGGGTCTCTGAACCCGCTCGGGGATGAACGGATTAGTACGTATATTACACCTTTGGTTCGCTAATGTGAATGCTCTTTTCAAAGCTTTTTGCTCGTCTCTATGACCCCTTGAGCCGATGTCCGAACCCACGTACAATAGAAGCATAAGCGCTTCATACTACTAAAGAGGAATTCATCCCATGACACGTGTAGCTATTAACGGATTTGGTCGCATCGGCCGAAACGCCTTCAAGCTGGCCTTTGCTCGCCCAGATACCAAGGTGATCGCTATCAACGACCTGACCGACACCAAGACCTTGGCTCACCTGCTCAAGCATGACAGCAACTACGGTCTCTACCACAAGGACGTGAGCTTTGATGAGAAGCACATCATTGTGGATGGCACCAAGATCGAAGTGACGGCAGAGAAGGACCCAGCTGCACTACCATGGAAACGACTCGATATTGATGTAGTTATTGAGTCGACTGGACGGTTTGTGAAGGGTGAAGACGCCGCTCTGCACATCAAGGCGGGTGCGAAGAAAGTAGTTATCTCAGCTCCTGCCAAGGGTGATGACACTTCTGTCGCTACTCACGTCATTAGCGTGAATGACAAGCAGCTCGATATCGAAAAAGTCGATGTATTCTCAAACGCGAGCTGTACAACCAACTCTATTACTCCGGTTGCTGCGATCATCGAGCGTGAGTTCGGGATCCAGAAGGCCATGATGACTACTATTCATAGCTACACAGCTAGCCAAGCTCTCCAGGATGCACCGTCAAAGGACCTCCGAGAAGCTCGTAATGCGGCCGAGAATATTGTGCCAACCTCTACTGGAGCAACGATAGCTGCTGCGAAAGCATTGCCAGCTCTTGAGGGTGTCTTCCAGGGTCTCTCAATCCGCGTTCCTACCCCAGTCGTGTCGCTTGCCGACTTTACCTTCCTCACCAAAAAGGACACGACGATCGAAGAAGTGAATGCTGTCCTCAAGAAGGCATCGAAGTCTGACCGGTTCCACGGCGTACTCAGCTATACCGAAGAAGAGCTCGTCAGCCGTGACTTTATCGGCGACCCACATAGCTCCATTGTGGACAGTAAACTGACCAACGTCGTTGGTGGCAACATGGTCAAGGTTGTGGCTTGGTATGACAACGAATGGGGCTACTCCAACCGACTCGTCGAGCTGGTAGCGCTTGTTGGTAAAAAACTGAAGGGTTAGTTCTGCTGAGTAAAAGGTAGAGTACCCCGTCTAGCTAGGCGGGGTACTTGCGGACTAGGACACTATCGACTATCCCGGAGCGGCCACATATAAGCCATGACCGACAGTGATCCAAGTGCGGCGGATGCTGCGAGGAGGAGGTAAACGTGGACGGGGAGATCGTCGATTTCTATATACCAAGCCAAATAACTCAGTGCGGAAATGATGGAGAGAGCGACAAGCTCCATTGTGATAGGCATGAAACGTAAGCGCAGAAGGTCCTGGAAAAGGATGGTGACGAAGGGGTAGACGACACAGCCTCCCAGGAAGAAGCTTACGGCAAGGCCGATAACCTGAAGGTAAGTCATGGGTAATCTTTCGGGTCGAGGTAGGTGCAAAGCTGTGCTATATCATACATTCTCTGAGTAAAATGACAATACATGAGGCGCGAAGCAGTATGACTGCCGAGAACTCTGTATAATGTACTTATGGCAGCCGAATTTACTCCGACTCGAGTCTATATTGCCGCTGATCATGCTGGTTATGCTGCAAAACAAGCCATCGTAAGTGCACTGGAGGGTGAGCTTATGATGCAGGACTTGAGTGCGCTGGAATTGAAGCCCGGAGATGATTTCGTGCCGTATGCCGAGAGCGTGTCGCAAGCTGTCGTCCTCGAACCAGGCTCCGTGGGAGTACTTGTTTGTGGGTCTGGTGAGGGGATGGCAATTGCGGCTAACAAAATCGATGGAATCCGCGCCTCGGTTGTTTGGGATGAAGCGGTAGCTCGTGAGACACGCCAAGATAATGATGCAAATGTTGTAGCCTTGCCAGCTCGCTTTGAAGATACTGACTCATTGATCGCTATCACCCGAACTTTTTGCACCACGGCTTTCTCAGGAGCCGAACGCCACGCGCGCCGAATAGAAGAAATTACTGAATTGGAAGGAAAGTAGCATGACAAAAGTCGTCCCAGCCGTAGAAGAGAAGGACGCAGCTGGCTTTCGTCAGCGCGTTAACCAAATCCGCCAATTGACCGACCGCATGCAGATGGATGTCGTAGATGGTGAGTTTGCTGATATCAAGACGGTTATGCCGGTTGATGTTGTGCCGCCATCAGGACTCAAGCTCGATATTCATCTCATGGTAGCGCGTCCGATGGAGCACATAGGCAACTGCATCAAGCTACGTCCTTATACAATTATCGTGCAGTACGAATCCGGTGAGACGGTGTCGGCCGCAATCGATCGTATTGCTGACAATGGCATCCGAGCTGGTCTAGCTATCAACCCAGACACGCCTGTCTCTGATATTGCTCCTCTTCTCGGGCGCGTCAGTCATGTCCTCGTGATGGCTTATCCGGCTGGACCTCCAGGGGGCAAGCTGCAGACCAAGGTGTTCTCAAAGGTCGCAGAGCTGCGCGAGCTCAAAGATTCCCTCGAGATCAGCCTCGATGGTGGCGTCAACGCTGAGACTGCTAAGAAGATCGGCAAAGCTGGCTTTGATGTCGTCTATACCAATACATACTTGTTCTCAGGTGAGAGCCTTCTGACTCGCTATCACGAACTCATCGAAGCTTTTCAATAGACCGATATTTGATACCAAGCGTATACTTGGAATAGTTTTGAACCTCTAAGAAAAGAGCGATATGGCAGAAGAAGGAATATCTTTCTCTGAATTTCTTGGCCTTCGTAAGCCGTCGGCCAAGAGTCGGTTCTGGCTCCCCGGGCGGTGGTTTCAGGCTCTGATGATCTGGTTGGGGAGGCTGGCTCGTATAAAGGACTCGAAGTCTAGGCAAACCCTTTTGACAGTATTAATCTGCGCTGTTGTGTACGGAGGCCCTATTCTCCTTTGCGTGGGTGTGGGGCTGCACTACCGTAGTAATGAGCAGCAGAGCTTGGCGCGGTGGGAGTCAGTAACGGGAACGGTTACAGCAAAGAGCGGGGTAGCCGGTACTGTTACTCCCGAACTCTCACCGATGACAATTACCTACAGGGTAGGTGGAGTGTCGTATGTCGTGAGAGATTCTCTGCGCTGGGATACCGAATTGGGCCACCGCGTGCGCGTGTATTACGTACCGGGCGGGAATAACGCGCAGCTCGTGGAGCCGAGGGCATTTTGGGATATTCCAATGATTGTCGTATTGGCTATCGGTGGGTTCGTCTGCGTATATCTCTTCTCTCTCTATATATCTGCCGTTCCTACACGGCCGAGTGTGGACAAGTCGCGACGGAAACGTCAGCCTCCCCTCGAGCCGCTTTCGGGATCCGATCTTTTGGCCAACCCGGAAAGCCCTCATCTCAGCTGATTAATCTCGTCGTCCCAGAAGTCATATTTGGGACGACGATTCATTTACTATCGCCCTACTACCCAGTATTGAGCATAAGCTCTATAATAAGAGCAAATGCAGCATTCAGTGAAAGACCTCGAACTCAAGGCGAACTCAGTTCGTCAAGACATCATTAAGATGCTTCTCGCGGCTGGCTCTGGCCACTCGGCTGGTCCGCTCGGTATGGCGGATATATTTACGGCTCTCTACTTTGAGGTAATGAAGAACGATCCGAAGAATCCTGATTGGCCAGAGCGAGATCGACTGATCCTGAGTAATGGACACATCGTGCCGGTACGGTACGCCACCATGGCCGAAGCTGGATACTTTCCAAAGGAAGAGCTGCTGACATTGCGTAAGTTTGGGAGCCGACTCCAGGGGCACCCGGAACGAACTCGACTTCCTGGCATGGAGAGTACTTCGGGTCCACTCGGTTCTGGATTGAGCCAAGCCGCTGGCATTGCCCTTGCGCTTCGGGCCAATGGCAAGAAAAACCGTGTCTACGTAGCTATGGGTGATGGTGAGCTCAACGAGGGCAATGTTTGGGAAGCGGCGATGTTTACGGCAGCACGCAAGCTCTCGAATGTAACGGCCATCATTGATCGCAACAATATTCAGATAGATGGCTACACCGAAGACGTCATGCCACTTGAGTCACTGGCACAAAAATGGCTGGCTTTTGGGTGGCATGTGCTTGAAGTAGGTGGCCACAACATTGAGCAGTTTGTGACGGCTTGCCATCAGGCTCAGGCCACTTTTGAGAAGCCGACAGTCATTATTGCGCATACTATTCCCGGTAAGGGGGTTGATTATATGGAAGGTGAATATGTGTGGCATGGTATGCCACCCGGAACAAAGGATGTGCCTGGAGATCCAGCTAAGGCCGACCAAGGCAAAGTTGCGCTAAAGGAGCTCCGCACCCTGCGTGGGCGTATCCGATCGGAGCACGAATAATGAATGCACATTACGCAGATCACTTATCAAGGCAGCTCTTCCATGACGCGATCGATCACACGCCGACTCGCAAGGGCTTTGGTGACGGACTTGTGTTAGCTGGAGACGCCGACCCTCGTGTGGTTGCATTGAGTGCCGACTTGGTTGAGTCTACGATGATAGAGCCCTTCGCCAAGAAGTATCCGGATCGGTATGTCGAGATCGGCGTGGCTGAGCAGAATCTCGTGACGGTTGCCTCTGGCATGGCTTCGGAAGGACTTATACCATTCACGAGCTCATACGCAGCCTTTTCTCCTGGGCGAAACTGGGAACAGATCCGTACAACTATCTGCCTCAATGAGCAGCCTGTTAAGCTCGTTGGCTCTCATGCTGGCGTATCGGTTGGACCGGACGGAGCCACTCACCAGATGCTCGAAGATATTGCTCTTATGCGTGTCCTCCCGCATATGACTGTTGTCGTACCGTGTGATGAGCATGAAGCTCGCAAGGCTACTCAGGTGATTGCCAAGACGAAGCAACCGGCTTACTTGCGTTTGGCTCGTGAGAAGACACCGATTGTGACTACTGTGGATAGTCCGTTTGAGTTTGGCAAGGCACACGTCTGGCGCGAGGGGAGCGATGTGACTCTGATCGTAGCTGGTCCACTGGCTTATGAAGTGTGCAAGGCAGCAGAACTGCTCGCCAAAGAAGGCATCGAGGCTGAGATTATCAATAGTCCATGGATCAAGCCACTCGACAATGAGACTATCCTCAAGAGTCTCAAAAAGACTGGCGCTGTCGTCACGATCGAAGAGGCTCAGGCAGCTGGTGGGCTCGGAGGCGTGATCGCCGAGCTGTCATCCCTGAAGTGTGTCGTACCTATGGAACGGATTGGTATCCAGGATGCTTTTGGGCAATCCGGCACGATTACTGAATTGTGGGAATACTATCATCTGACCGCACCGTATATCGCAAAGGCAGCCACTCGGGCCCACGAGCGAAAGATCAGCTAATATGTCCAAGAAATCCACACCCTACGATGTGATTACAGTCGGTGCAGCGACCCTCGACACGTTCCTGCTCGCCAAGGATTTCTCAAGCTATACCGAGGGGCACGAAGAATACTTAATCGTACCAGCCAGCACAAAGATAGATATTCCTGATATCGCTACCGAAACGGGCGGTGGGGCTACCAATACTGCGGCAACGTTTTGTCGGGCTGGTCTCAGGACTGCCTGTATGGCCAAGGTCGGCCTCGACGGACCAGGTCGTGAAGTCGAACGGTATCTCGAGAAAGAAAAAATCACTTCTCTTCTTGTAACTGATCGATCGCACCAGACGGGGGTGTCGGTGGTACTCAAGGGGAAAAATGGAGAGGATACTATCCTGACGCATCGTGGAGCAGGGTATGAATATCGTAAGTCAGACTTTTCACTAGTCGGCCAGCAATCAAAGTGGCTCTATGTCACATCCCTGGCCGGGGACCTTGGACTCTTGGCGCGTCTCTTGAAGTGGGCGAATGAACAAGGTGTGCGAGTGGCCGTCAATCCCGGTAGCTTGGAGATCACCAAGCGCACTCGACTTGTTCGACTCCTCAAGCAGGCAGATGTCGTCGTGCTCAATAGCGACGAGATGAAGTCACTCCTCAACGTGCCAGATGTACCGACTGGTCTTGAAGAGGCTCGTCGGGCTCTGTGGCACACGGTAGTCGTGACTGACTCAAAGGACGGGAGCTGGGTACTCGATGGCAGCTACTTGTATCACGCCGGGATCTCGAAGAAGGTAAAAGTCATTGATCGTACGGGAGCCGGTGATGCCTACGGGGCTGGTCTGATCGCTTCAATCATTCGTGGGCAGAGCATGCAGGAGGCCATGAGTTTTGCGGCTGCCAACGCCACATCAGTCATAAGCTATATTGGTGCCAAGGTGGGTATCCTTCGGAGTGTAGATGTCGATATAATGAACATAGACATTAGCGTGTTCGAGCCAACCAAAAAAGGGAGATTTTATGCCACACCACATTGATGTACTGAGTATCGGGGATGTCGTCACCGATGCATTTATCAAGCTCCGCCCGACCGAGGCTGAGATCAACAAGGATCCTGTTGATAAGCATCCATTACTCTGTATGACATATGGCACTAAGATTCCATTTGAGGAAGCGATTGTGATCGAGGGAGTCGGGAATAGTGCCAATGCAGCAGTTTCCTTTGCTCGGTTGGGTCTCAAGTCGTCGCTCTATGGTAATGTGGGTGACGATGATAATGGACGCGATATTCTAGTGGCGCTCAAGAAGAATGGCGTGCAGACCCAGTTTATGCAGGTAAACAAGGGTAAGGTAAGTAACTATCACTACGTACTGTGGTACAAGGACGACCGTACGATTCTCATTAAGCACGAAGAGTACAAGTACAAGTTTCCAAATATTGATAAGTCCGATACGCCAAAGTGGCTGTACTTGAGCTCATTTGCCGAACATGGCGCCTATCTCATTGATGAGGTTCTCGACTACATGGATGATCACGCAGAGGTGAAGCTCGCCTTTCAGCCCGGGACCTTCATGATGAGATTGGGCTTTGACAAGCTCAAGCGACTCTACAAGAATACTGAGCTCTTTGTGGTGAACGTCGAAGAGGCTCAGATGATGACCGGCATGGCTGGTGAACGTAATATTCGCAAGATGATGGAGTACATCCACGAGCGTGGACCGAAGATTGTCTGTATTACCGATGGGCCAAAAGGCAGCTATGCATCAGATGGCACAACTGTCTGGAGCATGCGCAATTACCCAGATCCAGCTGAGCCGTTTGAGCGTACTGGTGCCGGCGATGCCTACACGAGTACGTTTGTAGCTGGACTCATTACGACTGGTAACCTCCAGGAAGCCATGAAGTGGGGACCGATCAACTCTATGAGCGTCGTCCAGAAGGTCGGTGCGCAAGAGGGTCTCCTGACGAGACCTGCACTCGAACGGTTCTTGGCTGCTGCACCAAAAGACTACGAGCCAAAAGAATATAAGCACGGATAATCCATGCAGCCTAATACAGCCACCAAACAAGCCCCCGTGCCAGCCACCCTGCCCGTCGAGGAGCCCAGCGCAGCGACCTACGACGCAATTGTGGTCGGGGCTGGGCCAGCTGGCATGGCGGCCTGTATCTATCTAGCTCGCAAGAAGCTCCGTGTGCTTTTGCTCACCAAGGATCTTGGTGGCCAAGCCGCCAAATCAAGCGATGTTGAGAATTACCTTGGCTACAGCATGATTAGCGGGGCAGACTTGACCAAGCACTTCCAGGAACACCTGCAGGAGTTTAGCGAAGAGATCACGCTCAAGTTGATGAATAAGGGGGTGGATGGCATCTCGCGCTCCGGTAAGAATTTTTCGGTCCGACTAGGCAATGGTACGACCGAAACGGCTCGTGCTGTTGTGATTGCGAGCGGCAAAGATCCACGTCACCTCGGCATACCGGGAGAGGAAGAATTTTTGAACCGAGGTGTGACCTTTTGTGCTTGGTGTGACGGACCACTTTTTAAGGGGAAGTCGATTGCGGTAATTGGCGGCGGGAATGCAGCACTTGATGCAGTGCTGGCAGTTGAGAAGATCGTCAAGGATGTCGCTGTCGTGAATGTCACGCCAGAGCTGATTGCTGACGAGATGTTGGTCGACAAGGCTGTCGCTTCACACTCTGTCAGAATAATGAATAATCATACCGTGACTCGCATAGTGGGCGATAAGTTTGTGACCGGTATTATGGTACAAGACAACGAGACAAAGAAAGAGCAGGAGATTCCCGTAGAGGGTGTTTTTATTGAGATTGGCTCCGTGCCGGCCACTGAGTATCTCAAAGGATTTCTTGATCTCAACGATGGTGGAGAGATTGAGATCGACGACTACAACATGACTTCAATAGAAGGGGTCTTTGCGGCTGGGGATGTAACAAGCATTATTGAGAAACAAATTATCGTTGCGGCAGGTGAAGGGTCTAAGGCCGGCATACAGTGTGCCAAATGGCTGAGCGTTCACTGAGGATTACCATCCGACTCGTTTCTGATGCGCTGGGCTGTGTTGGTCGCTCGAAGTTATTTCTCACCGTACGTTAAAGTACGCCTCAAAATAACTTCGAACTCCGCCTTGCCCAGCATCACCAGAAACAACCCTGTACTAGGGTGGAAGTAGCCACTATACAATGAATAGTGTGAGGGTATATAATAGAGTTAATATCAAGCGTCACAGAGGTGGCTTTTTAATCAGAAAGAGGACACTATGAGCGAAACTGCAACTACCGATAAAGTAATCGTCTATACGACTCCAACCTGTGTATTCTGCAAGAACGTCAAAGGCTATCTTGAAGACAAGGGTATTGCCTACGAATCAATCGACGTACTGGCTGATGCCGACAAGGCACAGGAAATGATTGATAAGTCTGGCCAGATGGGTGTCCCTGTCACTGACTATAAGGGAACGATCATCGTAGGCTTTGATAAGGCCAAACTCGACGCCGCAACTGCATAGTACGCAACGCATATTGTCAGCAAGCCGCCTTCTGGGCGGCTTTTGCGTGACTCGAAGACCATTAACTTCTGCTATGGTAAGCTACGGTAAAGATGGTCAAGTCGCCCAGATCAAAGTCAATACTTCATAGACTACGCGTAAGGCTGCCGGTATTCTGGAGGAGTGTTTTGGAATGGTTTAGTAACCATCCCTATGTCTCAGCGTATCTTGTTGGCTGCGTGTACTACGGACTGACCGTGTCTTGGATGTTTGGATTGCGCACAGCTGAGATCGCAACTGGCGTGGCATTTTATGTCGTATCCATCTCAGCCGCCTTAGTTATGGTATCGAGCTTCTCACTAGGCCTAGTGTTTTTCGTATGGCTCTATCGACGACTAGATCTGTCGCTGGCTGATCCAAAATGGTGGCTCATCCCGGCCGCATGGATAGTGTCAGAATATCTGCGGGCAGTATTCTTTTCGATAGTGTCGATGGGTCCTGGAGGGCGCATCGGACCGTACTGGACATTTGGTAATGTCGGCTACTGGTTGGTGCATACACCATTTGTGTACGCCGCACGATGGGGCGGGCTCTATCTCCTCAGCTTGATTGTGGTAGCGTGTGTAGTTGGCCTCATCCGGGCATTCTTGACGCGAAAACTGATACCGCTCGCTGTGCCCTTGATCGTATCGGCGCTCCTATCGGTGAGTGGCTGGCTGGTATATCGGACATCAACTGGTCCTACCAGGCAGTTGGGTGTGGTGCAGTTCGCAAATGAGTTTAGCCCAGAAAACTTCTCCAGCTCGGCTAACGAAGAATTGGCTAAACGTCCGGCACAGTCGTATGATGCATTACTGTTGCCGGAGTATTCGCACCTGTGGGAGCGCAGTGCGGCTAGAGATACGGAGGCTATTTCGCGGGTACTCAAAGATCCTCGCGGACTAGTCATAGACAGCGCTCCTGAAGTGCAAACCGAAGCCAAGCCGGGGCATAACTTGGTGACGTATCACTCAGGAGACGGCACGCCACTCTTTTCGCAGCAAAAATGGTTCTCGATTCCAGGGGGCGAATACGTGCCGTATTTGTACCAAGTCATCTTAGCCTACGCCGGACAGGAGCAAATGCTTTTGCACTTCAACGATCAGAAGTCTATTGATCATGGCGAGGTGCCTGAAAGACCATTTCTCTACGACGATGTTTCATGGGGAGCGATGGCCTGCAGTGGTGTGGTAGCGCCTGAATTGTATCGAGGGATGACGGTACGGGGCGCAACAGTGCTGACCAACTCAGCGTCACTTGATACGATGGGCCTAGGTATGGCGTACCATTACCAAGCGAGGGATATGGCGGTACTGCATGCCGTGGCAAATGCTCGCCCTTTTGCCCAGTCTGCCCGAGGTGGCTTGAGCTACATAATTGATCAGAATGGGCATTACGTAGCGCAGACTCATGAGCGTGGCTATGATTTCCTTGAGGGTACGATCCAGATGAACAAGGCCAAGACACTCTATACGGCATGGGGGGATTGGGTGGTGTGGATATCAGTTTCGATAGTGCTGGGGGCTTGGCTCACGAGCTTGGCGCCAATGCGAAAGTATTGGGTGAGACACTCCCGCAAACAATAGTTTGACAGCATGCTCAGAATGGGTGATTATAAGCATAAGTATTAACACAACCAGGAATCATCCATGGCAACATCAACACCAAAACAAAAACCATCTACAAAGAGTAATACCTCAAAAAGAACATCGCTAAAAGCATCCAGCAAGTTTGATATTCGTATCATTGCACTCCTTGCTGTGTTGCTCGTGGCTGTGGTGGGGTATTTATTCATACGATTCAGTAAGGCAGGCACCGGCACTCAGTGGCTGCCAAAGGCTTGGACGAATCAAGCGACAGAGTTTGATAGCCCGGCTGCCGGAACTCTAGTAGCAGGAACATGCGACTACGTAAATGATTATGTGCAGAATGGCATCCAGTACACCAAGCGAGTATGTACGCCGGTTGGAGTTTCTGCAGGGGTTGGTGGTAAGACAGCATTTCAGCTACCCGACAATACATATATAGTCGGTAAGCCGTCTAAATATGTCGATTTGCAGCACAAGGTACCAGCTAGTCTTGCTTCACCAAGTGAATATTGTATTTCTTATAGCTCAATGAAGCCAATCTATCTTAAATGGAATAATAAAACCGTACCATCCTCTCCTGATTACGTCGTTGGTGGTGTCGCTGGGAATGACTCGGCAACCTTGCCTGCTACAAATGGTGTAGTCTCAGAGTGGTGCTCTGGGCCGTATCCGGCAAATCCGGGTGTGGTCCTTTCGCTGGAGCCAGTTACGAATGAGAGCACAGCGTACATTTATAGTGCTTCGTCTCGTATGGCTGCGTCTAAACTCTCGTGGAGCGGTAACGAGCTCAGTCCGATTGGCACGGGATCAGTAAGCGGGTCTAATCTTGTGATATCTGCCGGAACGACACCGGGTGGATTTACCTTTACCGACATGAGTAACTATGGAGCTGGAAAATACTGCTACGCATCATCCGGATATACCGGTGGACCAAATACAAAACTTGAATGGATCAGCCAAGAACAACGATGGGATAATGACGTCACCTGGGATAATTCGGCGTCACATGGCGGAACTGCCAATGTTATGCTTCCGGCTGTAAAATCAGCCACGGAGTGTATAACTGTACCAGCTGTGAGTCCTGGTAACTCACCTCGACGTACTCTGACCTTCCAGCTCACAAGTGGCAATATGAGTGTTACGAGGGTGTACTTCACGCCAGCATCGACAGCCACAGCTACAAATACGCCAACATCTACAATAGTCGTTACGCCTGCCACTACGAAGACACCGGTGCCGACTGCAACCGTTGCTCCGACGGTACTTCCGACTACTCCTGTACTGCCAGCGACCACCGTCCAACCTACTACCGTTGCCGAGCCAGCTCCAGCTGCCAGCTCATAGATTTTTGTTTGACAACATCCTTAGCTTAGGTGAGAATAAGCATAAGTATTAATCCAACCAGGAACATTCATGGCAACATCAAAACAAAAACTAGTTACAAAGAGTAATGTCGCAAAAAGTAAATCAATCAAGTCCGCTAGCAAATTCGATGTTCGCATCATCGCACTGCTGGCGGTTGCACTAGTAGCAGTCGTTGGCTATTTGTTCATTCAATTTAGTAAGGCGGGTGCAGAAAAAGACTACGCTTACAACCTCACTCATGATAACGGGATCACAACTGTTGCTGTGTGGGACCCTGCTGCGCAGCCTCTCGTTAAGACTTTTCCACTACCAGCGCTACAGGCTTGTTATCCAGGAGGATGGGCGCAGAGCTATAGCAGGGTACTGAAAATGCCTGGGACCGATTTTGCATACGCAATTCCTGAATTCTGCGCCGGATCTTACATCCAAGGTACTACACCTGATCTCACGAGCAAGGTAGCTATTATTAATACAAAAACTCACGTCTACAGCGGAAATCAAATAGATGTGTCTTTCCCAAAGACTGCTGCAATTGATGCGGTCGTTAACCCTCAAAAAAAACACCTATACCTATACGATACAAACTCAGGTCCAGGTAACCTTTTGGTGATTGATGCTGTAACCAATAAGGTCATCAAGAGGCTTACCCTGAACACGTATGGTCGAGCTGTACAGGTAATTCCAAGTGGTGATGGTACAAAGTTGGCTGTACTTTACGGCCGTCCTGACGGCACCATTGCCCAGACAGCAAACTCGGCTCATCTCGTAACATTAGACACAACTTCTTATGAAGCGGTAGCACGTGGTAAATTCGGTGAAGGTTTCGGATATCATGGAACTACTACGAGCGTTATGGCGACCCCTGACGCCAGTGGAAAATACCTGTACGCCGCTCTGCCGTCCTTTGTTGCGGGTACGTCAGGACACTACACAAAAATTCGCATAGCCAAGATAGATCTTGCGACAATGCAGGCTACCTATAGTGCTGATCTTGATGTTATGGTCAACTGCTATACCTCTAAGGGTATGGATTTGGTAACGACAGCGCGAGGAGTCTATATCTTAGCCGCAACAAACTGCCTCGGCACTTCTGAAGAAACGGCGGAATCAAGGCTGTATCTCTACAATCCCACGTCACAGATAGTGACGCAGGTACTTGGCAAAGAAGTGGGAAATGGTTCGCGACTATTTGCAAAAAGCGATGCAACTGGACTGTTTATCACTGCAGTCTACCCGACAAGCGGTACATTCCTATCGGACTACAACTTTGCAAATGGTGTGTTGACCAAGGTTGTTTTGGGTGATATAAAGTCAGTCATATCTGGAGGAGTTACATCCGTGTCGACTGCAGTGCCACTGCCAACAACGGCGACAACACCATACATCGATCCGTCAGGAACAATACATCCTGAACCATCGGTGATCATCCCTACGACACCGGTGACCCCAGCACCGGCTGCAAGTTCTTAGCCCACGCCACAGACAAACCAAACACCGCCCACTTTCGGGCGGTGTTTGGTTTGTTGTATACTATGAGGACTATGGCATTCAATCTTCAGTCAAAATATCAGCCATCTGGCGACCAGCCAGATGCGATCGCCAAGCTCTATGCCGGGCTCAAGGATGGCGTGCGGGAGCAGACGCTTCTCGGTGTAACTGGATCGGGCAAGACTTTCACCATGGCGAACCTCATCGCCAAGGTAAATCGTCCGACGCTCGTCTTGTCTCATAACAAGACGCTAGCAGCCCAATTGTACGAGGAGTTCAAGGCCTTCTTCCCAGACAATGCTGTGCATTACTTCGTCAGCTACTTCGACTTTTATCAGCCGGAAGCCTATATCGCTCGATCTGACACCTATATCGAGAAAGACAGTGCTATCAACGAAGAGATCGATCGGCTCCGCTTGGCAGCGACTAGCTCACTCCTCACTCGACAAGACGTGCTTATTATTGCCTCGGTCAGCTGTATCTATGGTATCGGCTCGGTCGATGACTTCAGCTCGATGTCTATTCCTGTGAAGGTCGGGGAGCTGCGCAAGCGTGAAAAGTTCCTCCGTCTCCTGACCGATATCCAGTACACCCGTAATGATCAGAACTTCATGCGCGGTACCTTCCGTGTACGGGGTGAGAATGTTGATGTGATCCCAGCTGATGGCGAGCATGGCTACCGCATTCAGTTCTTTGGCGATGAGGTAGAATCAATTACAAAGCTTGAGCCGCTGACAGGCGAAGTGATCGAGCGACCGGACAGTGTCACGATCTTCCCAGCCAAACACAACGTGGCACCTCGTGAGCAGCTCATGAAGGCGATCGCCCAGATCCGAGAAGAGTCAGCTGAACGTGTGGCGTGGTTTAAGGATCACGAACAACATCTCGAGGCCCAGCGTCTTGAGCAGCGCGTCATGTATGACATCGAGATTATGGAGCAGACTGGCTATGTGAAGGGGATCGAGAATTACTCACGCTACCTCACCAACCGCGAGCCGGGCGAACAGCCAGCTACGTTGCTCGACTACTTCCCGGATGATTTCCTCATGATGATCGATGAGAGCCACATCAGTATCCCGCAGGTGCGCGGCATGTTTAATGGTGACCGTGCTCGTAAAGAGACCCTTGTCGAGTACGGCTTCCGTTTGCCATCGGCTCTGGATAACCGACCGATGCGCTTTGAAGAATTTGACCGACATATCAATCAAGTCATCTACGTCTCGGCCACTCCGAGCGACTATGAGCTATCTCGTACGCTCGAACACACCGTAGAGCAGGTGATCCGTCCGACGGGGCTCTTAGATCCCCTCATTGAAGTAAGACCAGTTGAGCACCAGGTCGATGACCTTGTCGCCGAGATTCGCGAACGTGTGAAGCGAGGAGAGCGTGCTCTCGTCACGACGCTCACCAAGCGTATGTCTGAGGACCTCACCGAATACCTAGCTGATATCGGCATCAAGGTGCAATATCTCCACTCAGACGTACAGACCTTGGAACGTACTGAGATCTTGCGCGATCTGCGGCTCGGTGTCTACGATGTCCTGATCGGCATCAACCTCCTCCGAGAGGGACTAGACTTGCCTGAGGTATCTCTGGTGGCGATTATCGATGCGGATAAGGAAGGCTTCTTGCGCAGCGAGAGTGCCATGATACAGACGATTGGTCGAGCCGCTCGTCACCTTGATGGTCGGGTGATCATGTACGCCGATAAGGTCACGAAGTCGATGAAGGCAGCGATCGATGAGACGACCCGTCGCCGTGCCATCCAGGAGCAATACAATAAGGACCATGGCATTACTCCCGAGGGTATCAAGAAAGCCATCGCTGAGAGCATGCAAGAAGACAAGACGGCCGAACTTGCCGATATGAAAGAGTTTGACCTCCACAATATCCCAAAGGATGAGCTCAAGCACCTCATGAAGCAGCTCAAGGAACAGATGGAGATCGCCTCTGCGAATCTGCAGTTTGAGAAGGCAGCTGGCCTTCGTGACCAGATTGCCGAAGTGCGTGATTACGCTGCTGGGCAAAAGATCCGCAAGAAGTAAGCTTAGCAGAGGGGTTCTTGCTAGTGACTCACCTGAGCATAACCAGTATACTGAGTAATTATGAGTCATGAATCCGAGCACACGCCCGATGAGGGGCAGACCCAGTCTAGTCACGCAGCCGCTCTCGCCCAAGAGCTAAGAGATCTTGCTCCACCTCCGCCACGGCCACAGACTGAGCTGCTTGAGAACTATTCAGGCGAACTCCCACCTGAATATCATACTGATGAACTATCTCTACCTGAGCGTGAATCGGAAGAGGAGTTCTACGGCGCAGGCTCTGAAGTCACTCGACATCCAGTAGTAGATACTGAGTCTCCTGTGGATACCGAGGCAAACGAGCGTCTACGAGAGTTGGCAAAAGGCGATGCAATTACCCTTATTGATGGCATGACCTTAGAGCTGATGTCCAAGGTGAGCAATATTAATGGGTATCGAGCCGACCTTGTGGACGAAAGAAGACAGATTATCCGTGTGCTGGGCACAAGTGTTGTCGATGGGCTTAAGACGGATCCACTTTTGCGTGATAGGGCAGAGGCTAGACGCAAAGTGGAGATTCTCATGGAGGGGTTAATCAGTCCAAGGAATAGAGTAGAGCCTTCCAAAGAAGCTGACGAAGCCATAGACAAGAGAATGGACGACACGAGAAGCTTTGTAAGTGACGAACCGCAAAAAATTACCAGCGATCTCAGAACCGGCCAAATGGATGCACCGAAGGATCAGGAATATCGGTGGGTGGGTGCGGTGAACAAGGTGACCAACCTCCTTGACCTCGTTGATAAGGTGGATGATGCTGTTCGACGAGACTATAGCGCTCGATTGAATGAGATTTTACTAATCTCTGATCCTAATGCTGCTGCAGATCGAGTAGAACTCTTGTCGGAAACAGGCAAGGTTATTGTCGAAATGCAACGGCGACTGATGGCAAGAGAAGGCATGCTTACTGATCCGGCAGAGTTTAAAAAGAGGCTCGTAACCGACACCGCAAGATGGAAGGGTGATTACAAAGCGATGGCAGAAAAATGCCAAAGCTTTGCTGATACACCTCCTATAGCGGCTTAAGTTCTGCCCTAAAAATAGTATTTCTGCTAGAATATAAGTAAGCATAAGTAATATGAGGTCCGACATGCACGCTGACGATTCACACAATGACAAGCCAGGCTTTTTTTCCAAGATATTCGGTCATGGCGATGATGCAGCGACTACCGTCGCGGATCCAGCTATTTCTACGGCTCAGGTAGTCCAGCCTACCGCCGTGGTGGAGCCAACTCTTCCCGTGGCGCCTGTTGAGCCAGACGCTCCTGCGCCCGAGCCAGAACTGCAGGCTGGCAGTATGAGCGATGTACACGCTATGCCGGGCGGGCCATCCGAGGCGCTGGATCTCAGTGCTTCTGCAACCAGTGCTCCTGAAGTGCCAGCACAGCAAGAGGTAGCGACTGAGGCACCATCCGACGACGATATGTTCCAGATGCCTGATATTAAGGTAGCCGATGAAGCAACAGACCCACAGGTACCAGTAGTAGTACCTGAGAATCCATCCGATGAGTCAAAGGACGAAGTCTTGTTTGATAGCACCCAACCGGTTGAGCCCGAAGCTCCAACGGCACCTGTTGATGTGCCGGCTCCCGTTGCTGAAGTACCAGCCGAACCAGCGGTTGCGCCAGCCGAGGATGTTGAACCGCCAGCCCCACCTGTAGAAGAAGGGCAGGCCTGGCAGGCAGCTCATGCTGAGTCAGAAGCTGACTCGCAGGCACCGCAAGCCGAGCTCCTTGGTGCCCAGACTCAAGTTAACTCTATTCTTGCAACTCACCCTGACCTCACAACTGATCGAACAGAAGATGCTACGCCAGCCCCTGTTGAGCCAGTTGAGGCAGCATCACCGCTCGAGAAGGATAGCCCTACTCCAGCTAGCGCTCCTGATGCTGATGCGCCAAACGACTCCGAACGCCAAGCAGCCGTAGTGCGTTTGACCAACCACATCGATGATCTAGAGGCCGGCCTACAAAAAGTTCGTGACGAACTCGACGCTCTCAAGAAATAACTGTACCTCCTGCAATACAATAAAACGCCCGTATGGGCGTTTTATTGTATCCGGTTAGGGTTACTTTACGAGTGTGTTGAGGACCGCAGCAGCAATGTTGATCCTTTCTTGCATCTCGGGAGTGATCGGCTTGCCATTTTTACGCAGAACTTCGGCTTCGCTCATAATCTGATTGGCGTTCGCATACATTTCATCTGCGGTTGGCAGCTCGGCACTTTTTTCGGCATCGACTGATTTCAAGTTTTCGGGGACTGGATTGCCACCGGGTGCTGCTGGCTCTGAGTAGTGCGGCATAGCGGCAGCGTATGGGTCATCTATATGTACTGTAGGTGATGTATCGGTGAGGGTGGTACTAACCGGCAGTGGGGGTGCGTCCGTGGACGCGCCAGGTTCAGGAAGGGTAACGGAAGGCACAAGGGCTGCTGATGCGTCACGAAGAGTCGGTGCGGTGTCGGGTGCGGGGGCTGGGGGCAGGGCGGAAGTAGCCGCCTCTATAGCAGCTGCTCTATCTGCATCTGCAGCGAGACGAGCGGCGTCAGGGGTGCTCGCTTGTTCGGCGGGCGTCTGGAGTCCACCTGTGTCAATTCTTGGTGCGGGAGCTGCATCCCCAGCGGGAGCGTATGATTGTGTATCGTTCATGTTTATTTCCTTTATGCTTTTGCTTATTATAGCAAGAATGTGTGCGCAAAACGATGTTTTGGGCAGTTTGTATAGAGTTGAAGTACTGTTGACTTATCTGTATAATAATCGGCTAGTTTCAGGGTAAAACAAACAGCCGTCTCAACCTGTAAATAAGGACTCCATCGATGCACGACAAGCTCATTATCCGCGGTGCTCGCGAGCACAACCTCAAAAACATTAGCCTTGAAATCCCTCGCGATAAGCTCGTCGTGATTACGGGACTCTCAGGCTCTGGTAAGTCGAGTCTAGCCTTTGACACGATCTACGCCGAGGGTCAGCGTCGATACGTCGAATCTCTCTCGGCCTACGCTCGGCAGTTCCTCGGCCTTATGGAAAAGCCTGATGTTGATTCAATCGAAGGCTTGTCGCCGGCCATCTCGATAGACCAAAAGTCGACCAGTCGTAATCCTCGTTCGACTGTGGCGACCGTTACGGAAATTTATGATTATCTGCGCTTGCTCTTTGCTCGCATTGGTATCCCGCACGATCCCGTCACAGGTGAAGTACTCACCAAGCAGTCGGCTGCACAGATCGTGTCATCGATTGAGTCTATGCCAGCCAACACGAGAGTCGTGATTATGGCGGCAGTCGTAAAGGATAAGAAAGGTGAGCACAAGCACGTCATTGCCGAGCTCGTGAAGTCTGGATACCTTAAGGCTCGCGTCGATGGCGCCGACATGGACCTCGATGAAGTTGATGAGCTGGAGAAGCAAAAGAAACATACCATCGAGGTCATCGTTGATCGTCTGGTTGTGGAGCCAGAAAGCCACCAGCGCTTGTCCGAAGCGGTTGAACAGGCCCTCAAGCTCGGCGAAGGAGTGCTCATCGTGCAGGACTTCGAGAAACAGACAGAGCAGATTTTCTCCGAGCATTATGCGACGACCGACTCAGGCTTCTCGCTCGCCGAGGTTGAGCCACGCCTTTTTTCATTTAACGCTCCACATGGTGCTTGTCCGAACTGTACCGGACTCGGTACACTCCTCGTCGTCGACCCCGACTTGGTGATTCCGAATACACGCCTCAGCGTGAGCGAAGGTGCGATCCGTCCGTGGAGCCGTACAACCAGCCGCATGACCTGGTACGGTAAGCTCCTCAAGGCTGTGGCCGACAAGCATAAGTTCTCTCTCGACGTACCGGTCAAGGACCTGACGCCAGCCCAGCTCGAGATTTTGTATTACGGCACTGGCGAGGAAGTCATCGAAGTGCCGGGGCCAGCCGGACGCACGTATCGCACGACCTTCGAAGGCATTCTGCCAAACCTCGAACGTCGCTACCGTGAGAGTGATAGTGATTTTGTGAAGGGTGACATTGAGCGTTATATGAACACCATGCCGTGTGCGGCATGTCGCGGCAAGCGGCTCAAGCCTGAGGTACTGGCAATCACGGTCGACAATAAGTCGATTGCTGACGTGACTGGATTGAGCGTCGAAGAGTCACTCAAGTACTTTAAGAATCTCAAGCTGAACGACCAAGAGCAGCAAATTGCTGACCAGATCCTCAAGGAAATCTGTGAGCGATTGACCTTCCTCAATGACGTCGGTCTCAACTACCTTACGCTCGACCGTAGCGCCAACACGTTGGCCGGTGGTGAAGCGCAGCGTATCCGACTGGCGACGCAGATCGGCAGCTCACTCATGGGCGTACTGTACATCCTCGACGAGCCATCTATCGGGTTGCATCAGCGTGATAACGATCGACTCATTGAGACGCTCAAGCGTCTGCGCAACCTCGGGAATACCGTGATCGTGGTTGAACACGATGAAGACACCATTCTGGCTTCGGACTTTGTGATCGATATCGGTCCTGCCGCCGGTGAGCATGGTGGTGAGGTTGTCGCCATCGGTACTCCGAAGGAGGTCGCTGCTAACCCACGCTCCGTGACCGGGCGATTCTTGTCGGGCAAGGACAAGATCGAGGTGCCAAAGACTCGTCGACCAGGGAATGGGAAAACCCTCACCATTGTTAATGCGACTGAGCACAACCTCAAGAACGTGAGCGTATCGATCCCACTCGGGAACATGACGGTAGTTACTGGTGTGTCGGGCTCGGGTAAGAGCTCCCTCATCAATGACATCTTGGCTCGTAAGCTCAGCCAGGAATATCACCGCTCACAAGAGCCGGCTGGAAAGCATGAAGCCATCGAAGGTGTCGAAAATCTCGATAAGGTCATCGATATCGATCAGCGACCCATCGGGCGTACTCCACGGTCGAACCCAGTGACCTACACCGGTTCATTCACTGATATTCGTGATCTTTTCGCACAAACTTCGGAGGCCAAAATTCGTGGCTACGCTGCCGGACGATTCTCATTTAACGTCAAGGGTGGACGCTGTGAGACCTGTAAGGGCGACGGTATTATCAAGATCGAAATGCACTTCTTGCCTGATGTCTACGTGACATGTGAGACCTGTAACGGCAAGCGCTATAACCGCGAAGCCCTGGAAATCACATACAAGGACAAGACGATTTCTGACGTCCTTGAGATGACAGTCGAAGAAGCAGCTGGATTCTTCGCAAATATTCCGGCTATCGCGCGCAAACTCGGCACGCTCGTTGAGGTTGGCTTGGGTTACATCAAGCTTGGTCAGCCTGCTACAACACTGTCTGGTGGTGAGGCCCAGCGTATTAAGCTCGCCTCAGAGTTAGCCCGACGTGCCACCGGCAAAACGATGTATATTTTGGACGAGCCAACCACTGGACTGCACTTTGCTGACGTCAAAAAGCTTCTCGAAGTCCTGCATCAGCTGGTGGAGATGGGGAATAGCGTCCTGATCATCGAGCATAATCTCGACATCATCAAGTCGGCCGACTGGTTAATTGATCTTGGTCCTGAAGGTGGAGCTGGCGGCGGTACGATTATTGCCGAAGGTACTCCCGAAGCAGTCGCTAAGGTTGCCGCCAGTCACACGGGCACATATCTCAAACGCCTCCTGTAGTATCCCGACGCTCTCAATTGGTGAATCGTATTTGGGCGGGGATGGTTATATCGACAAGGTAGGGGTATATACGCTATCGTAAGCAGTATGAAGTCGCTTGCTCCTGTGATTCGTTCGAAGTCAGCCCTACCAATTGTCCGTCTGAGCATGGCCGTAGCTGTGTGGGCAGTATTGCTCTGGATCGGGACCTGGTTGACTCCCCCTATCCTGTGCAATACGGCTATAGAGGGGGTAGATTGTGCAGTCCGCATGAGCACAAGTCGTCACTTGGTTGAGATTGGTCTGGCTAGTGTTCTCGTGACCGTTTTGGTGGCCTGGAACTTTTCACTTAGACAGACGACCGACGAACCAACCTCTCGTCGCCGTGCGCTCGCGACTCGTGCGCTGTATAGTTTGAGTCTTTTATTTATATCGGTCTATCTCGTATTGGCGATTACACGATTGGTTCAGGCCGGCTAATATGGTGCGAATGCCCGGAGTGGCAAAAGCTACAGTACTGCGAGCCAACTTGTCACGTGGCCCACGTTGGCGGGGCACTGCCACTGCCAGTGTAGCTTGCCTCTTAGTGGTGCTCGGAGCTGTCGCTGTTTTTAGTAGTCGTGCATCCAGCTATCCTGATACGATCTTGTCCGTCACGGACTTGGACGGTGGATTCATGAATGGTATCCAAGCGATTGATTCGAAGACAGGTGTATCGTTGGGGGCAGTTGCGCTGAATGTGCCAGCCTTGTCCGGCTGCTCTGTTAGTCGGCCCAAGGCCTACATCGGCGACATGACGGTCGATCAGCCGCATAATGTGCTCTACGTGAATCTCAAGCCGTGCGCCGGCGGAACATTGACACAAGCGCAAGCGATGATTGTTATGGATCTGAAGAGTGTTGCTATCAAGGGCTTTCTACCCGGGCCAGCTGATGCGCATGTAGTCGCAAGCCAGCAAGCTGATACTATTTATGCCATTCGAGCTGATGGCATGGAGATGAGCGTCGTAAATGTTCAGACTGGCACTGTCGTAAAGACGCACCTATTGTCGACGCCGATTAGCCGGAGTGGAGCAGACAGTAAGTCTGGCGATATGATTGCTATTCTCTCGAGTGGCTCGGTGGAACGCTTCTCACCAAATGGTGGGCGTACAGCTATCGTGCAGTCAAATCTCGCGTTTCCTCTGACGCCACAAGCCCAAGATAACAATAGACTGATTGCTGTAGGGGACACATGGTATGCGGCTGGAAAGCAAGGCACTCAGTGGGGACTAGCCAAGATCACTGCGACCGGTACGAGTTTTACAGCCATTCAGAGTGAGGCAGTGAGCATCGAGCCTACCAAGGGCAACGAATTCATCTTTATACAGACTGCATGTGCGACCGGTATTAACTGTGCTGCCAATCCAAATCGAATGTATTCATACAACCTTACGACAAATAGCTTTCAATCAGTCAGCCAAGATCCATCCTTTCCGCTACAACAGCCGGGCGACCAGGTCCGCTTCAACTTTGCTGGCGACAGATTATTCTTTGACGGGGTAGTTGCAGGTGCCTCGGGCGTCGGTCAGCGGTTTGTATTTCCTGTAGATACTGACGGTGCTATGCCGACCGGTGCCCGTATAGCGATCCCGGGTTCGGAGTGGGTATTAGCCAATCTGAATGACGACAGCAAATTAGAAGATACCCCACCGATCACAGTTGATCTCACGGTGCCGGGCGGTGGCGGTGTTGGTCTCAACTCTGGCTCAATCTCCCCAACAGGAATCTCGATTGATGAGCTAGAGCGTTTACTCGGTATGTCCATCAAGGACACCAACTTTGATCTGGTCAGCGATACTCAGATCCGTGCCTACGGCTACGATCCAGCTATGGTGAGAAAAAATGTTGCGCAGTACAAGCTCGGCTTGGCGAGCGGCGGGTCATCGAATGCGGCGGCGAGTAGGAGTCTGTGTAGCGGGTCTAGTGCTGGGGCAGGCGTAGACCTGGCCGCCATCGAGCGCAAGATAGGTGTGCCGTTGAGCCAGATCGATTTTTCACAAGTATCCGATGATCAAATACGCCAGTTTGGGTATGACCCAAAGATAGTGCGTGACTATATAGCACAATCAAAATCTGATAAGTCGGCCGTAGATAGCTGTGCAAATGTCTTTACGCAAGATGGGTTTGTATCAAATGCTGCTGTAGATCCGGCTACACTGGCGGCTGGTTCGGCTGCTAATGTGACCGCCCAGACAAGCCTTGATCTCCTCAAGGGCGGCTGGGTAATGACCCTGCGCTGGCAGGCGCCGGGCGGAGCTGAGAAGTTTCGTATATATGGACGTGACAACAGCAAGCACAAGCTCGAGCAGCAGCTAGCTGTGGTTGATTCGCTATCTCGCGAGGCTACGTTTGGAGGGTTCTCACAACTAGCCTTACCCCCGATAAGCGATGAGACGTATTGGTTCTCCGTAGTGCCAGTACTCGGGGATGCAAAGCTGGGCACACCAGCAGCAGTCAAGACACGTGTTCGTTGCCTACTCTGGTGCGTGGCCGAAAAAGTAAAGTAGAATCTTAGTAAAAGTCAGAACCCCATGATCGATACGAGTCGTCGTATCGATCATGGGGCGCCTGTGCCGCTTTCCTTGCTGCTGAACTTCATGCTGCATCCTTGTGGTTGGGGAGAGTGATGATCTCGCTGGGGTCCTTGATGAACTTCGAGTGTGCATGGAGTGCACTCATGTCGCTCGAGCTCAATACCCCGAACTCACCCAGCTGGTTTGCAGCATCGCGCACGTCACGAGACTGCATGGAGCAGCCTTGATGCGCAACGTGCCGGACAGCATCGACGTAGCGTGCAAGCGCGCGTCGGAACGCGTCCTCATCAGCCTCATCCACACGGGACAAGATTCCTACGAGGAGCTCGGTCGCAGCCACTTCTTCGGCCGACTTTGTCGGCTGGTCGATTTCGGTCATGGTCATGGTCTTCACCTCCTTTCGAGAGGATCGGGTACCCTGTATCGAGGTACGGTCAATAGTGACAGCATGTTACAATAAATAACGTTCATAATCAAGCATTATTGCCTTCCTATGCCAGCTCCACTCCACCTTAAAGCACGTCTAGCCGAACTCCCGGGAGATCCAGGAGTCTATTTGTATAAGGACAAAAAAGACACCATTATTTATGTCGGTAAAGCCTCCATTCTCAAGCGTCGAGTGCGATCATACTTTACCAAACAGCATAGCGATACCAAGACAAACGTCCTCGTCTCTCATATTCAATCGATTGATTGGATCGTGACGAGCAGTGAGGTGGAGGCTCTATTTCTAGAAGCCGAACTGATTAAGCGCTACAAGCCTATCTACAATGTTGATCTCAAGGATGATAAGAACTTTATCTATATTAAGATCACGACACAGGAAGATTACCCGAAAATAGATATCGTGCGCCGTCCAGCCGATGATAAGTCACGGTACTTTGGACCGTTTGTGTCGGCTGGGATGGTGCGCGAGGCGCTGCGGTATCTACGTCGTATCTTCCCGTATTTCTCAAACTCACGACTGGTCGCCAAGTCGGCTCTCGAATATCAGATTGGTGTAGCGCCACATCCAGATACCCCCAAGGCAGACTATCGCAAGAATATTCATCGGCTCATCATGGTACTGGAGGGGAAGAGTAAGGTACTAGAGCGGGAGCTGGAACGGGACATGGAGAAGGCTGCCAAGGCTAATCATTTTGAAGAGGCTGCCCAGACAAGAGATCAATACCTGTCCCTCAAAGCGCTGTCACGTAAGGTGATCTTTGGTGCGCAGGAAACATTCGACATAACGATGGATCAGGCCCTTACGGGGCTGGCCGACCGACTAGGTATGAAGTCTTTGCCGAAGCGGATGGAGTGTTATGACATTTCAAACTTTCAGGGTGGGGACGCAGTGTCGAGCATGGTAGTGTTCACGAATGGCACGCCGCACCATAGTGAGTATCGCAAGTTTAAGATGACCACCAAAGGGCCGAATGATTTTGGTATGATGGCCGAAACGATGCAGCGCCGCTTTTCGGGGCGACACCCAGACTGGGCACTGCCGGATCTGATTATTATCGACGGAGGTAAGGGTCAGCTCGCAGCTGCAACTGCCGTATTGGACGAGCTGAAGGTAACGATACCTGCAGTAGGGCTAGCCAAGCGGCACGAACAGATAGTACAGCGTACGATTGATGCGCCGGACGTATATCCCGGACAGAAGACTGAGGCTATCACTGATGGAGAGTTCCGAGTGATAAGCTTGCCGCACTCTAGTCGGGTCGTGCAGCTCCTGCAGCGTATTCGCGATGAAGCGCATCGTTTTGCGATTACATACCACAAGAGCTTGCGGGATAAGCGTACGAAGACGTCACTGCTGGATACGATTCCTGGGATAGGCCCTGTGACGCGCAAGAAGCTTATACGCTCCTTTGGCAGCGTAGCCGGCGTCAAGCAGGCCACACATGCTGAGCTTGTTGAGGTGGTCGGTGCTTCGATGGCGCGGGTAATCAAGGAGAGGTTGTGATGGCCAAATCTAAATCTTCTAAGTTTCAAAGACAGATCATCAAGGCCGAAGCACGTGATCGTAAGCGTAATAGTGCTCACAAAATGAAGGTGACCGGCAAGGGCGTATTCAATCTAGCTAGGCTTATCGACAAGAAAAAATAGGGTAATTCTGCTATAATAGGGCCTATTATGTTGAAGCGAATTTTGTTTTCTTGGTTAGTCAATTTTGTGGGACTTTGGGTCGCTGCACAGCTCTTTGCTGGCCGCATTCAGTATGATGATCGCATTGCGGTATTGATCATTGCAGCCTTTGTTTTTGGTATCGTAAATGCACTTATTCGACCGCTGGTAGTTCTCTTGAGCCTCCCGGCTATCGTGCTTACGCTCGGTATTTTCACACTCTTTGTGAATGCCGGTATGCTCTTCATTACGAGCTACTTCTACCCAGCCTTTCAGGTGGAACGCTGGACGACAGCAATTGGGACGGTTATTATCATTTGGCTCGTAAACTATCTATTTTCAGCGTTATTTAATAGTGACAAAAAGGAAGCCCGTGAATAGTTTTCTCAACATCGCAATCGTCGTTAGCTCAGCATTGATTATCGTCGTCGTTCTTTTGCAGAACCAAGGCAGTGGTCTTGGCGATGCCTTTGGCGGATCGAGTAACTCATACCGTAGCCGTCGCGGTGCCGAACGCGGACTCTTCAGTCTGACGATCTTCTTGGCGGTAGTTCTCTCGGCGAGCCTGATCGCTCGTCTCGTCCTTGCATAACTTCCACTTATGGCTTCATCTTACTTTAAGTTTAGAATAACGCGTGCTAATCATCGTCTTCAGAAGTGGATGAAGACGGCAGAGCTGTGGAGCCAAAACTACATTCGTCGCCATATCTATGGCGCCTGGAAGAAGCTTGGAGCCATGCGCGGCGAGTTTGCTGCTTGGATGCTCATCATCATTATTAGCATCACTGGCCTGCTGCAAGGATTTGCGGGCCTAGACTCGATGTGGCTGACGGACAAGGCCACATATGGCGGCACGTACCGGGAAGGCCTAGTGGGTCATGTCCGTCTCGTGAATCCACTCTATATCGATAATACCGCTACGGCTGATGTGGCAGATCTTGTTTTCTCCAAGCTGATTCGACAAGTAGGTCCAGAAGAATTTAGCGGTGATCTGGCTGAGAAGTGGGATGTATCGACTGATAAACGTACATATACGTTCCATCTGCGCGACGGCGTGAAGTGGCACGATGGTGTAGCATTTGATGCGGCAGATGTAGATTTTACACTTCATCTCATACAAAACCCTGACACCAGATCTACGGCAGCTGGTAACTGGGATGGTGTGACGGTCAACGCAGTCAATGCTCAGACAGTACAATTTATCTTGCCGGCTAGCTATAATGGTTTCCTCAGTACGCTCGCGCGTGTAGGGATTGTGCCGGAGCATGTTTTGAGTGACAGACAACCAAAGCAGCTCCGCATTGATCAGTTCAACCAGCGCCCCATCGGAACTGGACCGTTTATTCTGAACTATCTAGATATCAACTCGAATACAATTCATGTCGAGCGCAATAATGATTACTTCGGTGGTAGAGCCTACCTCGATGCGATTCAGTTCACGCAGTTTGATGACTCCAAAAGCCTAGCGGATGCCTATGCCAAGCGGGAGCTCGATGGTTTGTCTCAAGTCGATCCGGCTGAAGCCGATAGCTTACAGAAATCAGGTATGCTCCAGATCAATAGATTTAGACTGCCTTCGTATGTTGGTGCATTCTACAATACGGCACGCCCACCACTGGCTGATCCGGCAGTACGCCGATCACTTGATCAAGCAATTGATCGCAATATGATTGTCAAGGACATGTTGCATGGAGAGGGAAATGTAGCACATTATCCGATTCCTGCTCAGTACCCAGGATTTTCTAATCAGGCTTTGCGAATCTCGTTTGATGCGCCAGCAGCGAAACAGGCACTAAACGGTAAGATAGGCGATACATTACGCTTAGTTACGGTTAATACTGGGGTATACCCTACTCTTGCTAAGCGACTCGTGCAGCAGTGGGGCGAGGCTGGAGTAAAGGTCGAGGTACTCGCAGTGGATAGCTACAGTCTGCAGCAAAACTACATACGACCTCGCGAGTACGACATCCTCCTCTATGGTCAAGACCTTGGTGGTGATAGTGATATGTTTAGCTTCTGGCACTCGAGTCAGGCGGCTGATCCGGGGCTCAATCTCTCGGCCTACAAGAACGCAACGAGCGATCAGCTTATCGAGCAAGCTCGTTTTGGGAAGGACCCTGCCTTCCGAGATGCGAAGTATCGTGACTTTCTCGCCACGTGGGCGCAGGATGCTCCGGCTCTCTTGATTTACTCGCCGTACTACCTGTATGCTCATACCACTGCGCTAACGGGGATGAGCGCTGAGCATCTTATTGGGTCGACGGGCCGATTCCTAGATGTAAATAAGTGGGCGATCAAGTCCGAACGAGTACCCAAGAGCGAAAAATAAACTATATCTTTGCGGATGTGGTGAAATGGTATACACGCTAGATTCAGGTTCTAGTGGGGGCAACCCCGTGGAGGTTCGAGTCCTCTCATCCGCACCAAAATAGTAAGACCAGTCTTTGTGCTGGTCTTACTATTTTGTTTTGGTATGGGAGCTCGAAACCTAGGTTAGATAATTGAGCCCCGCAGCAATAAGTCGAGCGCGCTCGAGCCTATTGCGAGGAGTGAAAACTCTCTCATCCGCACCAAGAGTGTTTGATCTACACCCAACCCTCCTTCTATACTTAGATGGTTGTACCATTCGCACCTACGAAAAGAGCTCGTAATGCCCCCAAGCACTAAAGGACAAGAACGAAGCAGTGTGATCACGCACGACCTCGTCGAGGGGATCATTTATGTGTTGATCACCCAGGGCTGGCCCGGATATGCGCCAGATCGTGACAGAACCCGAGATCACCGTTATGCCTTCGACCTCTCTATGTGGCAGGCCTATCTCTGGCTTCGCTATAGGTATGTGGAAATCAGCCGTGAGGATGAGATTCATTTCACTATCCGGCCTCATTGGATGTACGGAGATAGTCCGGAAGTACGGGACGCAACTGGTGGCATGCTCGGCTTCGCATTTGTGACATGGACGAACGGCGGCGGCGTCTTTGATTGCAGGATCGATGCGGATACAGCAGAACGTATGCTCGAACGCAACTCGATTGACCGTGTGCTGCTGGATGAACTCACGCGTCGGTTCCGGTGGGAGTATGGCTACACCATCGACGAGCGTGAATGGCCGCCGAGCTTCGACTTTGAGAAGGAGTTTAGAAGGCAACGCAAATCACGCGAACTACCCGCGTGACCTGAATATACCTAAGCTTGAGGCTGTTGCTTCAAGCTTAGGTACTTTTTGACGATAATCTATGAATTCCTCTCTGTTCGTATTATTTACAAAACCGCAAATAATACGTATAATAGCAAAACTATTCCCCAGGAAATCATCCAGGGATCGCACCGGCCAAGGAGGCCTCACATGTCAAAAACCCTGATCGGGTCACACCAAGATCTCGTCGAACTGGCTTCATCCATTCCCGAAGCCGGACTCGCTGTCTCTTCATCGGTCCTGGTCGATAGCGAGAGGATCATTGCCTTCGCCAATGCCACTGGTGACCACCAGTGGATCCATGTCGATTTCGAGCGAGCCCGTACGGGCCCATTCGGCAAGACCATCGCACATGGGTATCTCACGCTTTCGCTGGCTCCAGCCCTGCTTTTCGAGCTCATCGAGCCGGGCAACGAGGGCATCGTGATCATGAACTACGGCCTCAACAAGGTTCGATTCCCGAGTCCTGTCCCCAGCGGCTCGGAAGTCAGCATGAAGCTCATCAAGGTCGACGTTACGAGCCTCGACGAACAGAGCAGCGAAGGGGTGTTCACCCTGGTGCTGTACGTCGAAGGCGACGCGAAGCCAGCGTGCGTCATGGAAGCGGTTTACCGTTTCTATTGGTAGCTCTTCGCCCGCAAGAACGCACGGCTGCGGGAATCCCAAGGGGGTTTCTCGCAGCCGACTTTTTATTTACTAACGCAGACTAGTTATTTGGTCACAAAGTAGAAGTCAAAGTCTTCATCGTAGGTACGATCCCACGAGTAGTATGGCGTAAAGATCTGCCAGATATTGTGGTAGTAGTTGGTATCGGCGAGCTGGTTCTCGTATGACTTATCATTGATGTGCTCAGGGTTATTATTGATCTTGGATAGCGTAGAGCCACTCGGCAGTCCGTCGATGACCCGGACGCAGTAGTTTTTGCCCGCAGGTAGCTCAAAGCGGAACACACCGCCCGCATCAGTCTTGGGAATGACACCTTCTACGCAGCTGGCAAGTCCGACACCGGCAGCAAGTTTATTATCGACATAGACGCGACCCTGTACGACGATGTTTGAAGCATTCTTGGGTGGTGGAGCAGGAGTAGCCGTAGCGACTGGGCCGAGCTTTGGTAGGGTTATTGGGAGTACCGAACCTCGCTTGGCTTTGATCTCATCAGTAGCCCAGCAGTGAAAGCTGGCATTCCAAGGCTGGCTGCCGCGTCTTGCCCAGGTATTATAAAAGGCTTGATTCTGAATTGCTTCAGGGGCATCGCTAGGGAGGGGATACTTGGCGGCTAGTTCGGCGCCGACAGCTCCTTTCCAGGTCCGTACGTCATATTGATAGAGACCATAGTGGCCTGACCCATTGCTGGCTGTCGGTCGTCCGCCGGATTCGCAATACATGATGCGTGGACGCCAGAAGTCCGGGTTCTCAGTGACAACAGGGATAGAGCCTGCGAACGAGGCGTAGATAAGTACGGCACCTGCGACAATACAGAAGGCAATGAGCGCGAAGAGAGCTGGCTGACGAAACTTTTTCGGACCAGATAGGCTGCTGCCGATTCGAGAAATGGTCGGCTTTTTGGTAGTTGTCTTCAGAGGTGACTTTGCCATAGACTCCATCATATAATACCTGGCTATTGAGGTCAAAACTGGCCATGCTTATTCTACAAAAAGCGCTTTGAAAACTCACATCAAAACTGTTATGCTTGGGTCAATGGCAGCAAAACCTGAAACAAATGAATTTATAGCTCGATTGCGCAATTCTATTACCGGCGAAGTCAGTACTGACAAGGTGACCCGTGAGTTCTTTTCTACCGATGGTAGTGTCTTCACGGTCATGCCTGAGATCGTTGTCTACCCTCAGAACGAAGCCGATGTGAGCGAGACGGTGCGACTTGTCGCGACAGCAGCTGCCAATGGTAATAAGATCCCTATTACAGCTCGCGGTAAAGGGACTGATCAGGCTGGTGGCTCTCTTGGACCTGGACTCATACTCGCGACACCAGCACATATGAAGCGACTGATCGCCATAGACAAGAAGACCGTGACAGTGCAGCCAGGCATGATCTATCGTGAGCTTCAGGGCGTCCTGCATAGTCATGGACGATTCTTGCCACCGTATCCAGCCAGTGTGGACTTTGCCACGATCGGTGGGGCAGTTGCAAACAACTCAGCTGGAGAGAAGACGATCAAATATGGCTCCACCCGCAACTTCGTCGAATCGCTTCGCGTTGTACTCGCAAATGGTGAAGTTATCGAGACACGGCGCCTCTCCGCCAAGGAACTCAAGCAAAAGCAAAAGCAGCCGGACTTTGAGGGGCACCTCTATCGAAATGTGGACTATCTCATCGAGGAAAACTGGGATACGATCCGCGATGCATTTCCAAGGGTGAGCAAGAACTCAGCTGGCTATGATTTGTGGCACGTCAAAGGTACTGACGGCAGCTTTGATCTCGGTCAGCTCATCATCGGTAGTCAGGGCACACTCGGTGTTGTGACCGAGGCAAAGCTCCGTCACGAACCATGGAACCCCAAGACACATCTTGCCGTAGGATACTTTGAATCTATCGAGGCAGCAGCTCAGGCTGTCGAGCTCATCATGCCGCTCAAGCCATCGGCACTTGAGATCGTAGACAAGAACCTCATCGAGTTTATGCTAGAGCACGATGCCTTTATCCTGAAGGGTCTCTTGCCGGATAAAATACCAGGCATCATCTTGCTCGTAGAGTTTGACGATATGTCACTACGCACTCAAGCCGCCAAGTCTCGTAAAGTGCTCAAGATTTACGAACACTTGGCCTTTGAAAGCCGTGTCTCAGACGACCCGGCGGAACAAGTGCGACTCTGGAAGATTCGTCGGGGAGCCGCCGCAATTATCTGGAAGTTTAAGGGCAAGAAGAAGGCTCTGCCGATCATCGAAGATGGTGTTGTGCCGCTCGAAGTGATGCCGGTCTTCCTCGAACGAGTCTACAAGCTCTTCGAGAAGTATAATCTCGACGTCGCCGTCTGGGGACACGCTGGAAATGCCAACTTCCACCTTCAGCCATTCATCGATCTCTCGTCACCAACTGATCGTAAGAAGGTTTTCGAGCTCATGAATGACTTCTATCGTATGGTCATTGAGCTCGGCGGTTCGACTTGTGGTGAACATAACGACGGTCGATTGCGCGGGCCATACCTCAAGCGCATGTATGGCGAGAAGCTATACGGAATTTTTGCTGACATCAAGAAGATCTTTGATCCGCTCGAGATCCTCAATCCTGGCGTAAAGATTGGCGTGCAGATGCAAGATCTGCCGAGTCAGCTGCGCAAAGAGTATTCGATGAAGCACTTGGCTGATTTTTTGCCAAATAACTATAACAATTAGGAGATATTATGGCTCGACTACGTTCAAACAAAGATATGACATTCCAGCTCTCATGGCTGGTGATCGTCGTGTGGTTCACACTACTCATGTTGCAGAAGAATACTTTTGGACAGCTCGGGCTTGGTATTGTGTTGCTTGTGGGCGGTATCTGGGGATTAGCACGTAGCCAGGAGATCTGGTCAGCCTACCTTAAGTCCTACAAGAAGCTTCCTGCAGCCAAGCGTACAGTGTGGAATGCTCCACGTCGCCGATACTACTATCTAAATGTTGTTGTGATCCTGCCAGCTTCAATCGCGCTCGGACTCGTTTTGATCGTTTTGTCGTATATCTCCGGCATTTAGTACAGATAGCTGACAGATTAGGCAATATTTGGTAGAATAGTCACTGTTGTCTCGGTATTCGAGCTGGTCGCCCTCAAAGGTCAGCGCATGCGAGACATGTAGATTTATACACAGATTGACGCACTTTATGCGTCAAATACCCTGCGGACGTGGTGGAATTGGTAGACACGCTAGCTTGAGGGGCTAGTGCCGATATACTGGCGTGGAAGTTCGAGTCTTCTCGTCCGCACCAAAATAATAAGATCAGCATTCGTGCTGATCTTATTATTTTCGATGTGTGCGGGCGGGCTCGAACGCTCCTGGAAGGACGAGGAGTAATGCGCGCAGACAAATATGAAGCTCGCTTCAATATTTGACGAGCACATTACGGATAGAGGGCTTTAGCCCTCACTCTTCTCGTCTGATGCACGTCGTGGATAGCGAGCTTTAGCTCGCCGTCTTCTCGTCCGCAAAAAGAACGGAGCCTGCTAGGCTCCGTTCTTTTTGGTGCTATGCGTCTTTACTTTTTCTTAGCAGTAACCGTCTTGTGGCCTGATCGGGGGTGTACGACAGACTTTGAGATCGAAGGGAAGTGGTCATCGCGGAGCTCACGGTAGAGGTAGCTGTAGCCAACGATAGTGACAGGGAGGGTGATGACGATGCCGACGATGAAGAAGGCGAGGCCGAAGAGATTGAGTAAAAACATCACGAGCCAGTAGGCGAAGAGATCCCATTCATGACCTTTGACCATGCGAGCTGATTCCTCGAAAGCATCATTGAGCTTGAGTCGCTTGTCGATGACGAGATAGGTCGCAAACTGATACTTGAGGCCCCAGTAGATGCCCGGTACGACAAAGAGCACGAGGCCACCGACAAAGAGTGCCAGGTAGAGAACAGCAGCAGCGATGTAGTGAAAGAAGAGGTGTGTATGGAAGAGTTCCTTTACGGTTGGCTCTTGTCGGTCCACGCTTTTTAGTGAAGTACGCACCATACCAAGGGTAACGAGCGCGATAAGCACAACGAAGAGCGCATTAATCGTGCTGGTGATCCATTCTTGGCCAGCGAAGGCATTTTCAGTTACGGACGGTATGAGACTGAAGAGGACGAGGATGAGTACGAGTGTTACATAAAAACCAATATAACGAGACGTAGCTTCCCAGCCTGTTTGGATTGCGCGGTTGATAGACAGTACGGTTTTCTTGTTTTCCACGATATACCTTTATGCTTATGCTAAAGCAAGCTGAGAGGGATTGCAAATAATCTTAGTATGACGTGCCTCACTACCTTGTAGTAGGGAGGCTGGCCGCAGTTAGCGACCGTAGGGGACCGTGAAGACGGTGGTGATCGCCAGCATGAAGGCAATGAGGCATGTGGACATGCGTCCGGCCAGAATCTTGAGCTCTGACCAACGGTCCTTGTAGGCCAAGCCTCCGAAATAGATGGTCCACAGTACGACGGTGATTACTTGGACGGAACGCAGCTGGTTCATGCTGGGCCATCCGAGCTGAGGGGTGTTACCCCATCCAAAGATGATGACAATGACGATACTGCTCACCGTCATCAGTGCGTAGTAGGTGTACAGCAGGAACTTGGAAATAATGACTGGCTCGTCACCTTCCTGCGTCTCAGTGGGAGGAGTGTTTTCCATGGGTCTCTTTCGGGGAGGGTGTCAAAGGTGCTTCTTAGGATCCTATTAAATAAAACATTATTTGGTAAAAGTGTCAATATATGGTGCCCGGGGCGGGACTTGAACCCACATGCCTTGCGGCAACAGATTTTAAGTCTGTCGTGTCTACCAGTTCCACCACCCGGGCGTCTCTTATTTTTACCATGCTATGAGCTTAATGGCTATGGCGACGTCGTATGGGAGAGCCAACTTTGTTACAATATGCCTCATATAAGGAGGACATATGGCAGAAACTGAACGAGAACCACAGGGAGCACCGCAGGACCCAAGGGAACATAAAGGATTAGCAGCAAAACTTCTTGATATGGTTACGGCGAAGCGTAGCCCCGAGGAAGTCCAGGCCGAAGCAGATGCGGCGGCCCAGCGGCAAGAGCGGATTGAAGCAGATGCGGCAGCCCAGGCTGCTAAACTCGCACACCTAGAAGGGGTGTCTGGCGAACATGGTGTGGTCAGTCCTGAGCACCGAAACGACCGAGTATCGAGCGAAACGACTCCGAACGAAGACGAGTCGCAGGCAGCGTAGATCTACCCTAAGATTTTTGCTAGGGAGCGCAGCACAAAAGCTGCGCTTCTGTCTTCATGCATTTTTGTGCCATCGAGCGCGATGTCGTACACTTCCTGGGTGCTGAGCCAAGCCGGCTCGACATTTTCACCACTCCCTAGATCCTGCTCTCCAAGCTCAGTAGTTTTGACTCGACAGATAAAATAGTACAGATCCCAGTCGACCGTAGAGCCGCACGGAGAGAGGTAGGCAAATTCTAAGTCATCTTCCAGAACGGTCAGACCCATCTCCTCCTTCAGCTCGAGAACGGCCCCACGCTTGGCGCTTTTGATGAGTGTGTTCTTGTCCGGCTCTGTGGCGAGGAAGTCATTGTAGTCCGTCAGACGATCAAAGACTTTGCCACCTGGTAAGTGATAATCATAATCATCTATTTCAAAGCGGTGCTCTCTGGAGAGAAGTACCTGCCCATCGTCAGACAGTATGAGCGTGCGTGACCCTGGTGCACGCCGGGCGCGCTCGTGGACAATAGTCTTGCCGTCTCGTTCGAAGTGTCTCTCGACCATCTCGAGGATTTTGCCTTGGTATACGATTTTTTCTTTCATGTACTCAGTATGTATCGGTGTCTCTCACGGGTCAATTATATTGTAAATATTACGTAAACTTGTATAATAGCACATCAATCGCACCTATTGGAGATCAAGACGTGATGACACGAAAGAAAGCCGAGAGGTATGCTGCAGCAGTGAACGGCGTGATGCCGCGCCTGATTAATCTGGTCGATTCAAAGACACAGATCGGAGCTTTCTCCTTGAAGAAGGTCTTGCCCTGGCGAGATATCAAAGATGAGTTCGGCGTGAATGCATCAGTGCTCATTGAGCTCTTGCGTGGCCTCGGGATGCTCAGGAACACCGCCCGACTCGGACGGGAGGGTAGCTATTGGTGGGTAGATACGGAGTATTGCCCGACCACTGCAGCTCGTGTGACAGCCTGCGAGATGACGCGTCCCGGCAAAATCGATGTTGTACTGCCCATCGAGATGCAGATGGCGATCATGCGGAAGCGTCGCACGGAGATGATGCGTGATCTTGAACGGCTGGATGTCCTTCTCGCAGAACTTCAGCCTCAATGACCTATCGACACCTCTGGGGTCGGTAGGTTTTCATGTTTACATAGTAAAAGCCCCTTCGCATGAAGGGGCTTTTACTATGGTGGGTGATGAGGAGACAGCGCACGGCTGCAGTCATGCTCGGAATGCGCTTTGCTTTTTCTGCGCGTGACTTTGCCGACCGAACACCCCGACCCCCAGCGCAGCTGCTAGCCTCGTTGACCAGAATCACACACTACCACCATATAAAATACCCATCACAAGGATGGGCACTTTATATGGTGGGTGATGAGGGACTCGAACCCCCGACCCTCTCGGTGTAAACGAGATGCTCTAGCCAGCTGAGCTAATCACCCGTATGTGTAGATGTGTACGCTACAGGTAGTAATTCTAGCAAATCAACAGATAAAAATAAAGCTATTGTGCTTGGTCTGTCTTATTCCATACGAGCTCCCAGACGTGGCCGTCTGGATCGCGTACATATCCTTGCTTACAGCGATTAGCGAGAGGTGGAGGACTGCATCATTCATTCGTTGTGTATGAATTCCAAAAACTTCTCATAAAAATCTCGTGACGTATCAAGCTGAGCCGAGTTGATGGTGAGGGCAACGTGCCGTATTCGTATACAGAGAGTATGCCGGCCCGGGGTGTTTATGCGATAGCGCATCGTAGGTTCTCGGCGTAAGTGATACTATAGTCACATAATTTTAGTGAGGAGAAACCCATGCAAACTAGACTAAATCCCTATATCTCATTTCGTGGCGATGCCCGTGAAGCGCTTGAATTTTACCAGTCTGCATTTGGTGGCAAGCTTGAGATGACTACCCTCGAGGAAGGTGGTAGTCCTCACGAGCCAAATGAAGCCGACTGGTTGATGCACGGCATGTTGACTGCAGACAATGGCATGGTGCTGATGTGCTCGGATGCTCCAATGGGTATGGCGTTTGAAAAAGGTAGTCGCATTAGCATTTCACTGAGTGGCGATGACGAAAAAGAGATCACGGGATTTTATGAGAAGCTATCATCTGACGGCACAATAGTTGAACCACTCAGAAAGGCTCCGTGGGGAGATACTTTTGGTATGTTCACTGACAAGTTTGGTATCTTCTGGATGGTAAACATTACTGCTCAGTCAGAATAAGCGATTCGGAAATCCAAAAGTAGACTTCTTAGGAGGTCTACTTTTGTGAGACTTTGTATATATTGCCAGCTTGGTCATAGGTAATCCATTCACCGATAGCTTCCCCTTGATCAAAATGCCCAGAGCGCTTGAGTGTACCGTCGAGACGATACCACTCCCAATAGCCATCCGGTTTGTCATGTTTTATTTTACCTTTAGACCAGCGCGTTTTGCCGTTCGCATGATATTTGATCGTGTATCCATCAATGATCTCAGACTCTTTGGGCTTCATGTCTTGATTGTACCAAATGCCAACTCAGTAAAAAGGCAACTATATAGTTGCATTATTATGAACAATCACGTAGGGTAGACCTATTAAAGCAAGGAGTGAATATGCAAGATGCAATTGTACGCGAGATAACCGTGAAGGCACCAAAAGAACAGGTATATAAGGCCATGACAGACCCAGCCGAGATTACGTCTTGGTTCCCTGACGCAGTAGAGGGCAATATGACTGTTGGTGAGCAGCCTTTTCTCATATTTACCGAGCAGAAGCATCGTACGCGCATTTTGGTTGAAGCGGCCAAGCCATACAGCTACTTTGCTTTCCGCTGGGTGCCAGGTTCTATAGGCACGACTGAGGACCTACACACCGTTCCGAATACGCTCGTTGAGTTTACAATCGAAGAAGTTGGTAGCGGTACAAAGGTGACTGTAAAAGAATCCGGATTCGCAGACATGCCAGCCGAAGTCGCACAGGGGAGCTACGATCAGAACACTGGTGGCTGGGAGTATATGATCGGTCGTCTCGAAAAGGTAATGAACGCAGCTTGATGCCGGTAGTAGAGCTATTTCGAGCCCTTGGAGATCCGACACGCCTGGAGATGGTCCAGCGACTTTCCAGACGGGAACCACATACAATCAAGTCGGTATCAAGCGGTTTAAGCATTACACGTCAGGGAGCCCGAAAGCATCTGCAGATACTCGCTGATGCCGAGCTTGTAACGTTGTGTCCTGAGGGGAGAGAGACCGGCGTAGTGCTGGAGCGCGACAAGTTGGAGCAGGGCAAGATTTTTATTGCCGGCCTGGAGAGACAATGGGATGCTCGGCTGGGTGCTCTGCGGCGTTATGTGGACAAAGATCTAGAAAAATAATGTTAAGTATTGCTAACGTGATCGAGTAGAGGTCATACAGCCTAAGGCTTCAATAGGACATTAAAGGCTTGGGTTGTACCCGCATTATTGTCCCGAAGGACGGTAGGCGCGGGTGACCTGTAGGGGGAGAGGACGAGCAGCGGTCAGAATGATCGCGGCTATCGCACCGCAGCCGTGTCGCTAGATCTAAATCTTAGGCCAGCCCTAGGGCTTGAGCTTCTGTGGTGCTGACGTTTGCACCGACCGATAGGACGATCCGAGAGCCTGCTTGGATCGGGGTGACACTGTGGAGGGTGATATCGGGTCGAAAAATGTAGGCATCAGTCTGGCTGAGGGACAGCTTCTTGTTGCCCAGGTAGAGGTCACCGCCGATGCAGCCGGTGACAATGGCATTCAGTCGGACGTGGCACATGCCCTCTCGTGCTGGGTCGGTGTGAGCTGGTATCTCGCTGCCTGTTGGGTAGTAGAGAAGCCATGCATCAAACTCCTCGGGGTCACCGAGCACGTGCAATGCACGTTGGATCCACTGTTGGGCCGCAGGTTCATGGAGAAGGCTGTGTTTTAGATAGCCGGTACCTTGCCGTCCCTGCTCCCACTGTACATCGTGCGACATGCTCTCCAGAGCATCGCACTCACTAGGCACGAGCCAAGCCGGTATTTTTCGATAGAGATTGGTGTTCTGGCTCTGCATCGATGATCTTTCGCTAGCCTGCAAAACACTTCTCGAGGATAGTGCGCAATACATCGACCTTGATGTCTTCCAGCTTATTGATATACAAGCACGACACGCTGTGTTTATGTTTGCCCAGATCAGCCAGCTCGTCAGTATACTTATCAAATCCATCGAGGTAGATTGTTAGGCTGGCCTTGCGTGGACTAAAGGCAAGTAGGGGCATGTCACCCTCGCGGCCACTGTCGTATTTGTAGTGCTTGGTGCCAAACCCAATAATGCTCGGACCCCACATACATGGATCTTCACCGGAGATCTTACGCATCATATCGATCAGTAGCCGGGATTCCTCGCGCCGTTTGTCGCTCACACTCTCGAGGAATGTGTCGATACTGACTTCAGTAGGCCTTGTCTTTGATTCACTACTCATACGTTATCCTCCTATTTCCATAATATGTGATCGATAGGCCCTTTTTGAGACAATGACTTTATATTGTCGTAGGACTGTTGCAGAATCCGCTCCAAGACCGATAGCTCGATGTCTTTTAGCTGCTTGATGTAAACGCAGTATCCCGTGATGGTGTGCTTACCGAGCTTTGCGAGGAGTGTTGCATAGCGGGTAGTGCCGTCCATCATATAGATAGTCGTCTTGCCTTTGCGCGGGTAAAACCCGAGGATGAAGCCATCGCCTTCACGGCCACTGTCGTACTTGTAGTGATAGCTATCAAAACCGATAGTGCCAGCGTTTACGACCTCGCCCTCGTGTCTGCTGATCCCTTGCATCATCTCGATGAGAGTCTGGGCGTCATCGATGGTCTGTTTGTCGTTCAGGGTAGCGAGCAGTGCTTCGACCGACTGTGTGGCTGGCTTATTCATAGGGCAATTGTACCATTCTGGCATAGTCTCGTTTGATACAATCTGAGGAGTGAATAACCTAACAGAAAGGGTCTCTATGGCAAAAGTAATGGCAGGTATGACGATGTCCTTGGACGGCTTTATTAATGATCGTAATGGGAGCGCCGAGAGCCTGAGTCCAGACTTTGAAGAGCTGCTCGAGACAAAGATTTTCAAGGACATGACTGAGAATACTGGCGCGGTCATCATGGGCAATAATACCTATCATATGGCCGACCCGATGACGTGGGTAAATGATGACTATGAGTTTCAGGTGCCGCTCTTCATTCTGGCTCATGAGGTTCCTGAGCAAATTCCACCTGGGAATGACAAGCTGAGTGTCACGATAGTAACAGACGGTATCGAGAGTGCTATCGAGCAAGCGAAAGCGGCAGCGGGGGACAAGCTAGTGCAGATTATCGGGGGTGCCGACACGATTCAGCAGAGTCTTAATTCAGGCCTGTGTGATGAATTGCAGATCGACGTGATGCCGATATTGCTTGGTGATGGACTGCGACTCTTTGAGAATATTGAGACGGACAAGATCAAGCTCGAGCGGACGAAGGTGGAGGAGACGACTGGCGTACGAACGTCACTCTACTTTAGGGTTTCGAAAATCTAGCCTACTTCCACTAAAAAAGACCCCGGATGGGGTCTTTTTTTAGTGGAGCAAGAGCTTAGTAAGCTTTTGTCGCGCCGTTTTCTACCGCCTTTTCGGCGTTGTCCTTAGACATCATTGCGCACACAGTGGTGCCACACTTGGCGTGCTTTCCCTTAGCCATGTATCCGCCCTTGGCGGTCTGCACGATCTCTGGGTCGGTCAGTTCGACGCCCTTTTCCTTGCACTTTACGCAATATCCAGTAACTGCTGTCTTCTCTTCTACGTCGGCCATATCTATCTCCTCTTATATTGATTGCTAGTGAATAACTTGATCCATTCTACACTGTAGCGAGCTGTAAACTAAGCCTTTTTGCCCTCAACTTGCACTTCAAACCCAGCATAGGCCATTTTTGTCATATCGACAGGGGATACAAATCCACTCTGTTCGTCATACGTTTCCGTCATCTCCTTCATCACCTTTGCATTCACTTCATCACGGTGCTCTCTTGATTCGAAGATGATAAAGGAGAACCACACCTCGTCTCCGGTTTCGGCGTTGGCCATCTCGCCAAATGCTCGTGATTTATCCGATCCCATTTCTTGTTGCTTCATGTCGTCGCCCTTGCACTCGAAGTATTGCAATGCACCATGCTTCATCCAGGAGTCACGGCCTTCTTCGGCCATTTTCTTATATTCTTCTGACTTTCCTTTTGGTACTACTAATACAAAGCCATCAACATATTTAGACATCTTATAGATCCTTTCTATACAAGTATTATTTACTCATAAGTTTACCATTTTGGTCTCATGGTTTTGATCGATACGGAAACAACCATCAAGAATATTCTTGAATTGTTTTATATTGCTGGCGCCATTGATGCTGCTGGAGATAGTAGATTAGAAATCTTAGCTCGATGCTTTAATTTGTCGGGGGAGCTAGTTTGCAAGTAGTGCAGGATTATCTTTTTGCAGCTCTATGAGCTGGTCTAGATAGGGGGTAAGATACCTAGACATCTCTATCTTTGATCTAAACTTTTCGTCCCAAGCTTGTAGCGAGACATTATGTTCCTTCCATAGCCCGACTTTGCCGTGGATCAAGGTAAAAGCTGGCATGAGCTTATCCAGCCCATAAACAAACTTACTCTCTTCGTCTTCCAGCTTCTCATATTGCCTTATCAGCTCCACAAACTCTTTGGTTAGGCCATTCTTTTCCAGCTTATTGAGTGCAGCATGCTCTTTCTCTTCTTTTTGAGCTACTTGCTTATCATCTAAGGCAAAGGCATCCGTCGCATATACCTCAACTAGGTCATGAACGAGCGCATAGCGGATTACAAGGTCTAGGCTGAGGGGTAACTTGTCTGCCGCTATGATGAGCCAAGCCGTCATTGCGAGGTTGTAGGAGTGCTCGGTATCATTCTCAACGCGATTCAGACTTGGAATAGGAATGTGACGATCAGTGCCCTGAAACTTGATCAGTAAATCTATGAAGTTAACGACGTCTACATTCATTCAGTCATGATAACAAAAAAGAGACCAAGTTGGCTTCGTTTGTTTGAAAGCTATCGATGCAGAAACATCTGGGTCAGTAATGGCGCTCCAGGTGGGTCAGAGTATTCACTAAATCGGAGATGTTACTACTCGCTGACGTAACATTTTGACTATATCGTATCAGGAGTATCTCAATCATTTATAAGTATGGGTGGCACTATAGGGGGTTACATTAGAGATAGACTTGGTTGGTCCGGTTCATTTCTGGTGATATCTAGCTCAACCAATCTCTTGCCAAGCTCACCTAGTTGTACAAAAAGAGTCCAGTCAAAAACTTTGTGTGGAGGCTTATAGTATCTAAGTTCACCCATATCTGAATTGAGTGCGTCCGAACGCGCCATCAATTCTTTTTCATTTTCACTAAATACCCCATCAACCAAATCTGGATTTCGCTCCATTAGCTTGGTTAATGAGTGAATATGATTCTTTTCAATATCAGGTAGCCCCAATACGCCTTTTAGTAGTAATTCTAATGAATGATGGATGTTATAAAAAGCAGTGTAGTGAAATAGTGTTATGCCATTCCTGCTTTGACCGATAGTAAGCGCCGCTATTAGGAAAGCCTTACCGATCCCGCCGGTTTCATGCCGGGCTACGACAACACACTTCAAATCTTCGCAAAGTTGCTCAATCCTGGTATCTTCGGGGCTTCTATCCATAATAAAATCATATCAGAATCAACAAAAAAGACCTTCCAAAATATGAAAAGTCCTCTTTGGTGCGGGTAAGGAGACTCAAACTCCTGGCCTCTTCCTTGGCAAGGAAGCGCTCTATCAACTGAGCTATACCCGCATAATAATTTGTTTTCAACATTGTAAGGTATCAGATCACGCTTTTGAAATCCTGGATGAAGATAGAGCGCTTGTTTTTGAAGCGCGACAAGTCGCGATATCAACTGAGCTATACCTGCAAAAGTGAAAATGGTGGCACCTGTAGGAATTGAACCTACGACGCACGGCTCTTCAGGCCGTCGCTCTACCAACTGAGCTAAGGTGCCATAATTCTATTGATAAATAAAGTTGCGAACTCGAGTAATAGTACCTGATTGTGAAGGTTTTTTCAACGCTTGTCATGCCTACTGGTAAGATAGCGACCATCGAGCATATCAGGTATAATGACCAGACTTCCGGCACCATGGCGGAGTGGTTACGCAACGGTCTGCAAAACCGTGTACACCGGTTCAAATCCGGTTGGTGCCTCCATTTTAATGACACCTATTCTGCTATACTGGAACAAACGAAAGGACAGATTTTATGACAATTCTCTATATTGTACTCATCATCGTGGTGGTCATCGCCGTATGGCTGTGGTCCACCTATAACGGTCTCGTGCGTTCGCACACCCGTGTTGACGAAGCCTTCTCGGATATCACTGTCCAGATGAAGCGTCGCCTCGACCTCATTCCTAATATCATCGAGACGGTCAAAGGCTTTGCCAAGCAAGAGAAGTCAGTCCTCCTCGAAGTCACCAAGGCTCGTAACCAGGCCATTGCTGCTCCAGAAGGAGATCTTTCTAAGCAGGCCGAAGCCGACAATGCGCTCTCCGGTACGCTCAAGACACTCTTCGCAGTCTCAGAAAACTACCCAGACCTGAAGAGCAACCAGAACTTCATGCAGCTCCAGGGTGAGCTGGTCGATACCGAAGACAAGATCCAGGCTTCACGCCGTTTCTATAACGGTAACGTTCGTGACTTCAACATCAAGCTGAAGGTGTTCCCGACCAATATGTTTGCTGGATCACTTGGATTCAAGCCATACGAATTCTTCGAAGTCGCAGAGAGCGAACGGGCAGCGGTAGAGAAGCCAGTCGCTGTTGACTTTGACGAAGACGCTCCGAAGAAGTAACCAAACCACAGTCAATAAAAATGCGATGAGGCCCGGACGATGTCCGGGCCTCAGTGGTGTGGCTAGGCCGCTGCCAGGGCCTCGCGGCGAGCGGCGATGCAGGATTCGAGCTCGGCGCAGATGGCATAGGCTGCCTTGCGGTAGCGCTTGGGAGCTTCCTCGCAGAGCTTCTTCTTGATCGGCTCGAAGTACCGCTCGGTCTCCGCGAGCTTGCGCTCAACGCGGCTGGGATCCATGCCGTCCATGGTGCGGATGTTGTGGATCCGGTCACACAGCTTGATGGCGCAGTCGCTCCAGTTGCCATCGGTGATGAAGCGGTTGTAGTAGGCCGCATTCTTGTCGACGTACGCCTCTTTGTCGAAGGTGTTCTTCGAGAGGATGATGACGCCATGCATGATCTTCTTGTTGAACATGCGACGGATGAAGCGAGGCTTCATGATGAAGCTGTCCTCGATCATGTCGTGCAGCAACGCCTTGATGATTGTGTTGCGGTGGTGGATGCCAAAGTGGACACACACCAACCACGCCACCGTCTTGGGGTGTTCGAAGTATCGGGTGCCGTCATCGCGCACCTGGATGCGATGAGCGTTCTTCGAGATGAAGTAGGACTGCTCGATCATCTCCATGGCCGCATCGTCGAAGAACGGCGCAATCATCTGCATGAACTTCTGGCGGCGGGCTTCGACGTAGCCCTTGTCGCTCATGTGCGGGATGTGTGAGAACGGCATAGCATGCCTTTCGGTCGTAGGTTCTATATGTATTATATAATAAGTATGGATCCCTGTCAAAGAATAGTGAGTAAAAAGATCGAGATTCGGATACACCATCCGAATCTCGGAATAGTCTGATGGTCTCGTACTACACAGGCTTGCGCAGCGTTTGGCTCTCGATCAGCGCTCGTTGTATCCCGATCGTGCGCAGGAGAACGCGAGCGTGCTGGTTACTGAACTCCTCCAGCTGTTCGGGCATGGTCTCGATTACCCACAGGTACCTGGTGAGCTCGTTGTGGTATCGACCAGCATCGACCAGCATCTGGAACTCGTTCACGTCAGAGATGCGATTGGCCAATACTCGCAGCTTGGGGTTTTTGGAGATGTAGTAGGCATCTTCGTAGCTGCAGCCGAAACGACGTTGCAAGCGGCAAGCTTGCGGGATGTCCAGCTGGGCATGAAAGAGCGGGAGGAGCTGAAACGGCAACGACAGCAGCAGGGCATTCAGGAAGAACTCCCCGATGGTCGGGCCGTCGTAAGCCGGCGTGTCGCCGAAGTGATTGAGCTCGTTGCGCAAAGTCATGATGAACATCACGAGCGTGCAGGCTGCGAAGATGAAGAGCACAGGACCGATGTAGTAACTGGCGTGACGCCACTTACTTCGGGGGTGGTTGTGGTCGGTACGTGAGATCTCGAGTCCTCGAAGGAGGTTCTCGAAGTTTTTACTGGGCTGGGTGATGAGCATGCTTCTCCTAGGGAGGGCGAGTGAGAGTATTTTAACACTCGGCACTAATATGTGTGTAATAAAAATGATAACGGGGCTAGGACACGCCTAGCCCCGTAGGGTAATTACTGCGGCTCCTCAACAGCTTGGTTCAAAGCCCCCTGGAGGAGGTCAGTGGCAGCAGTACCGCTGCGCTCGGCTTCTCGCTGAGCATATTCAAAGAGTCTCTTCCTCGAATAAGCTGGGCGAGCTTTCAGATCCGCCTGTTCGGCAGCAGCGATGACCTCACTGAGCGAGACATGCTTGTTGCGGTTTTGCATTGCCTTCCGAAGCGCCTGGTTCTCGCGCCAGTATTGTGCCTGCGACTTGGTCAGGCGGAACCTCAATTGCATGTACCAGCGCGGGATGAGGAATGTTGCCGAAAGAACCATCCCGTAGAGGACGAGGCGGAACGCATTGCTGAAATCATCTCCGAAGTTCTCAAAGCTGTTTGTCCACATCGCGGCGATTGTGGCGATGAGTGCCGAGATAAGTGAGACGATCGCAATGGAGAAAGCGATGTACCCGGTGATCTTCGAGAAAAGTGATGCGTCGTTCGGGAATGACTCACTGAATTTGCGCTCAGAAGATGATCGAATCGCCCCATAGCCTTCATAGCCGTGCAGATCAATCCATTGAGTGGTTTCTGGTGTTTGGTCCATCGTTGACTTCCTTGTTGTCGAGTAACGAACTGGGCATACTGTACAATAATTTAAGAAATAAGTCTATGATTCGGCCAATGAAAAGTGAGCTCAAGCTACCTGATTTCAGGTATAATAGAGAGCAATATGTATACCGAAATCGCCAAGAACAAACGCAACTCCAGCCTGCTCGTATTTGCCTTCATCCTGGTCACCATTGGGATCAGCTGGGTCTTTGCCCGTGCGCTCGATAGTCCGATTATCTTGTATGTGGCGACATCAATCTCGATCTTGTATTCGTGGATTAGCTACTTCAATTCCGACAAGATGGTACTGGCGGTATCTGGCGCTCGTGAAGTGAAAAAGGCTGACTCTCCGGAGCTTTATAGGGTAGTCGAGAATCTCGCGATTACGGCTGGATTACCAACCCCACGTGTGTATATTATTTCCGACTCGGCACCAAACGCCTTTGCGACCGGCCGAGATCCTGAGCACGCCGTAGTATGCGTGACCGAAGGGCTCCTGCAGAAGCTCGAGAAGCGTGAGCTGGAGGGTGTGATCGCGCACGAGCTGAGCCATATTGGCAACTATGATATCCGCATGATGAGTCTTATTGCTGTGCTCGTCTCGGTCATTGCATTGCTGTCCGACTTCTTCCTGCGTTGGGGGTTCTTTTTCGGCGGTGATCGTGATGACAACAATAATAATGGCGGGCAAGCGCAGGTGATCTTCATGCTCCTGGCTATTGTGTTGGCTATCGTAGCGCCGATCATTGGGCTCCTCATCCAGCTAGCCGTATCTCGTAAGCGTGAATATTTGGCCGACGCTTCGGGGGCGCTATTAACACGCTACCCAGATGGTCTTGCTAGTGCGCTCAAGAAGATTGCTGGTGACACCGAGCCACTCGAAGCTGCCAACAAGGCGACGGCAAATATGTATATTATCAATCCACTTCGTGCGAACGTGGAGGGTAAGGGAGGCAAGAGCTTTGCGGCCAAACTCTTCTCGACACATCCACCGACTGCCGATCGTATTAAGCGTCTCTCAGAAATGGGAACAAAGGAGTAGCTATGAAAAAGCCCAAGCCAGAGACTTCATCTCGACCCTTGCAGAAGAGCGTCGCCGATACGTGGCAGCTGTACCGAGGCCGGTTGCATCAGATCCTTGTGGCGACTTTTCCACCGCTGGCACTCATCGTACTGCTACGTTGGCTGTCTGACGATTACACCGGTGACCAATATGGTGCTGTGATCGGACTCATCACGATCTTCAATACAATGCTCCTTGCGCGACTCGTCACGGTCGGGTGGCAGCGCAAGGAAGTGCGATTACTGCCTTTTTATAATGGAGTGATGTCGCGATACCTCTCTGGTGCTGGCCTCTTGATTGTGCTCGTGGCACACACGCTGCCACTCCTCGCAGGCGTGCTCTTGCTTGGACTAGTCCTCGTTGGGCAAGCCACTGCTGCGTGGCTCCTGCTGATCCTGCCACTTTGTGCCGCTGGTCTTCTCATTGCACTCCATGCCAGCTTCTCGCTCTTCGCCATGATGGACGATATGTCCCTGACCGTGCTGCAGAGTCTACGGATATCTGGGCGATTGGCTCGACGATATGCACGGCCACTCATTCTCAGGGTCTTCGGCGCACTTGGTGTAGTGGCAGTATTTGGTGGCTTCATTGTGTGGCTGGGCGGCACTGTTGCGCCGGCCTTACAGAGCGAACAAACGCAACTCTTTGTGGACGCGATATTGAGCTGGATCCTGACTCCATTCGTATTCTGCTATGGTGCAACTGTATATAAGAAGCTCCTCGAGGCTCATGAATAAGTCGGCTGCCAGTAAGCGCGTCAAAGCCCTACGCGAGCAGCTCAGCGAGTATGCCTATCAGTATTATGTGCTCGATAGCCCCGAAGTCGATGACGCAGTCTATGACTCGCTGAATAATGAGCTTCGTGCCATTGAAGCCGAACATCCAGATCTCATCACACCTGACTCACCATCGCAAAAAGGCTTTCTTGGTGAAGCTAAAGACGCCTTCAAGAAGGTCGATCATGCTCAGCGCATGCTTTCATTGCAGGATGTGTTCTCCTTGGACGATGTTGTAGCCTGGGAAAAGCGAGTTGAGAAGCTTCTCGGTGGGAGCCCGCCCGAGTATTGTGCCGAGCTGAAGATGGATGGCCTCGCCATGAGTCTTATTTATGAAGATGGCGCATTTGCGCGAGCTGTTACGCGTGGTGATGGGGAAGTCGGTGAGGATGTTACGCACACTGTCCGTACCGTCCGCACGGTGCCACTGAAGCTTCGTGATGACAAGTCATTGCCGCGAGAAATCTATCGTGGTCGCTTTGAGGTGCGTGGTGAGATCGTGTTGCCAAAGAAGGAGTTTGACCGCATCAACGTCGAGCGCGAGAAGGAAGGCCTTCCACTGTTTGCCAACCCACGTAACGCTGGAGCCGGCTCGATTCGTCAGCTTGATCCGGCCGTAACACTGGAGCGACGATTAGAGTTTTTCTGCTACGGTTTGGTCGGAGAGTATCCAGGACTGGAATCTCTCACAATGAAGCATGAGTGGACTCGTCGTCTTGGGTTTAAGGTCGCTCCACACGAACGAGTCCTGCATGACTTGGCGGACATTGAAGGATATGTTGCGGAGGCGAGTGAGCTGCGCGCCAAGCTACCGTTTGGTATTGATGGACTCGTAGTTACGGTCAATGATGTGGCGAGCTACAAGCAGCTTGGTATCGTCGGCAAAGTGCCACGAGCAGCCGTAGCCTATAAGTTTCCAGCCGAGCAGGCCACGACGATTCTGGAGGACATCCGGGTATCCATTGGACGCACCGGTGCTGTGACGCCCTATGCTGTACTAACACCTGTCAAGGTGGCGGGATCTACCGTGGCACGCGCCACGCTTCATAACGCAGATGAGATTGCGCGCAAAGAACTGCTCATCGGTGACACGGTGATCATTCAGAAGGCCGGAGATATCATTCCCGAGGTCCTACGACCTCTCAAGGAGCTGCGTACCGGTAAGGAAAAAAAATTTGTCATGCCGCGGGAGATTGACGGTGTGGCTGTTGTGCGTCCAGAAGGTGAAGCTGTTGCGCGGCTGGCTGACCTCACTACCGCACAAGTGCACTGGCAACAGTTGATTCACTTTGTGTCACGGACGGCCTTTGATATTGATGGCTTGGGAGAGAAGATTGTATCTCAGCTCATGGAGGTGGGCCTCGTGAAGACTCCGGCTGACTTCTTCCGACTGACTAAAGATGATTTACTTGGCATGGATCGGTTTGCTGAGACGAGTGCCGATAACCTCATCGCAGCTATCGCCGCTGCACGCGAAATTCGTCTCGGGCGTTTCATCTTTGCGCTTGGCGTACGGCATGTGGGCGCCAAGACGGCATCTGATATCGCAAGCTACTTCGGATCACTCGACAAAGTGCGTCAGGCGAGTCTCGCAGATCTGGCTGAGATACCTGGTGTCGGTACGGTTGTAGCGGAGAGCTTGTCGCATTGGCTGGCGAGCGCTGAAGCCTCCAGGCTGATTGACGACCTGCTGGATGCTGGCGTGAAGGTGAAGTCAGAATCAAAGCTAGCTCCATCGGCTCAGTTTGCGGGCACCACCTGGGTACTGACTGGGACGCTCTCATCGATGACTCGTGAAGAAGCCGGCGAGAAGATCTCTGACCTCGGGGGCAATGTGACTGGATCAGTATCTCGTAAAACGACCTATGTCGTAGCGGGTGTCGAAGCTGGCAGTAAGCTGACAAAAGCCGAAAGTCTCGGTGTGACTGTCCTCGATGAGCCAGCATTTCTCAAGCTTCTCGCCGCAGCTTAGCTAGAATTTTTATTCAGAATCTAGTAGCATAAGCGTAATGAGTAAGTCCAAATCTCCTGACGATCAGCCTATTCTCGAGGACCAACTAGGTCTGGGGGATGATGAGGTGCTCGTACAAGACAAGGCCGAGACTCCTGAAGTCGATGAGCTCGGACTCCCGCCTGAGACAGAAAAGAAAAAGATGGTTGATCTGCGACCATGGTACAAACAGCCTAAGACGTGGGCTAAAGTTGCCGGTGGTGCGGTAGTGCTCGGCTTGCTGACCACTGGAGGACTGATCTGGTATGGTCGATCGCAAGATGCACAGACTGTGAGCGATCAATGGCAAGTGGTCGGCGAGTCAGCCGAACGCACCACCTCTGAAGTATCGCGCTCGAGTTATGACAGTTTTGACTCCGCTCACCAAGCTTTGGTCGACATGAGCAATAAGCTGGACGACATCCGCTCCAAGAACAAAGCTCACTTCTTGGGAGATGCCAAGCTCATTGAGTCATTTGATAACGTGCTGGGTAGCTTGAAGACATATACTGATCAGGCAAAAGATCAGGCTAACAACATCGGACGCCTGTCCACATCTGATCTAGATAGCCTCAAGTCAAGCTCTACTGCTGCTAAGCTAGCTGTAGAAGATTTCCAGAAGTCTAGCTCGCTCACAAAGTCCACGAGCATAACTGGCGACTTCTTCCTGCTCAATGAGCGCTTCGAGCGACTCATCAAGGCGCACACTGATGCTGAGGACACTAAGAAAGCTGCAGCTGATGCGGCACTGAGCAAAGAAGAGCAGGCGAAGCAAGATAAGGCCGATGCAGAAGAGGCCGCATCGCGCTGGACCCAAGCTTATATCGCAGGCAGCGTAGCCGATATGAAGAAGTACATGACAGCACCATTTGCCAAAGAGTACGACTTCACGCAGGTGACAGCTAGCTGGCGTTCTACCAACTACCCAAAGACCTACCGACGCGTGAGTACTGACAAGAAAAGCGATTCGTATGAGATTGTTGAAACAGTTACCTTTATCACAAAGTCTGACTACACGGCCGAGAATAGCTACACGACGACCTACGTTTTCCTTATTACCCAGGATGCCACGAGCAAAAAGTGGCTGATCAATTCTCAGCGGTACCAATAGCCCCTCCTGCCTGTTGATAATGACTTTCGAGGTGAGAAAAGCTATACTTATTACCAGATATGACAGCCATTACTCCATCTGACGCTCAGCGCATTGCTGAGCTTGCTCATCTGCACATCGCTGGCGATCACCTCGACGAGGCGGCCGCTGGATTAGGTTCGATTCTTGAGTTTGGTACACAACTACAGGATATCGATACATCAGATGTACAGCCGACCAGCCAGGTAACCGGTCTGACCGATGTCTTGCGCGAAGACGTTGTCCGTCCGAGTAGCGTTGCGCCAGAAGTATTGGTAGCAGCAGCGCCATCTCATCTGGACGGCTACTTCAAGGTAAAGCGAGTTATGAAATGAGTCATTACGATATCGCGTCCGCTCACGATGCGTTGGTCGATAGATCGATCAGCTGTGTTGAGCTGGTCCAGCTTTATCTAGATCGTATTGGAGAAGTAGATGGCAAGGTGCATGCTGTCCTGACGCGCCTCGACGAGCGTGCGCTCGAGCAGGCTGGCGCAGTGGACGCCAAGCTAGCTAGCGGCGAAGAGATCGGCCTCCTTGAGGGCATCCCGTTTACGGCCAAGGATATGTTTCTCATCACAGACACACGCACTACGGCTGCAAGTCAGATACTCAAGGATTTTGTCGCGCCATATACTAGTACGGCCATAGCGAAGCTCGAAGCAGCTGGCGCTATTTGTATCGCCAAGGTCAACCAAGATGAATACGCCCACGGGAGCTCAACTGAGCACTCTAGCTTTGGTGTCACGCACAACCCGCGAGATCTGAATGCAGTACCAGGTGGAAGTTCGGGTGGTTCAGCCGCTGCTGTAGCTGCTGGTATCGGTATCTTCTCGGTCGGAACTGACACAGGTGGCAGTGTTCGTCAGCCTGCCGCGTACTGTGGCGTGGTTGGACTTAAGCCAACTTATGGGCTGATTAGTCGCTACGGCGTAGTGTCGATGGCTAGCTCGCTTGATGTCGTTGGAGTGTTGGCGCAAAACGTGGCCGATGCGCGTACGGTAGCGGCTGCAATGGCGGGTCAGGACGAGCATGATGCAACCACTATTGCATCAGAGCCGATCAAAACCATTGAGTCTACCAAAAAAGCCGGCTACATTCGCGAATATATGCAGGGACTCGATCCGGCGGTCGCATCACGCTACGAAGCTGCCTATGAAACCTTGCGCTCCGATGGGTGGGTGGTCGAAGAAGTCAGCTTGCCGAATATTAATCAAGCATTGCCGTGTTACTACATTTTGACTCCGTCCGAGATCTCCTCAAACCTCGAGCGCTACGACGGTGTACGGTACGGATCGCAGACTGAAGCGGCGCACGACCTGACTTCTACCTACTCAAGTACTCGAGGTGAGTTCTTCGGTGGGGAAGTCCAGCGCCGTATTTTGGCTGGCACATACGCTCTTTCGGCTGGTTACTACGATGCTTACTACAAGAAGGCGATGCAGGTCCGTACCTTGATCATCCAGGACTTCGCTGCAGCTTTTGCGGACTACGATGTACTCGTTGGGCCAACAGCACCCTCAGAAGCCTTTCAGATCGGTGCCCACACTGATGATCCGGCCGAGATGTATTTGCTGGACATCATGACGGTGAGTGCAAACTTAGCAGGAGTCCCTGCGATATCTATCCCGATCGCAGGGACTAGCGATCTGCCGCTAGGGCTGCAGTTTTTGGCGCCTCAGCAGCATGAGTCAGCCCTCTTAGCGGCTGCCGAATCGGCCGAAAAAGCGCTTCATACCCAGCTCGCCGAGGTGTCACTATGACATTTGTCTCGGTTATTCTCGCTATTCTCGTAATTGGTGCGCTCATCTCGTACGAGCGAGGACTGTCCAGCTCGAAGAAGGCGGCGTTTGCGGGCAGGAACGAACCAGCTCGACCTACGCTCGACCCTGAATTCATCAAGGCTCACTGGGCTGAGATCCAGCAGATGTTGACGATTGGTCCAACCGGCATGAAGAATGCCTTGATGGAAGCCGACAAGCTTCTTGATCACGTGATGATCGCTCAGGGATTTAAGGGCAAGACTATGGGTGATCGACTCAAGTCTGGGGGCAATGCTTTTTCCGACCTCAATGCAATATGGTCGGCACACAAGCTGCGCAATCATATCGCTCACGAAGTGGCCATCGATATCGTGCCGACGCAGATCAAGGGCGCGGTTGAAAAGCTCGGACAAGGCATTAAGGATTTAGGGGTTTCACTATGAGCGACTACAAGCCAACCATTGGTGTGGAGATCCACACCCAGCTTGCGACAGACACCAAGATGTTTTGTAGCTGTGATAATGATTCGATCGAGGCAGCGCCAAACACGCACATCTGCCCAGTCTGCTTGGCATACCCCGGCACACTGCCAGTGCCAAACAAGCGTGCGGTCGAGCTAGCGATCCGGCTGGGGCTCGGACTCAACGCCGAAATCACGCGTCAGACGAAGTTTGATCGCAAGAACTACTTTTATCCAGACAGTCCAAAAGGCTATCAGATCACACAGTTTGATCAGCCGATAGTCGGTGAGGGTAGTGTTGAGATCTTCGTCGATGGTGCATTCCAGAAGGTTCGCATTGAGCGTGCTCACATGGAGGAGGACGCCGGTAAGCTGACACATCCAGCTGGTGCTGATTACTCACTAGTCGACCTCAACCGAGCTGGTACACCGCTCGTAGAGATTGTGTCTCATCCAGACATGCACAGCCCACAAGAAGTGAAGCGCTACTTGCAGGAAGTCTACGCGATTGCGACCAGCCTCGGCGTGACGCACGGCAACATGCAGCACGGCAACTTCAAGTTTGACCTCAATGTGTCAATCTCCAATGACCCGGACGTACTCGGCACACGGACAGAGCTCAAGAATCTCAACTCGTTCCGTAATGCCGAGCGAGCCCTAACCTACGAGATCAAGCGACAGATCGCTGAAGTCGAGAAGGGCAATAAGATTACTCAGGAAACGCGTGGCTGGGACGATGCGAAGGGTGTGACCTTCTCGCAACGTAGCAAAGAAGAAGCTCATGACTATCGTTATTTCCCAGAGCCAGACATTCCACCACTCGTTATTACTGACGCGATGATTGCGACCGAACAGCTCGTCGTTGACGCAACAGCTCTGCCGATCGATGTTCGACGTGGACTTGTCGAGCTCGGTCTCACTCCAGATGAACAGGACATCTTCGTCGGCCAGGCGCAGACCAGCGCGATCTTCCAGGCGGCCCGAAGCGATCTTGGCGAAGATCAGGCCAAGGCGATCGTAAACTGGCTTATCGGACCGTATCAGGAATGGCTCGAATCGACCGAAGAAGGTACTGAGAGCAAGCTCACCGGCGCACATCTCGCCGAGCTCATTAAGCTTGTCGCTGATGGCACGATTAGCTCCAAGATGGCCAAAGATATCTTCACGGATGTAATTGCAGGAGAGAGCCCAAGCTCGATCATCAAACGATCTGGTGCTACTCAGATCTCTGACGTCGATACGATCGTCGACATCATTAAAGCTGCTATGGCGCAAAACCCCCAGGGAGTCGCCGACTACAAGGCTGGTAACGCCAAGGCGCTTGGCTACTTTGTCGGACAGGTGATGAAAGAGACCCAGGGTCAGGCGAACCCGCAAGTGGTCAATCAAGAGCTTAGAGCTTTGCTGGATTCAGCATAAGCGCTATCATTGTTGTATGAACATATTTCCGACCGTGCCGCCAGCACCGGCTGCCACCCCAGTGCCTACACATCTGACCGGTCAATCATTTACACAGCCTATCGTTGATCTCTTCGCGACTACATTGCCCAACTTGCCAAAGGCGATTGTCGTATTTGCGGTTGGTGTACTGATCATTCGGGTGCTTTCGATTATCCTGGCGCGGATCCTCGGGTTGACCAAGCTACCAAAGGGTCTCATTAAGGTCACGATTCGCTTGCTCGACACTGTGCTCTGGATGTTACTTGTTATCGCCATCCTGCAACTCATGGGCTTGTCGAATGTCGCTTTTGCACTCTCAGGTGCCTTTGCAGTTCTAGCGCTGGCTTTCTCAAATGGTATCTCGGCGACTGTGACCGATACGATCTCGGGGCTCAATCTTGCTCGCGACCGCCACTTTCGCATCGGCGACCGAGTGACGGTGGGCGACCACAAAACTGAGGGTATTATTATCGACCTTGATACACGCAAGACCCGTCTGAAGGATGACAAGGGGATGATACACATCTTACCAAATAGCGTTATCGACAAGAACGAGTGGATACTTGTTGAGCGAGCTGGAGTCGTGACTCGAAAGACCACGCCGCAGAGGGCTCGCGCTGCAGCTGAGAAACTTGCTACAATAGGTAAGAAGAGGAGCTAATATGCAAAATACTGAATTTGTTCTTATCATACTGCTTTCAATCGCTGTTCTAATGTTGCTCGCTATCATGATCGTAGTGTTTGTGGCGATCAGCAAGCTGCTCAAGACAATCCAAAATATTGCCGAAATTGCCCAGGATGGGACGAAGTCGGTGGCGGATATTGTGCATGAAGTCAAAGAAAAAATCATTAACCCAATGACGATGAGTGCGATTTTCGCGCAAATCATAAAAAATGCGACCGGAAGCACCGGACGCGGGAGGAAAAAGTAATGGCAAAACGAAAAGGTGGATTCTTAAAAGGTACGTTGATTGGCGCTGTCGCTGCCGGTATTGGAGCATTACTCTTTGCGCCTAAGAGTGGCAAGGAGACTCGCGAGGACTTGCAGTCGAGCTTTGACGACGTGAAGTTGCAGCTCAATAAGGGGCTCGAGGAGATCAAAGAAGCCAGCGTCCGCGTAAAGGACGACTCGGTTGTAGAGACCAAGGCACTCATTAAGCGAGCCGAGAAGCTCAAGCAGGATCTCAACGCAACTGCCCTCAAGCTCTCGAGTGTCGGGAATGACACTAAGGGTGAAGTCAGTGATCAGGCTGGCAAACTCGTGACCGAGGGGCGCGCCATGTTAGCGGAGCTCGAAGCTCTCGGCAAGCAGCTCGGCACCAGCGCAACGCGTGAAATCAAGCAGGCCACCAGTCAGATCCAGAAGGAAACTGCTAAGACTGCTGCGCAGGCCAAGAAGGCTGTATCGAAGACGGCTACAACTGCCAAGAAGACGACTGCAAAAGCTACGAAGTCGGTCGCCAAGGGCACTAAGAAGGCTACCTCCACTACCAAAGCCGCTGCCAAGCGAGTGACGAAGAATGCCACAAAGAAAAAATAAGGCTCAGGACGTCGAGGCAACTCGGTCTGATGCCGACAAGATAGCCGGCTTGCTAGCCTTTGACGCGATGATTGAGCTCGTACAGACCAAGCGAAAGTTTTTCTGGCTGAACTTATCAGCTGGGCTTATGCGCGGTGTTGGCGCAGTGCTCGGTGCAGCGCTGGCTATCGTATTGCTCGGATATATCGTGAGTTTGCTTGGAGGCCTCCCCCTGCTCGGCAGCTTCCTCCGCGATATTCAGCAAAACGTTCCTGCTAATTAGATATAAAAGCTTAACCGCCTGAATCGACACTGTCGATTCAGGCGGTTTTGTGCTCATTGGACGCTATGAGCGTCGAGTCTTGCGCGTACGAGCGGGTTGCTTTGGCGGCTCAATGGCCGGCGAGGAGTCGAGATGAGTGCAGGTACGCGTCTTGATGTTTGGCTTCCAGCGACCTCGCTTGATTGTGAGGGCGTATGTCCATACCACATCTTGCATCGGCATGACGTCGCGCCGGATGATCCCTTGGAGCGCCGACGCATTCCTGAGTGATTCAAGCAATATGGCTACATCGCCCTCATTCACTTTTCGACTGAAGACAGTCGTGAGACAGAGTGTGCGTTTCTCATCCTCGTTGAGGTACCCGCTATGAACTTCGGTGGGGCGGCCTTCACGAGTGAGCGTGGCTCTAATCATTGGTCTCTCCTTCTATCCGAAGAACGGAGCGGGGGCTGGCAAGCCACTGTTATCCAGGCACCGTGCACTGCTCTTCACTACACGGGTGTTGGCGTCCGATCCAGTGAAGTGAAGGATGCAGTAATAGCCGTCACGGTTTCCCTCCGGGATGATGATGAACGCGTTTGAGCCATCAGTGATTTGTGCCCAGCGCGCGCCAGTGAGATCCTTGATCCTGTCTACGGTCGGCGAACTGGTGTAGTCGTCGGAACTCGAACTCAGGTCGGAAGCGCCGATGCCGAAGATGAGGAAGAGAATGCCGACGCCGATGATGATGAGGAGGCCAGTATCGGATTCCCCACGCTGATTACGTTGTCTTGGTGTGCTGAACATCATGCTGTACTCCTGGTGTCAGAGTCGGTGCGGATACGTGATGAAAATAATACGGGGCAGTTGTTTTGCTGTCAATATAAAGTCGGACCGGCCAGCACCCCGAGGGGTACTGGCCGGTTGATGCCACATAGTCATGGCATGAGGCTGCCGTCTTCGTCGAAGCAGGCGGTGGCTCCGGTGGCGTAGGCGCGGAGGGTGCCTGTCCCCTCGACGTAGCGCGACGTGCAGTCCACCTCGACCTCCTCGCCGTCCACCTTGATGGTGTCACGGTAGGTGACGATCATGTGACCGCTGTCGTAGGTGGCGTCATCACCGAACTCGGGGATACCCGTACTGGCTCGCTTGCCGAGGGCGGTGACGACTGCGATGCAGACCACCGCAATGAGGGCGACCAGCAGGGCATACTCGACGAGCGTGGCACCGGTCTGGTTGCGGGGGTGGCGGGAATTGAAGGTGTTCAAGGTGTGCTCCTGCGGGGGAATATGGCTTAAACCGTGCTTGATTCATTTGATCAAGATACTACTATAATAGCATAAAATACGATAAAAAGCAAGCATTCATCCCCCTTACGCCAAGACTGTTGATGGCGTAAAATAGTGAGTAATATGGGTGAGACGAAGACAGCAGACAAGAGGGAAGCTCCAGCCGTGAAATCGACGGTTGATTTTGTACATCTCCATAACCACACCCACTACTCGCTCCTAGACGGGCTTCAAAAAGTCCCCGCTATGCTGGACTGGGTGCAAGAGCTCGGTCAGAAAGCTGTAGCTATTACCGATCACGGCACAATGTCTGGTGCGATCGAGTTCTACAAGGAAGCCAAGAAGCGCGATATCAAGCCGATCATTGGTATGGAGGCCTATGTCGCAGCTCGCAAGCATACTGACAAAAACACTCGCGAAGACCGTACTCCGTACCACCTCACACTTCTGGCAACCAACGAGATCGGGTACAAAAACCTCATCAAGCTCTCGACAATTGCTTGTCTGGAAGGGTTCTACTACAAGCCACGTATCGACCGTGAGTTGATCGAGAAGTATCACGAGGGCATCATTGCGCTCACGGGCTGCATCGGCGGAGAAGTTGGTAGTCACATCCTCGCGGACAACTACCAGTCAGCCAAAGAGACTGCCGAGTGGTACTCAGAGATCTTCGGCAAGGACAATTATTATCTCGAGATGCAGCCACATATTGGTTGGGAGCCGCAGGACAAAGTGAACGCTGGCCTGCGTCAGCTCAGTAAGGAGCTTGGTCTGGGGCTGGTTGTTACGGGTGACGCGCACTACTCAAAGTCTGAACAGCATTATGCGCACGACATTCTCCTCTGTGTGCAGACCGGTTCAACGATTGATGACCCCAAGCGCTTCAAGCTCGACCAAGACCTCTCTATTTATTCAGGCGATGAGCTGGCCAAGCGTTTCCCGGATGACCTTGAAGCATTAGCCAATACTGTCAAGATCGCCGAGCGGTGCGATCTCGAGATCGAGCTCGGCAAAATCCTGATTCCAAAATTTGAGGTACCAGAGAAGTACACCGAGCGCGAATACTTACGCGAGCTGGTCTACCAGGGTGCCATGTGGCGCTATGGTGATATTCCCAAGGAAGATATCAGCGAATACTCTGAGGTAAAAGCCAAGCCGAAGCTACCAGCTGAAGTCGTCGAGCGTATCGAATACGAGCTGGAGGTGGTGGCGCGGATGGGTTATGACGGCTACTTCCTTATCGTCGCAGACCTGCTCAACTGGTCGAAAAATAACGGCATCGTCTGTGGGCCAGGTCGTGGATCGGCAGCCGGATCGATTGTGGCTTATGTGACCAATATTACTGATCTTGATCCACTGAAATATGACTTGCTCTTTGAGCGATTCCTCAACCCAGACCGTATCTCGATGCCTGATATTGATATGGACTTTGCTGACGACCGCCGCGAAGAGGTGATCCACTATGCCACAGAGAAGTACGGCCAGGAGAAGGTTGCCCAGATCATTACCTTTGGTGTCATGGCAGCCCGTAACGCCGTGCGTGATACCGGCCGAGTGTTAGCCTATCCGTATCAGGAGGTCGACCTGATCGCCAAAATGGTGCCGGCTCCAATCCAGGGCCGTCATATTCCCTTGGCCGTATCGATTGTTGAGAACCCTGATCTGAAGCACGAGTATGACAATAACCCTCGCGCCAAGCGCATCATCGATAATGCTATGCAGCTCGAGGGGACGATCCGTAACGCTGGTACCCACGCGGCCGGTGTAGTAATTGCGCCTGAGCCACTCATGGAATACTTGCCACTGACTCGTGCGTCTAAGGGGGGTGTTTCGACCCAGTTTATCGGTACGACAGTGGAAGACCTGGGCCTCCTGAAGTTCGACTTCCTTGGGCTATCCAACCTTACGGTCATCAAGAATACCCTGCGTATTATGAAGAAGGTTTATGACGTTACCTTAGATGTGACCGATATTCCGATTGATGACAAGAAGACCTATGAGCTGCTCGCCAAGGCCGAAACGACCGGTGTCTTCCAGCTTGAGTCGGCCGGTATGAAGCGTTACATTCGTGATCTCAAGCCAGACCGTTTCGAGGACATTATCGCTATGGTGGCACTGTATCGCCCGGGTCCTATGCAGTGGATCGAGGACTTCATTGCCCGTAAGCACAATCCATCAATGATCCGCTTCGACCACGAGAAGATGGAAGATGCTTTGGCGGAGACGTATGGCATCATCGTCTACCAGGAGCAGGTTATGCAGATATCCAAGGACTTGGCTGGCTTCACTGGTGGCCAGGCCGACACCTTGCGTAAGGGTATCGGTAAGAAGATCCCCGAGGTTATTGCCAAGATGAAGCAGCAGTTCATCGAGGGTGGTATCTCACACTCTGGAGCCGATCAAGGCATGCTTGAGAAGCTGTGGGCTGGTATTGAAGACTTTGCAGCCTATTGTTTCAACAAAAGCCACGCGGCTTGTTACGCCCTCATTGCGGTACAGACAGCCTACCTCAAGGCCCACTATCCGGCTGCCTTCATGGCTGCCTTGCTTACGTCCGACCATGGCAACCTCGAGCGTGTCGCCATTGAGATCGCCGAGTGTCGTAAGATGCAGATCGAAGTGCTCCCACCAGATGTTAATGAGTCATTTATGGAGTTTGCGGTGATTCGTGACGAAGAGGGTGTCGATCGCATCCGATTCGGACTCGCTGCCGTGAAGAACGTTGGTGAAGGACCAATCAAAGCTATTCTGGCGGCTCGTGAAGAGGGCGGTAACTTCGTCAGTGTAGAGGACTTTGTGCGCCGAGTTGATGCCCGAGAGATAAATAAGAAAGCGATCGAGGCCCTCATGAAGGTTGGCGCTATGGACGGGTTGGGTGATCGAGCGACACTCATTGAGAATCTTGATAAGATCGTGACCTATATGTCGCGCGCTCAGAAGAACGCCTTGTCAGGTCAGATCGATATCTTCGGGAGCATGGGGATCGCCGAAGAAATGCCCGCCTTGCCGCTCGATCCGCCGGCCCAGCTCCTTGAGCCGCGCGAAGTGTCTGTCTGGGAAAAGGAACTTCTCGGTATTTACCTGACGAGCCATCCTCTGCAGGATGTACAGGCTTGGCTCACAGAGAAGACACTCGCAGCTGACGACATGAAACCGGAAATGGACGGCCAGAAAGCGACAACTGGCGGACTGATCACGACTGTGCGGAAGATTCTCACGAAGGCCGGGGCAACTATGGCCTTTGTGGGGCTGGAGACAGTCCGTGGCGACACTGAGCTGATCGTCTTCCCGAGAGCCTATGAGGCTTCACCGGAGATGTGGGAAGTCGACAAGGTGGTCGTGGTGCAGGGTAAAGTAAACGCTCGTGATCGCGATGATAAGATCACCGAGGATGTGAAGTTGATCGTGGATAAGGTGAAGGCGCTTGATGCGACCGTGCTCAAGCACTATATCACTACAGGCGAATCACAATCGGTTGAAGTGCCGGAGAATGTCGTACGTGAAGCTGACCGTATCGTGATCTCGCTGCCAGACCTCAAGGATCAGGTAGGCCTCCTGCGCATCAAGACGATGCTCCAGTCAGCTCCTGGCGAGACAGAGGTAGTACTTCACCTTACCGGTAGTGGACAGAAGATCCGACTACCCTTTAAGGTAGGGGTTACTCAGAAGCTCACTCGTATGCTCTCGAGTGTGACAGCGGATGATGCTGTCGCGGTCGAATAATGTTTCTTCAGGTTTGCCCTTGATCAAGATGAGCGTATCTGGTAAGATATTCAAGTTATGTCAGCACTAAGCCTCGAAAAAACCCTCCAACAGCCACAGCTGAAGGCAAAATTGCCTCAGATTCAGCCTGGTGACACCGTGCGTGTCCATCAGACTATTCGTGAAGGCGCGAAGACTCGTACCCAGATCTTTGAAGGTCTGGTACTTCGATATCGCAAGCCGAACGATGGCAATGCCTTCCTCACTGTCCGTAAGCTCGCTTCGGGCGTGTGGGTTGAGAAGAGTTGGTTTGTTCACAGCCCTAATGTTGAAAAGATCGACGTTGTTCGTCGTAGCAAGGTTCGTCGAGCCTTCTTGTCCTATATGCGAGAACGACAAGGTAAGTCAGCCCGTCTCCTCGAGCAGGAATTTGATAAGGCCGAGGCTAACATGGCCGATCATCGTACATCTGATGAGCTCGAGAAGCTTGCAGCTGAGACGAAGGCTGCTGAAGCTGAAGCCGATACTACCGATGAAGCTGTTGTAGAGTCTACCGAAGACCTTGCAGCACAAGAAAACCGCCAAGCCAAGAGTGATGCAGAAGCACCAGCTGGCGATGACGAGCAGAAACTAGCCGAGACTGAGACGAACGAAGGCCTCGACGCAGCCGACGCCGAAGATACGAACGCTCAAGCATAGTTCTCACCCACGTTTACAAAAACCGACTCCGACTCCGAATCTGGGTCGGTTTTTGTGTTACAGCCCATATTATTGTATAGTTGTGCAGTTCGCACCTCGATTAGGAGTAGTAACATCATGAGTACCACATCTTTCACGATTCTTCGCCCCGATGACCGTCACGTGCACTTGCGTGATAGCGACGACGGGCGCTTAGCTCGAGTCATCCGTTTCTCAGCGCAGCAGAATTTTCGCATGACCGTTATGCCAAACTTGGCTCGGTCAGTGCGCACACATCAGGATGCGACAAGCTATTTGTCTCGCATCTACAGTGCTGCTCGGCATTTTGGCATTCAGGCTGAATCCTTTCATCCTGATCTCGCGTTGATGCTGCATCGTCTCACTACGCCGCAAGACGTCCTTGATGCATACGGGGCTGGCTTCTGGATCTGGAAATACTACCCCAATGCGGGTACGACCGAGTCGCGCAGTGAGCTCAATGCGCTTACCGACATCCGTGCCGACACGTTGGCCATGATGGAAGCGCTCAACGTGGTGCTCTGCATCCACGGGGAGGTGGTACCGGATGTTCAGCCGGATGAGCTCTTGCGGGAGCTTGACTTCATTCCTCAGCTCAGTTGGCTTGTCGAAGCCTATCCGGCACTCCGTGTTTCGGTGGAGCACGTCTCGGATCGTCGAATGCTCGCAACAATCTTCGATATGCCGAGCAATGTGATAGCAACGATTACTCCCCACCACATGTCTACTGTTCGATCTGATGCCGAGCGAGACGCGCACTCATGTTGTATGCCGACCGCAAAGACGGTCGAGGACATGGAGTGTCTGGCTGATGCCGTCACACATGCCGATGAGCAGCCCAAGCTCGTGAGTGGGACGGATACGGCACCGCACTACATCGTCAACAAGGATGATCCCGAGAAGCAGCCGCGAGGTGTCTACAGTAGCCCTGTCGCCACTCCCGTGATGTTTGCACACATGGTGCAGCATTGCGTTGATCCAGTTCGGACTTTCGAAGCCTTTACCGTACGCAACGGAATGGCGTTTTATGGTGCTGACGACCGAGAGGAAGATCGCGGTACGCTTACGCTCGTCAACGAACCCTGGGTTGTGCCAGAAGATCATCAGGGCATCAAGCCCTGGAAGTATGGTGAGGTGCTCGAGTGGAGGGTGGCCAACATGCGGTGGTTTGGCGAGGCCGTTGCGGCAAAATAGAACTGATGAGTTTGGCTCCGATCTGGAAAACTAGATCGGAGCCACGTTTATATGTATATGTCTTATGCTTGCGACAAGCCTGGAGAGATGGCATGATAAGTCTCGTCCGCACCTACAAGTACGAGGAGAGTTTTGTGAACGGAATAACGATTCGTGGAGTCCGGTTCGACCACCCCGTGATGAATGCCGCAGGGATGGTGAAATCGGCCGACGAGCTGGCTACTGTGATCCGCAGCTCTTCAAGCGCTGCACTTTTCGGCACTCTGACCGGCCAGCTCCGGCCAGGTAACGACGAGCCGAGATTCGCATTTGACGATGATCGACAGTTTTCAATCAACGCTATGGGGCTGCCGGATCGAGGCCCGAGTTATTACGGAGACGGTGAAAGCTCACCCTGGGGTGACATCTTCAGTGAAGCCTCGACGAGTGACAAACCCATCATCCTTTCGGTGGCTCCACTCGGCGACTTCAAGTCGTCGATGGACTGCTTGATCGGCTGGGCTAACGCTTGGTCGGTCGACATCATTGAGCTAAACCTAGGGTGCCCCAATGTCTGGGGACTTGATGGCATTCAGAAGCGCATTGCCAGCTTCGATCTCGATGGAATGATGAGGCAGATCGAGTATCTCGCAAGCATCTGGGCAGGTCCGATTTGGCTCAAGCTTTCCCCTTACAGCGACCCAGTTCAGCTGCAGGAGACGGCGGCGTTCTTCGCGCATCTCGAGCCTGGGCTTCGCTCGCGCCTTGTCGTGGTGACTTCCAACACGTTCCCGAACGGCATGCTGATGGCTGCCAGGGGCAAGCCGTACCTATCAGTTCGCTATGGAGGATTTGCTGGCCCGGCCTTCAAGGCGATCGCGCTCGGGCAAGTGACGCAATGGGTCGAAGCTTTGGTGGGGACAGAGATCCCCGTCATCGGCGTGGGCGGCGTGAAGACAGGGCAGGACGTGGTGGATTACCTCTCGGCTGGTGCAGTTGCGGTGCAGATTGGTACGCACTTCTACTTGAACGGCGCTCGTGTCTTTCACCAGGTGTTGCAGGAGTACGCAAACCTCATCTGAGGTACAATCCAGTCCGGGAAACCGGGCTGGACGAAGTTTTTAATAAGTAAGTATTTTTTGCCCCATCCTCACGGTCTTGTGAGGATGGGGCAAAAGGTCAGGCTGCCTCGAGGCAGCTGCGGATTGCCAAGTTCATCTCCATGACATGCGCTCGAGTTGCTTGAGCGAAATCATCTCCGCTCGAGGCGTACAGCCCTTTGCTTCCGATGTTCAGCAGCGCCCCGATCAGCTCAGCTGTGACGCCGTTCATGATGGCGGTTTTGAGGTCGCCACCCTGGGTCCCCACACCCGGGATCAGGATCGTCGTCTCGGTGAGGATGGCACGCGTTTCAGCCAGTTCGTCGGGGGCTGTTGCTCCCACAACTACCGCGATGCGCGCCTTGGAGCGCCACCCGCGAATCTTGGACGCAACGAACTTGTAGAAGGGCATTGGCTTGGCGCCAAGCGTGCCGTTGTCTGAACCCACCACCATGACGTTCTGGAGTTCACCGGCGCCTGGGTTTGACGTCCGGCACAGCACGATGACGCCCTTGTCGGCTCGCTCCAAGAAGGGTGCCAGCGCTTCTTCGCCGAAGTAGGGGTTCACGGTGACCGCGTCGGCCCCCAGGATGTCGAACAGGAAGCGGGCTGTTCCTGTGTTGGTCTTGCCGATGTCGGCGCGTTTGGCATCGAGGATGACAACAACATCCGGTGCCACTCGGTGGATGTGCCTTACGAGTAGGCGCAGCATCTCGTAGCCCATTGGTCCGGCGTCCTCGAAGAAAGCGGTATTGGGCTTGAACGCTGCAACGAGGTCGTGTGTTGCGTCGACGATCTTGGTACAGAAGTCGAGATACGCGACCGCCTGCTCGATCAGGTCTTCTTCGTCTCCACCGAACTTGCAAAGCACAGAGTCGGGCAGCTTGTCGTAGTCAGGGTCCAGGCCCATGCAGATGAGCTTGCCTTCCGCGTACCTGGTATCGAGCAACGCGCTGAAGTTGCGGTCCAGATTTGTGAGATTTCGCAAGGTTCGTCCTTTCTGCGCGATCTGTTGATCGCGAGAGTTTTTGGTCTGACACATCATACCAATCATCGCTTCTCGATCAAAACGTAACCTACTTGCAATTCGGTATTTGTTCGTATTATACTGATCTCATGGGGACATCAAATAGCAAATGGGCAACATTAGACGTGGAGCACGCCGTACGCAGCGAGGGATTCTCGTGCGTAGCAGGCATAGATGAAGTCGGTCGTGGGTCTCTGGCGGGGCCGGTCACGATCGGCCTTGTCGTCTTACCAGAGGAGTGGCATATCCCGGTGGCTGATTCTAAAGTATTGAGCCCGAAGCAGCGCGCTGAGACAGCCAAGCTGATCCGTGAGGCGGCAGTGGTATGCGAGATTATGCACGTAGAGGCAGATTTTATTGATAGCGAGGGGATCGTCGGCGCTCTGCGCGAAGCCGGGAACCGTATCTGGGATCTCTTGGATCCAATTCCAGATCTTGTACTGCTCGATGGTTCGCATAATTATCTGGATTGTCCGGTACCGGTGAGGACGATTGTGCAGGGGGATAGGATCAGCGCGTCCATTGCAGCGGCTTCGATCGTGGCAAAGGAAGCACGTGATGAGCTGATGCGCAATCACGCCATCATGTATCCAGAGTATGGTTTTGAGTCACACGTTGGCTACGGCACAGTCGTGCATCGCCAGGCGATAGAGCGTCATGGGCCGACTGTCCTGCATCGACGGACATTCCTGCGCAATATCCTGAAGTAGTAAGTGAAAGGGGGTCACTATGAATACAACAGCAATCGGATCGAAGGCAGAAGAGAAAGCACGGACATGGCTGGAGCGGAATGGCTGGGTGTGCCTGGAGCAAAATGCTCGCACACGATTTTTTGAGCTCGATCTCGTGATGAAGGATGGGGATACGACGGTCTTTGTGGAGGTGAAGTACCGCAAGAGTAATGATTATGGTGGTGGAGTTGGCGCCATATCGCGCGATAAACAACGTCGCTTGATCGCTGGCGCACAAGTCTGGCTGGCTGAGAAGAAGCTTTGGGATGAGCCGGTACGATTTGATGTGATGATCTTCCGCGAGACGAGCAGTGGTGTGAAGCTCCAACACCTCAAGGACTGTTTGTGGAGAGAGAGTCTTTGGTAGTAGAGAGTATTGATCAAAACACAAAATATGTGATAATATCACTGCTATTGCCGAGATACGGCTCGTACCGAGGAGGTGGCCATGTCGGCCGATACCCAAAAGCTCACACACCAGCGTCAGGCGCTCAGCATCACTTCCTATGGTGACGTTGATATGGCCAAGGCCTTGGACATCGCCCTGCCGAATGGTTCGGCTACGGCCTTGAGTCACGACGACAAGGGAATGATCATCACGGACAGCCGGACTGTCATTCCCAATCGCACATCCGCTGACGATCCGTGGAAACCGCTCCAGCATGGTGATGGTGGCGATGTCGCGTTCCATGTCATGGGCTGGCTCGACCGGTTGCCCGACGACAAGAAGCGACGGATGTGCCTCACTCGACCGCTGAATCCATCCGATGCACCGCAGCTGATCGGCTGGAGGCTGATCCTGTCACACGAGTTCGTCGACGGCGAGCCATGCAAGTACGTGCACATCACGCCCGACTGGTACTCCTGATGTTGAAGTCCCGTCATCTCTACGACACAAGTCGCAGGGATGGCGGGATCATTTTTTTCTGCGGAGTGTAGGCTAATTAGCACTCGACCCTTGACAGTGCTAATTGGCATTCATATAATGAGTGCATACATTATTAAGTTGTATTACGTAAGTCGATCGCTTCTTCTTTCTCAACCGCGAGGATAGAAACAAAAAGCCAGAGCGACTTTTTTTGACCAAAATTTTGGAACAAAGTTACAACAGCATAACCAATATGAAGTACAATTGAATAGATAGGAAAACACTACAATGAACAACCAATTTTTATCCGCTATCGAGCAAATCGCTGAAGAAAAAGGCATCTCAAAAGACACCATCATGGAGACCATCGAGATGGCGCTCATCGCTGCGTACAAGAAGGACTTTGGCGACAAGGACCAAGAAGTCCGTATCGAAGTCAGCCCAGACAATGGTGACGCTCGTATCTTCATTATTCGCGAAGTAGTCGATGAGGTAGAAAACGAACATCTTCAGATCTCTGTTGCCGATGCCCAGAAGATCAAGAAGGGGGCAGAAGTTGGGGATACGGTTGAGATCGAAGATGACAACAAGGACTTCGGTCGCGTTGCCGCACAGACTGCGAAACAGGTTATTATCCAGCGCATCCGTGAAGCCGAACGCGAAGTAATCTACAACGAATACCAGGACAAAGAAGACACCATTATGAACGGTGCTGTCCAGCGCGTTGAGCACGGCAATGTCTTCGTCGACATGGGTCGCACGACTGCCATCATGTTTGCCGCAGAGCAGATTGCCGGCGAACGCTACTACCCAGGCATGCGCCTCAAGGTCTATGTCGTTCGCGTCGAGAACACACTCCGTGGACCACAAATCGTCGTTAGCCGTAGCCATCCAAACTTCCTCCGAAAGCTCTTCGAAATGGAAGTCCCTGAGATCGCAGCTGGTGCTGTCGAGATCGTAAACGTCGCTCGTGAAGCTGGTGGCCGCACCAAGATCGCGGTGAAGTCGAACATTGATGGCGTCGACCCAGTTGGAACATTTGTCGGTGGTCGCGGATCACGTGTTCAGGCCGTTATGGCTAATATCGGTGAAGAGAAGATCGACATCGTGCCTTACGATGAGAATATCGCCAAGTACATCGCTAATGCATTGTCACCCGCCAAGAACATTCTAAGCGTAGAGACCAACGAAGCAGAACGACGTGCCCTAGTGAAGGTACCAGAAGACCAGCTCTCACTCGCCATTGGTCGATCCGGGCAGAATGTCCGACTCGCTGCGAAGCTGACAGACTGGAATATCGATATCGACGGCGCTGATGAATCAGGCGTCGAGCAGGCTGCCGAAGCCGGCGAATCGTCACGACCAGAGAAGGTAACAAACGCCGATCTAGAGAATGAAATCATAGCTACAGCCGAGACTCCAGATGAAGAAGCGGCTGAGCCAGTCAGCGGCGAACAATTAAATCCAGTAGATGAAGACGCAGAAGATGATTCTGTAGAAGACGAAGCTTCAGCGCAGAAGATTGCCCAGGTATCTGATCATCCAGATACTGTCACCGGTGACTAAGCCTCGGCTGTCCGCCTAAGGGTTGTTCTAACAAACAGGAGGTAATATGGACCAAGAGTTCCCACACCAATTCGATCGCTTTACCGAGAACGCCAAGCGCAGCCTCGAATACGCCGGCATGCTCGCAGCAACGATGGGTTCGCCCTACATTGGGAGCGAACACCTCTTGCTCGGTCTCCTCAAGGCCCAGACTTCTATTGGTGCGAAGATCCTCGGCCAAGCTGGCGTGACCATGGAGAAGCTTGAGAGTACGCTGACCTCTAACGTCGCCGTATCTACACAGGGACTTCACTCTTTGTCGGAAACTGCCAAGAAGACGATCACGCTCGCGCTCAGAGTCGCTCAAGAATTCGGACAACCATACGCTGGTACCGAGCACCTCCTGTACGCAATCTTGTCGCAGCGTAATGCGCGCGCCAATGTACTCCTGCGCGAGATTGCTATAAATCCAAACGACATCCGTAGCGAGCTCGAACAATACCTCAATGCCCAGACACCGCTTTATAGCGGTGATGGCGAACGTCGTGGCGGTCCAGGTCGCAAGGGTAAGGGAGCTGAGAGTGATACGCCAGCCCTCGATCATTTCGGTATTGACCTTACAGAGAAGGCTGCCAAGGACGAGCTCGACCCAATGGTCGGTCGCAAGCCCCAAGTAGACCGTATGATCGCTATCCTCAATCGTCGCCAAAAGAATAATCCCGTACTCATTGGTGAGCCAGGTGTTGGTAAGACCGCTATCGTAGAAGGCCTCGCTGAGCGTATTATTCACGAAGACGTTCCGGACGTTTTACTCGGTAAGCGCATCATTATGCTCGATATGGCAACGGTCATCGCTGGTACGAAGTATCGCGGTGAGTTTGAAGAACGCCTCAAGAAGCTGATCGAAGAAGTCACTGAGAACAAGGACGTGATCCTTTTCATCGACGAGTTGCATACTGTGGTAGGTGCAGGTTCAGCCGAAGGTGCGATTGACGCTGCCAATATTCTCAAGCCAGCTCTCAGTCGAGGTATGGTGCAAGTGGTCGGTGCCACAACGACGGAAGAATATCGCAAGCACATCGAGAAAGACGCTGCCCTTGAGCGGCGCTTCCAGCCCGTGATTGTGCCGGAGTCTACGGTCGAAGAAACGATCGAGGTCTTGCATGGCATTCGCGCCAAGTACGAAGAGCACCATAGCGTGAAGATTACCGACGAGGCTATCGAAGCAGCCGCCAAGCTCTCCAAGCGGTTTGTAGCGGATCGATTCTTGCCGGACAAGGCGATTGATCTCATCGACGAAGCCTCATCGCTGGCTCGCATTCAGCGCGGTGGATCATCCAAGCAGCTCAAGCAGCTCCTGGCTCGTCAGTCTGAGGTAAATGAGCAGATCGAAGAAGCCGTCTACAACCAAGATTTTGAATACGCGGCTCGCCTCAAGGCCGAAGCCAGCGTGCTCGATGAGCGGATTAGTTCCCAAGAGAAGAAAGACTCGGCTAAGAAGAATCTCATCATCGGCGAAGAAGACATCGCTCGAGTTATCTCGCAGTCAACGGGCATCCCATTGACACGGCTGGTGAAGGTCGAGACCGAACAGCTTAAGAAGCTCGACGACATTATGCGTAAGCACATTATCGGACAGGACGAAGCTGTTGATGTGATCGCACGAGCTATTCGTCGTAGTCGGACAGGAATTGCGCACGCCGACCGACCGATCGGATCATTCATCTTCCTCGGACCGACCGGTGTAGGTAAGACTGAGCTCGCTCGTGTCCTGGCTCGAGAGATATTCCACGACAAGGACGCCATGATCAAGGTCGATATGTCTGAGTTTATGGAGCGACACAATGTGTCTCGTCTCGTCGGTGCTCCAGCTGGGTATATAGGCTATGAAGACGCCGGGCAGCTCACCGAGCAAGTTCGCCGCAAGCCGTATAGTATTATCCTCTTCGATGAGATCGAGAAAGCACACCCGGACATCTTTAATATGCTCTTGCAGATCCTTGAAGACGGTCAGCTGACGGATGCCAAGGGCAAGGTGATCGATTTTCGCAATACGATCATCATCATGACCTCAAATGTCGGCGCGAAGTCTCTCTACCAGGAGGCGAAGATCGGATTTACGACCGAGACTCAAGACGAGCAGAAGGAGCTCGAAGGACTACACAAGCGTATGAAGGGCACAATTGAGCAGGAGCTCAAGCGCACCTTCCGACCAGAGTTCTTGAACCGCGTCGATCACACAGTGATCTTCAAGGCACTCTCAAAGGTCGATGTGCGTGAGATCGTTGATCTTCAGCTGAAGGATCTTGCGAAGCGTGTAGCCGACAAGGACGTGACGCTCAAGTTTACGCCAGGTCTCAAGCAACTTCTCGTTGAGAAGGGTTATGACGTCAATAACGGCGCGCGCCCAATGCGTCGCGCTGTTCAAACACTCGTAGAAGACAAGTTGGCCGAGGCTCTGCTTGACGCCCACATTGTCGAAGGGGATACAGTAAACATTAAAGCCGTAAAAGGCGAAGTTGTGCTCGAAGTCGCCAACCGCATCTCAGCCCTGGCAAAGTAAGTCACAATAAAAAGTGAAACGAGGGAGCCGTGAGGCTCCCTCGTCGTGTTTGGCTTAGTCATCATCCATGGCCTGCAGGATGAAGGTCTGTTGCGCCGCCAAGCCAGCATCCGAGAGTAGGTACTTGAGGAGGAGCTTGATCGACTCGATCGAGGGCGGTTCGCAATCACCACCAGCATCGATGATGCTGCGTAGATGAGCGGCGTACTTTGAGGCGAGACGTTGCGCCCAGTCTTCGCCGACCAGATCCATGGCGGTAATGGTGCCGATGGGTCCTTCGCTCAGGACGGCTACAGCCGCCGCTCGGAGGTTGAGTGGGGTGTAAATCTTGGTATCCATATGCTCCGTTCTTCAGTCTGGTGGCTCGGGAATGGTGGGTACCTTGGTCTTGACCATGGCGTGGAGAAGCACCTCGACGCGATTGGCGTTGGGATTTGTCCAGCCAGAATCAGCGATGATGGACCTGTCGGTGGCGATCTGCTGGATCTGGCGGTCGAGACGAGCCCGTAGCTCGTTGCCCTGTGGAACGCTGATCGGTCCCAAGTAGCCATTGGCATAGCAATACGTGATGAAGGCGAGGGTCACTTGGCGCTTTTGGATGTCGTCTGCGCTCGGTGAAAACGTGTAGCCCTCCGGTAGTGGGCGAGGATGCTCGTCCAAATACCTCCAGCCATCTACCTGAGCGAAGTGCCGGAGATTTGTCATCCAGCCGTCCACCTGGCTATGTGTCAAACCAGCTGAGAGGTCGAGTGGGAAGGCCTGCATCAAAGCTCCAAATGCGCGATGGAACTCGGCGTACAGCGACGGGTCGGGGAGGCGTAGCCCGTTGTTGAAAATCCCCCAGAGCATCTGGTAGTAATAGACAGTGCGCCGGAAGACCAGACTGCCATGAATGTGGCCCATATGCGCGTCGGTTGCGAGCGGGATGCCGAAGGGCTTTACTTTCGTGGGCACATCGACTTTTGTTTTTGTCGCAGACATGGTGTCTCCTATAGGGTGCGAATGTGGTCGTACTATAATTGTTTCGTTGATGGTGGTCAAGCATTATTATGATCTAAAACCGAATGAATTACGTACTACATACGACCTGTTTGAGGTAAAATAGAGTATATGGCCAAAGCTACTACACAATTCGTCTGTCAAAACTGCGGTGCTATCTCTGCCAAGTGGGCGGGACGATGTCTAGAGTGTGGTACTTGGGATAGCCTTAGCGAAACCGCCCCGGTGATGAAGAGTGGTGGCAAAGTGGCGCAACCGTCTGGCAATCGACCAATTGCACTTAACGATGTGGACCAAGTTGCGATCGAGCGCTTCACGACCGGTCTCAAAGAAGTCGACTTGGTATTTGGGAGTGGGATTGTGCCCGGGAGCCTGTCACTCTTGTCGGGAGATCCAGGCGTCGGGAAGTCGACGCTTGTGCTGCAAATCGCTGCTGCAGTTGCTCAATCTAAGGGTGTTCTCTACGCCACCGGGGAAGAGAGCGCTCGGCAGGTCAAGCTTCGTGCTGATCGCCTCGGTGTGAATGCGGCAGCACTCGACATTCTGGCTACAACAACGGCCGACGACATCTTTCAGGAGATTTCGGCTGGGAAGTATAGCCTTGTGATCGTAGACTCTATCCAAACGATGGCGAGCGCGAACCTACCAGCAGCTCCCGGCACGCCGAGTCAGATTACTTCGGTAGCCAATCAAATCATGACTGCTGCGAAGACGAGTCACACGGCCGTAATTATCATCGGACATGTGACCAAGGAGGGTAACCTAGCTGGCCCACGACTCCTTGAGCACCTTGTGGATGTGGTTCTTTCTATGGAGGGCGATCAGTACGGTAGTCTGCGTATTCTCAAGGCCAGTAAGAATCGCTTTGGTGCCACGGCCGACGTCGCATTACTCGAAATGGGACAAAAAGGATTTGTGCAGGTCGATAATCCCTCAGAGATACTCCTCGCGGAACGGCGCGACCTTCCGGGGAGCGCGGTTTTTGTCGCTCTGGAGGGGACTCGACCGCTTATGGTTGAGGTTCAGGCACTGGTATCGCCGACTGTCATGAGCTACCCGAAGCGCGCGGCTGTCGGTATCGACGCCAACCGTCTCGGCGTTCTAGCGGCTGTTCTGACCAAGCGAGCGGGCCTGCCATTATCTGATAAAGACATCTATGTTAGTATTGTAGGAGGCCTGCGTATCACCGAGCCGGCCATTGATCTCGCACTTATTTTAGCAATCGCCAGTGCCACATACGGCACAGTCATTCCCAGCTCGCTCGTCAGTTTCGGTGAAGTCGGACTAGCTGGAGAAATCCGTTCAGTGAGCCTTATGGAAGCCCGCGTTCGTGAAGCCAAGAAGCTTGGCTTTGATCACGTACTCGCGCCAGCTTCATACAAAGGCAAGGGGGTAGTGGGGCTGGCGGACATCACTGACGCGCTGAGTAGGCTCAAGCAGTCGACCAAGCGTCAATCACGTTCTTAGAGCTTAAGCTCTTGGACTATAGAAAGGTATAAGGTACACACCTATGCTCCTCGTTCCTGTTATTGCGATCTCCGCGATCGCCATCTTAATCGTTTGTTATGTCGCCGTGAAGCTCATGCAGCTGGATTTTCAGCGTCTCATCCTGGTGACACTCGGCTTCGTGTTCGGAGCCGGAGCAGGTTTGCTCATATCCATTCCTCTCGACAAGCTCCCGAGTCCGTATGGCAATATTCTACCTATCATTATTACTATCATGAGTGCGTTAGCTCTCGGCGAAGTTTTCTACCAGCAGCATACTTTTATCAATAATCTCTTCCCCAAGCTATTGTCTGGCGGCAAAGAGCTAGGCAAGAAGTCGACCAAGTCAAAATCGACTAAGAACCAAGTCTTGGTAGATACCTCAGCCATTATTGATGGGCGTATCGCCGACATTGCCAAGACCGGCTTTGTAGCTGACAAGCTCCTCGTTCCGCGTTTTGTATTGGCCGAACTCCAGAATATTGCCGACTCTGATGACAGCTTGCGACGCAGCAAAGGGCGCCGAGGCCTAGAGATGCTCAATAGCTTGCGCGAGAATCCCGATGTTGAGATTGATATCGTTGAAGAAAACCCAGAGAAAGTAAAAGAAGTTGATGCAAAGCTTGTCTACTTGGCACGCAAATATGGCACGTCGATCCTCACAACTGACTACAATCTCAATCGCGTGGCGACTATCGAAAAAGTCCGCGTACTTAACATCAATGAGCTCTCACAGGCTATACGAGCGGTTGTCCTGCCGGGGGAAGAGATGAGTGTGAAGGTAGTTCAGGCCGGTAAGGAAAAGAACCAAGGCGTCGGCTACCTCGATGATGGCACGATGATAGTCGTAGAGGGTGGCGACAAGCTCATTGGCAAGACAGTTCCAGCTGAAGTCACGCGTATCTTCCAGACTGTGGCAGGCAAGATGATCTTTGCGGCGCCCAAAACGAGCAAGAAGTCTGCAGTAAAGAAGTAGAACACTCACGTAGCAGAAAGCCGCCTTCGGTATGAAGGCGGCTTTGGCGTACCACGGTCGGGTGCTATTTCGCGATGGTTCGCGGGCGGTCAATCACCCAATAAAAGGCTGTGGTGAGGGTGAAGGCGATCAAGAACAAAACGAATGCGATCCACAAATGAGTCGCCCTTGACCCTGTCAGCTGCGTTCCGATGAGTACCACGATGACTGAGCTGCCGATAATGACATAGAAAATGCGCATGCGGCGATCTGTATGTTTTTCACTCGCGTATCCGCCCATCATGAGGCCAAGTAAGCATACGATGAGTACGCCAAGAAACATAGCATCCGAGTTCTTCATATTCTTCTCCGTGGTCGACAAGGGTGAGTGCGTGGTTATACTATTTAGCAATATGCAAGCGCAGTCAAGACTATAGTAGCTACTGCTTTGTTGCTCCGTTAGGGATAGGCCAGAGTCACAACTCGACCGGTAGTGAAGGTGACAACGGCCGAAGCAGTCCTTCCTGAAGCATAACCGCTAAAAGTAATCGGGCCTGGGCCCGATTTTGTGTTTGTGGAGGTGCTCCCTCCGCTGCGCGTTATGGATAACGCCACCGATTGTATATTCGCCCCTGTGACAGTGCAGGTGGTCCCGCTACAGCCTAGATCGGCATCTCCGCTCGTGCCGGTGACATTTACGGCGTTCGATAGGCCGGCATAGAGGGCGCTGTCGAGGACTTTTACTTGGATCTTGAGTGGACCTTCCGTAGCGGGCTTGATCTCAAGTGGATACACTCCAGTGCCGCTAACTTGTTGGCTAGTGAACTCCTGATCGTTTATGAGGTAGACCAGCTTATTGGCTGGGAATGTGCCGCTGGTAACGGTCGCAGTGACATTGAAAGTAGATCCGCTCGAAGGCGTTACGTTAATCGATACGCCTGGTTTTGTGTCTGAGCAGTTGTGCATCGTGTCGGGGGTCGTCGGGAGGCTCGACCCGGCAGTAAACCCTAATGCTTGAGCAAGAGCAGCAACTGGCGGTTGCCAGCGAGCATAGCTGATGTCTTTCGAAGGAATCTCGGCCGAGATAGAATTGGCACTTACATCCTTGAGAGCATCCGGCGGGGTACATTGCGTAGCCAGCGTGTTGTCGAGTGAGTTCACCTTGCCGGCAGTAGAAGCTGGTGCTGCATCCGGCTTGTACCAGGCAGCAAAGATATCTTTGCGTCGTCGCTTCGTGGCATCGTTAGGCGCCTTGCCGGTGTCAGCATCGATCTCAACTTCCTTGATGCCAGCTGGCCGCGTGAATGGGGTATCAGCTTCAGCGGCGGTAACCTTCGTCATGTAGGTATTCCAAATTGGCGCAGAAACAATTGAGGCAGACTGAGTCATAGGCTTGTTATCGTTATTTCCTGCCCATACGCCCGTCACCGTCTTAGCGGTGTAGCCCATGGTCCAGGCATCTTTGTAGTCCTCAGTAGTACCGGTCTTGGCTGCCACGGTCTTACCTTTGATCGTCAGTGGGTTGTTGCAGGTAAAGACGCCGAGCGCACAGCGCGCACCATTATCGCTCATGATAGAAGCGATTTCATAAGCAATCTGCGGGTCGATGACCTGCTTGGCTTTATTGGTATCAGGGGTAGTTTTTTCTAGTACTTTTCCGCTCGGGTCGGTCACTGAGAGGACGGTGACTTGATCGCGGATTTGTCCGCCAGCCGGGAAGGCTGAGAAGGCATTAACCATCTCGGTGAGCTTTACTTCACCGGCGCCCAACGCCATTGATAGCCCAAGACGACTAGCATCGGATTTTTGAATAGTAGTGATGCCCAGATCGTTGGCGGTCTGAATTGTTTCAGGAATTCCGGCAATATAGAGGGCCTTAACTGCTGGAATATTCAACGAGCTGGCTAGGGCAGTGCGAATACCCTGTACCCCATAGGTCCGCTTGGTGTAGTTCTGGGGCTTGTATCCGCCACCAAAGTCGGTTGTGACGTCATACATAGTGGAGCCAGCCCCCCAGTTGCCCTTGAAGAGGGTGGCGTAGACAATCGGTTTGAAGCTGGAGCCTGGCTGACGCTCTGCAGCGGCTACATTAAAGTTGCCGACAGCTTCATCGTTATAATCATAGCTTCCGACCATGGAGAGCATTTCGCCGGTCGTAACATCTTCGGAGACCAGTGCGGCATTTGACCCACCAAACTTACGGACTGAATCAATGTTGCTTTTCACGGCGTCCTCAGCGATCTTCTGCTTGCTCAGGTCGAGTGTTGTTATGACTTTGAGGCCACCTTCGTCAACTGTCTTCTCGCCGTATTTTTCTTCTAGTTGACCGCGGACGTATTGCACGAAGTGAGGAGCAGTTACGTTAGCCGAGTAGTTGCGGGTACGCATGCCGGCTACAACATCTTGCTTGACGGCGGCTTCAGCCTCGGCCTTTGTTATGTAACCCTGATCAACCATGGCGTTAAGGGCAGTCTCTTGTCGTCCGGCCAGCGCGTCGCGATGCAGATTGTAGTAGCTTGGTGCCTGTGGTAGTGATGCGAGTGCAGCGCATTCAGCAAGGTTGAGGTCTTGCACATTCTTATCAAAGTACGTACGTGCGCCAGCCTGAATACCGTAGGCGGTGGATCCATATGGGATTTCATTGAGGTAAAGCTGGAGGATATCATCCTTCTTATAGAGGAGCTCGATTTGCATTGCCAGGATGAGCTCTTTGGCCTTACGGGTCGGTGTACGCTCACCGGTGAGGAAAGCGTTCTTTACGTATTGCTGAGTAATAGTGGAGCCACCACCCCTAGATGGGTCGCGGAAGAGGATACCACTAAAGGCGCGGCCAATACCGCTAATAGAGAAAGCACCTTGGTTGTAGAAGTTCTTGTCTTCCAGGGCAATTGTAGCTTCGCGACATTGCTTTGGAATCTGGTCGAGCTGAACGACCGAGCGGTTTTTGTCACCGTAGATCTCAATGAGCACGGTCTGGCCGGTACGATCGTAGAGCTTGGTAGTCTGAGCTGAGATTTTGGAGTTGATCTTGTTTGGGCTCGGGAGATCCTTGGCTATCCAGAGGAAGAAGAGCAGTAGGATGAGGAAAAACGATGCTGCTGAGAGGCCGATTACTCGACGACCAGTCTTAGAGATGGCCCAGGCCCAGACGTTCTTTGGAGCAAGGCGCTGCCAGCCAGTGACTTTGCCGCTACGACCCGTTCGCGTTTGACTACGCGGATTGAGCTTCGCTGCCTCGGGGTGCGAAGATGGAGTCGAGTGAGTAACACGTCGAGCCTGGCGGGTAGATTTGCGTCGGGGTCGGACCATAAAAGTATGCTTATTATAGCACTTTTTGGATTGTCGCTCACTTATTGTCGTGTGTTACTGGTGGGCGATATAGCCTATCTGATACTATAAGAAGGATATGACAAAAGCTGCTCAAATTGAATCAATCCTCGATCGCGCCGTAGAGACGATCGTGGTTCGTGATGAACTTGAGAAAAAGCTCAAGGGTAATCACAAGCTTCGGGTGAAGTTTGGCATCGACCCAACAGGCGACAAGATTCACATCGGACATGCCGTGGTGTACTGGAAGCTGCGCGCATTGCAGGATTTGGGTCACCAAATCATCATTCTTATAGGCGACTACACAGCCGTGATTGGGGACAACTCCGACAAGTCTGCCGAGCGTCAGCAGATTACTGTCGATGAAGTGAAGCAGAATATGCGCAGCTACCTCAAGCAGATTGGCAAGATCGTTGACCTCGAGCGGGCTGAAGTGCGTTACAACTCCGAGTGGCTCAAGAAACTTTCATTCTTGGATCTACTCGATCTGACAAGTCAATTCAAAGTCGCACAGATGTTGGAGCGCGATAACTTCCGTGATCGATTCCAGGCAGAGAAGCCGATAGGCCTGCAAGAGTTTCTCTACCCTCTCATGCAGGGGTACGACTCAGTTGCCTTGCGGGCCGACCTAGAGCTTGGTGGTAGTGAGCAGCTCTTCAATATGATGGCTGGCCGTGTTTTGCAGAAGCGCGCCGATCAAAAGCCACAGGCTGTGATGACGCTCCAGCTCCTCACCGGGACTGATGGTAAGAAGATGAGTAAGTCGATGCCAAACTGTATCTTTGTGACTGACGAGCCACTCGACATGTATGGCAAGCTTATGACGATTAATGATGAGCTGATTCCGCACTACTACCGCCTGGCTACGGACGTACCTGAGGAGCAGATCAAAGCTGTTGAAGCAGATATGGCTGCGGGTAGTAACCCACGTGATACCAAGGCCAGCTTGGCGCGCACGATTATTGCTCGCTACCATGGCGAGAAAGTCGCTTTAGCTGCAGAAGAATCATGGAACAAGCAGTTCCGGGACAACGAAGCACCGGAAGATATCGAGATCTACCTAGCCGTCGACAAGGAGCTAGCCGATCCGGTTGGCCTTCTTGCAAATGCTTTTGGGGTGACCAAGTCAGAGATTCGCAGGTTGATCGATCAAGGGGGCATGAAGCTAGACGGTTCGGTTATTAGTTCGCTTGACGAGTTGATCGTACGACCTGGAGTCATTGCTCAGTTGGGCAAGCGTCGCTTCAAGCAAATCAGGGTCTGATGCCCCGACTTGAGACGAGACTATCGATTCTGAATGGAGTCGGACCCGTCACGGAAACGGCGCTGCTGGCATTGGGTCTCAATAACGTCAAAGACCTCCTCCTGTATTACCCGCGCCGCTACGATGACTTTACTCAACTGCGACCTATTGCTGAATTGCGCCCAGGGCTGGTAAGCGTACGAGCCCGACTCGACCAAGTGACAAGTCGCCGTAGCTTCAAGCGCAAAGGCATGTCGCTGACTGAGGCGATTATTTCCGATGATACAGGTTCGCTCAAGCTGACCTGGTTTAATAATAAATGGGTGACGCAGCAGCTTACGGAGGGCAAGGAGTACTTCTGGCTGGGAGAGCTAAAGTTTGCAGGTAATACCTTTGGCATTACGCAGCCGACTTTTGAGTCGGTGGAGGGCAGTCAGCTCGCTGGCAAGATTCTGCCGGTCTATCCAGAATCGGCCGCGATCGATTCCAAGCTCTTGCGCAAGCTTATTGCTCACTGCGCTTCGGCCATCGATGAATTGCCTGATTACCTCCCGGAGAAGCTCCGCGAGCAGCACGGACTCATGTCTCAAGCAGAAGCTTGCCGTGAGCTTCATTTTCCGACGTCAGCTAAGGAGCTGGAACGGGCGCGTCAGTCACAAGCTTTTACCGAGCTGTTCCTCCTTTTCGCGGCAGGCCTCGTCATCCGTAGTGAACTCGCGACTGAGCCGGGGATACCGATTCCGTTTGATGAGAAGCTAGCCAAAGAATTTGCCGAGAAGCTGCCTTATACTCTGACTGACGGACAACGCGCTTCAGCCTGGCAGATTGTCGGGGATCTGCAGAAGGACAAGCCGATGAATCGACTTCTAGAGGGCGACGTCGGGTCGGGCAAGACAGTCGTGGCGGCCTTTGCTGCCCTGCAAGCTATTCGCGCAGGTCACCAAGTTGCCCTCATGGTTCCGACCGACATTTTAGCAAGACAGCACTATGATTCCCTGACAATGTTACTTGCGCCGTGGGATGTGAGGGTAACGGTTCTCACTAGCAGACTGCCAGCTGCCGAGAAGAAGCAGGCCCGTGAAGCCGTTGAATCAGGCGAGTCTGAACTTATCATCGGTACGCAGGCACTATTGGCTCAGGGGACGCAGTTTACGTCACTTGGGCTCATTATTGTGGACGAACAGCATCGCTTTGGCGTGCGTCAGCGGATTGCCCTCAAAGACAAGGCTGGGCGCCTGCCTCACGTTCTGACGATGACTGCCACGCCGATCCCGCGTACGCTTGCCCTCGTGCTCTATGGAGATTTGGAACTATCGATTATCAAGGAGCTTCCGCCTGGTCGCCAGCCGACGCGTACGCAAGTGGCTTTTGAAGCTGACCGTGTACATATCTACAATCAGATGAGCCTCTTGTTCGATCAGGGACAGCAAGCCTATATTGTCTGTCCGGCGATTGATGAGACCGACAGTGGTGGTATGAAGGCAGCTAGCGCTGAGTACAAGGCGCTTCAAAAAGGCGTCTTCAAACACCGACGCATTGGCCTGGTGCACGGCAAGCTCAAGACCGATGAGAAGAATGCTGTCATGGCAGACTTTGTGGCTGGTAAGCTCGATATATTGGTTGCGACCACGGTAATTGAAGTCGGCATCCATGTACCCAATGCCACGATGATGATCGTGGAGCAAGCCGAGAGATTTGGGCTAGCCACCCTGCACCAACTACGTGGGCGAGTCGGCCGCGGCGATACCGCGTCGGTGTGCTTCCTCTTTACTGATAGTACCAAGCCTCTCTCGGTGAACCGCCTCAGGGCTCTTGAGCGTACTAGCGATGGATTCCGCTTAGCGGAGATCGATCTGGAATCGCGTGGAGCGGGTGAGCGCTTCGGCCATCGACAGTCCGGCGAAGAAGAGCTGCGCTTTGCGGCGCTGACAGATAGGGATCTTGTGGAGAGGGTGAGCCAAGCTGCACAAGCTTTCTTGAAAGAGGAAAATATTGTAGAATATCCTCAGACACTCGAACGTATTAATCGACTCAAGTCAGTTACGTCTCTCGACTAAACATCAAACTATGAATTCAGGATTTGCATCATTCGCCACTCGTGGCAAAGTATCGATCGCCGGCACCCACCAAAAGTTGGACCGCGAGGCTTTTCGTATTTTGTCGCCCATGATCACGCCAGGACACTTCCCATTGCGTCGTGAGATCCTGAAGTTTGAAGGCTATGGTGGACCCGATGGGCTCAAAGTAAAAGGGGATTACAAGACTGATCACCTCTGGGATCCGATCAACGAGATTGGCTTTTTGCCTATCTGGATCGAGTCGCATTATGCCAACCTCGTCGATGCGCTCAAGCGAGAAGATTACGTTGAGGCGAGCTTTCACGCCGGCTACATGGCCCACTATATTACTGATTCGCTCACGCCGGCTCACCACATGAGTCACAAATTGCTCGAAGAAGAGTACAACAATGTCTCAAAAGTCCGTCAGAGCTGGAAAAACTGGGGCATGAAAGGCTGGAAGAGCTCACACTTTGCTTTTGAGACTGGCATCTCGGCCGCCACAATGTTCTCGCCACTCCGAGTCAAATTTGATCTAGCTCTCACCGAAGGCATTGCAAAGGATGGCATTGCTCAGATCATCAAGGATGAGTCACTCAAGATAGCCAAGCTCAATCTCTATGAAGACTTTCTCAAGAACGGTTGGACTACCCGACTAGCCAAGTCGGTCCGTGCCACTGTCGTACCAAAGATCCCGCAGATGATCGCTGCTGCCTGGCTCGCCGCCTATCAAGAAGCCTGGTGCGAGAAGCCAGCCAAGCGTCTCGCCGCCGCTGCGCACTAGGTCAATATGACGAGCCAAGCACATACCAGTCGGGTGTCAGCCGGCGAATATCGATATAAGGTCATTCATCAGCCGAAGAGCGATGTGACGCGACCAGTGACACAGAAGTTGCGCGCCGCGATCTTTGATACGATCGGGCATGATCTGTCGGGTTTAACGGTGCTGGACCTCTATGCTGGATCAGGTGCCTTGGCGATGGAGGCACTCAGCCGTGGCGCGAGCGAGGTGACGACTGTTGAGCAAGATCGCCAGGCACAGAAGTCGATTGTTGCTAACGAGCGCGAGCTTGGTGTATCGCTCGGACTGCGCGAGCTGAGCGTCGAGGAGTTTTTGGAGAGCGATACCAAGAACTACGATATTATCTTTCTGGACCCACCTTATGCGGCATTCTCGGATGATATTGCGCTCGAAGCAGCCAGTCGTCTTGATGACGAGGGCGTCCTCATCATCTCGTGCGCGGCGAGCCAAGCATTGCCCGAGGGGTTGGGGACTGCTAGCATAGTCAAAGCACGCACCTACGACGATACGCAGCTGGCTTATTACAAGAAGCCTGCAAAATAATTCAAGAATGAGCGGATGTGGTGGAATTGGTAGACACGCCAGCCTTAGGAGCTGGTGCCGCAAGGCGTGAAGGTTCAAGTCCTTTCATCCGTACCAAATATTTAAGACCAACATTTATGTTGGTCTTAAATATTTAGATGTGGACGGATCGACTTGAAACCCAAGGTTCATGAGTGGGGTTGTCGCGCGCAGGAGCTTGCTCCGAGCACAACAAAAACGCTCCACTGTCCTTTCATCCGTACCAACCTATTTTGTTTCCCCCTATATCCTGTATAACTATGAGGTGAGCAACCGCTCGAAGTACCTGAGGGCGGATTATTGTTGATAATTGTCGGCAATGACCCGCCCTCACGAGGGATAGGGTAGTAGAGAGGTGGTCCTATGACCATCGATGTGGCAGGAGTGCTTACTGAGGCTGATGCTGTTCTGAGGGGCATGCACTTCGGCTTGACCAGCGGCGAACATTCCGTCGACTACGTCAATGTCCGTGCCATTCTCACCAGGCCTGACATCCTGGCTCGGTTGGCCGAGGCTCTTGTTGAGCCGTTTATCGGTCAATTCGATGTCATCCTCGGCCCTGAGACCGGTGGTCGCACCTTGGCTCAGGCGATCGGGGACTACCTGCACTACGTACGTGGCGAGTCGGCCCAAGTTGTATGGGCCGACATCACGGGGCAGGGCGACGACAAGGTGGCTTCATTCAACGACAAGTTCGGGTTTGTCGAGAAGTTGCGTGGCAAGCGTGTCTTGCTCGTCGATGACCTCTTGACCACCGGCAGTACCGATCTCGCCGTTCTGCGTGCGCTGAAAACACTGAGTGTGGACTGCGAAGTCATCGGGCTGGCTGTCGTCGTGAGTCGCACGCTCGAGCTGACCTGCGAGGTTCTGGGTGTGCCGGAGCTTCACGTTCTGACGTACTTCACCGACATGGAGAAGTGGGACCCGAAAGCCTGCCTGGTGCATGGACCGTGTTCACGACAGGTTCCTATCGTGACGAACTTGGGACGCGGCAAGGAATGGCTCCAGGCCAACCCCACCTATCCGGGTGGTGGAGCGACTACGTCTGAGCTGGCCGTCACCACATCCGACTAGTCGCACAAGCGTTTTGCCGATTTATCGCACTTACACTCAGGTGGAAAAAATAAATCGGATTTCTTACTAATACAGTAAAGTGACAGAACTTCTAGCACTCTCGAACATTGAGTGCTAGAAGTTTTTGGGGCGGTCTGATAAAATAAGGTCATTATGACAAAAGCCACCATCCAAAATCAGACCGCTTCACAGGTCGAATTCTCAATAACCGTAACCGCACAGGAGCTGCAGAGCGCTAAGACTGCCGCTATCCAAGAGGCCAAAAAGGATCTTAAGGCTCCTGGCTTCCGTCCCGGACAAGTTCCTGACGCCATCGCTGAGCGACAGCTCGATCAGGCGAAGCTCCAGATGGACGTCGTCGAGAAGGTCCTGGCTGCAACTTTCACTGAGGCAGTGAAGGGTCACAAGATTAAGACGCTCGCCCAGCCGAAAGTCGACATCAAGAAGTTTGTCCCGTACGACGAGCTCGAATACGTCGCGACTGTCGCTATCTTGCCTGACATCGACTATGACTACACCAAGCTTCGTGTGAAGTACGACGAGCCAAAGGTGACCGACGAAGAGATCAACCAGGCTCTCCAGAACCTGCAGGAACAGTTCGCCGAACGCAAAGCCGTGGATCGTGCCGCCAAGCAGGGCGACGAGCTCCGTATCGACTTCGTAGGCAAGAAAGACGGCGAAGCTGTCGAAGGTGCTGCTGCTCAGAACTCTATGATCGTGCTCGGCAGTGGTCGTCTCATCCCAGGATTTGAAGACGAGCTCATCGGCATGAAGAAGGGTGACAACAAGACGTTTGATATAACGTTCCCTGAGGACTACCACGCTCCTGAGCTGGCTGGTCAGAAGGTAACCTTTACGATCGACGTACATGAAGTACGCGAAGTCGAAGAAGTGAAGCTGGACGATACCTTTGCGAAGAAGGTCGCCAACATGCCGAAGCTCTCCGATCTCAAAGAAGACATCCGTGTAAACCTCCAAGAAGGTAAGGCAAAAGATGCCCGACAAGGCTACGAGAGTGCCGTACTCGAAGAAACCATCAAGCACACCAAGCTCGAGATTAGCCCGATCCTCGAAGAAGAGCAGATCCAAGATCTCCGTAATGAGTATGCCGAGAAGGTAAAGTCCCAAGGACTCGAGCTCGAAGCTTGGCTCAAGGTCCAGAAGAAGACCGAAGATGAATTCACGGCTGAGCTGACCGAAGAAGCACGTCGTCGCATCGGCGTAGGGCTCATCATCCGCGACATCATTGAGAAGCAAAAGCTCACTGTAGAGATCGAAGAAGTCAACGAACAGCTCGAGCGGATGCGAACGAGCTATACTGATCCAGAGGTCATTAAGCACCTAGACCACGATCATTTCAAAAACGACTTAGCCAACCGACTCGTGACTCAAAAAGCCGTAGATTGGCTCACGGAACAAGCTAAAGGGCCCGCTAAAAAAGACTAGTTAAAGGAGGTGACCATGACAGATATCCGTAACTCAATTCTTGTACCAACAGTAATCGAGAAGACCGCCGGCGGGGAGCGAGCCTACGATATCTACTCTCGTCTACTCAAGGAGCGTATTATCTTCCTGAGTGGTGAAGTCGAGGATACTATGGCAAACCTTATTGTGGCCCAGCTGCTCTTCCTCGAGAGTGATGATGCCAACTCGGACATCAAGCTCTACATCAACTCGCCGGGCGGATCGATCTCGGCTGGTCTTGCTATCTTCGATACCATGGAGCTCATCAAGCCCGATGTTTCGACGATCTGCGTCGGTATGGCGGCCTCCATGGGTGCAGCGTTGCTCGCAATGGGTGCGCCGGGCAAGCGCTACGCTTTGCCAAACAGTCGCGTCATGATTCACCAGCCTTCAGGTGGATTCCAGGGTACAGCTGCCGATATCGAGATTACTGCTCAAGAGATCCTCAAGACTCGAGCTCGCGTAGACAAACTTCTAGCTGAGCGAACTGGTCAAAAAGTCGAAAAGATTGCGGCTGACTCCAGCCGTGACTATTGGATGGATGCCGAAGAAGCCGCTGCCTACGGTATGGTAGACAAAGTCATCACAAAGTCGTTGCCAAAGTCATAACCCGCAGGCTTCATCAGGTACAATAGAGCTAATGTATCGTGACGTATTCAGAAATTCCGGTTTCGTAAAGCTCTGGGGTGCACAGATAGCAAGCCAAGTAGCAGCTCAGTTGCTCAACTATGGCTTGCTTATCCGTATCTACGAGGTTGCAAGCGGCACGAGCTTCGCCAATAGTGCAGTGAGCCTCCTCATCGTAGCGATCGGTATTCCGGCGATCTTTTTGGCCGTGCCGGCGGGTGCCTATGTCGACCGTTGCGACCGGCGGGCTGTCCTCATCTGGACAAATCTCCTGCGTGCCGCGCTGGTGCCGCTCTTTTTGGTGGCTGATCAGCATATCTTGCCAATCTATGTGATCGCACTGCTCATCTCGGTCTTTTCTCAGTTTTTCGTTCCGGCTGAGGGAGCCGCCCTCCCATTACTCGTTGGGAAGAAGCACTTGGTGGCCGCCAACTCGCTCTTCATCTTTACGCTCAACGCCAGCTTCATCATCGGTTACAGCCTGGCTGCTCCGCTCATCGCGAGTAGCGGTATTCATGCGGTATATTTTGTCGTAACTGCTAGTTTCTTGAGCGCACTGGCCCTGTCTATACTTCTCCCGAAGATGCCAGCCCCAACCCGGACGGACTTCAGCTTGTTCGCAGCTCTCAAGGGCATACGCAAGGATCTCAAGGCCCACTTCAAGCATATCGTGGGGAACCGCAGCCTGCTTTTCCCGATCCTCCTCATCTCTATCGCCCAGACTATCGTTGGAATCATTGCTGCCCTCTCTCCAGCGTTGGCGCATGAGCTTTTTGGTAGGGGGTTGGCCCAGACTAGCCATTTCTTGGTCATTCCGGCCGGTATCGGACTTATTCTCGGGTCATTCCTAGCCGGACGCCTCTTGTCGCGTATGAGTAAGATTCGTTTGATCTACACTTGTCTCTTTGCGGCTGTAATTACTATGGGTACGCTCGTCATCTTGCCGAGTCTAAGCCTAGGGTCTGCCCTTGGACCAGCTGTCGCTCTGTCAACATTCTCGTTGGGGGCTCTCGATGCCATGATTCTAGTTGCTTCACAGACACTTCTGCAGCTCGCATCTACCGATGAGATGCGTGGCCAGATCTTTGGCACACTCAATATGATGATCAATATTGCGGCTCTCGCACCGGTCTTCTTCGCGGCTATTTTGGCCGACTTATTCAGTCCGCTGGTCGTTTTGGGCGGGGTAGCAGTAGCGCTTGGCTTACTCGGGCTATTATTCCTGAAAATCTTCAGGAAAATATCACGAGTATACGCTTGACAGGACGCACAGCGCTCCATAGAATAGTATGTAAGAGGATGCTTAATTTATTCACAACGCCATCGCGCTAACTTGCTTATTTAGACGTGCAGCGTTTTTTGCGTGAGAGGGCTATGCCAGCTCACACAATATTTTTAGAAACACCTCGCCCCGCCATCTCATCTAACATCTCAACTCGAGAGAACATCCAGACTGTGCACTGCTTGGATCATTGTGAATAGACTTTAGTATTTCCCGGATCAAACGACCCGGAAATATTCGTCGCTCACTCTCTCATAAAACACACATACTCGATTTGTCGACATCATAATCATTGGAGATCACGCTCTTTATGCCACAAACTATCCCATCAACCGATCGTATTTATCTCAGCGCGCACAAGGATATTCTCCCTTTGCCAAACCTCGTTGAGATTCAGCACGCCAGCTACAACTGGTTCGTCCGAGAAGGACTGGCTGAACTTTTTGACGAAATTAGCCCAATTGAAGACTTTACAGGCAAGCTCTATGCCTTGTCTTTCAAGGACTACTACTACGAACAGCCAAAGCTCTCAGAATGGGAAGCCAAAGAAAAGAACGCTACCTACGAAGCCTCACTTCGTGCCAACATGGAGCTCCTCATCAAGGAAACCGGCGAAGTAAAAACTCAAGAGATCTTCTTGGGTGATTTCCCAGTTCTCACCAACCGCGGCACATTCATTATCAACGGTGTTGAGCGCGTCGTTGTATCACAGTTAGTCCGTAGTAACGGTGTCTTCTTTACAAATGACGCAGCAACTGGTTACTTTGGCGCCAAGATCATCCCATCACGCGGTGCTTGGCTCGAGATCGAGACTGCAGCCAACGGCGTCATGAGCGTCAAGATCGATCGAAAGCGAAAGCTTCCACTCACCACTCTCTTGCGTGCTTTTGGGTATGGTACCGACAACGAACTCCTCGAACTCTTCTCAGATGTAGACAATGGCGAAGTGCGATTTATCCAGCAGACACTTTCTAAGGACGCTTCAAGTAGCACCGCTGAAGCTCTCATGGAAGTCTACAAGCGTATCCGCCCAGGTGATCTTGCTACAGTTGAAAACTCTAAGTCACTGATTGACTCAATGTTCTTCGACTTCAAGCGCTATGATCTCTCGAAGGTCGGTCGATATATGCTCAACAAGCGTCTCGGCCTCAATCACAAGACCACTCGTGAAAACCGCGTCCTCAAGGTAGATGACTTCGTCGCTATCGTGAAGGAAGCGATCCGCATGACCAATGCCGGTGAAGCTCAGGACGACATCGACAACCTCTCAAACCGACGCCTCAAGATGGTTGGTGAGCTCATCCAGCAGCGATTCCGCGTTGGTATTGCTCGTATGGAGCGTATCGTTAAGGACCGTATGTCAGTAGCTGACCCTGATACCGTCACTCCATCACTCCTTATTAATGTCCGACCAATTGTCGCTAGCGTGAAGGAATTCTTTGCATCTCACCAGCTTTCACAGTTCCTCTCGCAGACCAACTTGCTGGATGAAATTGTCCACAAGCGTCGTTTGAATGCGCTTGGACCTGGCGGTTTGAGTCGAGAACGAGCTGGGTTTGAAGTTCGCGACGTTCACCGTACTCACTACGGACGCATTTGTCCGATTGAGACACCAGAAGGTCCGAACATCGGACTCGTATCGACGATGGCTAGCTATGCGCAAGTCAACGAATACGGCTTCATTGAAACTCCATATATGAAAGTCATCAATGCAGTGGCTCCAGCCAAGTCTGTTGGCGAAATTGCTCGTAAGCAAGTCAAGGATGCTAAGGGCACTGTCCTCGTGAAGGCCGGCGACACCATTACTGCAGCTCAGGCTAAGGCACTCGAGAAGGCTGGCGAAGACCTCGTACCGGTCCGTGCTCGAGTTTCGAAGGAAGTTGTCTACCTTGACGCCTTTGGCGAAGAGAATATGGTCATCGCTCCAGCTAACACCAAGTACGACGAAAACGGCTACTTCCTCGAGAAGGTCGTCTCTGCTCGTGGTGTCGGTGGTGAGGCCGCTGAGCTTCCATCTGACGATGTTCACTACGTTGATATCTCATCTATCCAGACCGTCGGTATCTCTGCCGCCCTCATTCCATTCATGGAGCACGACGACGCTCGACGTGCCCTGATGGGTGCAAACATGCAGAAGCAGGCTGTCGCTTTGGTTCGACCAGAAGCACCACTGGTTGGTACAGGGATTGAGCGTAAAGTCGCTGAAGACTCTGGCCAGCTGGTCGTCGCCGAAGATGACGGTACGGTTGTATCAGCTAACGCTACGAAGATTGTCGTAAAGTACAAGAAGCTCGGTGAAAAGACCTATGAACTCTTGAGCTTCATCCGATCAAACCAAGGTGCTGCTATGAACCAGCGCTGTCGCGTCAAGGGTGGTGACACACTTAAGAAAGGCGACGTCCTCGCCGATGGTACATCGACCGAAGGCGGAGAGCTCGCTCTCGGACAGAACGTCCTCGTAGCTTTCATGAGCTTCGACGGATTTAACTTCGAAGACGCGATCATCATCTCTGAGCGTATCGTTCAGGCTGACCGCTACAGCTCAATCCACATCGAGACACTCCAGATGGACGTACGTGATACCAAGCTCGGACCTGAAATTGTCACGCGAGACATCCCGAACGTTGGTGACGATGCCCTGAAGGACCTCGACGAAGGCGGAATTATCCGACTCGGTGCTGAGGTTGCTGCTGGTGATATTCTCATCGGTAAGATCAGCCCGAAGGGTGAGACTGAACTCAGCTCAGAAGAGCGTCTCCTCCGAGCGATCTTTGGTGAAAAGGCTCGTGAAGTAAAGGACAGCTCACTACGCATGCCAAACGGTAGCGTCGGTAAGGTCGTTGGCGTCAAGATTCTCTCTGGTGCCAATGGCGATGAACTTCCATCAGGCGTCATGCAACAGATCTACGTCGCAGTGGCTCAGCTCCGCAAGGTGCAGGTCGGTGACAAGATGGCCGGACGACACGGTAACAAGGGTGTGATCTCCAAGGTAATGCCTGTTGAAGATATGCCATACCTAGAAGACGGTACTCCGGTTGATATCGTACTAAACCCACTCGGTATTGGTGCTCGTATGAACATCGGTCAGATTCTTGAGACTCACCTCGGATGGGCCGCTCATGCGCTCGGTTACAAGGTAGCTAGCCCGGTACTCGACGGTGTGAAGATCGAAGAGATCAAGGAAGAGCTCAAAAAGGCTGGATTGTCTGAAGACGGTAAGGCTCAGCTCTACCACGGATTCACCGGACAGCCATTCGACCAGAAGACTACGATTGGTTACAAGTACATGCTCAAGCTCCACCACATGGTAGACGACAAGATCCACGCTCGTTCAACTGGACCATACGCTATGGTTACTCAGCAGCCACTCGGTGGTAAGGCTATGATGGGTGGACAGCGATTCGGAGAGATGGAAGTATGGGCACTCGAAGCATACGGCGCTTCACATACCTTGCAGGAAGTCCTTACGATCAAGTCGGACGACACGATCGGACGATCAAAGGCTTACGAATCTATCATCAAGAATGAAAAGATTCTCCCGCCACGAATACCAGAGAGCTTTAACGTTCTCGTAAAAGAGCTCCAGTCACTTGGACTGGCAGTCGAGCTCGAGTCTTCAGGCGCCGAAGTAGACGCCGAAGTAGTTCTCGAAAAAGCAATTGAAGGGGAAGCCTCAGACCTCGGTAACGACGAACTCCTGGTAGGAGATGCCGCTGAGACGGTCATTGTAGATATGGCACAAAACGATGCAGTCGATGAATTCGAGTCCCTTGCATCGGAAACAATTGAAGCAGAGAAAGAGGTATAACATGCAGCACAACGATACTCCCCAGCCAGCCATCGACTTCACTGCTATCAAGCTTGGACTCGCTAGCCCAGAACAGATCCTCGGATGGAGCCACGGCGAAGTCCTGAAGGCCGAAACTATCAACTACCGTACCCAGAAGCCAGAAAAAGATGGCCTCTTCTGCGAAAAGATCTTTGGTCCTACCAAGGACTGGCAGTGTTACTGCGGTAAGTACAAAGGTATCCGTTATAAGAACATCACTTGCGATAAGTGTGGTGTCCTCGTGACTCGATCAATCGTACGACGTGAGCGCATGGCGCACATCCACCTGGCAGTTCCAGTCACGCACATCTGGTTCCTCCGTGGTACACCTAGCTCAATCGGTACGCTCCTCAATATGGGTGTCCGTGATCTCGAACGGGTAGCTTATTTTGCCTACTTTGTCGTGATGAGCGTAGATGAAGACGCTCGAACCAAGGCTATCGAAGACCTATCTCAGGACTATCAGAGCCGACGTAAGGAACTTCTCGGTAAGCACGAAGCCAAGGACGAAAATGGCCTGTCAGAAGAAGGTCTCAAGGAGCTGTCTGACCTCGACGCTAACTACCAGAGCGCCAAGAACGAACTCGAAGGACTGGCTCAGTACCAACTGCTCCCAGAAGGTCAGTACCGAGAGCTCAACATCAAGTACGGAAACGTCTTCAAGGCTGGTATCGGCGGTGAAGCAATTCGTGAACTCCTCCAGGGAATCGATCTTGATCAGCTTGCAGCTGATCTCAAGAAAGAATCTGTTGAAACCAGCGGACAGCGTCAGAAGAAGGCCCTCAAGCGTCTCAAGACCGTCGAGGGTATGCAGCAGGCTGGATTCAAGCCAGAATGGATGGCAATCCAGGAACTTCCTGTTATTGCTCCAGACTTGCGACCAATGGTTCAGCTCGATGGTGGCCGATTTGCTGCTTCAGACTTGAACGACCTCTACCGACGAGTCATCAACCGTAACAACCGTCTCAAGAAACTCTATAACCTCGAAGCTCCTGAAGTTATCTGCCGAAACGAAAAGCGCATGCTCCAGGAAGCTGTTGACGCCCTCATCGACAACAACGCTCGACGTGAGCGTGCTGTCACTGCTGTAGGCGGTAGCCGTAAGAAGCTCAAGAGCCTCACGGACCTCCTCAAGGGTAAGCAAGGTCGATTCCGACAGAACCTTCTCGGTAAGCGTGTCGACTACTCAGGACGATCGGTTATCGTTGTTGGACCACACCTCTCACTCGATGAATGTGGTATCCCAAAGACGATGGCGCTCGAGCTGTTCAAGCCATTCGTTATCTCTCAGTTGATCGCCAAGGAGTACGCCCACAACGTGAAGAGCGCAGCTCGTATGATCGAGCGAGCTCGTACCGAAGTCTGGGACACACTCGAAGAGGTCATCACCGGTAAGTACGTTCTCTTGAACCGTGCACCAACTCTCCACCGACTCAGTATTCAGGCTTTCCGCCCGGTACTGATCGAAGGTAAGGCAATCCAGCTTCACCCACTTGTATGTTCAGCTTTCAACGCTGACTTCGACGGTGACCAGATGGCTGTGCACGTCCCGCTATCAGATGCCGCCCAAAAAGAAGCTCGTGAAATCATGCTGGCCTCAAAGAACCTTCTCAAGCCATCAAGTGGTGAGCCAATTGTGAATCCATCACACGAGATTGTGCTCGGATGTTTCTACATGACCAGCCTCAAGCCAGGTGAAAAAGGTGAAGGCAAGGCCTTCTCTAGCATGGAAGAGGTTCAGATGGCCTATCAGCAGGGTGACATTCACCTGCGCGCTACCATCAAAGTCCTCATGAACGGTGAAGTCGTCGAGACTTCAGCCGGACGTATGCTCTTCCACGAAATCTTGCCTGCTGGAACAGAGTTCCACAACACCCCTATGACCAAGTCGGCTCTCAAGGCTGTACTCGCAGAAATCTTCACACGCCTCGGCGGCGAAGATACGGCTCGAACTGCTAACGAGATCAAGGAAATCGGTTACCAGTACGCAACTGAATCAGGCTTCTCGCTCGGTATGGATGACCTTCAGACACCTGCTCGTAAGGATGAACTCCTCGACGCCGGTGAGACCAAGGCCCAGGCAGTTACCGGTCAGTATCAGCAAGGTCTGATCACCAACGACGAACGTAAGGAACGCACGGTTGATATCTGGAAAGAAGTCGGCGAACAGATCGAAGCTGAGCTCAGCAAAGAACTCGATCCAAACAGCTCGACTCTCGCTATGGATATCGAATCAGGTGCTCGCGCGACGGTAGGACAGGCCAACCAGATGTCAGGTATGAAGGGACTCGTGCTCAACTCTTCTGGAGGTACCATTGAGCTTCCTGTGAAGAGCAGCTACAAGGACGGTTTGACCATCCTCGAGTACTTCATCTCATCCCACGGTGCACGTAAGGGTCTGACTGACACCGCTCTCAAGACCGCCGAATCTGGATACTTGACTCGTCGACTTGTCGATGTAGCTCAGGATGTCATGATCTCGACTGATGACTGTGGTGACACCGTCGGATACACTGTCACTCGTTCCGAAGCTGAATCAGCCGGACAGGACAGCCTCTACCCATGGATCGTTGGACGATATGCTACCAAGGCTATCAAGCACGATGGCAAGACAATCGTGAAGGCTAACACCCTCATTACCGACGATGCTGCCAAGGCAATCGTTGATGCAGAGATTCAGGAAGTGAATATCCGCTCGATCCTGAAGTGCTCACTGTCATGGGGTATCTGCCAGCACTGTTACGGTATCGACCTGGCTCGCGGACAAGAAGTCGTTATCGGTGAAGCTGTCGGTATTATGGCTGCACAGTCAATTGGTGAGCCTGGTACGCAGCTTACTATGCGAACCTTCCACGCCGGTGGTGTAGCTACGGGTGCCGACATTACCCAGGGTCTACCACGTGTCGAAGAAATCTTCGAAGCCCGTAGTCCAAAGGGTGAGTCAATTCTTGCCGAGATCGATGGTATCGCAACCGTGAAGGCTGTCGATAACAAGCAGGTCGTTCGTATCGCTCCAGTCGACATGAAAGTGACTGAGTACGAGATCAAAGAGGGCATGAAGGCCATGGTAAAGTCAGGCGTCAGTGTGAAGAAGGGCGATGTGCTCGCTGCAAACGAAACTGGCAAGCGTACGATCAAAGCTGGTGCAGACGGTACCGTTAAGGTCAACAAGGCCACGATCGACATCACCCACGAGGGTGGAAACGTCAAGGAATACACCTTGCCTGACTACGTTACCCTTAAGGTGTCCAATGGCGACCTCGTTGTCGTCGGGCAGCGCCTCACGGGTGGATCGGTCAACTTGCAAGATATGCTCCGACTACTCGGCGAAGAAGCTGTGCAGCGTTACATCGTTGACGAAGTACAGGCTATCTACGCCAGCCAGGGACAGTCGATCGCCTCAAAGCACATCGAAGTCATCATCCGACAGATGTTCAGTCGAGTACGTGTCGAAGAACCAAATGGTAGCGAGTTTATCTCCGGTGACGTGATCTCCAAGACCACTCTCAAGGAGACAAACGTTGACTTGGCTACTGCGAAGAAGGAAGGTCCATCGTACGAGCAGCTTCTGATGCCGATCTCCAAGATCTCCATCAGCTCTGATAGCTGGCTCTCAGCTGCATCATTCCAGGAGACTATGAAGGTTCTGATCGGTGCATCGCTCCGAGGAAAGACCGACAAGCTCCGTGGACTCAAAGAAAATGTCATCATTGGACGACTGATCCCAGTGGGAACAGGCTTCCGTCCAGAAGAAGACATCGACCGGTAAGTCGGCTCGCGAGGCGGGGATATCCACCCGCCTCGTCCTGACTACTGATCTGTTGACCGCATGACCCCTATCTGTTAAACTAATTGAGTTATACGTACGTTATGTACGCCAAAAAAATACTATATGCCTACAATCAATCAACTCATCCGCAAACCACGAAGCAAAGCGCACGCCAAGAGCAAGTCGCCAGCTTTGATGCGCAGCCTGAATGCCCTCAAGGGTCGTACATCTGTAAAGCCATCACCAATGAAGCGTGGCGTTTGTACCAAGGTCTACACGCAGACTCCACGTAAGCCAAACTCGGCTCTTCGTAAGGTTGCTCGTGTACGTCTCACAAACGGAATGGAAGTAACTGCTTACATCTCAGGTATTGGTCACAACCTCCAGGAGCACTCCGTTGTATTGCTTCGCGGTGGTGCGGTCAAGGACCTTGGTGGAGTTCGATATCACATCGTTCGTGGTACCCTCGACACCGCCGGTGTTGCCAACCGTAAGCAGGGTCGATCAAAGTACGGCGCCAAGCTCGATAAGGGCGGAAAGTAACCATGCCACGTAAGAAAACAGCTTCACTGAAGCGCAACATTGCTCCAGACCTCAAGCACAACTCTGTTTTGGTACACAAAATGATCAATAAGGTCATGCATGATGGCAAGAAGCGTGTCGCTGAAAAGCTCGTGTATGCTGCTCTTGAACAGGCTGCTGTTAAGGCTAAAGTAGAGCCGATCGAGGTTTTCGAAGGTGCTATCAAGAATGTCAGCCCGAATGTCCAGGTGAAAAGCCGACGCGTTGGTGGTGCAAACTACCAGGTTCCTATGGAAGTGAAGCCGGATCGCAAGATTCACTACGCTATGATCTGGATCCTCGACGCTGCACGTCGTAAGGAAGGCAAGAGCTTTGACAAGCTCCTGGCTAATGAACTCCTCGATGCATACAACAACCAGGGTGATGCAGTGAAGAAGAAACTCGACACTCACCAGATGGCTGAAGCCAACAAAGCATTCGCACACTTCGCAAGGTATTAGCATACTAGAAGGGCGACTCACTTCTAGAGTGCCCAACTTCGTTTACTGCCTAAAAATATCCCTCACGGTACGTCATAGTACGCCTCGGGATATTTTTAGTTGTAAGCCTTGCTGGCCATCTCTACAAGGTGAGTCGGCACTCGACTTAAGATGGTCGGATTCTAAGCCAAGTTTACATATGCCGTTATCCTTGACCTAATAATATATCGAGATCGTGTATCTAGACCGCATAGAAAACACCCCTCAACGAGGGGTGTTTTCTCGTTAAGGGGTAGTTGCCCTAAATGGGTGGCAGACCCAGCTTCAGTTGAGCTTCGGCGCTATTCAGGAATTCTCCGTCGCTCTTGAGCCAATCATTGTGCACACTTACGTCAAAAGCGAGAAGCTGCTTGCCGACTGGTTTGCCTTCGCGAACACTTACGGAATAGTCGAAGTTCTGACTGCATTTCAAACAGAGTGGGAGATCGCGAGACCAGTATTCAGTCCATTGGCTGTAACTGCAGTCAGATCGCGTAGCGAAGTTGCTCTCGCGGATGCAACGCATGGACTTGATCGGCTTTACCTTCTTGCAGGCTGCACAGACGGCTTTGTTCTTGCCCTCAAGTGCCGTGACGATAGCGACGACACGTTCATCCCAGTACTGTCGGATGAGCTTATGCTTCAGTTGATTCTTCCGCTTGAGGGCTTCTTTAGCCTCTTCAATGACGGCTTGTTCGGCCGAAGTCTCATCTTGGAGGCTTACAGCCTGGTCTCTCAACTGCAAGAGATCTGTTGTGACATCGGTATCCATAGTCTCTCGTTTCGTAGGTGCCGGACACCCTTATACTATGACTGGTGGATTATTGGGTATACCAATTTGTGATGACTCAAAAAGTTTTGACTCAAAGTACCTTGAAGTAAGCGTAAGGGGGAGTAACATAAGGGTATGCATCATATTCAGCGCAGTATTCTCTCAAAACTCATGGATGAAGATTCGGTTCGGTATGCCGAGCTACAACCCAAGGATATTGGGAGCAATTTATTTACCTACCACCTCAAGCAGCTCAAGCAAGAGAACTATGTCATGCGAACGGGGTGGGGAACGTACAAGTTGACCTCCACGGGCAAGCGCTTCGTAGATGGCTTGAGTCTAGAGACGTTGCGACCTCGAGCCCAGCCAAAGATCATCATATTGCTAGCCTGTCGCGACCGCCTCGGCCGATGGCTGCTCATGAAGCGTAAGGTTCAGCCGCTCCTCGGCCAGGTCGGTTTTCCGTATGGAAAACTTCATCTCGGCGAGAAAATACACGCCGCAGCTCATCGTGAGCTTATGGAGAAAACGGGATTAACTGGCAAAATCGAGCATCGAGGCGATGGGTATATTACGATACGAGAGAACAAGAAGGCGGTCAGCGAGGTCTTCTTCCATCTCTTCTACTGCATGGCACCGAGCGGGTATCTTCAGAGTGAACACAAGGCTGGTGACGTCTTTTGGTCTGATATAGAGGACGATTTTACGCAGCCGCCTTTTATGGCGAGTATGCCTGACCTCGTGCGTGTCATTGAGACTGACGTCGATACTAATGGCCGATTTTTCTTAGAGCTTGAGTACAACACTGATACCGCTACAGGTTGACGCTCCCAATATAATAAGGTATAGTATACCTTATCAGCCTTCCCCGATACAGAGAGTTGGTACGTACCATAATGTCAGTAATCGCACAGTCCAGGAATACACTCACAACCGCCGTGAACAGAAAGAGTCGACCCACTTCCCCGTGATATCGCCAGATACAGCCGTTTCGTCCTGCACAAGGGTGCTTGTGAGGCGAGGGAGCAATTTTAGATGTTGTTGTTGCCTCGATGTCATTCGCTTCAAACGCTTTCTTCGCACGTATTTGGTGCGATATCGCGAAGTGGATCCAATCGAGCATTACCACGAAGATTGCTACGCGAGAATGAATATGCCATATGGCATCCCGTATCGGAGCGGCTATGGCCAATCTGGCGGGATAGCCACCCAAAAAACCGCGTGAATTTAGGGCCGAGGACACTGTCCTCGGCCCGTTCGCTTTTTGACCGGACGCTCCAGGTTCGGTACACTAATCAGGCTATGTTAATTACTGCCAACATCGAAGAGAAGCAAGCTGGCGCCAAAGAGCTCCTCAAGAATATCGAACTCAAACTATCTGAAGGGGAGATTGTTGGGTTTGTTGGGCGTAATGGAGTGGGTAAGACCACGCTAGTAAAGATAATTATGGGCCTCGACAAGGACTTCATAGGTACGGTCGATCAGCAGCCAAATCTCATCGTCCTCTCGACCGAGCAAGAACAACATGATGTTTCGACCGATCTGGCGACGCTCAATTATGTCTTGGATGGCCTGAGAGACTACCGTCGGCTGACGAACATTATTGAGACCTACCCAGACATCATGGGCGAGGACATGGATAAGATTAGTGAATATAGTGATGCTCTCGAGCTATATGATGAGCTCGGCTACTACCACGTCAAAGACCGCGTGATTGAGTCGCTCAAGGCTTACCAGCTTACCGATGATCAGATCAATGGTTCATTCCAAAATTTGTCCGGTGGTCAGAAACGTTTTGCCCAGCTAGTACAGATTGAGTTCTCCAATGCCGATCTCCTCATCCTCGACGAGCCAACCAACCACATGGACTATGTCGCCAAGGGTAGCTTTATTGAGTGGCTCAAAGGAACGCGCTCAGCTGTATTCGTCATCTCGCACGATCGTGATGTTTTGGCTTGTGTGGATCGTATTATTGAGCTCAAGGATAAGCAACTCTACTCATACCCAGGAGACTACGAAGGTTACCTTAAGCAAAATGCCTCCGGGAATGTCAGCGTCATGCACCAATACGAGGTGACAATGAAGACGCTCGAGAACAAGCGCGACTCGCTCAAACAGGCTCTCATTAAGAAGGACCGGTCGCATCAGTCGCCAAACCCATTCATCCCACTGGTTCGTCGTCTCCAGCGCGAGATTGAGGTGCTTGAGAAGCAGGCAGTGAAGCCGACTATCTGGATAGACCAAGACTCAATGGGCGGCATGAAAAAGAGTCAGACTGAGCAATACGATAAGTACAAGGCGAAGAATATCTCACTACGCGGTGCGAGTCATGGTGCTATCGGAACAACGGCAAACCTCGTTGATGTCACAGACCTCTCACTGGGATACGACAAGCCGCTTTTTGAGAATGTGAGCTTCCAGCTGAGAGCAGGGGAGAGACTACAGATCGTTGGCCGAAACGGTGCCGGTAAGACAACACTTGTCGATGCACTTTGTGCGGTTGTGACCAATGAAGGATTGGATAGTACGATCTACGGAGGTGTCATCGACCCTTCGCCAAAGCTTCGTGTTGGCCGTTATGAGCAGGAGCTGGCTGGGCGATATCTGGACGATACCTTGAGTCAAGCTATCGCCAAGGTCTACCATGCAGTTGATCGACAGGTAAATGAAGAGGTTATCGCACAGCTTCTCAATGAATTCCTCTTCGAGCGACACGATGGAAACACACCAGTCCGTCAGCTGTCGGGAGGACAAAAAGCTCGTCTGCAGCTGATTGCTCTCTTTGCCGCCAAGCCAAATCTCCTCATCCTCGACGAGCCGACCAACCACCTCGATCTGCCGTCGATCGAAGAGCTCGAAAATGCCCTCAAGCGATATGATGGTTCAATTCTCTACATCAGTCACGACAGCTACTTCGCGAAGAACCTCGGCGGGGAAGTAGTGCATATCGGCAGATAACATCACTCTTGTCAGAGTGGTCAATAATCTGGTAAAGTAGTAGTAACAAGCGCGCTGCGCTTATTTTTACGTGACCCCCGAGTCTTACTCATTACTAATCAAGCAAAAGGATATCAATCTACTTTTATGGCCCGCGAATACTCTCTCGAAAACACCCGCAATATCGGTATTATTGCCCACATCGATGCTGGTAAGACTACTATCACTGAGGGCATCCTGTATCGTACCGGTAAGACTCACAAGATTGGTGAAGTCCACCAGGGTGAAGCGACCATGGACTGGATGGAGCAGGAGCAGGAGCGTGGTATTACTATCACTTCAGCCGCTACAACATGTTTTTGGAAGGACAAGCGCATCAACATCATCGATACGCCGGGTCACATCGACTTTACCGTCGAAGTAGAGCGATCTCTCCGTGTCCTCGATGGTGCCGTAACTGTCTTCGACGGCAAGATGGGCGTAGAGCCACAGTCCGAGACTGTTTGGCGCCAGGCCGACAAGTATGGTGTTCCGCGAATTTGTTTCATTAATAAGATCAACCAGACTGGTGGAGACTTCTACAAGAGCCTCGACTCGATTCACGAACGCCTGACCAAGAAGGCCTATCCAATCCACCTCCCCATCGGATTTGAGCAAGAGATCAACGGTATGGTCGATCTCGTCGAGATGAAGGCCTACAAGTACAAGGACTACCTTGATAAGGAGCTTGAGGTTATCGAGATCCCAGAAGACATGAAGGAAAAAGTCGAACGTTACCGCAACCACCTCATCGAAGCATCCGTTGAGTCGGATGACGCAATTATGGAAAAGTATCTCGAAGGCACCGAACTAACCGAAGAAGAGATCAAGACTTGTATCCGTAAGTCGGTTCTCACCGGTACATTCTTCGTAGTGTCTGGTGGTGATGGACGCGGCGTGATTGTTGAGAAGTTGCTTGATGCTGTAGCTGATTACTTGCCAAACCCACTCGACATCGATGCGCCGCTCGCTGAGAACACGAAGACTGGTGAGCAAGAGCTGATCAAGGTCGCTGATGATAGTCCATTTATCGGCCTGGCTTTCAAGATCGCAACTGATCCATTCGTAGGTAAGCTGTGCTTCTTCCGCGTGTACGCAGGTACGCTCAAGTCTGGTTCATATATCTTTAACAGCTCAACTGGTGAGAAGGAGCGCATCGGACGCATCCTCCGCATGCACGCCAACCAGCGTGAAGAAGTACAGGAAGTGTACTCGGGTGAAATTGCGGCTGCTGTTGGACTCAAAGGTACGATTACTGGACACACCATTACCGATATGGGCAACCCAGTCGTACTCGAACAGATTACCTTCCCAGAGCCTGTGATCCAGATTGCTGTTGAGCCGAAGACCAAGGCCGACCAAGAGAAAATGTCACTCGCTCTCAGTCGCTTGGCTGAAGAAGACCCTACCTTCCGCGTAAGCTCTGACAACGAAGCTGGTCAGACGCTCATTTCGGGAATGGGTGAGCTTCACCTCGATATCCTTGTCGATCGTATGAAGCGAGAGTTTAAGGTAGAGGCAAACGTCGGTACGCCACAGGTTGCTTACCGTGAGACCGTTCGAGACGTTGCAAAGGTTGAAGGTAAGTTTGTCCGTCAGTCTGGTGGGCGCGGTCAGTACGGTCACGTGTGGCTAGAGATCTCACCGCTCGTTCATATTGCTCCTGAAGAGGGCGCCGAACCAGTCGAAAAGAAGACCTTTGAATTTGAAAACGCCATCGTTGGTGGAGCCGTCCCTCGCGAATACATCAAGCCAGTCGAAGAAGGTATCAAGGAAGCCATGAAGAATGGTGTGCTCGCCGGATATCCAGTAGTAGATGTGAAGGCCAAGCTCTATGATGGTAGCTATCACGACGTCGACTCGTCTGAAATGGCTTTCAAGATCGCCGGTTCTATGGCTCTCCAAGCTGGTGTGCGTAAGGCGAACCCAGCTATTCTCGAGCCAATCATGAAAGTTGAAGTCACAACACCAGAAGAATTCATGGGTGATGTTGTCGGTGATGTGAGCTCCAAGCGCGGTCGCATCGAACAGATGACCGATCGTCAGGGCGCTAAGATTATCGATGCCTTCGTTCCACTTTCTTCCATGTTTGGCTACTCAACGACCCTTCGATCTATGACGCAAGGTCGCGCCAACTACTCGATGGAATTTGACCATTACGCTGAGGTTCCACGAAATGTTGCCGACGAGCTCATCAGCAAGAGCTCAAAAGGCGCTCCAGTCGAGCCAGAATAGCCTCATTTGCATCAATACATTCAGCCGCCTTCGGGCGGCTTTTTGTTATGATGAGTAGTAATGAAACAAACTGCTCATCCTTGGAGACTTGCGAGTCTGACGCAAAACGTGCGCTTTTATATCCTTGCTTCTTCGATTCTGGTTAGCTTGATTGTATTGGCCTGGCTTCGGATCCAGATCGTAGCCGATCAGCTGTCTGTCATCCGTCTTGAACAAGTCTACGGATTCCTGTCGACGATCTACCTGTATGTAGCCTTAATGATTTCACCGCTACTCATGCTGCCATTGCGGGAGGGAGTAAAGCGACAGCTTAAGTTTTCGCGTCGGGCCATTGGTGTGTCGGCGGCCTATTTCGCCCTCCTTCATTCCGGTATCGCGCTGTGGGGGCAGATTGGTGGATTGGATAAGCTGGCTTTTCTCCCGGCCAAGCTTGTCTGGTCATTGAGTGCTGGTGGGGTGGCACTCGTCGTATTGCTTATCATGGCAGCTACGTCATTTGATAAGGTTGTGCGGGGCATGACCTTTCGATGGTGGAAGTGGCTCCAGCGCTTTGGGTATATTGCAGCCCTGATGACTGTCCTCCATGTCTGGTTGATCGGAACGCATCTGGCATATTCTTGGGCGCAGTGGATGGGTGTCATCGCCCTTTCGCTCCTATTCGGGTTCGAGTCATTTCGTATCGCCCGCAGTCTGACGAGGCAGCTGCATACGAGCCGGATTGTACTCGTCGCTATGTGTCTACTGCTGTGGGCTGGGAGTACGGCTGCACTCGTGATGATGCCGCGCTACCTGAAGAACTATCATAGCGATCAGCACTCCGGTGGCGGGCAAGTGCACGGAGGAGCTGGTCATGAGTAAAAAATGGTTACTAGCACTGCTGATAGCGCTGGCTGTGCTCACACCGCAAGCCGCGAGCGCTCACGTCGTGATCACCGATGCGAGACATGAGGTTGGTGCGGTGCTGCATATTAACCCCGATGACGACCCGGTGGCAGGCGAGCCGAGCAGTATATTCTTTGATGTCAGAATGGCAGTATTGCCTTCGGACCCGCACTTAGTCAATCTCAAGGTCACCAATAGTGCCGGAGAATCGACCTATGTCCCAACATCGGTCGATGGCACGAAAGTTGCTGGCGCTTACTCATTCCCGTCCCAAGGGGTCTATCAGATTAATCTTATAATTGATACCGGTCGAAGTGGTACAGGCGATCAGCCGCGCTACCTGTCCTTCGTGCAATCGCAGCGAGTCTCACGCGGAGTCATATCAAATCCATTAGATACGCCGCAGTTTGTTTGGGCGGAAGTCCTTCTCATCGCATCGGGCGGTGCGCTGGCGATTCTGATTGTAATGTTCGTAACTGATCATCGTCGCATAATAACGTACAGCCACGACTGACTCTTGCGCTATAATGAAGGCATATTAAAGAGGGTTAGAAAATATGTTCGGTTTCAAGCAAATCACACGGTCAATTATCCTGGGGCTCCTTTTGGCATTCATGCCCACAGTAGTCTCGGCACATGTTGTCGTTCGTCCCGCAGAAGTCAAAACAGCTAGTTTCCAGACTTTTACAATTGGGGTACCGAATGAAAAAGACGCCTCCACTGTTGGCGTTAAGATCACTATTCCCGAGGGACTTCAGTATGTTTCACCTACCGTGAAGCCTGGCTGGCAGATTACTATTGATAAGGAGGGTCAAGGCGAGTCGGCTGTCGTCAAGGCGATTACTTGGACTGAGGGTGAGATTCCGACTGGCCAACGTGATGACTTTAGTTTTAGTGCCAAGGTTCCAGGAGAGCCGACCAAGTTGCAGTGGAATGCCTATCAGACCTACAGTACGGGCGAGGTAGTGAGATGGGACCAAGCTCCTTCGGCGCAGTCCGAGGAGGAGAGCACACTGACCGGGCCATATTCTTCTACGCAGGTGGTGACGGCATTAGCTACCGATACGGATATGCAGCGTGTTCAGCAGTCTACAGCGGATGCCAAAACAGCTAGTAGCCGAGCCTTTTACCTGGGGCTAACCGGTGTACTCGTCAGTTTGGGTGTGTTGGTGCTTTTCCTCCAAAACAGAAAGTAGGCCCGCCCCGAGAAGCGTGTCTGAGTATTGACTAAATATACAAATAGTGCTATTATATGTATTCCAATACCTCTACCCCTGGAGTACCTGATGAGCATCACCCTGGGAGACATATCCCCGGTCAAGACCGTCCTGTTTCGCTTCCCGGCCACCAATCAGGCCAACATCCCCTCGAACGCCACACGGGCAAGGTCCGCGACGCAGTCCAAGGGCGCAGAGCCCGAGTACTGGACCGAGCGTGGCATGAAGTTGCGCACCCGGGTCACCGACCTGTGGATTCAGCTGCTGGATCGCGGCTTCTACGGCGCTCCCGTCACCATCCGCGAGGATGATGCCGGGCGCCGGCCCTGCACGTACTGGCCCATGGTCACCGACGGCGAAGCCGACGTCTGGGACCTGGTTTGTGCCGAGCACCTCTTCGCCAGCGTCTGGAACTACACCGGCGTGGTCTTCCACCCAGACAAGGAGATGCTTGTCATCTGCTGCGCCGGGCGTGACCCGTACTACCTCGACGATGACCCCGAGCGGGGACCACGTCTCGTCAAGCAGCGCGGTTCATCGAACCGGGTGACGATTCCTCATCTCGCGCTGCGGGATGAGGGCGGAAAGCTGATGGCCATCGAGGCCTAAGCACCTGCGAGAAGTATTGGAATCCCTCCGGCACATAATAGTGCCGGAGGATTTCATTTTAGAGGCCCAGAATTACTCAGTGGTAACCCTTTACAATTCGCTTGATTCTCGATAGACTAGGGAAGTCCTGCGTTGTTGGGACGCTTTTTGAAGTGTCCAACCCGCACAATATTAGTAATTATTCAATCTAACAGAAGAAATAGGAGATCATTCGTGGCAACTGCAGAATTCAAGCGCGATAAACCACACGTTAATGTCGGAACTATGGGTCACGTCGACCATGGTAAGACCACCCTTACAGCAGCAATCACTCATGTGCTGTCAAAGCGACTGCCATCAGACGTAAACAAGTCTGTTGACTACGCCTCAATCGACAACGCTCCTGAAGAGCGAGAGCGCGGTATTACTATCGCTTCATCTCACCAAGAGTATGAGTCAGAAAAGCGACACTACGCCCACGTCGATATGCCAGGTCACGCTGACTATGTTAAGAACATGATCACTGGTGCTGCTCAGATTGACGGCGCTATCCTCGTCGTTGGTGCAAACGATGGTCCGTTGCCACAGACCCGTGAGCACGTCCTCCTTGCCCGACAAGTTGGTGTTCCATCAATCTTGGTCTTCATGAACAAGATGGACCTCGCTGACGCTGAGCTCGTAGAGCTTATCGAAGAAGAGATCCGAGACCTGCTCGAAAAGAACGGTTTCGATCGAAACGCTCCTATCATTAAGGGCTCTGCTACCAAGGCCCTCGAAGGTGATGCTGCGAGCGAAGACGCTATCATGGAACTCGTGAAGGCTATGGATGACTTCATCCCAGAGCCAGCTCGTGAACTCGACAAGCCTTTCCTCATGCCAATCGAAGACGTCTTCTCTATCAAGGGTCGTGGTACCGTTGCTACTGGACGTATCGAGCAGGGTGAAGTGAAGGTAAACGAAGAAGTTGAGATCATCGGACTCAAGGATACCCAGAAGACTGTCGTCACTGGCGTCGAAATGTTCCGTAAGCTTCTTCCATCCGGTCAGGCTGGTGACAATGTTGGTCTCCTCCTCCGAGGAATCGAGCGCTCACAGATCGAACGTGGTCAGGTTATTGCCAAGCCAGGTACGATCACCCCACACACCGAGTTTGAAGCTGAAGTCTATATCCTTACCAAGGATGATGGCGGACGTCACAGCCCATTCACCGATGGCTACAAGCCACAGTTCTACTTCCGTACTACGGACGTAACTGGTGAGATGAAGCTCGCTGAAGGTGTAAAGATGGTTATGCCAGGAGATAACATCACCTGTGCGGTTAACCTCCTCGCTCCGATCGCTATGGACGTAGGTCTCAAGTTCGCTATCCGCGAAGGTGGACGTACTGTCGGTGCTGGTGTCGTAACGAAGATCACAAAGTAAGCGATCTATAATGGCCGAAGCACAGACAGCCCAGCGCATCCGAATCCGCATCAAGGCGTATGACAACAAAGTGATTGATCAGTCTGCTAAGCAGATTATCGACACTGCAGTTCGAACCGGTGCGCGCGTGTCTGGTCCTACACCACTCCCGTCCGACAAGAACTCATACACGGTTATCAAAGGGCCACACAAGCACAAGTCCAGCCGTGAACAATTTGAGATGCGTACCCACAAGCGACTCATCGATATTCTCGAACCAACCCCGAAGACGATTGATAATCTCATGAATCTTAGTCTTCCAGCTGGTGTTGATATCGAAATCAAAATGTAATCTCACGCAGATTCACCTAAAAAACTCCCATGATGGGAGTTTTTTAGGTTATAGCCGTGATTAATAAAATACAAACGGCGCTTCCAAATGAATGGAAGCGCCGCGTGGCGCCTAGTCGATAAGTACCGACTCGGCTTCGGGCTGATACTCGAACTCCATGCCGAGGTGTCGGTCGCGAACGCGTCGGACGAACATGATGCCCTGACCAACAGACTCACTGATGGGGATACCTCGTCGAGACGTCTTCCAGACGTCACTGCACGCGATGTCGATGGTGACGTCACTGATCGGGCCCCTCTCGGAGGTCAGCGTTCGGGGCAGGAGCCCTCGATCGCCACCACGTTCCAGTGCCAGGCACAGACCATGATCGATCTCGGGGTCGGGGAAGGTGGTGAAGAGCAGCGTGCCGACGTTGTCGTTGCGGCGAGCTGCGAAGACCTGTACTTCACACGGAAGACCGGCCTGGTACTTCACGACCAACAGTACGAAGTGGTCATCGGGGGTACCGATCAAGCGGATGGGGTCTGACATAAAGAGGTGCTCCTTGTTGGGGAATCCTTGGACGTTAAAGATAAGTACTACGGTAACCCATATTATATACTTTGTCAATATTGGTAGTCTCGTCTAGACTGGTCGCGCTTATACATCTCCAGTGGCAGCAGGGCTGGTATTGTTGTAGCCAAGAAAGTCTTGTTGACATATCTGTTGCTGATCTGATAGAATATGAGCCGTTGACTTATAAATCTTCTGGGAAGCGACCAGGTCCAGACCTATCTGGAAACCGGACTGCTTGCCAGCCTTTATTTTGCAAAACATACTTAAACAGATAATTTCTATACAACTCTTTTTATGAAAGCAATTCTTGCCACCAAAGTTGGGATGACCCAACTCTATACTCCAGAAGGAAAGCTACAGCCGGTTACGGTTCTTCAGGCTGGCCCTTGTGTTATTACTCAGCTCAAGACTATCGAGAATGACGGTTATAGTGCTGCCCAGCTTGGGTTTGGTACTAACAAAAAGACCGGCAAGGTACGAGCTGGTCACCTTAAGGCAAGCGGAGCTGAAAACCTTCGTCACCTTAAGGAAGTCCGTACCGAAGAACTTATCGAAACAGATACTGAAGGCGAAAACGTCAAAGTTGGTCAAGAGATCAAGGCTGACGTTTTTGAAGTTGGCGACAAAGTCGTAGTCTCTGGTGTCTCAAAAGGTAAGGGCTTTGCTGGTACAATCAAGCGTCACAACTTCCACCGCGGACCTATGACCCACGGTTCACACAATCACCGAGCTCCAGGTTCGATTGGTGCTGGATATCCTCAGCACGTTATGAAGGGTATGAAGATGGCTGGCCGTATGGGTCATGACAAAGTAAGCGTCAAGAATCTTGTTATTGCCCAGATTGATGTCGATCGCAACCTTATCGCCGTAGTCGGCGCTGTTCCAGGTCCTCGTAAGGGTCTGGTTTTTCTTCGAGGAATGAGTCTATGAAGGCTGCTACTTTTACTAAGACCGGCACAAAGGCTACAACCGAGGTAACACTCGACAAGTCTGTCTTTGAACGCGAGAGCAATGCAGAACTCCTGAAGCTCTCATACCTCCGTACGCTCGCTAATAAACGTCTTGATACTGCTAAGACCAAGACTCGTGGTGAGATCTCTGGTGGTGGTAAGAAGCCGTGGCGCCAAAAAGGCACTGGCCGAGCTCGAACCAGCTCTATCCGTAACCCTATCTGGCGCGGTGGTGGTACGATTTTCGGACCGACCGGCGAACAAAATCACACAATTAACCTTCCGAAGAAGGCTATCCGATCAAGCATTGCACAGGCCCTCTCCCTCAAGGCTGAGGCCAAGGCTATCCATGTGATCGAAGCTTTTGATTGCAAGGAAGGCAAGATTCGCGCAACGGCTGATCTCCTCAAGAAGATGGAGCTTACCGGCAAGACACTGATCGTCGTCGACAAGTGGGACGGACTCGTTGAGCGCGCTACTGGCAACCTCGCGAACGTCAGCGCTAGCGAGCCACGTTTCCTGACTGTCAATATGGTCTTGGACGCCAAGTCTATCGTTATTACGACTGCCGCTCTTGAACAGCTCAAGGCATGGCTCGGTACTACAGGAGCAAAAGCATGAGTCTTATTTTGAAGCCACTTATTACTGAGAAGAGTCTCGGACAGGCTGCTCGTGGTATTTATACCTTTGCGGTACCTATGTCGAGCAACAAGCTCATGGTCGCTCAGGCTGTCAAAGAACAGTTTGCAGTCAACCCAACCGATGTTCGTGTTGCTATTACCAAGGGTAAGGTTAAGCGCACCAAGAACGTTAAGGGTCGACGTGTCGATGTGAAGAAGGCTTTTGTGCAGCTCGCTGCCGGCGAGCGCATTGGTGCCTTTGATATGGGCCAAGAAGCTGAAGTCGCTGAGACCAAGCCCGCTAAGAAGGTTGCAAAAGCAACAGCAAAGGAAGCGAAGTAATGGCTATTCGAGTATATAAGCGCAACACTGCTGCCCGACGCAACATGTCGGTCTCTACCTTTGAGGAAATTACCAAGAAGAAGCCAGAAAAGTCATTGCTCCTCAAGAAGAAGCAGCGCGCTGGCCGAAACAACCAGGGTAAGATCACGATCCGTCACCGTGGCGGTGGTGCTAAGCGTGCTATCCGCATCGTCGACTTCCGTCAGACTGGCATGGAATCAGCTATTGTTGATTCTATCCAGTACGATCCAGGCCGATCAGCTAACATCGCGCTGATCCGCGATGAAGCTGGCAAGAAAGCTTATATCCTAGCCGGTAACGGTCTCACCGTTGGTGACACTGTTGCAGCTGGACCAGAAGTGGAAATCCGTGATCACCAGCGTATGCCACTGAGTGCGATCCCACTCGGTTCGCAGATCTACAATATTGAGCTCACACCCGGTAAGGGTGGACAGCTGGTCCGCAGCGCTGGCGTAAAAGCTCAGCTTGCCGCCAAGGAAGGCGACTTCGCAACTGTCCGACTCCCAAGTGGTGAAATGCGACTGGTACGAGCAGTTTGTTACGCTACGATTGGTACTGTTGGAAACGAATCACACGGACTCATCAAGATCGGTTCTGCCGGACGTAAGCGACGCAAGGGATTCCGCCCGGCTGTGCGTGGTAAGGCTATGAACCCGGTCGATCACCGACACGGTGGTGGTGAAGCTGCCAACTCAATTGGCCTCAAGCGACCTGTTACACCATGGGGCAAGCCAGCTCTTGGTGCCAAGACTCGCCGTAAGAAGGCTAGCGATGCACTTATAATTCGACGACGAAAGGGAAGCAAGTAATGAGCCGTTCACTCAAAAAAGGTCCATACGTGGACGTCAAACTCATGAAGAAAGTCATGGCACTTGGTGATGACACGAAGACCGTGATCAAGACATGGGCACGAGCGAGCTCGATTACTCCTGAAATGGTCGGCAAGACCATTGCTGTACACAACGGACGTGTTCACACTCCTGTCTTCATCTCTGAAAACATGGTCGGACACAAGCTAGGTGAATTCTCACCCACCCGAAAGTTCCGTGGCCACGGCGGTAAGCTCGCAAAGGCACAAGGATAATAGCCATGCAGACTCAAGCTCAAGCTAAATACCTCAAGATTTCAGCTCGCAAGCTGCGACTCAGTGCCGATATGGTGCGTGGCGCACGCGTAGTTGACGCTGAAAACACCCTGCGCTCAATGCCGCAAAAAGGTGCTGTCATGGTTGCTGCTGCACTCAAGAGTGCTGTTGCCAACGCCGAAAACAACTACAACATGCGCAAGACTGGCCTGCATATCAATTCTATTACCGTGAACGAAGGGCCAACCCTCAAGCGTATTCGTCCACGATCACGTGGTATGGCCAACCCTATTCTTCACCGCATGTCTCACTTGACTGTTGTCCTCAGTGACACAGTTGTCGAGAAGAAAAGCAAGAAGCCGACGAAGGTTGTGAAAAACCCAGCGCCAAAAAATGCTGCGAAGGCTGTTAAGACCGAATCAAAGAAGGAAACCATCTAATGGGTCAAAAAATCAATCCTATCTCAATGCGACTCCAGGCCGACCGTAAGTGGGCGAGCCGATGGTTTGCGACACGTGATTATCGCGTCCTTCTCAATGAAGATCTCAAGATCCGCAAGGTGATTGATAAGTTACTCGGTTTTCGAGCTGCTGTTTCTAAGGTTGATATCGAACGATCAACTGGTGAGCTCATCATCACAATCCACTCTGCTAAGCCAGGTGTCGTAATCGGACGAGGCGGATCAGGTACCGACGCCCTTAAGAAGGAGCTAGCTCCTATCGTGACCGGCAAGATGCGTATCAACATCGAAGAAATCCGTCAGCCTGACCTCCAGGCTCAGCTCATCGCCAACAATATCGCCGGTCAGCTGGAACGACGTATGCCATTCCGACGTGTTCTCAAGAATACTGTCGAAAACAGCATGAAGGCTGGAGCACTTGGTGTGAAAGCAACTGTTTCTGGACGACTTAACGGTGCCGACATGGCTCGTACTGAGACTACAGCTCAGGGAAGTATCCCATTGCACACTATTCGTGCTGAAATCGACTACGCTGCAGCTCGCGCGGTTACCACCTATGGCGCTATCGGTGTAAAGGTGTGGGTTTACACCGGGGAGAAGGAAGACTAGTATGCTACTCCCACGTAAAACCAAGTTCCGTAAGGCTTTCAAGGGCAAGAACGAAGGTGTCGCATCGCGCGGTACCAACATTAACTTTGGTAAGTACGGTTTGAAGTCACTCGGTAACGAGCGCCTGACATCCAGACAGATCGAAGCTGCTCGTCGAGCCATGACTCGTTACATCAAGCGTGGTGGAAAAGTCTGGATTCGGGTATTCCCACACACGCCTGTAACCGCCAAGCCAAATGAAGTCCGCATGGGATCAGGTAAGGGTAGTGTCAGTCACTACGTTGCCAAGATTCAGGCCGGTACGATCATCTTCGAGCTCGACGGTGTGACCCCAGATATTGCAAAAGAAGCTATGCGACTTGCTGGACGAAAACTGCCGGTTAAGACCCGATTCGTCGTCCGTGAAGGAGCTGGAGAATAATTATGACCAAGATTAAAGACATTCGCACAAAGACCGATGCCGAACTGGCAACTTTCGTCGTGGAAACCCGCGCCGCTATTGCCGGTGCCCACGTTGACCTCAAGACCAAAGAGGTCAAGCAGGTAAAGGCTATCCGTAACTTCAAGCGCGACATCGCTCGTGCCTTGACCATCCAGTCGGAACGCGAATTGGCGAATCTAGAAGCCCAGGAGGCTACACATGAGTAGAACACTTATCGGTACTGTCGTATCGAACAAAATGGAAAAGTCCGCTGTGGTAGCTGTTTCTTCTAGCAAGATTCACCCAATCTACCGTAAGCGATACAAAACAACCAAGCGATTTATCGTCCACGACGAGGCCAATACGTCTCAGATTGGTGATAAGGTCGAGATTTCCGAGACTCGTCCAATGAGCGCCAAGAAGCGATTTGCTATCTCAAACGTTCTGCAGGCCGCCCCGGTGGTTGAAATTGCCAAAGACGACAAGGAGACAACCAAGTGATACAGGCAGAAACAGTTTTGCGCGTAGCTGATAACACCAGCGCCAAGAAGATCTTGTGCATCAAGGTCCTCGGCGGCAGCAAACGCCGATATGCCCGTATCGGGGATGTCATTACCGCTACCGTTAAGGTTGCGACCCCTAACGGCGTCGTCAAGAAAAAGGAAGTCGTGCAAGCGGTTATCGTCCGCACTACCAAGCACACACGCCGAGCCGACGGCAGTGCCATTCGCTTTGACGAAAACGCCGCAGTCATCATCGACAAGGCTGGCCTTCCTCGCGGAACCCGTATCTTTGGACCGGTCGCTCGTGAGCTCCGAGAAAAAGGCTACATGAAGATTGTTTCACTTGCGCCGGAGGTACTCTAACATGAACTCTCTCAAGCTCCGACTCAAAGACAAAGTCATGATCATCTCTGGGCGTGACAAGGGTAAGACCGGTGAAATCCTCGCCGTGTACCCAGCCTCCAATACTGTGCTCGTCGAAGGTGTGAACAAGTCCAAGAAGCACCGAAAACCAACCCAAGCTGATCCGCGTGGCGGCATCATCGAGCTTACCAAGGCTGTATCAATCGCCAAGGTACAGATCATTGATCCAAAGTCTGGCAAGCCAGCTCGTATCGGCTGGAAGATAAATGCCGACGGTACCAAGGACCGAGTATTCAAGGTCGCAGCTTTTAGCAATAAAAAAGCTCCCGCCAAGAAGACAGAGACCCCTAAGAAAGAAGATAAAGCTCCCAAGACGGAGAAAGCATCATGAATCGCCTCCAAGAAACCTACCAGACGAAGATCGCGCCTCAGCTCAAGACAGACTTGAGTCTTGAAAATGTACATCAGATCCCACAGCTCAAGAAGATTGTGGTCTCAGTTGGGGTTGGTCGGGCTATTCAGGATCAAAAGTATCTCGATAACGCTGTATCAACTCTCCGTAAGGTCACTGGGCAGCAACCAATCATCACCAAGGCCAAGTTGAGTATCGCGAGCTTCAAGCTTCGTGAAGGCCAGGAAATCGGTGCTAAGGTTACCCTTCGTGGCGAACGAATGTATGACTTCCTCGATCGTTTGATCTCGGTCGTACTGCCACGTATCCGTGACTTCCGTGGTCTCTCAGCCAAGGCTTTTGACCCACAGGGTAACTATTCAATTGGCCTTAATGAGCAGACTATCTTCCCGGAAATCAGCTACGAAGACGCCAATATGACCCATGGTCTGCAGATTACCCTCGTAACCACCGCTCAGAACCCAGCTGCTGGGGAAGCATTAATGCGCAGTCTCGGATTGCCACTCGAAAGGAAGGAAAAGTAATATGGCTCGAAAAGCACTCTTTGAACGCGAAAAGAAGCGTGTCGCACTGGCTGAAAAGTACGCCGCTCGCCGAGCCGAAATGAAGGCTGCCGGTGACCTGGAAGGACTCCAGTCATTGCCACGCAACTCAAACCCAAACCGTCAGCGTAATCGCTGTGAAGTCACTGGTCGAAGTCGAGGATATATCCGTCGCTTTGGTTTGAGCCGAATCACTTTCCGTGAGCACGCATCAAACGGCCAGATCCCAGGCATCCGAAAGGCTAGTTGGTAGAAAGGAGTATTATGATTACTACTGATCCCATCGCAGATATGTTGACCCGATTGCGCAATGCCGCAATGGTTAACAAAACAGAAGTCTCTATGCCTTACTCCAAGCTCAAAGCTCGTATCGCAGAGATTCTCAAGAAGAACGGCTACATTGCCGGAATGCGCAAAGAAGAAGGCAATGTTCAGGGTACACTCGTACTTGATATCAATGCCGACACTACTGAAAAAGCCTTCACCGCTCTCGTACGCGTCTCAAAGCCTGGCCGACGTATTTACGCCAAGCGTGACGAGATCCCACGAGTCCTTGGTGGACGAGGTATCGTAATTGTATCGACTCCAGCAGGTGTCATGACCGGTTACGAAGCTCGTGCCAAAGGCCTCGGTGGTGAATTAATTTGTAAGGTTTGGTAATATGAGTCGAATTGGACGAAACCCCATCACTATCCCTGCCGGTACAACTGTAACTGTAGCTGGAAACATCGTGACTGCAGCCAGCTCAAAAGGCGAACTCAATGTTACGATTCCTGAAGGATTCACAACCGAGCAGTCTGACGGACAGTTTGTTTTGACTCAAGTCGAACAGAATCGTCGTACCAACGCTGAATTCGGACTCATTCGTACGCTTATCGCAAATGCGGTTACCGGCGTGACGACTGGATTCGAAAAGAAGCTTGAAATGAATGGCGTCGGATTTCGAGTTGAGAAGAAGGGCCGAGACTTGCTCTTTTCGCTTGGATTCTCACACAAAGTCGACTTTGTCGCTGCTGAAGGCATCGAGCTCGCAGTCGAAGGAAACATTATCACTGTCAGCGGAATCGATAAACAAGCAGTCGGCCAGGCCGCTGCTCAGATTCGATCTCTGAAGAAGCCAGAGCCATATAAGGGCAAGGGCATTAAGTACATCGATGAACACATTCGTCGTAAGGCCGGTAAAGCGGCAGTAAAGGCGTCGTAGGAGAAGATTATGCCAAACACAGTTATCACAAAAGACACCAAAGAACTACGCCTTAAGCGCCAACATCAAGCTCGTCGTCTCTTTCGTACGCGCGCTCGCGTCCAAGGTACATCTGAGCGACCACGTCTCATGGTGAAGATCTCTCTCCAGCATGTCTCTGCTCAATTGATCGATGACAGCAAGAGCCTCACACTCGGAGCCGTTACTTCAGCTGGCGTCAAAGAAGCCGGTAAGACGTTGACCGAGAAGGCAACTTGGATCGGTACCGAAATTGCCAAAGTCGCACAAGACAAGAAAGTTTCTCAGGTAGTATTCGACCGCGGATCAAAGCGATACCACGGCCGAGTAGCTGCTCTCGCAGAAGCTGCACGTAAACAAGGTTTGGAGTTCTAATATGGCCGGATATCAAGACAACAAGAAGATGGCACCGGAGTCTACTGGTCCCGAAATGATCGAGCGCATGATCTCACTCGACCGAGTTGCTCGTGTCGTAAAGGGTGGACGACGCTTCCGATTCCGCGCCACTGTTGTGGTCGGAGACGGCAATGGCTCAGTTGGAGTCGGCGTCGGTAAGGGTCGTGACGTTCCAAGTGCGATCGAAAAAGCTACTGCAGCCGGCAAGCGCAGCATGGTTTCTTTCCAGCTCAAAGGTACGACCATTAACCACGAAATCACCGTTAAGTTTGGTGGAGCCAAAGTGTTCCTCAAGCCAGCTCCTGAAGGTACTGGTGTGATCGCTGGTGGCGCAGTTCGTTCTGTCCTCGAAATTGCCGGCGTGCGCGACGTGTTCTCCAAGTCACTCGGTAGTACTAACAAGATTAACAATGCTTCTGCTACTGTTTTAGCACTCCAGTCTCTCAAAGTAGACGCTGCCGAAGCTCTCAAGGCTGACGACAAGGCAAAAGAAGCACCAGCTGAGGTATCGGCATGAATTATAACGAACTCAAACTAGGTAAATTCACCAAGGGAAGTCGTCCGGGTCGTGGTATTTCCGCTGGTCAGGGCAAAACTGCTGGACGCGGTACTAAGGGACAGGGCTCACGTACTGGTAAGAAGCTCCGTCCAGGATTTGAAGGTGGACAGACTCCACTGGCGCGACGATTGCCAAAGCTCCGTGGATTCACCCACGCACCAAACGTTCTCTACCAGGAAGTAAAGTTGTCCGATCTAGCCAAGCTCAAAGCTAAGACTGTCACTGCTGAATCGCTCGCTGCTGCTGACGTAATCAAGTACGCTAAGCGCCCAGTGAAATTGCTTGCTACCGGCACAATCGATATCGCGGTCACCGTTACGGTTGACGCAGCTACGACTGGTGCCATTGCGGCTATCGAAAAGGCTGGCGGCACTGTCAAGCTGGTTGAGAAGAAGCCAAAGAAGTCATTCAAGCGCGTTGCGCCTGAAGTTGCTGCCTAAGCAACCTGCTCCTATAGCAAAGACCCGCCATTGAGCGGGTCTTTGCTTTGGTAGATACAACACCTGTATATTGCAGATAAATCACGGTATAATAAGACGATATGAATCTAAAGTCCGTTAAACTGCTCTGGCGCAATAAAGAACTTCGCAAGCGACTATTTGTCGTAATGGGCATCTTGGTTGGGTATAGTGTTCTCACTCACGTACCTGCGCCAGTCCCTGACACCGGCAAGCTTCAAGCTTTCTTGCTGTCATTCTTCGCGCGTAGTCCAATCCTTGGATTTGCAAACCTCTTCACTGGTGGGGCGCTCGGCAACTTCTCAATTATCGCCATGGGTATTGGGCCGTACATTACAGCCTCAATTGTGGTACAGCTCCTACAGCAGGTGATCCCGTCGTGGGAAGCTCTATCCAAAGAAGGGGAGAGTGGTCAGAAGAAGCTGAACCAGTATATGCGCATGCTAACCCTCCCAATGGCGGTTATTCAGTCGTTTGCAGTGATCGCGTTAGTCCGCTCTCTCTCGCTCCAATCTACCGGTAGCGATCTGATCGGCAGTCCTAGCCTAGGTCAATGGGCGATGCTTATCACGACGATGGTAGCGGGTACGATGTTCCTCATGTGGCTCGGTGAACTCATCACCGAAAAAGGCTTTGGGAATGGACTTTCCCTCATTATTGCGGCGGGTATTGTAGCGAGCTTGCCGAGTACGATCACACAGCAGCTTACGCTCTTACAGGGAGATGCCAGCCAGCTGCCAAAACTCCTCGTATTAGCGGCGGTCTTCCTAGCTACCATGTTCTTCGTCGTGATTATTAACGAAGCCCAGCGTAATATTCCTGTCTCATACGCACGGCGGCAGGCGACTCAGCAAAGCTACAATAGTATTGATACCCACTTGCCGTTACGACTAATTACAGCCGGAGTGGTGCCGGTTATCTTTGCCTTGGCAATATTGTCTGCGCCCACTTTCTTAGGGCAAATATTCTCGAATTCTAGTACGGCTTGGATAGCGAGTTTGGCTAAAAACCTGACTGTATGGTTTGCAAATACTAGCACAATCTATGCGATTGTGTACTTTATCCTGATATTCGTCTGCACATACCTGTATACTGCAGTAGTATTCAAGCCGGATGACATCGCGGAAAACCTCCAGAAACAAGGTGGGTTTATCCCTGGGATTCGCCCCGGTAAAGAAACTGCCAAGTATTTGAAGACCGTTATTCGTCGCCTCAACTTCAGCGGAGCTTTAGCTCTTGGTATAGTAGCGATCATTCCGATTATTATCGAACGGGTAATGAACACCAATCAGGCTGCCGCCATAGGTGGTACGAGTATCTTTATTTTGGTTTCTGTAGCCATCGAAACCGTGCGTCAGATAGAATCTCGAGTCTTGATGGCAACTTATGACAAGTATTAGTGCTAAAATGGTCTTAAAGACCCGTAACTAACAGGAGAAAACCTCTTTACATATCTGTTGAAAGCAGGTATTATTGGAGACTGTAGCGTTTATATGACCCAGACAAAGGAAGTAATTGAAGTCGAAGGCACCGTCCTCGAAGCTCTACCTAACGTAATGTTCAAGGTGGAACTTGAGAACGGGCACGTTGTATTAGCGCATATTTCAGGCAAGATGCGTATGCACTACATTAAGATCCTCCAGGGTGACCGAGTAACTCTCGAAATGACCCCGTACGATCTTGAAAAAGGTCGCATCACGTATCGCCACAGAGATTAAATCTAATTAGATCAAAGAATAGCAAAGGAATACAGAGTGAAAGTTCGAGCGGGCGTAAAGCCAATTTGTGACCGATGTAAAGTAATCCGACGACATGGTGTCGTGCGGGTTCTCTGTGAAACTCCTAAGCATAAGCAGCGACAGGGGTAATTCAAGACTATGGCACGTATTGCAGGAACCAACATCCCGAATGAAAAGCGCGTAGAAATTGGCCTTACCTATGTTTATGGTATTGGACTGGTCAAAAGTCAGCGTATCCTGACCAAGCTTGCAATTAGCCCCGATACTCGCGTTAAGGATTTGACCGAGACCGAGCTTACCAGCCTACGACAAGAAATCGATCAGAACCATGAAGTCGAAGCTGACCTCATGCGTAAGGTCACCCTAAACATCAAGCGACTCAAAGAGATCAAGGCTTACCGTGGTCTGCGACACACTGCAAACCTCCCATCTCGTGGACAGCGCACCAAGACCAATGCTCGCACCAAGCGCGGCAAGCGAGTCACCATGGGCTCTGGACGCAAGAAGTCGGCAGCAAAGACGTAAGTAACAACACTCCAAACGGAATAATTCAATCATTATGGCATCACCCACTAAATCCAAAGTCCGCAAGAAGCGAATAAAGCGCAATCTCCCGAAAGGAGTTGTGCACATTCAGGCTACTTTCAACAATACTATGATTAGCGTCACTGACGACTCAGGTAATGTTGTGGCTTGGGCTTCTTCTGGATCGGCTGGATTCAAGGGCTCACGTAAAAGCACCCCATATGCTGCCCAGGTAGCCACCGAAAAAGCCCTCGAAAAGGCTAAGGACTTCGGTCTGGCTCGAGTCGATGTAGTCGTTCAGGGCATTGGCTCAGGACGAGAGAGCGCCATCCGTGCCCTCCAGTCTACTGGCGTCGCTGTTACTGGCATTAAGGATATTACGGGCGTACCACATAATGGGTGCCGTCCACGAAAGGCAAAGCGTAACTAGTCATGGCACGAAATCTTACTTCTATTGCAAAAATGTCTCGTCGTGAAGGCGTTCAGCTTCACCCGAAGGCTGCCAAGGTTATGGCTCGACGAGCTTACACTCCCGGACAGCACGGTCAGGCTCGACGACCTAAGCCATCTGACTACGCTATTCAGCTGCGTGAGAAGCAAAAGACCAAGCGACTGTTCGGCGTGATGGAAAAGCCATTCCGTCGCTACGTCGCCGAAGCGACTCGTCGTGAAGGTGTGACGGGTGAGAACCTTCTCCGTCTTCTCGAAACCCGACTCGACAATACTGTGTACCGACTCGGACTCGCTCCAGCTCGACCAGCTGCTCGTCAGCTCGTTAGCCACGCACACATCCGTGTCAACGACAAGAAGGTAACCATCCCTTCTTACCAGGTGAAGCCTGGCGATGTTATTACCGTAAAGGCTGGAAGCCTGAAGAGCCCACTCTTCAGCGAGCTAGCTGATTCCCTGAAAACCTATGAACAGCCTAGCTGGCTTAAGCTTGATGCAAAGAAACTGACAGGTACTGTTACCGGTCTGCCAGTTCGCGCCGACAGCGATCAGTTTATTGAAGAGCAACTAATCATTGAGTTTTACTCACGCTAGTCCCCACTAGTTATTAAAAGGAGACCGTAATGGCATTATTCGACATCAACCTACCAGAAATGAAAGAAGAGCAGCTCGAAGCAAACATGAGCCGCTTTACTGTTGAACCTCTGTACCCAGGCTATGGTATGACCATTGGCAACTCACTGCGACGTGTGTTGCTTTCAAGCTTGGCTGGTGCAGCCGTTACCGCAGTGCGTATCGAAGGTATCGACCACGAATTCACGACAATCGCTGGCGTACGTGAAGATATCATCACCCTCATGCTCAATATCAAGCAGATCAAAGTCGCTTATCACGGTACCGAGCCAGCTTTTGTTACCTTGACCAAGTCGGGCAAGGGATCAGTCACCGCAGGAGACATCAAAGTCTCAGACGGTGTAGAGATTGCTAACAAGGACCTCGAGCTTTGTTACATCGACGACGCCAAAACCAAGCTCGAGATTGAGCTCCGTATCGAACAGGGTCGTGGATACAGCCCAGTAGAAAACCGACAGAACGAAAAGCTTCCTATCGGATCAATCGCAGTTGACGCTATCTACACACCCATCAAGCGCGTACGATTCTCTATCGGCAACACTCGTGTAGGTCAGATGACCAACCTCGACAGCCTCCAGATGGAAATCGAAACTGACGGCAGCATTACTCCAGCCGACGCTATGAAGCAGGCTTCTGAAATCCTCGTCGGACACTTCCAGGTCATTGCTGGTATGGACGTCGTGTCGGTCGGTGTTGACGGTATCATGACTGCTGAAGCTAAGGCTGAAGCTGAACACGGTCAAGTCGCCATCGAAGAGCTTTCACTCTCACAGCGCACCACCAACGCCCTGATCAACAATGACATCCTCACTGTTGCAGACGTTACTCAGCTGACCCGCTCTGACCTCAAGTCTCTCAAGGGCTTCGGACAGAAGGCATTTGAAGAAATCCTCGAGAAGATCGAAGAGATGGGAATTAACCTCGCCGAATAACGGTCGAGAATATACACTATGCACTCTCACTATCACACTACCTCAAAGCTCTCCCGCAAGATCGGCCCTCGAAACGCCGTCTTGAAAGGCTTGCTCGAGTCGCTGATCTTGTACGAAAAGATCGAGACTACCGAAGCCAAGGCGAAAGCTATCAAGCCACTGTTTGACTCACTCGTTACGAGTGCCAAGAAGAACACCCTGGCTAGCACCCGTTCGATCCACCGCAAGATTGGTCGATTGGCTGCTGAGAAGCTCACCCAAGAGCTCGTTCACGGACTCCAGGACCGCAACTCTGGCTACACCCGTAACCTCCACATCGGATGGCGCAAAGGTGATGCTGCTGAGCTCATGCGTATTGAAGTCATCCTCGATGAAGACTTTGACGCCAAGTTGAAGACTATCCAAGATGCTGCTAAGGACGAAGCCAAGACTGTCGCCAAGCCAGCTAAGAAAGCGGCTGCACCCAAGAAAGCAAAGGAGACCGTCAAGTGATCAAACGAACTTACCAAGCGAAGCCTCAAGAGGTCACCAGCGACTGGCTCGTCATCGACGCCACTGACATCGTGCTCGGACGACTCGCTACACAGATTGCTCGCAAGCTCATGGGCAAGGAAAAGGCTCAGTTTTCACCACACGTACTCACTGGCGACACTGTTATCGTCTTGAACGCGGCTAAGATCGCCGTAACCGGCAACAAGCTCGTCGACAAGAAGTACTACCGTCACTCTGGCTACCCAGGCGGAATCAAAGAGATCAACCTCCAAGATCAGCTCGAGAAGAACCCACGTGCTGTTATTGAGAGCGCCGTAAAAGGCATGCTCCCAAAGAACAAGCTGGCTCGACACATGCTCGGACGTCTCCACGTCTTCGCTGGTGCCGAACACCCGCACGAAGCACAGCAACCAAAAGAGTGGAAGGTAAAGTAACATGGCTGAAACTACTACAGAGAAGAAGACCGTGAAGAAGTCGGACAAGCACTATTACTACGCTGTTGGTCGCCGCAAGCGTGCCGTTGCTACCGTTCGTGTTATGCAGGGCAAGGGCGTCATTACCGTAAATGAACAGCCAGCTGAAACATACTTCAACAACACCAGCCTCATGCAGTTTTTGAACACGCCACTCGAGCAAGTCGCCAAGTCGACTTCACTCGATGCAGTTGTCCGAGTACATGGTGGCGGTAAGCGTGGTCAGGTCGACGCAATTCGACTTGGTATCTCACGTGCCCTCGTTCTCATGAGTGAAGACTACCGACTCGGCCTCAAGAAGGCTGGACTCCTGACTCGTGATCCTCGTGAAAAGGAACGAAAGAAATACGGCCTCAAGAAGGCCCGAAAAGCTCCACAGTTCTCCAAGCGCTAGTCCTCAAGACAATCTGCAAAAGACACTAATACTAACACTCATCGAGTGTTAGTATTAGTGTATGAATGAATTTGATACCGCCCCAGAGGCCAATGACTCGAGCGATGATGAGCTTGTTTCACGTCTACGTGAGATGATTGAGAATGAAGCTGCGCTCGATGTTTTTGGCGACACAGAAGATGAATTTGTAAGCAAGCTGAGGGAACTCAAGGAAGTGCTCGACATCAAGGATGGAGCCGCAGTAATTTACCCAGGCAGCTCATCCCATCTTGGTGTTGCCCGTGTATTCGGTAGAGAACATGTTGTTCACGTCGATCCCGACAAACGAGCTGCACTTGCCTTAGATGAAGCGGGGTGCACGGTAGTGCAGGCTGGGATAGAAGATTATCATCCGGAAAAGCCTGCTGATGTCATGGTGGCACTAAACAGCTATGGAAGTCCAAGTGAAGCGATGGTGGGTAGCCTGATTAAGCCTGGTGGATGGATTATTACCAATAACTACACTGAGTGGGCACACGAGATCTCTGAACTTCCCGGTGTAAAGCTAGAAGCAGTTGTTCTGCCATACTACAGCAGCCCTGATGCAAAGATTGTCACTGGGTCTGAGATTCCCGAAGATGCGACTGATATTAGCACGGAATACCTTAAGATAAGTAGATCAGGGAAGATCGAAGCAGGCACCAAAGAAGATCACAACATCGCAAATCAAGCTGCTCGACACCCGGATGCATTGTTTGCTTTTCGCGTTCTGGAGTAACCTTAAAACAGACCTAATCATTCATATAGCTTACGCTTATCGGGTATAATAGAGTCACCATGGTGGATCGCAAACTCATACGTAATATCGTGATTTTCACGGTCTTACTTACCTTAATTGGCACAATCGGCTTCCGTTTGACTGGCCATTTGAGCTATGGTGAGGCATTCTATGAGACAATCATTATACTTCTCACGCACGTCGACCATCACGGGTTTGAAGATACCGCTAGTCGAGCTATTGTACTCCTGCTGACAACTAGCTCATTGATCGTAGTAGCATATTTGCTCAAGTTTTTGGCGGATTATATAGTTGGATGGGGAGATGGATTAAAGAGGCATCAAATGAAAGCACGCGTCGCAAAACTTAATGATCACTATATCGTCTGCGGACTCGGCCGTGTTGGCTCCCAAGTCGCAGCCGAATTAGCCGACGAGGGCACGACTTTTGTTGGTCTCGATAAAAATGAAGACAAGGTAAAAGCCGCTATACAGGATGGCTATACGGCCTTGGTCGGCGACTCTACCAATGAAGAGTTCCTCGAAAGTGCTGGCGTGAAGCGTGCCAAGGGTATCGTCGTCTCGCTCGGCGATGATAGTGGCAATCTTTTTATCACCTTGGCTGCTCGTCAAATGAATCCCCATATTTTCATCGTATCTCGTGTAAATAGGGAAGAAAACCGGACCCGTCTCGAACGCGCCGGAGCAGATCGTACAGCGATGCCATACCAGCTCGGCGGATACCACATGGCGACTATGCTGACTCGACCGAATGCCGTAGACTTCCTCGAGATCCTGGCCACGAATGACAATAGTCATCTTCACGTACAGGAGATGAAGATCGTCGATCACAGCAGTCTAGCAGGGAAGACACTCAACTGGCTGTACCGCCAGAAAGTAGGTGCCACCGTACTGGCGCTCAACTCAAGTGACGCCCTCTCCAAGGTAAACCCGTCAGGTGAAGAAACCATTTATGCTGGCGACCAACTTGTCGTCATGGGCACCACTGATCAACTCAAGCAAATAAGCGAGCTCGTCTAACTCATGGCTACTGTAGAAAAATCAGGGCTGATTCGTGTCGTCATCACCGAAGATGACGCTGCCCGACTTGATAGCTGGCTCGCAAAGACCTACCCCGACTGGAGTCGATCGCAGTGGCAGGAAGCCATTGCTTCTGGCTATGTGCAACTCAACGACTTCCAGACTCGCAATAGTGCTCAGCTGAGCGAAGGGGATGAAGTGACAATCTCGCAGTGGCCTGGTCAGGAGCCAGATGCGCCGCTCGAGAAGACCGTCATGCCGACAATCCTGTACGAAGACGATGATGTCTGGGTCTTTGACAAGCCAAGCGGGCTCATCGTGCACCCAGCTTCCAAAAAATTCTCTGAGCCAAGTATTGCCGGAGCCGTACAAGCTCTCACTACCGATACCGATGTCGAACGCCCAGGCATCGTACATCGTCTCGATCGTGATACCTCCGGTGCAATCATTGTGGCTAAAAACCCAGCTGCCAAAGAAGCTCTGCAGAAAGCATGGAAGGCCCATGCTGTGAAGAAATACTATCTTGCTATGGTCGTAGGCCGAATGAATCTCGGGAGTCAAAGACTTGCGTTCAACCTCGGCCGTTCGGTCGGAAAGTCACAAAAGGTCGTGGTGGATCCACTCGGGCGTCCATCCGAGACTATTATTCACACATTGAGTCAGGGAGACACAACCACACTTGTCGGGGCAGAGCCAGTAACGGGGCGAACCCATCAGATCCGTGTCCATCTCTCAGCCATTAAGCACCCTGTCGCTGGAGACCCGCTGTATGGTGGTACATTCGAACAGGTGAGTCGGCTTATGCTCCACGCCTGGAAGCTCACCATTCCACTCCCCAACGGTGAGGTGAAGACCTTTGTGAGTCCTATACCGGAAGAATTTGCGCGAATTTGTGAGGAGTACCGATGTCAGCTCCCGACAGACTAGCTGGCTTTCACGCCATCGCTTTCTCTAGTGTAGACTTAGCTGCAGCGGCCGATCATGTGCGCTCTCTCCTTGGCGCGACACTTGAAATCCCCGAGGAAGATGCCGAACATCACCCCCAGATACATTGGGTTGCCCCAGAAAAGCAGTCAATTGGCCGAGCTCAAATGACTGCCGTGCTGCACGAACTCATGCTCACTAGTAGCGGCGGCAGCCAAAGGTACGTTGTCATCGAGCGCGCACATGAGCTTACTCCAGAAGCTGCCAATGCACTCCTGAAGACACTAGAGGAACCGCCGGAAGCGGTTAGTTTTTATCTTACGACCCCCTCGGCAGCACGCTTGCTTCCGACTATCCGCTCGCGCGTAGCTGTGCAGAGCGTATCATCGGAAGAACATGCGCTTGATGCAGATACGCAGTCCCAGCTAGCAGGCTTCATAGATGGAGACGTGCCGGAGCGCTTTGCTTCAATCGCTAAGCTCCAAGCTGAGGGACAACTACAGCAGTTTATTGGCGACCTCACAGAGACTTTGAGGCAACGCCATGAATATGCCATACTCGAATGGATGCAGCTCCACCATCTCAGTAAATCAGCTCCCAATCATCGACTTTTTCTCGAAGCCCTCGCAGCCAGTGAGGTCCTGGGGTGATTCTTACAGCTGTTATATTTATCATTGTCGGGATCGTGACCTGGCGTCTCATGCAGTCGAGCTTTAACCCAGTCGCACATTTTCTCAACTCTGGCTCGAATAATGATGAGACGATGCAGGAAAGCGAGCTGACAAAGCTACTAGATACCGCAAACTCACTCTATCAAAGTCGCAATTGGCTTTCAGCCGAGAAGGCCTATCTGCGGGTTCTCAAGTTTGATCACTCACATCTCTTTGCATACCGGCGTCTGGCGCTCATCTATACGTATCTTCATAATTACGCTGATGCCGCTGAGTGCCTGGAGCTCGTCATGAAGAGCGACGCTACAGCAGCCGACCTACAGAACTACTCCACGATCCTACATCACGCCAAGCGGTTGCCAGAGGCTATTGAGGCTATGCAGCGTTCCTTTACGCTGGAGCCAACCCTTGCGCGTGCAACTTCACTAGCGCGTCTGTACGGTCAAGCAGGGGACACTGCAAAGCAGTATGAATCACTCCGGGCAGCAGTAGAGATTGCCCCGGATGACCCAACTGTCATCGATATGATTACCCATCTACAGAAGCGAAAGGCGAGTGGGGAGATTGAAAAATAAGTCTGAAAATGCTAGACTTTCCAGGTATGTAACTGCTTGCTGAGAGTTTGGACATACGAATATATGCCCAAGTAGCTCAGTGGTAGAGCGCTTCCATGGTAAGGAAGAGGTCCCGGGTTCAATCCCCGGCTTGGGCTCCAGTACAAACTATGCAGGGATAGCGAAGTGGTCAAACGCAACAGACTGTAAATCTGTCGGCCTTGTGCCTTCGGGGGTTCGACTCCCTCTCCCTGCACCATACTAACTTTTTTATACGATGACGCTACCCACGCTTATCAAAAGTAAAAAACTCGTGCTCACTTTACTCACCAGTATGAGTGCGCTTGTGTTCTGCTTGATGACATTTTCATACTGACTACAGGAACGTCTGACTTGCCCAATAGCTGCACTTCATGGAAAAGCGTCACTAATCAAGTAGCCTGCCGTACAGATTTGTCCAAGACTCGTTCAGATAGAACTTGCTATGATAACTTCAACTATATTAACTGTAATGACATAGCAGAAAGTATTCGCGACACAAGAATTACCTTGATCCTTTCGGCGCTCATTAGTCTTGGATCGATCATAATACTACGTACTCACAAGCAGGAGAAGCACGATGGCAAAAAAGTCCAAAAAAAGTAAGCGGAATATTAAGCTCATGGTCCTTGGTGCTGTGATTGCGCTCCTGGGCGTACTTCTCTTAACCGTAGTAAACAGCATAGTTGGCAATGCGTCACTGTACGTATGGATACCGGGGCTTCTGTCACTCGTAATAGGGCTGGTGCTTATTGCACAGCCTAACTTAACCGATATAGTATCTGATCTACTCTCCTAAATAACTTCTTTAGAAGTCAAAGAGATCGCCTAAGAATGATTCTTTCTTGTGCTTCTTCTGGTGTTGGTGCGAATTTGACTGATATTCGCTTCGAGGAGCTTCATACCGAGACTGTTGTGGTGCCGGTGAGTACGAATCTCCCGAGGCTTGTGAGCGATCGATAAGTTTGTCGAGCTCTCCACGGTCGAGCCATACGCCTCGGCACGTAGGGCAGTAATCAATCTCGATTCCGTTACGCTCAGATATATTCAATATAGAGTCGTCATTGGGGCATTTCATAATCGGAATATAGCATAACTTGTTTTTAATGCGCTGTGAAAATTCCCACAATCAACAGATCATAGCCGATACATTGTGGTCTGTGCTCTTCGTGAGGACGGTTATCGTATTAACGATGCTGATCCGGCCAGTGCCTTTCAGCTCGACTACGACTCAATTGCCGCAGCCGAAGGTCTGGTGGCTTTTCTTTCCGAGAAAATATCGGCAGGTGCACAGACCGAGATCGGTATAGCTGTAGCGCTCAAGAAAAGAGTGATTATCGCCCAGAAGAAAGGCACTAAAGTGGAGTACTACAACAATGCACTAGAGAGAGCTGGAGCAGCCGCTCTAACCAGCAACGACAGCAATGAGATCAACATGGCACTTTTGACCAAGAACTCATAAAATGCGATAATAACTGGGCTGTACATCAGATTGCCCGCGTAGCTCAATTGGTAGAGCAACAGTTTTGTAAACTGTAGGTTGGGGGTTCAAGTCCTCTCGCGGGCTCCATCTTTTATTAATCTTTGCAACAAATTTCATCTTTCGGGTATACTATACTAAATGAGTATTCCTCTTAACCTTATACATTTCTATATTGGCGCCCCAATATTAGCCTATATCTCTATCCATGGTCTGTTCTTTACGAGGAATAAGAATAATATTGTTACGCGATATTTTGCATGGGCGACAGGAGTGTATGCAATAGCGGCCTGTATATATGCATTGCCAGTGCTCTTTACTCACGACAGCGATGTTCTCACTCTGACAACGGTCATTGCGGATATCGTACAATATATTTCTCTCGGGATTGTTGGACTGCTAGCTACTCACTTATCACTGACTCGATGGCCGTGGGTGCGACGCGCAGCAAACCTCGTTATATTCTTAGCGAGCCTGGTGTTTATCTACGTTTCTTACCATGAGAACACTGCTTTTCCAGCACAATTCGTAATGATGGACGGTGTTGCACACTTTGAGTATGTATCCACGCGTACTTACTCAATCATGACAGGCGTCGCGTTTAGTCCACTGCTCTTTGTCGGGCTAAGCTTTCTCATGCAGGTTCGTGAAGCTATGCGCACCAGCCAGAAGTATCGTATAGCTGGATTTGGTGTCTTTCTGGCAATCGTTGGTCTGGTGATGGTAGTAGCACCTATCTTTCGGTTTGATATAGCAACTACTGCAGTAACAATCCCTGTAGTTGTTGCCTTTGTACTTATGACAATCCTACTTATGTTGTCCTACCTTACGTCTAAGAAAGAACCAAAAGCCTAGTTGTTATTCGAAGATGTGAGCAACCTGGTCATTAGCGACCTTCTTCTGATCTACCGTCTTCACTGCTATGACCGGCAAGAGTATACCGAATGTCGTGCCTTCACCAACGGTGCTTTCTACAGTAATCTCCGCACCAATGCGTCCTGCTAGCTTAGAAGTAATGTATAGCCCGAGGCCAGTCCCGCTCGTTTGTCTTGTATATGGATCTTCAGATCGCCAAAACTTCTCAAAGACCTTTGTGATCTCACTCTTGGAGATACCGATACCGGTGTCGTGAATAGTTATCGCAAGTGTCTGCTCATTATGGGCATATGCACGGACTGTGATACCACCTTCTTTTGTATACTTAATTGCATTGGTAACGAAGTTCTGTAGAATTTCCTTGAGGTACAGCTTTGAGGAGGTGACTTCAGGTAGCTTGAACTCGACATTTGCCTTGAGATACAGCCCCTTTTTATCAGCCTGTGGCGCGTAAGTTCGGGCTAGCTCTAGAATAATCTCGCGTATTGAGAAGGTATCGACATCCATGCTCTTGTCATCGCGACTGGCCCGAGACAGCGTTGAAAGATCGTTCACCATGTCCGCCAGGAAAAGTACCTGCTTGTGGGCTTTGTCTATTGAGCCTACAAGAGCATCCTCATCCCTATCTGGCTTGGTCGCCTGCAAGTTTGCCATTGAGATATTAGCCTCGGCTATAGTAATTGGAGTACGTAGCTCGTGACTCACTTCAGATATAAACAGATCACGCTCTTCATCAAGAGATTTCTGAGCTGTGATATCACGCATCAAGAATGTATAGCCCTCTTGCTTCACAATCGCTGCGGTCATCGAAACGCGGCTGATGTTAATATCGAGAGCCATCTGGTCAGTATCATTCACCGGTAGCATCAGGTCGGTTCTACGTAGGATATACCGAGTCTGCTTGGCTACCTGCATGATGTCGACAGATTTTTTGGTGCCGTCAGTGAGCCGCAAGCATTCACTTATGAGTTTTCCGGTGAGCTCGCTGTTGGTATCGAGAAGGTCAAGCGCAGCAGCGTTATAGATCGTGATTTTGCCCGCTTCATCAGTAGCAATCACGGCTTCGCTCATCGAGTTGATAAGTGCTACGAGTCTCTCATGCTCATACTCGGTCTTAACAATCTTCTCATTCAGACTCAATCGCTCACGACGCCCTCCCAGCACTATGCGAGTCAAGACTAGCGTTATAGCAGTAAGCACCATAAAGTAGGGGAGAATCATGAGGATAGATGTACTACTGAAGCCGTGGAGCTGGTAGGCTGACCCGGCCACCAGAACTACTAGCAACACCGCCAGACTGGCTAGCATACCCTTGGCCTGGTAATAATACTCACCTAAGTATAAGAGTAGGATCCACAAGAAAAGATAATAGGACAGAACAGGCAAGATGAAAATAAGCGCTAGACCTAAAACAACGTGATACAAGACGAGGTACAGCCCATGAAGCTGCCCAAATTTCAGCTTAGGAATAAAGTGACTTAATCCAAAAATGACCAGAAATCCAACCAGGATCCCCACCGGTATCGTAGAGGATAAATAAAGAGTGCCTCTAAAGTAGTCAACACCAATAAGAATGCACAGTGCGAAGATAAGTGGACTGACTTGAATAGGAGTGACGAGCTGAGTATCTAATCTATGGGTAGGGGAAAGATCGACCATACTTCATCCATTATAGCGGTAATGCTTACCTATTAGCTATGTTTGGGAGGGTGAAGATTAAAGAGCATGATTTGAACATTGATATTACGGTACTAGCAAGTAAATAAAAATGTCACAGACTTGCGCTTGTGACATTTTTATTGGCAGGAGATACAGTACGATTATAGAACTTTAATAGGGGTAGAGTCAGACAAAACTGATGTAAAAATACCATCAAAAAATGGTACGAAGGAGCAGAATAATGCTTAAACGATTATTCTTCTCGAAATCAGTAGCCCCAGAGTTGTTAGAATCGGCACTTCACACTGAAACCACATTCTATAGTTCTTTTTCAAGAGACTTACGTAAAGCTCAAAAGGAAGTCATTATCGAGAGTCCCTTTATAGCCTGTAAGCGCACTGAGAGCCTTCTACCGGCCTTTAGAAGGCTAGCTCGACGTGGTGTTAACATTCGCATAAACACCCGCAATCCGAGGCATCATGAGCGAGAACTTCAAATACAAGCATGGCAGTCGATAAAACAATTGAGAGGAGTAGGGGTAAAGGTAAAATTTTATGATGACATGCGTCACCGCAAGTTGGCTGTCATAGATCGGTCAATACTGTGGGAAGGGAGTCTTAATATACTTTCTCAAAGCTACAGTAAAGAAGTAATGCGAAGAACAAACTCGACAATACTTGCAAATCAGATGGTTAAGTTCACTGGAATGAATAACTGGAAGTGGTAGGCTAGACGACTTGAATTAATTTCTTCAATATATCTGGATCTTTATTGAGATCGATCATTACCATACGCCCAGTGGCATTATTCCGTTCGAGCACTTTAAGTTCGTCTGGCCAAAGATCGTCATCAAACCAGAGAAAATCTTCTTCAAAATTAATGGCATCTGTTTTTAGCTCGCCCCATTCGGTAGGTTTTATCCTTTTGAGTAACTCAACCGTTTCTGGCTTTAGCACAGGACTCAATACTTCAATAGCTCTATTCTCACCTCGCCAGTTATGCGTAGTGAGCCAATACGTTGAATCTGGATACTTGTTAAGAATGTGCTGAAGAAATTCATCGGCATGTTGAGCAGCATTATTCTCGTTAGCCAGAAGAACGCCATCAATATCTAGATATATGTTCATGCTAATGACTCAATCATTTTTTCTATTACATCATCAGGTATAAAGGGGGCTTGTAGTCTCTTAAGCTCACTGTTGCCATTTATCTTCAGTAACATATCTCCTTTGCCTGCCAGATCTACACCATCATCACTATGTAGTATTCGTTGTGAGTCTACTTTTGACGCTAAGGCAAAAGCAATTGTAGTTTTATAGGCTTTTAGAAGATTATCCGTAAACACATCCGCGCTTGGGCGAGATGTTGCAATTACAGAGTAAATACCGACTTTACCTCCATGCTCGGCAATCTTTACAAAAATCTTCTCGTAAAAGTTTGAGTCCATCATCATGAGGTCGGATATTTCATCGCACAATACGAAGATTTCTGGGCTTTTTTCTTTCGAGCTTAATCTTCTATCAATCTCGACAGCTATCCAATCCATAGCTTTTACTGCTTCGTCGGGATCGTTAATTACAGGAATTACAAGATGGGGGATATCTTTGAACTGGTGGAATTGAACATATTTAGGGTCGATCAAAATAAGTTGTACTGCGTCCGGTGAATTATTCTTCAGAATGTTTACGACTATGTTGTCGAAGAAATGCGATTTACCGGAACCTGTTTGACCAGCAATCAGTACACTATGTACTTGTTTGAAGTCTAAGGTGTGCTGAATATTTTCATTATCTTTGCCAAGTGGTATTGTTGTATTTGCTTTAAAGAAGTTATCTACTTTCTGCAAAACATCTGCGATTTTAACTTCGGACATAACCATGTAATCTATCGCTCCTAGTTTCAGTGCGCGGTCTTTGTCTTCCTGTCGGCTAAGTGCACTTAGCACCATTATTGGGATGTGCTTTGTTTCTTTAGTCTGCTTGAGGACGTCGATTACGTCGAAACCACTTACTTTCGGCATTAATATTCCAGTGATAATAAGATCTGGCTTAAAGTCTAGTGTCGCATTTAAGCCGTCTTCTCCGTTGTCACATACTACAACACTATACCCAGCGTCTTTGAATCGCTTCATGAATATATCTGAAATTGCTTTGTCATCTTCAATATATAGTATTTTTTTCATGATATTCTTTATTGCCTCTGAATTTTTCTTATTGAATAAGTGAAACCACTATTTGTTTGTGTACAAGCACCGAGTTTTCCAAATTCCTGACACGAATAGGTTATAACAATATCTTTATCTCGCTGGTCATGCCAAACGCTTTTAGACCTTACCGTAACTAACTTTGTAGAGCTCCATTCAGGGTCAACTCGGGCTTCTTTACTAAAGCAGTTGTTGCCAGTTTCATCGCATATTTCGACCACAAAGTTACCACCCCTATTGTTAAATAAAAGTATGCCTATTATTAGGCTAATTGAAATAAGGATAAATAAGCCAATTCTTTTACCTACTGACTTGCTCTGTTTAACAAGCTTTACGCGATCAGTCTTAGCGTTTTCTTCTTCCATCTACACTAGCTCCTTGAGACAATTATATATCTCTACCATAGCAAGCGTATCAAGTCCGCAATATTCAATCAGATCATCAAGTATCTGGTCTTTCTGGTCGGCACGTTTTTCGTCCAGTATTGCTTCCATCCAAAGTCTTTGAGCGGAGCCGCCCTCTTGAATACCCAGCTCTTTGTAAGATAAGTGTGGGCAGAGAACTGGTAACACTTGTTTAATACTTGCGCTGCCGTTGAAGCGTGAATCATCATACCATTTGAGCTTGAAAGGGATCATAAGATCTACAACTCTGGAATTGATTCCTTCCATCGCTTCCTTATACTCAGGCAACATTTCACCGAGCTCAGTGTTGCGAGCTTTCTCAAACCCTTCAAACCACACGATGACAGATCCTTTCGTGCCAATATCTTGTATGAGTTGTTCGGTAAGTGGTCTTGATGGATCTGAATTATCTCGGTGTAGGTATTCTTTTTGAGTAAGTTCAGCGTCAGGCGATTCTAAAATATGTAATGAATATTGAAACGGCACTTGTTGGTAAGGCCTATGACCTTCAAAGTATGGAATAAGCCCCGACATCGTTTCATAGTCTAGGAAGTAAAGAGGATACTCTAATTCACCCAAAAATTGCTTTATAGATTCCTTGTCTATTTTTGGCTCAGTATGTTTGCTCTCAGTCTCTTCATTTTTGCCAACTATATTCTGATAGATTGGCATCCAATCATTCTTTGAGCCTAGTTTAGCAAGACTTGGATCAGGATCTGGCATTGTAGGACTCTGGGCAACTAGTATTGCTTGTGCCATATGCTTCTGAGTGGCTATACCCTTGGCTCGTACTTGCTCAGTAATATCTGTAAAGGATGTTATCTGATCTGCTTTTATCTCTCCGTTACGTACATACTGATTGTTAACATGTATGACTGATATATTCCGCACCTTTAAGCCAGATCCCTCTAAAACGGCAGCCTGAAAAGCAAGATCATATTCGTGCTCAGGTTTGGCTTTTGTGCTGGCTTTTATTTCGTATAGATCAACTTCATTTTCACCAACGAAACTCACGATATCGCAGATGCAGGTAAAATCTTGCCATTCAAAGCGAGGCTGGAATAGTACCAGATCGCCACGTGCAATTGCATCTTGGGTGCGTTGAGGTAATGAGCGGTACTCGTCATAGTCAGAGAAACCTAATGATACACCTTCAGGGAATAAAGACTCTGCGTATGGCTCAAACTGATGACCAGCATCAAACATTGCCTGCGTATTTTCATCTACAGGAGGGATCTTTTTAGGGTCGTTCTTTTTAACCCAAAGCCAAGCTGGATGTTTGAGGAAGAGCATGTAGTCTGATTTGGATAACTGCATTATTCCTCATCATCTGAACTAGTGGCCGCGTAGTTCTTTATATCAACTCTAATGCTGTCATGTGGCAAATTAAGTGCAGTTGCTAGGTTAACAACTAACTGGCGTTTTGCATTGGTGTTAGTGCCGGTGTCTACAAAGTAGCCTGTATCGTATATCTCTCGACTTCCACCAAAGGCTGTTGAATCTCTCTGTATGTATTTTGATAGCCACTCGTCGTTATTGATAGTTTCTAGGAAGTTTTCAGGGTTGTTGTCGTAAATTGCCTCAACAATTAAATCGACGGCGTCGGCCCAAGTAGATACAGAGTTCTTTTTACCGAACACTTCTACCGATTTGACCCCTGTGCCCTTAAGATCTACTTCATCCAGTAAGAATATTGCTGTGTCTTCTTCGACAGGATGGAAATCTGTTGAAGGAAGTGGCCATGTTTCGTTAAGTTTTTCTAGCCACCATTCTTGCCGTTGCTTAAGAGTATCTTCGTTCCAGCTATCACGCTGTGCGATCCATTTATTGATCTGCAAAGGACTGTCTTTAAATCCTACTTTACGGAGCGAGCCAGTCTTTTTGTCCTTAACTTCGAGCGTCATCTTGTCTTTACCTTGTGTGCTAATGTAGGGCAGATTTGAGTACTCTGAGTTGTATCCCGTTAATGTAAGGTTAGCGAGCGTGTGTAAGTATTCTCCATGAATACGCTCATAGTCTTCGCCCAGCATTTCTTTCCATTCTTTTGCAGTCAGCGTTTGAGGCATTACATGTTCGATGGTAAGTTGTAGCCCATCTTCAACAATCTTGTGAAGTGTTTGTTTAGAGTCATCCTTAGATCCATCTTCGGTAGATGCAAGTACGTAACAAAGCACTGCATTACCGTGCTGTTCATAGAATGGAAATGTTCGTACGGCAGTTTCGAAATCAGCATCATTAGGAATCTGAGTTTGTCCTGTTTGGTTCAGAATTACATACTTAAGAACTTCGACGTAATTTGCATTCTTGTCTCGCCTCATAAAGTCCAGAACTTGCTTGTGTAACGATCCCATAAATCGGTCAACACTAGTTACATAGAAATTAACAATAAGACGCCTTGAGAAATACGATTCGATCAATCCGAATACTTCTACAAGTTCTTCATCAGTAAGCTGTCCGTCAGCGTGATAGGCTAGAACCGACATACCGTAAGGAATATAGAGGTCAACTCGTAAATAACGCATCCTGAAGATGGTTTCTGCAATCGCTTCGTATTTTGAGAATTCCGCATTATCTTTGATATCGTTGGTATCTATCAATTTGAGTAGCTCATAGAACTTCAGAGATCGTTTGATATCGCCGTAGAACTTGTCTAATAGCTCAGTGCTTTGCTCTTCGCCAACGTGCCGCTCAAACTGCTTTTTGAACTCTGTATAGACCTCAGGGAGCTGTAATCTGGCTTGCTTCTTTGATATCAAGTAGTACCTAAAGAAATCTGTTATGTAGTCTTGGTTTATGTCTGTAAGCGTACGCTCAATAGGTCGCCAATATTCTGTATAGACATGGTCTCGTAAAGTCTTATTGTTGAGCATGAGTGCAAAGTTTCTAATCTTGTCTCCGTCCGATAATGGCTTACCAGTAGAGTTGATACTCTCAAACACTCGCTGTGGGTTATCGTCGCCAGCAACTAGGGTCAATGCGGCAATCTCGAATTGCCCAAGTCCTTCATTGATGTATTTATCTAACGCTGTTTTCGTACTGAAGTAATCTCTAAAGCGAGCATAGGCTTTGTATACGTTGCTTTGCCGATCATTGAGGCTTAGCTCAGATTCTTCACCTCGGGCATTAAAGATGCGCTGAAGTATTTCATTATCTGAAGTTACCGTGCGGAGCTTAACTCGGTTGTTATCAAGATCTTTATTGATTAAAAACTGGAACTCAATTTTATCGGCAGTCGTTTCAGGATTTTCTAGTAGTTCCGGATTCTTCTTTGCTAGATGATATATCGCAGCAATCATGAGTAGCGATGTTGTTACTCGTTGCTGTCCGTCAATAATAGACTTGGAATATACACTTTCCGTGTCCTCAACTTCTACGACCGTGCCAAAATAATGTTTTTTATTCTTAGCTATACACTCCTCAAGGTCTGCAAGAAATTCATCGATGTTGGTCGTTTGCCATGAATAGGGGCGTTGGAACTCTGGAATCTCGAAGAACGTACCAGGAGAATAGAGGTATTTCTTCATATTACTCTGAGCGAATATCATAGTTATTGGCCCTCCTTGTTTGGCACAATTTGCTGCAAATCTTTGTTGTAATGGTAGTCCACTATGTCGCCATTCTGTAGCATATTGACGGCCTGTTCAATGGCGAGCAGAGGAACAGAGTACCATTCACTCGGAGTATATTCTCGTCCATTTTTATCGATTATTTTAAGGTCAACTTTTGCATCGCTAAAAATTCGATGCAAGAAATGCTCCACCTTTTGTGGGTTAAAGTCTCCTGTAAGCAAGTAGCTATCAACTACGTTTACACCTGCCATTAAATAAGTTGGGTCCTTTTCAGCATTCTTAATTCGATCTATAACTGGTGTGGTAGAAAAGCCAATCTTGTGTAGGTCCTTAACATTTTGAATTTGTGGATCATCACTAAGTGACCGCAGTACGTATATATAACCCTTAATCTCATCATCATCGGTTAACTTCTTATAGACATAATCTTCTTCAATGCCAACGACAGCATACCCGTCTTCGTATAAACGCATAGAAAGTGAACGACGGTACATATTTGACTCTGTACCGTTTTCATAAATTACGCGAAAGCGTTCCTTGTTACGATCATAAACTCGTTTCTTCTCAGTTGCGTCAATTATTCGTAGCATTTGGCCAGCTTGTACGTAGTATCGGCCCAAATGTAATTGTTCTACAGATACATACCGTTGAAGTTTGAGTTTGCCCTCACGAAGTAGCTTTTGTTGCTCTTCAAAGCCGGGCTTAAATTCATCAAAGTTTTCAACTCTTTTACGCTCAGCCCTTTCTTTCACAGGCCTAGGCCTCGACAAAACTTTTTTTACCTGCAATATGTCATCGCCAACATTACTAAATAAACCAAATTCATCTTTTTCAAACAGGTCATCAACAGATTCTGGGGCCTTAGGGAACTCTAATAGACCAAGACTATCTACTGATTTCAGCGCTTCAATTTTGTCCTTGTTACTTCTTATCGAGTTCAGACGCGCAGCCAATGATGCTTCTTGCATATCTTCTGAGTTAATGTCTGGCAAACGATCGTTTCCTTGAACAAAGTCGGTAATCTGATTAAACGATGATGTCAGCCTATCGTCGGGAGTAACCTGTTTAGCTTTTTTAGGAGGCGTGAATAGATTGTCTTGATCTGACTCAAATAACTTTACTAGATCATCCGAGAAATCCATTATGAGCTTTTTCCTTTCTCACGTAGCCAAGCAGCTTTACGTGCCGTTAGGTAAGCCTGAGCCTGTGCTAAAAGCTTTTCTGTCTTGTCTTTAGAGTTGAGGGCAGGGAATTTACCATTATGCGCCACTACGAAAGCCTGTATTTGAGGAACGAGTGCCAGTGCATCTTCATCGCTCATATCAATTCTAGAGCCAGCTATTGTGTCTTGGATAACCCTGAATACATCAGCTCCGACTTTCTTGGATATAACTTCAAATGCATGCTGGAACGGATTTATAGAATCAATCAAATCAATTGAAAGATCGTCTAGATTCACGAAACTATTGGCGAGTGTGATGAATTTCTTATCACCATCTTCTGTGATCTTGGCTGTCTTGAATGCAAGATTACTTGCAAGGTATTGTCGTGTAACTTCAACCTCTTCTTCAGTTAGTCCAGGAAGCTTGTCACGAATAATCTTTGATTGAAGGTGTTTCATGTATTCACCTGTATGGCCGTTCGCAGCAGCGCGCTGGATTTGAGTATCCTGTAAAACTGCGGCCGTAAGATCTTCGAGTTCTGTTGCAAGAATAGTTTTCACTCGCTCCGACGGTGGATTCTTAAGGCCCTTAACGAATACTTCGCCAGCTCTCGCTTTTTGCTCAGGAGAAACACGAGGCGTAAAGGTAAAGTTTGGCGCAAGAACCTGTTCCATTAGTAGAGAAGCGGTAATTGCTTTGAGCATATTATTAACAGATATCTGTATATCATCGTTCGTGCCATTGGGCTGTACAATCAGGTTCGTAAATTGCGCATGAGTCTTGTTGTAACTGTCTCGGGTACAGCGACCAATGATCTGCACAATCTCAGTCAAACTAGCTCGGTATCCAATAGTTAGTGCTTGCTCACAATACGGCCAGTCGAAGCCTTCTTTAGCCATTCCTAACGCGATGATAATATCTACACCCGAGATATCGTTCTTTGCTACTTCACTAAGATACTTGGTAATCTTTGCACGATGCAGGGGATCGTCATCAACCAAATTTGCCACTTTTAACTTGCGACCGTCCGATGTCTCAATTATTTCTATACCAGTTTCGCTATCTTGTTCAATCCAAATACCTAAAATATCGAATATCTGTGTGACTTCTTCGTGCTTACCAACCTGTGTAGATTCTTTCGAGTTCACATTTGGAATATGTATGATGGTCTTCTTTGTTGAATCAAGAACTGCATCCAGAGCACCATCATCTAGGTAGCTTCCAGTATAAAAGTGGTATCCAATACCCAATGTTTTTAAGTGTGTATACCCATTTAACTGTTCATAGTAAGTGTAGGTTACCTTATCGAACTCAGCTTCGTCTTCAGGAGTAAGAATAGGGACAGCATCGCCACGGAAGTAAGATCCAGTCATAGCAATAATCTGCACATCCGTTTGATTCATGACATTATGGAGCAACTCACCAAGACGGCTGTTTTCACTTACCGATACATGATGAAATTCATCGATAGCCAAGACACAGTTATTAAATAGTTCTGTCGCAAGCTCAGAATCTTCAAATGCAAACCTAAGTGTTGCATGAGTACAGACCAAAATCTTGTCATCAGATTTCATAAAGTTAACGAATGACCGGACCTTTGATTTGTCATCACCGCTTCCAAGACAAAGGTTGTTTCGACTTTCTACCTCCCAGTCAGCGAAGAATCCGGCGTCGGTGAGATTTGTATTGTCGAAAGACGCACCAATAGACTTTTCGGGAACTGCAACGATTATTTTCTTCTTGCCTTGATTGGTAAGCTTGTCTAGGGCTACATACATTAACGCACGCGACTTACCCGAAGCTGGAGGAGCTTTGATGAGTAGGTGTTTACTATTACGCTTTTCGAATGCTCGACGCTGCATTTCACGCATTCCCATACTGTCTGTTTTGGTACTTGCGCCAGTTCGTTCGTATTCAACATCAATAATATTTATAGTTTCATCATTCATTTTTGTTTCTCCTCTTTAGTCATATGTTCGTACAGCGCGAATAAGTCTGATAACCGCTCTTCATCGTTACTGTATGGCTTAGGTCGGTAGAGTTTATCTACGGCTAGATCGAGTTCACGATGAGCTTCACGCAAATCGTCTGGCATTTTGTCTGGGTCATACATTTCAGCAATATTGCTCTCAGAGTGATTTTCTCTAACAAGTAAAATTGCTCTAGCTAAACTATTTAGGTGAGATTTTTCAGTATCATTGAGCGGTTTTATAGGAAAGGTATTGTATGCAACAGCAGAGGAATAACGCAGATCAGTTTTTAGTCTTCCCGATACAGAACGAACCCAGATCATGTGAGTTCGCGAGGAGATTACACCAAACACCCAAAGCTCCGCATCGTAAATTGCATTTGCTGCATCAGAAATTACAGTATCCTTATCAAGGTAACCTACTGGAAGATATTCTCTCCTCTCGGAAGATACCCTTGGAATTACCAATGAATTAGTTGACTTATAGGCTCTCTGAATGAATCTATATGGAAACTTGGCAAAATCCTGAGTACTCTCTGCATCACTTTCTTCGCGATAACTTCTTACTATATCCAACCTGGTTTTTATAAATGGATTGTCAACTATCGTTTTAACGTCTTTATCCTCAATCCATAAACAGTATCTTTCTATACCTCGTATATATTCTGCCGAACCCGTGTATCGTTTAATGTATGGCAACAACTCAGGATAGTCTTCAATTATTGAATTACGCTCATCAGCTTCGATTATTAGACCACCACCATCTTTTGGCATACTACCAAGTACCATTTTTGGCAGACTGGACAGGGCACTACTCCTCTTCTTGATGATAATGTTGTCACTATCGGCAAGATATGCATTTATATTTGATGCATTTGTCATTATTCCTTGAGTAAATAATTGCCGTTTATTGATCTGTTCCTTATTTGCAAGTCCAACAATTATACATGTAACGCCTGCCTGTCCTCGTGCATTGTTTGTCCATTTAAATGAAGTATGTGCAAAAACTATTTCAACGCCCATATCGAAAATATATGGCCAAAACATTTCGACTTGCTCGCCTTGTGTTATTGAATTCGTAGATACAAATGCAAGTTTTGCTTTTGATCCCTTAATGTACTCACTGCCTTTCATGAACCAAATGGAAATATAGTCGACATTTTTTGAGTACTTCCGTCCATTAAAGCCTAGTTTTACGTCCTCTTTCATAGTCATATCTTTGATGGTCTTACCACCCTGATATGGCGGGTTACCGATAAGATATATTTCTTCCCAGTGTTCGCTTTCTAATTCTAGTTCTTCCTGCTCTTCTTCGAACTCAATCAGAGACTCCTGCCTGATTCCATCTACACCTTGCTTATGAGAAAAATTAGGACACACATCTTGCCAGTCAATTCTGGCAGAGTTTCCATGAACAATTTTTGCGTTATCTTTAAGAGGAATTAGTACAATCTCTTTGCCAAAGTGTTGTTCAAACTCAATGTTCATTTGGTGCTTTGCAAGATAAAGTGAAAGAATTGCAATTTCATGAGCAAAGTCATCAATCTCGATACCGAAAAAATTATCGAGTTTAATTCTAGATTCAAGACGACCACTCAGCATCGCACGTTTATAGTCGTCGCTAAATAGTCGGTCAATAATTCCATGCTCAATCTTGCGTAGCTCCTTATAGGCAATAATTAAGAAGTTCCCGGATCCACATGCTGGGTCAAATATCTTGATTTTGCTAATTCGGTCCCAAAGCTTTTGAAGTTTTTTTGGTTCGTCGTAATATTTATCAAATTCTTCGCGTATTTCATCTAAGAATAGTGGTTCGATCGTTTTCATGATATTCGGCACACTAGTGTAGTGCATGCCATGATTTGAACGGTGTTCTTCATCTACGATACTCTGGAACATTGATCCGAAAATATCAGGATTAATCTCGGCCCAGTTTTGGTTACCACAGTCGAGGATTAACTTACGTGCTTGAGCATTAAACTTTGGAATAGCTATATTGTGTTTTTTGGTGTCGAAGATAGTTCCGTTTACATAGGGAAAATTTGAAAACGGACTTGTGAATCCTGACTTGTCTTCAGTATCGAGCGCACGGAACAGAGTGTCTAGGAATTCATCTAGGTCACTTCCATCTGTTTGCGTGAAGTCTTTAATTGAACTAGTAAAAATAGTTTTCTCGGATTTGCTAAAAACTTTTGTGTCTTCTGCAAAGAAGCAGAATAAAAGTCTTGAAAAGAAAACATTAAGATCGTGTTTAAAAGTAGACTTAGGATCGGCAAGTTTTGCATGATTTACTTTTTCAATCTCTGCGTACAGATCTTTCATTTTATCTGCTGCACGTCGGTCAGCTACGGCTTCAGTTTTTTCGCTTGTAACTTCGTCGCCAGTCCATCCGTAAAAGAAGTCTACATTTCGATCTATATCGCGTAGCTTGATATCTAACGTGGTGTCCTTCTTGATATCTTTTGCAACAAGTTGATCATAGTCGGTTGCAATAAGATATCGAGGGTTATAACGGACTACTAGGGGATCTTGATCAAGTGAATCTACAATTGATAGCAAGTTACCGTTATTAACATGCTTGAAGTAAACGACTCCCCTTTGTAGTACGTCATTATCTTTGTCTGTTGCAAGGTTTAATGCGCCACTTCTCAGTTTTGTTATCGCAGAAGCAGATCTTCCATACGCAGCTAGTAGTTCAAAAATAACATCCTTGTTATAGGACTCACGATTTGCGATATCAGCTACATTGCGTTGGGCATCTGCAAAAGATAATCTCATTAACTAATTCACTTGCATATTTGATAGTTTCATTGAATATAGTATAACGTAGAACAAGGTTAATTATTAATACCTTTTATTATGTAAATTGATATATTGTAACTATGACTAAATCAAAAAACTTTGTATTCGATGGTGGGGCGGCAACTTACTTAGGAACTTCGATTCTTGCATTCTTAATCACAGTTTTAACCCTAGGTATAGCGTACCCTTACGCGCTAGTACTTAAGCAACGATGGAAGGCAAAGCACACCTACGTTAAAGGCTATCGTCTCAAATTTACAGGAACAGGTATAGGATTATTCGGGAACTGGATCAAATGGTTATTCTTGTGTATTGTAACTCTTGGTATTTATTCGTTTTGGGTGGCACCACGAGTAACACGGTGGGTAGTTGAGCACACCGACTTTGATGAACATCAGCCTAAAAAACAGGAATTAGAAGCAAAACAATAGCAGTAAAATGCTTATGCTATATAATATTCTTGCGTAATTGCAAGCTCCTCTGATATAGTGAAATCATTATGGAGGGAATTGTATAGTGAAGACCAAAAATACTTTGAGGGTGGTTACAATGGTAGTTGCATTAGGGCTTCCTTTTGTAGTGTCTTCACATGCATATGCTCAAGCTACTGGTGGGAATATCTCGAACGTTGAAAACTTTATTAGAAATGTGATCCAGATAATTGCGGGACTCGCCGGTCTGATCGCGACCGGCTTTTTTGTAGCAGGTGGTTTCGGCTACATTACCAGTTCAGGCAACCCAGAGAATCTTGATAAGTCTAAGCGTACGCTCATATATGCAGCCGTAGGACTAGCAATTACAATTGGCGCATTCGTTCTCAGTAATATCATTTCGGATGTAGCTGCCAAGGCTTTCGGAGGTTAAACCTAATGCGCCTCCCCGCCATGATTACACATCTGGCGGATATTTCTGCCGCCAACGATGTAATGCGCAACTACTTAGCGCCGACGATGCTAATGCTCGGAGGTCTAGCTACGCTTGTCTGTACATTCTTTATTGTCATGGCTGGATACCAGTACATCACATCAAGAGGTGCGCCAGATAAACTACAGCATGCTAAAAGAGTTCTTAGAAATGCGCTAATTGGCTTGGTTATAGTAATTGCTGCAGGAACACTGACTGCCATATTAACCAACGCTTATAGCAACGCTAGTACGAATGGCGTGCAGAACATTCCTGCACTTGAAACTATCGACCAACAGAAAGAAGATTTAAGTATTGTTGATGTACTAATCAAAGCCATCATCGGCCTGTTTAAACACATCATTGAATCTGCTGCGTCGCCGTTTCTGAAAGCGCTCGATTACTTTACGAGTGAAACTCCATTAATGGCACAGAATGCGAGCGTGTTTAAGCTCTGGCTGACTTCAGTAGTTATCGCGGATGCACTATTTATGCTGGTAGTGGCACTCATTGGATTTCACGTCATGAGTGCAGCAAGCATTGGTTTTGACGAGATTGAGCTAAAACACCTGATCCCTCAGCTAGTTTTTACGTTCCTATTCATCAACACTTCGATCTTCTTGATTGATCTCATAATCACATTGAGCAACGTACTAATCAAAGCGATTGAAGCTGCATTTTCATCTATATCCGTATGGGATGTTTTAAGCAAAATAGCTGACGGAGCAGACAAAATGAGCCTAGTTGCTCTAATGATAATGGTTGGATTTATCGTCCTTTCGGTACTGCTGTTAATCTACTATGTCGTTCGGCTAGTGACACTTTATATCGGCGCAGTTCTCGCCCCTCTGGTCGGATTGATAGCTTTGCTACCAGGCTTCAAAGATTTCGCCATAACTGCTGTAAAAACATACCTAACAACTATATTTGTATTGTTTGTTCACGTAATCATATTACAACTTGCTGCTTCGTTGTTTGCAGGTTTAGCTGCCGATCAAGTGTCAAACTCGCTCATGGCAGTGATAGTCGGCATCGCAACCCTACTTGCGTTATTAAGAACACAAGGTCTAATGATGCAAATGACATACGTTTCTGCAGGACCACGTGCACTCAGAAAACTAGGTGGACAATTCATGAATGGGGTCACTTATACCGCCGACAAGATCAAGACCGTGAGCACAACAACAAAACACAAAGTATCAGGAGAAGTAAGGAGTACAAGCAAATGAAAAGCACCGTAGTCCCAGCACAAGTAACAACAGTTGAAGACAAAATTGCCGGGAATCTAACATTCAATCAAATGTTGCTAATGACAACGCCAGTGTTTGTATCTGGAGTAATCTTTGCGTTTCTGCCGCCATTTATGAGCCTTAGCGGATACAAACTTCTGATTGCGGTCTCGTTTGCAATGATTTGTTTAACCCTCGCCATACGAATAAAGGGCAGAATCGTTCTATCGTGGATTGCAGTACTAGGTAAATATAATCTGCGTCCAAGGTTTTATGTATTTAACAAAAATGACTCACACTTACGAAATATATATGCTGAGCAAGCCGAACCTATTGCAAATCGTCCTACAGAAGTTAAGTCTCATAAAAAACTTAACAAGCTAAAGTTACCAATGAAAAAAGTAGTCTGGGCAGAGCAGGTAGTAGCAAATCCAGAAGCGAAACTAGAATTCAAAACTACCAGGAAAGGTGATCTCCGTGTCTATATTCAAGAAATCAAATAGTAAAATTAGCTCCCGTAAGCAGATTCAGATCAAAGGCGTAAAAGATGGTGTATTACTTTTACCAAACAATCGTTATCGTTCTGTACTTGAATTGTCGTCGATCAATTTTGAGCTGAAGAGCGAAGCAGAGCAAGATGCACTTATCGAAACGTATCAGAGTTTCTTAAATTCGCTATCTACACCCTTACAAATAATAGTGCGAATTCGTGAGCTTGATATGGATAAGTACATTGAAGATTTTCGCGCCAAACGAAAGACGGAAAAGAAGGCTATCTTCAAAGAGGAAATAACGAACTATACGGATTTTGTATCAAAGCTTATTACCAAGAACAAGATATTGTCGCGGCACTTTTACGTCATTATTCCTTTGGAATCCAAGGATAAAAACTTCGATGTCATAAAGGAGCAACTAGGACTTACGACAGATATAGTCGCAAAAGGGCTGGCACGACTCGGTATGCATTCCAAGCAACTATCTAGTATAGAAATACTAGAACTATTCTATAGCTTCTATTCACCCGAGCTCGCAAAGACACAACCACTAAAGGCACAGACACTAAAACTTTTGACGGAGAACTATATATGAAATTTCCAAATGTAGACATAGCCAAGTTAAAACAGCCAAAAGATACGATTGCCGAATGGCAGAAAAAAAGGCAGGAAAAGCCGAAGCAATATGCGCTCGACTATGGCATGCAAGATCCAATGGATGTAATTTCTTATTCTGGTCTCGAAGAGCAAGTAGGGCACGTCGTTATTGATGATCTCTATGTACGGACAATGTACATTTCTGGATATCCGTTTGTGGCAAGTTCAGGCTGGTTAAATTCTCTGATTAACTTCAATCACAACATTGATATTAGCTATCAAATCGATCAAGTAGAAGCAACGTCTGCGCTTCCTAAACTCCACCGAAAAATCACTGAACTTGAGTCGACAAAACGTGCAATGATTCGGTCGGGAAAGATTATTGGCCCCGAAGTCACTGATCCTTTGGACTCAGCAACCGAGCTTAGGGACAAGATTCTGCGTGGACAAGAAAAGTTGTTTCAGGTATCTATCTATGTTGCAATTACCGCTAAAGATCTAAGTGAACTCAATAAAACCACGAGGCTCCTAGAAACAGCTTTGTCAGCTCGTTTGTTCTATACGAAGATTGCACGATACCAACAGATAGAAGGCTTGCAATCAATCCTGCCAAGGGCGGAAGATGAACTACAACAAAGGCGAAACCTCGACAGCTCGTCGGTTGCGCTAACATTTCCATTCATGAGTTCTGAGCTCGTACAAGAGTCTGGAATTTTATATGGTGTGAACAAGTCGAATAACTCATTGGTTATTCTAGACCGATTTAGCTTAAATAATGCTAACTCAATCGTCTTTGCACAAAGTGGTTCTGGGAAGAGCTATGCCACTAAAGTCGAGATACTCCGACAGCTAATGCAGGGTACTAAAGTGATTGTGATCGACCCCGAACGCGAGTATAAACGTCTTAGTGAATCGGTTGATGGAACTTACATAAAACTGTCAGCTAAAAGCAAAGAAAAGATTAATCCGTTTGATCTGGCGACTACAAAGAGAAGCCGAAGTGATCTCTCTGAGCATACACAAGACTTGATTGAAGTTCTGTCGCTGATGGCAGAGGGTCTGTCTTCCCGTGAGAAGGCAGCACTAGATAAAGCAATTTTAAAGATATACAAAAATGCTAAAACAGCGATGCCGCTACTTGAAGACCTATATACAGAACTGCACAGCCTAGGACAGATTAAGCTCTGTGAGCGTCTAGAAAAATATATCTCTGGATCGCTCTCGGAAGTATTCAACTCACAAACAAACATTAAACTCGACAACCGATTAATCATTTTTGATATCAAGGACATGCCCGAAAGCTTACGTCAGATAATGATGCTAATCATCGCTAACTTTGTACAAAATCAGGTTAAGGTTAATCCGCAGAAGCGTCTGCTTGTCATTGATGAAGGGTGGTTATTGCTTGAACACGAAGAATCTGCACGATTCGTTGCAGGTCTTGTTCGTCGCGCTCGAAAATATTACCTCGGTGTTTCAATAATTTCACAGCAAGCCAACGACTTCCTGAAGAGCGACTACGGTCGTGCTATTGCTTCGCAGAGTTCACTGCGCATTCTCATGAAACAGGACACTACGACAATTAAAAATGTGGTCAGTGAATTTCACTTAAGTGAATACGAGGAGAACTTCCTACTTACTTGTGAAAGAGGAGATGCGCTACTAATCGCAGACCAAAATCACGTTGCAGTAAAAGTAGTGGCAGCCGAAAAAGAACATCCACTTATTACTACCAACCCAGCGGAGTTATATACTGTATGAAATTCATCTTGTGGTTCAGTAGAAAGATAAGCATTGAGTTAAAGATTGTTATTATTACGATCTTTATCCTGTTTACTTTGCCGATCATCACTGTAACCATACTTTCGGTATCTGGGTTTGCAGCCGCAAGCCAAGTTTTAGCTGCAATCAATCCTGTAACAAAGTTGGTGGAGATATTTGACGCCAACGGCAACAAGGTTCGCGAAATAGAACTATCAACAGCATGGCCGACAACGGGATATGTTTCTGATGAATTTGGTACGCTTGATACTATTCGTAGACTGCTTGGCCTTGGGTGGCATACTGGTATTGATATTGCTAATGAGCGAGGTGTTTCGGGAACGCCAGTTACTACTTTTCTGGCAGGCAAAGTAGTAATGACTGATACTATCGATGACTCAGCGTGCGGAAAGAGCATTAAAGTAGATCATGGTAATGGAATTCAATCTCTTTACTGCCACCTCCAATCTCCTGAAGCATCAGTAAATCAAGAAGTTGAACCTGGTGATCTTATAGGCCTTATGGGTAGTACAGGCGCATCGACTGGCCCGCATCTTCACTTTCAAGTCAATGTGTATGGAATCCCAGTAAACCCAAGGACTTTTATGGTCGGGGAGCCAAGAGGGACATACTAAATATGGATACTGAGCAAATATTGCAAACTCTTTTGATGCTTACGCGTATCGGCGTAGTTGCTATTCTTATTGGCTTGTTTATATTCATCGTCCGAAGGGTTGCTCAAGCAATATACTTATATAA
>ERZ650304.4-NODE-4-length-226026-cov-15.789544_pt1 | contig 226026 bp, 266 predicted proteins | sample MGYA00376240_ERZ650304 | MGnify/ENA primary metagenome ERZ650304 (study PRJEB26733, sample SAMN07839271) | wastewater metagenome | biome: small river; feature: stream; material: water | place: USA: North Carolina | collected 2016-03-01 ...
CCCAATTGGACCTTATTGTCCTTCACAAACAAGACACTCTTACACGGCCATAGACGGTCTACGGTCAATGCAGCATCTTGCCACTCACTATACGAATCAAACCATACTCGTACAGAATCTCCGTCAGCGGAGTTACAGTTATATCTAACATCAGATACAACTGAAAGAGATTTATTTCTCTTCACAAATAGGACATTCTTATACGGTTCTACAAGGTCTACATTTAAATGCAGAAATACGGCTTTAGACTGTAGAATCTTGCACAACATGATGGCGGAGCCGTGATTGCAGGTGGTCACTCTAAACAGTTCAGGACTGCCCGTGCTGTTTCGTAGCGAGAAAATACCCAGATAAAACGAGGAACGAGCACACTCTGGGTATTTTCGAGCGGAGATGTTATTTACCATAATAGAAATCCTATTTCCTAATAACTTTGGATTTGCTTTCAGTCCATAATCTTTAACGATACGCATTTGAGTGCTCGTTAAAATACTTTCCATTTCAACCAATTTCCTAGTCATTGTAAAATCCGTACGTACTTAAAGACTCAGTCACATTTGGAAACAAAGAGTCGAAGTATTTAGCCTCATGCTTCCACACTGAGTCAGGGTCCATATCTTCCTTGTAATAGTACCCAACCACTTCAAGAACCTCTGAATGCCCTTCTACATACCTTCTACAAAGAGAGTGATAGTTGGCATTCTTTAGTTCTTTCGTCACTGCACTTATAGCCTCTTGTGATACAAACAGCCCTTCTTCTTTAGATTTAACTAAATCCAAATAAGAACTGTTTATATCTTTGCTATAAGCTTTATAGGTTAAGCATTTAACCACTACTCCTAAACAGCATATGATTTTAGTAGAAGTACAGATTAAGCTCCCTGCTTTAACTTTATCCACAGCTTTGACAGGATTCCATTCGTACTCGTCCCATGGACTGCTGAAACCAAAGTTTAAAGAATGCACCATTGTACTAACACACTGTTTACTTGTTTGAGGTATTAAATATTCTATCATAATAACTTCTCCTCACTTATAATAAGAACAGACGATTAATCGTTTGTCCAGTTTGAGATCTTTTTGTTGTCAAACTCATGTTTGAACGTAAGCAGGTTATTTTCTAATAATGCTTTAGCACGGGCAGACTTAAACACTTCTCTCCAGTGCTCTGCCAAGTAAGCATCACTGCCATTTGGTTTCTTAAAATTGCTCTTGTAGTTTTGTCGCAAGTACGTAGTACCTTTGACTATATTGCTAACGTAGTCGTTACCCACTAGTGTGACAGTAACAGGAACGTCTACTTTGACTGCTGCCAAAGCTTTTGCCAAGTTTTGAAGTACTGCAGCTACTTCAAATGACTCTAAGTACATAGCTTGTACTTTTTTAGTCATCATTTGGCCTTTGTGCATGCAGCTCAACGTTGCTGCACTTTTAGTAACACGAATGTCAATAGTCATTAGACTAATCTCCTTATAAGAAAACGACAACAGTTAAGCTGTCATCTCTAGAATGTCTAAAACAGTTTTGCTAACTAATAACAGAACAACATTACGTCCATTGTAATCAGTTAACCCCTTTTGAACAGTGATGACAACTTCTTTCACTATTCGTTTATCCTCTCCACTCACTCCTGCAACTAGAGATTCATTCCAAGCACGTTTTAGAGTCTCCTCTCCAACTTTTTTGCTGAAGTTAGTGGTGTTTAAACGTACTTGATTTAACAGCTCAAGTACAAAGACATGCACCACATCTGACTTAATCGATGCTTTGTCTAGTGCAACCAGTTCTAATACGTCTTGAGAAGACATGTTAGTTTTTGGTAATTTAATACCAAATGCTTCTTTAGCTTGCTTAGAACCCCAAGAAGTTTTAGATAAGATAAGAGTTGAAATTGTGTTCATGGTACTATTTCCTTTTAAGTTAAAAAACAGACAGAGCTATTAATTTAGCCCTATCTGTTTTATATAGTTACCTTAGATTAGTCTTGGATTGATTGGTATTTATAACCAACAAATTCAATAGCTGTTTCTAAGATGAACTTGGTAATGCTTTCCACTGGTTTTTCAATACAATTATGTTCAATACCTTCAGAGTCGGTATATTTACGTTCAGAACGTTCTACCAATATAGTAGACATAGTTGTATGTTCATCCTTGATATCTGTAGCTAACAAGTTCCAAGGGCAATACGTAGTACGATGCTCAATACCAGCAGCAATACCACCTTTAACAAGTACAGTTGCTATAAAGTGTTCTATATGTATTGCTTCAGCAGTGGCAGGGAACATATGGTCTATCTGCGCATACGATATGTTATAACCATCTTTACCAAACATCATCTCACGTACAACGTCAATACGTTTATTTATCTTAGCTTTACTAGCTTCACTGGCAGTACGAGTATCTGTAGCAGATGCAAACATAGGAGATAAGAATGCTAAGTCAGAAGGAGACAACATTTCTGCTAATTTCTTCATATCACGTCCTTTCATAGACTTAACCTGATCCATAGCATCAAAGTTAACACAAGCATATTGAACATCCATAGTGAACACCCATAATGCTTGAGCCATTGCTTCGACATCCATAGACTCTAATCCAACTGTGGCACATTGTTTAGCACCAAGCTTAGATTTCTTCAATGTATTGATTGCATCAACTGCAGCTTTTTTCCATGCGACATGACGTAACATGTTGATTTGACCAAACGATGTGAAACGTGCTACGTTAGCTTTAGCATATGCAGCTTGAAACACAGCTTGTTGCATGTCTGTTTTAAAGGTAGTAGAAGTTACTTTCACTTCTTGTACTTTTGGAGTATAAGTACATTTAGCTATCTCATCTTCCCAGAATTCAGCATATAAACGACCACCAGCTGCTACATAACTGTCACGTGCATCCCAATAGAAATCAGGGTGCAATTCTTTAACTTTCGCTAAAAGCCAAGCAGCAATAAGGATAATCAACTGACGGTCACCATCAGCATCATTACCGTTACCTAAAGCTTTCTCAGGTGAGATATAAGCAGCAACACCTTCAATAATAGCCTCAAAAGCGTCTTCAACACTGGTAATTAATTTCACGCCAGAAATAGATGCTTTCCACAACGTAGGAGATTTAGTATATAAACCACCAACATCACAGTTATACTTCTCTTCAGCTAAACGATAAGCTTCTTGAACAATGTAAGACATCATCTCATTCTTTTGAAGCTGTGCGCTAGTCAATAAGAACACATTAGTGCCAATAGCAGGAATACGGTTCAACTGTTTACCAAATTGACGGTCACGTGCTTTAGCCAACTTCTCTACTACCACAGCACCAGCCTTCTCAGACATAGTGTATGCATGTGCACTAGGAACGTCATCTACCATTGTAGCTTTGTTCATAGCAGTCTTAACAGCATGTCCCATAGCAAGAAGAATCTCACCCATCATACCAGATACACGAACATATCCAGGACGAGTTGTTTCTTCTATCGCAGCTAAAGTAGCATTAGTTACTGGTACTAACACTTGTTTGCCCGCAAAGTCTAATGCAACTACATTTGTATTTGGAGCAGCAAGAGTATCTACTAACTCCTTAACAATATGTGAAGACCAAACAGAAGTCTCTACGTTAACATCGCCAAGTTCTAACATATACTCAGCTACAGTTCTGATGAGTGCTACGCCATCAATGATAGCTTTGTCAACTACATTGCCATCTTGACAGTCTTTACCTGCTTTAACAGTATCACGATATGTAATTGCCTTGTTTTGAGTTACTAAGAACTCTAAGACTTCTTTGGCAAAATCTTCACCAAATTGGAACATTAACCCTTCATTTAACTGAGAGTTTGTGTACGTACCAATTTCTTTACGCTTGATTTTACCTGCTTTTTCAAGACGTAAGATACGTTCAACGATGGTTAAACCGCTGTTCATACCTTTCTCGCCATAAACCATATCCATAACAGAATAAGATTTATGTCCAAGAATACGACGTTTAAACAGATCAACAGCTGAATCGATGCCTGTAGTTTTCTCAGATACAACGCACTCCCAAGCACCAGTAGTAGCACTATCAGTTACTTGGAATGTTTCTTGATAGTTAGTCTTAACCCAGAAGAATACAGTGTGTTTTTTGTATTCTGTTGAACGTAACTCCCAACCATCAACACCTTTAGCGACAGCAGTAGACTTAGTAGATGAGATACCACTAAGCATAGCCTCACTAGTTAGGAAGCCAGGAAGTGCAGCAGCTACAGCTTTAAGCTCTGCAGTAGCCATACGTTTCCATGTACCTAACATAGCTTTCTGACCAGATGCATTTACATCTTTACCAGAGACAAGTCGAACCACACCTGTCTTGTTAGATAAGCGTGGTGTTGCAATATCATTACCTGCTACAAATGAACGAGATAATTCATAACTGAACTGTTGTTGAATATCTTTATTCCATTTAATAGATGCATCTGTAGCTGCTTCTAACTTAGCAACGCTCTCATTTGCTGCAGCAATAATATAGTTGTCTGCATCAAAAAGATAAGTACTCTTGTTATTAGCAAGCTTCTGAAGACGAGCTAACAACTTAGCCATATCTTCAACTGAGTTACCTTCTTTATCACAGAAAGCATTCTCTTCAGTTACATACTTACTTAGAAGTTGTACATAACCTTGGCGTTGGAATTGTTCTGCATTCAGAACTGGACCCCATTTACCTTCTTTTGCCAACATCTCCCCGATAGCAATAGTCTCAGATTCTACCTTAGCAGCAGTAATCATACCTTGGAATGGTACTTTCACTACTTTTGGATCCATTGTCTTGAAAGACATAGTCTTCCCAAGATTTACAACAGCATAAACATTACGATCTTCCATAAGACCAGATAATTCAATACCTGCTTTATGTACAATAGCAATACGTTGAAACACGCTTAATCCTTCAGCGTAACTAGCCACCATGTTGCTACGATTATCTTGGCGACATGTAACCATGATTACTTGACGCACTAACTTCGCTTTTTTAGCAAAATCAGACCAAGTCATAGTCACATATTCAGCGACCTTAGAATTAATATCTAAACGAATAGATACAAAATCCTTGTCAAACTTAACTGGCTCAAGAGCTTTGAGAGTATCAAGTTTTTCACCTTCGACAGCATGTGCATGTGCATATACACTGTTTCGAAGTGCCTCTAGATTACCTGCTTCACCAAGAACAGATGCTTGATATGCAATTTCTTCTAAATGTTGCACCTGCGGAACAACAGTATTCCCGATCTTACCACCGAAGATCTGCATATACACATTTAAGAAATTACCTTCACACCAACTACCATGTGAAGTCCAACCATTAGCGTTTTTACGGCCAAGATTAGCATATAACCAACCACAGAAACGATCATAATACATCTGATCTTCTATTGACCATTGACCACCTTTAGCTGAAGCATTTACAATACTTACAACCTCATTCAAACCAGTCATCATCTGAACTAACTTGATGGTTGAATAGATAGCAGAAGAAGCATAACGCTCCTCTTTGCTCATCTCCACTACAGTGTGGTCTGCAATGATCTTATCGATCACAGCAGAAGTAAGAGGCTGGTTGATTGCAACCAACTCTTTACCTGCGTTCATAGCTTCGTCAAGAATTGTCATGTTGAAATTAGACATGATTATTTATCCTATTAAGAGTTACTATCTAGTCGAACCTAGAACTCTTAATTGAGCTCTAGATTAGCCTTGTGCCTTGAAGCTAACTACTTCATGAGCTTTCCACTCAATCACATAGTAGCTTGTAGCGCCAGTACGTGCGTCAGTGTAAGACACTTTGTCTTTACCATTAAACACATATGTACGTGCTTGAAGAGTCTTGATGCTGTTGATCAGACGTGCAAACTCTGCATTAATAGCAGCTTGAGCAACCTCCGTACCCACTACAGCTTCAATAGCTTCTTTATTAATACCTTCTGCTACAGCAGCTTGAGCAGCAGCTAGGTCAGCTTCAGCTTTAGCACGAACTTTTTCAAGCTTCATTGCCTTAACTGCAGCTTTTTTAGCTATTACTGCCTCTGCCTTACGAGCAGCTTTAGCAGCCTTGAGAACAGCTTTCACCGCAGGGGTGTTAGCAACTTTCTTAACTACTGGTGCTTTAGGAAGTGCTACAATAGCTGCCTCCTTAGCTTTCTTAGCCACCACTTTGGCAGCAGAAGAAGCTTTCACTTCCTCCATTGCCAATTCTATGGAGATGTTCTTTTCCATAGCCGACAGAACATCAACCCAGCGAGGGTCAACATTCTTATTAACTGCTGCTTTAGCTTCTACAGGAGTTTTACGTCCTGCAAGAGCTAACTGCTGACGACGAGCTGCCTTAGCAGCCAATGACACAGAAGCAGCAGGAGCCGCAACTGTGTCACATGTGATGCGTACTGTTTCTACAGTACGAGATACTTTTTTAGTTGCTGTAGAAGCAACTGCTACAGTTGCACGAGCGTCAGCCCATGCAAAATTCAAATCTGCAAATTTCATAGTTTATCTCCTTTTGGAATATTGGACATATGAAGGTCCATTTGCTCGATATTGAGCATAAAGCATTATTGCTTTCATATAAGAACATTTAATGTATTCCCATATGCAAAGAAATAAGCCCTACACAATTCGAAAATCATGTAGGGAGTAGTAAGTAGTATCAACGTGTCTTCAGTATGGCAACCGTGAGCATCAGCAACTGTCAGCAAGAAAGCATAAGCTTCTTAGCATTAGCACAAGATTATCTTAACATGTGTGGCAGAGAGGTTATCCCTTCTACTACTCCTACTATTAAGAGGTTACTATTAGTGTTTTAATAAAGATGAAACGAACACATAATTAATAACATTAACAGTAGGAGCTTGGTACAACAAGAAGGGACAACCCCTCTTGAAAGTAGAACCAAATCCACACATGTCAAGATAGCTTATTTATATATCACCTTCTATACAAGCAAGATAACATATTCCAGATTGCCTAGTCCTAAGCTGGATACTAGATCTGGGTGTTATATACAAATGTATTTTATAAACACATTCACATATATTGCTGTTTCGACTCTTTTGAGTCACCTATAAATAGGCTGTTGTATATACAACATCATCAGTGTGATCACACAATCACAGACAGCATTCCCTTTATATTTATAGACCCAAGGGATAGGGTCTTTCTATCTTATCCCTTATTACGTAGCATATAGCCACATAATAAGAATGATACGATGTTCAACATAAGAAGAAGAATAACAATAATCATTATTATTCTCCTTTCTCTGTTGTTATTGACAAGAAGATGGTTATTAAACCACCTACTAATAACAACAATAAAGCTAACTTTCTCTCCCATATCATGCCAGATAGAGGAGGACAATCGTTAAGAGCACATTTAATTTGTGCTGCTTCTGCAGGAGAAGACAACACTAAAACTAATGTAGCGACACCACTAATCAATAGTACTGGTCCTTTCAAATAAGAAAGAAGACCAATAGCTAAAGATAACATAGTAGTAACGAAAGAAGTAGCTAAGTTTAACATAATCATATCTCCTAATAAGGCATGTTCTTCACTATTGAAGGTTACATGTTTGGGATCTGATCTAATCCCTATGACATTACTACATGAAGGGGTGTGGGCATAACAGCTCTACACCCAGGGCATATACCCCCTCATAAACAATATCAGGTCTCCGTGTTCGAAACTATTTAAAACTTAAAACTTATCGAGGTGTTCGAAATGATAAATTTTAAATAATTTTTGAAATTTATTTAGAGTTATGTTTTGTGTGTACATTTAGATATTTAAAGGACTAGTAGTATGAGAGACCCCCCCAGGGCTAATTCTTGCATGTAGGTGTAATTTATATTAGACTATGTAAAGATAAAAATTATATTGATTTTTATAAGACAAGAGAAAAAGGCTTGTAAGACAGAAAAAAAGAAATAGATAGTGTTGTAGAGAGATTTATACATGATTAGATTAATTGGAGTAGAAGGGAAAGTATTTGTATTAGATTTAGTATCTGATATGGAAGGTACTGTTAGTTTAACAGGTGGAGACGTTAAGGACATAGATGAGAATATATGTACATTAGAAGAATTAAAGTATATAGATATGTCTGTTAAGACTAAGAGGATTTTAATGAGTGAAGGCGATTTTAGTAAGGTAGTTGAACGTATTACTAAGTTGTCTAGTTCTTCTGGTGGAGGAGCTGTTAGCAGTGTTAATGGTGAAATTGGAGACGTAGTAATAGATGCTAGTGAGATTGAGTTATTAGATGGGACTAGTATTGAAGAGAAGGTATCTGCGTTAAAGAGTGTAGCTTTTAGTGGTAAATATAGTGATTTAATTGGTAGGCCTAGTGGTGTTGCTGGGGAGCCGTATAGTGTTAAGAGTTGGAATCCTTATAGAACAGATAGCGTTGATTTGGGGTTTAATGTAGGTAAGGATCTTAATTATATAAATGGTGTTGTTAGTAGAAAACCTAAGACAGCTATACCATTTAGAGAGTTGTATAATTTTGGCGATACCATGAGTATTAATGCAGGTGATGATTTTGTATTAACTGTGACTCCGTCTAGTGAGAATGCGTCTGGAAAGTATTTGTTACTTGATGGTGCTCCTAATTTATCTTTTAAGGCTTTAACTAGTTTGCCTAGTGAGTACGATAATGGTGTGTATGTAGATAGTGAACAAGTTAGTACTAATTTTTCTGTTGCTTCTTTGTTACTGACTAAAGAAGCTTATGAGTTGTTAGATTTAAGTACGTTAACTGTACAGGAATTTATTGGTTTGATTGACAACTGCATATTATCTGTACAGGTAGAGTTCAAATTAAATGATACTTCTATGGCATATTCTTCGCATGAGTATAAGCTTATAGTAAAAAAAGATAACAGTACTGTTTATGAAAGTAATGGGCTTAATGACAACAGAGAGCAATTAGCCCAAATAAAGGATAATTATTTAAATCTTAACACAGTTAGTAATCCGTCCAGTATGTTAAATATATCTGACTACAATACAATTCCTATGGAAGATTGTAGATGGGTAACTGTAGTTGTTGCATATAAAAGACCTTCTAATCAGTTTTTAGATGTGCCATTATCTTTCAGTATTGAAGAGCCTATCAGCAAATTAATACTTAAAAGTCCTGTGCCTGCGTTAGGTGAATTTACTGTTGGTGTGAATAGCAATTTATTCTTTTTATTTGAAGATGCCAGTTTACAGCCACAAGTGCAAGTAGTGTTTGCGGAGTCTATAGGGTATTCAGGTGTTTTTGATAACAATGGTTTTAGTCCGTTTAGCAGTCAATATATAGATGTAGATAAGATACATGTAAAGATCAGTGATAATCAGTTATTACTTAAAGATAATAACACTGGTAATTATGTAAGTGTATCTTCACTGGAAGGTATAGAAAGTGTAAGCATATCTGACGTCATGTTATCTATGACAAGCCAAGTTTCACAGGGAGATACGTTTACATTTGCATATGACATCTGGGGTAGTTTAGAATTAGTTAATGGTATTATTCCTGAAGAGATAAACGATGGAGATGATGTCTATGTAACTGGAGATGGTTTATGTTTAGATAGGGCTGTTAAAACAGGAGATTATATACGTTTTTATGAAAATAAAAGTAAGTTTATATTAAATAGGTTCTTTGATATATCTGATATACCACCTGTAGAGATACCTGAAGTTAGTGGGAATGTACAGAGTGCAGGAAGTAAAGCTGTAAGTGGAGAAGCTGTAGTTAACTATGTACCTACTCAGATAAGCTCGTTTATGAGCAATATGTCTAATTACAATAAAATGCTATGGGATGGAAATACCTTACAACCTAGACTAAGTTCAGATAGCAACAACATAGCTCGAATAAGAAGTGATGGATTATGGGCTGGTATTGATTGGGACTATGTGTTTAGTAATATAAATGAAAAAACGGAACTTTATAGTAGTTCTTACATCTCTTTGGATATGATAAATAACAATGTGTTTTACATAAACACTAGTGGAGGTAGTTGTTATTTATATATTTACAATTTAATTTCTGGGCCTTCTAATGTAAGTAGAACGTATACTTTTATAATTGAGAATACATCTTCTATTTCTTGGCCTAATAATTTTAAATGGCCAGATGAAGCACCACCTGATTTAGAGTTAGGGAGAGTATTAATAGTTACTGGCATATACACACCTCATGTAGGCAGTTATATCTTTTGTACATACAATTATTATATTAAGGGGTAGATATGAGTAGAAGAAACTTATTAAGCAGGAAGAATACTACACCTGTGCAAAAATCTAGGATAGTGTTTAAAACTAGCAGTCCTGGGTATATAAGCATTAATATAGAAGGTAAAGGAATTAGTATTAAAAATTCAAATGGAGCGACTATATATACAAATTCTTCTGGTTCTGTGGGGTATATTTATTTAGCCTCTTCTGTAGACAATGTATATACGTTAGAAGCTAAATCTTTATCTAAATGCAGTTTTCAGAATAGCTCGATAACAAACGTAGAGGAGTTTAAAATATACTCAGAGAATGTTGATTTAAGTTATTGTTTCCAGAACTGTAGGGGGTTAAAGCAAGTAAGAGGTATAGATATCAGTAGTTGCAGATCTTCCTTAGATGGTTTTTTCTCATGGTGTTCTGCATTGACGTATGTAGAGCCTTTCTATAAGCATGTTGATATGACGACTGCTGTTAGAATGTTTGAAGGTTCCCGCATAACTGAAATTCCATTATTAAACCCTGAAAATATTTCTGATGCTTCTTATATGTTTGCTGGAGCGACTCTTGCAGACTTAAGTAGACTTCAGAATAAGGTATTAAATTGGGTCAATGTAGTTGGAACATTTAATTATATTAGTGCAACTACTATAGAAAATTTAAACTTACCTGAAGCTACTACATTTACTATTTCATATGGAAATGTAAGTAAGGTTAATAACATACAACTACCAAAGGCAACTTCTGTAATATTTGGAGTAGGTGTTGTTCAATACAGTTCACTAAACTCATTGACGGAAGTTTCTAATATATATGCACCCAGTCTTGTAAATTGTGACAATATGTTTGTGACTTTAATAAAATTACAAAGAGTTGTAGGTTGTACTTTTGGTCAAATAACTAGTGCTAAAAACATGTTTAAAGATTGTTACGAATTATTAGCTGTACCTGCTTTAGATTATAGTAAATGCAGTTGTTTAAACAGTACGTTCAACAATTGTCAAAAGTTAGCGGATATAAGCAACTTTAATCCTGGAAATGTTCCTTATACGATGAATAATTGTTTTGAGAATACTTTAGTAGGTAATATTGATCATTTAAATTTTAGTAGTTGTTCAGAGATGAAACAGTGTTTTAGTAGAACTAAGATTACATCTGTAACAAATAAAAGATTTACAGGTGACATACAAAATGCCTTTCAGTACTGCACTTTGTTAACTACTGTTTCAAACATTGTTTTAGACAATGTGACAAACGCTTCAAGCTTATTTAGTAGTTCAAAGGTCACTAGTGCAAGCATCAAGTTTAAAACTAATAGCAATGGTTTAAATCAAGTCTGTAATTACAGTTCTCTGTTAGCTTATAATAGTGATTTAACAACACTTTCCTTAGATTTTTCTGAACAGTATGAACCATATAGAATAGAGTACTTCGCCAGTGGTTGTTCAAATTTAACAACTGCATCAGGACTAGATTTCAGACAATGTGTAAATAGTAGTAGTATGTTTTATGGCTGTTCTCAGTTAGGAGGAAATTTAGGTGACTTGGTATTTTTAAGACCAAATGTACTTGTCAATGATATGTTTTCTTATACTAAATATACCTCTATAGGGAATGTAAGCGTACCAAATAGTGCTACATTTGTAAATGCTTTTACTTATATGACTTCTCTCGTTAGTATAGGTAACTTATCTTTTAGTACGTCTGTGCCTTCTGTAGATATTTCTTATTTGTTTTATAAAAACAATTCTTTGACGACTAAAGGAGCGATTACTGGAAATATTGGTAGAATAAATAGTACATTCTGTAACACAGGGTTCACTAGTCTTGAATTAAACTATCCTTTAGTAACTGATGCAAGTGATTGTTGTAGAGAGGCATTCTCGTTAACTACAGTAAATATTAACTTACCTAACTGTACAAACTTTGAAAGAATGTTTCAAAGGTGTATGTACTTAACAAGTGTAACATCTACTACTTTAACACTTAAAAGTCTTAAAGGTGCTAGTATGTTTGAAGATTGTTTAGAGTTAGTCTCTATACCTTCTTTCATTTACTTTGAGGATTTCAGTGACATTAGTTTTATGTTTAGTCGTTGTTATAAAATAGAACTTAATCTGATTAACAAAGTATTTCAAAATATTAAAGTAGCCTCAGCTTTTAAAGGGACAAAATTAAGAGTAGTAGAGAATGTATTAATAGAGAATAGCGATACTACCTCCTTATTCGAAAATTGTCCTGTTTTAACTTCTGTAACCAACTTAGTGATAGATTGTCAGAACTTGGATGGGACTTCTTGGAATCATTCTAGATTGTTTTTTGGTTGTTATATGATGTCTGGAAATTTTGATGTTACTTTTACTGGTTCTGGTCAAATAGTCTTAGATCAAGCTTTTTCTGGGATTCCTGGTAATTATTTTGCTAATTACACGGCTAGATCCGCACCAGTGGTTACGTATGAAAATTTATTTGGGAGTTTACCTACAACTGTAAGTTATTTAGGTATTGAAAATGTAGTTCAGAGTTACGAAAGCAGAAATAGGCTAGAATATAATTACATTACTGTAACTATAGGTAAGTTAAAAAATATTTCTTTACAATATTTTAATAATCTAACTTCGATTAATGAAATTGAATACTATAATAAAGTATTAAATATTAATATTAACAATGCATTAACTTCTATTGGAAATATTACTGCTCCTTATGCAGTAGGAATTTATTTACAGAACAATAAAGAATTGACATCTGTAGGCCCAGTAGATGCACCACTGTTACTACAGTTTGCACTACAGAATACTAAAATAACCTCGCCACCTATTATAGTAAGTTCTGAGACTAGGTTAAATTATTTTAGTTTTCAAGGTACTAAAATAACTTCTTACAATAATAATTACAATTTGAGCAATTTGAGAAATTTTGCAAGTGCTTTTAATAATTGCACAGAGTTGAAAACTGTTAATATTTCTGATACTTTTTCAGAGCCTGTAATGTGTACTAACATGTTTTCACAAAGCAATAAAGTAGAGTCTATAACCATATTAGGTGCAGAAAATCTAAGAGATTCTTATCTTGGCGGGGAGGATGCTTTAGGATTAACAGACGCTATGACACAATTACATACATTAGTAATTCCAGGATATAGATGCAACTTAAGTTTGCCAAATACTTTTAACGACGTTAACAAGTTGGAGGCAGTAATTAATGGACTAGGCACAGCTTTGTATCCAAACTATACATCAATAAAAATAGGTCAAACAAGAAAAAATTCGTTAAATCCGACAGTGATAAGTACTGCCGAGGCAAAAGGATGGAGATTCCTATAAATGAGTGATAAATTATATTACAATAAAGTAACACAAGAGTTTGGGGTGTCGTTTGACACTCTTAATAGATTATACGCTTCTGTCTCTTTATCACCTACTATTAACAACATAGAAGATTGGTATGCATATGGAAAAACAGACAGGCCATATGAAACTAGCACAACGACAGTTACAGAATTATTACCCCTTTTTAAAGAAAGAACAGCAACTAGAAAGAAATTGATAACTCCTCCCAGCTTAGATGAGGAAGGTAAATTAATAGACGCTGTAATAGAAGATGAAGAATACATTGAACTATATGATGGTGTTCAGGTATGGGAAGTTACGGATAAAGAAGTAACAGAAGCGGAACTAACAAGAGCTAGAGACATAGTTAAAGAAACAATAACAGCTAAACGATGGGAAGTTGAATCAGGTGGTTTAGTATTTCCTAATGGAATAAGGGTTAAGACTGCTAAAGAAGATCAGGATCGTATCTTATCTGTTATTATCAATGCAGAAAGAAATGGAATTGAAGAGATTGATTTTAAAGCTGAAAGTGGTTGGGTTACAATAAGTTTAATAGCGCTCAAACAACTAGCTAAAGAATTAACTCGTTTTGTACAGTTTTGTTTTAAACAAGAAAAGTATCACACAGAAATAGTAGACTTACTCACAGATATAACAGCAATAGAGAACTATAAAGTAGATAGTAATTGGACATTCTTATTTGAAGAAACTCAGAATACAGAAGTAAATGTGTATGATTTAAGCGTTGAAGAGGTTACGTATTTGTTGTATAGTAATTTTATTTTTCCTAAAATAATAGATGGTAAACTATTAGTTTCACCTCAAGAAATAGCTGTATCACAAAGTATAGTAGATAATGCTGTATATAATATGCCTGTTCTAATACCAGTTCAATTCTACTATTTATTATCTAAAGCAGGCTTAGATAAAGCAATCGAGCGTTTACTGCCTCCTTTGAGAGAAGAGAATATAATAAAATACTCTATGTACAAGTCTTATTTAACTGGTGCAAGGTATTATGAATTCAGTAAAACATATAAAATGTATTTAGATATTCTTCCTAAGTTAGTTAATATTAGTTCTAGTTTATCTTTTACATTAGAACAATTAAAAGCTTTATGGTTAGAAGCTTCACAAGTTTAAGGAGATTATAAATGGATATTAAAATTTTATTTGATGCACTTAGAAAAATTAATGGTAAATTAACACAAAAACAAGTAGATACATTCAACTCTCTGTTGACAACAGTACCTATTAACATGTTAGTAGATTTACTAGGAGTAGAAGAATTGTCTACTAATAAAAAAACATCGGTTAATGGTATTAACATTATCAAAGACTTTGAAGGTTACATGAGCAAATCTTATGATGATGGTGTAGGTGTTATGACTATTGGCTGGGGAACAACTTTGTATCCTGATGGAACAAAAGTTAAGAAAGGAGATACATGTACTAAAGAACAAGCTGAGTCTTACTTAAAATCCGATTTAAAAGCATTTGAAAAGACAGTGAACACTGTTGTAACTGTAGATTTAACACAAAATCAATTTGATGCTTTAGTGAGTTTATGTTACAACATAGGCAGTGGTGCTTTCAGTAAAAGTACGCTAGTAAAAAAATTAAATGGAAATAAGATACAGGAAGCTGCTGATCAATTTTTAGTATGGAACAAAGGCGGTGGAAAAGTTATGCAAGGATTAGTAAAACGTAGAGCAAGAGAAAGAGAATTATTTTTAAAAGGAAACTAATAACATGAGTAGTGCAAATATAACGCAAATAGCAACTGTTGCTAATGGTGTGATTTCTTTAATATCAGTAGGACAAGAAATTTATGAATTAACAGTTAGATCAATGGATGCTGTAGAAGCGTTAAAAGGTATTGAAAAAGGTGAGGACAAAAAAGCATGGGTCTTAGCCTTTGTTAAAGATTTTGTTTTAAGTTTAAATGAGAACTGGGATTATTACGTTGACATTATATCTGACTTTATAGACAAGATTAAAAAAATGTATAACACTGTTAAAGATCTAATTAAATAAGGATAAGGGGTGTAATAATATGTACAAATATAAGACAAGACAATTAGCAACACCTCCAACAATTTCTTCTGAAGATATCAGCAGATATTGGTATGATGACAGTGCTTTTAAGACAGGTTTTTTAAACTCTTTGAGCAGTTTATTTGAAGGAGGTGAAAAATTTTTTATGAAATCTTTAAATTATTACACTCCACAATATCCTGAATATAAAAAAGAAGTGTTAGATTTTTGTAGAGAAGAAGCAATGCACTCTAAAATACACTCTAAATTAAATCAGCTAATTGATGAGGAATATGGAAATACATTGCTACAAGATTTTGAAAAACAAGCAAATATTTTACTAACTAAAATATACTCTAAACTAACACCAGAATTAAATTTAATTGTAACAGAAACATTAGAACATATTACGTACCATTTATGTGAGACTATCTTAGAAAGACAAGATGTTCTAGACACAGCATACTCGGACGCTAAAGAAGTTTTTATATACCATTGCTTAGACGAAACAGGTGGATCACACTCCTCTATAGCTAGCCGAATAGCAAACAGAGCCATAAACAGATGGTACTATAAATTAGTAAGAAAATATTCAATAACGCCCATTAGTTTTATGTTTTTATTAGTCCTTTTTTATCAGTTATTAACAATTTATAAAGTAAATAAAGACATTAGGGTTAGAGAAATTATTAAAGGTATTAGTGATTTATTCGGCCTCAATGGTTGGATAAGAGAAGCTATAATGTGTGCAATAAGTACATGGCAAACAGAGGAAAAATAAATGGCTATTAAAGCAGGACAATATTTAATAAACCCAGCATTAGTTGGAGCTGCAGGTGGTGTAGCTGTAGGCGGAGTAATGGCTGGTAAACATGGAACAGATAGCGTAAACTTTAAAGATTATGCTAGTACTGGAGCTCAATGGGGGTTTGGCATAGGAGCAGCTGGACTGGCTATCAGTGCTATAGGTAAGTTTAAAACTAGTAAATTCACTACTCCAAGCTTATCACATCTAACAGATGCAGATAAAGCTAATATGACTCAAGAGCAGATAGCAGCTCTTGAACAATTAACGAAAAATATGGGTGCTTAATATGTTTGAAGTTAATAAAAACTGTATTCACAAGTTTAAGCATCTAGATGCAGATTCTGACATAGAGGTAATAGATAAGAAAATACAACTAATAGAAGAGATTGAGATTGAGGACAATATTAATCAACCTCATCAACCTCCTAACGAGGGGTATGTTAGCTTACCAAGTAAATTATCTTTCAACTTATTTATAGGTTGGATGGTACATCTTCTAGTGTTAACAGGCGGTGGGGTTAGCATGTATATGTCTATTAAGTCAGAACAAGCTAGACTAACTGAAAAAGTTACAAGAATAGAAGAATCTATGTATACAGCAAGTGAGGCTAAACTTCGAAGAGAAATGTTCGAAAGAGATATAGCTTCTCTTAAAGAAGAAATTAAAAGTAAGTAAAGGTGAAAAATGAAAGTAGTTGAAAACTGGAAAGATATATTGTTAAAATCTTACTCCACTCTTGCTAACTATATTGCTGGTGTTATAACAACAATTTACTTGGTAGTACCAACATTAAATGATATTCCCCCTGAGATTAAGAGCATAATTCCTATTGAATATCTTCCATTTGTATCTTTAGCATTGCTAGTGGTATCTATTCTAGGTAGAGTAATACAACAAAGAAGCATTTCAGGTAAAGTAGAAGAATTATCAGAAACCCCTTCTAAAAAAACAATTAAATCAAAAATTAAAAAAGTAATAAAAAAGGAATAACAAATGAAAGATTTTATTCACGGAGCACTAGTTAAAGCTGCAAGCTCAGATGGAATTGAAACCATGCTTAAAGGAGCTGGTATTGGTGCAGGCGCTAATGTAGGTATTGGTGCTGTTCAAGGAGATTTCGATGTTATTGGAAATGCATTTAGCGGAGCTGCTTTAGGTGGTATAGGTGGAGCTGGCATGAAGTTTGGTGCTAACAGATATGCTGGAAATCTAGTAAGGCAGGCAGAAGCTGAATATTCAACAGCTAGTAAAAAAGTTGGTTTGTTTTCAAACGTAGAAAAAGAAAAGCAATTACCATTCTTTGGGTCAAATGAGAATACTGAACGCTTTACAAACATGAATAGTAGAGGTGTGTTCAGTGGTCGTGGATATGACACTGGGAATAAAGTTATAACAGGAACAGAATGGAAAGAAGCTCTTGGCAATGCCCTGGACAAAGATTCTCCAACTTATAAAACTGATTTAGCTAACCTTAAAAAAATACAACCAGAGAGAACTATTGCAAATATGATGAATACTCAAAGAGCTAAACCAGTTAGTTCAACACCTGCAACTCCAAAAGCTTCTTCTCAGTCAACTGGTACTGCAGCTTCAAGACAGCCTTTTACTCCAGTAACTGGTAATACATCTCTAAAACCACCTTTTAGTCCAACAACTGGTACTGCAGCAACAATCCAACAACCGATGGCACCTCCAACAGGTCCGACGAGTCCTTAAATAAAGGAAATTTAAATGAGTATGTTTTCAAAAGTAGGTAACGTCTTACACGATCAATTAATTACAGGAGCAGCATATTCAGCTGCATCTCATATGTCTACAGGAACCACAATAGGTGCTGGACTAGGCTTAGGAAACGCACTATATAATGGAGATCCTGTGATAGGTGGGACACTATCTGGGGCTGCTACAGGTGCTATGTTAGGTGGAGTTTCAAGATACAGTAGCATGAAGTATGCACAAGGTGTAGCTAATCATATTTTAAACACAACTGTACCTGTAACAGGGGCACCTTTAAACTCTAAAGTGGCTGTGTCAACCTTATCCGATATTAGTAATTTTAGGTTTGGGCATTTTACGCAACAAAACAATAATAATGTGCATGCTAATTTCTGGGCTCCAGACTCTCCTGCGAAAAAAGGAGAAATAATGATGAATCAGATAGACTATCAACTATATAATCCAAGATTTACATTAACTAAGTAAGAGTATTAAAAGAAAAGATAGTATCATGAAAGTATCAGATAAGATGAAAGAAACAATAAAGAGATCTAGAAAATTCTCACCTACTATGTGGTTATCTGAACAAACTGGACTATATTATATTGGATATGGGCACATAATCCCTGTAAATAAAATTAAAGAGTTTACAGGGATTAAAATAACAAAAAAGATGGCAGAAGCCTTATTTGAAGAAGATATGTGGAACTGCCAAAGTTTTGTTAATAAGACAATAGGATTACAAGGTCATTGTTTTAGAGAGGATATACCTCAGAATCATTTTGATGTTATGTGTCATATTAGATATGATATTGGGGAGTCTAAGCTGTTAAGAGACTCCTCATTTTTTTTGCTATATAAAAAGGGATTGATTGCTGAAAGTGCAGAACGTATAATGGTGTGGAAAAAGTATAAAGGTAACTATTGCTCTTCATTGTTTAATAGAAGAAAATTAGATTATCAAATTTTTACAACAAATGACTACACACAAATAAAAAATAGCAAAAAAGATAAAAAGGAACGAATATGGATGAATCTAAACTAAGCCCTAAAGAACAAGTAGAGTATATGCTACAAAGAGCTAAAATATTAGAGGAACAAAAACAACAAAGGCAAAAAGAAGAGAAAGAAAAGTTTATTCCAGTTGTAACTGTAGAAGAACAACATCTCCCAGATCTATTAACACCTGTTACAAATTTAAATTTGTTTGAAGAGGAATTAGATACCAAACAAACTATTCTTAGCAAATTTAAAGTAGATGAAGATTCTTATAAAGGCGTTAACATTACACCAGAGAAAGTTAAAAAGGTTAAAAAATCTCTTGGACGTATGACTACTGGTGTTGCTGCTGCTGTACCTCTACAATGTCGTGGTTATGAATGCTCTTATAGTCAGACTTGTCTAACAGGAGATACATTAATACTTACATCTACTTTTAAAGAGGTGCCATTAAAAGATATTAATATTGGAGATAAGATATATTCTGCTAACAAAGATTATATTCTAGAAAGACAAACTGTTACAAACAAGATCTGTAATGGGGAGAAATATGTATACAAACTAACAACTAAATCTAATAAAGTGTTAAAACTAACGGCTAACCATAAGGTAGCCTCTTACTCAGAGAATGAAATAAGGTGGATTGCCTTGGAAGATGGATTGCAAATAGGACATAAAGTGCTAGTAGTTGAAGATCTAGAAGATAACAGTATTTTTACTGATAATTATAGTGACTTTTTAATAGATGAGATAGTTGATATAGAGGAGTTAGGACTACAAGTAGTTTATGACATAGAAGTAGAAAACAATCATAATTTTATTGCCTCTTCTGTGCTCTGCCACAATTGCGTTTTCTTTAAAGAAGATATACATGTAGAAGGAGAGCCTTGTTTAGCGGAAGTATATGTAGCTGAATATTGGACTAAGAAGTACATGGAAGATTTAAATATTGATCCTAATAGTATAACAGAGGTTCACACAGTTAGTCGTTTAGTAGAGATTAGTATCTTAGAAAACAGGTTAACACAGTACATGAGTATACACCAACCAGATTTAACTATGGATGTAGTAACAGCTGTAGGAGATGATGGAGACCCTATCTACAATAAAGCATCTTCTATTGCATTCGAACAACGAGAGAGGCTAGACAGATCTAAATTAAAAATATTGGAAAGTTTAGCTGCAACTAGAGAAAAGAAGATGAAAATTCAAATTAGCGCACAAAATACTACAAATGCAACTAGTAGTTTAGCGAGTGTTAAAAACTCTCTTGAAGCTCTAGCAGAAGATTTAAAAAAAATGAATGGTATTAAAACTGTAAACCAGTAGAGTAGAAGATAATGAAAAAGATAAAGAAACATATTACATCTGAAGAAGAAAAACGATTAATAGGGCACTTAGTTAAGAAGAAAAAGAAATCTGGCAAGTCTGTTAACGTTTACTTTAATAAACGAGTAGAATCTACAGGAAAGACTAAATATGTTTCTGGTTCTTTCTACTCTAAAAAAAACAATGCTTCTTATACATATCGTTCTTCCTACGAGTTGATGTGTTTTATAAAACTAGAGCAAAACCCTGATGTCGTTCAATACCTTTCAGAAACAATGAGCATCCCTTACATAGACAGCAAAGGTTTAACAAGAAAATATATTCCAGATTTATTAGTACTATTTGCAGACGGAAGTATGTGTATATGGGAAATTAAGCCTTTAGCTATGTTAAAAGACGCAGATGTCAAAGCTAAAGCAGCTGCTTGCAAAAAACATTTAAGAGATACATATAAAGATAGAAATATTAAATATGAGTTTATAACAGAAAATAAGTTGTTCAAAAACGCAAAAGAATATACAGATTTTTTAAACAGTATAAAAGGGAAAGATTTTAGTAGTAAAGGTATATTCTGATGTTATCTCCTAAATATGCTAAGATGTTTTTAGCAGAAGCAGAACAATTAGCTAAAAAATATAAAATAAAACCACCTACACATGTAAATAGTACTAGAGGAGCTTATTCTAGCAGTTTAGATGACTCTCTGAGTAAAAATACAAAAACATCATATGAATTACCTGCTACTGTTCAAAATAAAGGTATGATGCCTGTACCAGTAGGTGTCAGTGGACATGATGTTTCAGTACTCCAACAGAGGCCTGTATTAAGTGGAGCACTAATCAATCCTTTACCAAGTACTGTAGCAGATGTTACAAGTGCTATTACAACTGGAGCTGTAAAAGGTTTAGAACAAGCTAAAACTAGTTGGAAAAAATGGGCCAAAGGGCTTGGATTGGCTGCAGCTATTGCTAGCGGAATTACGCATTTTTCTGACGATTTGACTAGACTTAGTGAAAACATCTTACATACTTCTGCACCTGGGTCAGAAAGACAACTAGCCTCTTTAAGACTTGAAAAAGAATTGATTGCAAACAATGTAACAGATAAAGCAATAATCGACAAGGTAATGAAAAACGCCTATTTGTTAAATCATCAGGACTTTAGTAAGCCTTTAGGAAGTTTAGTAGATGTATCCCCTAAAGGATCAATAATTTCTAACAGTGTTCAGGATGTAGGAAGAGAGCACGGGTACAATACATTTATAGGGCATGGTTCTTGGAACACAGGAGTGACGATAGGAGAAGAGTTAGGAAAAGATGTTAAAGATCTTGGTGTTGTTAAAGATAGGATGCTGTCTGCTAAACAAATAGCACAACTTATTAAAAACAGCGAGAACTATAATCCTGATCTGCCATTGAAAATGTACAACTGTAGTATAGGCAGAGGACATGTTGCTCAAGAAGTTGCAGATATCTTAGGGACTAAAGTAATAGCAGCAGATGAAAGTGTTTGGATGAACACTAGGGTAAAAGGTACATTAGGTACTTTCGGAACTAAAGACGGAAAATTAGATTACTCTAACCCTGGAAATGTTTTAGAGTTTAGTCCAAGAGGTTTAAACGAAAGAGGTAGTGTTACTATAGACGATAGTAATTTTAGTAGGTATGTACAATCTAGTCCAATAGAAAATATTGTTGCAAAAACAAATTCTGGAAGTAAAACTGCAGTTGAGTTATACAAAGATATCAGTAAAGATAAGTATTTTAGAAAAGATTTGCCTATACACTATCAAGATGTCAGTCTTTCTCCTGAAAAACTTCAAGACCTTGCCAATATTCATGGACAACCTGTAAGAGGCTACAACAAAGACAGTAAGTTACTATACAATACAGCTGGATTCGCAGGCGCATATGGAAAAGTAGAGAAAAGTGGTGTATCTTCCTCTGGTTTAAAAGGTGTCGAAAGTACTAGGGACGTTGGAACATTATATTATCCTAACCATTCAAACAGTACTGTCAAACCTCTTACAATCACAAATAAAAACACGCCTTGGATGGATGTAGCAACTTCTTTTATTGGAACCAAAGAAAGTGGCATGTCAGGCAAAGGGCAAGGAAGTAACAGCTCTAGACAAATTGATAAATTCTTAGAGAGTGCAGGACTAAAAGGAGGATATGCTTGGTGTGCAGCTTTTACTAATTTTGCTCTAAAAGAAACTGGCATTGAAAACACAATAAAACACAAAGCAAGTGCACTTGCATACAAAAAGTTTGGAGAGAAACTAGATAGACCTGCTTATGGTTCTATAGCTGTATTCAAGCATGCAGATGGATCAGGACATAATGGATTTGTAGTAGGTAGGCCTAAAAATAATCCAAATAAACTTATAATACTTGGAGGTAACCAAGGGGATGAAGTGAACTACAGATTATTTGATGAAAAAGATGTGGTTTCTTTTAACCATCCTAAAGGATATACCCCTGACTACAATTTAAAAAATTACAATACGGAAAGGTTAGGGATATTGAAAGAAGAAGAAAAACGCCCATTTTATTCATTACCTGAGGATTAAGTATGTTAAGTATATTACAACAACTAGGAGCTTCTTCGGACCTCCTTTTAAAATGTAAAGATAATCCAGCCTTGTTATCTGAACTACAAGCTTTGTATTCTAAATACGAGGCTATGGAAGCAGCTGACAAACTTAAAGAACAAAAAGAATCAGATTCTAAACATAAGAGAATAGAAGAATCTAAATCTGCTTTAAAAAAGCAAGCAGATTTAGAAAAAACAAACATCTTAAAAGATTTTGATACATCTCAAATTAAGCTAAACCAACTTGAGCAATCTAAAACACTGGCAGTTAAAGAAGCCTCTTGGATAGATCCGCTAACTACTGGCAAATCTGAGATAGATGTTCCTAAAAAACCGACAAGTTTGCCAGATAACAGTTTACTGCCTACAGTATATAAAGAAAAACTTACACAAACACCAACTTATACTATTGGAATAGATGGTACTGAAGGTTTATTTAATTTTAACTTTGACAGTCTGCCTGCTCAAATTGACACAGAGGAAGAACTTTCTAAGCATGTACCTCTAAAACTAGCAACAAATACAGAAGCTATAAGCCCTATACCAATGTCTGCTAATGGTGGATTAGGTACGACGCAATTTGAAAAACCGCATTATAAGTATTCTATAACCAATTTAGACGATCTTATTAAAAATGGTGGTGGCCAAGTTGAGCTGTTTAATGAAACTTTAAAAGAAAAAGTACCATTCAACAAGTTTGGTATTTCTATAGAAGATGGTGAAGCTTCTGTAAGCTATGTTGATAAAGACAGTATAAATGGTACTAAACATAAAGGTGCAGCTAGAGAAGCATACAAGATACTAGGGGAGGAGTTAGGAAGTAAAGGAATACAGTTCCATGATTCTGGAGCTTTACTAGGAGATGGTAGGAAGCTTTGGGATTCTTTAGTTGCAGAAGGTAAGGCAGAGAAAGTAAGTGGTGGGTTTAATTATAAGCCTTCTACAAAACCTACAGGTGTGATCACACCTGATACCCCTGGTTCTGATATTATTAAAGTTGGTGCACCTTCTTTAATGGAAAGACGAAATATACCTGTAGGTAAACAACCTAGCCTAGAACAAATCGAAATACTACCTGATGGTACTAGAATAAATCATGGTGTTCCTACACCCGTAAATACTAAAAATACTACTAAGACTTCTAATCCTCTTAATAGTACTTCGAAATCTGTGAGTACACAAACAACTCCAATAAATAAAGTACATTCAACATACAGTTTTGTCGGTAATGCAACGCCATCTAATACTCCTTTAACAAGTAGAGGAACACCTAACGGAACTAATATTAAGGTTAGCGGTAAAACTGGTGTTAGTAGTAATATTGATAAACCTATAAAACCTATAAATAGAGGTGGTAGTTTAAGAGACTCTCTCAAAGGAATGGGTATTTATGTACTTGATACAGAGACCACTGGATTGCAGAAAAGTGATAAAATGTTTTCTGCAGCTTATTCTAAAACAAGTGGAAAAATAATAAATACTCCAAGTTCTATAACTAATAATACATTTGACATAAACGTAAATGCTAACAGAACTGCTTTTATTGATGTTAATGGGAATTATGATATAGATAGACATATCTCAGCTGTTGAGAATAACTTACGTAAAGCCCACAGTAGCAGGAAATTTGGAGAAGAACAGCATAAACGTGGTTCTTTACGAAGTATAGCAGAAGACATTGTTCACGGAAGATTAACAACACACGAAGAATTTTTAACATCTCTTGCCGAGCAGTTCAACGTAGACAAAGAAGGTAGTATTGTTTTTGCACATAACACAAATTTTGAAAACTCTGTATTTAATAATATAAAGGGTGATCAAAAAAGTACTGGATTTACATCTATATTTGATGCTTTGCAAAATAGAAATATCTCCAACTCTAAAGGTTTATTTAGTATTTATCATACTTTATCTAACCCTACTAAAGTTGTAGATAATCATGGTAGTGTACAAAAAGCTAATGCATTCTACAACGAACATATGATTGATGCTATTAAAAGTAAAGATCCTACTAGGATTAAAGATACTTTAAATAGTTATGCCTCTAAACAGATGGATGTAGTAGACGATTTAATAGAGCAGATAAAAATTACAAAACTTAAACAAGGTGCATATTCCACAGTAGACACAATGCACCTTCAAAGAGCTTTGATGAGTTTTGGTGCTTTATCTGGAGATGTTGATGTTGCTAATTTAAGGTTAGGTAATAGTATAGATGTTATGTCTAAAGCTTGGGGATTTGGTCCAGAACAACATACAGCTATAGATGATATTGATAAACAAAGAAAAATAACAGATATACTAGTAGAAGAAATAGACAACTACCGTAAAGATGGTACATACAAAAGTGAAAAATTATCTGTTCTAAATAAATACATAAACGAAAACAATATTGGAACTCAAACGTACAAAAAGACAATATTAAATGAGTTTATGAATAAAGTTAAAAGCAAAGATGATCATCAGGCTTTAACAAGGCTTAATGATTTTATTGAAAATCAAAACTCACTCTATGAAGTTGCATCTGGAGACCATCAAGAGCGCCTTAACTTTGCTGCTGCTTTTAATGCAGAAAAAGATAAACTACTTGCAGATAAACAGCTAAGTCTTAAAGCAGTTAAAGACAGACTAGAAAAGTTTGCTTCTTCTCCTCACAATATTGATTCTCCGTCTGCTAAAAGCAATAACAAAGCTTTAAAAGGTTTTGACATGCTAGAGCATGTAAAAGCAAACAAAGGGATGTATGGAATAGGAGCAGCTGTAGTAGCAGGTACTTTACTACTAGGTGGAGGTACAGAAGGTAAGGGAGAAAAATATAACACATACGATGAACTTTATAATGGCATGTACTATGGGTCACCTTTTGCAGATTGGCAAGAAAGAAATAACGCACATAAAGTATTATATTAATATATAAATAGGTAGATAAATTAAATGACAGATGAAAATTTTACAGGTCCTCATAGAAATACTAATCAAACAAAAGAAAGTATCTCTGAGATATTAAAATCTAGAAGATTTGGAGTTAACTTAGACCCTGATAAAATAGATGATTTTGCACCTAACCATGTAGCTCAACGCATTGTTGCTAACAAAGCTATAAGAGAACAAGTATCTCTAGGGGCAGATATATATGGAGAAATAAAAAGGCCAAACGAACAACAAGCACATGCTCTTTACAATGATGCTTTTCATGCAAGAGGAGAAAATGCTGGGCTAGCTAAATCTGCTTTAGCTGGAGTAGCTATGAATGTTGGCAGTATTACTAATCTTGGATCTGAAAGACTAAACACACAAGTCGGTGGAAGAACCATAGATTATTTACGCAGAGATGTTAAAGCAGCTAGAGGTGAGTTTACTGTCAGAGGCGGTGCAAATGGATATGGTTTTGGATGGCAAGGTAACAAAACAGCTAGTGCGTTTGCTCATTTAGGTAGTGGTATTACACACACTGGAGGACTAATTGGCGAAGGTATGGCAAACAGTATAGGGATGATAACAAAACAACAAAGACAAATGTGGAAGACAGGTAATCCATTAGTTAAATCTTTTGCAGTAGCAGTAGCAGGACCTTTGATTGGAACATATACATTAGGCAGTACAATGCTAGAAGGCGGTGATATGGGAGAAGCTTTAGCATTTAATGCTTCAGCTGCTGCTTTATTACCTGGATTTCATTTTGGTAAATCATTAGCATCTGCACAATCCTCTTACATGGCAGGGTTATTTAGTCCATTAAAAACTATTGAACAAAGAGGGAGTACCGCAGGTCTAACTTTTGGAGCAGCAAAACATTACAAAGCAGGTGATTTACTTCCAGATGGAACAGTAGCAGCTAAAGATGTGATTAAAGGCGGTAAAGCAAGGTTAGCAGTTGGTATAGCTGGTGGTATTCTTGGTGGTGCATTATCATATGCAGCTGTAGCAGGAACTGCATATGCAGCTCAAGACCTATTTTCAGCTGACAGTAAAATAGCGGAAGGGGCTAGAAAGTTTACGAGTTTAACAAGTAGTGCAAATATAACACAAAACCAAGGTACATTGACTATGAGACAAAGGGCTCTTCAACAGATAAGTCAATCAGCTATGAACGATAGACAATCTATTTTATCAAATGAGGCTGCGATCCTGAAAGGGCTCATCTGAAACACCAATCTTGTAAGGAAATGATTTTTAAATTATAATGTTTTCTCAACAGTTAATAAAATTTTATTAACATTAACTATTAAATTGTGAGAATAATTAATGAAATTAGAAGACAAATATAATCATTTTGGTGTAAATAGACAAGAGGCTGAATATTTCGTAAATAAATTGAAAAATATTTATGGAGATATGTATGAATATTATGAAGAAGATTTTGACCCGAAGTTAGAGTTAAAAGTTTCCTTAAGGAAGATAAGAATTAAATGTAAGCATGAGGAAAAGATAGTATCTTATAAATCATTTATTAAAGGCATGACTAAGTGTAAATATTGTGTTGGTAAAAAGAAAATTTATATTTCACCTACCGATATTTATAAACAAAAGCTTTTAAAAATCGCTAAAGATACGATAATTACAGATAAATATGAATATATTGATCAACATACTGAATTGGAATACAAGTGTATAAAACATGATATTTCATATAACAGAACACCTAAACAGTTTAGAAATAGTAAACAACTGTGTTGTGTTAAATGTGCAGAAGAGAATACTTATAATGATATTGTTGATAAATATAATAAAAAAATAAACAAACTGTTCCCGAACTTAACTTTGCTCACAATAATTACTAATGAAGAGGGTAATTATTATAATGGTGTGATTACAGAAGTAAAGTGTAATAAACATGGAATTATAAAAACAAATAAGAAAGTTAATTATATTACGCATGAAAGTTTAAATCTGTGCCCTGATTGTTCGATACGTGTTGTTGAAAAGAAAAAGAAAAAAGATTTATATGAAGAGTATAAAGACAAAGCTAATTTAAAACACAATGGAAAGTATATTTATCCTGAAAGAACAGAAACAACTAAATTTTTATACTCTGAAATACTAGAAAACATTTATTGTACTGAACATGATTATTATTTTGATCAGAAGGCTAATTCTCATTTACAAGGAGCAGCTTGTAGATTTTGTAACAGAACACATCAGAGAACAAGAGAAGAATTTATAGAAGACGCTAATAAAATTCATAATAATTTTTACACTTATGATAATTTTGTGTATGTTAATTGTAAAACTAAAGGAATAATAACTTGTCCTGTTCACGGTTATTTTGAACAAACACCAGATTCACATTTAAACAAGAAAGCAGGGTGTACTGACTGTGCTAACGAAGTTACATGTATATATTCTGGTAAGTATAATAAACGGTATTTTGAGAAACGACCAGAAATCAAAGATAATTCTTGTAAATTATATTTTGTTAGGTTATATAACGATAGTGAATCTTTTTATAAAATTGGTATTACTCAGAAACAAAAAGTAGAGTACAGATTCGATAATGTACCTTATAATTTAGAAGTTTTATGGCATGAAGATATGAAATTATATAATGCTTTTTTAAAAGAACAAGAGTTTTTAGAAAAGTATAAAGAAAATAAATATATACCTTTAATAGATTTCAAAGGAAAAACAGAATGTCTTAATGCGAAAATAATTAGAAGTGAAGCTAGTATTTTAAAATCTTTGATATAAATAAATTTAATATTTAACAAAAATAGTAAGTATGATAATATATGCTTTCTCTGCAAAAAGAAATACAATAAAATAACAATTAAAGGTAATAAATGAGTACTGATAACAAAGATGAGATTATTTTAGAAGGTTCTGAAGAACAGTCGATAGAAGCTAAAAGAAATAAAATAGATTTTGTAACCATATTGGAAGAGGCTAATAAAGAAGAAGCACATACTTGGCACGATGAACTTGTTAAAGTTAAAGAAAGATATGATAATTTTGATATTGACAAAATGTGTGCTCGATGTATCAAAGAACAACATGAACAAGGTATTAAAAATGTTGACGGAGAATTAACAACTACTATTCAATGTTCTGGAGTATATTCTTTTAAAAACGAAACTATAGCTAAGTATGGTGAAGATATATACAAAACTATGGTATCTATGATGACAGAAGATCAACTTGAAACTGCTGAGACAACTGTAAATCCTTTAAAATGGATGGAAAGTGCTATTACAGATAAAAAATTATATTCTCCTCGTGAGTATCAAAAGATGATGTCCAGTTGTTCTGCAAAATATAAAGTGTTTCGCTGTGGCAGACGTATTGGTAAAAGTTATACTATGACAGTAGGCATGTTGCATAGGCTGTTATCCAGAAATAATTATCGTGTTCTTATGGTAGCACCAATGGAAACAATGATTACTGAGATAGTTGAATTAATTGTTAAATTTTGTAATGCAATGGAAGAAAATCCTATAGTAAGACACACACAATCACCTATTCATAATATTACGTTCAATACAGGTTCTACCTTTAAAGGCGTAACAGCAGGTGCTTCAGGAGCAAAAGCAGTTCGTGGTAAGGGTGCTGATTTATTGGCAATAGATGAATGCTTTCCTGCTAAAACTAAAATTTTAATGGGAGAGGGGCATTTTAAAACAATTGATACAATTAAAAAAAATGATAGAGTTATGTCGTTCTGCTATGAAACTGACAGATTTGTGAGCAAACCCGTACTAGAAGTTAGATGTAACGGAAAGAAAGATGTTTACACATATACGACAGTTAGTGGTAAAAAAATACATTGCACTGATAACCACCCTGTTTTAACATCTGACGGATGGAAGCCTATCAATGTTGCAAAAAACATAGCAACAACTAAGACTAGGACTGGAAACTATTTTTTTGAAACAATAGTAGACTGTAAATTTAAAACGACAGAAATAGTATACAATTTTGAAGTAAAAGATACACACTCCTATATAGCAGATGACTTTATTGTTCACAATTGTGACTTTTTATCTCCTAAAGATTTCAACTCTATCCTTGGTGTGTTAATAGATAACAAAGATGTTGAGTTATGGGTATCTTCGACTCCAGATGGTGAATCTAACTTATATAAACTAAGCAAAGATGCTGCTTTTAAAGAATTTCACTTACCTTCTTTTGTTATTCCGCAATATACAGATGAAATAGATAAGATGTTTAAAACTCAACTAGATGATGTAGGATATAACCAAGAAGTACTAGCAAACTTTAACAGCACTAGAGACGGTGTTTACCCTTTGAACTTTATTGAACAAGCAATAGTAAAAGAAGAGGTTATATTAAACAAACAATATGTTCTGAACAATCGTAAGGATTGTATTCTTATTATGGGAGTAGATTGGAACCATGATAAAGTAGGTACAAGAATTATTATAGTATGCTATCATAAATTGTCTGGACGTTATAAAATTGTACATCGAGACAAAGTAAGTAAGGAAGGTTGGACACAACCATTAGCAGTTGAAAAAATTATAAATTTAAATAGAGAATATGATTGCGATCATATTTACTTAGATGAAGGGTTTGGAACACCTCAAGCCAGTCAATTGAGGTTATTTGCACAATCTCAATTTGGCAAAGTACCTGCTATGCACCCAGATTTAAAACTAGCTAAAGTTGTGAGCGTGTCTTTTGGAAGTAGCATGACTCTACAAGATCCAGTAAGCGGAGAGCAATATACTAAAAGAACTAAACAATTTATTGTTGAAAATTCAGTAGATATGTTGACAAGAGGTTTATTAGTATTGCACGAAGAGGACGATATTGATATAATTAAACAAATGAAAAATTATATAGTGAAAAGTAAATCTGCAAATGGTTCTAAAACATATGCATATAAAGATGCACAAATAGGGGATCATGACTTAGATGCGTACAATATAGCTCTATACGGATTCAGCCAAGAGTATTCAGTTTATGTTAATTCTGGGCCTATAGTAGGAATTAACAGCTTATTAGCTCAACGCTCTGTTGATACTCAAGATGCAGTAAGTATAGTTTCACATAGTTCCAGTATGATAATAAACACAAGAGATTCCTTATTAAAAAACAAGTTTAGAGGGAATAAAAGTTCTTCGCAATTTAAAACACGGAAGAGATGGTAAAATGATTGTAACTAATATACCTGAAATAGGGTTAGAGCATATTTCAGGTGCTTATAAAACTTTAAATGGAGTTGGAATATGTTTTTTTGATCCATTATCGGAGGCACTAATAGAATTTAACAGCACAACTAAAATCCCTGTGTATCCTTCTGAAGAGGCCTATAGACGGTTTTTTATAGTAAAAGATAGTGTTGAAAATTCTTTTTTAGCACTTAACACAGTTACACTACAAACAGAAGAGGCAGAAGATTACACTGTTAAAATAGTTAATGACAAGTCAATTGACATTTCTACAGTACCAGATAATAATACATTTATTGAATTTTTTAGTAATCATCCTAGCGGTATTATACCTTTTTACTTATATATAAAATCTAATACAAGTTCTTATGCTGATGTAGAACTTAAATTAATTTTAACTGTAGAATAAGGAGCATGTATGAGTGATACAATAGAAGATGTATTAATGTTTTCAAACAAAGAATACCAAGACTTAATGCAACAAGCTGACAAAGTAATTTCAGAACTAGAAGTTAAGTTAAGCGGTGTTTCTGTAAAAGTTAGTAGACAGTCTACTAAGGCTATAGAAGCCGTCAAGGCTGTTTTCGGAGAGACATATATTAATCAAGAAGGTGGGACTGAAATTACGTTTGAAATGTATAAGCAAGTTTTAACACAATTAAGAAACATAGGTAAGTTGAAAGTAGAGGAGTACATGTAATGTTAAAAGAATTACTTGGAGACTTAGATCAACAATCTATAGTAACACAACAAAAGTCTGGTTTATACCAAGAAATTTTTGAGTATGCTAAAGATGATTTTTTTTCTATAGCAGATATGAATAAATTTTACGGTGAATTGTCTAGATACTTAACTATGTTTGAAATGCAATTAACTCAAGTATTAGCACAATTAGCTACACACACTCATGTATCTCCAGGAGGTTTAAGTCCTGCACCTACAAGCCCACCTGTGTCAGTTGTCGCTTGGAATAAGATTGTAATTCCTGGAGTAACACCTTTACTAGTACAAACATTTAGTGCAACACCTAACACAAAGCTAGGGATAAATAACATAGTTTTAAATGGTTCTCCAATAGTGTTAGCAGTACCTAGAAAACTAACAACTGATCTAGCAATTCCTGTAGTCCCACCACTAATGAAAGCAATGCTATAAACATAAGGATAGATATGGCAGTACAAGTAGAATTCACAGAAGAGGTAAACATATCTGGTGTATATATGACATATTGCCAGACAATTTTAGAAGCCTTTACCAAAGCTCTTGATAAAAATGAATGTAATGTAAGAATACTAATTTCTGCGCACAACGAAATAAAAGACCAACAAGACGAGTTAAAAGATTTATATGAAATAGTACAAAAAGATAGCAAACTTCCTAAAGACGCTAATAAGAAAGTATTTATTCGCCCTAGAAACCCTAATGACATTGTACGTACGTTAATTGACAATCCAGACAAACCAATAGACAATACAGCCTTAGATGCGATTAAAAATGGACTTAACAATGATTGCATAGATTGTCAATTTAAGTTCCCTAAGATTAATTTTACAAGTAATTTGAGGTTTAGTTTTGAAAAATTAAAAATCAGTATAACAGCTTATATAGATACTTTTAATCAGTTGACAAACCCTAACTTATGTCATTCAGCTGCAGTATTTAACTACTCTTGTATGCAAGAACTACTAGAGATGCTAGTACTACTAATAACTCTTTACACTACTCTATCAAAGTTGAGCAGTTTAAGTGGTATTTCTTTAAACGGTTTTATAAAAGGAGTTATATCTGGTTTATTAGGTGCTATTGTAGGGAGTATTAAAATCCAAGTAGATCTTTCTAACACAGGGATTTCCTGTTTATTGAATGCACTGCATACGTTGGCAGATAGGTTTCCTAGTGGTTCTAATATGGTAGGGTATGTACCAGATGAGTGGTTAGATCAAGAAGAGGAAAAAGAAGCTGAGAATATAGAACAAGAAAAAAATAAAAAAAGTTATAATCCGTTTTCAGCAGATGCTGTAGCAGACGCACTAAAGGCACTACAAGATGAGACTATTGATACGTTCACTAAAGCTAAGCATCAAAACGTAATTAAACGTTTTGCCAACGAGTTGCAAAATACAACTGAAGAATATGAAAAACTAATTGACGGTTCGTTAAAGATATTTGATAATGTAGCAACTAAAGCACAAGAAAATCTGAACAAAAAGATTGCAAGTATGTTTGGTTTAATGGACCATTTCCAATGTGAGGCAGCTAGAACTGGAACTGGAATTATGGAGTTACTACCATTCATTCAACAAGTAGTTCAAGTTATTAACTTAGTATCTGCTTTAATTGCACAAGTAGCTAACAAGCAAGTTAAAAAAATGTGTAAGCCAAAATCAGGTGTAGTAGAATATTCCGAAGAACTTCAAAAACAAGTTGAAAATGGATCAACAGAATGGTTGGAATTAGTCCCTACAGATTTGCTTGAAGAGTTTTTAGGGGTAAAAGTAATACCTTTTACAGAAGGTGGCTCAAAGAATGATGAAATCATACCAATAATTTTAGACGAACCTAAGCAAACTATACTACCTAAGCTAAGTCTAGATAATTGTAATCTACAAGATTTCATAAATGCACATAAACCAGACAATATTTTAAAAGCTGTTATTGAAGATATTAGAAAGAAAAACGAATTATACCCTTCAGATTCTAAAGAGTATGTTAGTGGTGTTAATATTACCCCTAACTATTTTAATAGGGACTCTTTCATGTATGATAAACTTCCTTATGAAGATGTAGATACATCTACAGATCCAAAAACTAGAACACCTTTCGAAGAGGTTACAGACAAGGGAAGATGGAAGTTATACCCTATTCAATTTATTAAACCAGTATTTGATTTTGATACTTTAAAATATGACGGAAATATTGAAGAGAATAAACGCATAATAGAAAAAAATAATGACACTAGCTACGGTATTAAAACAATCTTAGATTTCATATATAACAACCCCACTGACAAGATAAATGATATTTCACAAAATATTAAACAAACAAATTTGACAGATTATTTCAAACCTAATGTATCTGATACCAATACAGTGTATAAACCAGTAAACAATAATAAAACAAATTTAAAGAATCCAGAAGAAAGTTTATATAAAGAAGATTCAGCTTCATATCTAAATACATGTAGAGATATAAACGATGTTTTAGGGATGCTTGAAGAATTGAAACGGAGCTAAGATGCTACTTAAAACAAATTATACACATGTGATCTCTGATAGAAAAATATCAGCACCTCTTAAAAAATTAGAAAATCCTTTGTTTATCGAAAATTTAAGAATTAAAAAAGATTTTAAGCAAAATGTTTTTTTTAAACCTTGTAAACCTTTTGATTTTACAGAGGCTTATCGTATTAGCAATACAGAGGCTTTCGTATCTGCTGCTTTATCTAAGAAAAAGAATTTAATTCTAAAAGATGGGTATAAATTTGAGTCGGAGAATCAAGATGATATTAAATACATAAAGAAACGATTAAGCGAAATAGAATATGTAACTGGAACTTCTTTTAGTGCTTTGTTATTGCAAATAACATCTTCTACTATTATCAACCACAATGCTTTTGTCTACTCGTTCAGAAAAGAAAAACACTCTTCTGGTGAGGTTAGAAAAGATGGTAGGAAGAATATTAAACCTATAGCAGGTTTTTACCATCTTTCTGAAACAAAGACAGATTTAATAGAAAACAATTATGAAGCTGTAATAGGTTATAAATACAATTTAAAAAGAGGTATTTATAATGAATTTGAAAAAGATGAAGTCTCTCACCTTACTGTAGATAAACACCCAGATTTGAATTTAGGTACGCCACCTCTAGAAGCTGTGAAAGACGACATTTTATCTCTAAGACAAATAGAGGAAATGTTAGAAAGGGTTATTTATAAACTGTCTATGCCACTAATACATGCTAAAGTAGGTACAGATAACTTCCCTGCAGGTGTTGATTATAGCACTGGTAAACTAGAAGTAGATATTGTTAACGATCAGATTATGCACATGGAAGATGCTGGTGGTATTACTACATCACATAGAGTAGATTTAAAACTGTTAGGTGCAGAATCATTGGCTATAAGACTGACACCATATTTGGATCATTTTAAAAATAGAGTTTTAGTTGGTCTATCTACTTCAGATGTAGATTTGGGTACTGGTACTACTACTACAGGAGGTGCTGCTTCCATTATAAGTGAGACGTTAAGGCAAAACGTAGAGATGTATCAAAACGTTATAGAGACATTTATAACAGACAACATTATAACCCCTCTACTGTTGGAAGCTCCTAGACATAGCGATAAGTTGTACTTAGAAGAAGAAGACAAAGTGTTCTTTAAACTTAATAAAACACATTTAGATACTAAGATTAAATTAGAAAGTCATTATATTAATGAACATAATGCAAGTTTAATAACTAGAGATGAGTATAGAGCTCAGACTGGGCGTAGACAATTAACGGCCAAAGAAGAAGAAGAGTTGTTAAAATTGAAGGGGAAATTACCAGATGGTAGTAACATTCCAGATGGATTACACCCAGATCAAAAAGCAGTGTTAAAAGCTAAAACTTCTGCGACATCTTCTAATAATAGTAAAACTACTTCAAAACAGTCTAAAGGATCTTCAAATCCTACAAGTAATTATACTAATCCTACTAATCAACATAATAAATCTCCTATAAATGATGATTTAAATGTTCAAAGGTATCTATATAATCTTAAAGAAGGCAGAGAAGAATTAGCAAATAGTTTACTTTCTGTTGCCATTCATGATAGTATCAATGAATATATTAATTATTCTGCAGAGGATTGTAACAATCTAGTAAGATCGTTGACAAAAACATTAAACACATATATACTTCAAAATATTAGCGACTACAGTATATTAACTAATACTGTTAGAAGTGTAATATACAAGAACATATTAGATGTAATAGGAAATACTGAATAACGTATTTAAGGGATAAACAATGTCTGATAAATTTTCGTATTCTTGTAATTCAACAGTTAATAGTGATATACTTGATAGTATTAAATCTAACGAGAAAATAGTTTCTTTAAGTTTAAATATTAAAGCCTCTCATGCTGGGAAAGTTAATGGTAATTATGTGTTTTATACTCCAAGGAGTATGAAACAAGGATCTACCACTTTAATAGAGCCTTTTAAAAAACACCTACAAAAACTCCACAGAGGGGATGCTGTAGGTGTTATTAATGATGCATACTATATAGATTATTCAGAAAACTATTCCGATGAGGTTAAGAGTATTTCAACTCGTATTGAATCTGCTCAGAATCAGGTAGAACTAGTTAAAGCTGTAAAAGAATTAGTAAAGCACAGCGAATATAAGAATACAACATACAAAGGATTAGGTGTTCTAACAGTTTCTGCGGAGCTTTTTGATAACACTCTAATTAATGACTTGACTACTGGTGACAATAAAGGTAAAGTCAGTATCGGTGGTAATGCTACAAGAGTGTATTGCTCTGTTTGCGGAGAATTGTTTGGAAACGAACATAAACATAAGCGAGGGTCGATATATGACAATGAAACATGTTTTGCTATATATGACAATATGTTTTTAGATCATATTGGTTTTGTTCCTGATCCAGCAGATACAAGCACTGAAACAAGTATAATACAAGATTCTTTGGACAATGAAGAGTCTGTTGTAACAATAGATAATTTTAAAATACAAGATAATAAACAAGGATATTTAATGAATATTGAACAACTAAAACAATTTGCAAGTGACGCAGAGGGTTTAGTAAGTTTGGATATTTTTTCAAATTTACAAGAGGTTCAAAAAGAGTTCTTAAAGGATAGTCTAAAAGAAAGTATGAAAACTACTCGTAAGAGTGCTTATTTGTTTACTGAAGATAAATTACTTCCTTTAACGTCTAAAGAATCTGTAGCAGTTGCATCATTACTTGTTGATCAATTAGAAGATTCTGCTGAAAAAACTATGTTAGCAGATTTGATCAAAGTTAAAAAAGAAGTATATTTTGCTAAAGATGAAGATGTATCTGCTTACGTAGCCTCTCTTAATTTACAAACACAAGAAGAAGTTAAAAAAGAAGATGAACAAGAATCTAACACTGTTGATGAATCTACTGAGACATCTACTGTCGAAGCTGCCAAGCCGTCTGAAGGTACACTTAGTACTGAAGACTATGAAACTTTAATTGCTAAAGCGGTTGAAACTGCCATTGAAAAGTTTGTAGAAAAACAAGCAACTGCTAAAGTTGAAGATAGCATTAGTTATGAGCTTCTTATTAACACTAACAAACAACTAAGTACTGATATCGCTGCTTTAGATGCAGCTAATATTGAATTGACAAATAAATATAAAGCTGTTATTATTAGTCAAATTTTAGCATCTCAAGGTAGACAAGATGATGAGCAATATGCAGAAATCTTATCTGCCAGAGAGTTAACCTCTCTTACAGATACTTTTAACGATTTAGAATATTTATCTAAAACTAAAACTGTTGACACAAATACTTCTGCTGTGGTACAAGATAATAAAACTTCTCTTGAAGTGGAAGAAAACACTATCTCTAATATACAAGATTCTCAAGAGATTGAAGAGTTAGAAAAAACAGATTTAGAAGATTCTTTAAAGAATTTAAAGAACGAAGACACTAAAACAAAAGAAGCTAACACTGCAGATGACGAACTCCAAGTTCTAAAAGAAAAAGGATTAGCTGCTTATTTAAAATTAAAAAAAGGAAAGTAAAATAAATGGCTATTAATATTCCATTCAAAACAACCGATTATATGATTAGCGGTTTTGTTACACCAGAAGTAAAAGTATCTGAAGGTTTTGATTCAGTTGGTCCAAAGCATCCAGCACCTTACCTACCTTTAGTACGTTTCAACCAAGAATTTGAAATTCATGTAGTAATTTCTCGTGGTACTCCAGTAGCATTTTTAGATGGTTGGTTAGTTCCAGCTGGTCTTAAATTAGAATTAGAAGCTGTTAGTGGTGGTGCGGCACCTACTATTTTGTATACAGCAGACGATGTTCGTCACGGTGTTAAAAACTACGCTGGTGTACTTGTAACTGCTGGAGAAGCTGTTGCTACTTCTATTTTAGCTGCTAATGGTGTAGTATCTTATTTCGTTGGTATTGCAAACTACGATATGTTTGAATATCAGGGTAGTTTAGACAACCCTGCAAAATACAAACAATACAACTTTAACCCACAACCTACTGTAGCTTATAAAATGGACTATCATTTTGAATATCCAGTTACTGCTACTGCTGCTCAATTAGCTGCTGCCCCTCTTCCAGGTGTTGCTGCTTTCTTAGGTACAGATGTTAAACCAGGTCAATTTGTAACTTACGACAAAGGTTCTCGTTTTGTTGTTGCTGCTGCTGACTTTACATATGGTACTGCTGCTCGTGAAGCAATTGTAGGTCAAGTAAGTGAAGTTGTTACATATCGTAACCCAACTACTCTAGCTGTAGAACGTGCTGTTAATGGCTTAGATCAAGTAATCACTCCTGAGAATTTTTCAGGTAGTCGTTTAAACGATCTTCCAAACGTACGTAATGGAGGCATTACTCAAAAACTTGATTACGCTAACGCATACGGTGTCGTACGTTTTGGCTTACAAACACGTTAATATTAAAAAGAACATATAAGGAAAATATAATAAATGAATTTTCAAGAATTTAACAAATTACCAGAAGCTACTAAAGTACGTGTAGGCGAAATTGCAGATAATTTACGTACTGCATTCCAAACTGGTGGCTTAGATAAAGAAGGTAATTTAATTAGCATTAAAGATGCTTTAGATACCCCTGATTCACATTTAGCAGTACAACGTGTTGTAACTGAAATTATTCAAGAAGCTCGTGAACCAAATCTTATTGGTCATTTGTTAATTGATCAAATGTTCACTACTGATCAAGGTCAAGATCAAGTAACTATCCGTACTCTTGGCTCTTTAGGTGGTATTAATTTCGAAGTAGCAGAAGAAGGCGAATATCCAGAAATTGGTTTAAATCGTGGTCAACAAAACACATTACAAGCACAATACGGTAAGTATGGTGCAAAAATCAAGATCTCTGAAGAAATGATTAAAGCTTCTCAATGGAACTTAATTGATCAATGGATTCGTAAAGTAGTTGCTGCTCTTGCTCGTTATAAAGAAGCTAAAATCTTTAATATGTTCAATGAGTTTGGTAATACTGTTTATGACAACTTAAACCCTAATGCAGCTAATGTAGCTATTGGTCGTACAACTGGTCGTGACATCTATGGTCAAGGTAACGGTTCTGTAACTGTATCAGATCTTATTGACATGTATGGTTATTTAATGTCTAAAGGCTATATTCCAAATGTAATTATTGTACATCCAATGCATTGGGCTATGTTTGCTAAAGATCCAATTATCCGTGAAGCTGGTTTAGCACGTGGTGATATCAATCAATGGGTTAACTCTCAAGTTTCGCCTATTAACCCGTATAAGTATATTGCTGGCTGGAACAACACACTTCGTGGCGCTAATGGTAACCGTCAAGAAGTTACAAATGAAGAACGCAACCTTTTAGAGCGTACTCCTCCTACTATTCCTGCATATTCTGGTCCTTTGGCTGGTTTGACTGTATTAGTTAGTGAATTTGTACCGTATGACGAAGTTGCAAAAACTGCTTCTATCTTTATGGTAGATACACGTAATACTGGTGTTTTAATTACAAATGAGACATTAACTCTTCAAGATTGGGATGAACCTGTTAATGATATTAAAGTGTTCAAGCTTCGTGAGAAGTATGCTTTAGCTATGTATGACAAAGGTGAAGCTGTTGCTGTTGCTCGTAATATTTCTCTTGAACCTAATGAAATCTTTAACAGTCCTCAAATTGTTATTGAAAACTTACCAGTGATCAACCACAAAGACTAACACACAGGGGGCAATATTGCCCCCTTTTTTATTGCCTAAAGGAAATTAAAACATGAGTAAAATCACATTAACACTTAAACAATCTTCTTTCTTATTTATAGGATCTTTAAACTTAGTTAAAGGTCGACCAGAAGTTGTCGACTCAGACAAACTTAGCCTCAAAGAAACTAAAATTCTTAACCGTTACATCAAAAGTGGCGGAGTAGAAAGTGATGTAGGTTTGTTACCTGTTGAAGAAGTTCAGGAAGTTCAGTTAGAAGAAAAAACTGAAACGATTGTAGAAGACACAGGTGAAGATAGCACAAAACTTGAAAAACAAGTTCAAGAAGAATTAAAAGAAGAAATTGTAGAGAAGCCAGCAGCAACTCCAAAACAACGTACTTCTACAAAAAAGAAATAAAAAGATGAGAGGGGAATACTATAGTGAAAATAACAATTTTAAATACAATAGGTGAGTTAAAGTCTTTCCCTCTTACTCAGACTATTAAAGTAAGTTTTGAAAAAGCAGTAGAAGACTCTCAACTTATAGATTGTATTAGTTTAATACGACTTCCATCTGAAACAGGTTTATTCAATATTAGCGAAACATACAATCAATCTATAGGATACATAAGAGAGAAATTTGATATAGAAGAAGTTAAATTTACGTATCAAGTAGAACCCGATAATTCTTTCACTGTTTTTATTAAGCCCGTTAGACCTTTATCTCCTGGCTTTGAATATTTGCTTTTCGTAGATAAGAAACTATCTACAGAGTATTTAGCAGTGTCAAAAGACATTTCTAAATCCTCCTCTAATATCTCTATAACTTCAAATAACACAGATTCAGTTGATCTTACAGTTGAAATTATTTCAGAGCCATATATAACTTCGACCAGCAATATTATTAAACTGGTTGTAAGAGATAACATAACATCAGTAACAACTCCATATACGCTCAATTTAAAAACAAATAAAACTTTTAAATACAAAGAAATAACTTTTAAGCTCGACAGTGATGTATATGTGTCAGGTGAAAAATTTAGCTTACTTTCAACTGGTTATGTCCCATTAACTAACAACTACTTTGTTAAAATAAAAGCTTCTATTACAGAAGACATAGAACCAATAAAAACAGAAGAATCTTTTAAAAGTGTTACAAACGAAGATATCTTAGACTACTACGAGCAGTTAAATAGTAAAATAACTAGTACCACAAACAACGAGAATAGTGTAGTTGTAAAGGTTGTCGGAGTAGGAAAACTAGAAGTGTCTTTATTACATACAAATCTAACTACAGCACAACTAGATTTTACCAACAGTGAGAAAACAATATCAGAAGCATTCAACATGTATACTTTAACACAACTAGGTTTATTTGAAGAATCTAAAGAATATGATACAACCTATTCTGTTAAAAATGACAAGGTATTTATCGTAGAAGTAAAAGAAAGAGGGTAAGAATTTGAAAATAGAATATGATACTAAAATAAAATCTGTTGTGTTAGAAACCAAGTTAGTATCTTGTCTTCCTAAAGAAGCTCAATTTTTTACTTATAAAGATGATGGTTTTATTTATTACGAACTTGAAGTTAATGAGGATTTAAACATAGTTGCTTCTATATCAGACATAGCAGAAACAGGTAAAAAATATGTTTTAAATTGCAATACAACTGATGTCATAGGTACTAATATAAATATTAATAACATTCCTTATTACTATAAGATCAGTTACATAGGCGACACGATAAATCTGCAAGATCTTATTTTAAATACTAATATACCTATAATAGAAGTAGATGGCGTTTTCTATACAAATGAAGTTTTTGCAAACATAGAGATAAAAGAAAATGTATTTATTTTTTCAGAACCTGTTATAAGCAGTAAAGACTTTACTGTCAGATATAAAAAAGATTTCATAGAGTTAACATATATAAAACAGAACAAAGATGTAATTTATTTTAAAACAAAGTATAAAGTAGTAATTCAACCCATCTATGTAAACAGCAGTAAAATTGCTTTTAGTAGTTTTTATTGTCACCAAGGTAAGAAATTACACAAATGCGTAGAAGGTGATATTACTTATGTAGATAAAACTGAATTTTGTACGAACATAGGCAATAGATTGACGCCTAAAGATTTAGTACATTCAATTAAAACTGACACAGGTTTGTATAACTTTATGTATAACAGCATTTATACAGACTCCTTCTATTATACTAACACAGACAGAAGTTTAATAGAGTATACAGCTAAGAAGTCTAACCTTATATTTGATGTAGATGATATTGTATATTTCCTGATAACAGACAGAGGCTTAGAGACAGGTAGTAAATCTAACTATTCTTTTTATGTTAAGAAGAAAGTTGATATGACTAAATTTAATCTGATACAGTCTGACAACTTAAATAAGTTCCAAAACGAATTCATTCCTTTTGACTATCAGATATCTAATAAAAAATTAATTGGCAATGAAAAGATAGGGTTAAAAGAAAACATAGTTACTAATTTTAGTAAACGCACTAATGAAAACTACTACATAAATAACAATGGGGTTTTTAGTTATCAATATACACCTTACCCTAAATATACGAAAAGTTTTTACAATTATGTAGATGATTCTACTTCTTTCGGGCAAGAAGAAGATACAACTATAAATAACAAAGGTGTGCATTTTCTTAATAATAATTTAATTGTTCATGCAAAGTTGAGATAGTTAATGGTTAAAAAATATATAAATAAAATAAAAACAGCTAACAGACCTTTTGACGATTCAGCTACTATTAGTACAAGAGGTGGTGGTAGCTATCAAAACATGTATACTAAATCACTTCAAAAATTAATACTCGGTCAAGTTGCACTCCAGCATAGCACATCTATGACAGTTCCTTGTAATTTAGTTAACTCTGAGAGTTTAGTATCTTTATATGGAAGTGTTTTAAATTCGTACATGCTATCTGAATACTCTCTATATTGCATAATACCTGACGTTGCTAATGGAGTAGAAAGAAAAATAGATATACAAATATCTCCTAACTCTACTTGGACTTTAGATTTAAACTCGAAAGAACTTTATGATTTATCCGTCACATCTTTTACTATAGTGTTGAAAGGTCTTTCAGTAGAAAATACAGATGTGTTAATTGAAAATACAGTTTTAGTAGAGTTAGGCGTTTTCTGCGAACCAGTGGAATGTAGTGAAGAAACAAATTTCATAGCTTTTGAATATATGCACACATCTGATAATAATTATTTTTTTGAAATGTCTATAGATGATAGTTTAAATGTTAAAAACACAGTTGCACTGAGTATATACGATTTTATTACGTTTTTAACAGACAATGGATTAGAAGTTCAAATTTGGAATGAAGAGGTAGAGACATAACATGCAGAGGTCTAACCACAATAATCATGGTTTTTGGTTAAAAGAGTTTAAATATACAAAAACAAATCCATACGTAAGTAAATACTATCTAGATGATTCAGCTTTCATAGTTTACTCCATCTCTGTTTCAACTAACCCCGATGGAAGTTTAAAGATTACTTTACCCACTAACATGCCATTAAATGCACAAGGGTTGTTTGAATTGTACTATGGACAACACTTTTCTCCTCAAAGAAATTTAGATTTATTTAAAAAATTCTACTTAGATTTTGACTTATCTATAAACACTGCTAAATCATATGATTCTTTTTCAGATAACACTAATATTTTTAAATTAACTGGAGACAGTGTATTTGACTTTAGTAACAGGTTAAAGATAGAACAAAACATGAGCAAGCTTATAACAAGTCCACTAGAGAATTTTTATTCTTTTTATTTAGGTTACAATAGAATTAGAAATTACAAGTACAATGGAGATCTGATAGAAGATTATGAAGCTTTATCATCTATTGTACTGGCAGAGATGGACCCAACTTGTTTTAAATGGTTAGAAATAAGAGATGGGTATTATGCAAACCCACTTACACAAGACGATTTAAAATCAAGTACACTAGTTTTAGATTTTAAACTGAATATAGATCTAAATAAAATAATTCTATGGATAAAAGAGAATTTTACAAGCAGAATTACAGAGTTACAAACAATCTTGGGCAGTCAACAGTTAGATTTTAATTTAATTTTTTACCCTCCTTCTCACACTGGAATGCAATTATTAGATATACCTGAAGTAATTTCTCCTGCTGGTATTTTAAAAACAAAAGTTGTAACAGAAGTTAAATTTGAAGTAAGAAAATCACTAGTAGATAACTCTCAGAAAATATTTGAAATTTATTTTCTAGACAAAGACAATAGAAGTGTGGTAATCTTTAAAGATGATTCAGTATCCAACCCAAATAATTTCCAAATAGAAAGTAAAGATGCTTCTTTTTATCTGAAACATATAGAGTTAGAAAATTCTATATTTGAGGATATAGGTAAATTTGACTACCCTACAGACAATTTTATAGTAACTTATAAGATTCCATCAGAGTTAGTTAAATATTTAGCGGATACTTTAAACTACACCATACAAATAAAAATGACAGATTTAACATCTGAAAGGAGAGATTAATGACAGTTAATGTCAGATTTTCACAACATACTACTGCTGACGGTAAAAAATATCTAGGCGGTCAATTAATTAGTGGTACAGTAGGTATTTATTCTCCAACTATGACCTCTACTAATGCTGTATTTGATGAAGTTTTAAAACAAGAGAACATAGATGGAACTAAAGATTATAGATGTTTTTATTTCCAGAATAATTTTACAGGTCAAGCAGTATACGAACCTAAAATTGAATTCGTATCAATGACAAATACAGCTACATTTAGATTAGGTTTAGCAAGTGATAAGAATTTAGTTGCTACTACAATAGCATCAGAAAACACAGCTCCAGGTGGAATTGTATTTAACACAGTTACAGCAGGCGTAGCTGTAGATTTAATTCAAGGTGCAAGTAAAGTTTTAGGTCCTGATGAATTTGTTTATTTTTGGCTAGAAAGAACGCCAAATAATTTGGGAGCTAGTGGTACTATTACTGGTGAATTTGTATTCCAAACAAGATATAGAACATAATAGTCGATAAGGGAGTATAAACATGACTACCATATATGTCCCTAAAACATTAAACTCAGAATTCACTAGATTTAAAGACAATCAAGGAAATATATCTATTGATTATAGGTCTAGTACTAGTGGCACTAAAAATGTATTAAACACTCCTTATGATCCTTTAAATACAAATTCTATAGAAGCAAATATAGCTCCTTTAAATGTATTAGGAACACATGTTAGTGGAGATAATAATAATTTTCGCACACTTACAATGGATTATCTGATATCAAATGATAAAGGTGTTCAATCGACTTTTTATGTCTTTTTATCGAGAAATGGTATTAAGGAAGTAGAAAGAATTCAGACCATTAGCCAAGATACATATTTTGAATCTACGTTTAAAATTAGTAATAATGGTTTTATTCCAATAGGCTCTACAAACTTACAACCTCTTAACTTACAAGTAACAAATACAAAAAAATTAGGGTATGTAGATAAACTGTATTGTAAAACATTAGAATTGTTACCAACACCTGAAGTAACTAATATAACTATTAATGCTTTAAGAGATGAAATTACTGTTAGAACTCCTAAACCTCCTGGTAATTTTTTACCAGGAGAAATTATAAACAGTGTTAATATTCCTAACTATTTAAAAAATATCTCAGCGTTTACGTATGCAGAAGAGGGATCTTTATCTACTCAAGGCAAATTATCTATTATCAGTAAAATTAGCTCTAACAATACTACATATAATTTACCAGTATTGAATAGTACATATACTAATTACGGCAGTTATGTTTTAAATAACGGAGGAGTGTTGGATAATATATTTGGCTATTCATTTATATTAAAGCCAGATGAAAGCGTTTTATGTTCTCAGATAATTAGAGATGACTTAAACACAAACACTAGTAACACTTTATTAGCTTCACATTCAATAGGTGTAAGTTCAGTTACTCAATCAGACGGAGCTTCTTATTTTAGTTGTATCAGAGCAACATTTCCCACTACTGTGCCAACTGTCAGGTTAGTTACAGAAACAGCAGAGGAACCTATAATAGAGGATATAACAGTTAAGTTTTTCACAAGCGTTGATAACGCTTTGTATACAAGTGTTGCTGGATATACAGAGTCTAATAAAAATGATTTCATTGTTGCATTAAAATCAATACTAGAACCTTTGGAATTTTACTTTTTTCCAAGAGAAAATGATTATTGGTTTATATACAACTACAGTAATAACAAAGTTTCGTTAAGATTTGCTTACAGTTCATGGAAGTTAGAAACAGAGGAAGATATATCTACTACGCAATCAATTCACAACACAAATACTACTGTGATGGCAAATACTGTAGATTATTTTAACACTTCTTTAGGCATAGTAGATAAACTATACTTAGATAAATCTCCTAGTTCTACAGAGGAGATTTATAAAATCAGAGAAGAGTTAACAACATATGGACTAGATTTTAGTGCTAATCCTAATAGAAGTACTATAGATTGTATGTACAACTATATTACACTTACTGCACAGGGCATAGATTTTGCTACGCAAACTTGTAGTTTTAATTATAAAATAGACGACGGTACAGATAAAACAGTAACACTTAACTACACTGCATCAACGGTTACTACGGCTGCTGATTATTTCACGTTAATACAACAAACATTACAACAAGAGTTTAATAGTCACTTTACAGTAGAAGTAGATTTCCCTACAAAAACAATAACTCTTAAAAATAAATTATCAAATCCATTTAAATTTTATTTCTCGTCTGTAGAGCCTAGTATTAACTTAATTAGCACCTATAACGGACTGTATACAATTTTACCTGGTGATGTGTACTTTTTTATTGTAAGTAAAGGAGGGTAAATTGTGGCTTTTCAAGGTATTTTTAAAAATTCTAGTATTGTTACAGTAAACTTTAAAACTTCTGATTTAGTAGAAAATGTAGTAAGATATACTGTTCGTTTTAATAGTGGCGTTTCTGATTTAACTGCTCAATATACTGTAAGATATGATATAACAAATCTAACGAACTTTACGAGTCAGTATAGAGTTGTAAACACATATAAGTATGACGATACAATTACAGCATACTCTATTAAGTATACAACAGGACGAGAACTTCAAAGTTTCACTGAATATTTTAGAATAAGATTTACAACTTTAAACACTAAAGATTTTTCAAACAACTATAAAATAAGATATGACTCGGAAGTTGTTAAATCTGATAAAATAGACAGATATACTATTAAATATACAACAGACAATTTAATAGATAATATTACTAGATACTCGGTTAAATATACAACTACTGGGTTAGAGTCAGAGCAACACAGGAGAAGGTATGCAATCAAGTATTCAAGTCAAAATCTAGGTGAGTATGTTCAAACTTTTAAAATTAAGTATTCGACTTCAGTGTTTTATGAAGACAGCTCAACATATAGGATAAGATATTCTTCTGAAGCTTCAGAAGAGACTATAGTAAGAGCTGCATTAATTAAACGTAAGAATGAAGATGTATATGATGCGCTGTTTGAAGTGAAAGGTATAATTAACTCTACGTTAGATGCTTATCTAACAGTTTTAACAAATATGCCAAAATATCAACTAATTGAATTTCTTCCTTCTGATAAGTTGCCATATATAACTTACTACAGTAGTTCTGAGTTAGATGGAAATGATGTTTTTATCCCTTCTGATTTAGAGAGCTACGGAGATCTTGGATACATTCTTTTAAAAGATGTAAACATCTATAATCCAATATCTTTAGATTTATACAGTATTGAAAGAGACTACGAGAAAGTTAATAAAGCTAAATCTTACTTTTTCGATTTAAATGCCACTGATGCCTTTATTCCCACTTCTCAAGTGATAGGTGTGACAGAGTATGAATTAAGTAATACTAATGCATATTACTATAGTTATGATAATTTAAACTTTACAACTACATATATTGAACCTAGATTCAATATAGCTAACAATTGTTGCTTTTCACAGAAAATATTACCACCTGGACAATCTGGAGGAGGCGGAGCTTGTTCTCCATTCTAATATGAATATTAATATAGATTTTAAAATACCAATAACAAATACTTCCTCTTACATTTCTTTTAGTGAAAATATTCTACTGTCTCCTTTTTATGTGACAGAGAGAGAACTTCTGTCTGTCTATCTAACTGAATATACAGATAAACAATTAAAATTAGCCAGAGAAGTTATTTTTTACAACTCAATAGAAGTGGATAATTTATTTAGAAACATTTTAGATAGATTGACTGAACAAGAGCAATTTGCTTTAAAAAGACGACTTACATTGTGTATGAGTATAATAAGTTTTGGAAATAAATTTAACACAGACTATGTCAAATCTTTGACTAGGTCAAAAACATTGGCAGAGTTTAGTGTGTCTACTTCAACAACAAACGACCCTTATTTTGTTATAAATATTATAAAAGAAGCTAAAGAGTGTGTTGATACAGTTAAAGATATTATAAACAGATCTGGTGAAGGCTTGATAAGGACGTTTGTAAAAGGGTTGCTTAACGAGAATAATTTAAATTCAAGTAGACTTTGGCATCATTTTAATTTACCTGTACAATCCACAGAAATTCATGCAACGAAGAAAAAAGAGTTTAATGGTAGGTATTATAAAAACGGAGGAGACTTTTATTAATGTTTCAAAAACCAGAGTTAAAAATAGATAAAGAATTTGAAGATCTTTTATTAACAGATACTGATTGTACTCCTCTTTTTGTACCATTTTTTTATAAAAAAATAACAAAAATAAATGGGATTAAACAACAATGTCCATCTTGCAATTCTAAAGCTTCTGGAAATATAGAAGGAAGCATAGATTGCCCAAGTTGTGAAGGCTTGGGGTTTCAATTCACTGAAGGTATATATAACGGATGGTTTTATAAGCAATCTTATATGGTAGATAGAAGTATAAGTACATCTGTGCCATTAAAAATGGCTGCAGCTAATTTTAATAAACTTTTACTTGTGTATGATAAGGGATTGAAGTTATATCCAGGAGATATAATACTTAGGCCAGAGTTAGATGGAAATGGGAGAATATTAATTCCAGTTGAGATGAGAGATATGTTTAAAATATCTTCGAGTGAATTTAACAGTTCAAATCAAAAAATGACTGAATATAACTCAGTCGAACTGACATCTACATTTGGTAATTTTTTTAGGGGTATATTAAAAAATGGAAGATAATATATTTGGAACAGATGTATTTACAAGTATTAAAAAACAAGAACAAATTATTAACAACTCTGTTGACTTTTATGGAATCTTTAGAGTACTATACGAATTGTTAGAAAAGCTTGGAGTTTTAAATACAAGCGTAGATGATAACGATTCAACTAAACTATCATTTGTTTTTGGATACCCTGATAAAGCTTTTACAAGTGAAAGTTTAAGCACTGTAGCTTTTGATATTGTCAAAAGAGAACGGCTAACTTATAAAACTTCTGTTGGTAATATTAAACAAGAAAAACCAAGAGAATTAGTAGAGTACAAAGATCCTGTAACTGGTCAAATTAAAAGAGTAGGGTCTTATTCGTATGATAACACAATAACATTAGATGTATTTTCTACGTCATGTGAAAGACTATTTCAAATAGTACAATATTTAGAAACAATGTTTACTAAGTACGATGGTTACTTACAAAAATACTTTACAAAAGTAGTGTATTTAGGTATGACTACTACTAGTAATACGGCTCATAACTTATATCAAAATAGAATGTTTAACAAAACATTATGTTTTCAAATAATAACAGAGAGTCCGTTTGAATTGCTTTTCGAAGAGATTCAAGAGATTAATCAAACAAAATTAAATCCAAATAATATTTAAAGGATATAAATTAATGGCAAGAAATTATCCAGGCACCTCTGTTGAGGTTCTTGATGGAAATTTAACTAGTACTATCACTATTCCAGAAGATACAGTACTAATTTTAGACAGAGCTTATACTGGCCCTATCGACAGAGTTTACTATGTAAAATCAAGTAAAGATGCTGCAACTGTGTACGGCTCTGAATCACCAATCATTAAAGCAATGAGCAGAACTTTTGCTAGTGGTGCAAAAAATGTGGCGTTATACCGAGTAGGTGGTCGTGTAGCTCGTGTTGAAAACTTATTTGGCTTAGGTTTCAACTTAGAAACAGTAGAAGCTAGTTCAGCTGCAAGCACAGATTTAACGGTCTATATCGGCCCAGAACCGATTAACCCTTCTCTAAATGCAATCATCGTGTATCGTAAAAATCGTATTGTTTATTCAAACGTTTTAGGTGCAGAGCTTGACAGTGGTTTTGTATATGTAGACAATTTTGATAAAGTTGGCAATGCACACCAAGTTGGTAGTTTCCAAAATCCAGTTCCTTTCTCTGAAGTAGTTTCAAACTTAGGTACTCGTGTAGTTATCACTGATGCTGATACAGCTACTGTAACTATCCCTGCAAGTGATCGTCCACAAGTCTCTGCATATGGTTTTACTGTGAAACTAAATGATAAGGTTCTTAAAGAGGCAGAATATACCTACACACCTGCAACTGGTGTTGTAACTATTACTACTCCAGGGCCTACTCCATATACAGTTGAAGTTAGCTATATTAAGAAATATACAGCTCTTGAACTAGAAGGTTATGAAATTACTAGTAGAGAAGGCGAAGACTTGATTAACAGTACTTGGAAAGAATACTATCAAGCTTTTGACCAAGCGTTAGATAATGTACAAAGAGTTAATCTTCGTGCTGTAAACATTGGTGATGTATTTAATGTACCTAATATTGCAAATGGTGATCCTAGCACTTCAGATCGTTTAACATATCTTTCTATTGAAGTAGATGAAGAAGGTGAAAAAACATATGAATGGTCTACTAGTAAATTCTTATACAGAAAAGGTTCAGGAACTACAACAGATGTAAGTGAAGCTGACCTGACATCAAACGGTACGCCAGTAATTGTAAAACAATTCCACGAAGTTGATTTTGTACATCGTGCTGGTATGTGGGGCTATACAACTACAACTGAAGGTGTGTATCCTAACATTGTACTAGGTGCTTTAGGTCCTGTTGCATATAACAATAAATATATTAACCTTTGGGTAGGTAAACAACCAGTTTATAATTTAGATGGTAAGATAATTACTAATGGTACTGGTTTACTTGGCCATCGCTTTATGGTTGGTACAGTAGATCGTTCTGGCGGTTATTTTGCAACTGATTCAGGCTTCCCTGATGGCACACCTATCACGGATAGTAACGGTTTCATTGTAGACTTAGGTAAGTATATTTCAGTTGTTATCAGTCAAGTTACTGATGCAAGTGGTACTACAATTTCCTCTGCTTCTGCTAGTTATGCAGGTTTAATTAATACAACTACTCCTGGAGATGGCACAACTAACCAAGTTTTAGGTGGTGTTATATTAGTTACAGATATTAAACGTGAACGTTTAAAACAACTTCAAGCTGCTGGTTATGTTGTTCTTGAAAACAGAACAAAAGGTGTTACAGTTGTTTCAGGTAACTTAGCATCTCGCTTAACTTCAGATTTCCGTTATTTATCTACTTCTATTGTAATGAATTATATCGCAGCTGATATTGCAGAAGTTTGTGACCCATTTATTGGGAAAGGTATTGACGGTGTTAGTAAGGTATCTTTACATACTGCGCTTCATAGTCGTTTCCAACAACGCCAACGTCAAGGATTCTTCATTGATTATACAATGCAGTTGAGACAAGTTGCTCCAAACGTAATTGATGTAGCATATACAATCACAGCTAAAGATGAATTACGTCAAATCATAAATACAATTAAATTAACAAGACAACTTTCAGATGAAGTGTTAGATTAATCTAACACTTCTTACTATTAAAGGAAATAAATAATGGCTGAAGAAATTTTCACATCTTTAGGTGGTTCTGATATTCACGCAGTATTTGGTAACTACAAATTCGCTTCTATTCAAATGATTCGTTATGCAGTTTCTCGTGAAAAAGCTCAAATCTATACACTTGGTTCTCCGTCTGCTCGTGCAACTGCTCGTGGTAAACGTTCTGTATCTGGTGCATTTGTATTTACACTTATTGATAAAAAAGGCTTAGTTAAAGCTATGGCAGAAGCTGGTGGTACAAAAGACGGAGAAGTGTTCTTATCTCACGATGAGATTGCTAACTTTGCTAATAGTGCTAACGTAGCTAAACCAAAACCATCAGATATGTACAAGAATGCTACAAGTGCTGGTGGTACTGTTGGTATTACAGGTGTTGTAGGTACAGGTAATGGTAATCAAGCTGCAAGCTTTAACCCGTATACAGATGAATCAATCTTCCAAGAGAATAATTTTGGTACAAGAGCTGCACCTTATTTAGCAGATCAACTATTACCATTTGACATTACTATTGTAGGTATTCCTGAGTATGGTAGTGCTTATGCTAAGCGTTTAATCATACATGGTGTAGAGATTATGACAGAAGCATCTGGTACGTCTATTGATGACCTAGTTATCGAAAAACAAAATTCATTTATTGCTCGTTCTGTTTCTGACTGGGTAGCTTTAACTGATATTGGTGGTGCAACTGGTTCTGGTACTATTAATAACAACCGTTTCGCTAGATGGTAATAAACTATGGCAGTCGATACTAGAAAAGTCTTATTTGATGACTATATTATTGCTGCTGATGGAACTAAAATAAATTTACAGAAAAATGGACAACTAACTCCTGCGGATCAACGCCAATGGAGTTACCATTTTCATGGTAAAGACGGTAAGACTAGGAATAGTAGTTATATTATAGATTCATTTGGCAATCCTGTAGCACTTTTAAATGACGAAGCAGATGTATACAAAGAAACTAAGAGAAGGGAAGAAGAACAACAGAAAATAGATAAAGAGTGGCAAAAAACTTGGGAAGGTAGAAATGTAATTCTTGAAAGTGCATCTGGTGCGCATACGTCTGTTTTATTTGAATTTCCAAATTATAAAAATAATAGTTCTAAATACATTTTAATGAAAAGTATTATAAGTATATCTTGTTCTACTTCTGTTGCTAAAATGCCAGTTATCACATTAGGTGAGAACACAGTACAAGGTTTTGCAATAGGTAATAAAACTGTAGCTGGATCAATAATTAAAACGCTAATGTATCATGACGAGTTAGACAATGTAATTACTTACTATAGAAGTAATGCAATTTTAGAAAAAGAAAAAGAATTTTCACCTGATCCTAGTTCAAAATCTCTTTTAGTTTTTGGAGATAACACTTATAAGATAACACAAAAACAATTTTTAGATGAGACAATGAGAGATGATTTAATTCCATTTAATATATACACATACTCATTTTCCGAGTATAGTAGCATGAAAGGTGGAAACGTGTTAATGAACAGTATATATGGATGTACTTTAATTAACGAAGGTCAAGTCCAGTCTATTGAAAACTTAATTACAGAAAATACTTTTACTTATGTAGCTAAATACGCTAGATTAGGTCATACTGTAACTTCTACAGAAAAATCAATTCCAGTATTATCTACTGTTAAGTCAGGGTCTCAATTACTAGCTGCTTATAAGACATAATAAACATAACATTTCATTAGGTGCTATATGTACACAAATTACTACTCTTCCTCTGATGTTCAATTGTATTTAACAAGTTTAGATCATACTAAAATGGTTAAGGTTGACACATCCCTTTCTATCGGATATTCTTTAAGACAGACATCTGCGCCTGTATATTCTCTTGGTTCTCGTAAAATACAATTCTATTCTCATGGTAATACACTTGGAAATGGTAATCTGACTATTGCTTTTACAGATGAAGAGTACTTAAAATACTGTTTAAGTGAAGTTGCAAATGAAGATTCTATCGTAACATACCAAACAGAAAATGACCCTACAACTAATGGTGCTTCTAATTACGCACAAAAAATAAGTGCTGGAGGCTCTTACAGAAGTACAAGATTGAAAGGTAATGCCATGTTTAAAAAGAGTTCGGCAGCTATCGGGGATTATGGAGTAACTGGAAGTAAAAGGTTAATTTCAATAGGTGCTGTTAAAACATTGTTTAATATAAAATTATATATTAACAATGAATCTTTAATTAGAGGCTCAGATACAAAAATAATAACATTGCAAGGATGTAAGTTAATAGGTGAAAACTTTAGCGTATCTTCTACAGCTGACGCACCTTTAATGCTTTCTTATAATTTCATGTTTAAAGACATAGAACGAGGGTAAAATGAAACCAACTGTAAAACAAGAACAAATTGTAAAAGAACAATTAGAAAATGAAGACAATTTAATAGGAGAACTATCTCCGCATGAAGCAGAATTGTTAAAAAGACAAAGAGAAGAAGAAGACAGTCTAAGACAATTAAGCGCTCATTTAGAAGACTTAAACCCAGAGAGATTTCCAACATTTGAAGAACTACGTCTATGGAAAGCTACATACGCTAGGTTTTACTTATCTAGTATTGTAGAAGACGATGATGTGTATATTTGGAGACCAATCTACAGACAAGAATGGAAAGAGTTTATTAGTACTTATCAAAACGCTCCAGATGAAGAAAGACAGACAGGTTTAATACAAAAATGCTTATTATTTCCAAATCCAGAGGTTGTTCTATATAAACGTCCTGCTGGTTATTTAAGAGCATTGGAAACAAAAATTATGTTTCAATCAGGATTTGTTGATGACAACATGTTACTTTCCTCTATTAAAGTGATTAAGTAAACCTTATAAAAATTAAATAAGCTTAACAAGGAACTTGTAATGTTTACACAATCTGAAAGAGACTTGTTAACAGTTAGTAGAGCTCTTTTAAACCTTAACGGATTCTTCTTAGTAACCGAAGAAAATACCATACTAGACAACCCTATAATACTGGTAGATTTACTTACTAAAATGGAGATAGAAACGTTTAAAACACTCCTAAAGGTGTCTCCTAGTGATAGAGTAGAAATAGAAGAAAATATAGTAGAAAATAAATTTCTTGCTCTACTAGGAAGCACGTATAAGATTAATTTTAACTTTACTCCTGCAGGAGTCATAACATCTATAGCAGAAGCAATCGTTAAAAAATCAGAAGAGTATTTAGAGAACAAAGATAATATTCCTTATCTAGAAACAGCAGAATCTGTTAGTTATTTAGAAACCATGAGTGCTATTATAAGCTACTATACAAATACAGCTTATGAGAAAGTTATTGCTCTTCCTGTTAATGAAATCTACAAACGTTATGCTGTCTGTCAACAAGCATTCCCTAATCAAATTCAGCCCCTTACTAACGAATAGTAAAGGGCTTTCTTTTTAACAGTGGCTTCTATAACTCTAACTTCACTTTCATATATAACTCCACTCATCGCTAACGCTCTTCGTTACATTATATATTCAGTTCACTAAGAGTTATTGTACTCTTCTCAAAACCCGTTCAATCAGGCTTAACAGCCTTCAATCACTATTGTCTTAACAGCACTCGTTAACACTCGTAGTTCGTTCCAGCTATCGCTTCCACTTCCTTATAATCCCTTTGAGTTGTGTATTTCTTTAACGTAAGAATACGTATCAACTAACAATTGATTCAACCTCAGCGTAGCAGAGCTACACTTCGTTTCATCAATCATTAGCTTCTACTACTCCCTCTAACATCAATCTTCATTCATCACTTAGTTCCAGCTAAAGCTGTCACTTCGTTCTTCATTTGATCTCTGTAATAGGGAGTACATATATATTGTATTTGTATTTGCTCAAGCTACGCTTTCGCTTTTTGGTATTAAATACAGTTAAATAAAAATACTACTTGCTAGTGTGAGTGAGCGAAAGCGAATGGAGCAAGAAAACAGATACAAAAAACAATCAAAGAGCTAAGGCTGTTAAGCCGATAGCGATTTGTTATTGTTACATGAATGAACGAAGAGCGAAGCGATGAGTGAATGAATTACAACTAATAGAAGATGTTATACACTGTTTTAAAAGTGTATTCAGATGGAGGCATACGCTTACGCTTCTGCCTTTCTTAGAACTATTCTTTTAGTAAGGTGTTCTGCTCCAGTCGCTACGCTCCTTCACACTAGCAGATAAAAAATAAAATACTTGACTTTGATTTTGAATTGTTATAAACTTCTTTTTATCAAGCCAGAAATGGCTTTTTTATAAAAAATCACATATTAAAAACCCAGACAGTGGCTATATATATTCATATCTCTAGGAAAAAAATATATTTTAACAAAATAAATTGTTATATAAATCAATAACTTGGAGGGTAGCTGTTTTTCTAAGTCATTGATAAATAAAGGAAAATAAAATAAAATGAACAAAATTACGATTAAAGTGCCAACAGGTGTTAGATTTATCTCAGACGTACCAGAGATTAAAACTACTTATAACAATGACCTACCACCTAACGCAGTTATAGACAAACAAGTTACAGGAGTTGGTGGCAGCCATATAGCTTTATGCAATAAGGAACCTTATATAGTAGCTGTGCACTTGATTAGGATGATTGAAAACAAAGTGGGCCAGAAGGATAAGTACGGTCATGTTTGTTCTGTAACAGGTGATACAACTAGAGAGGATATAGAAACATATTTAAAAAGTGGGGGTATTAAATTTCTTTGTACTTATGATAGTGTACCAAAACTACAACAAATATTAGGAGACCGTTCTAACCAATTCAGATTGCTTGTAGACGAAGTTCATTGCCTCATCTCATATTTGGATCGTTTTAAACCCTCTGTAGCTTTAAAACTTATTGACGGTGTAGATGGTTTTAAATCAGTTTCATACTTGACTGCAACACCAACTAACTACGATTATCTTCCTGCTCCTTTAAAATTATTAGATCAAGTTAAGTTTGAATGGGAAGATGCACACAAACCAGACTTAGTGCATTCATATGCCACTAGATCTTTGACAGAAGACGTATTAAGCACTGTATTAGATAAACTAGATAACAGTACAGATGAACTTTACATTTTCTACAATAGCAGACGATATGTAGTTTCTCTTGTTAAAAAGATTTTAGAGTTAAAAAAAGAACTAAGTCTAGATGATATTAATATTTTATTCTCAGAATCTGATGAAAACACTCAGTACTTTAAAAAATACTTAGGATCTAAATTCAAATATGGAGAGTTTCCTAATGGTGTTAATAATAAACGTCTAACAATCTGTTCCTCTATGGCGTTTGAAGGCTCAGACTTCTACCCTAACCAATTGAATGGTGCTAATCCTACTAGCATTGTTGTATCTGATCCTCGCTCTAAAACAATGCGTTTCGATATTAATGTACAATTAAAACAAATCTGTGGTCGTTTTCGTGCTAATCAGGTAACTGGTCTGATGCCTGTTAATAAAATTATTTACCTTTGGGCTGGTCAAACAGAAGATATTGTACTCGATGAAGAAGATTTTTTAAAAACAGTTAAACATTGTTTTAAACAAAGTACTGATGGTTTAGCTGCTAATTTAACTAATGAAATGGTATTAGGTGCTTTACGCTTCTCTGCTGCTAATCATCATGGTTACTGGATATTAGATGAAAACAAAGAGGTTATGGTACATCCTTATGCAATTGAAGCTCAAATGTCAAGCTATCATGCATTGCATAGTGATTCTTTTGTACTGGACGGTAATATATCAGATAGCACAATTGTTAGTAAATTATCAGATCTTAGTAAGGATCTAAATACTTTTCAAGTACCTTTATTGCCGTCTACATATAAAACAGCTTTAGGAAGAGTACCTAGTGTTCAATCTTTAGTAAAAGAATATACAACCATTGTAGAATCAGCACGTATTAACCCTGACTTTAGGATTGAATTAGAGCAATTTTTAACAAGTAATTCTGAATTTTCAGAGTGGTTGGAAGCTGGTGTTACTCCACAGAATATGAACACACTTAACAGCAGACCTAAAATACAACAATTAGCAAGGGATCTCAAAATCTTGGCTAAAGTTGATAAAGTTAATTTACCTTTCAGAGTTGGTCAAATATATAGTAAAACTAAAATAAAAGAAGTAATTCAACAATATTATAATAACAATGGTATTAAATTAAAAGCTAAAGCAACAGATATTAAAAAGTATTTCGATGTGAAAACCACTACCAATGCAAAAGCAGAAGGTTGTTTTAAAATAATTAAAAAACTGTAAACAATATGTTAAAATACTAGTACTAAGATCATAGAGAAGATGTTACGTGAACTCTACCAGATGTCATATTCTTCTCTTTCATTAAACACATTACATTTCTAAATTAAATAGGTATATAACATGGAAGAGAATAATAATAGCACTTCTCGAAACACAAACCCTACACCCCAAGAGCAATACCAAATAGAGCAATTAGAAAAGGCTAATTTTAATCCTTTAGATGTATCACATTCTTCTACAGAAGATGCATATAGAAGGCGGAAGAATAAAGAAAGACATGCTCAAATAGAAGCATGGTTAACATTGGCTGGTCTAGGAGGAGGAGCTTATGGTACTGCTATTCTTGTTAATAAAAACCCTGAGTTAGCTGAATTTATTGCTAAACTCCCTGGAGCAAACAGATATTCGATAAAACATGGAATATCTGTTGACAATAGTATTGCATTTGGTGGAAAACCTACCAATTTAAAAAGCCTGTACTCTGATCAATCTCTAGGGAGGTCATTACTTTCTATTGGAGCTTCTATAGAAGAGCTCTCTCCATTTGGTGTTTTTAAAACACTACAATTTACAAATATTTTAGAACCGTTGACTAATGTATCAAGAGAAGCTAAAGATGTTCACATATCTGGAAGTACAATCAGATCTTCTTTAGATTACTATGACAGGTTAATACATACTATGTCTGGTAAAGAGAAAAGCTTACTTGAGTCTGATACTAAAAGAGGGTTTCTACTCAGAAATAACCAACTATTTAGATATTTGGAGGATGGTAGTATTGATGAAGCTGACCCTGTTCTAAAGTATGTTCGTATGGTAACAACACATACTAAAATGGGAGAGGAAATATCACCTAACAGGCTGTTAAATAAGTTTGCCAATCTCCTTGGTACTAATCTTGGGTATGATTCATATGCTAAGGAAGGTACTGCTTTGATTGCTGGTAAAAGTTGGAAAGATTTAGCAATGAGGTGGGCGAATGCTGGTTTTATGCATTCTATGGAAATTGGTTATAAAACTCTAGACAACCCATTACAAGGTGTGGAAGAACTTTTCAAAGCAACAGGTATACCAAATATCGGGAAAAATGGAAGTTTAGTTGGCGGTATTTTTGATTCAAATTGGTATCAATCTTTAAAAAAGAAAGCTAATATTCAGCTAGGTACTGGTGGAGTATATAATACTACAACTAAAGACGCTATGACTAGGCTAGGTAAAAACTTAGTAGGAAAGAGTTTAGCAGCATATGTAGGTTATCAAGCAGTCAACCAAGTTTTAGACATGGTAACACCTGACTCTTCTGCATGGAATGATGGTATTATTTCTGGACTAACAGCGAACTATGCAAATGTAAGAGTTGGTTTAGCTAAAGTTTTAGCAGATCCTTTTCAACGTTATAAAGAAGCACAAGAGAATGTAGCGGATGGAAGTACATCTTTAATAACTCTAGCTGGTTTTCCTATAGCAGGGGCAACAGCAGGCGCTTCTCTTGCTTGGTATAAAAGAATGAAAGACTCTGCTTTTGAGGGAATAGAAGCAGCAACATTAGACTCTGATATTAAAGTACACAAGTATGGCTTTGCTCAAGGAATAGCAGAAAAACTTAAACTAGGGGAGACAAATCTATCTAAGTCCTGGGGCTTCCGAGGAGCTGTTATAGGTGCTGCTATAGCATTACCATTTCTTCCAGGAGCGTTGATAGGAGAATCATCAGAGGATCTTAAAGCTTCCTATTCAGGTGAGCGTAAAGAGGCCTACAGAGCTTCTACAGGTTGGTTAGCAGGAAGTGAGGATATAAAAGGCGGGCATATTAAGGCTTTTGTACCTGGCCGTGTAGCACGTATTTTAAGTGATGCAGAAGATGAAGTACGGTATAATGGAGATAATAAATTAAAACGACAGTTAGACCCTATTTACAGTCCTTTTAGTTATTTAAAAAATCCATATGCATTTGAAGAGATGCATCAAGACGATATGCCATATCCTGTTTGGGGTATGAATGTTGATTATGGCTCTTTCTTAGGTAAAATTTATCAAGGTACTGTAGGAGAGTTTATAAAACCTACTATTATAAATCCACAGTTTTTAGAAGACTCTAGACTAATTCGTACTAATGCTATTGAAAACTACAGACAACAAGCTCAACTAGATGTTAATAGTAATGAACAACAATCCGCTGCACAAACTTATCATGCATCTAAGTTAAGCCTTGCTGCTAATTGGCTTGGTATTACTGGTAAATCAGGTGAATACCCTATAATGTCCTTTGCTAAACCTAATGAAAGACAGATGATAGATTCAGGAATGATGCTAGCAGAGGAGAGTCCATCTAGTGATCCACATACACTGGCTGCAGCACAAACATATAATGCACTGACAGATTTTACAGGTTTAAAAGGATTTACAACCAGTTTACTAGTTAACAAGATGGGCTACGATCCTACAGATGTAAGAAGACAGTTGGCTAGGTCTGGAGATGCAGTATCATTAGCAGATGATTTTAAAGATGCTAATGTGGGTGATGCTTTTGGACTCGGTGAGGTGAGTCGTAGAATAATTCCTATGGGTGCTGGTTCTAATCCAGACGATGTAAACCCTATGCTTAATAATGCACCTCAATGGTTGCCTAATGATCCTACTAAGTATTTTAATGACTTTAGCAGAGGTAATCCATTTTCTAAAATACCATTAGGAGAGCATAGATTACCAGGGAAGGGTTTAGAAGCTTATAGACCTGAATTAAAAGGTATGGATCCAAACGACTACCCATTAATTTATCAATATCAAGTACTTAGTGACGTAGCTACAAATTCGCCAGAACATTTATCATTAAAGACATATTTATTAAATGCTGATAAAGAAGGTAAACTCTCTGACACTGAGAGAGATATGTTCTATGAATCTCTAACTGAAGAACAAGCTAAAAAACAACGTAAACAATTCTCTGAATATAAGTCTGACGAACAATTTAGTAAGTTTAGCTTAGGAGGTAAAGTATTAAATACTATTTGGGAAACAGCAGCACATAATGCTGAAAGCCCTTTAGAAACTTTAACACCTTTTAGACCTGGAGCTAAATTTATACATAAACGTAGTGCTATTGAAGACTATGAAATGACTATGTTGAATGGACCAGATACAGGTATATGGACTAACCCATATAGCCACTTTATCAGACCAGCTATTAACAGGACTGCTGGCATTCTTCCTGGGACACAAAAACCAGAGCATGCAGAAGAAAGAGACAATGTAGAAGAATATTTTGATAAATTAGAATATTTAAAAGCAAGGAGAAATGGTAGAACTAACGATGTTTTAAGGACTGTACATGGTGCTACAGCAGCTGGTATTCTAGACGTTAATGATTTCAACAAATTTAGTGCAGGGCTGTCTGATAATCAAAGAGATTATTTACAATCATTTTCTAAAACAACAGATTCTTCTGATAGACGTAAAATATTAGAAATGCTTCCAACAGATGTAGCAGCTGGTTATCAACGTATATGGAATAATTTAGAGGTAGCAGAAAAAGCTAAAAAAAGTGGAAAAGACATAGATGAAGCTGTAAAAGATGCCTATATAAAATCTAATATGAAAGAGCTACTATCTTCCCGTATTACAGGTAGTAATGATTCTGCTCAACTAGATGCTGCTGTTATGGAATCTAAAAAACAAAAAGCAATGTCTGGTCAAAATTTTTCAAGAAGAGATGAACTATTAGCCAAGACAAGAGAATTAAAGCTACGAGAAGCGGATAAAGAAGCAGAAGCATATGTAGCAGCTAGAACTGGAGTTCCTGGAGAAGACTGGATTGGATGGGACCCAAGATTAAAACTAGATGAAGTTAAACTAAGAACTCTTCAAATAGGTAAGGCAGATACGTATGATTATGGTTTTTGGGATTCAGATTTAAAACGTAATGCACGTATTATAGCTTTAGACGATGAGGATGAAGTTACTAGAAGTTATGAAGATATTAAAAGAACTATGAGATCTGATTTACTTAGAAAAAAAGATATAGAAAGAACAATGTTTAACAATGGTATTTTTGCAAGAAGAGTAATACTCTCTGATGCAAATACAAACAATACAGATATAAGACTACAAGAATAGAGAGAGTTTAACAATGAGTGCTATTGATCCTAAATTATTTGCAGCTGGAGTTGGTGCATTTACAGGCAGTTATCTGTTGAATACAGATAATGATGTTATGGGAATAGCTGCTGGTGCAGCTATAGGGGGAGCTACTGGATTGATGATGGAGTATAGCACTCCTGAAAATCTAGAAGCTTTAGTTCAAAAAGCTTCTAAAAACACAGTTAAAGTGTTTGATCCGAAGAACATAAAAACAAGTAAAACAAAAACCTTTGACGAACGCAAAGAATCTTTAAGAAGGTTAGCAGAAAGACGAGCTAAAGCAACTAAGAATACGACTAACTTCGATATAAATAAACCTTATTCATCTTTAAGTAGTAATTCATTAGGCGATTTTAACAATTTTTTAGACAATGTTAAATCCATAGAGACGCTTAATGAATTAGAGACCATGTTTAAAGCTAAGTCTGATGACATATTTACATCTGGCAGTGCAAGTTCTAATGTTTCTGTGTACTCTGAAGGCGAAGGTATCAAAGTAAGAGCTGGAGCCCCACTAGCAGATAAGGTAGCTGCTTTTGAAGAAGGCTTGGTAGAAATGGGTTATGCTAGGAATAGTCCAACTTTTAATGAAAAAGTTAAAAAATTTACACCCATGCTTAAAGAAACTTCTTCAGGTTTTAAAATCGAAGATGGTAAGTTACACTTACATGATACTAATACTAAAATCAACTTAACGTTAAATAATACAACTGGGGATGGTTCTGCTGTACTTCAACATGTATCAGGCAAGCAAGTTTACAATGTATCTCAAGTTAACTTATTAGGTTTAGCTGCCATATCTAATGACCAGTCAGCCTCCATGAAAGCAGTAGCAGATGCATTAGGACCTGAGATGGCAAAGTTGTTTGACTTAGCTGCAAGTAACAGGGCTATGCAAGAAGTATCTGGATTAGCTCCTGATGACGCTATGGCCTTAATGTATAATAAGTTAAAAGACAACCCAGAAGCTTTAAAAAAGTTTGAAGAATTTGTTAATGGCAGAGGAGTGCATGATTATAAAGCTTCTCAAGAACTGTTGCAAAACTTAGCTTCAGGTAAAAGAGGTAGAGATGCAATTCCAATGGCAACAGTACATGGAAGTAAAATAAGTAACTCTGTAGACCATACATACTCTATAAACGTCAATGAACATGGTTGGTTAGACCCTGAAAAATTACTAGTTAAGACAGGAACATTATCTGAAGGTGGTATAATTCAATCAGATATGAAACGTATTATAAAACACTATAATATAGCTAACCTTACTCATGGAGGTGGTACGAAAGCTGACCATAATACAGAGTTACAATCAACTAGAAAATTAAAACTAAATCCTGTTACAGGTAATTTTGAGTATTACGATAATAACGCTGATAAAGCATTTAACATTCACACTGCATATGAAAGAAATGCTTTAAACGTTCACAGTAGGCCAGATATATATGAAGATGCTAAAAGTGGAGTTAGTACAGCTGAAAACATTGCAAATGAATTGCTAGAACAATATGGAAATGGTATACAACACTCAAGTGCAAACAATTTAATAACTAAACCTTTAAAATCGGATAAAGAATTGCAACAAGGTTTATCTTTTATTAATTATGTGTCAGATGTTTTTGGAACAGATGTAACAACAGCAGATGGACAAGGGCTAATGAGAAGAGAAAGAGCAGCTGACTTTACTTATGATGGGCAAACCAGAGTTACTCTTTCACAAAATGCTAGAGGAAATATAACTATTACAGATGCGCCTATGAAATATTACATAGATGGTAGTATCACATATGATGAGTTTAAAACAAGGGCAGATAAAGGATTTCATAAACTAGATAGACAAACATATGGGAATTTAAAAGCAGCTCAGAGAAAGTTATTAGCTTTAGATAAAATATTAAAAGATAATACAAAAACAGTCGAAGAGGTATTTGAAGAAGTTGGAAAAACGCATACTAACTTATTCAAGAAATATCCAACACTGGATGAATTTAAATCTAATTTTAAAGCTACAACAGATTCTGAAGTGTTAGCTGCTATAGAGAAGAAAGCAAGAAAACGTATTTTACGTCAAGCTAAAGCTAGTGAAGGTATGAAAAGGAGTATACAAGACCCTAGAATACCAGATGCAACTAAAGCAGCAAGAAGTAGTATTTTAGCTGATATAGGTAGTCTACATGGTATAGAAGCTTCTAAAAGAGCAACTGAAGATGTATTAGGTGTGTTAGAAAACCTAATACAAAAAGGCAGTAGTACTAGAGAAGACAATGCATTTTTTAGATCGTTTTATCCTAAGGCTGGGCACAGGTACGGATATACCGCTAGTGGAGCTCCTATTGAAATGGGCAAAGCACTTAATAACAATTCATTTAGCAAGGCATTGTGGACTGTTAATCCGAATGGTACAAGAGAATTAGATTTGTTGTTTAAAGGTGATATCAATCTAGGCTCTTTGGATGAGATTAAAACACATGGTGAGAGTTCAAAATCCCAGCTAAAAATGATAAAGTCTTCTACTTTTGATAAGATAGCATATCTAAACGACAACATGGATAATGTTAAGTATGACTCTAGCGCAGGTATTAGTACTATAGATTTAGGTGGGAATTATGGAAGTATTAACGTGACTGACGAAGAGATGAGAACAAAAAGTTGGAAAGAAATCTTTGCAAGTAAAGGTGTTAAAGATGGAGATAAACTGGCAGAAGAGTTGACAGATCGTTATAAAAATGTTGGTACGCTAGTAGAAGAAGATAGTAGCGGTTTAAAAACTAAAGCTAGGTTAATGGAAGCTTTTACTGGAAAATTGAAAGATGCTAAAGGAACAGTATTGTCAGTAGAAGACGGTATTGAAGCTGTAGTTGGAGATAATAAACATCTAACTCAATTCTTAAAAGACTCTATAACTCCTACTACTTCATCTAAAGATTTACATGGCTTAGCTAATTTTGTTCTTGCTACTAGCAAAGATAAAACTTCCACTGATTTCTTAGTAACAGCGTTATCTAACTACAAACATAAAGCTACCCAAGTTTTACAAGACACTTCATTAACAGATACACAAAAAACAGCAAAACTTGAAACTCATTTTAATATCGTACCGCAAAGTAATAGTTCTTTTGATTCTAATTACTACAGGCAGGAAATAGACTCTACTATTGATAACATAATGAACTATTACAGTGATCTTAAAGAAGCTAGAAAGAATGCATATGAGTTGCTAACTGATCAAGCTACTATGTCTAGAGTTTCTAGTTTTTTCAAAACAGAAGCTAATTTAAGACAAGATTATGAGCAAGACACAATTATACGAGCACATTCTTGGTCTAAAACAGCTATGGGAGAAGCAGGCTCAGGAAGTACAAATAAAAGTATGTCTTGGAATGCAAGATTAAATTTAAAAATGAATGGGTATACAGACAGACAATTAGGTTTGTTTGTAGGTACGAGTTCAAAACTAATTGCAGATAGTGCAGCTATAGAGACATTCACCAGGGATGTTAGAGGTGTTACGGATATAACCTCACAAGTTTCTGATTTAAAAGGAAAGCAAGCTCTTACAAACGCATTAAAACAACCACCTATAATGCGGAGAGAAACTTTATCAAAAGCAGGTATAAATATAGAAGGAGATGTTGGTAGCTATAAATTGCATACAAAGAATGAATTGGGTATTGTTAATTTACCTGTGATCTTAGAAAATACTCAACTATTTGACAGCTATAATGATGAGAGAGGTATAGAACAAGTTCGCAAATTTAATTCTAGGATATCAGAAGTTATAGCTGCAGATTTAAGTATTAGATCTGGTAATTTATCCGAACAACAAGTAGAGTCTGCAACACATGTGATAAATAAAAACTTAGAGGTGTTAAATTCTGAAGTAAAAGATTTTTTAGGTGGAAGAGGTAATTTAGCGAAGCAAATACTAACTTCTGAAGCTCCTAGATCTAGATACTCTTTGTCTCAGGCTGTAGGTGGTACATGGATAGAAAAGCAATTCGGACTTGAAAAAGACGGTATTGCAGTTGTATCTTCAAAAGGATTGTTAAGTCGCCTTGAAGATATAGGAGGAGAAATAGGCAAGCACAAAACTATAAAAAGCTTAGAAGAATCTGGATATCTTAAATCTATAGGAGATGGAAGATTTGAAGTGTTTTACGACACTGATCAAAAAGTCCCTATGTTCTCTTTAACAACACGTGAGCCAGCTATTGGTATCGGTTCCACTCAATCTTTAAAATATGTTTTAGATACTAATATAAATTATACAGACGGAAAGAGTTTGTACACACATTTTGACAACCCAAGGCTTAAATATTATCAATTACTAGACTATGATTTCGATCATCAAATAGAAATATTTCCTAAAGTAAATAAACGCAATTTACAAGAACTTGGAGAAACTTATGAACATGGTAAGAAAATGAATCAAACGTTTGATGATTTGATGGATTTTGTAAAAGTACTAGGTGTTAAAGGTAAAAATAAAAATAAAATCCCTACGTTTGGAGATTTAATAGATAATTCAGTAGATGAAAATAAGTTTCAAGAACTGTTTTTACAAGACACTATGACTTCTCGTATTAAATCAGGTGATCGTAAAATTATTTCTCCTACGGTAACTAAACTAGCGTCTGACTTAACAGACTCTGTTATGCAAGGTGACGGTAGTGATATTATAAAAGCAAGAGCAAGGATGATGAGTCACTATTTTGTAGAGAATCTTATTAAGTCTCAACACATTTCTAATGAAACTTACTCTGCAAAAAATATTACAGCTGCAGAAGAATTAGCACATCATTTGTATAACGGAGATAAAACAAGATTCGTAGAAAAGTTTGGAAACTACATAGAAGAGGAATTAATACGTAATTTAAAAGTAGATGATGCTGCTAAAAAAGCTAAGATTGAAAAAGAACTTAGAGAGACGTACAAGTACATTCAAGAGTCTATACAAGCAAGCAGTACAATAGGAAGTGCAGACATAACTCCTATGCATTTATCTAATTTTAAAAAGACATTATTGTCTGAAGCAACAGACAGTTATAGGGCAGTTGTAGAAGGTACAAACGCTTATATGAGTCCAGGTCCAATACTAGATGAACAAATTGTTGAAGAAGCAGATATGGGTATTGTACAAAAAGGAAAAATGCAGTATCATAGAGTATCTGAAATAATAAAACATAACGTAACAAATAATAAGACACTACTCCTAGGAGCAGGTGCTGCAATGGTTGGAGCTGCATTGCTAACACAATCAAAACCAGAATTTTCGAATAGAAAACCACAAGCTAATCCTAGCGGAATGTTGTTAGATCCAGCAAGAGAGACTTTACGTGAACAAAAAGCACAACAAGGTTTTATGGGCGGATTAAACAGAGCAACAGAATATATAACTCCTTACTCCTCTGGACAAAAAAACATACAGGTAGACGGAGAGTATTATAACTCTGGAAGTGGTGACTTAGGCAGAGATATTAACAATGCTATCTTTGGAGATGGTATGAGTAGTGTAAGAATCTTAATGTAATAAATAATAAAAGGAACAAAATAAAATGGTAGAAGCAGTTACTGGAACAATGGAAACAATTCGCATTTCTGCAGTTGAAGAAGATGGTATTGAATTTTTTCAAATAAACGATACAGTGTTAGAGGTATTACCAACTGATATTATGTCATTTAGTGATAATGCTGTATATGAAGAAAGTTTTATTAGATCTAAAGCAGTTTTTGCTTTTAGATCTAAACAATCTAGAGGGAAAATTATTGTAACTTATCCTATCAGTATGCACCCTCTGGCATATCAAGACGATAAAGAGTTTAGTACTCAAAGGGATGGATTAAGAATTCTTAACCAACTTAATAAATATCCTTTTTGTTTTATTAAATCTGCCAGAGTGAGAGGATATTTGTCTAGTAGAGCTAAAATATCTTCTACTGATTTTATGATGTTTGCTATTGATGAACTTAACATTGTTTTCGATATGAGAGTACCAGACGTACTATTTGCAGAGATACATCTAATTTATAATGACCACACATCTCAGACAGCTGATTTTACTTTTTATCATAAAGATGAGAATGGTCAAGTTTATAGTGTAATAAATCCAACAGATTCAGGGATATTTAAGAAAGCCTTTAATTTTGACTTTGATAACATGTTTTCAAATTTTCAAGACATGTTAGAAAAAATGTACGAAGGTGGTGTGTACGGTGAAAATGGAACGCCTCTTCAATCAATAGTCCTACATGCTCCTAATGTGTTTCACAATACACAGCAAAGTATGGCGGAATTTGAAGAAGAGTTAACAAAACTTAGGCAAGAAGGCATGGTTAAAGAGGTTAAGGTTTTATCTAAAAATGGTAATAACAGTTTTACTGCTAATTTTTTAACTGAATTTAATGATCCTACTTCTACTAATTATTCCGTAACTAGAAAGGAAGGAGATGTTCTTCCAAGTATTGATTCTAATAATACCAGTCCAAGAGAAGAGGCTGGGCTATCTAACCCTGAAGATGATGCACAATCTGTTTACATATATTGGACTGCTTTTCATGACCTCTCTTTTAATGGTAATAGTGCTGTTAAGTCAGTCAAGATAAGTATAAAAAACAAACTAGCTCAACAATATGTTGGATCTAAAAAATATCCTTTCAACCAGTATCTAGGCAAGTATCCTGCTAGAATGGATATTGCATTAGATTTTACAACTTCTGAAATATATAAAGAAGACATGTCAGGTGTTCTATCTGCTTTAGGACAATTAAACAATGTACTTGATTACAATACTGAAATGTTCCCAGAGATAGGCGCATATAATGTTATAAGAGTGTCTTCTATAATTACAGAGTTGTTAGGTTTAAGATCAGTTGTCCCTAATCAAACGTATATAACTGCTTCTTCTTCTAATCAAGGTGTTGAGTCTGTTAATATTAGTTTTATAGAAGCAGAAGTAGAAGAATTTATGGACATGGCAAAAGTTGTTCAAGGGAGATATTCTACAAATCAATCTTCAGATATTGGGTTACAAACTAAAGTAGTTTTAACATATCTAAAAGCGTTAGTAGATGGCCCAAATTTTAGAGACGTTGTAAAAAGCCTTGACAAACAAGGGAAAGCATATGCCTCTAATATAACCGTATCGTTAGGACACTTAGTTAAATCAGGTTTAAAAGAGTTCTACAGAGGCGTAGATCCAGAAACATATGAGAAGCAGACTGTTAAAACAGAAGAGATTAAAGAAGCATACGATGAGCTTACTAATGATAAAACACTGCAAAAAGTTAGAGCAATGAATGTAGATTCTTTAATAAGTAACTATAGATGGCCTTTAGCTTTTGACAATGGATTTTATGGCTTAGGCAGTTTGTCAGACGCTGCATTTGCACTATCTCCTGTAAACATGCTTAGTAGTACTCTAGATGAGAAAAGCTATGCTGAGCAAATTGCAAATTCTAACGCAGTACGAGAAACTTCAGATCTTTTAAATGGAGCTGAGTTTAAATCTGATTTCTTCCAAACAGCTTTAGACCTAATTAGTAAAAGAAATCAAGTTTTAGCCGACCAAAAAAAAATGCAAGAAGATGCTAAGAAAGCTAAGGAAGAAGGAAAGGAAGCCCCTAAATACACTGGCAGCGTATTAAATATCTCATTTAAAGAACAAGGTGCTGTTAATCAAAAAATTTCTAGCATTTATTATGATATTATAGCTCTTTCAAAGCTAGATGCTACTTTTAAAACTTTAGTAGTTGCTGCAGAAGAGGTGTATAAAAAATCAAACCAATCTTCAGAGGAAACATCTTCTGTTATCGCTGATGTAATAAAGTATACTGGTACAAATATTACAGATTTAAATATGCAAGAGTTAGAAGATAGTTCAGTTTCTCCTTTCTTTTATTTAATGTTCGAACCTTATTTTACACCACAAAAGTTAATCTCTCTTTATAATAACATTAATAAAGATGTGTTGGATCAAGTTGGAAGTATTGTCAAAGCAGTAGCTACAGAACAAGATAGTTCGTGGGATAAAAATTCTGGGGCTTGGAGTATTTTTGACGAAACAGGTATAGATAAAAGTTTAACATATAGAGATATAGGTTCTGAATTTTTTATTCTTGGAGAATCAGATGCTGTCAGACCAAATGTAACTGGTTCATATGGTTCTGTAGGAAATTCAAGTTCAGATGCTAGTCTAGATAGTGCTAGACCACCTGTAACTACGGCCAGTCAAAAAGCAAACCAAATGAAAATATATAATGCATTTAAAGCTAATGGTTTTGGAGAAACATTGTCACGTGCTTTTACTGCAGAAATAGGCAGAGAGGGGGGTTATAATACTAAAAATTGGTATACTCGGCATAGAGACCCTGCATCTGATAAACTAGGAAGAGAAATTTGGAATCTAGGTGTCATATCTTGGAATCAAGGAAGAGACACTAATTTAATTAAGTTTATGAAAAGTAAACCAGAGTATGCTAACTTAGTTAAAGATGAAAATCATCTGGTTGAAAGTGATAAAACAATAGAAGCACAAGTAGCTTTCATTAGGTACGAATTAAACACTTCTCATAAGAAAGCTGGAAATACTATATTTGGGTTTGACCCTAATGGTTCTATCTCAGGTGCTATGGACGCCATAGGAAGAAATTATATTGCTTGGAGAATAGATGACCCTGAATTTAGATCTAAAGGAATATCAAATAGGAATTCTTTTTTAAAAATGTTAGAAAAACAATTAGGTGCTTCTGCAGGTACAACTACAAAAGCTATGTTAAATACTAGAGCTACTTTAGCTGGAGAACATTTAAAACCTAATGCTAAACTAACAGATGAAATTTTATCGAAAGATTATCAACTTATCAAAGTATCAGTGCAAGATGGTGATACATTAATATATGACAAAACTGGACCAAAGCATCCTAGTTTAGGAGATAAGAGTGAAATACGTTTCCAGTTTTTAGATACACCTGAAACAAGTCATAGAAACGGTAATGAAAAAGACATAAAGAACCAAGAAAAAGCTTCAATTGAGTATGAAACTGTTGCACAGCCTTGGGGAGTTGAAGCTACAAACGCTTTAAAAGCTATAATAAAAGCTAGCGGTGGGCAAGTATGGGTTCCTAAAAAAATACCATCCGATTACTATGATCGAGGTATTACAACTTTCTACACTTCTAATACAAGAGAAAACATAACTGAGATTATGATGAGAGCTGGGCATGGAGGTGTTTGGCAATTTCAACAAGGTGGTGGAGATGCTTGGTTAAACTCTTTAATAGCGATACAAAATGAGGCTAGAAAAGCTAAAAAAGGTATGTGGTCTACGTCAGTAACACCACAAAATATTGAAACTTTTAAAGCAACTTTTAAAGATTTAAACACAGCTTTGATTAAAACTAAGACAGTAGAAGAAGCAGACAAAGTGTTTTCTAGCAGTGCTAGATTTAAAAATATTGTTAAAGGTGGAGTATTTAAATATAATGGTAAAACATATACTATAGGCAGCATAAGTAAAGGGAAGGGGACTACAGAAACTAAAACAGAAGATAAAGCAGCACAAGCTAAAAAATTTAGTTCAAATAACGTCAACCATGACATTGCATATACTGGTAATCAATCTGTAAATCCAAGTTCTCAGTTTGGATATAGAAAAGGCCCTAATGGCAATATTCATTACGGCATTGATTTTGCTGTTACAGGACAAGCTAAGGCTTTAGCAGGTGGTACGGTATATATAGGCTCTAACACTGGATATGGTAGAAATGCATATATTGATCATGGCTTTGGTCTAATAACTTTAGTTGGACATTTATCTTCATTTAATCCTGGTATTAAAAATGGTATGAGGATAGAATATGGACAGATATTAGGTACAATTGGTGGTTCTAATAAATTAAAAAATGGAGTTGTAGTTGATACTAAAGCTCAAGGTGGGTATGGCATCCATTTACATCAAGAGACTATAGTAAAAACTAGAACAGATAATGTATTTAATTTGCCACGTATACATCCATTTGCTACTAGAAGCTTACGTGAGATTGAACAAGAGTTTAAAGCAGTTAATGAAAAAATAAGTGCAGCAGGTGGAAGTGCAAGTATAATTAGTAAAGATCTTTCTAAATTTGATATTAAGAGATATTTAAAGTTAGACTACCTCAACCATGTAACTGCAGGAGCACAATTATCTAAAGAAGCTAAGATATGGACTTCTGGTCAAGATATTGTTTCAACTGGTAAAATTTTAGGGGTAGGTAATCAAGGCTTAACAAGTGTAGCAGACGTTGTTTCTGCTACAACAGGGGCAGCTCCAAAGCCAGAGTATATGATAGGATCTAGACAAATACCTAGTTCTAGCTCTGTTTATTATGAGCAAGGCGCTACTACGCTTCATTGCTATAATATGTCTTACAACCAAACTCAAGCTTTAAATTTGGCCTTTCCTGTTATAAAAGCTTATTTAGTTATAGGAAGTGAAGTTGAAGATCCATATATCGGAGGAGATATAAAGTTAAACTACTACTTCGAATTAGACGGGATTAAAGATTTTTCACTGGTTTGTAACAATGATGATAACCCTGTAGATTTAGCATTATTCAAAATAGCTAACCCTTCTTTTATTAAAACTGATTTATATGCAGTTGCAGGTAAATATGTTAAAAGAGATTTAACAGCTGTAAATACGTATGATGAAGTAAGTTTTATAGGTAACAGAGTTAAAATTAACCCAGGAACTAAATTACATATAAGGCTGGGTGCTGGGAATGATCCAAATAATTTAAAAACTGTTTTTAATGGTGTAGTTACAGAGGTTGGACTACAAGATGGTATTTGTCTAGATGTCATAGCAGAAGGGTATGGAAGAGAACTTTTACTTGACCAATTAAACCCTGGAAAACCTGATTCAGTTGGTGCTACCACTCCTTTTGTTTTTGCAAAAGCTATAAGTGATGCGGACAGTATTTATAATTTTGGAAATAGATCAAAAGCAATAAAAGCTATTTTAACTTATCTTCCTGGTACAGGTGATATAACAAACCACGATTATAGTGATCCAGAGACTAAACGTTTAACTACAAGGTATATTAGTAACTTACCTGTAATACATGAAGCAGGTAACTGGAGACAGAGAGTATTTACCAATATTTATGCAGCTGAAATTGAAAGACTACACAATCAATATAGTGGCACAATAGGACAATTTTTTTCGATACTTAATCCACTGGACTCTGATAATTCAAGTATTAACCAGAATTGGGGGACATATAAATACCTATTTTATGGGCAAACTCCTTGGAAAGCTATGAAAGAAATGGAATATAGACATCCTGGCACACTTGTCAAACCTTTAATGTATCAAGATAGAATGACTATGTTTTTCGGTATCAAAGAACAGATGTACATAGCAAGAGATTTAGATCCAACGTTTATGGCTAGATGCGGTAATAAGACAAACGACGATGCTGCAACTGGTTCTGTGGCAGAATACATGAAGCACCGTAATAAACGGTTTGACTTAGTGACAGGTTTTCATCTAGCTTCAAGTGATTTAAATATTCTAACAAACACTATTAAGATTAATAACAATTTTAAAACAGGGGTTAAAGTTACATATTTTGATACACCATATGATATGGTTAATAAACCAGAAGAGCATAATGAATTTAAAATGTTAAGTGACGATTCATTAGCTGCTTGGGATATTAGAATAGGTTCTTTGGTGATGCCAGGAATACATGAAAAGTATAGTGCATTTATGTATGGCACAACTTACTTGAAAAAAGAAGCTGAGAAAATGTATGGAGGTACAATAACTCTCACTGGTAATCCTTGTATAAAAGCAGGCGACTACATCTACATTAACGATAACCTAAGAAGACTTGAAGGTGTAATGAAGGTAAGAGAGTGTAAACATTTCTTAAATGAAAGAGTTGGGTATATAACTGAAATAACACCTGGTCTGTTTGTAGAACCAAGGAATTTCATATACTCTGTATTATTCTTACGTTTGGCTTTTGTTTCAAAAATAGCTCTAGCTACAGCAACTTTAAGTGCAAGTATAGCAAGCAATGATGAAGTTGATTTTCAAACTTATATGACTTACCTAGAAAATTTAAAAATGTATTCTTGGAACAGTCACCCAAACTTTCTATCCTTTAAAGGTTTTATGAGTACTGATAGTAAATTCGTATATGAAGGAGGTTATATGGGTATTGCAAGTGCAGCTTTAGCAACATTAGGTGCAGTAACTTCATATTACGCTGTAAAAGGAGGTGTACCAAAAATAGGAGGGTTGTTATCTGCTGTGACCACAAGAGCAGAGATAAGTAGTATTTGGCAATCCTTTAAAGCTTCTAGAGCAGCAACAAGTGCCGCTAAAAGTGCTAGTGCTGCTAATAAACTTACAATCTTACAAGCTACTAGGCAAGCTTTAAGCACTTTTAAAGGTGCTTGGAGTGCAGGTGTTGTAAAATCAGGTTTTAAGTATTTAGTTAGCCCTGTAACTAGAGGATTGTGGCATGTAGCAACAAAATCACTTTCTATGGCAACCTCTTTGCTAAGTGGAATGATGACTTCAAATCCAGCTGGCTGGATTATACGCATATTTTGGTCTTTAGCTGTTGCATTTGTACAAGCTAAAATGCAAGAAAACGAATTAACACGCCAACCATTAATGCTGTTTCCTTTAGCCTATAATGGAAAACCATTTGTTGCAGGTTTGTCAGGTTTTGAGTATGATAGTTATTTTGAAGCTAAAATGAAGATCTTTGAAAAAAATGTTAAAGAGTTAGATAAAGCTGCATATTTGACAAATGTAATGTCAAATAAAAATTTATTTAGTTCGTTGAGGGGTTGGATTTCAAAAGGATATGAAAAGGATATAATTGCAGACATAAACAGCTCATTTGAAAAAGTTGTAAGAACTAGACAAAATGAAGCTAGTAAATAGTAATAAGGAGAACAAGTGAATATTAATAACACAGTTAAAAACTTAAATACTAGAATAGATGAAATCAATCAGATGTACAGTGAAAGTACATCTGTTGGTTACAAGTTTGGACAATTCGATGGTGCAAGGAATCAAATAAATAAATCATACGTGGAGTTAGGTGTAATTAAAGGTGTCTTTACAGAAGGTACTACAATTTTAGTTGTAGCTGAAAGATTAAATTCAACTTCAGCTCACCCTTCAATCCCTGAATATTTTGGAACAGATCCTGACTACTTAGAGAATTATGGTTGGAGGGAATATTACCACCCACTGACCAATTTACATCTTTCTACTAGTCTAGTAGACCCTACACAGTTAATTGGGCATACAGTTAAAGTAACTTTAATAAATAACATAGTACAAGAAGTAGAATATATAGGAAGTTTAACAAACCTCTCAGATACAGGTTCAGGTATAAATGGGTATTTACTGAGAGTTGCTAGAAGTTTAATTGGCAACTTAGTTCCTTTAAACGATGAGAGTGAAAGTGTAAAACAAGTTTTAAGGAAGCTAGGTATTGATCAATCTACTATAGATGGTTTATATAAATACGACATTAACGATTTTATAGGTAAAGTAGTCAATGTAGATACAGATGCTAAGTATTATCAAGAAACTACTACACCTCAAGATGGAGTAATAACAGTCAAAGAACCCACGTCCATGTGGGTAGATAAAAAGGAATCAGGTGAAATGAAAAGTAAAAATTGTCACATACCAGTAAAATTGTTTTCAGCTAAAGGATAATAGAATATGAAAATTATAAAAGCAACAGCTGCTTCGTCTTCGATGATAATAGCTAAAGAAGAATATACTCAGATTACATCTGGACCAATGAGTGTGACAGCTGACAGAGAAGAAGGCATTTTTTTAAACGGTCCAGTAGCATTTACTTCTGGCGTTGAAGCTATAAAGTTTGCAGGTATATTTAAATTTAACCCTATGATTATGACAGGTATGCCGTCTACAATTATGACTCCTATCCCAACATTAACGATGGACATGCCAGTTTCAGGTCTTAAATTTGCTGCAGATTTTGCAGCAATACTAGGAGGCATGGCAGTATAATGTTAACGATGTTAAGTACTGAAACTACCTTAGCTTTCGATCCTTTTGGAGATATTGTAATAGTTGGAAACGACTTAAAAGTTAATGAAGGCATAAACTCAACATTTCAAATTTTAATTGATTTTTTAAAAACAAATAAAAGAGATTACGTATTCTTCCCAGACTATGGTGCAGATTATGATAGCTATATTGGAAAATCTATATCTACTGAATTAATTCAGAATATTGTTTATCGAATTAAGGTAGACATAAATAATTTAGATATACTTCCAAGAGGCTATTACGAAGTATACGGAAGTCAAACAAGTGAAAACTCTATTCAAATTAGAATAATATTACAAGAAGATGATGACTATACAATTTATTTAGATATAGATAAGGTAAATGGTGTTACAGTTGGTTAGAAGCAAACAATTAAAAGATAAAATTAAAACAGAGATATCTTCTTTATTAAATATTAAAGACCCTACTCCAAATTCAAAATTGTATGGTTTAATAGAGGGGTTAGTAAATGATCTAGATAATTTCGAAGAGAATGAATTATCAGTTCTAAATAACATGTATATTGAAACATGTACAGAAGAGTATTTAGATTTGATTGCAGCTCAAGAAGGTATACAAAGGCATAGGACAACTTCTTTCAAGTTTAGTAAAGAATCTCAAGTACTGTCTTTAGTCAAAGCAGATGATGTACCTTATGTGAATATTTTAAAAAGAGGTGCATCTTATAAATTAAATGATATGTTCTATTTCAACAGTTTAGAGCAAGTAGATGTTTTATCAGCACCTAAGACTAGCTTCATTTCTGGAGAAATAAAAGTAGCATCTATAAGTGACAGTGCCTTTGACATTAAAAAAGATAGTATGTTTTTTTTAGAAGGTACTAATAATCTTTATATAACTTTTAATGAAGATATTTACATTCCGACAGTTGAAGAGACTTTATCTGATTACAGGTCTAGGATAGTTTATTCTCGCTTAATATCTAAGTTTGGCTCTGAAAATGCTATAAGACTTTGTATAGCATCTTCTAGTTTTGTAGATAATTATCAAGTAGATTATAAAACTAATCCAATTTCTATATTATTATTTAATAGAGACATGTTAATAGATGATGTGGCAAGAGAAGATTTAATTTTATATAGCAAGAATGTGATTGAAACTGAAATCAACAGGAGAAAGTCAGATGGCACTGCATATCAAGTTAAACTTCCAGTTAAAAACAACTTCATTATCGAATTAACACCCAGGGTTTTAAATGCAAGAGAAATACCTCCAGTTGTGTATGATTTCAGCAGCTTTATAAGAGATACTTACGTATTTAATTCTAATTACATTGTAAACATAGATTTGTTGAAGTTGTTTTTAACTAATAGTTATGTTGATTTAGCTTTCTTAGAAGACTATAATATATCTTTCAAGAAAATGTTTATGAATTTCAGTATACCTGCTGTTAACAACACTATACAAGTGTATCCAGGTGAATATCCATACTTAGAATCAATATCATTAGTTCCTTAAAACTGACTTTAAAGGATTTCAAATGTATTTAAAGGTAACTGCTATAAATGGTGATTTAAATATTAAATTTATTGATGCTTTAGGCAATGAAGTAGTACCTTATACTACTTTGTTATCTAAAGTATATAATAAAATTGGAATAGATTATTTTTTAGTTCAAGAAGATAGTCTTCCGTCATTTAAATTACAAACAGATAAATTAACAAGTAGAGAAGAGGTACATCTGGATATCTACTTAGACGACAAAATATATAAAACCAAATTAAAAGTTTCTTTAAAAAATACAGAAATTAGAACTAAATATAAATTAGTTTATACTTCTCACTCTCCTTCTAGAACTACATCTAATACATTTTTAAAACGTATATCAATTGGCATGCCTAAATGGTCTTCAGCTTTTAAAAACGATATCTCTATTTTTTCTAAATCTTTCTACCCTTTTTATATTTTTGCAGAAAAAATATATTATAAGACGAATCAACACCTCTTAAATAATTTAAAAAATGTTAAATATAATAGAAATGTGTACTTAAATTACGAACCTTTGTCCTTAAAAACAACATATAATGGAGTTGAAGAGTATGTAGGTAAAACTTATATAAAAGAAAAAGAAAGAATAAACCAAGTAAAAGTCTCGCTAATAGAGACTAATAAAACTAATAGTACCATCAGTTTCGATAACTACAGTACCTTTCCAATTAAACTATCAGACGTTTTTAATAGAGTGTTTATAAGAACAGAAGAAGAATGTTATGTTTTTATAACGGGTTATGACAGTGATAATAATATTATTAAGGAGTCTGTGTATAGCGATGGAGCTGTACTATCTTTATCTAAATTAAGTTACAAATATGTGCTTTCAGTAGATGCAGACATATACAACGGTTTAATTGAATGCCACACAAGTTTGAATTGTCTAGACACATGTTCTAACTATAGAGATAGTTTTAAATTAACTGGAAATGTAAGAGATAATAAAGACATTGTCGTACCATATTATAAGTATAATAAAGATACTTGCAGTTTAAACGTGTATTACAGTAAAACAATGCTAGATATAGCAGATTACGAGGACAGCTATTATATTCCAGGGATGAAAAATTACAGAGAGTACTTTATAAGTGATACGGACGATGTGATTTTTACAAACGAAAATAAACGGCTATGTTATGGAATTTTAAGAAAAAACCTAGACACAACAATGACTTTGTATCCGAGTAACAATAACAACACTATTGTTAGTACACTAAATGATAACGTATCTTCTGATAATAGTGTTGAGTTTTTAGTTAGTACGCAAACAATAATGGACATGTACGGAGTGTATCTAGCTACAATAATTTCAGAAATAGATGGACAAACATATTATTTGAACGATGCTAATGAGTGGGTAGAAGAAAAAGTAGATAAACTTATAAACAACGTTACACCAATCTACATTGAATTAGATACAACATCTGTAAATTATATAAGTGTGGTAGTAATAGTAAACGATATTCATTATCAAGCCAGTGTTTTAAAAAATAAAATAGATGTTGTCGAGACAGATATTGTTGTTAACTCTTTAAAACATGTTGGAGATTTTTTGATAGATTATAAAAACGACAAAGAAATATTTAAAATTGATTGTATTAAGAATTATTACGAGTATGTTAATGATACAACTATAAATTACACGGCTTTTGAAGATGGTAGTAATATAGAACTTATAAATATACGGGGATATAAAGATGGCAAATATAATATCTAAAGAACTTTCAAAAACACATTTAACTCCAGTTTTTTCTGTACCTGCAATTTTAAGTTCTTCTTTAAGAGGTAATGTAGATACAAGTATACCTAAAATTTATATTAAAACAGATAAAGTTTTAAAAAAAGAAGGCAGTTCTTTTTTTATAGGCGAAGAAGTAATTGATCTAAATCATAAAAGTGTTTATGATTTTTTACAAATATTAGATCAATTTCAGATACTCAATAGCCTAGTAAACAACGAAGATTACTGTAACTTTCCAGCAAATGCTTTGTTAGACTTTTCTAACAAAGAGTCTTATGAGATAAATTTAACAAGTAGTCCGTACGATGTGAAGTTTTTAAAAAGATTAAAGTTAAACACGATTATACAAATTAGTGAAGAATGTGATTTTAATGTTCTTAAAATCACAGACAACTACTCCACTAAATATACTTATTTGCTAAAACAAGATAATTTATTCGTGCATAATTATCTGTCACACTGTAAATTAATTTATAGTATTCAATGTGAGGAATTCATTATAAAACTAGGTAATAAATTTTCAACCAACAGTAAAGAAGTATTAGGAAGATATTTGAGCGGTTAATGATGTTAAAAATTACATATAATATAGGGATGTACAACCCAATTGCAGAACATTTAAAAGCTACGGAAGTATTAAAAACTATCTCAACGTTAAAAACTACTAAGGTTAAAACAGGGTACATTATAGAGGGGACTGTAAGACAAGGTTTGGATGTAAGTGTTGCCACTAATTACGGTTATATCGGAGAAGACTATTTTGTGAAGACAGGATTAACTTCTGGATATAGTTTAAAAGAATCTCAGATCTATAATGTAGATCCAGAAGAAATTCTAGAATGGAATGGAATGCCATATGATGATATTCCACTAAAATATAAAAATCTCCTTAATAAAGCAACTTTGACAGGGGATAAAAGTAAAAAAATATATTCAGCTTTACACGTATTTACAGATATTGGAGATGCAATATTTTTTCAAATCAATAATAAAACAATAGAGATTGTAGGGGTGAATATACAACCACCTACAAATATTGTAAGCGTAGTTGAAGAGTTGTCTAATTTATATTATGTAGTAGTTAATAAAAGTCTCAAGATAAGTACTGACAAGTATATGTACTTGTCTTACGATGATTTAAATAGCATACCAGAAGGATTCTGTAAACTTGAAACTTCTTTGTTATCAACTCCTAAAACATATCTTTCTAAAATTAAAAACGACTCGTATCTATTGCAAGTGGATAATAAATACAGTGTTACTTTAAACTATCCTTTGTACATTGATGGTGTAATTTCAAATATGTATTTAACGAAAAGAAATGAAACAGTTCTTATACAACCTTTAAAAAACGAAGAAGTGTTTTTTGACAAAGTTGACTTAGGTGTTATAAATGATGTTATGAATTTAGACAATGTTGCAGTATTTAAGAATAATATTGTAGCTTTGTACGAGTTATCAGACACTAATGAACTTGCCCCTTATCTTCTTTTTGTATCGAATGGAATTTTGCCAATTGAAGAAGATGATAAAATAGACACACAAAATTTGCATCGGTTAGATATTTTACAGGGCAATGAAGAATTTAAGAAAAAATATATTATAAAGCAATACAGAGTAGAAGTTATTCTTTCCAATGGAGAGGTGTATGATATATTTGACACTGAGTTGTATAAACACTTAGAACAAAACATATCAACTTTTAACAAAAAAATAGTAATAAATGGAAACTAATAATGACAACTAATTTATTTGATCACAATGTAGTAGCTGTAAATTCATCTGTAAGTCCTGTAGAGAACTTAGCAAACGAAGTATCAGATGCTTTTACAAAATTAGAAAAGATTATACAAACAGATAATATTCTCCCTAGTTTTTCTAAAATCATAGGAGATTATTTATTAACGTCTGTAAATTTTCATGGAATTGAAGAAGAGCTTACAGAAACATTTACACTTTTAAAAGATAGTAATAACAATGATACTGGTCACAATAAAGACTTTGTACTTGAAAGTGAAGTTGTAGATGGAGGTTTAATATCCGTATCTTATTTAAGATATGGTACTACAAATGATGTTGTGTACCTAACCATAAGAGACCCTAATCAAACTTTTACCAGTACTAATCAATGTAAAGTACTTGGTAAAGTTGTATCTGTAAGTAGTAGCTTACCTACTGAAGCTATAAAAATAGTTTATCGTGGAAAGAAAAAAGAATTTGGTGATTTAAAACTAAGACCAAATGTACTGTCAAACACAAGTGGACAGTATTTATTACCTTTAACACATATGTCAGGTTTACAGTATAGTATTGATTATTCAGTAAATTTAGCTACTAATGTTGTAAAATATTTTGGTACAACTAATTTAACAAATGGAAATACCTTTCTTCTCATCTATACTGTAGATGGGTATAAGACGATAGAATACACAGATGTAACAGTTCAAAACTCTAAGATAATATTTACGCTCAGTGAAGAATTAGATGACGACTATATGGGTGTTGTATTTGTAAATAACATTACAATTTCAGATTTTATTAATTCATTTTATAAAGAGTTTACATCTCACGCTCACTTGAATAACAGTTTAGAAGGTGTTGTAAGTCACGCAAGCTTAAAAGACAGGTTTAAAAATAACAATTTAATATACTATAAAGATGTTAATACAGTTAATTATGAGCACCCACAATTCTTAAACAGAGAGGGCTATAACGCATCTGTACCTGAAGTATTTAAAAATGCAATGCTAGGAGATTTAGTACTAAGCGCTAAGCTGACGTCTATTACAAGTGCAACAGAATATGAAAGTATAAATAAAGATAGTAACGCAATAGTATTTAATAATATCACACAAGGTTCTAGAATTTATTTTGACGAATCTAAAAAAGCATTAGTTTTGTTAAGCGGTGCAGGTTTAAACGGACTTGATATTGTTGTAGGTTATGACGCAGTATCTAATACTGCTAAAAAAGCTATTTCAATTAATCAAGATTCTTATGTAGCAGAGACAGATGAACTACAAATACGAGGCAAAAATAACACTGTTAGTATAGTTTCAGATGATCCTTTAGAAAAAAGTCTATTAAAAACAGATAAATTTAGAAGCGAAGAGTTAATAACAGACAATATTATTGCTGATGAGTTAAAAATCGGTAATAACTTATTTAAAAATGTAGGACTTAATTTAGAAGTTGGTAAATTAGATTCCGCTTTAAATACAAAGATACATGTTAAAGTTCCATCTCATTTCGATACTATTAGTGCTAATAGTTTCAACACTGATAAGTTAATATTGGAAGATGCAGATCAAATCTATATTAATGATGATAACTATATTTCTAAAGGAGAAGTAGGTTTTAAAGTTCTTACAGATGCTTTTAAAATATTTTCTTCTGGCAGAAGTAGTGGACTGTTTTTAGGTCTAAATAAAGATTTAATGTCTAACTTTTACACAGCTGACTATGCAGGTAACCAAGCTACTCCTAACGATAGTGAGTTGTACTTAGAATCCCCTCCTTCATCTGATTTCTACTTCTTGAAAAGTACTAACGATAAAGTGCTATACGGTGACAAAGAATATGTATTTGGTAAAACTGAACAAAATACTATAAGAGTTAATAGTTTAAAAGACTGGTGGAGGGCTAAAGTATTTGCTGGAGATGTTGAAGCTGACTATCTATCATTAAAACCTATAGATAAGGTCAAAAAGCATGGGCTGCAAATAGGAAGGACTAGAATTTCTTCTATGGGAGAAGGATTAACTTGTCCAGAAGGTTTAACAATAATTGAATCTTTAGCTCCTGTACACATTATCAATCCACTTCCTGAAAATGAGTTAAGATGTAATGATTTAAGTTATCAAAGTTTGAATACTGGAGATCTACAAGTATTTGGTAATGCAAATGTACAAAGTTCTTTATATGTAGTAGAGAATGCAACTGTAGGGGATAGATTAACCACAAACTTATTAACAGTGGATGAAAGTCTGACAACAATTGATTTAACTGTGAGAGGAAACACTCTTTTAACAGGAGCAACAACTTTGAATGGTTTTGTAACTGTTAATAATAAACTATCTGTCACAGGAGAAGTAAATATCTCTGGTAGTATGAGTAGTTACGATTTAACTACACAAAACTTTTTAAGAGTTAAAGGTACTTTTACAGTTGATGGACAATCTATCTTTAATAACAACATAATTGTAGATGGTTCTATAAATACTGCAGGAGGTTTTAGTACAACTGGACCAGTAGATTGTTCAAATCTAAGGACAGGTTCTATAACTTGTGAAGATATTAGATCTGTAGGTGGTATAGTTTCTGACGGTGAGGTAAGGTTGACAGGTCCGTTTATTGTAAACGGAAGCTTCAATATGATGGGTAATACTCTAATTCAAGGTACATTAGAAACTTCATCTGAGTTGACAGCTAAGTCATTGTATGTAACTACAAATACTGTAATAGATGGAAGGCTAACAGTTCTAAGTACAGTATTATTTAATAATAGTGTAAATATAGATGGAAAAGTTTCCTCACAAGAAGGTTTTTATACTCCTAGTCTATTAGAAGCTAATCAAATCAGAAGTACAGAAATTGTAGGTACAGAAGTAAAAGCTACCGTTATGGAAGTTAATGGTAATCTATTAGTTGCTGGTGCAGCTGAGATGAGAAGTGGATTAAATATCAAAGGGAATACAAATATAGATGGATCTGTAACTATTGTAAACGATGTTACTGTAAAATCTATAAACGCTACGAATAATGTTGACATCTTAAATAGATTAACTGTAACTGGCCCTGTAGTCTTAGAAAGCTCTTCTGTTACTATTGGCAAGCTTAATGCGTCTGTTACTCTGAGAGGCAGCATACAAATTGAGTCTGATTTACTTACATTGGCTGGAAGTTTACAGGTGTTTACCGATCTGTCAGTAAACAACAATGTAGATATTAATGGTGTTTTAGATGTATCTGGAAATATTACTGCAACTTCAGCTTCTTTTAACTCTAGCGTTGAAGTAAGAGGAAAATTTACAGCAAGTGTTGCTGAATTTGGAAACAGAGCAGTGTTCCAAGAAGGTTTAAGATCTGCAAGAGACATAGAAACCTATTCTATAAAGTCTACAAATAGTGATATTGGCAAAGTAATGGCGACTGAAGTTTATGTCTCTGATAAACTCTCTATGGGTGCTGGCTCTGTTGCTAGTGTAGAGTCTTTAGAAACGTCAGGACTAACTCAAAAAGGCTTTGGAAAAAATTCAACCTTTGAAGGCACTGCTGAATTTAAAAACAACGTTACATTTAGGAAAACACTTTTAATTGGTGAAGATGCAATTGCTTTTTCTTCAGATGCTAAAGGTATTTATATACAAGATGATAGCATTCAATTAGGTATTGACTCTAGTATATCTGCCAACCAAATCGTAGCAAAAGCTGGAATGCTTCCTGTGATAAGTGGAGATGCACTTCCTTCTCCTGGTGACTCTGCTGATAAAATGGGATATACTTTTGATGGTTTAAATGGTACTGGTTTATATGGTACTTCAGATTCTCCTATGCATCCTAGTACTAGTTTAAATTTATTTGTTGACTCACAGTTATCAGGATTTGTTTCAAACGAGACTGTTAAAATACCAGCTAAAAACCCTGTGACAGGGGATATAGTAGAAGAAGGTTCAGACAGTAGGTATGATAATCACCTAATACGTTTAAAAGAGTTGAAAGAATCTAGACTGTCCATACTAGAAGAGGCAAAATTGATACCTACTACTGTATTAAACTTACTGTACCCTGTAGGCACTATTTACTCGAACGGTAAGGACGGTAGAGACCCTAGAGAAATCTTTTCATGGCCTCAGAGTAGTTGGAGACGATATGGTCCTGGTAGATCTATTATGGCTGCTACAGGAGATAATGCCACTACCAGTCCTTGGTTATCTGTTCCTAGTGATTTACAGATGATATTAGGAACAGCTGGAGAACCTTATGGAGATTACACTCACAAGTTAACCACAGAAGAAATGCCTTCTCATAATCATGCCTTAAGTTTTAGTATTCAAAATAATGTAGAGATATGGGGTAGTTCAGAAGCTCATGGCATCCTTAAACAAGGAGATGGTAGTAAAAAGGAAGGTAGTATATCTGGAGGAGATAAGGCTCATAACAACATACATCCTGTAATAATAGCACATGTTTGGATTAGAGAGTCATAATAGTATGGGAATAAAGAATTTTATTTCTGAGTTTCAAGATTATTTTTTTGTTAAGAGGTCATTATTGGAGAGTTTAGATGAAGATAAACTCTCCTCCTCTAACATAGAAATAACTTTAAAACAGACAGAACAAATTATAAACGATTTTAAGCAAGAATTAGAATTTTTAGACAAAGAAACAATAGAAGTTTACACAGAAGTTGAAGATATTATAAACTCTATAAATAGTAAAATAGATAAGATTAATTTCTATGCTGAAGCAATTAAAGATGTAAACACAACAACAGAAGATAAAGATAATATTATAAGTATTTTTCCATACCCTTTAGATAGTGCTTCTAAAAATTGGGAGCAAAATGGAAGATGTTACATATTAGAGCCTAAAAGCAGTTATATAAATGTATCTCCTTATTCTACTGCGTCTTATGATTCGTTTGCTAAAAAAGGTGTAAACAAGTACATAATCAGTGATACTTATTCAACCAGATATATAGCAATAAATAAAAATGCAACTGTAAAAATCAATAATATTACATGTTTTAATTCTGCGAGAGAAAAGTTATCAACTATAGTACTGAACAGTGAAAATAGTAATGTAATTACTATTCCATATAACACAGTCTATATTAACATTGAGTATGAAGCAGAAGACAGTAGTAGCATAAATTTTAGTATTATACCACTTTCTTTTTATCATTTTAGTACGTCTATTATTCCTTTACAGTTTAATACATATCCATATGGTAATATACTTTCTTTTAATGTTAAGAAAGACATACCTTTTGGGTGTTACATGCAAATAAAAATGTATTGTACATTTAAAGATATTAATGGAAATGTTATTACGGCAGAAGAGTTTTGGTATTCTATTGATAACGATAATAAAGTTGTTTTAAAGAAAGAATGGGTTACAACAGAAGTGGTTGAGAGGGTCTGGAAGAATGGAGCGTTCAAAAATATAGAAAGTACTACAGAACTGGACAGTATTAAAGATAATGATTATGTTATTTGCAAGCCTACATATAATTCTAAAATTCGTCTAAATACTGAAAGCTCTTTTTTCTTAAATGTTAAAGGAGCTAAAACTGTAGAAATTCAACCTAGCCTGTACCTATACTCTTTAGCAAATGAAACACTTACGCCTAGATTTAACAGCTTAACAGGGATAATGAAAAGTATTAATATCAATTAATATGGTAAATAAGATAATGACTAAAATAGAAAAATTAACAGCAAATCAACGTGTTCAGAGATACTATAAATTAAGTGAAAATATAAATACAGAAGTAAAACGATTCAATGATAGTATGTATCTACTATTTAATGAGTTATCTTATTTTACTAGAAGTTTGCCAGACCATTTAAACACAATGTCTGGTTTATCTGATATGATAACAGATGCATTAGTTATAACAGGTAGATCTTCACTTTCTGTACATGGATCTGAAATGAAAACAATAGTAAGTAAAAATATAATATTTGACAAAGATAGTGGTTTAGTTCGTTTATCTGATAAAGGTGTTTATGAAGTTCCTTATAAAAATAGTAAATCTTATATAACTACAGAAAACACATACAACATCTTCAATTCAGCTGGTAACTCATTGTCTAGCTTTAATGACCTTTTAAACGGGAATAGTGTTAATATTATTTCTAACAATACTTATTATAAGTATACATTTGGTATAGAATTCTCAGGCTTTTTAGAAATAAATTCTTTAAATTTAAAGTTAAATTTAAATACTAAATCTTATCCGTTGCTTTCAGAGTTATTCTACATAGACAGGGAAAATAAAAGACGTTATATAACTATTTTAAATAATTATAAGACAAGTATAAATCTAGATGAGTTTCGAGTACCAAATAACGATTACACTTTGTTATTTGACAACATAACTGTAAATAAGTTGTACTTTACACTAGAAGACAGGTTAAACACTGAGTTAAGGTTAGATAAAGTTTCTATTAAAAAAATGGAATTTGCAGAAGAAGGAGAATTAATTTTAGGACCTATTAAATCCAGGCACCACATATTAAAAGCTTCTCTAGAGGCTCAAGGAGATTTAGAAGGTGCGGAATTCTATCTATCAAATGACGTTCGAAACTGGACAAGAATAATTTTACCGACAGAAGTAAATAAAAGTGAATTAGCAACAAAAATAATTTCTTTTAATACTGTTAGTAAAGACTCTATAAAAATAGCAGGTGAAGCTAGAGAACTGTATATGAGAATATTATTAAATCGTCAAAAACTATCTTCAACTGGTAAAAATGTATCTTATAAATCAGGAAAATATTATAGCAGAACACTAGTACATAGCAGTGAAATTGATCCAATAGCACAATATACTGTTTATAGAGATGTACCTTCAACCTTTTATGGAGAAAGAACATATAGTTTAAAACTGAATACAAGTGATGCAATGGACGCAACTAATAACTATATATACAGCTCTGGTACATATAAAGTTAAAGGTTTCACCTCACATGTACACAGTTATACTACATCAGATGTTATAGACAATGTAGAAATATATTCTACATATAAAAAAGTTAATGGAGATTTAATATTAGCTTCTGATTTCAATCCTTTGACCAGTACGACATATGGTTTTGTCGTGAGCAAGGTTAAAAGAACATTTAACACTCTGAACGATACAAATATTGTATTACAATTAAATGACAAATATGCCAAAGATATTTACATAGTAAGACAAAATAACAAAGAGATAAAAATAGACCTTAGCTTAGGATTTATAACTAACACTTTATCAGTGACAATAGGAGTAGAACCTAGTGGGGTTGTTTACTTGTACAGTAGTACAGGAGAACTTATAAAAGAATTAACAGTTAATTCTTTTGATAATTTCACTTATGTATCTTTGATTGAAAACAATATGATTGATCTTCCAATCTTAACAGATAAAGAAAGTCTAAGATTTAATCATCTGTATCCTATCAAATTAAATAGTGAATCTGAATATGGATTGTTAGATGGTTCAATTACAAGTGTTAAGACGTTGATACCATTTGAAGAGTACTCTATGTTAGTTTTAGAAAAATTAGAAACAAATTTAAACCTGTCTAAAGAAAATAAAAACAGTATGACTTTGTTTGATCAGCATTTAAAAAACAAATACACTGTGTCAACATCTGAAGTAATAAAAGCATACCCTAACAGTAGAGCTATTAAATTAAAAAACAAGCACATTAAAAAAGGAACGTTAAGGATAAGTCAACTATGAGTGGATATGATATTTTAAAAAAATACTCTACGGAGGTTTCTTTTATAGATGGAAGCACTGAGTTTAAGTCTTATATTAGATCCACTGAACTAGTAGAGATGACAGATGATTTGTTACTCTTAAGTAACAAATCATTTGAAATAAGACTACAGTACAAAGAAATAGTCGAAGACAGTATATCAATTACAATAAGAGACAAGTATGATACGCCAGTATATTTTAAATCTGTAATTAATAAAGATACAAATGTAAAAGAAATTTATTTAAATGATAATGATATATTTGTACTAGGAGATATTGTTGAAATAGAATACTCTGCACTAAATGAATCTGTGAGCGATTTATATAGTGTAGACTATGAAGAAGGTATCCTTTATTTAGCAGCAGAACCAAATAAAGATCTAGAAGTTGTATACGATTCTTATAATATTCTAGTAGATGCAAAAAAAGCAATTCAACTAGAAGACGAAGAATATACAGTCACAGATTTAACAGGAAGTTCATCAAAGAGTGTATCAAGCACTATCAATAATTTTAAAAACAATATTGAGTATGAAGCGATATACAGTGTTGAAAAAGAAAGTAAAGATCTTTATAGAACACCAATCATAACTAATGTAAAACTAAATTATATAAATGTATCAGAGCAGGAGAGCTTATGAGTGGCTTCAATAAAGCACTTTTAAACTATATTTTTAAAACCTCAACAGGGAAAAATAATACTATTCTAAATGAAATTGACTCACGTCCAATAGAATCAAAAGGTTTATTAAAAAAAATAAATCAAAACTTGGAAGACTTATCCATTTATAGTAGTGAAAGTCAAAGAGATTTAGCTGTACAAGAATTTCCTATTGAGTTTGAAACAGATATCCTTTCCAATATGAACAATAAGAACAGTGAGAGGATAGAAGGTATAAAGTCTATAGTTCAAACTAAACTATTAGAAGTGAGGAAAAATTTAGAAGTTTGTAAACTTAAAGTACAAGAAGCTTTACTTTCAGAGCGAAAATTGATAGGTGAGTCATATACAGCTGTACTTCCTTTAGATAAAGATTATATTTCTAAAAATACAACAGCTTTAGTAGAAAACAACATGACTTTGGGGGTTGGTTATGTATCTAATTTAACATCAGAAAATTTATTAAATCTAGATACATTATACATTGGAGCACAAGAAGAAACTCAATTAAAAATAGAGTCTAATACGTCTAGTTCTTACCCGTTGAAATTAAAACTCAATAAGAACTTTTATAACAATTATCAACAGATAAAAATAACATTACCACGTATAACACAAACAGGTGTCTTATACTTGGAGTTTGATCGACAAGAAGCTTTTAGTATTTTAAATAGAGATGGGTATGAAATAATACCTAAACACATATCAAATACTGTAAAGTTTCCAGTAAACAATGACAGTAGAAGTTTTAGTATAAGGCTTTTAGAAAATACAAACAGAGAGGTTATAATCAAATCTCTTTATTTCACAGAGCAAATTTATAATACAACAACTGTATACGAAAGTACAATTATGTCGGTAGAAGAAGATTTATCTTTATTATCTGTACAAACATGTGATAACTATACAGATAAAAATGTAAATATAAAATATGAAATATCTGTAAATGAGAGAGAATATGAAGAATTTAGACCAAATGGAAAATTAAAAGAAAATTTAACACAGTCTATAATAAAAGCAAATGTATTAAACTATGAGAATACTATTAAACTTTCAAATCCAGTTTTAGATAATGGAGTTTATAAATTTTATACAAATGAACTTATAAATTCTGAAGTGAAAATAAAAGCTTTCTCTTGGAAATTTAAAGAAGATTTTAATTCTGTGGAATCATTTGTACAAGAGGCACATAACCATCCCAATGAGTTGTTTTATAATATGTTTTTTGTAGTTAAAGAAGCGATAGAAGTGGTTTTAAACTCTACACTAGAGTTTTATGATAATGGGAAATTAATTAAGAAAGAAACTGAAGGAGATGTATACACACTTAAACGTGGAATACATAAGATAAGAGTGTTGAAAACTCTTTGGAAAGAAACAGTAGATTTAAATAAATTTAGTATTTACTCAATTTCAAAGAATAAACTAACTGTAATTGAAAAAGAGACAGAAGAGAAAAAAACTATAGATTTTATCTATAATCCATCAGAAGATTTAGCACAATCAACGTCATTGTACTTGCAAATATTTAATAAAAAAGTAGATATTTATTTAACGGAAGAAAAATTAAACAAGAAACTAGACAATGCATTTGTAGAATATTTTTTTAAAAGCAACCCTTATCCTTTATATATAATAAGTGAATCTACACAAACAAGAGTCAACACAATACAAATCAGAGCAACTATGACTTCATTAGATAAAGTAACATGCCCTTACATATCTAACATAACTATTAGAGGAATTTAAATGAGTACTAGTGTAAATAATATAATAGAACAAGAAGAAAGGTATATCCATACACAAGAAGACAATATAGTTTTAGAGTTACAAGAAGACTATTTAGCTGACAGCGTTAAAGTATGGATATGTGATGCTCAATGGAATAAAATAAGAGAGCTAAGTATAATTGAATTAGGTTCAAAATATGTGCAATTAACAGAAAATCTTGTTTTAGATGACAAATTGACAATAACGTACAACATACGAACATTAGAGTTCAACCCTGATACAAACATACTTGTAAAATTAAAACATTTAGAAGAGTTAGTATTAAAACAAGAGTATGCAATACAACAATTAACTAAAGCACTAGACAATAGAGTAAGTACGCATACTTTTAGGTTATGGATAAATGCTATAGAAAGGAGCTATGGAAAGCCAGTTCTTCCAGATAATCTCTTGGGTATTCAGGGAGTTCATCAATCAACCCTAGATTGATTGTTTCTTCTTCTGATAAATCTGAAAGAGAGATTATTTCTGCCCATTTTAAAGGCACATCAAAAACATCTGCATTTTTATGAAGTTTAGAAGAGAATGTTACAGAATCAAATCTATTTTTAACAATGAGTACATAATGTTTGTATAACAATAGTACAAATTGTTTGTCAAAAAAAGTTTTATAATGTTCTCCATAACTTTCGTCAAAAGTATCATGGATTTTTTTAGAGAAAAAATCTAAAATTGCCTCAGTAAATATATCATTATAAAAGTGTATAAACTCTGTTAAAACAGCATCTTTACTAGCTCTACGTTCTTTTAAGATTTTAGTAAAAACAGGAGTGATAGCAAGATCTTTAATACCATCGTTTATTCTTCTAACGATATCAAAAACATCAGAATAGTAATGTATTAAATAATTCAAGATCAACCCTGTATCTGTTTCTGATACAATATTATATTTTTTCTTAAAATAGTTTAAACTTTCAACAGGCGTAGGGGATAAATCTTTTTTTGTAAAATGATCTGCTGAAATATCAACGCCATCTGTTAATATTCTAAGTTGTGTAATTTTATACGTATTAACAGGTTTTTTAGTAATATATAAATTATTAATTGCTTGTAGTTGTGCTCTTCTAAAATGTACATTCCCCTGTTCTGATCTTGCAAGAACTTCTTGACTTGCAAGATCAAGAAGTTCTTTCTCTGAAAATATTTGTTTAGCTTTTTCAATGTTTTCACGATCATTTAAATTTAGTTTAAACTTATTTTTATTCATTTATTTTCCTTAATATTAAAAGACCAAGAAGAATTAACTAACTCACCTTTAACAAATATATAGTTATTTTGAACAGTCAATCTATCTTCAACTTGAGTTATAAAAGGTACATTTTCTTTGCCTTGATACTCTTCGTTTTCTCCGTCATCTATAAAAACATCAATACACTCAAACAAGTCATCGTACTTAATCTTAACTTCCATTTCATCTTGTGGGTGAGGTACAAATCTAAATTTTTTAACACTCATTTACAATTCCTTGTTTAATTTTTACATTTAGATAAATGAATAATATTAACATTATCATATTCTAAGTTTTTGTGATGAGATATTAAAATAATTTGATAACCTTCCTTAGAAAGTTTTTCAATGGCTTTATGAATGTGTTGAGCTCTGTCTTCATCAGCAAATGCATCTATTTCGTCGCCTATAAAAACAGGAAATGTATTTTTAAAATACATTTCTATTAAAGCTATTCTAAACGCTACGTTAGCTAATACTTGAGTACTACCAGAATAAATAGATAAAGGTTTAGAATCTAGAGTAAGTTCAAATGTATTAGAAAGTGTTAAACTATAATGTTCTCCGCCTGTCATCTTATAAACAAGAGCAGAAGCTTTCTTGTTAAGGACAGGAATGCATTTATTTTGAACAGACAACTTATAAGCTTTGCTTTCAGCTAATAGTGTATCATAAGCTTCTATTTTTTTCTTGTTAGAATTTACAACATTTTCAACTTCTTTTTTAGCTAATTGAGAAGAGATATAAACACTTTTAGACCTTAAATATTGTTCTAAAGTAGTTCTTGCTTGAGAGAAAGATGCTATTTCAGCTTTTAGCTTACTTATTTCTAGTTCCACATTAACAGGATCAACATCAAGTGTATCATATGTATTTAAAAACTTATCACATGAAATTTGGTATTGTTTAACAGAGTCTTTGTATTTTTGTTCTGTTATTTTGTATGTTTCAGCGTCAGATAAACTAATAGTCCATTTAACATTTTGCAATTTTTCTAACTCTTTAGCTATGTCTTCAAGTTCATTAATATACTCTACACATAATTGTAAATGCACATCTAAGAAGTTTCTAGCAATTTTAGGATAATTAGGGTTATACAATATAGGTATAAACTTAACATCTTCTAGAGAAGCTAGAGATTGATACATAAGTGGGAAAGATTCTTGACAATGAGGGCAAGTAACATTTCCTTGAGAAAGAAGAGTTTGTTTTTGATGAAACAACTTGTTATTTTCAGCAATTCTTTCTAACTCTTTTACTTCTTCTTCAGATATAAATGTTTGTTTGTCTGTATAGATAGCATGTTTATCTAAGTAGTCAAGTCTAATTTTTTGTTTTTTTAACAATTCAGAAATAGTTTTAGAATGTGTAGTATACAAAGTAATATAAGTATTAACATCTACGACTACATTCTGATAAGGATCTGTAAACACTACATCTTGATAAGATTTAATAGGTTGTTTAGGGATCATATTATATGCTTGTAACATACTTTCAGAAGTTGTAATAGCTTGGTAGATATTACTAATAGAATCTGAATAAAACTGCAACTTAGATTCATCATACTGATCTAAATCAGGGTTAGGAGTAAAAGAAATGTTATTAATAACAGCACTCATATCTAATCCTTTTATTTCAGATTTAAGTGCTTTCTTTTTAGTTTCAATATATTTTTCTAAAGCTGTTGCTTCGTCAATGCCATTAATTTTATTTATAAGATCCAATCTTTCAGATTTTTTAGAAGTTGCATAAGAATCTCCTTCTAGTTGTTGAGAAAAATTAATTTTATAAAACGTATCCAACTTATAACCTAATAGTTTAATGATGTATTCATTTACAACAGCTTTACCAGAAGCTACAACTTTAGGTTGCGGGTCATTATTTTCATTAAAATCAAGTTTAAATAATTGGTCTTTTTTAGCTCTGTCAACTATATAAGTTGTTTTGTCAATTTTAAAAATCATATTGACTTTTAAATCTTTAAAATCAGAGCTATCTCCATTAAGAGCAGTAGTACCATAAAGAGCGTAACAGATCATAGACAAGAGTAAACTTTTGCCACCTTCGTTTTTATCTCTTAGAAGATTAACACCATCTTTAAACTTAACAATGGTGTTTTTATGTTTAAATGTATTTTGTACTTGTATTTGTAAAATATTCATTACGATTAATCTAAATAAGTTTTATTTTTCAATAGATCTAATAATTCTTGTTTAGTTGTAATTTCAACATCTTGAAAAGTTTCCACTTTTTTAATAAGAGCTAAATTAAAGTTTTCTGATACTTCTTCTACAATTTCATCTGTAGTTTCTACATGAACTTTTTCTTTTACAGTGTCAACAACTCTAAGAGTAAGAGAAAGACAATTAATAGGTTCAGATAAAATAAACAAAGAATCACAATCTATACGTACACATTTATTTTTAAAATCTTCAGATAAATCATACTTGTTTAGATCAGCGCTTTTAATTGTAACATATAATAGTTTTTCAGGGTCTTCTGCATGACTATAAGGTTGCATAGAGCCTGTTATAAGTGTTTTTCCTTTTAAAGAAATACCATTCTCTTTATTGGTATAATTGTACGTATATTCCATAGGTATATGGATGTGACCAGAGCATGTTAAATCAGAGTAAAAAAGAATATGTTGGTTAGGATAATAACCAGTCTCAGTAAATTCAAATGTGTCCCAATGCCCAAAAGATATGAGAGTATTGTTTTCATCTTGTTTAATTTTAGCTAGTACACTTTCTTCTACAGTGGAATAAGAGTTATGTGGATCATAACAATCTAAGTATAAATGTAAATTAGGAACAATTTCTACAACTTGATTTTTATTAACAACGTTAATATTTTTTACATTTTCAAGCAATAAAGTTAAGATATCAAAACTAGTTGTTTTTGTATTTTCTTTAGAAAGAACATGATTGCCATCAAGAATAATATAAGATACAAGAGGATTATTTTTAGCAGCAACAGTTATAATGTTGTAAAAATCTTTGACAACATTGTTAGATACTATAGCTTTGTCGAATAAATCGCCCATAATAATAATAGCTATAACTGTATTGTCAATTGGGACTAGCAACTGCTCTAGAAGTTGTAACTGTGCTTGTTCTCTTTCTCCTAGTTTATGATAAGGTACTCCAGTTTTAAAAGACTTGCCTAAATGTACATCCCCTATGGTTTGTATTTTATAATCTACTTCATTAATATTTGTAGCTATAATAGGATTACGTTTAACAGTGTAAAAAATATTGTTTATTTTGTTAGTTTTTTCAAGCATACGCTACAACCTCCGCAATTAACGCTATCAAACTGTTCTCCAAAATACTCTAATATTCCTTTACGAATGCAAGTATTAGAGCTACAAAAAGAATGAAAAGAGTATAATTTATTTAATTTAATTCTTAATCTTTCTGTATTTTTTGTAGAAGCTCGTATTAAAAAATCGCAAGTGTTTTTATCTTTTATATTATATAGTAAGTAACAATGTGCATCTTTACCTGACCTACCACTTCTTCCCCAAGCTTGTATTAAATCTTCCATACTTTGAGAAGTTTGTGCGCAAATTACATAGTCTACTCTTGCATCTACTCCCATGCCAAAGGCTGTAGTAGCACACATAATTTTAACAGTTCCATTTTTAAAATCTTCTTGTGCTTTATTTTTGTCTGTTTTTTTCAAACCTGCATGATAGCAAGTAACATCATAGCCACACATTTTTAAAAACTTAGTTATCTCTTCAGCAGCTTTACGTGTATTAAAATAAATAATACCAGCAGTATCTTTAGAAAATTTTTTAACTATTTGAAGACACTGAGTAGAAACAGGCAATTGATCAAAAGAGATGTTATATTTTAAATTAGACCTGTCAAGAGGAACTTTAAATTCTTCATATTTATTAGTAAATCCGCAATGTTTTAAAATATCTGCTTTAATACGTTTATCAGCTGTAGCTGTCACAGCTATTAAAGGAGTTCCAGGAAACATATCTCTTGCTTCATGTATTCTAGTATAAGCAGGTCTAAAATCAGAGTATTGAGAACAACTGTGAGATTCATCAACTGCTATAAAATTTATTTTTTGTTGTCTCAAAATTTCGTAGAAAGGTGTAAAGCCTTCACTAAAAAATGTTTCTGGAGCAACATACAAAAGTTTAACTAGATTATTTTGCAATAAATATAAAAGAGTACGTTTTTCTTTGATACCTAACTCTGAATTAAGACAAGTAGCAGGAATACCAATAGCCTGTGAGTTAATTACTTGGTCAGCTTGTAATGCAATAAGTGGGCTAATTACAATTGTAATTCCTTCCATGCACATAGTAGGTACTTGAAACACACTGCTTTTGCCAAACGAAGTAGGAGCAACAACAAAAACATCGTTGCCGTTTATTACAGTGTTAATTATGTCTTCTTGAAACGGACGAAAACTTTCAAACCCCCAATAATGTTTTAAGACTTCTAAAGGTTTGTTAGAAAGAGGAGCTTCTTTGGGTTTAATAAAAATTTCAGGGATTGGAGCTTTTTGAGGTTCTTTAGGTTTACTTTCTTTTTGTTTTTTAGGCGTAATTTTTTTAACAACCATTTATTAAATATTCTTTACAATAAATCTTTTTCATTGTGGTTTAGAGTTTTCTCATTTTCACTTAAAAACAACTCGACAATTTTTTGTCTTCTTTTTTCTTTAGAGCTTGGAATTGCTAGTTTTCTGTCGGTAAAAAACTGCCTATCTTTCATTTGTTTTTCTAATGAAATAGCAAATTTAATAGCTTTAGCTTTTTCTAAAGTTACGTTATGTTTGGAAGAATAAGCTGCAGTCATATTACAATCATAGCAGAGAATTCTTAAATCTTTTTCTTTGACTCGTAAAAGAGCGTCAACAAAAGCAGGTACATCTTCAAACCGAGTTAAAGACGCATTTGTATCTTTGTGATCTACTGCATAAGTAGATTTATTTCCAACTTTATCAGCTTGGTAACAAATCTTATTACACAATTCACATTGATATGCATTATACAATTTGACCTTTCCATTTTTATATGTAATTGGATTTCCTTTTTCATCGTATTTAGGAAGTCGTTTCAAATTTTTTTTTAAACATTCAATTTTTTGAGGACAAGTATTCCATATACGTCTTATTTGACCTCTTAACCAAGATAAATAAGCAGACTCTGTTTTCCATATATGAGTGTAATAATTCCAAGTGTTAGTTTTCTTAACCATTTAAATTAGACAGTGTATTAAGATACTTTTTAATATTGATAATTGTAAAATTTTGGTTTAATCCAAATATAACACCTGTATCTATAAAACTAACATTTCCTAGTGTTTTTACAGATTGTACTGGAGAATGTCCAACAAAAACATGAGAAATATTCTTACAAGGTATTGCAGTATTGTTAGAGATCCTTGATCTACCCCAAAGAGTATCCATTAAAACTCTGTTTTGAGAGCCAGATATCTGATTAATATTTTTAATTTCTTTTTTCAATTCTTCCCAATCATATCCAACATTAGCATGAATTATGCCAATTTTAGTATGTTCATCTATTTGCACTTCTACTATAACAGGAAGTGTCTCTATTTGGCGAACAAAAAATTCTTGTTGTTTATAATCTGAAACACAAAACCACTCACCACCATTAGCTGCATGCATCCTATACATTTCAGGGTATTGATTAGAATAATAAAAATTATCAAGACACATTAGCTCATGGTTACCCATTACAGTTATAAACCAATCTTGATTTATCAAAGATAAACACTCTTCGTTTTGACTTCCTCTGTCCACTAAATCACCAGTACAAAATAACCTGTCTTTAGAAAAATCGAAATTAATAAGTTTCAAACTTTCAATAAGCTTATTGTACTCTCCATGAATATCACCTACTATGTAGTCAACACCTTTAGTATTAATTGGAATTTTTTTGATTATCATATTTTTATTATATTCCTTATTTTTTCTAAAAAATATTTAATTCTGTTTTTTAACGTCCAGTTGAACGTTATCAATGTATTGCAATTAGAGCAATACATTAACGTAGGTTTTTGTTTTACATTATGTATCCTATTACATAAAGAACAAGACAAGTTTATTCTATTTTGTTTTTTCATTTAAAAATCTCCGTTGAAAGAGATAGTTTATAGAAAAAATAAAGAAAAATATAGTACTAAAAATTTCTAAAATGTTTTGAATAAGAAACAAGAGTAAGACAATTTAAAATTGAATGTGTATTTCCAAATATAATAATAATGTAATCAGTTAATTCTACGACAGGTCTAAAATTATAACGAGCATATTTAGAACCACATTCAGGTAAAAGAGTAATCATTAAGCTGTGAATGTCAAGATTTGTAGCAGACACATGAACGTCATAATTATGCCCTAAAGGATTAGAGTCAACACTATAAACTTCTTCATTATTACCTTCACCAAAAGTAATAGATTGCAATCCACCAAGCCTATGATGTTCAATAGTATTTTCTTTAGAAGTCAAAGATAAAGGTTTAAGATTGTTAGACACAAAATTAGCTAATTCATTTTTAATATCTACATAAAACTCTACAGATTGGTCAGGATAAAAAGATTTAAGTTCTTCTTTTAATTCAGGATAAATACGAAAAGCATCTATATTGAACTCAGGTATGAGATCATCTATAGAATATATAAGAACAGTAACTTCTTTATATGTATATTTAACATGTACACTATCTTTGCAGTTTTTTTCATCTTTAACAATACAATTTGCCACATCTTGCAACATTTCTAAAAAGGACATATCTCGTTTTAGAAGTGTTGTTTTGTATTTGTCTAAGTATTGTACTTTAATCATTTAATAAAAAAACTCCGCAAAAGACTTATAAGTCTTTTAAATATTCTTTTAAATCTGTTAAAGATCCTAAATACTCTGAATCTTTAACTATCAGAGGAAAAGACTTATGAGCTGTATTGTAACTCATAAACTCTTTTAAGTCGTAATCAGATCCTAAAGATAAATAAAGATATTCTATATTTTTAGCTGCACATAAAGCTTTGGCTGTCTCACAAGAAGAGCAGCCTGGTTTTCCATATATTTTAATCATAGTTCATCCCACCCTGGAATACTTCCAGATGTATCATAAGAAGTAACAGTAGTTTCAAAGAAATTCTCTCTTATAGAACCTTCTGTTTCTGTTTGTTCTAAATGTAAGTAAGGGTGTTCAATGTTACCAAATAGAGGTTGAATACCTAATCTACTTAATCTTTCATCTACCAACCACTTGCCATATTGTGTTTCAGATTTTTTAGACATACCTAAAATATTGTCGCCATATACTTTATGGTTCCAAGACTCTTCTTCTTTAAATGCCCATAAAAACATTTCTTTAATAAGTTGGTCGTCTACTCCTATTTCTTTTATAATATGTATAAACAAACCCATATGAGCTAACTCATCACGTTTAATGTACGCTATTTGTTTACTTGTACCTACTAACTTACCTCTGTGAGCTAATTGTTCATAGTAATTAAACCCTTGATAAAAATAAAAACCTTCTAATATATAATTCATAATAAGAAGAATGTAAAAATTTTCAAACGTAGGATTTGCTTTAAAATTTTCAGCTATAATAGTCATAGTTTGTATTCGATGTTTAAGAAGTGGATTATCTTTCCATCTATTATAAATATCGTCACGTTCATTAACAGGAATTGTAGCTTCAATACTAAATTGATATGCTTGTGTATGAATTGTTTCAAAAGCTTCTTGAACAGCTCCACAAGCTTTTACCATAGGAGAAGTCATATATTCAAATATATTAGGAAGATTATTAATTTGAAAGCTATCCATAAAAGCTAAAAAAGAAATAGTATTTTTATGAGCTTTAAACTCATGAGGTGTTAATTGAGTTATTGTATTTTTATCCGAAGACATATCTACATTTTGAGGTAACCAAAACTGAGACCACATTTTATTGTAAATTGTGGTAGACCAAGAATATCTGACAGTATTCATATTTACAATACCAGAAGGTCTACCACCAAGTAATAATTGATTTTCAAAAGAATCACTCCCCTCTTCATCGAAGAGAGGAGCAGGTTTTAAAGAAACATTACGATATTCAGGTTTAATTTTATCGAAGTTTAATTTAAACATTTATATTAACCAGCACATGCCACACAAGAATCATCTTGTTCTTTTTTTTCATTTTGTTTAATAGTTCGCAAATAATATACACCTTTATTACCTTCTTCCCAAGAAGAGTCATAAAGATCTGATATTTGTTTAGCAGTTGGAGATTGATAATTTTTATCAATAACATATTCTGCGCTAATACCAGTATCCATCCATATTTGTAAACGTCCTATCATTTTTGTAAGTTTAACTTGATCGTACATACCAAACACATAAGAATATAAGATTGGATTTTCTTGTAGATACATAGAAGTAACAGGTAATAGTCCGTTAATGTTATCTTCAAAAAAGAAACTATTGTAGGAAGGTTGTACACCTGCAGAAGCATCCATTGCAATACTTGTTGAAGTATTAGGAGCAGGAGATGTATGTTGTGATGTATAAACGCCATATTTTTTAACTTCTTGTTTTAAAGTTTCCCAATCAGTTAGAGTAGACTTACTGTTTTTAATATATGCATCAAATTGTTCTCCAGTGTCCCAACGACTACCTTTAAACATAGGATACGCATCACGTTCTTTTGCCAGTTGAACACTTTCTAATACACAGCCATATTGGATTAATTCAGCTAGTTCAGAGATTTCATCTAGATCTTCATAAGTTAGATTATTAAGTGCAAGATAATCTTGTAAGCCTTGAATACCTACACCAATAGTTCTATACATATCTACATGGGCTTGACTAATATCTACAGGAGTTTTATTAAGTGTTAAAGTATTTGCTAATATACGAGTTGCTTGTCTAGCTGCGTATATAATTTCTTCTTTAGATTTTAAACGTCCAACAACAAGAGAAAGTAAGCTACAAGTATGTGCAGTTACATCAGCTTCAAAATTAGAAGTTGATTCAATACACAAATTAAAGCTATGAGCTTTACCACAATGTTTGTTAGGATTATTATACTGAAGTGTTGAACCCCAAATAATGTAAGGAACACCTTTTTCAATTGCAGCTTGTAAAATCAATTTCCATAGTTCAATAACTTTAATTTCATTTACAACTTTAATTTTTCCTTCTTTATAAGCTTGAACAGCTTGTTGATATTTATCATCAAACTCAGGACCAGAGTAATCATTTAAATTAAATCCAAGAACCACTTCAACTTCATGAGGAGAGAAAGTATACCAAATTTGCGTTTTATCTTGTTTTTTCATATTCATATACAAATCTTCAATAACGATTTGTGGTTGAGTATCAAACAATTTAGTACGCAAATCACCGAGTTCAGAACGACATTCTAAAAATTCAACAATATCTTTGTGCCAAATAGGAAGGGCAATAGTAATAGCGCCTTTTCTTTTACCACGTTGATTAAAAGCTACGATTGTATCATTGAATATTTTCATCATTGGCAGCACACCACCTGATAAACCATACTCTCCGCCAATCATATCACCTTTAGCTCTAACATAACCCCAATATGTCCCTACACCTCCGCCATCTTTAGAGATTTTAGCAACTCTATGAGCATTTGACATTATACTGTCTATATCATCGTTGATAGCTAATACAAAACAACTGCCTGTACTTTCAGCAAATCTTAAGCCAGTCCAATGAGGCGTAGCTTTAGAAATTTTACGAGAAGCAAATAAATTGTACCATTCAGCAGCATATTTTAATCTGTCTTCTTTGTTTTTCTCAGCAGAGGCATAAATCATTGCATTAACCATCATAACTTGTTGAATACATTCTCCTTTCACTAAATATTTTTGGATGAATGTTGTAACAGAAGCTATAGAGTGTTGTAAATCATACTCTTGGTTAATTAATGATCCTAAGTAATCGTAATCTTCTTTAGAGTATTTTAATAATCCTTCGTGTTTATAAATACCCTTAGCAATCATGTCAGATACAAATACTGAAAATGGTATTTCATATGCTTTTGTACTGCTCCACAATTCCATTGATGCTAATCTACCTGCAACAAACACCCATTTATCGTCAGATGCTGTAGCTAAATTTTTTGCATGATTGATAAGATTAAGTTGAATACTATTAGTTGTAATACCATCAAATAAAAATTCATCAAAACGAGCTTCAAGTTTTAAAGAGTTTACATTTAATCCATCGCAAGCAAATTTAATGGCTTTTTTAATTTTTTTACAATTATAGAGTTCAAGTTCTCCGTTTCTTTTAGTAACTTTCATTTGTTTATTTTTTTCATTCTTTCTTTATAATCTTTATATTTTTGCTTACGTAATTGTTTTTGTCTTTCAACATAGTCTTTATGAAATTGAGAATCTCTTTGTTTTTTCTTCATTTCTTCTTTGTACTCTTTTTGTTTCTTTTCAATTAACAATTGTCTGTTGCTTTTTGTTTGTATTCCAATACCAACATCGTAAATAACATCTTTTTCAAAAACAGAATTTTTATCTATATATTCTTTTAATTCTTGAGCAGAAGATATTTTAATGTTATCGTGTATTTCTAAAAACTTACATCCTTTAGATAACAGATATTCTTTCTTTTTCTTGTCGTAAAGAATGCCTTGATTCCAAGCTATTTCATCTTTATGAAAAAAGCTATTAAACTCTCTATGCTGCCGTCCTTGAATTTCAATTGCAAGTCCGATAAGAGGTAAAAACAAATCTATACGCATTCCTAGTTCACCTATAGGATGTTCATATACAACTTCTTGATTAGGATATAATTCAACTAACCATTCATAAACTTGTCGTTGTAATATGCTTCCTCTACCATCTACTGCCATTACAAACCTATAAAAGTTGATTGATAAGGTATTGATTTAACTTCATCAATTTCTTCGTTTTTATGTAACCCTTGATAATTAAAATTACTGTTAATCCATTTTTCATAGTAGTCAAACTCTTCGTCTGTAAGAACATCCATGTTAAGACCACTAAATAATCTATCAGAAGAAATTTCAAGTTTATTAATTATTTTATGTATATAAGTTTGAGAAGTATTTGTATCTGCAAAATAAACAAACCAATCATTATTATCTTCAAACCATACTAAAACATGTTGAAAACCACCACCAGTGGAGATAGGAATCACTCTTGAATCTGTTGAAGCATTATATAATATTTTCATAACTTATCTCTAAGAAGGGTGTTTAAAGGAGAGAATCCATAAAAAACAGATTCATTAGTGGGGTCAAATATGTTTCCATAAGGATAAGGAGAGAGGTTTTTATATCTTCTAACCATTTCAGCTACATTAACTGTCAAAGGTATAGATTCTACAGTAGGTTTAACAATTGGATTTGCTAAATTAAAACGTATCAAATGGACTTTAGAAAGGGTGACATTTTGCTCTGCATAGTATGCATATATTTTATATAAGGCAGGAATAGTAAACCAATTTGGTTTTTTATCGACATAGGTATTAAATAAATAACATTGTGCTGTTTTATTTTTATCCCAGACAAGTAAAGGAATATCTATTTTAAATTGATCTTTATTACATGTAAAACAAATACGACTATTAAAAACAAAATGTTTACTTTTTTTAGAATACTCTACAAAACTTTCAATGACATTTTTAGTATTTTGCCAGTAGTCATAGATTAATTTTATTCGTTCAGCATCATTAATTTGTTGATAAATAATTAAATAACTTGTAACTTGTTTTGTAAAATATTTTTCTAAATCATATAAAGAATATTCTTGTTCTTTCATTATTTTTTGTATTAAAAAATAAGTAAGATAGTTAAGAAAAAACCCTAAAGACCTGTAATATAGTATAGGTAAATCTAACTGAAACCAATTAAGATAATTAAAATAACGTTTATAATAATTGTCTTTGTTTAGCATACCATTAACAAGAGAAGAATCTTTTAGCATAATTTCAAAATCATTAACATCTAGAAAATTCTTATCATTGTCAAAAAGTATTTCAGTCTTATCCCTCATATATACAACATCTGTTTCTAATGCTTTAATATCTTTAGTAGTTAATAAAGAAAATGGAGCATTATTTACAACATTTACCATATATAAGTAGCCTTCTAATTAATTAGAAGGCTTAAAAGAAGTAGGGTCTTTTTGTTCGTATTGAACTAAATCTGTAATAAGCATACAGAATAAATTTGCAGTAGGGCCAACAACTTCATTAGGAGTAAAAACTGTGTATCTTACAGTACCTTTAGAACCATTACCAATTAAAGTATTAGTAATATCAACTTGTTCATTTTTTTCATTAAATTGAAAAATTTTTGGACGAACAAAATCTGGCATAGGAGAACCATCTTTTTTAAATGCACGTTGTTTCAACTTAATTGTATATTGCATTGGTTGATCAGGAAAAGGAGGAGCTGTTTTATACTTTGCAGTAAACTCTTCATTTTCAATAGGAGAAGTTTTTTTCTTAGGAAATTGTTTTACAAATGTTTGAAATTGTTCCTTAGAGACTACAACTGTTGTCACATATTCTTTGTTAGCATCGCCTTCTGTTTGATATTTTTGAATAGGTTCTGCTACACGAGTGAAGTAGAAATATACATTTTCTAAATCACCTTGATTAGATAAATTTGACATATTTAATTTTCTCAATTAATAATTTTTAATGTTTTTATGTGAATAATATTGTTAATCTTGAATTAACCTATATTAGTGGCATTGATTTAAATACACTGGGACTCTTTTCGTTCTGATACAGATTTTCCTTGTATATTCTTCTTATAACTTCGAGGAGTAACTGAAAAACCTGTAACATGATTCCAAGAACGTCCTGTCCATATATTAGAAATAGTGATTTGTTTAACATTATATAACTCTGCAAGTTTAGTTTGAGAATATAATTTTAATTTTAAACAATTTACAATTTCTAATACATCTTTGTCAGTCAAGATTGAATTATAAGTCTCTACGCCTTTTATAGACTTTCTATTAGAAATACTATACATACTATTATAAGTGTGTGAACACCATTCTAGGTTATTTACATGAGCGTTATTCTTATCTTCATCTATATGATTAACTAATACTTTAGTCCTGCCTCCACATAAGGATATCAATTCTTGAGAAGGTTCTTCTAAGAATTGTTCTGCAACCAGTCTGTGTACTCTTGCTGTACGAGCTTTAGGGGCTGTCAGTCTAACTTGAGGATATCCTTTAGAATCATTATTAACTTTCATTATAATTTCAGGAAATTTTTGCATCCAAGTAGTAGTTTGATTTTTCATCTGACGTTCACTGGCTAATCTTTTAATTCTTCCTAAATTACTTACTTGGTAATAACCTTCAAAACCAGTTATATCTCTCCAAGTTTCATTAGGAAGATTTAGAATATTAGAATGTGTATTTAAATCAGGGTATTTTAAGGTGTTAGTGGCATTGATCATTTGTTATCACAATAGTTTTTTATCTATTATTTCTTGTAATTTCTTGCAAGTTCAGCATATATTTTCATCCTTAAAAGGATGTCGAGAGCTCTTGGCAGTATTATACTCCTAGTGTCATTAGGTGTCAACTGCTATGCGTTACAAACAATACTACATATTACCTTAGTATTGCTCTCGATGTTCCCATATGCATTTAAAATAACTACACTTAGGGTTCTTCGATACATCTCGATTCATTTTATATATTACTATATAAACGGGCATCATTAAATACCAATTTGATCCACTAATCCATTCTATACCTAAAGGTACATTAACGTTTAACTCTTTAACAACATTATCTATTTGTTCTATAATAGTTTTAGACACTATGTTAGGCAATGTAACGTAGTGCATGCCATTATCTAGATGTCCAATAGCACTATATAGATTTTCTGGATCTTTTATTTTCATATCAGCCAGAAATTGTTTAGCTTCTTGTTCAAATGGATTTTTAGGTTTAGACTTATCATCCGCACCATTGTTTTTCCATTCTTTCAAATCAGCTTCATATTGTTTTTGTTTTTCTTTGTCAAAAAACACTTTAACTTTTAAAAGACTACGATGTAAAGCATACTGACATTCATCCAGGTTTGTTATGAGCTACCTTAAAGCTCCTTATAGTTTCCTATAAGCTCGGACCATTTCTTAATCCTTCTGTTAATACAGAGTGGGATTCCTACCGTTTCGGGGTTGAAGGATTTATCCCCTACTCTACTCACTTCCATAGAATTAATGCATTCTATGTGTTTTCGATGGCCTCTAGAGACTACAGCATTTCTGCGGCTTGCTACGAGATTGACATAGGAAGTATTCTTCCCTTAGTGTTCCTCGTTTAGATAGGTTCTTATAGTTGGTATACTTTCCAAAAGGACAACTATTTTATCAAATACAAATTACTTTGTACAGTCACTTATTTAAAAATGATATTCAATCATGTTGTATACTTTAACATCTTCTTTACTGTGTAAAAAACAATCACCGAGTAAGTTTAACTCTTCTAGTTTTTGTGCTATACGTACAGTAGACCATTTAGCACAAATTGCACCACCAGATTGAAACAGAGCGTTAATAAGAGAGTGTTGTGAGCGTACTCTTATTTTTCTTCCATCAATACCAGTAATATAAGATTTACCAGTAGTTTCCCAAAAAAGTGTCAACTCTTCTCTTAGTTTTTTCAAAGGTGCTACAGAATCCCAAAAAGCATCCACAAGTTTTTCAGCTTCAGAAAGAGAGATTGATAGCATCTTTTGTGCTTTGTTTGCACTCCCTCCATATAAAAGCATGTAAGAAATACTTTTAGCTGCATCTCGGCTAATTCCAAGTTTAAGAGCATTTTTACAATGAACTGAATTAGGTTTTTCTGCTAATAAATCTACAGCTAACTCTGAACCACCTTCATAAGGTATGCAATAATGACCTTGTATGCGAGCTTCTAATGAACTATAGTCAAATCCAATTTGAGCAAAATCAGAGCCACATCTGAATAAAGATCTTAGTTTATCTCCGTATAAACTAGAACCTCTTGCTATGTTTGCAACGTTTTTATGAAGATATCTTCCACTACTAGCTCCAAGAGTGTCTGCAGGAGTACCAATCCTACCATCTTCTCTGACAAAAGCTAAAAAACCTTTAGTAGGTTCACCATCTTCATCTAGTGTTCCTCCAGAAATTGAATTTTTTCTATGAGAGTAGGTATGCCATTCTACAATAGCTTTTACAAAAGCTTTGTCAATTTTACTATTATTTTTTTCAATGGGTTCTCCTTCATTATGAATAAACTTTTCTAAGTTTGGGCATAATTCTTTAGTAGCGCCAACTCTAAGCATAGGGGTAGTAATAACTTTTAACTGTTTTTTATTTTTTTTATAAGCATTTAAAAGTTTATCATTAATCTGTTCAAAAGTTAGATTAACAGGATAATTTAATTCCTCTAATCTAAATTTTTTGTATGGACCTTCATCTGTTTCTCTGGCGTATCTTTCAATAGCCTTAATAACTTTAGATTCTTCTATTACTTTCTTTTTAGAGTCTTTTGTAAGATCACGTACTTTCCATTCAGAAGGGTCCCATCCATTCTCTAAAAGAAATCCTTTAACTAAGTTATGGTCGTTAAGAGCAGGACTACAATGAGTTTTAAGAGGTTCGTGATAAGGAAGTTTAAACTTTTTATTATCATATAAAAGATAATAATCAAACACAGATTCATCTTCTTCAGAAGGTATAGCTTTAATATAACTTGTACTTGTTTTAGGATTATTGACAGTCATTACTACTTTTTCATTTATAAGAACATTAAAATCTTTATAAATTTTTTCATCTAAAGTATATGTATATGTGTTTTTTATTTTCTTAAAAAGAGGTTCAATAGTTTCTTCAGATTTATCAAGATAACATAAACTTACAGTTTTAAGGTCTAGTTCAAACTCTTCTTTTACTTTAAGGCGTAGTTTAGGATATTCAAAAAAAACAGTGCAATTATCTAACTCTACGATTTGTTCTGACACGTATTCTTCTTTAGTTAAATGAACGTCTTCTTCTTCATTTGTAGCATCTTCTTGACTTGATAAATCATTGTTAACTTTAATAGCAAATTTAATAATGTTAGAAGATAAATTTCCATTAGATTTAAATTGTCCTGCAGGAGGAGTATAAAAATCAGTTAAAACTTTAGTAAGTGGTTTATCTGGTAGTATAGGAAGAACAATATCTTCTCTTTCTTGTAACATGCCAGTAAGTTCGTCAACACACTGATGAGCTAGTTCAGAGTCAAAATCAAAACCAAATGTTTCTCTTCTAACAGAAAGATCTACTAGCTTAGATTCCATTTCATACGCTTTTTCAAACATGTAGTGAAAACTTTCTTCTTCTTCCATTAAATAGTTATAAGTAGCAACAGAAGTAAGAGTATCACCACTACAATAATTAAACATTTGCCAAGTAGCTTTAGAGAAGTCTGAACCAAATTGAATTTTATAAGTACCAGTACGTTTACCAAAAGCTTCTAAAGAATGTTTACCACAATGATCTAACCTATCTGGATTGTATAATTTACTAATAATAAGTGTGTCTAGTAGCTTACAGTCTTTCCCAAATACAGAACTACTTTGCCCAGGATAACCAACTTTATAGTCTAGTACATCAAATAACATAAGAACGGGTAAATCGTACCCTATAATATTGTGTCCTAATAAAAGTGTACACTTAGATAAAACTTTAGAAAGATTTTCTTTACTTAAAATACGCTTAGGAATTTGATTATAATCTATGCCTTTTTGGTATGGCATTTGTTCTGTTTCATAGAACTCTTTAGAATTATAATGTTCTTTAATTTTAAAATCATGAGCCCATTGTAGTTCCCCATTATCTAGTTCAACATAATATTCATACGCAGTATATATTTTTTCTTTAATAGGCATACCGTATCTATCAGTAGTGTCTATAATTTTAAAATACTTTTTAACAACAGTAGGAGCTTTTAAGTCAATATAATCTTTATTAATTAAAAGAGCGTGTTGATTAGTATGAATACAGCGAACAGAAATACACCATAACCTAGCTTCATCATTAAGCTTATATGGCATCTTTTTAAATGACAACATTCCTTGCAATAGATTATTAGCTTCAATGTCAATAGCAATTTCAGTCCAAGGTTTAATCTTTTATCTCCTTTTTTAACGTATTTAAGATGAATTGAGAATTTTCAAAAGAGAAGCATTCACTAGACCCTGAAAAATTTATATCTGTTTTATATTTATAGCTTTTAAAAGAATTTTTGTATTTTTTTTCTAAGTCAAAAATAATGCCTGAGTCTTTATTAAAATATTGAAATAAGATTTCAATATTATGTAATTTAACATTAGCTTTTAAATTATATTCTTTACGAATAGTGTTAATCCTGTCAGAGATATTCTTAGAAATACCTAATTTACAAAACTTAGTAGAATTTTCAAGAGTAAATAACAACAAATATATTGAAGATCCAGAAGGGGTGGAAGCAACATAAGAACGCTTTGAGAATCCTCCGTTGCAAAGATAACAACCATATCCTTTTAAATGTGATTCAGCTTTTTGTTCAAAATCTCCATGAACTGGGCATATAATAGTAATCAGATTTTTAATACCTGTATAAACTACTTTTGAATAGTCATAACAATTATTATGTCTTTCTTTGAAAGTTTCTATTACACTTTCTTGTGTAAATCTTTGTGAGTTAGCTTTTTTAATATTCCCACATTTAGGGCAACCCTGCCGTTTTAAATGGTTGGCGGGAGTTTGAATAAACTCCCCATGGATTGGACAAATTATTTTAATATTTACAGAATTTTTAGTATACACTGTAAATTGATAATCATATTTAAAATTGTGAATTGCATTAGCTTGTTTTATAAAATCTACAGTAGTTTTAGTTCTTTTTTCTGCATTAGTTTTCACAGAGCAAGAATAACAATTAGCTCCACTCAAATGAAGAGCAGGAGATTGAAGAAATTCACCATGTTTTTTGCATTTTATTTTAATATGTGTAGAATTATTCTTATAAACAACTTCAGAATAATCATACAATTCTCCGTGAACTTCTTGTGCTTTTTTAATAAAATATTTTGTTTTGTCAACAGCACATTTTATTGTAGGTTTTACACCTTTGATGTAATCCTGTTTAGATTGGTCACATAGTCCATACACTGTTTCAATAATAACTCTATGCGTATACCCTCTTTTATAAGTTTTTACTATCATTAATTTCTCCTTTTAGATAATCAAGTAACTTTGTAAAGCATATGTTACCATGTTTTTATCAAAGAAGCAATAGGTTGCAATTTCAGTCCAAGGAGGGGCAGGATTTCTTTGTATCCAAGTTTTTTGAATTTCTTCAGATTGCATGTTACTCAAGTTTAATTCTTCCTTAACAACACTAATTTATACAGAAGTGTGTTGACAATTTTATCTTTTATTTTTAAAACCTATTAATAGGTTTATCATCTTCTTTTTTCTTTTCTTTTAGCTGTTCAAAAATATGAGAAGCATCTTCTAGTTGATGTGCAGCTAAATTATATGCAAGTTGCATAATATTACCAGTGACACCTGTTTGTCTATTTTTAGTTACATGAACTTCCATCATATTACGTAATACTTCATCTTCTGCTGTTTTATCCCTTGCAAGCATAATAATCATACTACTACTGCGATACGATGTACCAGAGCCCATCATACTTTCTTCTGTCATAACAGCACCTTGAGAAGCAGATTTTTGATTAGAGGCAGGTTTTCGGGTATGCATAATATTAAAGAAAATAGTCCCATAACGTTTACAGATTGCTTTTTGCCACCCCATAAATTTAGCTTGTTCATCGATAGAAAGAGTATCGAACACATCTGAAAGAACATCGATAACAACAACATTACATTCACAAGAGATAATAAGTTCTTCTATTTTTGATTGAAGAGCATTATAATCGCCACGTTCATCTATAATATAGAAAGAAGGAGTACCATCATCGTTTGTAAACAATTTAACAGCAGCATCTTTAACGGCTTCAGACGCAATCAAATTAAACTTAGCTTCTGGCGAGTCTATGAGGTGTAACTTCTGTTTAATGTGTGCACTTAATAAATTTTCACCATAGTCAGCTCTATCTGCTTCCAACGAAACAATACCTACATTAGCAGTTCTTCCATTGATCCAATCTAAAACCATTTGATTTATTAGAGTCGATTTTCCTGAACCACTATTGCCTGAAACAATGATATTATTGTTTTGACGGACAGGAAAAAAACCTGACTCTGTTACAAAACAATACATTTTATCGCCAGCTTCATATTTTTCAATAGTAGTTGTATTGTTTTTGGATGTATCTTTAGAAATGCCTATGCCTAAACTACTATTAAGTCTTACACTATATGCTGTTTTCTCTTTGTTTTTGTATTTATTTCTTTTATCTAAATACATAGTTGATGAAAAACCTAAAGAAGTTAAAACAAATTGGATAAAATCAGCATCAGATTTACTTAAAGTAGAATAACTCCAAGAATATTTTCTACCAGTGTTTGATCTATCTACTACAGAGCCATCCCAATGTACAACTTCATCTTTAATAGTTTCAAATTGTTGTTTAGTGCATTGATACCAAGTACTAGGAAAATGTTTATCTTTATTATCCATTTTAAAAGAAAAAACAGAATACCCAGAATCTTTAACTACTTCTTTATATGGTATGCTGAGATTACTAAGCAATTGACGTAGTCTTTCTTTTTTACGATCTTTTTTAATATTAATTCTAACTGTGTTAGATTTTCTTTTCATATTAAAAGATCCGTCTGCAAAAACAGCAATTTTTAAGCGTATGTAGTCGTCTATTAGTTCAATACCAAAACCTTCATAGTTGAAACTGTTAACTAATTTAGCTTTATTACCACGAGTATTATTTTCATGTTTTTTAAGAAGTTCTTTAGTAGTTAGAACACTTAGTACGCCATTCTCAGAGTTAATAAGATGTTTATGTTCCTCGCTAGTGATAAAAGAAATTCTATTATTCTTTATTTCATAAAATTGATCTACAGGTAAAGTAATAAATTCTTTAGGTTCTTTTAAAAAAGCTTTTCCTGTATCTTTATCATATTGTAATACTAGATCACCTTTTTGATAATTCGATATATGTTTCCATTCAACCCCATTAAAAAACTCAGTGTCAGGCGGATAACATCCAGCACTAATAGTGTTAATAGTACCTACTTGTACGCCACCACCAGTTATATAATTTAATTTATCTAAAAATTTAGGAAAAGCTACTTTAGGTACTAATGCTTTTTCTAATATTTTTTCATAAATAGTATCAGAGCCAAAAATACCAGCAGGAGTATAGTGTCTATGTTTCCAAAGAACAGCTGTAACAAATTCTTTTTCTCTTCCAGCCATAAGCATTTCATTTGCATCTTTAGCTGGTAAATCTGCAATATATAATTTGTCTTTAGGTAAAGATTGAGCTATACGTTCGATAGCTGCTTGTCCAGCTTCATCTTGATCAGGGATCAAAATAATTTTTTCAAATCTATCTAAAAATGTATAATTATTTTTTAATTGATTAACACTGCCACCAGCACCAACTGTGCCAGAAACTACAGGTATAGATGCAAAATCAGATTTACGTTGAGCTTCTAACATTTGAAAAGCAGACAGAGCATCTAATTCTCCTTCTACATAAATAATCCATTTAGAAGTAGATTGCGTAAAAAGAGCTTGTCCAAACAAATCGCACTGAGCGTCATTTGTACCTTCAGCATAAAAAGATTTTGGTTCTTGTCTAATCTTAATACCACTAAATTTATTATCTTTTGAAATAGGATAATATTGTTTTTTAACTTTATTACTGACGGCATCAATTTCATGAAAAACTCTGTAAATTTCACATGTACTTTTTTTTAGCCCTCTATAACCTTTTGGGTCGGTTGTTAACTTTTCTTTTAGAACATCCCAATGTTCTTTTGTAAAATTTGTCACAGGAAATACCAATTCTTTACATTCAAATTCTTTAATTAATTCTAATTTTGCTTTGTAGCTTTCTGATAGGGATATTGCTCTGTTACAAGCTCCAAAACAAAATTTACCACCATCTTCATACACAGCTAAATTATTTTTTGATTTGTCTAAGCCTTTTAAAGCGCAAACAGGGCATTGTTCTTTTCTAATAACTTTAGCCTTCACTTATTTTTTAACCTTTGTCATCTAGTGTGCTACATACACTATAACCATCTTTATTTTTACCAAAACTACAGTAACTACAACGCCAATCTCCTATAGGATTGTCAATAGGATTTTCTTTGTATTTATTGTATTTTGTTTTTGATATTTCACCTGTTTTATACAACATTTCAATTTTTTGATTTGTGTATACCATGTCATAATCTTTAGGAGGTATAATATCTTGCTCTATAAAAGACTCTAACATTTTATTTTTTTCATATACACTGTTATTTGTAATACGTTGATCAAGATAAAAAGTTAAATTTCCTTTATAATCATAATATTCTACTTTAGGTATAAAAGTAGAAGAATCAGATAAACTGTATAAGCTAACACGAAATTGCATGTTATTGTAAAAACTTGCACAAGATCTATCTAAGTATACAAGATTAATAAAATTTATACCCTCTTCATTGTTTTTAAGAGTAAGTAAATATAAAAAAACTTGCAAAAGATGATCATCTTTAGGTTTAGGTATTTTGTTAGAATTACCACATATTTCTGATTGAGCGTAAAAATTAGAACCGTTATATTGTTTGCACTCTGTAATTTCCATTTCATTTGTTTCTGGATTCATATGCAAAATATCAATTTCACCTGAAACATTGTTAATTTCATCAAACACACGAACAGAATGATCTAAATAAATACCTAGTATTTTATATTGATCTATTAACCATTTCTCCCATAATTTTCCAGCTTCTGCAGTCATCTGTAAGTAAGCATCTCTTTCTTTAGAAGGAGGATAACCTTTAGCTAACAAATAATTAGATCTAATACAAGATCCTATAGGTTTACTATTTGTAGCAGAGTAACACATAGAGGAAGAAGGAGAGTGTGCAAAAACTCTTTTGTATTTGATAATGGTTGGAGACTGTATTTGTTTTTTAAGAGCTTTAAAAATATTAAACATAATGAAAGGCACACAAGTGAGAGAGATTAAATAATTTTTTACATTTCAAAAATAAAATTAGATTAAAGAACTAATTTTACGAAATAAAAAATAATGTACAAGTTTTTGATCTGAACGAGTTGTACGAACTTTTTCGTACAAAGAAGTAAAATAGTGTTCAATAGTGTTTTTATAGCTGATGTGATAGTCTTCAGATTTAAACTGTAAAGCTAAAAAACCAAATTCTTTAAGCAATAAAAAATACCGTTCAACATATTCTACAGATAGTTCATGTCTATCTTTAACATTTACAAAAATTAAATCATATTTAGTTCTAAAACACTGATCTTTCCAAGCACTCATAAACTCTTCGTCTACTAGTGTTAATGTTCTTTTAAAACCAAAAGAATCAACGGTATTGATAAAAGAAGAAGTAAAAAAATATTTACTTAAATAAGGTTTTGTAAACTCGTAAGCATGTGGATCGACAATAGTAGCTGTAGTTGGAATGTTAATGCAATTATAAAAAATTTGATCTGCATCATTAATTAAAAGAACATTAGAATTTTTTTCTATTAAACCTTCTAAAAAAATATGTTTCCATATTCTTCTATGTGCTCTCATATCATAATCATCTATAGAATATGTATAAGCATCAATTTTAAAAGGAGTTCCAAACACTACGCCTGTACGAGGCTCTACAATGTCTTCTATTTGAAGAATTTTCCAATAGTTTTCAGTAATCTGAATTTGATATTTGTTTGAATTAGCTTCAGATGTATTTGTTATGTTTTCTGTCATTATTACTATTAATATAAATTGTTTTTATAATTTAATAAATCTTCTGAATTATAATAATTTTGTAAAGTACTATCTACCTTACCAACATATTTAGTCAAATCAGTGTAAAAGTAAAATAAGCAGGGTTGTAGTTTAATTATTTTAGAATCAAAAATATTTATAAAATCTGAAAAAAGTAGTGTATGGTTATAATAAGTACTAATTGTTTTAGCTTTATTTATATCTGCATAATATAGAGCTAATATGTTAGCTGTTAAGCTCAAGATAACTGAGTTCAATTTACAAATATTAGGGTGTACAAAAAAGTTAGAAAAAACATGCTCTGATTCCAAAGTTTCATTGCTATGAAGTACAACGTACCCTAAAGCTCTGACGCCTGATTTAACTATAAACAATACATCTGATTGTAACCAATTAAAAAAATTATCAACTTCATAGTTAATTGGCAAATTATGATAGTTGTATGTGTGCTTATAATAATGTTGCGTACAATCTTTTATAAAATTTTTATATATTTGAAAATTACTTCTATCAATTTTAAGTAGTTCAGGTAACGCTTTTTTAGACGTAGGGGGAGTTGTATTTACAATCGACATTCTGTAAAGCCTAAATGAATTATTTTTTTATCTTTAATATAAACTTCTTTAAAAGGTGTGTATAATGTTTCTAAAGGAAGTTTAGCTACAACTTTGGAGTAATATCCATGTTGTTCTACAATAAGTGTTGCATTTAAAGATTCTAAATCGTCTTTAATTTTTATAACTTTATAAAACTGAGTATGTTGTTTAATTGCTAAAATCTGCTTGTGATATAAAAACAACTCTTTTAATTGTAAAGCAACATTTAAACTTGCAATAACTTGAGTATGTAAATCAGTGAATAAAGAAGTAATAAAATATTTTTGCAATTCCTCAGAAGAATTTACAACAGATGAAATATCTTGATTAAGAGTTTCAGTTACAAAAAAGTACAAAGGCTTATTAACAATTTTAATGTAGGTTTGTTTAGCAGTTGTATCAAGATCTACAGAAAATTTAACATTTAAGTTTTTCAAAAACATTTCAGTCTGCTTAATAATTTCTTTATCATTGTCAGAGTGATAAGTCATGTTAATCACGTAAGATTTTCCACCAGATGCAAATTGTTTTAAAAGCAATTTACAATTTTTAAAAACACTAATTACAAAAGATATATAACTTTTATCTATGTTGATATATCTTTTCATTTTAAAAACAAATGTGTCTTTTACAAAGGTTTTAAAACTTTTAAAACCGTTTTCAGTGTTATTATAATCTATACCATACTCATCTTTGATATATGATATGATTTGAGGGAGATAGTGTTCAAAATCTTTATCTTCGCAAATTAACGTTTGTTTCAAAGCTCTTAAAGATATTTGCAATGCTTTACTCATGTCAAATAATTTATTGTTAAATAAATAAATATAGTCTGAATCATGGAAAAATTGTTGTGTTTTTAAAAGATCTACTTTATTTTTAATATTAACAGATTCTCTGTTAATCCAAGGATGAAACAGCCAATCATTCTTTGAAATTAAAGAAACTTCTTTAGCATATCTTTTGTACGATTGATCGTACACTTCAATAAGACTATTATTGCTAACAAGATAATTTAAATCGTCAACTGAATTTTGAATGTAACTGTATTTAGATATTTCAGAAATTTTAAAAGTATTAGTATTACAAACCTTATCAATTGTATTATCAGAAGTATAAAGATAGTCTTGAGGGGTTATAAGTTGTATGTTTTTATAACCATTAGTAGTTAAAACAAATGAATGTTTGTTAAAATTATCCATATTATCAGAAAGGAAAAATAGAATTTTTATATTGTGCTTTCATAAGTTTATGTAATCTTTCCACGTATAATTTACGTAATAAAGAATCTTTAATATACCTAGACATCTTAAACATTTCATCAAAAAAGTTTTCAGGTGTTGGATAAGGTTTTTTAACTGCAAACTTAGATTCTTCTGGATGTTCAAAATAAAACATCCGATGATTATTTTGAAGTTCTATAGGATCGCTACTAGTGAGTATATCTTCTAGTAAATCAAGATCTGATTGTAATACAGAATCAGGTACAGTTTGCCACTCATCTGTAAAATATAGTAAAAAAGCTGTAACAGTTGTTCTGCATTTGACAGATATTAACTTATCATTCATAAGAGTTGTTAATAACTGTATTAAAACTTTAGAGTCTTGTTCTGTCTTTCTAGATAAAAATTGAGCGCTGACATTGTAAAAAATCAAAAGAAATATTAACATAGCTTTTTTATTTTCATACTGATTTGTAATATCCATTTGTATTTTTACAAAATAATTTGAAAGAAGTAAATCAAAATATTTAGAAGTTAAAAAAGACATATAAGGTGTTTTAGGATTTTCTTTGTTATAAAAATATAACCATGTTTTTGAAAACTTATCAAATTGTTGGTCATCCCAATTCATTGTATGTTTAATATTTTCTCTATATGTTTTTTCAAAAGGTGGGAATAAACTTTCCATCTACAACCGTTCCTTCTCTAATTTCCAAACCTACAGGAAACAATGGAACATTGTACTCTGATTTTGTCTGGTATTGTACTTTTAACCACTTGTTGACGTAGTCTTTTTTATTAGTAAGATACTTTTCATTTTCTTTTTTCTCACCTTTCATACGTACATTACAAGTAAGAAGTTTATCTTTTTCTGTTTCTTTCTGAACTTCAACGACAAATATAGGTTGACCTGGTTCATTTTCAGAATCAATAATATCTAAAATTAAAAATTCTTCGTCTAACATAATTTTATATTTCAACAAATTGTTAGAACGTTTACCAAAATCATATGGAGTCCAACCATTACGAAGCATTAATCCTTCGTATCCTTCAGCAATCCACTTACGACCTAAAATAATCATATCTTGTTCAGATTTAATAATTTTATTTTCAACTTTAAAAACAACATCATCTTCAACAGGAATTGAGACATCAATAAAACGAGTAAAATAATCTTCTTCTCGTTTGTCTAGATTTACTCTATCGTAACAATGAAATTGAACTTGCTCTGTTTTATATACAACGCCATTAAAAGTATTAGTAATATAATCGTCAGAGTTAATTAAAGAGCTTAAAACATTAAAAGGAATATTTTTATTAAACAATTCACCGTCAAATATAATATTTTTTAAAACTTTATCTGACTCTGATAATTTACTTTCAATAGCAGTAGCAATATGAGTAAAGTATTTAAAAGGTTTACCAGTACGAGATTCAAACTTAATTACTTTTCCTTCTGATACAAAAATAAACAAACGAACTCCATCTAACTTTTTACTTGCATAATATCTGTTGCTATAATCGTTAGAGGCTGTAGAATGCTTATAATCAAAATTTACAGTGTGTTTACGTTTTTCATAAGGGTGAGCTAACTGCGGTTGTAAAGGTTCTTTGTACTCTTCTAAATCAAATACATAACCATCGTCTAATTGTTTTTGATAAAGATAGCTAATATCCAAAAGAGCTTGTTCTTTAATAGTAGTTTCATTGCTCTTCGATTTGTTTTTACCTGATTTTGTAAATCTTTCTTTTTTAACAACTTTATCAGACCCAAGCACACCATGCTCAATAAGAATGCTGATATATCCATCAGCATTCAATTCAAGACTAGAGGTAGCTTTCCAAAAACGAGTTTTGCCTTTAGTATCTAGAGTGAATAATTCTTTACCGTTATACTTATCTGTCATAGATTAACCACATTGATTTTATTCATAGTTTTAATATTGTTTTTACGAACAACAAAACCATTGTCTGTATTATTTTTAATTGCTTTTTTCAACTTATTCCCTTTAGGAGATAAACCGCAAATAACTCCAACTTCATCTTCAAATCTGAGATCAGTTGTATCTGCATTGATAACTTTAACACCTAGCCAAGTAGACGGTAATTCTTCAAAGACAACAGCAACATTAATACCTTTTTTAATTTTATCCACGACTTGTTTTTCTGTGACGTTTTCAGAATAACTATATGTTAATCTATAATTAGAATACTTACTTGTTCTCTTAGGATCTTTAGTATAATCATAAAATTTGATATCAGGAAATAAATCAAACACTGTTTTATTATCTTTTTGTTTGTATTTAATTTTTTGTATATCAATATCACTTGTACCATTAAAACGTACATAAGGTTGTATCTCATTTTCTATACAATACTTGTAAAACATAGAAAGATCTGAAAACAACTGTTCTTTAAATGTTTTATTATCTTCAAAAAACAGTTTAGTTTTTCGTATTCTAGCAGCCTGTACGTTTGAGAATACAGATCTGCCTGCCACTTTTCCAAGACAAAGATCTTTACATCCTTGACTTGCATGACGACATACATTATAATTATTACCTGCCATAGTACTAGGAGCTAAATAAAGAATGGCAGTTAAGGTATTTTGAAAAGTTTTATCACTCTTCAAAGTTTTAGCATTAGTTCCTACTGAAAACAACTTCAATTTAGAACGTAACGTAGAGAGTTTCATAAATGACCCCAAATAGAAAAGAATATGATAACAGAAGAAAAAAGAAAAGTTTTGAAGACTCCTTAATCTTATGTAAAGAAAAGTTTATAAATTATGATTTCTCAGATGTAATATTTTTAAACATAAGAAAAGATAAACATAAACAAAAAATAGTGTGTAAGTTACATAATACAGTGTGTTATACAACTTTAGAAACCCTTAAAAAATCTAAAGCAGGGCCCTGTAAAGAGTGCAGAAAAATAAGTATTAATCTAAACAAAGACAGAAACACTAAAATAGCTGCAACACTGAATAAAAACAGTGAAACTACTTTACTTGCAAGGAGAAAAACTTATTTTGATAAAGCTTCTAAAAAACACGCAAATAAATACCTATACATAAAAGAAACATATTTCGATATTAAATCAAGAATAACAATTATTTGCACTCTTCATGGAGAATTTACAAGACTTGCTGCAGAACATCTTAAAGGAGCAGAATGTCCCGACTGTAATGAGAATGCAATGACACCTGAAAATTTGATAAGGAAAGGAGTTTTAAAGTATAAAAATAAATTTACATACCCAGAAGTACTTCCAGCAGGAGTTAGAGATAATATTTATATAATATGCCCAGTACATATGGAAATAACAACTACGCTATACGCACATATACATTCTAAACATGGCTGCATACAATGCGCTAAAGATGAAAGTTTCAAAGAAAGAAGGTATCCGTTTAAAAAATTTAAAAGTGAAAGTAATTTAAAACATAGTAATTTTTACACGTACGTAGAAGATTCATATACAAAATTAAAAAATAAAGTGGATATTATTTGTCCAGTAGAAGGACACGGATTATTCTCTCAAAGAGCTGCACATCACAGAGATGGATCAATCTGCCCAAAATGTTATAAAGAGCAAACAGGATGGTGGGATAAAGATAAATTTCTAAATCATTGTAATAATAAAGGAATAACAGAATCTACTTTTTATATTCTAAGATGTTTTAATGAAAATGAAGAATTTTATAAATTAGGGATTACTTCTAGAACTCTTAGAGAAAGATATAATGGAGATTATCATATGCCTTATAATTATGAAATAATCCAAGAAATTAAAAGTTTAAATGAAATAGTACATAATCTTGAAACTTTTCTTAAAGCATATATACTTTACAATAATCTAAAATACACTCCTAAGAAATCTTTCGGAGGGAGCTATACTGAGTGTTTTTCCGTCTAACCAAGGCAAAAAGTTTCACAACTATTTGATTTATAAGCACAAACATCTCCTCTTGCTGCCATAGTAGAAGGAGCAAGAGAAAGAGAAAGTGTTAAGATAGATTCAGAGTCACCTTTAGAAAGTTTAGAATTACTTCCAACAGAACATAATTTCATTTTTGAGTTAAGAGTAGAAAGTTTCATTCTTTATAGTTCCACCCACCACATCCTACAGCAATAGGAAGGATATCTAAAGAACGACAATGTGTAAGAATTTGATTTTTTTGAGTATTGTCAAAAAAATCAGTATCATGAACAATAATAGCGTCTAAACTAACACCTCTGAAAACATCACAATTAGTAGCAATTTTAAAATTTTGTGCTCCAGCTTCTCTTAATTGTATATTCAATTCATTTTTATAAAAAACAGATGAAACAATAATACCTTTTTTAATATTTGGATTGTTGACAGCCCATTTAATAATACCAGAAGTATGTCCAAACATACGGTTAAAAGAAACCACAGGAAGTATTTCGTTAAAAATAACAGTATCACTTATACAAGGGTAAGATTGTTTAATAATTTGTTTATAGACTTCAATTCTTTCTATATGTTGTTCTATAGCTTCAGCTACAATTTTAGCTCTTTTATCATCTGTAGAAGAGACAATTAATTCCTGTAGCTGCTTTGAGTCTATGTGAGTTTGTTGTAAGTTGTTTAATGCTTTTGTAAGTTGTTTAACAGAGTAAGATATATTCATAAAGAGCTCATAGATAAAAAATGTAATATGTTATTTACAGCATCATTATCACCTTTTAAAGGTGTGTACTTGATTTGATGTGTGTCTAACAAATTTAAAAGAGTTAAAGAATCGTTGTCAGATTCTTCTTGTGATTGGAGTCTACCAACAGTGTCAAAAGGAAGGGAACGAGTAAGAAAAAAATTAACTTGATTTTGAGATTTAAAAGACTCTAACACAAGTTCTTTAAAGAACGGAAGATTAATATTATATTTTTCTCCATAGAAGACTGAAAGTATTAAAAGTCCAAAGCGTATTGGGTAAAGCATTCTTTATTCCCTGTAAAATTTTTTAATGGAAAGTATCTATATTGTTTATTGAAATTATGTAGTTCTTTTTCATATTCACAACATAATCTGGCAGAGGTAAAAACAATTTCTTGAACAATTTCATATTTATAAGGTAATTTTGAAGGTCCATGATATCGTCTCTTAACTGAAGTATAAGTTTTTCCAATTTTATAAAATTCTTCATTTTCGTCCCAACATTTTAAAATATAAACTTTAAAAGAGTCAAAATTTTTAGAAGCTTCTGCTGCTTTTTGCCATTCAGTATAAGACCAAATGTTACCATTTAAATTATCTTTCCCACAAGTAGGACACCCAGATTTAAAATGTACGCTAATTTGTTGGTTAAATTCTCCATGTAACGGACAAACAATGTCTATACGTTGTTTATTATTTTTAAAAACAAATCCAGGATAATTATAAAAATAATTATGAGATGTATTAAATATATTTAATACATCTTCAGTTGTTTTATACTTACCTATACACTTAGGACAACCACATTTCTTGTAAACATGTGAGCTAGAAGTTTGTTCAAAGACTCCGTGAATAGGGCAAATAATTTTAATTTTAGTATTATTATTAATATAAACAGCTAAAGAATAATCGTATTTATCTCCATGAATTTCTTTTGCCATGTTAGTCCAGTATTCAGTTGGATTTAAAGCACTAGTTATTCTAGGCATATAACCTTTCTTAAAGTTATCCTCTAATGTTTTACAAAGACCATACTTTGTCTCAATTAAATAGTATATCCGATAACGTTTTATACCGTTTTTAGTGCAATCTTCTTTATAAGTGTCTAATATTTTGAAATATGTGTTATTTATCATGTTAATTCTCCTATTTAAAAATATATAGAGAATTTTACCATAAAAAAGTCACACAGTAAACACTTACGTCAGTTACAACATAATCTAGTCCTTTACCAAGTAATATATCGAGCCTTTTAAGCTGTTTAGAAAACACATACAATTGATGCTTTAACTTGTGCTCTGACTCTTCATATACTAAATCTTTAGCATACTCAGGTACATATTCAACTTTATACCCTAATAATCTCAGTTTATATGTTAGACCCATTGCAGTCGTAGATTTAGAAGATCCAGAAGAACCAAGAAGATTAACAATAGTAGTCATATAACCTCTTTTTGATTGGTTTAAGATATAGATTGACTATCTGCAGACAAAGCAACATCATCATGTAATTGTTTTACTGCTTGTGCCACGTCTTCAGAATCTTTACCGTAATGTGGATCATTATCTTTTAGATAATCATTAATACTTAAAATTAAATTATCTAAGTTAGTTTTAGATTGTTCAATAAAAGGTAAAACAGATTTTAAACCTGATACATATCCGACAGAATATGCTTGGTGAAATTGAGCATTTAGTTCTTGTTCGATTTGTTCTTTAGTCATTTCTTGTGACATTTAAATATTCTCTTTATATAATTGTTCTTTTAATAAATAACCTTCTAAAGGCCAGATTTTATTTACAGCGTTATCGTATGCAATTTTTTGTCCAATTTCTTCATTAAAATTTTCAGGGCTTGCACAAGCTGATTCACCTGTAACAGTAAATCCATTTTTTAATGTAATAACACAAAATGTTAATAAATTAAGAGCTTCAGGATATGTTGCAGTATCAACAGTTTCATCACGAGTTTGATACCCATAAGCACCGTCTCCAGCTGTGAAGTATTGAACATCTTCTATAACTTCTTCAATACGTGCAAAAGTAACACGAGGAGCAGTTAAATTTTTTTCAACTATTAATTGTTCAAATTTAGAATTTGACATTTTTGTTAGTTCTCCAATTTAGGTTATTAAATACTAGTTAAGTACTCTTTAGAAACTTTTTGGTAGTTATAAACTTCATACTCACAATTATCAATGAGTATGTTACCATTTTCTGTTATTTCAACTAGTTCTGAGTTAGAGTTAAATTCATATTGTATTAAACCGTTTTGATCTTCTAGAATAGGGTTATCATACGTTTGAATGTAAAATGAATTTAAATCTTCCACACTAATCAGTACATCACATCTTTCGTATAATTCTTGTATTGTAATTTGACTCATTATATTGCAATTTCCATTTAATTTTACATTAGCATTATTATATTTTTAAATAATTAAAATATAAGCTTTCATACAGAAGATTCTTCTATGTTTTGTTGTTTAAAAAATTTAATGCATTTATGTAGCTACTTTTAAATTTTCCATTTTACCAGAATGTTGATAATTAATAATTTCAATATCAGACCATTCATAAGAATATAAATCTTTAGCCTTATTAATTTTAATTTGAGGAAAAGGATGTGTTGGACGCTTCACCATTTCACGTACATCGTCAATTTGATCTCCATACAGATGTATATTACCTGTATTCCAAATAAACTCACCTAAAGATAAATCGCATTGTTGAGCTATCAGTGCAGTTAGTAATGCGAATTGAGCACAATTCCATCCAGAAGAAACACTACAATCTGAACTACGTTGATGTAATATACAAGATAATTTAGCTCTTGGATAATTTAGAGAATCAAGAAGATCTTGAACATCTTTTGGATCTAATGCCCTCTCACTAACAATACTTTTAATATGTTCAGCATAGAGATCAATTAATCGATCATGTCCGTATTCTTTAGTTGCTTGAGCAACTCGTTCTTTATCTGACATTTCTTCTACATGAAATTGTAGTAAAGTTAAACAACAAGGTAAAACAGCCTCTTTAGGTGTATTACAACTAACAACAGGATCCCAATTAGAAAGGATTAATCTAGAACTAGAAGGATTAGTTTTAATTTCGTTTAATAACCAGTTAATTTGATCAAAGCCTTTTCTTTCTGGAGTTTCTCCAAATCTTCTAAACATTGCACCATATATAGTTCCAAGTTCAGTAGGTTTATCTGGATCTATAGTCCCTTCCCATAGATCCCATATATGAAATCCTTTATCTTTAAGGATTTGATTGTCTGTTTGTCCTCTAAGATACCACATCACTTCTTCAAATACGCCACGCATAAAATGTTGTCTATGAGTAAATAAAGGAAACGATTTACTCAAATCAAAACGACATTGCCTACCAAATAAAGATACTCTTGTATGACCATCTCTAGCTTCATGTACACCTTGAGAATCATATTTATTTAGTAATTCTTGAAAAATATCTAGTACTTGTTTTTCTTCTTTATTTATATAATTTGACATATTCATCCTATAACTACTTTAACAAAAGCAATAACGCTTGCTACAGCTAATAAACTAATAATAACTATATCTATACTATTTAATAAAATTAATAATTTTTTCTTCATTTAGGATCATAAGTATATTTAGTATTTTTATAAATTTCAGATAAATTAGGTTGAAAATAATTAGGACCTTTCATAACTTTACCATCTTCTCTATAAACAGGTTTACCATCTTCCCCTAATTTAGACATATTAGAAGAATAAACTTCTTGCATGCCTGCAGACATATCTAAACCTAAAAGATTAGCAAAACCATCGTTAACTACTTGTTGATCGACCAAGCTATCATATACCCCAATTGGATCTATATTCATTTCATCAACTGTAAGCGATTCAATATTATTGTTAAGTGTTTGCAAAAGGTCTTCATAAGGTTTATATGCTTCTGGAGTAAGCATAGCTTCAAAAAGCTCAAACGTTTCTTCAATACAAAGTTTCAACCGTAGTTTGTACGTGTTTAATTCGTCTTGATTTTTAGGTTTTGGGGAAGAGAGATAAGACTCTCCATCCCATTGCCCAAACTTCAACATGAATTTACTAGTAAAATCTTGTAAAACATTCATGTAGTTTTAATATTCCTTATGCCCGTACAGCATCTTTTAAAGTTTTAGATGTTTTAAAAGAAACTCGTTTAGAAGCAGGAATTACAATTTTTTCACCAGTGCTTGGATTAACACCATTACGTTCAGCTGTATCTTGTACAGAAAAAATACCAACGCCACTAAGACGAACTTCTTTACCTTCTACTAGTGATTCAGTAAGAGTATCTAATACAATTTGGATTGTTTCTTTAGCAGCTTTTTTAGTACTTCCAGTTTTTTCAGCAAGGATATTAGCTAATTCAGTTGTAGTGATTGCAGTTGTTTCGATTGCATTTGTCATTTAATTTTTCCATTAAAATGTAGATTATATTAATCATAGAAAGTAATTTAAGTTCTATGTTTGTTTAATAAATGTATAGACATTTATTAGTTTGTGTACATCTTATGTATAAGATGTTTTTAAAAACAATTAAAATATATCAGTTGTTTTTAAATCTTTTGAGATACTTGTAGACGCAACACGTAAAGATTTTTTAATTACAGCTTTAACAGTAATACGATCTTTAGTTATTTTAGTTACAAGTTTGCCAGATCTTTTAGAGCTTAGTGGATCTCTTTTTACTTTGCCACCTTCATGGGTGATAGGATAAAGATCTAAAACACCTCTAAAAGAAATATGTAAGTTTTGTGTTATAAGGTCAGAAATAACAGAAGTTATTGCATTAGAATTTTTAGGATAAAGCTTAGAATTAATGTAAGATTCTTCTAGGTCTAAAAGATCTGCAAGTATTTGTACCAAATCTACAGATCCTGAAGGATTAGAATACCTAGGCATAGCATATATTTTTTGAAAAGGTTTAACTGTATATTTACAATTAATACTTTTATCTACGCTTTGTATTTTTTTTAATTTTTCAGATTCTTGAAATTTAAACTCTGTAAAAAGTTTAGAGACATTAGAATCTCTACCGTCTTCTGTAAGAGTTATAATTTTTTTCATACAACTACACCTTAAACGTTATATTCAACATTATATTGTTTTAACAGATCTTCAAACTTTGTAGTATCATTGACTTTAGTTTTCATGTACGCACAAGACCAATAAATTTCTGCTAACTCTAGCCAAGTTAAATTTTGTTCTTTGCCCGTATAATCTGTATAAGTAGTAGAAGTGCCTACCAATTCTATAAATTTATCAATAGAGAACTTTAAAAATGTAGGAACATCTTCTATATCTTTTACATCTTTATACCAACTTTTTTCGCCATAAGAAGTTTTAAAATGTTTACGAGGGAGATATTCATCAGTAGAGTCGCCTATAATAAGAGCTTGAGTTATTAGCCATTTAAGTCCAGAACCTTTGACACTAGTTTTAGTACCTTTTCCTTCTATGTGAAGCTCACCAAGAGTAGAGTTAAGATGGTAAAGAACGCCTTGTTTATATACATACCCTTCAGAAGTAAAAGATTGTAAGCTATCTTTGTCAGTTGTAATTAAAATAGCTTTAACATTTTTTTGTTTATTAACCTCTAACATTCTGATGCTAACAAAATCATCGCATTCCATGCCACAAATTTTTTTAGCAGAATAAATTTTAAGAGCGTATGCTTGCAATGCTTTAAGATGAGTAGGTCTTCTTGTCTTTTTCCTGCTTGATTTATATTGTACAGGAAGAGGAAGAGTATCTCTAAAATTATTAGAGCCTCCTAAATAATATTCACAATGAGTAGCGCCTAATTCTTTTATATATTTCTCTATAGTTTTTTTAAACACAGAGTAACAAATGTAAACAGGAGCAGCAGTTACTGTATCCTCAATAGTAAATATATCGTAGTTCCAGTCATTTTCTTTACATACTTTCTTAAATTCTGTTCTATTTTTGTATGATCTATCTTCTTTTCGTCCTTTAACAACAATAGAAGTTTTATCTTGAGCAGAAGCAGTAGGATAAATAATGGTATCTAAATCAAAAATGAGTACAACACTTCCTTCTGGATATTGTGTATCTTCTATCTCATAGTCATGGTACTGCTTGTCTTGAATATCAGACATATATTATTCTTCTTGTTCAGACTCTTCAAATTCTTTTTGTTCTTCAGGGGATAATTCAGATGTTTCAACACCACCAGAACTTTTAACAAGATCTTTAAGAGTGTTAAAATCAGGTTCAGAGCTTTTATAATGAAGTACAGAATTAAGTTTACCCATTATTTTAGTAGAAGTGCCATCTGCTAAAGGTATAGTATAATATGCACCACCTCTAGTAATAATTCCTTTACTTAGTGCAATGTCAAAATACTCTTCATAAAAATCAAATCCTTTACCAAAGAGAAGTTTGGTAGTGACTACTTTATAAGGAGTTCCTAACTTATTTTTTTTAAAAGCAATTTGAATTTCATTGCCAACAGCTTCTTCTCCTTCTGTAATTGTATCTTTTTTAGAAATACGAAGAATAATAGAGCTAAAGAATACAAGAGCATTACCACCTGGAACAGTTTCAGCTGGACCATACATCGCTTTGTTCGACACAAGTCGTTAATTTGTGTCCGCATCATTACATGCTGCTGTATATTTCTATACAGGCCAGACTATATCTTCTTCCTTGTACAAGGAAGACAACCATTTCGAGTCACTTGACTCTACGCTCGTTTAAGGACTATATGAGCTAGTCGTTGAACTTTGAACATGTATCAATTAATTGATATTTAGTTCCTTAGCTGCTGATTGCCCAATTCTTATATTTTTCAAACATTCACGTTTAGATTTTCATCTTACGTTGTAGTATATAAGACTCTAAGGGGTTTTTAGCAATTAGATTGTTTTCAATCTATATATTACTATATAGAAGAGCTATTTAATTTATTTTTATGTTCTTTTTAAAATATGAAGAAAGATTTAAGATATTCTCTTTAATATCTTTCTCCCATAGATATACAATTTTATATGAATTTTCTAAAGCAACTTTTTTCTTATCAACATCTCGTTGTACGTTGCTTTTTTGAACTTCTGTTAACTCAGTATTTTGATAAACATCTGGATTAGCATGCCAATAATCACCTTGAACTTCTACTAAAAGATTTAAATCTTTTAAATAAAAATCATACCTGTATTTATCGAAATTATATTGTTCTTCATAAACTATGTTTTCTGAATCCAAGTAATTTGCGACATAATATTCGATAGAAGTTCTATTTCGTTTAGAATTATCTAAACCTAATCGTCTAGCATGATAAGAAATAGTACTGACATTAAATCCAAAAAGATTATAAAGTTCAGCATTACTGTAATCATTATAATTATCTATAAATAATTTTTCTTTGTCAGGATGCCAAGTACCAGGCAATCTTTTCTTATACTCAGGAGCATGCTTTTTAATAGCCCTACCTACAGAGGTACTAGAACCTTTTCCAATAGTTTTCGCTATATGTTCAAAACTATAATGATCTTTCATTTCCAATATCACAGCTATCTCAGATAATGAAAATAAAGGATGTCTTGTAGTATAAGGTTGTTCTTTATGTTGTCTAAGAACTTTAGAAATTCTTTTTCTTGGTTTTTCTAATTCTCTTTCCAATTGAGAAGCAGATTTATCAAGATTATTTAAAATGTATTGTATATCATCTTCTGTTAAATATTTTGGTAGTGCCATATTAATTCTCCTTGTAAATAATTTACAAGAATGATAGCACAAATAAGAGCATAAATCAATTAGTCAACTAAGTCCAGAACGAACTTGGTTAATTAATACAAGAGTAGTATTTGTTTTTTTACAAGTATCTTTGATTCTGTTAATAGCAGGAGTAAGTACACCAGCTAAAGAAGCCATTGTTTTAGCATCAATACCTTTTTCTAATTGAGCTTTAGTAAGTAAAGCTGGAATAGAATCAAGTATAATTAAGCTACAAGCACCAGAAGCAGCATAAGCGTCAATAGCAGATAAAACTTCTTCGGCTACAGATAATTGTTGAAAGTCTAACATGTCTAGATCAACACCAAACTGTTGCATGTAAGGAATAGATACTGCAACTTCAGAGTCAAAATAAGCTACCATTTTTTCAGGATAAGCTTTTTGAAACTGTGAAATAAGAGAATAGCAGATAGAGCTTTTTCCTGAACCAGATGGACCATAAATCATATAACAACGTGCTGTTGCTAAACCACCAATACCTGTAGCATCGTCAATAATAGCAGAACCAGTAGATACAACTTCATGTTCTGCTACTTCTGTCTTATCATTCAATTCAATGGTTTTTTTTAATCTGTTTTTTACTAGTTGAAGAGCTTTAAGAGATTCTTTAAGAGATTGTTTTGAACCAGTTGAAGATTCATTGTTGTCTTCAATATCTGTTTCTTTTTTGTTTTTTTTAACAGCCATAAATAATTTACTTACTTTATAGTGTGATTCTTATATTAATTTACATAATTTTGAGCATTATTTAAGAATCTAGATTCTTGATTAACAGTAATATTTAAACCTGTCAATCTATTGTTAAACTCTTTAACTTCTTTAGCACGATCTTCCCAAAAGTCATAAAAAACAGTAGTAATAGTTAAAGCAGTTTGTTCAGCAGATGCTCTATTTCTAGCTATAGAGTCTAAAGAGTCGATGGAAAGTTTTTTACCATCAGTAGATTTAGTATCTTTAAGAGACTCTTTAAAACTATTAAACTTTTTGTTAAAGGCAGACTGAGCTAAAGTATTTCTAGCTTTAGCTAAGCTAAGATTTGTATATACAATATCTAATAGTTGTGCGCCTTTTTGGTTTAATTTAATAATATCTGAGTTTTCAATTACGCTAGGAATAGTAGGAAGTCTTAGTAGAGTGTTCCACTCTACTATACACTTTCCTTCAAATAGTAATTTATTATCACTAAGATCTATTAAATTTGCATATAAGTCTATAGAAGCTTTATCTGTATCTGTATTTTTAGGTGTATCTATATCTCTACCATCTACTACTTCAGAATCATTTTGATTTGTTTCCATAAGTTTTTTCTTCTTCTAAACGTATTTGATTATAGATGTATATTAATTTGTGTACTATTTCTGCTATTTGAATAGAAATGCTATTAGGAAAATGCTCTGATATAGCTTTTATATCAGAGTAATTATCGTACTTTTCTAAATATAATTTAGGAAGTAATTTAGAATTAATATCAATTTGTTCATAAGTTTCAATATTATTCAACAGATAATTAGATAAAATAGCTAGTACATCTTTATCACTAACTTTATTGTCTTTTAAATAATTTTGTAAATATTCTAAATGTACTTCTAAAGACATATTTACCCAGCTTGATTAGAAATATTAGTATATGTATTTCGGATAAGAAGTGCAGCAACTTCAAGAGAGCCTAAAGCTTCCCAGCCAGAAACGCCATCACGAATAGTTAATTGTAGCTTTCCATCAGAGTCGTTAATTACAATTAAAGGAGTATTATCTTCTGTTTGTTGAGGTTCAGTAACAGTTTGTTCAGTTGTCATGTATAAATATTTCCGATAAATTTGTTTAGTATATATACTGTAAAGTGTTTAAATAACTTACAGTTTGTTGATAAAAGAGAGATTGAGATGTATTTGTATTACAATGGCATTTATTTAAATAATTAGAAATTGTAAATAAATTGCAACAAGAGCAATAAAATGTGTTATCAGTGTTGTATCTTTTTGCAGTTACAAACACATCTGCATTTTTAATTGTGCGCCTAATTAAATAAGACGCAAATATAGTTTTTAAAAGTTTAGATAATAAGAACAAAGGAAGAGTCAAATAACATTTAGTCTTACTACATCAAATTAATTCTTATTAAAGCAAAAGTAATTGTATTTTAATGCTTGTGTATATGCGTTAAAAAATGAGCTCCTTTTACTAGAAAGGAAGCTCATCTTCATATTTAACAGAATTGGTTACAGGTGTAGTTTTAACTTCAATCTTAACTTCTTCTTTTTGAGCAGTTTCTTCAAGCGCAGATTGTACGTTGGTTTGAGAAGTGTTAAAAGATGTGTTAGGAGGGTTAAATAATACACTTGGTGTACTAGAAACGTTAGTAGGAGCTACATAGCCTCCAGCTTGTTGAACTTGTTGCGCAGTAGATTGTGTGTATACGCCTTTATTTGCCATAGCATTTAACACTACTTCATCTACAAGAGTTCTAAGATGTAAATCTTTAATAAACACTTCATTAGTATAAACTGGCCTACCATTCTGATCTTTTTCATGTACACCGTCTTTCATTTTAGGCCGACTAGGATACATGACAAAAATACCTAGCCCGTACTGAGAGGGTAGAACAGTATAATTGACAGATACACCAGCAAAGTCAATTGATCCATAACCAAAACTTCTAGAAGAGGTAGTATTAGGAAAAAAGGAAGCTGATACGTTATTTTTATTGAACATATTTGTACTTACCTTATATATTATTGTGCTTCACGAGTTGTAGAAGCCTTAATACTTTTATGTGAGCAGTATCTAAATTTAGAAGTTGTTTTAATTAGGCTAGAGATATATTTAGAAGTACTAGTAAAAGGTCTAATAGCATCACTGTAGACAGTAACATGATAGCCTTTGTCTAAGAGTTCTTCGATAATGTTTTTAAAAGACCCGTTTAAATCTATACCACAAATATGAACATCATAGTCTTCAGGACGTAATAAAAAGTCTAACTGATTTCCATCAAGTAATAAACGATCATTATCTTGAGTAGTTAAAGAAATTTCATTGTTTTTATGAAGAAATTCTTCTGAATGTAATGTGAAGTTAATTACAGACTGTGGACGTACGGTTTTTAAAGGGTTAACTGAATTAAAAGTTTCATGTGGAGTTGTTAAATTGATGATAGAATTATAATTTTTTTTATCAACAATATTTTGAACACCTTCTAAAAGACTTTCTTTATTTTTAATAGATTTAGTAGAGTTTGAACCAAAAAAGAAATCAGCAACACCAGCAATGATTAAAACAGTATTTTTTTGCATGTAATTTATATCCGTATAGTTGTAGTTTTATAATTACACATAAAACTACGAGATGAAAAGAAAAAATAAATAAATAAATAAATATAAGTATATCCATACTATTTTATATTTACAAAGAAAAGTAATTATGATCTTATAGCAGAAATAAATTCACACTAGTTTATCATAAATACGTTGTAATAATTCATTTGAATTACTCCAATCTGAATTAAAATTAAACTGAATATCAAACATTAAAGGGTTTAATTGATTTTGATATTTTAAAGCGACTTCAGATAAGTTAATGTTGTCTTGCGTACTCTGATCTTGATCTTTTGTCAGATATACAGTGACAATATTATCTTTTCCGACAATATTAGTTAAATATTCTAACTCAATATCTCTTCGTAAATCGTCTATGACTACAACATCTGAGTTTGAATTAGATATAGTGTTATATAAGCATTTAGCCCAAACATCTACACCTAGATGTTTTTGTAATAGATCACTATAATCACACAGTAGATCACGTAATTTAAATGATCCGTAAGGTTGGTATTCTGTGTTAATGTTTTTATTTTGAGTATAAAAATCACCAACCCAAGCATTAGGATCTAATCCTAATCCGTAAAAAATACTAGATAATTGATCTCTAGTTTCATCCATAACAGACAATTTAAAAGCGTCTAAATCTTTAGACACAAGAAAGTTGACTAATTGATTAGATGTCTCTGTCTTACCAGTTCCAACATTTTCAGAAGAAAATAATACAATTTTAGGTTGTTTAATGTTTTCTTGTAATTGCACTTCTTTGTTACTTGCTGAAAAGTTTTTTTGACAGTCTTGTGAACTTGCGTAGATGTTTTGATTACCATTTTCATCTAAAATAGAAAAATCTTTTTCACTGTTTTCAAAAATACTGTCTAAGACTTTTTGTTGTTTTTCAGTAAGAGGTTTATTATAAATTGTTTTTAAAAACAATAAGTAATACGGGTATCTTAAATCATTAAAAAATCTACCTGTTTTTAAAATATCTTGAACAAGTAGACTGACATATAAAAGAAAAGGAAATATAAAACTATTAGATGGTTTTATAAGTTTGTATTTATCTTCTAAGACATTATCATATATTTTATAACCATGATTTTGTAGTAGCTCAAGGTTATGTTTTTCCAACTTAGTTGTAAGAGGAAATAATACTACATTATCTTTAGTTGATTCACTTAAAGAAGGTAGAATAATTTGTTGTTTTTTAGCCATATTTATATTATCAAACTAAGTAGTTGAGGGTGAATTTTGTTCTTTTTCTAGTTCTTCTTTTAACATTTTTTCTTGAATTTCAATATTTTTGTTAATATTAATATTTAAAGATTCTTCATCAATGAGTTTTTTGTCAAGAAGAACAGTAATAAGAGCATTTAAAATACAATGAAATTCAGTTTGTACTTGTTCAATAACATATTGATTAGCAATTGTATCGTGAATAGAATTTTCTATTCCACGTTCACGTACAGACTCTTTAATAACTTTGAGTAATTCTTCGTTAAATGGCTTATTTTGTGTTTGTTTATCGTCTTTAGTATTATCTGACATTCTAAGTATCAACCTATAACTATAACAGCACTATAACCTTCTTTAGGTTCTTTAATGCATGTATCTTCTTTTATATTGTTATTTTGAATTTCTTCATTTTTTGCATAACACAATACAACATGTTGTATTGAAAGCAATCCACTTTCTGTTGTATCTGTCATAAAAAATATTTGAGCTTCTGGATGTTTTTTTCGCAGCTTACTCAATTGCTTAATAAATTCTTTAATATGCATTTACATTCACACCATTTTGTTTTCTTTTTTGACTATCATATAAATTCTTAACATAAAAAGAACAAATACCACATTGTTGGCAACACTTAAGGTTGTTAATCATTTCTTTAAATGTACACCCATCGTTAGCGCAATCAATGATTTGTTGTTCAGTTGTTTCACTGCAGATACATATATACATTAGTAAGTATTTAATAGTTTAAATAAAGGGGTTTGTTGTTTTATGTGGATGTTGTTCCAATCATCCCATGTAATAAAAGCACCAGAGGCAGTTTGATGTCCACCAGCTTTATCATCAATAAGTTTAGCTACAGCTATAGAATTAATGTGTTTATTTGATCTGATAGAAAATCGAATACCATCTTTTCCAAAAACATATGAAATTAAAAGTAAGCTTGTGTTAGTATCTATAAGAGCCTCAGAAACATTGTTTACAAATAAACTAGGAGTATTGGAAATAGCAACACCATTAACTGGAAATGCAAACATGTTAAAACTTTCTATATTTTCATTTATAATGTTTTCATTTAAAACGTCTTTAAGCCCTTTTTTAAATGAAATACAAAAATCTATAAGACTGCAATATCTGACATTTTTTATAATTGGTTCTACTAAATTAACTTTCTGTTTCATTAAAATAGCGCCAAGTTTTATAGCTTTGTCGTAATACAGAAAAAAATCGGTTGAAACAAGATTAAGAACCATGTTGTAATGTGTTTTATAATCTTGCAATGTTAATGGCACCAAATCTAAATAACTTAAATATTCTCTGCTTTTCTCTTCTTTCCAAATCCAAATATCTCTATCTTTAATGTGCTTAATGACAATAGGTAAAGGTTTATTAGGAAAAAGATACATCCATGTAAGAGATGAGCCACATTCATTTAAATCAAAGATTACTTTAAGATTGTATTTATCTGAGTTTTCAATAAACTCTTTTAACTCTTGATAAGCACTTTTATGATGATCAATAAGAAACGTTTTAGAAGCTGTTGTCAAAACATGCTTAAACAAATCTTTTTTAAATGAAAAATCCAAAAAATATACAATACTTTCAGTAAAATCAGGAAGCTCTTCAGCAGTCATTTGAAAATGCCCAGCTATAAAGTGGTATTTTCCTTTGTTTTGAAAATCATGTTTATTAATCCAATGATCAAATATAGCTGCAGATGTTAAGCCATCACTGCAACCAGTTCCATGGTAAATTATATATGTATTCATATTTTTTTCTTTTTATGTTTAAAATGTAATAGTTGTATTATTTACATTATTTTAGTTTGGATAAGAAGACTTAGTTATTTTTTTAGATCTAATATATTTATCTGCAATTTTAGTTCCTACACAACCTACTGTAATTGTAGATAGAATAACAACACCATATACAGCTGTATACGTTAATAACATTTTTTATGTTTTTCCTTAGTTTTCTAATTCTATAAAAGAGTTACCAAAAGAAATGTATTCTTTTAGTAAATGCATAGTGTTTGCATACTGTTTGAAATCATTAGTGGGTAACCAATCTAACACTTGAAACACAGCAGTAGATGTTTTAATTATCTCGTAATCTTCTTTTTTGGCATTGATAGACATTGGCCTAAATATGATAAAAATTTCTTTATTTTTATCTTTAGGATCTACTCCAAGAAACATAGCAGGGGTTAAAATAACACCACATTTACGCACATTTAAAACTCCTAAATCGCCAGAAATGTAATTAGAGTTAATTGGATTTCTTTGTGATATAATATCTTCTTTACTTTTACCATACTGATGTATATTTAAAGAATGTAAAGGGATAAAAGTAAATCGTTTTTTACTTTTATCAGGAGTTCTAAAAATAAAATTTTTAGTCCAAACCAATTTAACAGGTGAGACTATCTCTTTTACACTAGGTTGTATATCCCAATCAGAAGTATTAACACTATGTTTATTATTCATTTAGTATTTTCAATATTTTTTCTAAACAATTAAGTAGTTGATCATCTAATATCATATTCTGAATAACAGTGAACAATTCTTTATTTATTTGTATTTCTAATTTAAATAAAGTTTGTTCAGTTATTTCTTCATATTTAAAAGAGTTTAAATCAATTTTACCTGAGTTATAAAGCAAATAGTAAAGGACATCATAATAGAAACGAATAGAGTCTAAAAACATTAAAGTATAAGTTGTATTACAATCATAAAGATTAATACCAACATTTCCTGGTATTTCAGACATTGAAAAATAACAAAATTGACAATCATTGTATTCTATTTTGTTCATTAAATGTAAAAAAGTTTGTTGAATTACATTTTTACTATACATTTGTTATACCTATTTCTTTTTTAGTTATTTTCTTTTTCTTAGACTCTTCTTTTATAATTCTAATTTGTCTAGGAGTAGACATAAAACAAGGAGAGAAAGAAAGATTCATTTCTATCTCAATAGGTTTAGAATTTTTACGAACATAGAATTTAAATAGTAAAGGCCATTTAGTAATGTCTTTATACTCAGGATAATCTAAATAAAGACATTGAGCTGCATAAGTTGCTTCACTCTCTAGATCTGACTCATTTGTGAGATCTCTTCCAAACGAGGGAATACTAAATCTTTTTAATTCTTTTTCATTTTCTTCATTTTCATGCTCTGTGTAAAAACCATCTACAGTATATGTATAGATTTTTGGAATAGTATTTTCATTATCTTTAACAGTCACTTGTTTTTTCCTTTATTAATTTATAAACACATTTTTTCAACTTCGACAAGAATTCGTTGAGCACTTACTGTTTTACAAGCTACTTCAAAATGAGTACGACAAGCTTTAAGTGTTTTACTTTCTAGTTGAAAATTGAGTTGAGAAACAAAACGATACGCTCTAAAAACACGAAGAAAATCTTCGTTAATTCTTTCAGAAGGGCGGCCAATAAAACGTATAATTTTATTATTAATATCTTGTATTCCTTTACCTGTTGGATCTAAAAGTTCTTGAGTAAAGGGATTAAAATACAAAGCATTAATCGTAAAATCACGTCTGTAAGCGCAAGTGTTTATATTACCTATGCTAACAGACTCAGGTCTCCTACCATCAAGATACGTACCATCTTTTCTGTAAAGACTAATTTCAAATTGTTGGTTATTTTTAGAAGCTATTAGAACTAAAAATTGTTTACCAGCTTCAGATACTTTCCAGTTGTTATCTTTTAAAACAGAAATAAGTGTGTCTAGATCAAGTTTACAAACAATGTCAAAATCTTTTGGAGTTTTATTTAATAGCATATTTCTAACACATCCACCAACTAAATAAAAATCATCAGTAAGACTTTTTATGTGTAAACAAAGTTCTAAAAGAGTTAAGTTATTTTCGATAGAAGTGAAATTCATATATTATTTCTCAATTGCAGAGTGTAAGTTACAAAAATCAGAAGTAGTTAAAAACATTGCCATCCCATATAAAGTAGTATACTGGCCATTAAGTTGTTTAAAACCTAATATTTCTATAGGAGGATTTGTATTATCAACAGTTAACTTTTCTACAGTACGAATAAAAATATTAGGGTAACGAGTGTTAGTTACAATTAAAATTTTATCACCTAGAAATATTTTATTTCCATTACTATCTACAGGGTTCATAATTTGTTTATAACTGTACGTATCTTTTCTTGTGCCATAATAACCATTTAATTTTTTATTATTGACAGTATACTTAGTATTCATGTTTATTTAACTCTTAATTTATTTTGGGATAACTTAGAATGTAACCAATGTTCACTAGTTGTAACATGATTAGCTCTGACATATTTAGCTAAATTCTGAGAAAATTTATCAATTAAAAAAGAATCTCTATTACGTACTACAATACCTTCTTTACCTTGATTCACAATGTCTTCACCAATCATTGTTAATAATTTTTCATGGTATCCTATATTTTCTGCAATGGTAGGAACAGGAGTAATATCGAGAAGTTTAAACCATTCTAAAGTATCTTCCCAAGATAAACACTTATTTCCTTCCCATACAGAGAAACCATAAAAGTAAGACTCTAAATTATCATATGAAATTGAATGGGTATTATACAAATATTCCCCACAAATTCTTATTCCATTAGGAATGTTTATAGATAGTTCAGAATGATATCGTTTAATCCAGTCAAAAGCAGGATGATAAGAAGTATTAATAGATCTGTTATGGTAGTAATCGCTATATAAAGTTACATTTGACCCATCAAGTTTTTCTGTTACAACTAAATCTTTACCAGTCGTATATGCTATAGCTTGTTCGTTAGTCCATTTTTTATCGTCTGAAGTAGCTCCAGGACTAAAAGGTAAATGGTAACTTCTAGGGTATTTAACTTTATCGCTAAGATCAACAGTTTTCATTTTTTAATCAACATCTACTTGATTCATAATAATCTGTCATATCATAATTAAAATCAAAAGAAGGGTAAAAAGGAAGATTAGGATATTTATCTTTTAAAGCAGTATATTTAGATTCATAAGAATCAATAATAAAAGCTTCAGTAGCTGTGTAATACATTGCAGAGAAGTATGATAATTGATCATCACTTAAAGAGTTAAACACTTTTTCAATTTGTTCTTTTGATAAATCTTCTAACGTGTAATTAAAATATTTTAAAAAGAAATCATCGGGGTTGTCTGACTTACGTAATATTTGACTATTATATAAACAATCTTCGTAAGATGAGAAATAGAAAGAAACATCTATATCTTCTATAGAGATTTCAAATTCTATCGTGTTTTCGTACTCTTCTACAGAATGTTGAATAATTTCAGATGCTTTTTTATCTGTAAGTAATACTTTTCTTCCAAACAAATTAAAAGTTTTTTGTTTCCTAAATTCTTTTAATTTGTCCTGGCATTCTATCATTAGTTCCAGATATTCTATAGCAAATATGTTAGTTTTTGTATTAGACATAATATCACCAACATCTGCTAGATTCATAAAATTCTTCTGCAGCACTAAGAAGCTGTGTTGCTAGTTGAATATTAACATTACTATTATAAAGAGCATTATGTTCTTCTATTTGATTTTTAATTACATTACTTAAAATAACTGCTTCTTGATATTTAAAAGAGTCTTTAACAAGGGCTTCTTTTAAAATTTTTTCAGCGTCTTCTATAGAAAGTATATAATATTCCATTTTTTTATAAGGCCAATATTTTTTAAGTGTTTCATCTTTTTGTAATACAGTTACAAATTCTGAAAAGTTGGCAGCAGATTCAGAAGTTATACCATCATCTCTCATGCTAATAAGTTTATCTACTACAGAATGAGATTCTAAATCTAATTCAACATATCTTTCATCTTCTATTAATGTTACATCTAAATTTGAATTTTTAATTTCATATAGATCAAAAGTAGAAACAAGGCCAGAAAGTTTATCTAAATTCTCAAGTATTTGTAATTTTGATTGTGTTTCTAAATTCATTAGAGTATCCTTTGAATAATTTTATAATAGTTTATATGTTTGTTTAAATATTCTTGAAAAATAGTAACAAAATTATTTGCTGCAAAGGCTCTAAAATCGCCTGAAGCAATATTTGTACTAACTCTTACAAGAGAATATTTAAAAGCTTCTAAAGGTGTTATAGCAGGAAGGTATAATTCACCTTTAAACATTGGAATAAGACAACGTTCAAGAGCTAATACAAATGATTCTTCCAGAACCATATTTATTTTAGATTGATAGTCTAACTGGTTAAATAATTTATTAGAGAACATAACTTCGCCTGTTAAACATTTTGTATATGCAGGCTTATCTTCAATTGCTACAAGTTCGTGGAGATAGTCATGGTCTACATAATAATTAACACTATCATTAAAGAATTGATTTTTAGATTTATCAAGTTTAGGAAAATGCAGTAACCTACTATCATTAAAATATGCCCATTCAATCAACCATCGACTATATTCTTCGCTAATAGATTTTTGTTTAGAAGATAAAAATATACACTTTAACAGTCTAGAGTAATCTATCAAATGTTTAAAAGATTTCTTGTATTTACCAAGATAAAAATGCTTATGTGCATTTTTTAAAACAAGTAAATTAGAAAGATCCATATAAGTTGAATCTATATTGTTTTTTAAAACCCATTGAAGAGGAGGGCAGTTGTCAACAATAAATACTTCTCGTTTGTTTATTTTATCTGTATATAAAAAATTACAAATACTTTCTTCAAATCTAGTAAGATCAAAAGGACAATCAACTCGATAACAGAAGTAATCTGTATCTTTTGGAAATACAGATTCATCTTTCAACCAGTGTTTAAGAGCAACACTACCGCCTATCAAAACATGCATATTATTTCATCTTTTTATATTATTTAAAACAAAAGAAATTTTATTTTTAATACTTAGTAGTTTTAATAAAATCTCTTCATCTGGAATAGATTGTTCTGCATCGTCAAATAAATATTGATTTAAATTTTCAATGAGATTGTTTAATTCTATTTCTGTAGATTTCAAAGTAAGAGTATCATGTTGTTTCATAATTTTTCCTTGTATATTTAAAACAATTAAAGTAAGCATTAATATATGTAAGCTTAAAAGAAGAATATACATCAATAATATATTTTCCTTTTTTAGTTTTTTTAATATTGGATATCATAGCTTTTGGTATCCATACAGAACCTTTTTTAGTTACAAATAAATAAGCTTTTTCATTTTCTACTTCTAACCATTTAGATTTGATTTGTTTAATATTTCTAGTTTTTAACTCTTCTTTAAATTGACAGATGTTTTCTATACTTTGTGTTTCAGAAACATATTCCATCCAATCGTAATCTACGAAAACTGTTGAAGGTTTACAATCACTGCAATTACAAGAAGTATGTCCACAAACACCGACAACAGCAGTACATTCATCATCTAAAGAATTAGAGTTAGTAAGATACATTTAATATTCCTTTAATTAAATTGTTTTTAAAATGAACTGTAATTTAAATTTCTGTATAATACATTAACATTTTTCTTTTAAAAATTTTAAAACAGTATAATAACTATCTTTAGATATTCTAAAAAAACAACCATTCATTTTAAACATTAAAAAATAACCTTTATTATACATAGCCACACTAAGAATATGATCTAAAAAAATATATCGATTTTCATCAAAAATATGATTTAAATTACTTGCTAAATTTATTAAGTTATTTTTTAATTCATCATAAGTAGATTCATCAATAGAGTAATGATCATAATCTCCAAAATTTAATAGCAATTCTTTTTTATTATCATCAAATCTAAAATAACGAACATCTAAAAGATTAAATGTATAAAGAGCTTGAAATTTAGTTTGAAATTCAAAGATATATTTATTCATGTATTAATCTTCTATTTTTAAAGTTTTAAAAAAACTATTACATCATTTATATTCATCTGTTAATCCAGTTGTTTGTTTATCAATATTCCAATGTTCATTGATAAATTGATTAATAAAATTAGGATTTGTTTTACTACTAAACATAATATTAGGGCCATGATGATCTAAATGAACTGCATGAATTCTTGAGCCATCGTTTAAAACATACTCTTTCATGTTTGTAGTAGTATTATAAGCGCAAGAATCATTATTACCTGTAGAGCCACATTCAAAATTAAATTGATTTGCAATATTAATAACAGAACGAGAACTAATCTTTAGACTACTATGAAAGTGAATAATACAATCATACCTAGGATAACGTCTAAACAATTCTCTTTGAGTTGCATCACCTACTGAAGGTTTAGCACCAAAAGCAACGACTTTATCATTTTCAGTTATAACTTTAACCATACCTACATTTTCAATATCATTATAGTTTTGCTTTCTAATAGAGCATATAGATTCATATTGATTAATTTTTATTCCAAAATGACCAGAGGTTTTTCCTTTTACATTAACATGCCAACCACCATTAGAACGAATATGATTAAATACGTCTTTAAAAGTTTGTGGGATAATCGTATCGCCCCAAGAAATGGTATCTCGTTCAACTACAGTAGTTCTTACAAACTCTCCTTTAACTCTATTTAGTACCATTTGTACTAAAGCATCTAAAGCTTCATCTCTAGTGTTATACCAATAAGAAGATTCTTCAGGGGTTACTAACCCATTGTTTTGAAGTCTAGATATACGATTTAACCAGGTATTATATTGTTGATTATAATGTACATATATTTGTTGGTCTGTTTTGTTTCCCACACCAGCATCTATTTTTTCTTTTAATATTGAAAATGGTTTTTCATTTTTATTAAAATATTCAATACATTTTTGTAACTCAGAAATACGATCTTTATCTACATCATTAACAAATACAATATTAGCAGAAGCATCTTTACAAAGTTTCAATCCTTTTTGGAATTGTTCTTCTTTGATAGCACCACAAGTAGTTTTAAAACCAACTAATAAAATATCTTTACGTTCTTTACGAATCTTTTGAATAATTTTATCTTGAACAGAAAGCTCTAAACAAACTTCAGGTAACTTAGAGGTATTTAATCTACTTGCATATTTACCAAACTTATCTGTAATCTCTCTAGGATTATAAGCATCATATGAATTACTTTCTAAAGTAAATAAAGAAGTAGGTTTATAATCAACCATAGCCACATTAAAGATAATAACTCTAGTGGCAGGATCAGCTATTAATTTATCAACTAATTCTTCTATTTCTTCTGGAGTATCAGGAAGATTTCTCCCTAAGTGAATAGAATCAGAAGAAGCCATTTTAGTTAAATATAAATCAACTTCCATCTTATTTTCTTCGTGTCTTCTAAATTTATTAGCTAATATTTTAGCAGTTGTTCCGTAAGCAGGAGCAGATAAAGCTAAATGATTACTGATATAAGTATTAGTGCCACCACCTAGAATTACAATTTTCTTATTATTCAGCATTATGTGAATTACCTATTAACAATGAAAATAATTTCAACGAATCTCTTAATTCATTGATGTTTTGAGAATGTGTTATGTGAAGTAATAGATTTTTCTTAACTTGTTCAAAATCTAATACAATTGTATTAGGATTATATCCATCTTTAGTTAACTGTTCAGCTAATTCAATTATTTTATTAAAATCCATAAAGACCTTTTTTATTTTAATTATAGTTGTTTAGATGCTTTTTTAATATGCTAATTAAAACAGCATCTTTCTTATATTGGTTTATTAATAAATTTATTCTAGAATATGAAAGACTAAAATAAAAACTATTTATAAAGAATTCTTCTCTAAAAACATATTATAAAACCTGTATAGAAGGATAATTAAAAGAATTTAAAAAAGAGTTTAACTCTATTAAAGAGTTTTTAAATTGTTCTTGACCTTTATAAAAATTAATAACAGGAATACTATTAGCTTCAGCAATATTAATAGCAGTACGAGTCCCACTGTGTCCAGGTTTACACCAAGTGAGTACTAAATCAATAGGAGACTGTAAATCTTTTCCTAAAATTTGATGTACATTACGTTCATGCATTCCAAGAGCGTAATTATTTTTTAACATAGTTAAAGCTTGATAGTGGTTATAATCTAAAACAGATTTAAGTATTTCTCTACGTTTATTAGTAGCTTCTTGATCAGAAGGCATAATAATAGAATATTCTTTGTAAGGTAGGTTAGATTTGTCTATGTTTTTCTGTTGAGCAACATAGACTTCTAAAGAATCTATATTTGCTTTTCCTTCTTTTAGTGCAATAGCTTTGCCATATGCACGTTGAGCAATAGCATCACAACCTTTAGCTGCTAAGCCACTAGTCATAGTAACACCCATTCTAGCTAATTGATAACATACCTGATAATATTTAACAACATCATCGTTATATTCTCCGTTTTCTAAATCTCTATTTCCAATAAGAGCTATTCTCATTTCTTTACATTCTCTTTATCTATATCTGGTAGTTCAATTATTTTATCAGGGGTAAATCCATTCCCTTTAATTTGCTCTGCAGGATAACCAAGAGCATTTACAACGAGTCTACAACCGTCTGCAACTGTATCTAAACAAGTGTGAGTATGAGCTGTTAGCCAAAGTTTAAATCCTTTTATATTTAAGTCATTAATAAAATAAGGGTTGAGATTAGAAGCAGTAGGATGAACAGACCAATAAGGATCAAGACAAGCAAGATGAGGAGGAAAATGTGTAACTACAATTACATTATTTTTATTTCTATACTGTTGTATCCAGTTCCATTGTTTATTAAACAACTCAACATAATCATCTGGAGTGACATAAAAGCCATCTGAAGATGGTTTAGCATTGTGTCCAGCCATAATACAAGATAAGAAAAAACGTTGTTCATTCATTCCATTCTTGTATATACTTTGAAAATCAAATACGTTATCAAAAGCGAATTGTTTATGTTTTTTAACTTGTTTTTTAGTATCTACATTTGCTCTAAAATTAGTAAATAGAGTGCCTCCAATGAAACAATATCCTTTGTACCAAAACTCTTTGCCTTCTTTAAGATAGTTAACTCCATTCTCATCTAAAATATTATAGACTTCTTGTATTGATGCTCCTACAAAATCATGATTTCCTAGAACAAGTACATAATCTTTTTTAGCTTCTTGGCATTTTTTAACAAAATCAAAAACCCCTTTAACACCGTTAGAAAGGTCTCCAGCTGCTACAATTATATCTGCATCAAGGTTAATAGTATAAGGAGAAGAATGAGTATCAGACAATACTTGTAATTTAATTTTTATTCTCCTTATATATGTATATATTTCACTATATGTGTCTCAGTTTCAAATGGAAATTGCCAAGATTTAATTTGTTTATCAATAACAGAATCAGATACAGACCATTTACGTCCTTTATCTTTTTTACGAATATTAGATTCTTTATCTAAAAAAACTAATAATTTAGTAAGAGCATTATAATTATGTGATAAAGTTATAAGTTGTTCTCTATATTCTTTACGAAGATTAGTAGCATCCCAAACAACATTTTGTTTTTTACGTAAACATTCTTTAAACCGTTCTTTAGCGATAATAGCTACTTCTTTATTCTTGCTTTGATCGGATCTGTTTCCATTGCACAATTCTTCTCTGATTTCATCCATACTTATAACAATGTAATCAGGATAATGTTTTTTAATGTACGTACTTTTACCAGTAGCGCTTAAACCACAAGTAAGAACAACATTAAAATAAGGATTTATATATCCTTTATACTTTTCCATAGCATCATAAAGAGTAGGAATAATGTTGTTATGGTATTGATACATGCCAACATAAAAAGAATAACTATCTAAACCAGTGGCTAAATCATCTCTGCCTATTTTACGCATAGCAGTGTCAATCATACTATTAATGTTAACAAGTTGATCAGTTTGTTCCTTACAATATTCTTTAGCTTTCTTATACCATTCATCTAAATACATGATAGATTCTTCTTTATCTGTACAAGTTCTACCACGAAGATCAGCTAATTCTAAGAGATACATAAGATCAATAGAAAAATTATTATTAAGATTAAGATACTTGTACACAGGTTCATCTTTGATTACTAATAATTTAGGTCGTTGATGTAATCCTACCAAGTTTAAAATTTGTAAATATTCATGTGGCAATAAATCTAACTCTAATAAAGGAAGTACTAATAAATTTCTACCAACTTCTTCGTGTTTAGATGCTTTAACCCTACCTGTTTCTTTACAAGTAAAGGTGGTATTTGGTTTACCATAATCATGTAAAAGAGCAGCTAAAATAAGAATACGTCTAAAATTAGGTTGATTGTATCTTTCCCACTCTTTTAATTCTAATAATTTATAAAGTTCAGTTAGTACCATATCTGTGTGGATATGTACATCACCTTCTGCATGCCATACAGGATCTTGAATAGTATTTTTATATTCTTTTAACAGAGGGAATATATCTCCAAGATGAGTAATACAATCATTTACATTAGGCGTATTAGTTGTTTTTAAAGTTGTAAGCCACTTGATAGTTGTTAAATTCATTTTGTACTTTTATCTCATTTCGTTTTGTATTTTATAATACAATTGTATGTCTGTTTTACATTTTTCTAAATATTTTTGACCTTCAAAAGTTCCTAACCATTTACAAACATATTCAATTGTTTCATAATCTTTTACAGTTGGTGCATAAGCATCTGTAGAAAAATATATACTATCAACACCTGGATGATTTTCAACAGGATTTAGTATATATTCGATAGCTCTATAATTATGATTATGTCCATATCTTCTTAGGTTTTCATAAGCCCATGTTAATTCGTATGCATATTCACTAGGAACGTTTTTAATCTCTTTAAAACGTTCCACATCTAAGAGGAATTGAGAACCACCATTAGTTCCTAAATAACTTATAAAAGAAGCTACAACTTTACAAACATCTTTGTCAATTGTGTAAGTATAATTAAATATTTTAAAATATACCTCTTCAAAAAGATTAACAATATGTATTCCAGAGTATTCTGTTTTTTCATTGTATTTTTCAAGAACATCGTCATTAAACATACAATCTAGAAAGTTGTTTAAATATACTCTTCTTTTCCATTCTGAAGGATATATAATTAAATAAGGTACAAACATTTCTCTAGTACAAAAATCATTAAATTCCATATAAAACTCCTATAAAAAGAGTTTACATTGTAAACTCTGTTATCAGAAAAACTGGTTAATAATATGTGTAGGCATTATTAACATTTGTTTGCACTCAAAATACCTGATTTTTACTGTTTGTTTTAAATGCACTTCTCTAAAATAGAGAATAATACAATTATCATTGTTTCGACATATACATTATTTTGAAAAAATAATAGTAAACCACTCATAATTCTTTTCCTGCCATATTTGCAACTTTATCTATAGTATAAATATAGTAATCATAAAATTGATCGTTTAATTCGTCTTGTTCTTCAAGTGTGAGAACAGATTCATTATTTTTTAAACGTCCGTTAATTTCTTCTTCAACACTATCAGATGCCATAGTATTAGCTAATAACACTTTATGTACTTTAACATAATCTGATTCAATTATGTCTTCTTTTAAATCAAAACAACTAATAATATTTGAATAAAGTTCTAATAAATTATCTAAGATAATAGAAAGATCAATAGGATAGTATTCATCTTTAATTAATAAGTCATTTGCTAGAGATTCTTCTAAATGTTCTAATTGTATTTTATAAACTTCTTTAAGATTTTCAATTTGATCAATAAAATTAATATGTAATCTAATTAATCCATCGTCTGAAAAAGAAGAAATACCATTAAAAAAAGTATTATAAGCTGTACGTAAAGCTTTAGTGTTAAAACCAATAATCATTCTATAAACTCTCCATCTAAAATTTGAATTAACTTACTAGGGTATTTAGTCCACATTTTATATTCATACAAAGTAAATCCTAGAAAAGAAGATAAATCTTCTTTAATGTTTGAACAGTTATGCCAATAATCAACATAATCGTTAATTACTTCAGTAGGGTCAGATATTTTATTTTGACGGACAAGTCTGCAAAAAGGGACAGAAGTATCAATATTCATTAGACAATTCCTTCTCCGTTATAATAAGGGCTAGAATAATTTTTATCAGATAAAACTTTAGCAGAATCTTTATAATAGTTATTAAGTTCTGTTAACACATCAAGCCCATGTCTATGTTTTTCACCAGACATGATAATAATTGAGTGATCGTTTAATTTTTCTAACTTAATTTCAATACGTCCTAATTCTTTGTAAGCAACAGAAATTCCATTAACGTTATTAAGTTTATCTATATGTTTCATAATAAAATTCCAATCAACACTATCTCTTGTCAAATAGAATGTGTATTTGTAGGGATATTTATTTGCTATTAATTTAGAGATAATATTTTCTGTTGAAGTTTTAAACATGTTTGATAATTTCATATGTGTTTACTATTAAAAGTTCAATTTCTTGTTGATTCATATTGTATATAATATTGTCAGTTGTAAGTGGTTTTAGAGTTTTCATTAAATTTCCTAATTCTTTTCCTGATAAGTTAGTTAATTTCATAACTAATTCTCCATTAAATTTAGACTTACAAATTTTATGCACTCTTATTTGTTCTTCTACTTCTTCTACATCTTTTTGAATAAATGGAAAATGTTGTAAAACATACTCTCTTTTTTCTTTTTTGCTTAGTTTTTCATACGGAGAGTCTTTATCAAACCAACCGTTTTTTTCTAACCATACAAGAAAAGCATTGTATGTTTTACGTTTTCTATCTCTGACTTTATTAGTATGATTAAGATTTTCAAATTTAAAAATATGAGGGTTAAACAAAGGAGATTGCACAGTCCATTGAAACATTTCTTCCATTGTATTAAAACCATCTTTAAATCTATCTATATCTAGTTGAGCAATTTCTAACATTTTATAATAATTTAAAGACAATAGATGTTCTTTAACAACATGTTCTGCTCCGTTAGAAGTGCTTTCTTCAACATCACTTCGTTGTGGGTAATACAATCCTTGCCAACCATGTTTAAATCCATATTGTTTTAACATGCGCCCTACAATATTACCTAAATCATTAAATGAAAAATACTTACAAGCATAATCATATTGAGCTTGAGGAACACATATAAGATCAATCTGGAAAGAATTAAATAGAAATGATAGAACGTTGCCATTAGTGGAAGTAGCATAACCAGCAGCATCTAATAAGCATCTGAGAGGTGTAATAAGATTTTGATTTGGTTTAATAGATAGTACAATATCCATATCTCCAAAATCTGTTTTATCTCTAAGAGCTTCTACAATATGTAAATTTTCAATAATACCAAAACTATTAAGAACAGCAGTAACTTGATCACAATATTTAAAGTACTCTGTTTTTTGTAGTCGAAGTGATTGATTTTTCCAAATATTTCCTCCCATAAAAATCTCCTGTAATTAAGTTATGTAAAATGTTGATTATAAATATTTTTATAATCTATATAATTTTCTAACACTACGTTAATAGGTACGTGAAAGTTCAATGTTTTATCAAGTGATTGCACTTTTCTTTGTTTAGAAGGATTTTTGTAAATGTCAAAATTTTTTATGCGAGCTACTTTTGAAAAATTTTGAAAAGTATACAGGTATAGCTCATATTGAAATTCTTTAATAGTTTTGCATTTAAAAGTTTTAAAATTGTAAATATAATTTAGTTCAATGTTTGAAACACCATAGTCAATATTTTTTATAAATTCCTCTAGATATACAAATGATGGAAACATAGCAAACAAAGATAAAGTAATAGAAGGATCAAAATAATGTTGTTTTTGTAAATCAAAAAACAACAACAACATGTTTTTATAGTTTGAATTTGTATACAATTCTATAAAATTTTTTAAATCCTTATACTTTGAAAAATAATTAGAGGCTACTTTCCAGTATCTTTCAGGAATTTCAGATGTTTTAAAAATACTATGATAATACTTATTTTGATTACGTACCGCTTTAGCATATTCAAGTTTTCTTTGCGATCTTATAGAATAAGAATAGTTAGAGGGCAATAAAAATAAACACTGAGATTGTAAATAAAAAGAATTATGTATTAAACTTTTAACATCCCTTACATAAAGAGACTGCCTATTATTTAGTTCTAACAGTGTTTGAGCAGCTAAAGTATTTTTAATCTTAACATGCTTGCTAATACGTTCAATCATATTAGATGGAACATTTTGAAAAGAATTATAAACAATATTATAATTATCGTATTTATCTTTTTTAAAAAAAGCAATTTTAGATGTTTCTTTAAAGTAGACTATTTTTGTGCTATCTAAAAATGTAGATATGACTATTAGTTTATTGTTCTTTCTGTTTAATTTAACATCTAGCTGTTGAAATGTATTTATAATACATTTGTCAAAATCCTGAATAAAAGAGTGTCTTGACTTGCCTAAAGGTACTACAACAGTTTCTTTTCCTTTTTTATAAAAACAATCTTCGTACTCATATCCATATGGAGCTACTGAATTTTCTAATTCATTTAGATATTTTTGATAAAGAGAAAGATTTAGACAGTTTTTTTTAGAAGTAGAAAAAGTGGAAGAACGTAAAAAATACGAAAAAGGTTTATTTGGAAAATGAATTACACTAGGACAAGAATTTATAAAAGCTACAGGAAGAGAAGCTCTAGAATCAGGTGAAGGTAAACTATCATAAAAACCTTGCAAAGCTTTTAAAACGGGAGAACAAAATGTAGTTAGCATTGGATCTTCTTTAAAAGATTGACTTTTATTTTTAACAATTATATCTTCTACTTGAATAGGAGAAGATGCAGTTAAAAGATTTTTAAACATTATTTAAACTCTTAAAATTAAATTTTAACCTCTGAAAACAAATGCATATTATCTTTAAGATTATAAAAGTTAAATGCATTTCCATTTGCACTAATTAGCTGTCGGTTATTATCAACAGTATATAATTTGTGGTTAATTTTATTAACAAAAACAGATCCATCTTGATAACAAAGATATAAACTTCTAAAATCACTGACAGAAGTATATGACTTATATTGTCTACTACCATATGTTTTAACTTGAAAAGAAGGTATTAAAAAAGTATTTTGAATTAATTTTGTAAAATTATTTTCAAATAAAAGAGATAAATCTGAAATATTGTACAATTTTGAATAATAGTTAACTAACTTAGGGTAGTCTCTTTCAAGAAGATGAAAGCTTTTAATTAGATTTCCTTTTAATTTTTTTTGTTCTTTATTATAAGGAGTTATTATTTCTTTTTTAAATCGTTGACGATTGTGATTATAAAATGTTTGAAACATACAATAATCGTCTAAAATTTCATTCTCTTTAAGAGTAAACTGAGCTTGGTTTTTAAGTATTAACATTATTCGTTATCCTCTTGTTCTAATTCTTCTAGGTAAGCAGTTAAAGGTTTAATTTCATCTGTATCATCATTGATATACACAGCTAAGTCGTATATCATTTCAAATAAAAAATGTTCAACATCTATATTTGTATAAAATTGATCTGAGTTGGCACCAAATCCTGATTCATATACAACATATAATTTTTTTTCTTCAGGGCAAATAGATTGAATAGTTAATCGTTCTATTTTATCGTAAGATTCATAAGTTTGTTCTGGATTAATTAAAGTGCAACCAATTAACCGTGTAAGGGTTGAAAGTTGAAAAGACATAGTATCTCGCAATGTTTAAAACAATAAAAAATATCTTGCACTTATATATCCAATACAAAAACAAGATAAAAAGAAAAAAATATCTATCATAATTTGTTCTTTATTGTCAATTTTTTTAAAATTTTTTAAAAAGCAAAACTCAAGATAACAAAATATAAAACAAAAAAGAGATAAAAAAAAGACAAACATATCTACAACATAAAGAAGTAAATATGTTTGAATAAGAGAAATATTTAAGTAATCCATATTCTATAAAATATAAATTATTTGTTAAGTAACATGTTTAAAGCAGAGCTTTTATCGTTACAAATATAAGTGGTTGGCAATTGACCATTCCACTTAGAAATTAATTCCATTTGGATTTGTTGTTCTGTAATAGCTTGTGATTTAGTGCTAGCATTGACAGCTTCTAATTTAGCAAGTTCAGTTTCTTTACGTGCTTGTTCAATTTTACTGTCTAAAGTACTGATTTCAGAGTTAGCTTTATTACGAGCATCAATTGAAGCTTTAACAGATTCAGAATAATCTAAAACAGTACTAAAGCTTTCTAAAATAAATCCACGTTCTTTAAAAGCAAGAGTAATCTGTTTACGAGCTTGGTCATTAAAACCTGTATTGCCACCAGTATTCATAATATCAGTAGAAGTAGTACGACCAATAATATCACGAACAACGTCAGTAATTGCAGGATCTAAAGCTTTCTTTTCAACTTCTTTAAGATCAGATCCATTAGTAATTACTCCAGAATATTGACGAATAACTTTAGTTGCTTGAGCTGGGTCAATACGATAAGAATAACGTGGCTTAATAGATAATTGTGTGCCATCAGAAGATTTAACAATAATAGGTGCTTCAAATTCATTACGTTGTTCGTAAGCTGGTAGTTTATACAATGTAGTACCAGGAGCAGCAGTAACTACTTTACCTGAAACTACGCTATAATCTTCAGAAGGATTTTTACCATAATTTTGTACTAACACGCCTAATTGGCCTGGTTTAACACGATCACAAGCAGTTAAACCAGATAGTACAAAAAGCATTAAAATAGTAGTGCTAATGTTTTTAAAATTCATTGTTTGTCCTTGACAGTTTTAAAATATAAATAAAAAAACTCCCTATCACAATAATAGGGAGTGCAAAAGCTAAAAAAATATAACTGTTATTAAACAGTATAAAAGCGATAAGAATTGAAATAATTATTGAAATAAAATATATGATTATAATCATAATGTGTTTATATTTCCATTTATTAAAGTAGTTTGATAGCCGCTAAATCCTTTTTCATTATTAGTATTATAAACAATGTTAGGATAAACCTTACGATAAGGAGGAATAGAAGGAATGTTAATAGGAGGAGTATAAGGAGAGACATCGAAATCTTTTCCAACTTCTTGTATTTTTCGTACTCCTGTATTTATTAATTTTTCAATATCATAGGCATAGTTATTTTTAATATTAAATAAAGTGTTAAATTCTTTTTCGACTGATAAATCTAAATCTTTTAATTGTTTAACATTCCGAATAGTTTCATAACAAAGAAAATATTTATGAAATAAATCGTTAACTACTAGAGCAACTAAATCTTTATTAAAGGTATTTAATTGTTTGTTTTGTTTTAATTTTTCTAACACATCTGTTAAATATGTGTTAGGATCAAATTCAATTTGCATAGAAGATCTCTATATCATGTTTATATTTTACATATTTTGATAAAGATAAAACAACTTTATCTTTCCAAACAGAAAAAATATCTGTGTTTATAAGATGAGGAGCTATTTTGATTTTAGCTCCATATTTTGCATCTTTATGTGGATGACACCAAAACAACTTACATATAAAAAGATTTGATCTAAAATCATAACTGATTGTTTGTTGTATCTGATTCATTAATTTTCTTTATTATTTTTTAAATCTCGTTGAAGATATGTTATAAATTGTTTAACTGTATCAGAACGAACAATATCATTTACACTATTAAAATCTATATGAACAAAATTTTTTAATTGATGTCTTTGTACAAATTCAATTAACCATTTTAATCCTGATCTGTCGCTAAGTTCAGATTGAGTAACATCGCCTGCTAAGATAAGAGTACAATTTTTACCTAAACGAGTTACAATTTTTTTAACTTCTTCAACAGATAAATCTTCTGCTTCATCTACAATATAGTAGAGTCTTTGTTGAGGTTTAGTAGAACCTAGAGATAATCCTTTAATAATTTCTAAAGGATAAAAAAGGATATCTTCTCTTTTAATTGCAATACTTGTCGCTTCAGATCCTAATGTTTCTTTGACAACGTTTAAAACAGGTGCAAGCCAAATCTCCATTTTTTCATTTTTATCTCCAGCAAAATAACCTAAAGATTTAGAATTTGAAATAGCAGGGCGGCTAAATACAATTTTATAAACACGGTCAGAAAGATATTCGTTACAAGCAAAACGAGTTGGAATATATGTCTTAGAAGTTCCTGCAAAACCTGTAGCAATTATAACAGGTACATCATCTTCTAAAGCTTTTAAATATAGCTTTTGTTTTTCATTTAAAGGTACAATAGTTTGAGCTTTAGCTTTTTCTATCCGATCATTTTGAAATTTTGGTTTTCCTTTAGATCCTTCATGACCTTGACCTTTGTAACGTTTTTCTTTATTAGGTGATTGTTGCATAATAATATTCCTTTATTGTAACTCTTTAAGTGCTTTTAAATATTTTTTAACTATTTTAATATTATTTTTATTATGTTTAATAGAATAAGTATAAGTATATTCACATTCTAAACGATTTTCTAACATTGATTCTAAAACTTCTCTTACTTCATATCCTTGAATTTTATATATTTTATTTAGTAGTAACTCTAAATAAAAAAAACATGTCAGTTTATATACAAAATAACTTAAAAGTAATACTATAATTATTGTATCAAACATATTGATATTCCTTATCGTTAAATAATTTCGTCTGCAATACCAAGTTCAATAGCTTGTTTAGCGCTGATGTAAAAATCTCGTTTTAATTGATAAATTTTTTTCAAATCTTTACGTTTAAGATTTGAACGTTCCAACATATAATCTTCTAAGTGTTTTTGAAGCTCTTTAGAAATCTCCAAATCTTCTTCTTGATCTTTCAATTTTCCAACAATACCGCCACTAATTTGATGATACATAAGAGTAGCATGTCTGCTAATTTGACGTTTATGTCCTGATAAGAAAATCATAAGACCCATAGAAAATGCATACCCATTTACTCTGGTAACAATAGGAGTAACAGATTGTTCAATACAACTAATAAGATTTAATCCGCTATAAACAATACCACCCCAACTAGCAATATCTAAAATAATAGGCTTACGTGAAGATTGTGTGTTTAATCCATATTTTAATTGAAACTCAATTTCTTGTTGAATATCTGATTCATTTATTTGATTAATTTTTTCAATAGCTGAAAGTACAGATGTATCGTCTACGATATCGTGTAAATAAATAATTCTGCTTTCTGCAACGTCATTTGAAAAATTGCTAGAAATCACTGCAATGTTATTTGAAGTTGGAATATTTTGAGACATTACATCTCCTTGTAAAAATTTTTTATATTTTAATTATTCATGTTAGCAACAAAGACAAAGAGTTTTAGATTCTGTAATCTACTATTTTTTATCTTTTTATAAAAACAATAGAGTTAAAATATAACTCTATTGTTTAATTTTGTTAGTCTGACAATTTTGCAGAAACAGCACCATATTTGCTGAGGTCAGGATATTTGTTAGCATTTACATCTACACCCCAAGTACCAGCACACGCTAATACTTCGTAACCACATGTACGTACTTTAGACCCATCTTTGTAGTCGTAAGGAATGCTAAGAATATCAGAAATCTTAACTTTACAAATTAATAGTTTGTCACCTGTACTGCCAAAACAGCTATCTATATACGAAATAGCTGCGACATGAAGTCCCTTACTGCAAGCTTTGTTTGGATCAATTTCAACTTGATTGTGAGGAACCGAAAGAACTTGACCAGGAGAGTTGTCAAAAGTACCAGAGTGTTTATCTTTAAAATCAGGACGAACTACTTTCCAAGCTAACACATGTTCACCATCATCAGTGACATGTAAATCATTATGAGAAAGGAAAGTAAATAAACGTTCTACAACATGATGAGAAGAAGAATTATTAACAGCTCCAATAAAACGAGTCCAAGTTTCAAATTCATCTGTAGCATGAGGATTACGTAAAAATTTCTCAAGAAGAAAATCAGCTAATTGATCTGTAAGGACAGTACCATTGTAAGTTACAGAAGTCCCAGAAATAGATAAAGCACCATTAGACCAAGATTGAACTAAGTGAGAAGCATCTTGTAGTTTTAAAAAAAAGTTATAATCATCTTCTGTAATTTTTTGAACTTCAAGAAACAAATCAGAAGTGACAACAGTGTTTAAATGTTTTAAAGCTTTTTCATAATTTAAGTGAGTATCTGTAAAAATAATAGTTTTTGAAAATCCACGTTTTTTATTTTTAAAGATAAGGGTTAAAGATTGAGAAAGCTTAATTGCTTGTAGTTTTAATTTCATTTAAAAATTTTCCAAGTTAGCATAAAGTGATAAATAAGGAGGAATATCTGTTAAATATTCCAACCAAATTTTTTAAAAAGATGTGTAGTTATTTCAGAAGAGTAGATAGATCTTGACAAAATGCTATCTATATTTGAAATAAACATTTCTTTATTTTTTGAAACAGAGTTAATAATAGTTGTATTTACATATTCTACAAAAACTGCTAATTCTTTTTCATTATAATGATGATTAACAACAATGAACGACTTATTGTCAAGGATAAAAGATTGATTTTTTTCAAGTGCTAAATAATATACATTTGTTTTATCTGTATATGTATTTAAAACATCTTCAATAGTTTTTTTAAGTGAACTTTGAATACTTTTTAAATCTGCCCTCCAAAAATTATAATTATAATTTTTATAGATTTCTGCTTTAAGAATCATTGCAATGATTTTTAAATATTCTGTATTAGTAGTATTTTTTAAATACAATTGTTCAATATTTGTAAGAACTAAATCAAATGGTTTTTCATTTGTATACAGCTTATATCCAAATTTACTTGCTCCATCTTCAAAAAGTTTTTTAACATTTTCATACTGTTTTTCTGGTACTTTAATAGCACAAGCTTTTTTAAGATCTTCTTCTAACTCAAAAGCACGTAGAGTAGTTGAATATGGATTTTTATTTACAATAGGAATTGTTTCATCTTTAGTTAATAAAACAGTGTCATATTTAGTTGTATCTAAATACACAGGTCCAAAAGGTATGTTTTTAGAGTTTGCATCTATTCTTTTTTCAAATCGATGTACAGGGTCACTTAATTTAAATAAAGAAGTGTAATATGTATAAGAATTTGTAGGATGAGAATCAACAAATTTTTTAATAGCTAAACAATTAGTTTTTACATCTACAAATCTAACTCCAGATATATACTCATTTTTAACAATAGATCCATTTGTAACAACTCTATTGTCTTTAACGAACTGTTTAAAATCTTCTGTTTTAAAGTCAGATAAAAGTGTAAGACTGCCTTTTGACTTGTTAAAAAATACGTCATTAATATCTTTAGAAAGAGATTCTAAAAATGTTTTAAGATTAAGAAAAGAAGGAGCTGTATAATCTGTACGTATAACTCTTACCAGATCAAACGTATCTAAAGTAGTAGCATTAGTAACTGGATCTGTACTAGTGTATAAGCTTCTAATATATGGAGACAGATCTGAAGTTTTTGTGCCATATGTTGCTTTACTTGGCATTAAAACGATAAGATACTTTTTATCTTTTTCTAATTTAAAAGTAAAATTAGAAAGTAAAAGATTTTGTTCTGTTGTATTTGTGTTTGCATTAAAAAGATAAAACTTAGTCTTACTTAATGTTAAATTTGATAGCATTACTAAATAATAAGATAATGGATTATATAGATCAATGTTTTGAACTACTTGTCCATCTTTATAATATTGATTCTGTTCTTTTAAAAAAACTTCTAAAGTTTTAATTAGATTTTGATCATGTTTTTTTAAAGCCACGCTATCTGCTTTAATATTGTATTGGATTGTAGAATCATTAGTAAAAGAATTTAAACGTTTTTGAAATTCTGCAGCTCCACAATCTGTATTAAATACAATAGTACTGTAATGATTTTTAAGCTGGTCCAAACCTTCTTTAAAATATTTTTCAACAATTTTAAAGTTGTCTTCAGTATTATTAATTTCTTCACGAGACATAGGAATGTCTAGCAAACCAACAGGAACATTAACAGTTGCAACAAATTGACCCATATTGTTAATATAAGATGGAATTAAATTTATTAAACTATTTAGTCTATCAGTAGCTTTGTATTCATAAACGACTTGTCCAATACGTATAAAAAAATTACGAAAACCATAAAAACGTGGAGATCTAAAACCAGTATTATCTGAAAATGATTTATCAATATTAAATAAAGTTAAATTAGGCAGATCTAATTCTTGTGTCCATTTAATAATTTTTTCAGAGATATCTACCATATCTTCATAAGGTATACTAATGTCTTGTACAATTCTAACTGAATCTTTAAAACCAAATAATTGTCTGTTAGCTTTTTCTTTAACATAAGTGATAATATTTTGAAGTGGTATTTTTGTGCTACTACCTAAAGGAACAGTAATAGTAATACCATTATCAGAATTAGTTTTATCTGATCCTTGAAAAATAGGAGTAGGGATACTTCCTTTTTCTTTAATCCACAAATAATCGTATTGAATACCATTTTTTACAGATGTTAAATAAAAGCTGTCTACAAGAGCTAATGGGCTTTTTGAACCTAACCCAAATCCACCCATAAAGGTATTACTGTCGCCTTTAGATGAAGAAAATAAACAATTTAAGTATTTATCAATCTCTTGATCATCTAAGCCAGGGCCATAATCTTTAATAATAAGATCAGTTGAAAGAAGAGAAGGTAATTGAATACATACTTTCCTGTCTGTACTACTCATTTGATTAGCTTCTACAGCGTTCGTTGTAAGCTCTCTTAGTACTGCACCTAAAGGGTCACTATACAAGTTTGAGAGTAAAAGTTCATAACTCTGTGCATTCAAATTCAATCGCATAGAGTTAGAAGTATCTACAGAACCAAATACCTCAGCTTTTTCTACTTGTTGGTTAATAATCATTATTTTATTATTACCTCTTTATTTAAAAAATAAAATGAAGATTGTATTGTACAATCAGTTGGTTTGTATTGTCTTAAATTAAAAAACAATACAAAAGAAATACTGTGTTAATTTATTAGATTTAATTTAACACTTCATATTTAACATTAGTAACGCCTTTTTCAACCATACCAATAGCTTTAGCTGCACCTACAGATAAATCGAGAATTCGATTTCCATGATAAGGTCCACGATCATTAACTTTAACAATAGTAGATCTACCTGTAGCAGTACAAGTAACTCGTAGTTTAGTACCAAATGGTAATGTTCTATGAGCAGCTGTTAATGCATTTTGATTAAACACTTCTCCACTGGCTGTTTTACGCCCATGAAATCCAGGCCCATAAAATGATGCAGATCCGTATTTAGTTTGAAGAGACTTTTTACTTTTATTTACAATATCTTTAGCTTGTGTTTTAGTTTTCTGTTCTGTTGGAACAGTAACATCAACTGTTTTAGTTAATTCTTCAATACTGTCTGTTTTTTTATCAGAAGCATAAATAGAAGAAGAAAGAAGGATAATTGTAGACATTAAATATTTTTTTGTACGATTCATATATTTCTCCACTTAGGAGAGAAACATACACACGTTAACCATATAAACCTTGAAGGTACTCATAGAGAGTTGTTTACTATATGTTGGTATGTTTCCCTGGGCTATCTGAATCCGTCTAATATGAAGCGTACAAGAGCTTAGACGGTTATAAGTGTAAGATTAACAGATAGCTTACGATTTTATTTAAATACAACATATCAAATTGAAGTGTGATATGAGGACATTTATATAAATGTTTGTTTATTATTTTTTAGACTTAGCAGGAACGTTAGCTTCATCTTTAAATTTTTGTTCTGCTGCTTTTACATCAGCTTTTGTTTGAGCTTCTACTACTTTACGCCACAACACTTGTTCTTCTTTGGTACGAGAAGTACGAGCAATTTTACGACTGTGAGCTAATACTTGAGCCATTTGACGAGCTGCTGTGCGAGTAGGAGGTGTAGCTCCAAAAGCATTTTTAATACTTTCACTTACCCAACCTAACTGTTCGTTAGGAGTTTTACGAGTACGGCCAACGCCATTTTTTAATGCTTGTTGAGCTTGTAAATCATTTGGGTATTTTTTAATATGCGCTTCTAATTTACGTTTGGCGTTTTTAGCACAACTGCCTTTTAAACCGTAAGATGCATTACGAGCTTTTTTAGTTGCAGATGCTTTTAATTTAGACATGTAAATGTTTCCTTATGTAAGTTATAGAAAAAAGTAAGAGTTAAGGTTAGAAGGAGTAATAGAAAGTTTATTAAAGTGTTGTGCAACTTTATTAGCACAACTACGACTATTAGTATATACAGTGCCAATGCTATATTGACTTGTTATTAAAACCGACCAATAAGGTGATTCATCAAATACATTATCTTTATATATAAGAACATAATGATCTTCTCCAGGAGTATATTTATTAATTAAATATCCGTCAGGAAGATATTTTTGAAAAACAGACAATAAAGAAGTTTTTTCAACCTCATTGTTTATTTGCACATCTAACTGTTTTATTGCAACAGGTGCAATTTCTTCGTTATTATCAACACTACTAACTGTAGTAACATTAGTGATTACTACTTCAGCTGTATCAGGTTCGTCTCTTATAGGAGTTAAGTCTGTTTCAACAGAAGTGTTTTTAAAAGAGTCTAAATTTGTCTGCGAGTCGACACCTTGAAATAGTTCTGACAATGAAAAAAAAGATTTATCATCCATATTTTCACAAAGTTCAAATTGAAATGTGCCTTTGTTCCAAACTCTAAGATTTCCCCAAGCATCAGTAGTATATACACTAACTTTCTTTTTATTGTTAACATAAAAAAATTTAGCAATTTGAGGATATTTAAGTTTTAACAATTCTCTGATAATGTTAGGAGAATCTTCGTTAAACTTAGATTCAGAAAAAGATATTACTTTTATTTTAGACATTTATTAATCCTCTTCAGGATAGTAATGTACAAAAGGAGTGAAATATTTATCTAAGTCAGATAAAGCTTCTTTGATACAAACAGTTAAGTATGAGTACTTAAATTTAGGTAAAGGGTTATAATATTTGTTTTGAGTTGTGTTAACAGTCATATTAAGTAGATCCATGTAGAAGAAAAGTTGTACATTAATTTATCAAATTGTATATTAAATTTTTACAATACATATAATAACTTGATTTTTTAATGCATGTGTTAAAAAATTATAAAAGTAACTAAGTTTGTAAAATAGAAGAAGTAATTAGTTAATGAATAAAAGATTTATAGCTAACTTCATTAATCATAAGAGGTAATATTTCACTTATATTTATACTAAAATATAATAGAAGATAATTGTTTTTTGTCTAAACTTAAAGCTTTGTTATATTTTTTTACATCTACCTGTTTTTCATTTTTATATGTATAGCAAGAAAAGTGAATATCTTTATCTTTAACTTTACCAATAGTAATATGAAAATGTCGTTTAGGGGACAAACCGAGTTTGATACGAATATTATTTAATTCTTCAGAAAAAACAGGGATAGCCACAAATCTCCAATGTAGGTAAATATTTGTAGGACAGTCGTTAACTGTTATTTTTTTATTATTAATTGAATTTAAGTATTCTTTTATTTCTTCTGTGTCTTTATTTACAATACAGTCAATTCCATTATTAACAGTTATATGTGATTGAAAAGGAGAAGGTTCTAATAAAATTCCATATTTTTTATAAAACATATTATTGTAATAATGTACATAATCTTTAGAAAGATTTAAAACAATAGTTTGTTCTTCGTAAGGTTTTTTCTTTTTAGTCAATCTTTTTCTGTCTGCAGGAAAAACAGACAGAGTGCCAATTATATTAGTATTTATAAAAGAGTTCATGGAATCATCTAACGAGCTTGTTCTTCTTTGTAAACAAATCCACTTTTTTTCATAAACTGTTTAATTTCTTTCCAACTAAACGGTTTATGTTCTCCATACAACTTGTATGCGTTGTCAATACCGCAATCTAATCTGTTTGGAATAGAGCTCATTTCTTGCCCACTGTGATGGTCAACTGTTTTTGAATGTAAGTGTCCAAAGCAATGCCAACTACCTCTGCCCATACTATCCCATGACTCAATAGGAAAATGGCAAAGAATAACTAATTTTTTAAAATCTTTTTTATCTTTGACCTCTGATTTTTCAACAATATTAAATCTATAATACCAACCTAATAATCTATGGTTAGTGCCTTTCATTTGATTAACACTGTTAATCACTGTTTCTAATTTTCCAGTTGAATCATGATTTCCAGATACAAACCACCAATCTCCATTAAGTTGCGAAAGAACATTAATTGCTTCTTCATTAGTGCAAGAAAAAAACATATCTCCTAAATGTAAAGTAATAGGCTTAACAGTATCTGTAGCAACAGGAATAGTTTTATTAAGTTGTTGAATTAGCCATTGATTGTGTTGTTCAGTATTAGTGTATTTTTTTCGTTCTGTAAAATCACAAATACGTTTATGAAAAAAGTGTAAATCTGAAGTCATATAGAAAGGATTAGAAGAAGTTATTTCTAATCTTTCTGGTTTATCTTGAATAGTCATTTTAATTTGTCCAATAAGTAGGCGAAAAACATAAGTGTTACGTTACATTCTTCAAAGTGTAAAAGTTACTGAGTAACTTTTACAGGGTAATAAGTGTTTGAAACCATTCTAACATTTTCAACAACTTTTAAACGATTGTTTTCTTTAAGAGATATTCGTAGCCAAGTTACATCGTTGTGAGGTGTTTGAGATAAAGGACGTAAAGATACTTGAATAATTTCGGAACTAGAATGAGCAACAATACTTTCAGCTTGTTGCTCAGAAATATCTATCCGACTATACCTAGAATTGAAACTACCATACCATGCATTAGGACTATTAGAAATAGCTAATGGAATGTTTTGTAAATCCTCATATGGATAAAAAGTTCCACCAGCATTATTCATATTAACAGTGCCAATTACAACATCATTAATTTGTACTTCAAATTGTGCATTATTACAAATATGTCCAGAATATTCTTCTACATCTTGGTATTCATCAAGAAGCTGTTGTTTGTCCCCTAAATCGAGATATATAGCTTCTATAACCAGAGCTGATATAATTTTGACCATAGGAGGTCTAAAATAAGATTTAGTAAGACTAACGTTAATAGAAATCATATTAATCTTCCCATCCTTCTAAAATAATTTCAATTTCTCCATTTTCTTTAATAACACAATTTACAGGTAGTTTATTTTTATCTCCTGTAAATCTTCCTTGCATAGAAAAATCTAAAGATTGATAAGGAGTTAAAGTTAAAATACGTCTAACAGTAGATGTATTATTAAAACTTGCTATGCAGCCAACGTCAGCATATTGTGTTGTGCATGCATAAACCTTTTTAAAATCTCTAGTGTTTTTAGTGGCATGATAAAAATCCCAATCTCCGAATAAAAGACTAAAGTCATTCCAATAGCCTTTAACTATTTGACCCGAATCTGTTTTAACAAATGCATCTCCAAGAATACTATCTTTAAAACCCCAAAGACCTTCAAGCCGAAGAGCGTTGATGCTAGAAGAATAAGAACGTACTTTACGTGCCATAATTGTTAAAGTCACAGTTGTCATATCTTGTGGTTCTGGTTGTTCTAAAAATGAAAATTCAACTACTGAACCAGCTTCTAATATGATAACATCTTCTGGATACATTTTTGGTTCAAAAGAAGCAACAGTGCCTGTTGAACTTATAAGAAACTCTGAAAATTCTTCAAACTGTCCATTAGGTAGTAATTTTTTAAACAGACCTTTCATAGAGATAGATATATTATCTTGGCTAGAAAACATTCTATGTATTCTGTCAAATTTAATAAATGTTCTTTCAGGTACTACAAGCATACCAAATTTTAATGGTTTTTCTTGACTTGGATCTGGAGGATTATTAGGATTTGTTTGTGGTTTAATATACATTCCACTAACAGATAACCAAATCTCTGTATACTTATTTAATACAGATCCTGTACCACTAGCACCTTTCAAATCTTGTAAAAATTGATCTTCTTTTAACAGTAGCAATTGTTCTTGAACCCAATTTTGATAACCCTCTTGAAGATTAAGAAGCTCTGTAAACTGCTTCAAAGAAACTGTATTATCTTTTAAATATGATTCGTAAAACTCATCACCTTTAAGTTGTTGAAGAAACTCTTGAATAGTAGCAGTAATATTTTTTTGATTTACAAACGCTTTATACTCGTTAACTTCATTTATATGCTTAATAAAATTATATAAAACACTAGTTTGATCTGTTTTTAAAACTTGAGTATTATTTAAATTAGAAATAAATTGATTGTATTGATTAGTATAATTGTTTAAAGTTACAAATTCATTTAAATCTCTGTAATTAAATATAAGAGGACTAGTTTTTAACCAGGTTATATATTGATTATAATCGATTACATTTTCAATAAAATCTGCATAATTTTGAGCAGTACTATTGTTAACAGCATAAGTGATGTAATTAACATTGTTATTTGTACTATCAATAAAATTAATATAGTCTTGAACAGTACTATTAGTAAGTACATAAGCGTTATAAGAACTTCTACGATTTGTGTTATCAATAAAATTATTATAATTTGTAACAGAATCTCCAGAATCATTGTTTAATACATAGCTATCAAATTCACTTGTTAAGTTATTTACAGTAACAAATTCTTGCAGTTTAGACAAAGAATTAAGTGCGTTGTTAGTAATATAAGCATTAAATTGATTTGTTAAATTGGTGCTGTTAACAAATGACTTATAATGTTGCAAAGTGTTGAATACATTGTCAACAACATATGTCTCATACTGTTGAGAAAAGTTGTTTTGATTAACAAATGCTTTCATATACTGAATATTAAATGATTTTTGATCTGCAACATAGTTAATATATTGATTAAACATATTAGTGTTGCTAATAACAAATGATTTTAAATTAGTAGCTTCAGTGACATTATTGTTTTTATAATCTAAGAATTGAATTTGATAGTTATTACTATTAATATACTCATTTAAATTAGTAAAATTATTATATAATTTATTATCTACATAAGTGTTATATGAATTTCCTAAATTATATGTATTTAAAAATTGACTAATTGCAGGAGGGTTATTATTATTAATACTTTGATATATTTGATAAGTGTTGTTATTTATAAAATAATTTTCTATATTTGTTTTATTTTCAACCCAAGAAGCATAAGCACTTTTACCCATAATCTCTTTAGCTTCCATACTACATGTAAGAAAAGAATTATTAGGTTGTTTTTGACTTACTAGTAAAAGATCTTCTTCTTTTACTGAAGTTATTTTAGGTCTTTGAGAAACAGTTGAACTAGCCATACTTGTATTAGATACCTTCTTCTACTATTATATTCATAAAATCGTTGTCTGTTGTAATATATATTGTTGAATCTTCTTCTGAAATAAGTAATGGAACAACATCTAAACAGAAACTAAACTTAGTATTAGTTTCTAGTTTAAATGTTGGATTGCCTGAAATTTCTTCAACCATTTATGCATCTCTTGTTTATTTCTTTTTTTATTGTAATAGTGTTTTTATATTGACTCTACGCAGGCTGGTATTCGCATAAAGTACTTTGAAAATTAAACACAGAACCATCATCATTTCCAAGTTCAAGTTTAAATTTATTGCACCGAGAAGTTGAATTTCTAATGTTAACAATAACCATGCCATTACCTGTTAAAAGATGAGAAAATGTTAAAGAATATGCATAAATTCCAACCTGATTGTTAAAAATCCAATTCAAAAGACCTGCTACAGTGTTTAATGGAGGGTTTTGTTGTACTATGTTTATAACAAATTCTTGTCCGCCTAGAGTATATCCTTTGACATATGGATTATTGCTAAAAAAATCAAGCGGAAGATCATTTGAAACAGTAAATTCAGCCAAGGAAGATTCACAGTTACACGCTTCTAAAGGAACTAAACAAAATGTTACATAGCCATATTCATTTTCTGCTTCATTTACACCTTGTCTTACATAGTTCAAAGTTTGGTTATCTTGTGCAATTTCATAATACCCCAGAGTGTAATTATTAACTTTAAACTTCAAAATTTCTGGAGTATTGTTAATAAATTCTATATTATAATTATAATTTGGTGTTCTTCTCTGAAAAATTTCTATTCCAGGAGGTAAAGAAACAAAACCTTGTAGACTGCTAGAATCCCGTTCATAAACAACGCCATTTATTTCAACAGAAGTTATAGCACTGTAAACAACGTAATCACTATCTCCTTCGAGTATTGCAACATTAGTAGCTCCAGGACAGTTGCAATCTACTTCTTCACCTCTTTCAACAATAATTTTTAAAACTTCATCAGTTAAATTTCTTAGTGAAATATTATTAGGTTGATTACTTTCATCTAGTTGATACTTTGCTTCCACCATGTCAATGTAGTTCAAATTAATTTGGTCTATAATATTTGAGCAAGGATCTATTTCAGAATGAATACCGTTAATACTAAGATTTATATAGTAAGATATATCGTTTTCTTTGTAAAAACTTTGAAAGTTTTTAAGAATTACATGGTTTGTAGCACCAAAACATTCATCTGTTGTATCAACAGTTAAACAAAATATAGCTTTATTATCAATTAATTTTAATGACGGGTTTTGATTATTTAATAAAACTTGCTGTAATGGTATAGGCTCTATAACTGTTTTTTTATCAATTCCAGAAATATTTTTTAAATATAATACAACATGAGTTGGAGGTAATTCATCATCTATGTTATTAGTTGAAACATAATTATTTTCAATTAGCTCATCACGTAATATATTAGCCATTATAATATTCTCTTTTTAATAGCATTCTTTGTAGTTATTGTATTTTAATTAATTCTTTTTAAAGAATATAATATTTTGTAGTAGTAAACTTTAAACCAATAATAGTTTCATTCATAACAAAAAGTAACTTTACAGATTAAACATCATATGACATATACTTGACATGTTAAAACTATTATTGGTAAAACAAAATAATTAACTGATTAAAAATTACTTGTATTTCTAAATATTTTTACTGAGTACATTTCACCAGTAAACCAATGATTATTTGATCCACTGTTGTGATTAGTACGACCAATAATTGTATTGTTATTATTATTCAAATCAAAGTTAGGGATATTAGTTACTGTATTTGAGACAGCTTGACCATTAACAACTAAAGTATATGTATTACCTTCTTTATAAAATATAACAGTATTAATACTGTTAGCATCTATTTGTTGAGGGTGGATAATTAGCATAGCACTACTGTTAATATTTGCATACATTTGATTTGGGGTACCATGATTGTTTGGTGACACACCTAGATAACAATAAGCAGCATCTCCAGAAGTAATATTACCATTTGAAATTAAGATATTCCAATTAGTTGTACTAACAGGTTTAAATTTAATCTCGATAATAAAATCATCATAACCAAAATTTAATAAATCATTCTTACCTAGCTGTAAGCATTGATCAATTCCATTAAATGAGCAGCAATATTGACTATTCTGATAATTTCTTTGTGCAATATTAACAGGATGTACAATGCATTTATTGTTATTATCTTTGAACAAGTATGATTTTCTAGTTGGTTTAAAATCTAAATCTAATACAGCTTTATCATTGTAAGTTTCAGGTATTTCACTTGTGCCAACAAACATTTTGAAGTTAGACATGTAACCATCACTATAAGAACCACTATTGAATTCAGGTTGTCCTATAGTTGAATATGTATTAGCAAAATTAAAAGTAGAACTAACGTTTTGTTCAAAAATATTTCCATTTAATTCAAGAGAAATCTTATTATCTTTTCTATAAAGTTTAATGTTATTCCATTGATATTGTAGCCATTGAGTTGTACCAGAACCTATAATAAATGTTCCTGCGGCATAGGCATAAACAATTTTATTACTACTGCCACTATCTCCAAAAGCAATAGAAGATAAAATTCCTGTACTATTTCCAGAACTAAAAATGTGATGGTATTTATCTGATAAAGGATAAAAATCAAACTCAATATAAAAATCAGAGTTTGTACCAAGATTAAAAATATTATTACTATTAATAGTTAAATATTTTCCAGATTCAAACTTAATACATTTTTTACCATCAATTGTAGTATATGTAGGAGAACCTACACTATTAATAGTTAATGGAGTAAATCCAATATTAGTTGAGTTTGTTTCTAATGGTAAATGAACAGCAGGTTTATCAATAATGATTTCACCTTTATAATCTTTTTCAGATTTAAAATTATCCACATAACAATTCATAGCATTAGAAGAAACTCCAATTAAATTTGTTCCAGTACCATTATTAAAATTTACATTCATTGAAGGAGTGTAATTACTAATGCCAGTGACAACATCATTAGCTTTTAAAATCACAGTTCCATTATTTCTAGTTAATTGCCATTTATACCAAGTATTAAGATTTAATACAGCGCCTGTTAATTCAGGTGCACTTGCTGCTAGATTTTGAAATCTTTGTAAATTACTATTCCAACTACTTAACTCACACCATTGAGAAGGATAACTTGCTCCATTAGGAGTTAACCATGAAGAATAAGTTTGATTGTTGTTTAATTTATTTCCATCAAATTCAATATTAAAATTCTTATTTCCAAAATTTAAAAGAGAGTTATTGTTTAATTGTAAGTTTGAACTTCCATTAAAATAACCAGCACTTCCTTTAATAGAGTTAATATTGTCAAACGTAACACCATTATTAGTCCAAGTAGAATTACCATACTTGTCGACTACATTGTTATCAAAATCAAGTTGGATTTTATCAAGATCTTCAGATTTTTCTGTATAAATATCTATACTATAAGTAGTAACTCCTGCATCTCCTAATCTTACACCTTCTGTAGTTGGTCCATAAATATTACCACTATAAGGTGCACCTGTTTGAGTTACAGTATAAGGTATTCCATTTAATTTTATAAAGAAATATCCATTAGACCTTGTTAATTCTAGCTCGTTTATATCAGAAGATAATGTTTGACTATTAGTTGTAATAGTTCTTTGAGTTGGTCCAGTTTCATAAAAATTAAAACTAATTACACCACTTGAATTAATACTTAACATATACCTTAGATTAGTATTCCATTCTCTCAGTAAATTACCATAACCTTTAAACTTATATCTGAGGATAAAGTCTGATCCATAGAAAGTAAAAGCACTGTTTCCTGACGTATTTAATAAATAACCAGTGAAATAGTCAGTATTTACAGTTGCATTAGATGTGTTCCAAGATAAGTTTGAATTTACACTAGAAGAAGAAATATTTACATTAATTAAAAAAGTTATTTTTTGTTTAGGTGGTATTGCAATACCTTTATAAATTTTGAAATTTTTAAAATAACCGTCTGAATAATAATTTGGATTTGGATAAACACCTTGTCCAAACAAAGCAAATTTACTACCAAAATTTAAGTCAACATCTAATGTAGTATTGAGTTTTAAATACCCGTTAACATACACCTTTACATTTCTACTATTATATATAAATGTAATTTTATTTTTTGATTGATTCTGTAAAGTTGTAATTTGAACTGTTATATTAGAATACCATAGAACAAATTTACCGTTATAATTCAAAAGTTGAAACGTATTGTTATATGATCCATCATATGTGTCGTAGTAAACATTGTTATTATTAATATTTTCAATATAGAACTCAAAGCTTATTGTTGAAATATCAGACGAAGTTATTGGCTGTGTATTTGAAATAAGATATCCATTTCTACTATTTTTTAGACTACTATAACCATCAAATTTTTGTTCAGTGCTTATTTTAACATTATCGCCAACAACAGAAAAAGTTAATTTAGCAGTGCCGTTATCAACAATCTTTGTACTATTATTTTCACCATCGAAAGCAAGATCCACGACTAAAAATTCTTCATAAGGATCAGGATCACGTACTTTAGTTACGATGCCATCGTGAATGTTGATATTATCTATGATACCTTTTGCGCCAATCCTTATATTATCTGACGCATATCTTTCAAAAAATGTAAATGGTCTTGAATTTGATGTTTTAAATCCATTCAGTATTCCTGTAACAGAATCTAGTTTATCATTGATAAACCATCTTAGAGCCGAACCATCATATGTAATAGTATATTTGTATATTTCATTAAGCTGTATATTATGATAGCCGTAAGATTCTACTTCAAATGTATTCGATGGCGATAATCTAATAAATCTTACTTTATTTCCTTTAGTTTGTTCCAAACCAAAACCATTATCAACGCCTGAACCATCATTATTTTTAAATAATAACGGATAACCAACATATTGGTTAGAAAAACCATACCTACCACTAATCAGGGCATAAAATTCAATAGTAAAAGGAGTACTTCCACCAGTAATAATATTACTATTAGTATATAAACTATCACCTAAAGCTTTTGTTTCAAAACTATTTTGACCAAATAATTTATTAACAGATGTTATATCAGCTGTACCTTCTTTGGTCCAAATAGTAGTTGGTATTTTATCAATCAATCCGTTTTCAAAATCAAGAGCAGCTGTAGTGTTTTCATTAACAATAACTTTAGGATCACCTATAACAGCAGGTAAAGGACTTAGACAAAAAGTAATTGTATTTGCAGTTAAATTATAATTAGATGTAGGATTATTAATATCAGAAGTAATGATGCTTAAATTAGCGCCATTTTTTCCAACTAATTTTATTTTTGTATTCAATACATATGATTTATTTTTTAGTCTAAATCGCACTGTTATACTCTTTTTTTATTTTGTTTTAACTATTTATTATTGTGTTGTTTTATACTTACTTATAATTGGCCTATAAATTTTATTATCGTCTAAAGCAATAGTAGCATATAGTACATGTTCTAATAAATTTTCAAATTTAAAATATCCATTTATATCTGTACAAGTAGAATCTATAATCATATTTTGAGAGGTGTCTAATAATAAAACCTTACAATATGGGTAAACAACTTCTAATTCTTGTACATAACCATCTATCATTCCTTTACCAATTGTTTCTTTACCTATTAATTTTTTCTTTTGTTGAAGAGTATTAATATTTGTTGCATTAGTTACAAAACTATTTAACAATTTGTTTGAATTGTTATCATTTGCAGAATAAATAGTTAATGAAAAAGGATATTCAGCTGTCTTTTTAAAATTGTTTATATATAAAGGGTTAAAATTTCCAGATGAAACGAGATTGTTTAACAACATTACTATAACCTTTTATAAACCTAAATTAAAAATATAACAATTACTAATAGAACTGCCATTTGTTATACAAGCTGGATAAAAAATATATGTGTCTTCATAAACAGTAGAAGATGTTGTTCCTCCATTTAACGTTAAAGATGATAAAGGAACTTTTATAACTTTACCATACCATTGTTTAACAAGATCATAACTGCTATTTAAATTAAGACTTGAACATCTAGTCATAACAGCTGCAGGTAAACTACCAATAAGAAGATTTTCATTTTCTGTTGAAAGAAAAATCTCTTGAAATAATATTCCATTTGTAAGTGGATATGGATAAGGCAAGCTATAAGTATTATTATGTGCTTGAGGTCCAAAATTACTATAAGACATATTAAGAGAGTCTTTTAATATGTTAAGCGTATTTGTCCCTGTTTGAGTTTTAACAGAAAGACGAGTTATATTGGAAGCATTGTAAGCTGGAAAACTCAAACCAGAGGAAGAAGATGTATAAGCATCAGTATGAAAACCTAAAGAATTGTTATAACCAAACAATCCCATATTAAAGACAACATTATTTCCATTAAGAGTATTTGCTTCGTTAATACCGTTTAAATCTCCAAACCAATAACTATTTGTAATTAAATGTACGCTACTGCTAGAAGAAGTTAAAGTGTTGTTTAAAAACGAAATAGAACCATCAGCAGTAGTAGATGATGCATTACCTGCATAATTCCCTAACAAAATATACATAAATCTTCCGTCAGAAATTATAGTCCAACGAACATTATGCAGATAAGAACTTAAACTAGTTCCAGCCACAGTAGCAACACTGTTGTCACTTATTAAAGTCATAACATAAGGCGAAAATTTAGTACCATTAGAATGCGTTAAATGAGCAATTGAAGTTAAATTATTAACAAGAGTGCCAGTAGAGCTATTTACATTTTCAGAGACATTAAATTCATAGATGTTAGTTTTATTTATAGTTGTTTGAGAGGCTAATAAATTAGGATTTACAGGATCAGAGAAAGTATAACAAGTTTTACTACTATAGTTATGTTTTGATCTTAAAGTTATCTGAGAAGAAGATTTATAAGCAACGTCCCAATCTAAAGGGCTAACTCTTGTAGAAATTGTACCAGTAGCAGAAGAAGGATAAGTATCATTATCAATAATATAACAAACAAGAGTAAGGTTGTTATCGAGAGATTCTTTTACTCTAAATTTTTTATTAAAGACTGCTTCATTTGCACCAGTTAAAGTTATAAGTGCTCCAACCGTATAACCATGAGCGGAAGAATACGATAAACGAAGAACTCTACCATTACTAGCATCAGAGCCGTTAACAAATTGGGTAGTAACAGAAGTAGGTGTTTTTGTATTATATGTAGTTGTACAAAGTTGTTCTAAAAAATTATATAAAGTAGATTTTTGATTGGCAGGTAATTGTGGAGCTCCAACATCATAGTTAGACATGACTTGCCATCTGTGAGCTTTTGAATTATACATTGGCATTATTTAATTTATCTCGTTAAATGATAGTATTATATTTTGATTTGTTGATTCATTAAATTCATAAAAAGTCATTTCATTGGGATAACTTTCTTCTTCTGGTACTATCTCAATTAGTTGGTTTTGTTCTAAAAGAGTGATAAGTTGTTCAGTAGTTATATTAGTTGCAAAAGGAGTAATTAGATTATCTACATAAATATCAAAAGTACCAAACACTTGTAATAAACTTGAAATTTCAATAGCATCCAAGCATTCTACTTCTATAAACGGAGCTAAACAAACTCTAAGGTCTGTATTATTTTCAAATATTTCAAAAGCACCAGTTTGATTTCCATTAACATTAGGATTAAATGAACCTGATGCAGAACCACCTTCTACAGTTAATCTAATTTGTTGATTGTTATTTGAATTTAAATTTTTAATTATAAAAGTAATAGGACTAGGCATAATAAATCCTCCTTAACTTAAATAAGAGGAGGGGGTGGAACACCATTTGGTTTAATTTTAACATACGTTTTAAAACCCAATCTAAAGTTTTTCATCCTACTAACTTGATATAAATATTCACAAGGCCCTAATAAGATTTCAGTTGTAAATCTATGTCTTTGATATCTAATACAAAGTTGTTTGTTTTTAACATACGCAAAAATAATATCTGCATTATTAGCGTTTTGATGTCTTTGCTCGTCTATGGCTATTTGAGGTGTTAAATACTCTGTTCCATATTCAGTGTGAATCATCTCACCTATATTAGAATCATACCAATACATCCAAGTAGAATTGTTTTTAACATAGACACAAAGAGCTCTTTCATTTAGATCTAAAGTAAAACTAATTGCAGATATGTTAGACATTGTAAAAACTGACTTTACAATCATATCTTCTATATATTTAACGGTTTCATCTAACTGATCATAATAAGCTCTAATTAATTTTCCACTAACAGGATTAATAGAATAATCTTCTAGTAAGTGTGATCTTTCTGGTACTATAAACTCAGATATAATTGGTTCTAAAGAAAGTGTATTTTGAGGAAGAGCCATATCACACTCCTGTATATCTAGACCAACTTATCTCAAAACTATAAGTCATTGTATTTAAATTTGTTTTTGTAATAGGAGGATTAATCTCCCATTTGTAGCCTATATTAGGGTAGCTACCTACTATTAAACCTGATAAGTAAACAGACATAGACTTATGACTGTAGTTATTGGTATCTAGATATAAATTGACTGTTTGTCTGTGTGAAGTGGTTGTAGGCCATGTAGAAGTTTGTCCATTTCTACTATGATATATACCACTTCCACCGTTATCTGAATAACCAGCAGTAAGTTGATTTGGAGATATTTGCATAGGCTTACTTGACCAGTTTCCAGTAAATTCTACTCTACCAAAAGTAGGGTATATTTGACTAGAGTCTGGAAGAATTGTTCTGCCAAGATAAGTGTGTGAAGATATAGGCTGACCATCTTTATTTCTAAGAGTAAAAGAGCCATTAAAACTCATCAATGGATAAACTTTAATTTCAGTAATAACATCTAAAAATTCGTCTGAGAGAACAGTAACAGTTACAGGAGTTCCATCTTGATCTCTAATTAATGCTCTATTCCACATAGAATTGTCAGCCCAACCTAAACCTACTTCTGATAAATTTCCAGCTGCAACACCTTCAGCAAATCTATATCTCATTCTGATACCGTACCAGATAGGATCTTCAGTTGTATTTAGTATTGGTTGCCAATCTTGTCTATCTGTTGTAGTTGCTATTCTGTTATCTAAGCCTGTTTGAGATGGAATAGGAGTAGAAGAACCTGATCCTACAGATAATCTATCTATCCAAGTACCAACACTCATTCTATTAAGTCCAGAATCTAATACAAGATTATTAGACCACCCAGACTCATAATGCGATTTATCTGGATTTCCTTTATGTTTAATAAGTTTAAATCTAGCACCGATTTGTTGTTCAATTTTAAAATTCATTTAATTATCTTCTATTATTTCTATTTCAATATTTTGAGACAGAAGAAGATCTTTTAATTCTTGAATAGTTAATGGCGTACTATTTAATGTTGTTTGTGAATTATTTAAATATACATTTAGTAGTACAGGATTAGTATTATTTACATTTGGTATCAATTGAATATGATTTGTAGACGTCTGAGCACCACTACAACCAATTATAATATTTCGTCCTTCTATAATAGGATCAAATAGTTGAAAAGTGTGTTGAATGTTGTTTTGTTTATCATCATAAAATTGAGGCACAGTATAAAAAACAGAATCAAAAATATTAAACGTTGTTTTTAATCTGTTTGAATCCTTATGATCATAAGCTAAAATTACATTATCACGTAACATGACATCATTAAATTTAAAAGATGTTTGTATTTTTTCTGTTGACGGAGTAATTGTTTTTAAGTCTCGTCCTTTAACAACATCTTGCACAGAAAAAGAATGTTGTATTTTTTCTATAATTGGTTGGAGAGCAATAGTTTCCCCAACAGTACGAATAGAAGCATCTAATACATTAAAGCTTGTTTCAACATCCTCTATTACTTTAGGTTGTGTAACTAACCATACACGCTCTGAATCGTTAAGATAAAACTGAGTTTCTACAGATTCTTCAAATAATAGAGGATAAGGCTTTGAACTAAAATAAGTAAAATCTTCAACTGGAACATCACTAAGATGTACAAATATTTCAGGTGAAACTAATTCTAAATCTAAAACACTTGAACCATTTATTAAAAAATCTTGAATGTTATTAAAATGGTATTGAAGGTCATTAATAGTTATTTTAAAAGGTTGATCATAACTTAATCTAATAGCAACTTCATCACTGGCTTCTTCACAGTTAAAAAATGGTTTAGAAATACAAGCTTGAATAGTTTTAGATGTTAAAAGAAGATTAGGAAATGTATCTTCTGTTTCAGGAATATATTTAAAAGTATTATTATTTATTTTAGTCAGTTGAATAAATAGCTTTAAATTTTTTTCACTAATATTTTTAATTAGTATGCCATTCCGTCCAGGTTTTATTGTATCTGTCCGAACAAAAGCCATAAAAATAAATCTCCTATAAAGGAAGCATTTTATTTTTTATTGTCTAATTATTGTTAAATTTTATATTACATATGATACTATAATTTTTACGGAAGTTAAAGAAAAGTAATTTTAAAACTAATGAACTTACAGGGTAACAATTCTTAAATTGTTAAACACTTTACCTAAAGAATTTTCCATTATTTCTGTAACAATATTTTTGTCTGCTTTTCCAAGTCCTGTCCCTAAAAAATACGTTCCAACTTTAGCATCTTTTCCTAGTTCTTTTCTAATAGCAAACGAAGCGTTTTTAAGAGCAGCTCTCATAGCTAAATAAGAAGTAGGAGATGTACCATTTTGCAGTCCAACAGTATATTGACTGTAAATATTACAGATATATGCTTTTTTGCCAGATTTAGTAGTAATTGGAATAAGAATATATTTTCCAAGTTGATTAATATCTCCTGGAATATATGTACTGTCTGCTTCAACTACTTCTGGATATTGTTCTAAAACTCCAGCAATACCTGAACTACATTGTTTAGAAATTGTTCCTAAACAATTCGTTTGATGCAATAAAACATCAATTTCACCGCTTTCTAATAATTCAATTAAATTTCCTTTTTCAACTTGTAATGTCACTTAATTAACCATCCCATTTATCGTCTATATAATTTATATTAGTACTACAATCTTTAAGATTATGTTTACCATATTCTTTGATTTCATCTTGTATTACTTTTTCTTTTTCAATAAAAGAAAGTGAATCATTTTTAAATTCTTCATTAATCCAAAATTTATTATTCAAATTCAACTCGTCTTTTATATTTTTATGAACACTGTTACGATTAACAATATTCATATTTTTTGCAATATAGTTGCCTTTCATAACAGCGTTCCTTATTTAATTGTTTGCTTAAGTTGCTTCAGATTCTTGAGTTTCGATATCTACTTCACCGCTATCAAGTTGTTTTCCTTCAAACTCAAAAAATTTAAAAGATTTCAATTTTTTAGAATCAAGAACAATACCTTCTTTACGTAATACAACACCTTCATCTGGTACTTTATTAACGCATAAAGTGTCATTACCTTCTAAATAAGTGTCTTTCATTTTTTGAAGAAATTGATTTTGCCACTCAGAAAGTTCTTCTTCATTATTAGGAGAGTTATTTAAATCTTTAAAGAGTTGAGAAGCAGCGCCATAATAGTATAAAGGAACAGCAAGTAAACCTTTTTGTTTCGCCCATTGTTGAATACTATTCATATCCCACTCAACTACGCTTCCATTAGGAGTAGTAGTAGTAATACGATAAATATAGAATTTGTATTTACCTTCTTCACATCCATAATCATATCCTTTTTGGATAAAACATGAACTACCTGGAAGATATCCTACAATTTCACCATAGATAGTCATACCTTCTTCTAAGAAAGGTTTAAGATCTTCATTAACAACACCCCATACATCTAGCTTATAGTAACCAGATTCAGATACTTTTTTATTATCTGCATTATTATGGAAACGATTTTTAATTACAGATCTAGAACTATACAAGTTGCCAAAAGTTGTTTTAACAATATTAATGCCAAACTTAATAAGTAATTTTTCATACCATTTAAGTTGTTTAGTAATCAATACATTAGAGCTTACATGACTCGTTCCATGTAGTTTTGCAGTAATAGAAATAATATCTTCTGGAAAAACAGTATGAATGTTTTTCCCAAGTTGTGGTGTACTGCTATGAAGTTTAAATTGGTTTTCAACTAGTTTAGATTCTTTAACTACTTTCTCGTTTTTTTTCTGAACTCTGTCTGTTTTTTGTTTTTCATTACGTTCTTGAACAGAAGTGTACTTTTTACAAATAAAAATATCATCGTAATAATCAAACTCTGTACCAACTAACTTTTCCCAGTTAATAGAAAGTTTAGTGCCTTTTTCATGTTCTAGCCATTCTTCTAAAGAAGATACAGGAACTATATAACCAACACTTGGAGTACCACGAAGTTTAACTGCTCTGACTCGTCCATGCTTACCAAAAAAGCCTTTAACTTGTGGGTTGCGGTTATCTTCTTTTTTTTCAAAACTGTTAGAATAAGAAAGATAAGATTTAGAAATAGTACATTCTAGTGGAAAATAAATGCAAATTTGTCCTACTTCTAAAGGAGCGCCAGTGATAACATCATTACCTTGAATTGTTGTAATTTTTAATTTATCAGCATTTGGATGCTTTCTAATATTGTTTAGTTTAACAATAGAAGCAGCATAATTTAAGTTAATTTTAGGGGATTGTTTAAACATAAGTTGAGTCACACCGTGATTATAGTTGTTTAATAAAATTACAATTATTTGTCAAATTTTCAATAGAGTTTTCTAAAGTATATATAAGTATACTTTTAATTTTTTCTAAAAAAGCAACAGCTTCTTGTTCTGTTTGAAAAACTAATAACTCATATAGAAAAGCAGTATTTTTATAAAACTTAATTGTTTTAGAAAGTCTTACATTGTCACTTAAATACTTTTGAACATTAAAACAAGGTTGGTAGTAAAGTTTAGAAGGAGCTAAAGACATCTTAACTTTGTGAATACCACGTTCTTGTAGAGTATTACAATTTTTAGAAAGATTAGGAATATGAAGTGTAAAATTAGAAGAAATACGAATGTCTATAACATATATCTCTATAGATTGATTGTTATTAAATAACTTAAGTAATTCTTTCTCTTGTAATGGAGAAGGAGAAGAAGGAGTTATGCAAGACTGAATGATATATCTATGGGCAAAATTCATAAGTTTTTCTCAGTACTTTCTACATCTCTTCGTTTAGTGTACTGCTTCATATATTCTTTTACCATGTCAGTGCTAATACTTTCAGATAATGTATTAGAAATGGTTTTAATTTTATTGTTAATTTTATTATTAACAGTTAATTTTACATAGTCAATAAAAGTACTATCTTTAGTAATAACTTTAGTTAATAAAGATTCAACAGTATTTTTAAAAATATCAGTTTCACATATCATGTTTTGTAGTCTATGATAATAAGAACATTCTAAATTACGCCTAAATTCTGTGTAAATAGAATTTCTATTTACGCTTAAATAAGTTTCAATAAAAGAATTAATAGCTTGATGAACGTAAGATTCTTCATTTTCTTTTGCATCTTTTAATATGTTTTTTACTGTTAATTCTATTTCATTTAATAGAGTTTCTTTACGTAAATGCGAACGTATTTGAGATTCTGCAGTAGATTTTACATAAGTCGGAGTTATAATAGATTCTACTTGTTTTTTAACTAAAGAATGAATAACGTCTTCAGGTATTGTAATTGTTTGTTGTGTCATGTTTTATTCACCTAATAATCTATTTGCTTCAGACTCATTTTGAATTTTTTTAAAAATTTCCCAATTAGGGTTAAGAATTTTTTTATTCTGTTCATATTCTTTATTACAAGAAGAATATGCAGCGTATAGAAGGTCTATAGCTTCATCAATTTTTTTATTAAATTCTGGATTAATTTTAGAATGATAATAATGATGGTCTACAATATGTTGTTGTACTGATTCCATTAATACAGAAGTTGTATGTAATGCTTCATGTCGAAACCATTTAGGTTTTAAGTACTTCTTAGTAATTCCTTTACAAAAAGAAAATTGTTCTTTTTCTTGAATCATTTGTAGTTTCATATAAATAACCTTACATTTATTTGTTATAAATCTTAATAAACTTGTACAAGTTTATTAAGATTTATAACAACAAAGAGTTCTTTGTTGTTATTATATAAACAACTTACTTACTTAAATGAAACTAACCGAGCACCTTTAAGGGCACCTAGTTTACGTAAACGGTTTTGAGTTGCCATAGGAGAACGTTTAACTTTTGAAGCAACATCTAATAAAACATCTGAACGTCCTTTTAACGAAAGAAGGCCATAGTTCAATCCGTTTCCAATAGTAGATGTACTAGTTTTAAAAACACTTAACAGTTCTTTTTCTTCTTTAGAAGTCCAACGAAGATTTGAACGATTGTGTACAACACGTGAAATTGCATGAGCTGAGTATAAGTTTTCAATTACAGCAGTTGCAATTTTATCTCGTTTTAAGACAGCTTTTTCTTTAGTACTATCTTTTTGGGTTAAAAGTTTTAAAAGATTCATTATATTTCCTGATATAATAAAATATAAAAAAAGGCATACATTAATGTATGCCCACCGATAAAATATACTAAGCATTTACATTGATATATTGAATATTTTCTTTAGGTACGCCAAGAAAAGAACAATACATTTCAGCTTTTTGCTTAATATAAGATAAATTTTCAGAATAAGATAAAGATAGCATGCCAATGTCAGTGTAATTATCTACATCTGTTTGATCAGGGTGGATAAGTTTAACATAATAATACTCTGTATTATTAGTTTGAAATGATTTAACTTGAACAACAAACCCTAGATCACGGATAATAGTGGTACTCATAATATTAAAACTCTTTTGTTAAAAAATAAAGGAGACCTATAAAAGTTAAAAGTGCAGCTAAAAATAAATAAAAAGAAAAAATATAATATTTTTTACTTTCTGTTGAAAGTGAAAATGAGTAAGATTGTTTTATATCATACTTATAATAAATAGAAGAAGGTACAACTAACACACCTTTTTTATCTGTTATAAAATTAAAAATAATTTTGCCTTGTGGATCTACTGTTTTCATCTTATCTAAAATAACTTCTGTGTGTACAGGTTGTTCATACCCATTTAAATAGATAAAAGGAAAAGCTAAAACTAAAACGATAAAGGGATACACCAACCATTTAAGACATATATTTTTTAACATGTTAAAAAAATTGTTCATAGTAGAATTACTAGTTAAAATAACAAAATAAAACTATACAACAAGCATAAATTTTTGATACATATCTACAATAGGACGAGACCAAACTGTTTTATTTTTTAAATCTAAATAAACACCAGACGTAGGAAATTTATCTTGGTCCGTAGATTCAACATTAGTCAAACTAAGGAGAACATATTTATTGCCTGTTATACGATGTTTAATAGTACTATTAATATTGTCTAAAAATAGGGCAATTAAAGAATCTAAATCAATACTAGTAGAACGAGAGCTATTAGAATTAGTAGAAGTGTTTGAGGTATTTGTTGTGGATGACTTACTAGATGTTTTATATTGCTCTTCAGCACTTTTAACTTTCTCATTTTCATTTCCTTTAGAGTTTAATAAATCATCTATAAGTTGACTTAAATCAGTATTTTTGTTAATAGGTGTAATTTTAACTTTATCTGTTCCAAATAAAGAAGAAACACCTTTAATAAAAGATTCTAAATTTTCAGGGGCTTTAGTTTGTTTTTTATCAGTTGTCTCTAAATCATTTAAAGCAGAAATAAAGTCGTATAAAAAAGAAGAGTTTTGTTTAGACATATAAACCTTGTTAAATAAAAACGATGTTAATTGAAATTGTTCTAGTCAATGAAAAAGTAAAATCAAGTTTATAAGCTTTTCGCTTATCTAGTTCATTTTCTAATTCACATATTCGTTGAGAAGGGTAGAGTTGATTTGTTTGAAGTTCTACAAATTCTAAAATTCTTTTAGCCATCTCATAATAAGGTACCTTAACTTTTGTTTCTTTATTTTTTAAAAAAACAATAATATAACTATCTAAGCTAGGATAGTTAGGATGAATAAAACATTTAACTTTAAATGTTTTAAGATCATGTGTTTTATTTAGATTAGCTGAATTTTTAGAAGGAAGATGACATTGCCTATTTGAAACTTCAGTTGTTAAATTTCTTATAATAATGCTAGTTAATAAAGCCATAAAGTAAGTAAACTCCTAAACACTGTAAAATTTGTTAAAATGTCTAATTACATTTATAGCTAACTTAGCATCGGTACATTCGCTGATATTATCAAAATCTGCAGTATCGACAAAAAACTTAATCTTGTCAATATGAGCTTTAATATAAGATTTAGTAGAAGGAGATACATGTTCTATTATTTTACAATATTGTTCTAAACCAGTTAAAATCTTAACAGATTGTTGTACTGTTTTATTTTCAAAAATTATGTGAGTATTCGACATTTGTACCTCCTTTACTTTCATCACATCGAAGCTAAACGCTTTTCAATCTCTTCTACAGAAAGACTATTAATTTCGTCTACTTTTTTAGAAGCAAGAGCTTGTTTTAACAAAGCTTTTTGAGATTCAATAGCAGCTTGATTTTGTTTAATCAAATTCTCTTCTTGTTTGACAGAGATAATTTCTTTAATAATAGCTAAACGAAGAGAGTTTAATTCATTTTTAGAAGTAGTTGGTACAGCTACTAAGCTATCTTCATCTGATTCACGAAGAGCTTTTTGAATTGGTTTACCAACTCCATCTAAACTAAGATTAGATTTAGAAGTTAATGGAAGATCCCAAAGATCTTCAACAGTTAAATCACCACGTACAGAAGAAAAACGTAGTTTAAGTTTTGTTGCTTGTTTAAAAATATCAGTTGTTTGAGACATGACAACTCCTTGAATAATTAAATTTAATTGTAAAAGAGTACTATATTCTAGTACTCTTATTGTTTTAAAACACCTAGTATCTTTAAAATACCACTTTAAGTGTACGATGTGTTTTTCCTTTAACACGAACAACTACATCATTGCGAGTTGTTGTATTAAAACCAAGGCCAGATAATTGATTATCTGTAGGATTTGCTTTAGTACGTGCACTTAAAATTTCAAATACTTTACGATGAGGTGTTAATTCATCTTTCAAGAATTCATTATAGAATCCTCTAGCATCTTCATTTGTTTTACATGCATCTAACATAAAGAATACATGTTTAGCACCATTACCTTCTTCACCTTCCCAATGATTAGGAGAATATGTAACAGTATTAACAGGTACAAAAGTATTAGTATTAATATTCCAAATTTCTTTAGAAACAGTACTACCTTCAGATTCTTTAAGTTTACCATACACACTACGTAGTGTAATATTTTTATTTACATCTACTACCATTTCAACCATAACTGCATCATCATTGTAAGCTGTTTCATGGCTATAGTTTGTAATATTACCATCTACTTCAATTTGTAGTACAAATCCAACATCTTTAGTAGAACGTTTACTAAATTGATTAATACCAATTTTATAAACGCCAGGAGTCATAGACTGTTTAGTTTTATATACAATGTTTTCAACTGGCTCTGAATCAGAATGTTTATCTAGTCCATTCATATCTAGGTCTAGCATCCCTCCGTTAGCAGAAGCTCGTCTACGATTACCATAAGAGATTCTTGTGCCTCCTTTAGGTTCATCTAACCAAAGATCTAAGTCATCAGCATTAAACCAACTAAGAGAGATACGTACATCTACATTGTCTACCATTCCACCAAACTTTTTAACAGTATCTTTAATAGAATCTGTAACTTCTCCATTATAATTCCAAGAGAAGTTATTTTTCCACTTAAACATATTAGGAGCAGTAGTATGTGTAGAAGTAATTAAAGACATTAGATTGTTTTTATGTTTATTTTCTACTAAAACTTCTAAAGATTGAGCAGTAGGGAGAACATTATTGATAAAATTATCAATAGTAATTTCTTCTACATTTTTAAGTGTTTTATCTGAAACACGACTATTAGCTTCTTTAGATAAGTCATCAAAAACATTTAATGTTTTTTTAGTAGTAGAAGTAAATAAAACATTGTTAACATCTACATCTGTAATAGTTGCAAAACGTCTGTCAAGTGCGTCTAACAGTCCAAGTTCAATTAACTTATCTTGAGCTTGTTTAATCATGCTACTACTAACAATGGCAGTAGTACGTTTATAATTAGTAGGTGCAGTTTTAAACTCATATGCCTTAACAGCATCTTCTAAATCTTTACCATTACTAATATCTTCTACTAAAGTAGCAATAACACTTCCACGAAAACGAACAGCACTGCCCATTTTACCTACTGTAAAAAATAAGTAACATTCTTTTAATTCTTCAGGTACTTTAAAATATTCTTTTTTATACTTAATAAAGTTAAGTAAAGAAGTTTTAAATTCTGCACCTTTATAAAGAGAGTTACTGTTAATAAGTTCTAATACAGTTTCAGCAGCATCTAAAGTTAAATCTTTTAGACCACGTTCAAATACAGATAAATCTGTACTCATATTACCTAGTTTAGCACCAATACTATATTTATCGACTACAAACTGAGTTGGAATAACAGAATAAAAATGAGTCCAACTAATATTAGGGTCATAATTATCTAATGTTACTTTTGAACCTGCTTGTCTTTCTGTTGTTAAAAAGAATTCTGACAATCCAGTATTTTTAACAGCTTTACTTAAAGCATTTGCAACGTCTTGAAAATAAGAAGGAACAGCAACATCCCAAATAGAATGTTTATTACCATTTTTATCAATACCTACTACATTTCCTAACCGACGGATATAATTTTTATCGTAGTTACCATCGTAATGTTTACGAGCACGGAAAATACCATTTACTTCAGAAGGATATGAATCTAAATACAAAGCATATAAAGCATCGCCTGAGATTTTAGAACGAACCCATACTAAATCTTTTTTAACCATTGCTTGAATTTGTTTATCAACTGCATCTCGAAACAATGCAAAATCAAGTTTATCAGGAGGAGTTTGAATAATTTTAGACATAATTAGTACTCTTTTTTAGCATTGAACATACGAATGAAAACTACTATTTTTTAAAGTAGTATCAATATAACCATATTTTTTAATAAGAGGATTTGCATTTAAATAACCATTTAAACCTTTTCCTGCTTTAGCTAAAGCAATCATAGTTTCTAATTGCCCTTTTTCAAGTGATTCTGATAAATCATAGCGATATACATCTCCATTATGGAATTTAATGCTAATGCTTGTTTTAGTGTATACGTATCCTACGATACCTGAATTTGTAGTGTTTGACATAAATAAGTTTCCTTAAAATTACATTGTTAAAGAAGAAAGTTTTTTTAGATAAGTGTTGTATTTAATTTTATTCTTATTTTTTGCACAGTTCACAGCATTAAACATAGAATCATGCAGCTTCACAATTCTCGCTATTTCATTTGAATTACAACGAACCATATAAGAGTCTACATGTTCTCCAGGACGTTTAGTAAGAGCATCAACAGCATCTCCAACTTCATCACCAAATAAATTTCTAATGGTATCTAAAGTCATAGTTGTGTCTTCTACAATATCATGTAGTATTGCAACTTGACATATTACATCTAAGTCTGTAAAATACAATAAATTTATAGACAAGGAGTAAATATGTCAAATAATTTAAACTATAAAATAATTGAAGAAATTGTTGAAAAGCAATTAAGCAAAACTGGTAAGATTAACTATTTATATTTTGTAATTATTGAAACAAAATATGGAATATGTAAATTACGAAAAGAACAGTTTAAAAAGAATAAAAAAGTAACAAGACAATGTGCTATTAATCCGACTGAATTTTTACAAAACGAATCAAATGAAAAGCATAATTCACAATTTGTCATTCTAGGACAATATACAAAAAATGATGAATTAATAGAGATATTACATAGAGAATGTAATTCAATATTTAAACAAGCTCCTAGTACTCATATAAGAGTAAAAGGTTGCCCAATATGTTCTGGAAAACAACCTAAAACATTTGAGGAGATAGTTGAAATAAGTAATAAACTCCATAACAATTTTTATACGTATATTAAAGTAGATAAAACCACTAGTAATTCAAATCTTAAAATTATTTGCCCTGTTCATGATCTTTTTAAACAAAAAATAAAATTACATCTAAGAGGTAATGGTTGTCCTAAATGTGGTCGAAATATGGGTTGGACTAAATCTAGTTTTATTTCTAAATGTAATAAAAACAATAATGGTTTAGGAATTTTTTATATAATCCGTTGTTTTAACGAAACTGAAGAATTTTATAAATTTGGAGTAACATCCCTTTCCATAAAAAGAAGATATAACACTAAATCATTAATGCCTTATCAATATGAAATTATTCAAGAAATATGTGATCAAGGATCAGTCATATATGATTTTGAAAAACATTTTAAAAGACAAATTTTTAAAATGGATAAAAATATTAATCCAAAGATTCTTTTTCCAGGTAGTTCAACAGAGTGTTTTAAACTTTGATATTCTTCTGGTAAATCATGAACTTGAATAAGCTGTAAAACACCACAGACATGATATAAATAGTAATCTGTAGAAGCATCACCGTATATTTGACCGTTGTGAAACATTTTAGCTAATTGGTGAGCTAGTTGAATTTTTGGAGTAAAAGAAGTTGAATTAAGTGAAGTGGTAAGCATTATTGTCTCTTTAATGTTTAGTACGATAAATTAAAAAACGAACGATAAGGATTCCTATTATAATAGGTAAAGTAAAAATACAAAAAGCAGAACAGATATAAATTTTGGCATCATCGTAAAATGAATCCCACTTAAAAACAGATTTTAAAATAGAAGAGGTTATACCAATAAAAACAAGGTATAAAAAAATAGAAAGTGTGATAGTTAAGACCATACAAGGATAACCTTTATTGTACGTTATAATAATAGGGAAAAGAAGATTTATTAGAATTTGGTATACATGAGAGAGTCGTTACTTCTCTATCTCTACAATGATTGTTTAAGGTGTAGTGAATTACAATTATTCGACATGTATTAGGAGGAATTGGTATAGCAAGCAGGTACATTACATCTGCATTTCCTCTATATAAGGGTAAGGTGTCCTAATGATATTAGACGATTGCTATTAAAAATTATGGCGTAACGGGTGTGACTTGAACACACAGTGCTTTTGGCGAGAGATTTACAATCTCCTGGGGTTACCAATTTTCCTACCGTTACAGATTAAATGAGAGACTTATTACATTCTCTCATTTATTTGTTTTTATTACAAATTGTTTATTTGCTTACTTACTTACTCACTTACCGTTTGCATTAACAACAACGCCTTGACGTTGAGCTTCTGCTTTAGCGATTTCAACACGAGCAGTACGATCTGCTTCCACTTGAGCACGAGCTTGTGCCAACTCTGCAGTTAAGAAAGTAATACGTTCTTGAGCAGCAGTTGCATTTGCTTTAAGAGAAGCAATTTCAACTTTATGATCAGAATCTTTTTGAGCTAATTGAGCTTTAAATACTGAAGTAATTTCAGCAGTTGTGTGCTGAATAGCTGCTTCAACTTCAGCAGTGTTATCTGCTAATGCTTTAGCTAATTGTGCTTCAACATCTTTAACATCTTTAGTTGTAGTTGTAATAAGTCCACGTTCTTTTAAAAGTTCTGCTAATACAGCATCAGCATTTTCTTTCACACGAAGACGTAATTCTGCTGCTTGTTCACGTTGTTTAATTACTAATTGCTCTTCTAAACTATCTAGTTCTGATTGTTTAAATTCAATATCTTGAGTTAGTTGTGTAGAAGCAATAGCAATATTTTGCAGATCTTGTGCAGCTTTAATAACAGAATCAGCAGCTGTGTTTAGAGCTTTAGTAGAACGGTCTACAATAGTTAATGTTTTTTTAACTTCATTAGAAGTTGTGTTTGGAGTTACTTTAGTCATATTAAAGCCTTTATGTTGAGGTTATGAATAGAAAATTTATTTGGTTAAATACGGCAGCAATGGTTTTGTTTAAATAACACCTAAAATTTCAGAAGTCTCATTTAGCATGGGATTATTTGGATCAATAATACCGTTAGATATATTAACTTGAAGGTTTTCTTCTCGTGCATATTTAATACTATTACAAATAGAATATGCATGGTAATCAATACCTCTAGCAAATATAATAACATCTATAATTTCTTGATCTGTAAGAAAAGGATAAGTATGTTTAAGAGATCGTATCATATTAGTGTATTTATCTGGATCATCTTTAAAAGCGGTAATTGCTTCTCTTAGACTAAAATGTGGGTTTACTTGTCTATACATTTTAATCATAGAGACTAAATTAAGAATGTTATCTGTACTCATCTAATTCACTCTCTAGATCATTTATGATATTTTGCTTTGTAGATAATTGGCATTCAGCAGCATCTCTAATATCGTTATTAGACGTTCTAACTGTTTCAAAAATATCTTTTACATCATCATAAATATTATTAACATAATTATTAATATAAGATTCTAATTGTTTAGATTGATACAATTGATTGTAAAGTGGTTCATTTAAATCAGATAAAATATTATCTATATGTTGAAACAATTGATCTTTAAACTCATTTATATTTTTATCAATTTTTGGACAAGTATATGGAAAATCAAAAAACATATTAGACTCCATTTTTTAAATCATTGAATAGTAGCAGACATTAAATAAAATATTCTTATAGTTTTCTTAGGGTTATATGTAACATTATAAGAAGAATATTGAAATTTATATTTAGAAGAGGACACAGTTATATCTCTATTTAAAAAGAAGTTTAATAGCTTCACTTACTTGGTTTAACGTGTTTAAATCAAATCCAGTTTTAGAATCAATTTTATAATAGTTATCTAAATGTCCGTAACCAGCATCTAAACTATCATCTAATATAAAATAATTTTTAACTGTGTATTTTTTCTCTAATAACCAATCAGTAATTTGTAAACCACGATCTTTTGAAATAGAATTAGGATCATATTCTAATCTGTTTTGATAATCTTTATCAAGATACCTTCTAGTTGTACAATCTATAACATCACAATCTATTTTCATTTGATTGTTAACAATGTCACGAAGAGTAATAAGATCAAAAGTCTTGCGCCAAGAAGAAGAGATAACAACTTTAAAATTAAATTGTTGTATAAGTGCATTTAAATTAGAACAAAGAAAAGGTTGATATGTATCGAAGTGTTTTAATTTGTCTTGAACAACATACATAACATCTTGTTCTGTTTGAGTAGTACTATTAACAACACCATCAAAATCTAAAAACAATATATTAATAGGGTTAGATTTCATCTTCTACCTCTGCTTCTTCAAGTTGCTAAAATTCTTCATTAATAAGAAACAATCCTTTTTGTATATAAGGAAGTGCTGGAATTTCAGTAATAATTCCAAGCACAGAAACGTTAAAATAAAGATCTTGTCTATTCCAATCATAACGATGGCCATGATCAGAGTCATAATCATGTGTAGTCTTAACAAAACAAACTACATCTGTACCGTTAATGTTGGCATTGTATGTTCTTTCTTTCTTAAAAGAGATTTGTTTACCTTCAATTTGATAAGAACCACCATTCCATCCAGGAGCTAATACTACTTTTTTCATGGTGTTTTATGTCCTCCATTTTCTTGGCATACAATAATCATATTATACCTTTATTTATATATGGTGGATGAGGTGGGATTCGAACCCACAAGAGGCTTTCGCCATTCTCGATTATGCTTACTACTGTAATTTTCATTACCAATATAATTAATATTGTTTGTAGTCTGGACTATCCATTAGCCATGAGAATATTTAATACTCTTTTAGGCAGGAGATTATAGTCTCTGCACGTCCCTTTTACAAGGTTTCGCTCAGGGTTGGCATATATCTTTCGATACTTAGCGTTCCTTGAATTTACTCCATTCTAATATAAGATTTCTCTTATAAAGACCCAAGTTATTTATCATGAGATGTAAAATGTCTTTTAGAATCAATAACTTACTTAAGTCGAGCGCACTACGACCAACATTGCTGCTCATCCATTAAAATTTAGACAGGTTAAAATACACCATCTTTTTTGTATTTTTCAATACAACGTTTAAAAAACGTTTTCTCTAATCCTGGATTAATTTGTTTTAAAACAGGAATCACTTCATTTCTAATTTTATTTCTATCATAGTTAGAAGTAGAGTTGGAGGGATCTTCAATCCATACCACTTTGTTTTTTTCTACATATCTATCAATTTCTGAATTAAATGTTAATAACATAGGACGAATAATATTATCTCTTTGATAAGGGATAAATTTAGCTGTTCCTTTAATATCTGCCATAATATAAGTTTCTATAGAATCAGAAAGTTTGTGGGCTGTAAGAATAGGTTTATTTTTAAAGAAAGAAAAAAACTTATATCTTGCATTTCTCCACGCTTCTTCTGTTTTCTCTGCACCATAATAAGTACCAATATGAAGAGTTAAATTTCTCTCTCTACAAAACTCATGTAAAAAGTGTTCTGCTTCTTTACCGTGTTCTGTGTTATGGTTAAAATATAGTACAGTTACATCTCTTCTTCCAGCTAAAAGAAAGTTAAGAAGCATCATTGAATCTTTACCACCACTGCAAGCCAAGTAACAAGAAGAAGGAATTTTACCTAATAAATTCATAATGTCATCTACTTTTTGTATATTTTATCCAAAACATACATTTTTTTATTTTTGAGAAAAAACAGGTTGAAGCTCTGTTGTTTTAGAGATTGTTTGTTCAACACTTGATATCTTCAATTCTTCAGGACATTTCCAAAATACATCTCCTTTAAAAATATATTGAGAACATCCTATCATATATACATCACTTTGGGTCTTTAAATATTTTATGGAAACGAGGTTCCATTCCAGAAGTAACTGATTGAACAACACTAGGTAAAGGTTCTCTCGGCATTTCAGCAGTCATAGTTGAAAACTTCATACCTTTTTGAACTAACCTCTCTCTCAACCCTTCCCAATTAAATAATTCAGGAACTTCAGAAGATTCTTTAGTAGAATCAACGTCTTCTTGAGACATCCCAAAGGATGCTAAATGTTTACCTTCTTTAATATCTTGTAAAAATTTTTCATCCATATTGGATACCTTTTGATGTGAATTTGGTCTCCCCACTTGGATTTGAACCAAGGACCACCTCTCCTAATAATGAGGTACTCTACCAGACTGAGTTATGGGGTAGATAAACAGGCATTTGCAGGAGGACTCGAACCCCCACTTTATTTCAAAGTTTAAAAATAGAGTTACAGCTGATATCTATCTCTAATACTTTGAAACGATTTCTTGTATATACCAAAGCTTAACAATTTGAGTTTAAAACTTAACAAGTCGTAACTAGTTGAACTTGATAAATCTTAAACTCAGACGAAATCTGCTGCAAATGATGAAACTTTAATTGGTCTCCTCGGTTGGATTTGAACCAACGACCTCTCCTATAATATTCGATGTGGAGTACTCTAACCTGACTGAGTTACGAGGTAGATAAAACATCTGCACTATTACTTTTAGGTCTAGGTTTAGACATTTTCTTAGTTTCTGTTAATCCGTTATAAACGCCTAATAAATAAGAATAAACACTATTATAGTCAGAAGGGATGCTTAAAGCTTGAACATCACCAAAACAGTTCATATTATAATCGTAATAAACATCATATCTTTCAACAATTTTGGATTTAAATCCAAAACATGTTCTAGATTCATAAGAACGATAATGTACAATATATTTGTTATAATTAAAAAGTTTATTAATGTCTTTAATCAGTTTTAATAGTTCCTTATCTGTTACAGAATTAGATGTAAGATCTGTAATAAATGTTGTCATAACCATGATTTAAACTCTTCTGTAATTATTTATTTAATGTAAGTTTCATTAAATATTTGTTGTATTTAGGATAGTATTTATGTAACACAATACCAAAAATAGTGCCAATTAAGAATGTAAACATTTGTTAATCTTCTGTATCAATTTCTAAAAATTCACTGTCTTTTTCAATTTCGATAGATACATTATTTAGTTTATGTTTTTTTATTTCAGACATAATATCGTATTCATCTACATTAACAACATTTTGTTTACGTAGTTCTTGTTTTTTTAAAAACTCTTGTAAAGCTAAATCATTCATGTTTGTAACTTGTTCAACTGTTAGCTTATCTACAGCTGTTGTATTATTTTGTGTAATGATAATTTCATCTGACATAACACATTATCTTCTTTTTATTTGTTATTTTAAATATTGTTATAAATCAATAAGTTATGGCCCCACCACCAGAACTCGAATCTGGAATCTTCAACTTAGAAGGTTGTTGCATTATCCTATTATGCTATAGTGGGGAAAATATACCATCTAATATAGAGCCACGAGTAAACAAAAAGCTATAGAAGCTGTAAAACATATAACGTGGATTTTATAAAATGTAGAATGTAGTCTGTAGATTGTAATAAAAATAAACTTTGAACTGTAAAATGTAATCTGTAAAAATTTGAAGGAATCAGAATCGAACTGATGCACTATTGCTAAAACTGCAATTGCTCTACCAACTGAGCTATCTTCCAAAAAATATTGTAATATTTTAAGTTCTTTTATTATTTCTATACGCAAAAGAGGACGTACTCTATATTAATTGTTTGCCTATATTAAATGGTATAAAAAACAGAAATAACATAACGTATTACATTATTTCACATTTACTTGTTTTCTGTTAAACGTAGTTATACAGAAGAAAGATTAACATTGTCTACAGTAATAAAAGTAGCAATATTGATTTCAGAAAGAGCAAAATCTACTTCTTTTTCTAAGTATTCATTTTGTTCTTGAAGTGTTTGAATTGTAGAAGCTACAGAAGTATCATTATAGCTAATAATTGAAACAGCATTAAGTAATTCTAAAGCTTGACGATCTTGTAAAGATCCATTTGTTTTTTCAATATTAGTTTGAATTTGACGTTGATTCTCTTCTACTTTAACATTTGCATCTTGAGCTTGAGAACGTACTTTAGAAAGAAAAAGTTTACGATGAGCAAGTTGTTGTTTAATTGCTAACAATTCAGTTACACTAATTTTACGATTATCGAAATTTACAAATGTTTCTAAATTTTTTTTAGCAATAGCAGTTTTTAAATCTACAATAAGTTTTAAATAGCTGTTAACTTTATCTGTATCAGATTGAATACGTTTTTGTAATTCTTCTTTTGTTTTAAAAGTTTTATCAGTTGGACGATTAGCAGAGCCTTGAACTGTACTAACAAAAATACCATTACGGATAAGAGAATTAATTTGGTCGTTGCTTTTACCAATTAAAGAAAGAGCACGATTAATAGAAATAGTAGCCATTTAACATGTTTCCTAGCTGAAGTTTAAAATGTAATAAAAAAATATAAGTTATGCAAATAAAGGTAACATATGGAAATATGTGTATCCTTTTTTAAATTCCACACTTCTTTGTTTTCTTTCATCTATATTATCAACATAGTCTATAAATTTCAAAATAGATGTAAACTCAGAATCTGTGGTTAAAGTACCATATAATTGTTTATATAAATATCCAGCAATATACTCTGCTTTTAGTTCTATTGTTTTATAATATTCTTGATCAATTAAACTATTTGTAAGCGTATATTGGTTTATTAAGTTTTGAATATGATGTGAAAACTCATGAATAAGTATATATTTAATAACATGAGGAAACTTTAAATGTTTTAAAAAATAATTAGGATCAATAAAAAGAGTTTGATATTCATGACTATATTGAGGAGTTAAAGAATATTTAAGAATTTTTTCTTTATCTGTTTTACTTTTTCTACAATATAGATCTGTATCATAGTATAATAAGTTAGGAGATACATAAGTAATAGCATTAGCTTTAATCTTGTTTTGTAATAAAACACATTGAACGTATAAATTAATTTCATTTAACGTATGTTCAATGCTGTCTGTGATATGTTTAAAATGTTGTTTTAAACTGTCTAATAAACTTTTTTCATCGCAAAGATAGATAAGAGTAGCAAATGGTATATAAGTATCTAGTTCTTGCATTTCTTTAAACTCTTTATGAAATGTTCTTCTATCAATAATACTAATTGTCATTGATTAACTTCTTGTTTAATTATTTCTTTGAGTTTAAGTTTATTTTTGTATTCTTCAACAGTTAAATTTTCTGAATAAACAAATAAACACTTATAAGTTACACTTACAGACTCTTTGTTTGTGATAGAAGAGTCTAGTTGTACTGATTTATATGGGACACAAGTAACAATTGCTTTATCAATAATATAATTTTGAGGTGTAATTTCAACTGGTTCTTGACAACCAGATAAACCACATACAACAGAAAGTAGAAATAATATTGAAAATATAATAGTTAATTTCATTTTAAATTTAACCCTATTCCAATACCACTTAATTCATATAAATCTTCTATTTCTTTTGAATCTTTTTTATGGTTCTTTTTACATTCTTTACAGTATGGAAAAGATAAAGCATCTTTTCCAATAGTTGTTATTTCTTTGTTACAGTCTTTACAAAAATGTTTCATAATATAACTCATTTAATAGTATATAATAAAGGAAATACATTAGGCAACTGAGTCCACATAAGAAAATCAGATTGTAAACGTTGATTAAAATTCATTAAAAGAAGTTGAAGGTCTAGAAAGTTTATCAACTATTCTTAACAACTCTTCATCTGCTTCTTCTTGAAGTATGAGAGTAGGAGTAAGTATAGATATATAGTCTGTACCAATAACACTTTTTTTTCTAACTGCTGTAAATCTTTGGATACCAGTTAAGTTCAATTCTTTAATTTTGTTTAACACTGCTTTAATCAAATTTGCATCAATTCTAAAACTACTATCTAAAGATTCCATACGAATTAAATTTTGATTATAGGAGTAAAAATAAATTGTATTTGGTATTTCAGGAATAATTCGTTTAGTTGTTTCGGACTTTTTTACAATTTCTTGTTTTATTTCTTTTTCAATTATCTCTGTTTTTTTCTTGCGAGGAGGCATTTCAGTTCCTTATTATTTAACTACAGGAGTGTATTCAACGCCATCAATAGTAATAGTTGTCTGAACATGAGTAGTTTTTCCTTCAGTTACTTCTTGGTTCGTTGATACAGTAGAATTAGGACAACGAACAATAGTAATTGAACGTCGATGTTCAACTGGAGTAAACCAATATAATTTACAGTCTTCTAAACCTTTAGTTAAATTTAAACCAACAGTTGCTTGAGATTCTGTAGCAGCAGTAGTTGTATTTGCACGAGGAGGTTCACATCCTACTAATAAAAAACCAAAAGATAGAGTAATTAAAAATTTTTTTATTTGTATTGCCATCTAAAGTATTTTTTCCATCTAGTTTTATGAAATTCATGAGTACATTCATGTTCTGTTTTAAAAATAAGACATTTTAAGATAATCATATTTAGTTTTAAATGATCGAAATAACTAAAAGCATTTTCTCCATCACCATGTTTTTTATAATGACATTCTTTTTCATATACATAAGAAGGGAGGATACCAAACCATAAACAATTAAATATAGCTTTAAGTCTTTGTTTCTTTGTTAACATTAGAATTATCTCCAGCAAGAATGTTTAAAACTGTTAAAATACCAGAAGTAGCAGGAGCTTTAATATGTCGACAAGGAAAAGAAAGAGCTGCATCTGAGTCTTCAGTAGGATCTACATAGAAAACTTTACAACCATCTTTAACATCCCATACAAGAGAAGCTGCTGGATAAACTTGAAGAGATGTACCAACAACAATTAATATATCTGCTGTTTTAACAATATCAATTGCATTAGACATATTTGGTACGTTTTCTTCAAATAGAACAATATGAGGTCTTAAAAGGTGACCATCACTTGCTTCTTGCATTGGTTTAATACCTTCTTGTCCAACTGGAACAATAAAAGGTTCAACTAAATAATCAGGTAAACTACCAACACCTTCACGAGATGTTCTAGCTTTTAAAAGATGTCCATGAAGATGTAATACATTTGTGCATCCAGCTCTTTCTAACAAATCAGAAACATTTGTAGTTATATGTACAATATCATATAAAGTTTCAGCTTGTGCTAAATCAATATGTGCTTTATTAGGTACAGCATTAAGAACTTCTATTCTTCGCATGTTATAAAAATCATTAACTAATGTAGGATTTTTATTCCATGCTGTAGCGGTACAAACATCTTCAATTTTATGATTTGCCCATAGAGCTTTAGGACCTGAACGAAAAGTCGCAATATCGCTTTCAGCATCTAAGCCAGCCCCACTAAGAATTACTAATTTCTTTTTCATATAAAATACCTTGAATACTTTTTGTTAATGTATTCAGTTCAGGAAGTGTTGGACAACCAATAGTTCCAACATTTACTTTTGTTTGTTTTTTAGGAGACTTATCTCTTGTTATTTTAGTTTGAAATATTTTAGAAAGAGTTTCGTCTAATTCATCTTCTTGTGCTTCTGTTAGACACATATATTGTTGTTGAAATAATTTTTCAGACATCTCAATATGTTTATATTTTTCTTCTAAGTCTTCTAAAGGAGAATTAAAATTCATATTATTTGCCTAATAAGATAATCTGTAAAGAAGGATTATCCATATAGAAAACACATAAAAGTGTTTGATATTTTATAAAACTTTCTGGAGTTGTATAGATCTTATCTACAGACTGACCTCTTAAAGATCTTTCAGTTAATTTATTAAAAACTCTTACAGTAGTTTTATATAATAATTTTTCATATACTATTTTTTAAACAGGTGTAAAAACTTTAGAGATAACATTATGATCTTTAAATTGTTCTAGAACTGTAGGTAAAATAGTATCATCTGCTACTAATATATTCATATTTCATTTCCTAATCTAATTAATAACTGATTAACAGGATATAGATTTTTCAATTTTTCTTCTTGTTCTAATTCTTGATTAATCCAATGTTTCTTAGGATCAGGAAGAGTATAAATAGAAGAAGGATTTCTTCTTAGATAAATACCAGAAACGAATTCTTTGTCTTTAATTTCTACAGTAGTTTTAATAAAGTAATCTTCAATATTAACTTTTTGTCTTTCTACTAAAATTTGACTAATAAATCGTCTAAGAGAAAGTGGAACTTGTTTTGTATAAATAGTAGAAGACTCTTCATCAAAAGAAAGAATCTCTACAGGAATATCATATACTTTAACGAACATTATTTATTCCAAGGGCCATTACCACTTTTTTCAACTTGATCGATTTGATGACCTAGAGAAGAGATATTGTTATTTAAATTATATTGAGGAGTTGTATGACTAATCCTATTAGTCATAACTGCTTTTGAATTTATTGTAAGAGTATATTCAGAAGGAATTGTAAGATAAACATTATTACCAATCACTTCTAAAGATACTCTATCTATGTTTATCTTTGACATTGATTATCGAATCTCTTTCGTTAATTCAGCTTGTCTTAATATATTAAGTCTTTTAAAAACTTCTTGATAAGCTGCATCTATTTGTTTTAATAATTCTCTATGAGAGTCTGCTAACACTGCATGGGATCTGTAGACTTGATAATACATATTAGTCGTAGCCCAATGACACTTTAACAAAGCTACATAAGACCATTTATTCGGTTCTAAGTATTCTTTAATAACACCTTGTTTAGCCTCTTCATAATATGGATTATCAAAAGGAGTATTTAAAGCTTTTTGAATTTCTTCTTTAAATCCTACAGGATCTAATTTATTACTTTCAGTTTCTAAACGTTTTGTATAATCTTCTTTCATAGCTTTAAGAAGACTAGGGTCTTGGGTACTATGACTCATTTGGATTCCTTATTTTGGATATAGATTGTCTTGAGATACAGCAACATATTGTTTCTTTAAATCAAAAGCAGTTGTAAAGTAATTAAAATTTGTATTAATACCTACAAAAGAATAAGAACCATCAGCTTTTACTTTTTCCCATGCTACTGGTTTTGCACTTGATCTTTGAAAAAGATAAACAATTGAATTAGGGTATATTTTATTATCAAACCGAACAAAACCTTCTAAATTTCCAATTGTATTTCCAAGACCTAATTCTAATGGCTTGACTTCTAAAACAGTATACCAGCCTGATTCAATCATTTTATTAATTAAAATATCTGCATATTTTTCAATAATTGATTTGTATTTTTACATTAAAATCATTTGTATTCATAATTTGTAATCTTTTTATATATTTTAAAACATAAAGAATTATTATTAAATCTAACACCAATTCCTAGAAGATAACGAGTACCTTTAGTTATTTTATTTATCTTATGATATGATTTAGATGCATCAAAAATAAACAACCTGTTATTAAATCCTGAGTAAATCATTTTATTGCAATAAAACGTACCACCTTTTTCTGGTTTTTTAAGAACAAAATTAAATCTGATATGATGATCATATCCAAAAGAAGGATCTTTATGTCTTGGTATGTAACTATTTTCCTTATATTTAAATAAATAACAATCAAACTTTTGAGAAAAATATATAGTAAATAAATCATAACCTAAATGAGAAAACCTATCTTTTCCCCATTTAAATGCTTTTAATGTAGGGGTAGTATGTTTTTTAATATCACTCTCCTAGTTAAACAGGAGGTTGATTAATACTAACATTGCCATTTACTGTAGCAATAGTTTTAGTTGTTCCTTTAGACTTAGAATTTGAAACATCTTGCAGACTTGAGCAACCTAATTCATTGTTAATGGTAATATTACCATTAACAGTTCTAATATCACCTGACACAGAGCCGCCTACAGAAATATTACCACCTTCAGTTTTAACAGAATACAAAACATTGTTTAACACAGTAATATTGCCACTAACTGTTTCAGCATTGTTTATTTGACCTTCAACAATAATATTAATTTCTGGACCAATAAGTTCTTTAATGGGAATAGTATCGCTATCAAGTTTAATATGTTTTTCGGTTACCTTAACATTGTTAGACCAATATTTTTTACCATTAATTGTTAAAGCTGCCATAATCAACCATTCCCATATTTTTTTAAATAACATTTGTATTCTCTTTTATTGTTAAAATTTCTATATGCTGAGTATAAAAAAATAGCTAATAAAATTGTAATAATTATAAAAACGTTTTTTTTAGTTTTTACATATATTACAGCTCTTGTTTGAGAGTGTACGATACATCAAACGGATTTGCAGCAATATTTGTTTTTTTACATTGAGCTAATATTTTACCTACTAAAGAATTAAGAGCTTTTTCTGAGCCTGCTTTATATTGTTCGACTAATTGTTTATATTCTTCAAGAACAGTATTAATTGCATCTCTTATATCTTTAGTAATTTTAATATTAGCTATTTTTGAATCTTCTTGTGCTTTTTTATTAGCTTGTCTATTTATTTCAAATTCAGAATTTCTTTGTTGTTGAATTCGTTGATTTGATTCATGCGCTAAACTTGCAAGAGTTTTAATTTCTTGCCACACCAAGTTGTTTTCAATTTGATCTAAGAGATGGTAACTTTTCAAATGTTCAATACCATCTATTTTAAAACGACATCCAAAAAGTGTACCACGACTTGTTTTTCCTTTAGGATCATTATCAATAATCCAAGTAATATGGTGAGACATTATTCAGCTGCTCGCTTACCCCATACACCCCAACCAGGCATGTAACAATTTGTCCCGACATAGTTATAAGTAACATACTGAAAATAAGGGCCTGATCTGCAAAAATTTGAGACATAACCATATCCATCGTGATACCAATGGGCGTTAGCAAGAGTAGATATAGTTGTTAAAGAAAAGAATGTAATAAAAGCTACAAACATTGATAAAAATAGTTTTTTCATTTACTGTTCCTTTGAATATAAAATTTATTCAGATGGATAAATAGTTAATTTGTTTGGATCTATTAGTTGTTGTTCACAAAGATAGGTAAATAGATCTGCTGGAGATAAGTTAAAGTCTTTTAGTTTTAATGCTTGCGCACAAGCTAAAGAACAAAATTTTTTATTTTTAGAGTATAATGGTATTTTAAGTGCAGATCCAATAGCACCTAAATAATCATAAGATTCGCTAATATGTTTGAAAAAATAATTTTGAATTTGTTTTGTCAGTTGAGTTAATTTTTCTTCGTTTTCAATTTCAATGTCATAAACATGCCAATGTTTTTTATTTAATGAAATTAACTTAGAACGAACACCTCCATCTCTAGAAGAAGAAGAATAACAAAGACTAGGTTTATTTTTTAAATCAGTGTAAGTAGAAGGATAAATTAACTCACAGTGAGAATAAGGAGATTCGGTAAAATACCCAATTAATTGATCTAACCAATTACCATACTGAGCAATATAAAAAGCAATACGTAATTTTAATGGCTCTTTTAGTGAGTCGACTTTTTTAAAATCGTTTTCATATTGTGTTAATACGTTGTTTAGTACATTAACAGCTAAATCAGCAGCCACAGTGTTCTCTCCATATGTACTAATGGTTTTTTTACATTGTTCACGTAAAGCAAACATTTGAATCTGTTTTGGATCTTGAGTAAAATGAGACATATAGAATCCTATGACTGTTGTTCAATAGTAGTTTATTTTATTACACAATTTCAATTGGAGAAATTACTACTGGTCTTACAATTTTATCTATTTTTAAAACTTGAAATTCACAATTAGTTTCACCCATTGCTAATGTTTTTTGTAACAGTCGTTGAGCTTCTTTAATTGCTTCTGCTTGTGTGTCGTGAATAAAAGGTTTTTCAGTGAAAGTATAACTTTCAGATAGAACAGATTTTTTAACAACAATATAACCTTTTTTAGGAACAGACTTATATTGAGACGTATTCATTTTTTGATCCATTTTAAATTGTTTTTTTCTAAGTAGTTCATAACGAATAATAATTGCATTATGACTTCTTTTGTGTACTTGAGATAAATGTTCTATAGTATTACTAGTAAAATTTTGTAATAAATATGTATCTTCATCTGAAAACCAAGTAGAAAAAGATCTGGTGCAATGTTTATATTCTTTCTTGTTTAAAAATTCTATACAACGTTTTTCTGCTTTTTCACTAGCATATATTGTTTTAAACATTTGATTCTCATTTTATAGATGTTCATAAGCTATTTCACAGATGTCCGATAATCTTTGATAAATGAATTTAAAGGTAAATGAAGTTGGTTTAATAGAATAGAATAATCATATTCTATTATTTCTTTTTCTATTGTTTTTACAACAGATCCATAAGGAACAATAAATTGAGTTATTAAATAAGTATTTAATAGCTTACAATTTTGATCATATAAAAAAATATTTAAATCTGTTATAAATACTTTATATTGTAGTTGTTTCATAGTTGTACAAAAAAAGAATAAATAACTAAAGAACCGCCAGAGATTGTCAATAACATAAAAATTGCAGTGTATATAACTTTTACTAAAGTAATAGTTGTTTTTAACTGTTTGTCATTTAAATCTTTTGAAATTTCTAAAAACTTTTCATTTTCTTTAAAAATATAGTTATCTAAGTTTTTATTTAATTTGTTTAAATTAACTGCTCCAAGCACAAATATAAATATACCACAAATAAACATAACAATTTGCATGACATTACTTTCCTACAATTAACTAATAATGTTGATTATGTATTTGAATTATTGGTTTTTAAATCGATAAATACTTTATTTAAAACTTTATTTTCTAACAGTAATATAAATAGCAATTGGATAAATAAAAATAAAGTATCCACTCCAGTATTGATCTGGTTTATCAACTCTAAATAAAGCAGATTTTAATTTTTTAAAGTTACGATTAGTAATACAACGCCAAAGATAATTATTATCTAGTTGAATTTCAAATTCAAATTTAATTTTCATTTTCTAAATTCTCTAAATGAATTTAATACCAATACCACCTTTAGCAATCCAAGGATCTAAAGATTTATCACGATCATCTACTAATACATGTGTTTGGAAAGAAGGAAACAATGCTATAGTTTGGTATTTAGTTTCAGCCTTCTTAGAAAAGAAAGCAGGAATATCTCCAACATGTTCTTTTAACCAATCACGTTTAGCTTGTTCAATTTCAGCTGCTTTAGAAGTATCACTAGTAGCAGAAAGAATAACAACATGTTCATATTTAGATTGATAATATTTTAAAAGATCTAAACCTTTTTGAATTGGTTTCATACTACGAAAGAAATCATATGTAAATAATTCTTCTTTAATAGGATCTTTTTCTTCAGGAGGGAGCTTACTAAATTGTTCAATAGGAACTAATTTAGACATAATTGAATTGTATTTTTCTTCAAAATCAGCTAATACACCATCCATATCAAAATAGATAATAACACTGTTTTTAGGTTTCCAAAGTTTAGCATATTGAAGAACTTTAGGAATATTATCAGACCAAACAGGATACACTACTGCACATGATTTCTCACCACCTAATGTAGTATTTTCATGTCCTAAATAAACCTTATCTAATTGTTTAATCTTTTCAAATTCTTTACGGTTTACACGTACTACACATTTACGAAATGATTCATGTAACCATTGATCATATACTAAAGGATCACTTAAATGTGGACGAACCCATTCTAAATGAGAACCTAACATACTATGAGCTACAAGAGTTGGTGTCATAAAATCACAAACCTCATCAAGAACCGCTATGTATAGTTTAAGGTAAGGTTTTTCTTTAGAAGAATATTTTTTTAAATATGCATTTTGAGTATTTAAAGAGATTCTTTCTGCACGATCTCTAGTAAAACCATAAGATCTTTTGAGTTCTTTCATTAATCCCAACCATACATACCTTGAGTCGAATGGCAAATACCCATACGTTCTCTATAATCATATTCTTCTTGGAAGTGACGTTTTCTTTGTGCAATTTCTGCTAATTTTTGACGAAGTTCTTCTTCTCTTTTAGCTATACGTTTATCAATTTCTTCTTGAGTTTCTTTATTTTGTTTCATACAACTACCATAGTCATGCCACTAGCAGATACTTTCATATTTAAACAATACTAAAAGTTATATTAGTAACAAGATGTTTAATGTCTGAAGGAAATGCTAATTCTGTTTTTCCTTTAGAGTTAATATGCTCTTTTATTGTTCCAATGTGCCATAAACCATCTTCTTGTTTACTTGTATATTGTATCCATTGATTTGCTGTTAAACCCAAAGATTCAGGAGTATCTTTAAAAGGGCGAATTAGCTTAAGATTATAATTAATATTTTGTAAAGACATTTAAATTGATATCCACTTTTATAACTTTTACATTATTTTTCAATAGATGTAAAATACCTTTATTAGATCTATATTCATCTATATAGTAAAACTTTTTAATTCCCGCATCTACGATATCTACACTACATAATTCACAACAACTGTGTGTGCAAAACATGATGCTATTTAAAGCACTTTCATTACTTCTTATTAAACCCATAAGAGCATTGCGTTCGCTATGACGCAGTAATGGATTAGTTGTACCATCTTCTAGCTCACAACAACCTGAAATGTGTTCTGGAAGGGCATTATACCCACATGAAATAATTCTGTTGTTTTTTACAATAACGCTTCCAACTTTTAATCTAGTTGCGTTTGAGCAATTTGCAAAAGCTTGAGCGCATTTTAAATATGCAATAATATGCTTTTTTTTCATTTAAAAATCGTCACAATATTTGTCATGTTTAGGTTTCTGTTTTTTATTTTTTTTATTATTTCTAGATGGTTTTGTATAAGACTGGTCAATCATATAATGAAGAGGTGCAACATTAGCATCTTCAAAACCATAAGATGTTTCATCTCGTGATTGTAAGTAATCGTTGATTTCTTGTTCAATAGAAGTAGATTTTTGCATTTTTTTAAAATTCAATATAGTTAAAAAAAAGAAATAGGGAAGTAAAAATACTCCCTATTTTTATTGATCACATTTTAAGCTGTTTTTAAAGGTTTTGCGTTTTTATGATTAAACTTTTTAATTTTGTGTAAAAGTTTTTTCAATGCAAAGTAACGAGCATGTAGTCGGTTATCAGGATCTCCTTTATAACGTAATACAGTTACATTTAAACTTTCTAACACTTTTTCAATGTTTTTTGTATCTTGTTCAGAAATAGAACTGTTAAAAGGTGTTTTAGATAAAATTATTTTGAGATTAGTAGTTTCACTATTAGGGTAGTTATAGATAATACGATAATCAGCAGGTAATGTTTTATTTAACAAAGCAGATGTAGTTGCTTCAATATTTTGTAAATAATCACGAGTGATCATTAAAATTTGTTTTGGCTTAGAAACATTAATTTGAGTTCGAATATACCAATCAATTAAAGCCCGTGTTTCTTGAGCATCTGTCATTACATATTCATTATCTTTGTAAAAATATTTAAAAGCTTCTGGTTCATCTACAACAGCAGGTTCGTAAACGATATCACTAAATACATTTGTATCTTCTAAAGAAGATAAATGTTTAGAAATTTTAGATAGCAGTACAGCACGACCTTCTGCACGATTATATTGATCTTCTTTTTCACAGTAAGCAGACCACATATAAGTATTATTACCAGCAGATATAATACCAATTGTAAAACCATTATATTTACTTGTATCATACTTACGGTGATGTTTCATGCCAGATCTAGACAATTGATGTGATACGTGATAAACACGAAGACGAGCGTTAATATCATCATCTAATACACCATTTTGTAACTTAGAAAGAACAGCTTCTTCTAGTTGTTTACAAGATTGTTTAAGTGTTTGTTGATAACGTAATGAAAAAGGAAGTTTAGATTGAGCAATAAGAGTAGACATAATCTATATGTACCTATATAACGAGAATTAAAAATGAATTGAATTGTCTAACAAACCGAGTAAATGAAGTTGTTTTAAAACATCTTCTTCATTTTTTGATTTAACTTGAATAGCCATTCCACCTGCTTTACGAAATTGTTCACAGTTAGAAGTATAATCGTCTAGTAACAAAGATGTAGAAGAAGCATATTGTTGTTTAAGGTATGCCCCTTTCACTAAATGAATGCTAAGATTTTCTAGAAGATTATATTTTTGCAACCAATGATATTTTTGAGTACTAATACTACTATGTTGATTTGTTAATTGACTAGTAACAGAAGAAAGAATGTGTAGTTTAATACCATTGTTTCTCCAATAATCTAAAATAGATGAATAAGATTGGTAAGGCGTTGTAACAAGAATTTTATAAAGATTTGTTGGTTCTGATATTTCAAATACTTTTTTATCAATAGAAGAAATAAGATGTTTAAAAAATACTTCACTCTTATTACCTTTAATTTCAGCAAGTATTAATTCAGATTGAAAAGAATTATTTAACTTTTGAAGAGCACCTTCTAAGTCCACTAATACTTCATCTAAATCTAAATAAATATCTGTAATACAGTGTGGATTAAACGTATGCAATTGTTACTCCTATAATATTTTTAATCTTTTAAAAATTGTAAGAATGTTTTTGAATTTGAATGGCAACAGCCCCAAACTAAAAAACAACATATTAAAACAAGGAAAATAAAAGGAATAATACAAAACAATAAGATTGTTCCAATAAATGTAATTAATGGATAAATACCTTCATCATATTTATCTTTATACTCTATTAAATGTACTTTTGAACCTTGAGGATAAGTATTATACACTTCTTCTGTTACTTTAATATATTTTTTAGATGTATTAAGTTTTAAATAATACTTTTTTTCATCATCACCAACATCTTTTTCTTTATGTTTTATAACAATACCAGATGCAATAGGTTTAATATATTTACCTTCATCTATAATATTTTTATATGCTGTTAAACAACAAAAATATATAAAAAATGACAAAGCCAAGATAACAAAGAATTGAAATATATTTTGTCTGTTTTTAAATATATTTAAATTTTTAACAATTAAACTAAGCACAGTTATATCCCTGTTTTAACTAATTTACAATCTGTTTATATAAGAGTTATAAACTTGGTTAGGTTTATCGACAATGAATTGTTTTAAACTTTCTTTAGTTTTATGAACAATAACATTACTAGTAGCATCTGAAAATACATTGTATGTTTGAAATTTATAACCACCATTAACAACATATGGAGAAGGTTGCAATTGATTTTTAAATTTAATATGTACATATCCTGCTTCTTCTGTCCAATACATTTCAGTGTATTGAAGTTCATAAATAGGTTTATATACTTCCTGTATAATTTCAGTTAACCATTGTTTGTGTTCTAAGGATAATTGAGGATAAGGAGTTTTACTCATTGTTTTTAATCTCTTTAAATTCAGATAAATCTTTGACAAGGTTTAAATCAACTCCGCCAATACGTTGATAATCTAATCCACCGTCAGTAAAAGTTTGATTAGCGCAACTACACATTACAAAATCATGCCTATGCTTAGAGATAAGAATAGTATTGCAAGATAAACATAATACAGAGTTGGATAGACGTTTAGTTTGTTTTTCAAAACTAGGAATAATAACACTCATAAAGACCTGTTAATTATTGAAAATAAGTGATATAACAATTACACACAAAACAGAGAAATTAAAGAAAGTATTAACAAATAGACTAAGAATTTTCCCTACATTCTTTTGTTTTTCTCAACCTATCTTAACTTTTTTACACCTGTTTTTTTATTTCTACTTGTATGTACTATGTTAAATTTAGGTTGTGTTGCTTGTATATATTCTTTTTCCATTTCAAGACTTTCTTCTTTACTTAAATCTGTTCTTAATATTTGAACAACAAGATAGTCTGGATCTTCAAAGAATAATTTATTTAACTCAGTATTATGAGAAGCACCAGATTTAGCATGTAAGTGACGTATACCTTGTATACCACTTCCAATATAAACTGGTACTCCTTTATACAATACTTCATAAACCTCATATAACTGTTTATGTTCTTTAATATTGTTCTCCTTATGTTTTAACATTTAAAGCAGTAAGTGTATCAACAATGCGCTTAATTGAAAGTATATCTACATCTTTATGTTCAAATAAATTAGATTTTAATTCATTAGAATATTTAGTACATACAACTACATTACCTTTAACATATCCTTTATTGCAATCAATACGATCAAGAGTTGGATAATCAGGGTGATCAAGAGTATTGTTAAACTTTTTTTTAGTATAAAAACAAGTTTTACGAGACATAAGACGTTTAACATCTGATAAAGTTAAATTAAAAGCTAACCCTCTTCTTTTAGCTGATTCTAATACAGAAAGATATTTTTTAACAATTAATACTTGTTCATCTGTAATCTTCTCTTCAATATCACAACGATTATATTTAATAGAAATAGATGTAAATCTGTGATTTTTAAACATAATTTTAGATGGTGCAGTTACTAAAATTATATAGTCTTTAAAAGATTCTTTTAAATTATGACGAATCTCTAATAATGTTTTTTCACATTCAAATGAACCTTGCATATTAGCGTTTGTTTTAACAGGAATAGAAAGAAAAGATTGATAACGAAGAAGAATATGACCTAAAGTTAATTGATCATTTTTAAAAGATAATAAAAAAGGCCACTTTTCTTTCCAATTACAAGTACATATTTCATTGAGTGTTAAATTTTTCAATTGTTGAAGAGTATTATTTTCCATATTAATCTCATATGTTAATAAAAATCAGATTGAGATAAACCTCTTACAGTGTAAGAGTTGCATTTTCCTGAAGAACAAATATTAAACCCACCTGAATCTGTATATACATTATCTCCAATGTATCCACACCCATCACATTGAAGAGGTTCTTTTACATTATCAATGCAAAACTGTTTAAAATGGTTAAGTAATAATTCAATATTTTGTTTACCAATAGGATTTTGAGAATGTACTACATATTGAATATGATCTGCTTTAAAATGTTCAGAACAATCTAAACAGCAGTCAATTAAATATTGAGCACAATCTTTTCCTGTTGCTTCAACATTACTACCACAACTAAAAAAGTCAGCTAAGTCATGATCAAAAGAAAAAAATACATTTTCAAATGATTCTAACTTCTCAACAGTTTCAACAAATTGTTGATATGTACGTACAATAGTTGTATCTACTTTATCTATTTCAAAAGGGTATTGTAACCAAGTAACATCTTCTACGTTTCTTTCATCATCTAAGAAAATTAATTTCTTAGTCATAATTTTTTCCTTACAGGATTGTACTTAACTTCTGTTCCCATCTCTACTTGTCCCTTGATGTGTAATCTGACAAGAATGTTAATAAGATGTTTTTTATTATTAGGGTCTAATAAAAAACTAGAAGTGACTGTATAGTTCTTAAATGCTTCGTAGAAAGATCTTTTACTAGAGGGAATGTAACTCCACTCTTTATCAATAAGCACGTCATATGACGTGCTGTGTTGATTTTTGTCACGTTTTCTAAGTAATACTACATTCATTTAATAGTCTACACTCCATTTAATTTCATCCATATATTGTTCATTTAAATCGTATGCATCGAACAAATTATAACAATAAAAATTATCAATATAACCATTATTAAAAATAGCACCTAAACGACTAGGAGGAGTAATACGTTGATTCATTGGTAGAATAGCATGAGATACAAATACATTTACTTCTTTAGCGTTATATGTGTTTTTTAACATTTTAGCTAACTCAATAATTGAATTTCCAAAATCCACAAGATCATCGAGAATTAATACTTTTTTACCAGTTAAATCAATATTTGTATTTAAAGATAGTTTAATTTCTTTTGTCTCAGGATTACGTACTTTATCTGCTACAAGAACAGGAATATTATAACGTTCACCAATAGCTTTTACTTTTTTATAAGCACCTTGATCTGGGCTAATCAAGTAATCTACATCTTTTAGAATATCGTATTTATCTTTACAAAATACAGAAACAAGAGAAGAGAGTGAATCTACAACTACTTTATTTAAAAGAGTTTCAATTACATTTGAATGTGGATCAGATACAAAATAAATTACATTGGAAAAAGAATTTAAAATTTTACAAAATGTTTTAAGAGTAAAAGGTTGTACAATAGCTCCCGTGTTTACAGTACGATCTTGGCGACTATTAGGAAAATAATCCAAACTACAATGAACAGTAAAATTAGAATATTCCACAGAATTATTAAGATGGTCTAATAAATATATAAGAGCTAATAAACCAATACTATCTTTAATACGTGCATCAATATTGATAGGATCATGAGTATTTAAATCGTATAAACAAGAAGGAGGGTAAGTTACATTAACACTGCCATCTGAATATTCAGAAATGTTTATTTCAACTTTATTAAGATAAATAGTAGATTTAGAATGATTCATATTAGTAATCCTAATTTGTACAATTATTGCACCATTAAAGTGCTTTTGTTGAAAATAAGTAAAAAGATTGTTAATATGTTTAAGTTGTTTTAAAACAACTTAAACAATAAAACATTATATTTGCTAATGGAGATAGGAATGCAAATACATATCAATATGAATACAATGGATAAATATATTCATGCACAAGAAGTTACAGTAACTAAAGCTAACCCAGTTTTAGATACTTCTTTATTATCGTCTAAAGGTAAAGAATTACTAGTAAAGTTGCAAGAAAACCCTAAAAGTTTTTATTTTAAAATGACTACAGTTGATTTAAATGTACTAAAAAATGAACTTAACGTAGTAGTTCCACCTGCACCTACTTTAAGTGTTAATTTACTTGCAACATCAGATACTTCAAATGGACAAGAAGAAGTAACAACACCTTTAACTGCTACTATAACAGGTCTAACAACTCAATTAGCTAATGGTACTGTAATTACTTTAACTATTACAGATGGAACAACTACAGTTAATACAACAGCAACAGTACAAACTGACGGTTCTTATACTGTTACTGATGTAAATTTAGAAGCGTTAGAAGGAACTATAACTGTTACAGCTACAAGTGGTACTTTAACAGCAACAGATGTTGAAACAATTACACCAACTCCTGTAGTGTTACCAGTAACATATAACATATTAAAAACAGGTAATACACTTGTAGTCACATTTAGTGAACCAGTTAAATATAATGGACTTCCATTAGAAGATTATGCTGGAAGTTCAATTGACTTTATTAAAAATACATCATATACAAATCAATCTTCAGCTCTGCTTGATCAAGCATTAGATGAAACTAAAGTTGTATTAAATACTACAGCAACAAGTTATAGTTTGAGACTAGAACAAAACTTTTTTAATAAAGACATATTTAAAGCTTTAGATGATTCATTTGTTGGTGGCCCTGATGAATGGGCTGGCAATGAAGATGGTTTTTATAGAATCGATTTCTTGTTTAAACCAGAAGCATTTACATCTCTTACAGATGTAGTTGTACCAGCTAACACAATAAATCCTACAGTAGATGAGTTAAAGATCACAGTTTACACAACAGCTAGTCAAACAGTAACTCAACATACTGCAGAAGATTATGAAAATTCAAATATTTTAGGAGTATTTGACAATACTCCAGTTTACATTTTTGAATAATTTCACAGCTCTATGAATTAAATAAACGATTAATTACAGTTTCATAAGACACTTGATTCTGTAATTGACCATTTAAGAAAATAGTTTGTAGAGCTGTTTCTTTTTCTTCTTCCATACTAACATTATCAATTAATGAATACTCTCCATTTTCCCCTTTCACAACTTTTAAAAATCCTTTAACAGAATTTTTACTAGCATCTGTTACAGGTTGTTTATAAACAGGTACAACTTCTCCATTTACTACAAATGCTGATGCTTTAATAGCAACACCTAAATCATCACGTGTAATCCCACTTAACATCCAAGCACCCACTGCCAAACAAAAGTTTTCAATACTAAATTCATTATCAATAGTTTGTTTATAGATTTGTTCGATACGTTCAAAAAACATACCATCACCATAGACAACACCAATATGTGAGTCTAATACTTTAAACCCTTTTTTATTAACAGTACCACCAAATGTATCCCATAAAGAACGTACAACACCTTTTTGAATAGCAGGAATATCTTTTACATTTACTAATTCTAAATCAGTGTCTGTTGCTTTGTAGTAACGTTTAATACCTTGTTCGTTGTAACACCAACCATATTCATTTTCGTTTAAACAAACATCTAAATCTTCATATGAATCACCAATATACATTTGACCACATAACACATCTACTGGATTACCACTATCAGGACGAAGAATTAATTTACCATCACGTTTAGTAATAATATCTTTAAGAGCAGGAACAATAAGTTCTACTGTCCGCCAAAAATCGTAGGTATCACTAACATACGCAAACAAGCCAGTAGGATATACAATTGTAAGTAAACGTCCTAAATTAAAGCATTCTCCAAGTGCTTGTTGGAGTTGTAGTTTTTTATTAGCCAGAGTTTCATCTTCTTTAACAGTAGCATTAAAATTGTTATCTACATATAAACAAGCTTCTACTAAAGGATGTAATTCACTATGAGACATTCCAGTGGAGATAGAAAGTTTATTAATAATGTTTTCTAATAAATCTTCAAAAGTATCTCCTTGTGTGTTACCAAAAGCTTCATAAACTAACTTACCGTAATAAGCAATACCTAGAGAAGCTGTGCTATGTTCTGTAGCAGGAATACTAAAAGAAGTTGGATTTTCTGTATTATAATAGTATTGAGCAGCAGGAATACTATTAACAGTGTCAGTTCCTTTAGTAATTAAAGTATAAGCCATACTAGAAATAGCAGCAGCATAAGAAGTATGAGCTCCACGGAAATGAAAATCATGCAAAGCAAATTCTTTTCCAGCTTCAGAATCAGCACTAATACTCCAATATTTATCACGCAATTTAGCTAATTCATAAGCTAAAGTAGCAACAGTAAAAGGAATATAAGAAGTATTAAGAATTTTTGATTCTAAAAAATTTGGAAGCCAATCAAAATCGTCATGTGTATTTGTAATTGTTAGTAAAGGAATACCAGCAGATACACGATCACCTTCAGGAATACCTTTAATTTCTAGTGGTAAATATCCTAATGTATGTAGTGCTTTAAATTTTTGCATATTGGCAGCAGTAAATCCAATATGTGGAGCTAAAACATCTAAAACAGTAGCATTTACTTCTTCCCAAGGAAGATTAAAGAAATATGTATTCCACTCATCTAATAAATGTTTGATGGTATATTGCAATCCAAATGAAACAATTTTATTGTCTAAAGTTGAAATATTTTTTTGCAATCGTTTAGTAGAACGTGGAGTAAGATGGCTATATGTTTTAGTTGTTCCAAGTGGCACTTGATCAACATGACTGAATTTATAGCTATCTGTACTAAGAACAGGGTTATAAAGTTTATTAGCAATTTGAGAGTTCATATAGAAAACCTTATGTTAAAATTAAATTTGTAAAAAAATATTATAGTTGTACTTTAAATCAGAATTTTTAGAAACATTCTCTTGAAATGGAATTTTAAAATAAGATACTCTTTCTTTTGAGTTTGGATCTAATCCAAGCTTATTAAAGTAAGGATATTTATACAAAACTTCATTTTCTTTAGCTACTATAGTTGTATCTACAATAGTAGCTATAATTAAAGAAGGAGAGAATGAATCTGAATATAAAGCGCTACCACCAACAATAATAACAGGCGTATTATTTTGTTGGACAAGACTATAATAAGTGTCTTTAGAAATAAAAAGAACGTTATTAAACACACAAGTTTTAGTACGTTCTAATGCTTTTTCTTTAGTAGAACAAACAACAGTAACTTTACGACCTGGAAGAAAAGAGTTAGGATCTTTAGTACCAGAATTTAAAGTTTTAGTATAATTGTTTGAAATACTTTCATATGTTTTAAAACCCATGACAATAAGAGAATTCATTGTGACAGCTTTAAAATTACTTAAATCTTCTGGTATATGAAATGGTAATTTATCATCAACACCGATAGTTCCATTTTTATCCATAGATACAACATGAATTATACGAGGCATTTGAAGTCCTTATTTTTTGTGAAATAAATGTGGTTTAATAATACCATTTTGTAAAAAAATAAATGTCAGTATATCAACCAACATCAATACTCCTACTGCTGAAATAATTGAAAGCCAAATAGGCATAGCAGTTAAAACAATGAAAAAACATAAAGCAATCAATGCAACTGGTATTGTTACAAATTTAAAAACAACACTAGGAGTTAAAAACATTTTTACATTTAAAGCTGTAATAAGCTTTTGTGTATCTGCTTTAGGAAACTTCTTAGTTAAATCTTTTAAAACTTTATCATGTGCTTCAAATACTCCTTTATCTTTTGTTTCATAAGAGAAGTATGAGATATGCTGATCTAACAGGTACAAAGCTTCTTTAGTTTGTTGGTCAACTGTCCGTTCTTGCAACATTAAAGTATTCTTTGCTTCTACTAATTCAGCTGAAAAAGAATCAAGGTTTTCAGAATTTGTTTGTACAACTTCTGTTTGTTTATTTAACTCTAAATTGTTTTTAACAATAGTTTTAAAACGTTTAGAACATTTATCATATTCACTATTATTAAAACCATTAATAACGAGATAAATATTTTCAATTGGTGAAGGTTGGATATTTTCAAAATTATCTAACACTAAATAATTAGTAATAGAAGCTTTTTGTTTTTGATACCAACTTTGAATTTTATTCATTTTAGATTCATTATCATCTGTATGTAATGAACCTAATATACGATTGGCTTCTAAACCAATACTTTTCAAATGGAAAAGAATATCGTCAAAAGACAATGATTTTTGACAATTATTAGTTAACACTACATAAAAATCAAATTCAGTTATGAGTTTATTAATATTAGAAATAAACTCTTCATTGAAGTTATAAAGCTTTCCATTAATGGTACTGTTAGTAAAGATGTTATCTATATTTGTATTAATAACTTTACTTAATTCTAAAAACAATACATTCATATGTTTGTTTCCTATGAAAATGTTGGAATCTTAGTAATAATTACTTCAGATTCTTTAAAAATATCAGTTACAGTTGTATCTGTTTTTAAATACAATCCACCTAGCAATTTGTATTTAGTACCAGGAGTAGGAAATAATAGTCCACTAATATTGATTGGTTCACACACACAAGCCATAACAACACCTGATTTATCAATACAAAGATATTGGTATCCAATAGGGATATAAAGAATATCTTTATTCAATGCAATATATCCTTTAGGAAGATAATTTTGTAAATCTACTTCAAATGCTCCAAAACAATGGGAATGGTTATGTTGTTTATAAACTAATGCAACATTTTTTAAATTTACTTTTATTTCAGTTAAATCTTTAGATGTTTTTTTCTTTAAAACTTTAACATGTACAATACCATTATTAACCATATCTATAGTCCTATAAGATAATATCAAGATTAACTACTAATTAACTCTTTCACTTTATTTGTGGTTTCTAATAAAGTGGCAGTAGCTTCTTCGATATTTAATTGAGATTGTTGACGAGCTTCCATTAAAGCTTCAGATGAACGTTCTAAATTTTCAATTAATTTTTGAACGGTTTGAACTTCTTTTAAACGAGACTCAGATGAAAGTAATACACCTTTAACAGCTAAATTACCACTAATTTCAGATGCTAAAATAGAGCTATTATGCTCTAAGTCTTTTGCAGATTGATTAGTTAATAAAGCTTGCTGTGTTTTTAAAGCTGTGCCAAGAGTTACAAGATTTGTACGAATAGACATAAAACTAGAAGTACGAGTATTTTGAATTTCTTTTAAAAGATTCTTACACACTCCAACAAGGTTTTTATTTTGTTGAGCTGTAATAGGCAATTGAACAATAGTTTTATGAAGAATTAAACGTTTATCTTGAATATCTTCTAACACTGTTTCTGCATCTTTTAGTTCATTTTGAAGAACTAAAGCATCTTCATTAACAACATTAGATAAATCTTCTAAATGTTTTTTATAATACTCTTCTAAAAATACAATGAAGATTAATTGTTGTCTTAACTCTAAGAATGTTTTGTAGTACATAGAATAAGCATGTTCTAACATTTTAACATTAATACGTTGTTCGTTTTCTTGTTTAACAAGTTCTTTTTCTAGCTCAGTGATTTTACTTTCTAAACCAGAAGAACGTTGAGTAACAAGAGTAGTTAGTTGTTCATATTTAGAATTTAAAGAAAGATTAGCTGATTTTTTATCAAAAATATTTAAAAATTTAGCCCATAAAGTTGGTTTTGCATTAACAGCTTTATTCCAAATATTAGCTAATTCAGCATCATGTAATTTCTTAGATAAATCATCAATCATTGGGAACAAACCAGGAGTTTGTACTTTATCCATTTGAGATGTAAATGCTTTTAACTTTTCGTTGAGATCGTTAAATTCTTTATTAGCAATAGTACTAATTGTATCATAATTAATATTTGCTAAATTATTAAATTTTTTTTTAGTAAATTCAGATAATACAAATTCATGATCTTCTTGTGAAATAGACAGAGCTTGAGTATATTCTGTATTATCTAATGTATCTTTAATAACAGATACGTTAGAAGGAAATAAAGGATTAGTAGGTAAAAGAGTTAAAGTTTTATTACTAATAATAGCAGAAATAGATTTACTATCTGTGGCAGTAGGTTTAAGATATGAAGACGTAGTATGATTACGCACAGTTTTAAGAGACATTGAGTATTCCTTACATGTATAAAACATGATTAAAGGGAAGCATGTGTATGGTGCCAATTTAAATCAGAATACACATAGGAATTGTAGTATTCTGTTTGATTAGCTTGAGAAAGGGTTAAAGGCGTTTTATAAACAATTTGTTTTGATTGTTTAAAAATTTGTGAACGAATATCAGCAGTTAAATCTTTCCACATAAAAGTTTTATATTCTGTTTCTTTTTGATGAATAAAAGAATTAATTATTGATTTAAAACTCATAGTAGAATAATCCAACTTAATATAAAGATTTTAACTCAGCAGCTATTTCAGAAATTGGTACCCATCCATAAACAGTATGTTTAGGTTTTTCACGTTGTTCAGCATAACGTTCAATAAATTGAGTACTAAAGAGAAAATTAGGAAAACCTAATTCTACTTTTGTATAAGGCCCTTTATCTTTTCTAGGAGTACAATAATTAATATGACTAGCTTGTATAGAAACCATATTATTTTTTCCTTTCAATTTAATAAAAGGCAAAGCAATATATGGTTTTAATCTACCACGATTAACAAAAGAAGAAATAATATTTTCTATTTCTTTTTGACTTTTGTTTTTTAAATTTAAAACAATTACTTTTCTTTTGTATGTCATGATTTATTTCCTAACTCAATTCAGAATTTAAAAACTTTTTACGTTTCTTTTGATTTTCATCAATATCTAAGGTATCTATTAAAGAATTAAAATGTTTAGCAAATTCTTTAATTTCAGGGAAATAGTAACGAATAGGCATGAAAGAACTTAAACAGTAAGACATAAATTCAATATCTTCTTTCTTAGCAGCTTCAATAAATTCAATTAATAAATGTTTTTTATTTTCTTGAACATCTTGAGGACGTTGACCACTTTTCCCAGTTATTTGATAAATTGCTAAATCTAAAAAGAAATCATCTTTATGCAATAATTGCGTAAACATTAAAAGATAAGTACACATACTCATCTTATCTTTGGTTTTTAAATCTTCAATAAATTTAGGAATTGTAAAATCAGGATTTTGTACATATGCTTCTGCAACAGTAAATTCATTATTTTTAATCATAGCTTTCTCTTAACTTATTTATATTTAATTTCATAAGGAAGTTTATTAATAACAAGATTATAATAATAATCACAAAATCCAACAGTATATAATATGTTTACTTTCTCTTTATTATCTAAATTTGGCACAAACAAATCAAATCGTAACCAATTAATAAAGTCATAAATACTAGTAAAACTTCGTACATCTTCATTAGATAGGCATTCAATAATAGCTTTATCAACTTTAATTAAGTTTTCTAAAAGACTTAATTCTTCTTCAGGAATACATATGTTATTTACATCAACTTCAAAAGAACCTTTAGATAATCTATAAATACCTCTATTATCAATATAATATTGTTTACTATTAAAAGATAGAGAATAGATATTAAAAATAGGAGTTTCAGAATTAAAATGTTTAATTAAATAATTTTTTAAATCCATGTCTTAGATTCCTTTGAAATGTATATAAATTTTTAACAACTATAATTGTGTACTATCTAAAGATATATTAACATTTTTATAGATTTGTGGTTGTGCTCCACCTTGACTATAAGAAATGTTAACTGATTTAGTTATAAGTAATTCCTCGAACTGTAAAGCAGTAATATCATACATACTCTTCAATTTATTAATCAATTCAGCTTCTGAGTTTGCAACAACTAATTGATTTAAAGTATCTTGTTCTTGACAAAGTACAACATATAATTTCATTATTTTGTCTCTACTAAAGATCGTACAAGAGAAGCATCATATAGATTAGGATAACCTTTTTTCAATTCTCCCATCACAAAACCAAGTAAAGCACCACCAGTTTTAGTACCTGCTGCAATTTTTAAATTAGTTACAATTTGTTTTAGCTCTTCTTCAGATAATTTTTGAGGGAGATAAGATTCAAGAAGAAGAATTTCAGCGCGTATTTTACGTTTATAATCTACAACTACGTGAGTTTCATCTGAACCTTTTTGGCTTTCTGCTAATTCTAAACCAGCTTTAAGACCTTTAATAGTAGTTTTAAGATGAGGAATAACTTCTTCATCTTTAGGGTTATAAATACCATAAATAGACATTGACATACCATTAAGGATTTTAGCTTTCATATCACTAAGGAAAGTACCAAGAGTAGTTAATTTAAAACTATCTTGTTGAATACGTGATTCTTTCCAATCAGCTTCTAATTGTTTAAAAATAGTCATAACTATTTCCTTTATAGTTTAAAATATTTGAAGTTATAAATCCGACTATAATCTTGCCAGAGAGAATTAAGTATATTTTTAACTTCTTCTTTCTCTGATAGATATTCAGGAGTAATTTCATTTGGAATTAACCCACCTATTAATCTATGAAAACGTATAGGACTTATAATTAAGTTTGTCTCATTATCTCGTAAGACAATAAGATTTGGTTGAAGTAGATCAAAAGGATAAATAATAGAAGAAGTATGTAACTCCTTATAAATCTTTTTAAAAACCCTTAAATTAGATACACGATGAACTGATTTATTAGGAGATAATTTCTGTATGTATTTTAGGTACTTTAAAACTAAAGAATATTTAGCTTTAATAACAGGAAAATCATTAGTACTAAAAAGAACTTTAGTTTTATGAGTCCATTTATCCATAGAAACTATAGAATATCTTTTCATTTCTTTTGATATTTTTCTAACCAAGAGTTTAATTTAGAGCTATGAAGTTCTTTAGCTTGTCTATGTTTTTCTAGAATTTGTTTATGTTCTATAGAAGCTGCTTCCATTTCTTCCTTTGTTCCAGACAATAATACAGAACTACGTTTAAAACGAGAATTATTTGAATTTTGATCTTCTACAATGATATAGTCTTGTTCTAAATTATCTTCTATAATTTGATAAATAATTGCAGTTGTTAAATTAATATCATATTTCAATAGAACATATTGGTTATTCAAAGATTTAGAAGTTTGCATCCAATCGTTATCTAACTCTTTATTTGTATCATATATACAAACTTCATAAAATAAATTAGCTTTAGGAGTTAAAACTTTTAATTCTTTTAAAACATCGTATACATATTTATCAAATTCAAAGAAATCTTTTATTTTTTTAGATCTATATGTAATAAAAGTTATATTTCGTTTAAATTCATTTTTAGAGATATGTGGTTTAGCAGAAGAACTATCTTTTAGAGGAACTATTAAATTTTGAATAACATTTAAATTTTCTTTTAAACGATCTGTATAACAAGGTAGATGTATTTCAACATAACAATAATCTGGTTTAGAAATAATTACGCTTGGGTCAGATTCAATTTTAACTCTTGAGATTGTATATCCTTTTTCTTCTAATAAAGCAGCTTGTGTTGTAGCAATAGTATAAATTTCATTTAATGTACAATAACAAGTATCAGATGTCATTACTTGTTTTTGTATATTATTATCAAATCCTATAACAATAGGTTTAATTCCATGTTCAATACAGAAACAAATAAATTCTTCTTTAGAAGGAGAATTTTCAACTTCTAAATTAACAGTTAAATGTATTTCAAAAAAATGTTTATTAATATTTGACATTTTATTTATTTTTCCATCTTTCATTGTACTGTCTCGCAAAAGATAAAACATATGGACGAATACAAATAGTAATTACATAAAATAAAATTACATATATAAATGGTGTTAAGATGAAATAATCATTATCTGTAGTTATTTTAGTTAAAAACCAAATATGAGAAATTAAGTGTATAACAAGACATGCTACTACACTATCATCATCTTCCCATATGTTTGAAAGATACATTATTGTATATGTAATATATGCAATAATAGCTGAATAGTAAATATTATAATTAGAAAAGAAATTTACAATATTTATATTAATAAAATCTAACATATTAATTCCTTTAAAACGGAGAAACACTTACAAATAATATCAATAAAACAAAATAGATAATAACTGCTATTAAAGGATAAAGTACAACCTTATCTATGCTAATTTTAGTAACTGTTACTGGTTGTGGTTTAATTTCTTCTATTTCTACTGTTTCTTTATTTATGTTATAAATAGGCGGATGATTTATTTTAGGTGGGTTATAAGATCTTATATCGTCCAAACATCCTCTACCAATAAAAGATGCATCAGAGTATAGATCATATTTAGCCTGAATACGAGAAACAGTTTCTGCTCTTTCTTGTTCTAATTTAATTCGTTCTGCTTCTTCAGCTTTACGTCTATCTATCTCTTGTTGTTTTTTAATAATAATAGTTTTTTGTTTTTGAATTGTTAAATAAATATCATTTAAATGTTTTTGACATTCTGTTTCAAAATATTTAAAAAATTCAGGAGTAACACTAGAAGAAATTGCAGTACGTACAGAATTAATTTTATTTAAAGAAAAAATTAATGTTAAAAATAAATTATAAAAAGTACCATTCCTTTTTATAATATCTGTTAATATTTTCTCATTTTCAGCTTTAATTAAATTATCTACTTCAGTATAATAACCTAGAGTAGGTTTATAGACTAATAAATTATCGGTATTTGTAAGACATAGTGTATATTCTATAAAATATGTACTGATATTAAGAAGTTTTTTAATATCATGCTCATTTAGTAAATTTAAAGCAACAGTTTGTGTAAAATGTTTTAAAATATCTTTAATACTAGAAAGATTTAAAAAATATATTGAAAAATCATGTGTATATTTCTGTTCAATAATTTTTAATGTTTTTGTAGAACCAGTAATATTAATAAATAAACGACTTAATTTATGTTCAAGAGAACTAACCATTACTGTGTGTAATGATTCATCGTAAATTTTTAAAACATCTGTACTTGTTTTATGACCTAATAAACCATAAGAACGAATATAATGATTTGGATAATTATACTGAATTAATTTTTCAAGTGTAATATTTACAGAGGGATAAGCAACATTCGGAGTGAAATTAGCAGAACAATAATTCTCTAAGAGAGAATCTAAAAAATTATTAAGAAAACTACTGTCTGCTAAAATAGAAGGTGTAGAATAAGTAGCAATATTGGACATAATATTATCTTTATAAGATTGGGAAGATAGAGTAATAACTCAAGATACAACTATAATAGGATTAGAATTATCTAAAATAATATCATCAAATAATACACGCTGTATTTGATAAGATTGTAAGTTTTCAATAGTTGAATTTTCATCTAAATTTGGAGGAATATCTACATAAACATCAAGATCACCATGTTGAGTTATCATATCTTGTAATGCAGAAATAAGCACAGAAGCTTTCATAGTTATTATCCTATTATTTATCACAATTAAAACAAGTTTCAAATAGCAATGATAAAGTAGTATTATTCATTTTCATAGCACTATATTTTTTCATTTTTAAAAGATTTAAACATTCTTTAAAAGAAATATTTTTTGTTAATTGAAAAGAACATTTTTTACAATTAGAAGTATAGGATATATACATGTATATATCCTATTTGTAAAGAGATACAAAATTTAAATAAAATTTTTTAGCTTTATTTAAACAAGAAGATTCAAATAATTTTGTTAAAATTAATTCTTGTGTTTCTTGATTAGATGTTCCAAAAAATACAATATAATTATCTTTTTCTTGATTACTAATATAGACAGAATAAGATTCAGACAATTTACAACTATATGTATTTAAAGTAACATGAGTAGAAGGGAAAACAGTTACAAGACTTTCAATATATTGAACAGCATCTAATAAAGTTTTAGAAATACGAGTAATAACAGAACGTCTTGTATTAATTACATTATAACCCTCAATACTTCTATGAACAGCATAATCACCTAATTTGTAAACAACATTAGATGTATCTAAATTACTCATTTAATAACTCCTAATAAAAATTTAACACTACATATAGAACAATCACACTTTATTAGTATCCTAAAGGTTTAAGACCACCTGGTTTAATATAACCTTTACTTACATATAAATCATATAAAGAAATACTTTTTGCTTCTGCTTCTACAAGGCGATCATGAATATATTTAAGAAGTGATAATCTAGAACGACCATAAATGATATCATTATCATAGAATTTTCTATTACTATTTGCTATTGAATAATATGCTGTTTCTTCAGATCTTGCATCTCCACTAGGAACAGGATAATTTATATTTCCAGAAAAGCCAGGCCACCATTTAAAACAATATTCAAAATCTTTATAATGTTGTTTATTAATATTTTTTAAATTTGTACAAATATTATGATTAGGAGACCATAATATTTCTGGTTTACCTCCACCAGAAATACCAAGAAAAAATTTAATAGAATTTAATTCATTGGCATATATACCCATATTATATTAATCCCATAAATTGTAGAAATATTTAGCAAACAATTGTAAGCCTTTTGTTTTACGTTTTTCTAATTGGTTATAATATTCTGTCATACGAACATTATATGCATCTACATCTTGTTGTGTATAACCATCTTTAGGTTTTACAATAAATTTTGTGCATTTACCATACTTCTCATCAATATGTACAGCATCTTTTAGTTCTTCTTTTGTAAATTTTTCTGGAGCACAAAGATTAGAAACTGTAATACTTTTTTCAATTTGATAATATTCTTTATGCTTTTTATAATCAAAAGAAAACATCATATCATCTAATATTGTTTCCCAATACTCAATAATATCTTTTTCTTTAATACCAAATTTAGTAGCTTCACCATACATATATGCAGTTTTTTTATCTTCTTCAGATAAAGATGTATGTTGATCTAAATAATCAGATAACACTAAATTAGGATATCCATGTCTATTAGTTTCTTTAAATTTTTGTAGTCCAGCTAAAATAATATCTGATAACACATGATCTAAATTCCATGTATCTTTTTTAGTAAAATGTATTTTACCTTTTTGAACTCTCATTTTTTATGTACTCATTTTTAGTTTTTTATATTTTTGTGTAACAGATATTATAACAACAAATCTTCTTATAAATAAAGTAAGCACACAACAGTTAAAAACTTATTGATCTTTTTTAACTGTATATGTAATTGAACTAGGAAGTGGTTGATTTGCTAATTTACGTAATTCTTCTAAATCTTTTGGTAATCCTAAAGATTGTCTAGCTCTTTCTTCACAATAATCATGTTCTTTTATTTTGGTATATTTATTTTTACCAAATTCTTCATCTAAAATCATTTTAGAATCTAATAAACATAGATCATACAACTCTTTTAATTTATCAGAATTTTGTTCAATTTGAAGTAATTGTTTTCTAGCGTTAATAATATCTACACTACTTGTCATATTGTTCTTCACTCTGTCATAATTATTCATAACTAAGACACCTGAATAAATAATATAAGCAAATAAGATTAATATAAGATATAGCATTAAACTAGTAATTCTTGCCCTCATATTTAAAACACTCCTGTATTATGTGCGTTAAAATTTTAACGCACATAAGATGAATCATTAAAATTCGTATGCTAATGGTTTTTGAATACGACTATCAACAGCTAATGTAATAATTGTACCAGACAATGGATGTCTCATAGTAACTGTACGTGTTTCAGGATTTTGACTATGTTCAGTATAGTTAGAACAAGTTTCATTTTCTTTCAAAGATACATTATAATAAACCCAACCAATAGGTTTATTTTTGTATTTTTTAAGTTCAGATTCAAACTCTTTTCTATCTTCTTCATCAGACATATTATAATCAGATGGATCTAAATTCATAGTAAAAGACATTACTGGATAACCATTTACACTGCCACAAGTAGTAGATAAATCGTTATATTCTTCTATTGTGAAGATTGGGCGATAAAAAGTTGCTCTAGAACCAGATAAGAAATCACGTGCAAATGAAAATTCAATAACAATTGTATTTTTAGTAGCACTATCACCACGATTGAAAGCAATAATTAATGGTTCTGGATGTTGATGGATATTATCAGGATCAAAAGAAAATGCTTCTGTTTTAAAGAATAATTGATCTGCTTTAACATCAGGTTTAATGTTAACAATATCTGTAACATCTTGACATTTGAATGTAGGATTTGCATTTAATTCTTTTACCAAAATAGTAAGAATATCAATTGTAAATTCACTAAAACGATTAGTAAAAGTTAAAATCTCATTTAATTTAGTTTTATCAACTAAATGATCTTCACAATACTCTTTAATAACGTCTTGTGTAATAGGACCAAATGCGATGTTATAGTATACACGACCAGGACGGTTAAAGAAATAAGGGAATTTTTCATTATTAAGAGGAGCATTCATAGTTAATAAAAACAACTTATGAGAGTTATATGCACCATCTAATAGAGTAAGTAATTGATCACGTTTCTTTTGCTCTACATAAACTTTTTCAAATTCATCAATAAACACAATACAAGGTTGATTAATATTTTGTAACCATGTATTTAGACCTGGACCAGCATAGTCTTGACCAATTACAATTGTAGGGATATTACGTTCTAAAGCTTTAATACAAATTTCTTTAGAACAAAGAGATTTACCAGATCCTTTAAGACCAGCTAATGCAGCTGTAGTAGGACGTGTTGTTTCTTTTAAAAAGTTATTTAAAATAATATCAGAATACTTGTTATTATTTCCATAAACTTTAGCAGGTAACGTAAAATCATTAATGTGTTTTAAAAAGAAACCTCCTGGAATATTGTCAGGATCAAAACCTAACGTATATGTTCCAGATGGAATTGTACTGATCGTAGGAACATCTGAAGGTGTTTGATATACAATGCTACCAGTATCAACAAATAATGTCATAGTAAAGCTCTCATGGTGTTTTAACGTAAGATGTAAAAGGTGTTTAAAGATTAATTAAAAATTAATTAAAAAATTAAGAAATTTTTGTCCATAATGTTTAATGTTTGTAAATAAAGAAATGAGTGTAAAACAGTTATTAAAGAATACAATAAATGCCATTATACAACCCAACCTAAAATACTGCCAAGTGGTGCAATAAGAACACCAATACATTGAAAAACAAACATAGTAGTAACTGCAACATCAGTAGATAAATTACTTACAATGTTAATAATGTTTAAAACATACCCAGCAATAAAAGCAATCCACAGTAATACAATTACTATTCCAGCTAGTGTAAAAGAATTACGTTTACGTGAATTAATAATTTTCATTTCTTATCCTTTAAAAAGATAGATAATTTAGATGCTAAAATTGAAACAGATACTGAAACTAATTCTAAATCATCTATATTAATATGTTTAAATAAAGAATTAGAAGAATTAATTTTTAACCAATTAATAGCTTCCATTAGTTCTTTAAACTGAATAGCATTTGAACATAGTAAATCATCAAAATAAAATTCTTTATTTTGATAACATACTAATTGTTTACTAACTTTATGTTGAAAAGCGTAAGGCATTTCATACTCCTAAAGCTTCTTGTTTAAGTTGTTTAGCAATTTCACGAGTAATATCTTTTTCATGTTTAATATTAATTAAATCATGATAATAAAGAGAAGCTTGACACCAACTAATCCAAGCAAGAGTACTAGTTAAGGGTTTATAATTTGGTTGAAGCATTTTGTTAAGCATCCATAAAATATGTGCTAAAGCTAAAGAGCCATTTTCATATTTAATAGGTTTAACATGTGGACGAGCAGTTTGAATAAGTTGAATATAACGATGGATAAGTGTTAAATATGTTTCTTTTGTAGGAAGAGATGTATCTACTGATACAGGGATGGATTGTTTTGTCATACACTAAATCTCCATATAGAGGTATACTCTGTAGAGTATAAATAGCGTTGTTAGAGGATGTAATGATTATATTATAATGTATATTATTTACACTATAAGATAATTATCACAAAATAAAAAGAGAGGATAGAGATACTTTCTTTAACCATAAGGCAGTAAAGTATCTCTGTGTATTTCGCATAACATAAGTGATTGCTCTAAGGCTTATCACCAGAGTTATTTTAGGACTCGTATAAGAAACAAGAAAGACAAGGTTTCTTAAACTACTAGAAGTTGTAGATTATAATCTACTTCCCCTAAGAATATTATTAAAATATCATAATATTCTATAAATCAATTATTTTAAATATTTATATA